>Ga0207828_100008_pt1 | contig 579008 bp, 490 predicted proteins | sample TtaePargueraPR_11_FD_187276 | JGI IMG/M metagenome (GOLD analysis project Ga0207828, IMG submission 187276) | Aerobic enrichment media microbial communities from Bioluminiscent Bay, La Parguera, Puerto Rico - Tt and P2 (3) (SPAdes) | ecosystem: Environmental > Aquatic > Marine > Unclassified ...
CCCCCCCCTGCCGTAAAGCCTGGGCGCCGGAGGACGATTCGATCGAATCGGCTCGCTGAACCTGTCTCCGACAGCAGCACTCCGGCGCCTTATTTTTCCCCGTCAGTGATTCGCCGCGTCGCGGCGCGCTTCGGCGCGTTCGCCCTGGCTGTTTGCCGTACGGCGGCTGATCGTTTCCCGGACTTTTTTCAGCCAGTAGCGCGCCCACGCGAACTCGATGGAGAGGATCGCGAGGCCCAGCGGAATGAACACGAGCCCCGGCCCCGGTGTCACGAGCATGATCACGCCGAGCAGCAGGATCGTGGCGCCGACGACCGCGATCACGATACGGCGCGCCGCCTTGTAGGTGATTTTTGCGAGTCGGGCGATCATGTCGGCGCCGCCGGCAGTGGCCGGGTTCAGGTCCCGCCGTCGCTCGTCAGTGCCAGCGCGAGAAAATCGAGCATGCGCTGCCACGCCCGCGCCGCCAGGGCCGGATCGAAGCCCGAGCGGGCGGGATCCGCGAAGCCGTGCCCGGCGCCCGCGTAGATTTCGATGTCCGCGGGATTGCCGGCCAGGTTCGTCGCTTCGGCAAAGGCCTCAACGGTCTCGACCGGGATGGCCCGGTCCTTCTCGGCGAAGAGCCCGAGCACCGGGATGCTCAGGTCGCTGAATCGTGACGTGTCCGAACCGACCTGCCCGTAGAACATCGTCACGGCGTCGATGCGCTCCGGAAACGCGAGCGCGGCATTCAGCGCCCAGCCGCCACCGAAACCCCAACCGACGATGCCGATCGACGGCGCCCCGGCGATGTCGACGAACTCGAGCGCCTGGCGCACGTTGTCTTCCACGTCCGCGGGGTTCTCGAGCACGGCGATCGTGCGCTTCCGCGCTTCGTCGGCTCTGTCCAGCGTCTCGCCGGCGTACATGTCGATCGCGAGCACCATGTACCCGGCCGCGGCGAGCCGGTCGGCGGCCTTGCGCGTCTCGTCGTTCAGGCCCCACCAGTCATGCACGAGGACGACGGCGGGCAACGGCTCGACCATGTCCGACGGAAACGCGAAGTAGCCGTAGACGAGATGCTCCCTGACATCAGCGTACGGCAAAGACTCCGAATCGACGGGTCGGTCCGGTGCCGGCATCGTGTCGACGACCGCCGGTGTTTCGGCGGCCGGCGCGCTGCTTTCCACTGCGGGGTCCGCGGGAGCCGGGTCGCCGCGGTCACAACCGGCGATCGCGACGAGACAGGACAGGACGATGCAGGGCGTGCTGGCGCGGGAAAATGACATACGTGCCTGTGCGTACGGTTCGGAGACAGGCGCCCGAGTGTAATCGAAAAACGCCAGCGGACGAACCTCGCAGCCGGCACGCGGTGCCTTTACACTTCCAGAGGTCACAGGATCCGGGACAGTAATGAGTTTTCTTGTCGAAGCCCTGGTATTTCTCGTCGCCGCGATCATCGCGGTGCCAATCAGCCGTGCGCTGGGTTTCGGCTCGGTGCTCGGCTACCTGGCGGCCGGCATCCTGATCGGGCCGTTCGGCGTCGAACTCATCTCGGACTACGAGGAGACCCGTCACTTCGCCGAATTCGGCGTCGTCCTGCTGCTGTTCATCATCGGGCTGGAACTCAAGCCGTCCCGACTGTGGATCATGCGCCGCACGGTGTTCGGCCTCGGCGCGCTGCAGGTCTTCATCACCGCGGCCGCCATCGGGGTCACGGCATGGCTGCTCGACGTGCCGCCGGGCGCTTCCATCGTGCTGGGCTTCGCGCTGGCGTTGTCGTCGACGGCCTTCGTCCTCCAGATGCTGGCCGAAAAGAAGGAATTGACAACGAACTACGGCCGCGCCTCGTTCTCGATCCTCCTGTTCCAGGACCTGATCGTGATACCGCTGCTCGCGCTGATGCCACTGCTCGGCAATTCCGCGGCGGGCGCCGGTCTCGACTTCGTACAGCTCGCGATCAGCACCAGCCTGCTGCTGGCGCTCATCGTCGGCGGACGCTACCTGCTACGGCCGGTCCTGACACTGGTCGCGCGCACGGGCATACCGGAGTTGTTCACCGCCACCGCGTTGCTGGTCGTCATCGGCGCGGCGCTGCTCATGCAGGTCGCCGGCGCCTCGATGGTGCTTGGCGCGTTCGTCGCCGGCATGCTGCTGGCCGATTCCGAATACCGGCACCAGCTCGAGGCCGACATCGCACCGTTCAAGGGCCTGCTGCTCGGGCTCTTTTTCATCACCGTGGGCATGTCGGTCGACGTCGGGATGCTCCTTCGCGAACCGCTCCGGATCATCGCGATCGTCGCCGGCTTCATGTCCATCAAGGCCCTGATCCTGGTGCTGCTCGCCCGGCGGTTCGGCATGTGCGATTCGTCGAGCTCGCTGCGCCTCGCGGCCGCCATGTCGCAGGGCGGCGAGTTCGCGTTCGTCATTTTTGCGCTTGCGGTGCAGACCGGCGCGCTGTCCGCGACGGTGAATGCCGAGCTGACGCTCGCGGTCACCGTCTCGATGCTCCTGACACCGGTGTTGTACGTCATGGCAGAGCGCTTCTCCCGCGGGCAGCAGGACGCGACCGAGACACCGTTCGACACGATCGAGGACGAGGAGAACGACGTCCTCATCGCGGGCTTCGGTCGCGTCGGCCAGATCGTCGGCCGGTTGTTGCGCATGAGCGGGCGCCCGTTCACGGCGCTGGAGTTCGACCCGGACCAGGTCAGCATGGTACGCAGCTACGGCAACAAGGTGCACTTCGGCGATGCACGGCGGCTGGACGTCCTGCGCGCGGCGGGCGCGGAGAAGGCGAGGCTGTTCGTGATCGCGACCGCGGACATGGAGACGTCGCTGAGCATCGCGCAGACCTGCAAGCGACACTTTCCGAACCTCACGATCGTTGCCCGGGCCCACAACCGTCGTCATGTGCACAAGTTGATGGATATCGGCGTCACGCACATCTTCCGCGACACGCTGTTGTCGAGCATCGCGATGGGCGAGCGCGTCTTCGAACAGCTCGGCGTCAGCGCCGAGGAGAGCGAGCGGCTCGCGCGGCTGTTTCTCGACCGCGACGAGCAGTTACTGGCGGAGCAGTTCGCCGTGCACGATTCGGAGGAAAAACTGATCCAGACGTCGCGCGAGACGGAGCGGGAACTGGCCGCGTTGCTGCGCGGCGACGTGCGCGACTAGTCCCGGTCGCCCCAATCGTCCTCGTCGCCCCACTCCCGAAGCTTCGACTTGTCGACTTTTTTCCACTGCTCGTTGCTCACGCGCATATACTCGCGAATCCTGACCACGACGTAGATCAGGACGAACGCGATCAGGACCAGTACGGGCCAGAGTCCTTCGGGCATGGCGTGTACCTCCGGGCAACAAGAACAGCTTAGCACTGACCGCCGATGCCGGCGCGGCCGGGCCGATAACATGAGCAAGCATTCTGCAGCGGGCTGGCGCCGCTCGATCGCGTTTGTGCGCGAGGCGCTCGCCGACAACGATGTCGACTTCACGCGCGGCCCGGTCGGACGCGCGCTCGGACTGCTTGCGATCCCGATGATGCTGGAAATGGCGATGGAGTCCGTATTCGCCGTCGTCGACATCGCCTTCGTGTCGCAGCTCGGTACCGACGCCGTCGCCGCGGTCGGCATCACCGAAGCTGTCGTGACAGTGCTGTACGCGGTCGCGATCGGCCTGGGCATGGGCGTGACCGCAATGGTGTCACGCCGCATCGGCGCCAAGGACCCCGAAGGCGCGGCGCGCACGACCGGCCAGGCGATCTGGGTCGGCGCCGCGATCTCGCTCGCCACCGGCCTCATCGGCGTGATCTTTGCGCGCGACCTGCTCGTCATGATGGGCGCGTCCGATGGCGTGATCGAAACCGGGGTCGGCTACACGACCGTGCTTCTCGGCGGTTCCGTCAGCATCGTCTACCTGTTCCTGCTGAATGCCGCGTTTCGCGGCGCGGGCGACGCGGCCGTCGCGCTGCGTTCGCTGTGGCTCGCCAACGGCATCAACATCGTGCTCGACCCTTGCCTGATCTTCGGCCTCGGGCCGTTCCCGGAACTCGGGGTGACCGGCGCGGCCGTCGCGACGACGATCGGCCGCGGGACCGGCGTCCTGTACCAGTTGTACTTCCTCGTGGGCGGGCGCGGCCGGCTGGCGTTCCGCGTGTCGCACCTGCGGACCGATGCGGCGCTGATCCGGCAGATGCTGACCATCTCCGCGGGCGGTGTGGGCCAGTTCCTGATCGCGACGGCCAGCTGGATCGGCCTGATGCGGATCGTGGCGCTGTACGGCAGCTCGGCCGTCGCCGCCTACACGATCGCGCTGCGCATGCTCGAGTTCGCCCTGCTGCCCGCCTGGGGCCTCGGCAACGCCGCCGCGACGCTCGTCGGCCAGAACCTCGGCGCCGGGCTGCCGGATCGCAGCGCCGCGTCGGCGTGGCAGGCCGCCCGCTACAACGCGGTGTTCATGAGCGTCGTCGGCGTCCTGATGCTGATGTTTGCGCCGCAGGTCGCCGGCCTGTTCACCGCCGACCCGGAGGTCCTCGATTACGGAACGACGTGCCTGCGCATCCTGGGCATCGGCTACCCCATCTACGCGGTCGGCATGATCATGATCCAGGCACTGAACGGCGCCGGGGATACGCTGACGCCGTCGGTACTGAACTTCATCTGCTTCTGGATGCTCCAGATACCGCTGGCGTACTGGCTGGCGCAGGGCGCCGGGTTCGGGCCGAACGGCGTGTTCGCGGCTATCGTGATCTCCGAATCCTTACTATCATTGCTGACCGTCATCGTATTCCGGCGCGGCCGCTGGAAGCATCACGCGGCGTAAGCATCGATTCTCAGGGGAATGACACATGGACGACCTGTCGAGACTGGCCGATCTCGCCGAAATCCTGGGCGCGTTCATCGTCATCGGCGGCGTGTTCTTCGCGCTCGTGCAGATGCGGCAGCTGCGACAGCAGCGCCGCGAGATGGCGGCGATCGAGCTGTTCCGATTCTTCGGCAGCCCGCAGTTTGCCAACGCGTACCGGTGTGTCCTGCAACTCCCCGACGACCTCGACAAGGCCGGCCTGCAGACGCTTGGCGAAGACGTCGAGAACAGCGCGATGATCATCGGCACGACGATGGAGAACATCGGTGTCATGGTCTTCCACCGGATCGTCCCGTCGGTCGTCGTCAAGAACCTGATGGGCACGAGCTCGGTGATCCTGTTCCGCAAGCTGGAAGGCTGGATTCGCGAGATGCGCAGCGAGCTGGGCAACCCCGCGGCTTTCGAGTGGTTCGAGTGGCTGGCGTTCAAGCTGGAGGAACTCGAGAAGGACTCGGAGCCGGCCTACCTCGCCTACCGCGACTGGAAACCCACGCGCAGCCACGACCAGTTCTGAAAAATGCCTGAACCTGCACTGCTCGACATACGCAATGTCACCGCCTGGCGCGGCGATACCCGGGTCTTTCACGATTTCTCGCTGCGCATCGAGCAGGGAGAGCACGTAGCGGTGCTCGGGCCGAACGGCGCCGGCAAGACGACCCTGCTGAAGCTGATCCACCGGGAGTTGTACCCGGTCGAGAACCCGGCGTCCCGCGTCGAGATCCTGGGGCGGAACCGGTGGAACGTCTGGGAGCTGCGCCGCCGCATCGGCTTCGTGTCGCAGGATCTGCAGCAACACTATACGCCCGAGGTAACCGTTGCCGACGTCGTGTTGTCGGGTTTCTTTGCGAGCGTCGGCGTGCACGGCGTACTCGCGGGACGCATCACGCGGGACCAGCGCGACGCGGCGGAGCGGGCGCTCGGCACCGTGGGACTCGACGGATTCTCGGCGCGGCCGCTCGGCGAGCTGTCCACCGGCGAGCAGCGCCGGTGCCTCCTCGCGCGCGCGCTCGTGCACGAGCCCGACACGCTCGTGCTCGACGAACCGACCGCGGGCCTGGACCTGGCCGGCAGCTACGACGTCCTCGGCCGGCTGCGGAGCCTCGCGCGCAACGGCTGCAGCCTCGTTCTCGTCACGCATCACCCGGCCGAGATACCGCCCGAGGTCGACCGGGTCATCCTGCTCTCCGACGGCCGGGTCGCGGCCGACGGGCCGAAGGCAGACATTCTCGACGCCGGACTCCTGGGCCGCGTCTACGGCGTGCCGGTGAACATCGCGCAGATGGGCCGGTACTACGTCACGTGGCCCGGACCGGATATCACCGAAACGTGACACGCGGCAACGCCGGGCCCGGTTGCCATCGCTACGATGGCACCATGCCGATCCTGCGCACATCGCTGTCCGGACTGCCGCTCGCGGCGCTGCCCGCCATGGCCGCCGAGAGCACGACCGTGCCCACGGGTATTACGGGCATCGGCCCGTCGGCATTCGTGTTCACGATCGCAGCCGCGCTGCTCGCGACGCTGCTGTTCCGCGCGCTCGCCAGCCGCGCCACGCTCGCGATCGGCCGCGTCCTCGGACGACTTCGCATCCGGCGCATCCTGGCTGCGCACGGCCGGGCCGTCGCCCACGATGCGATCCTGCCGGGGGCCTACGGTGGACTCGCGCGCATCGATCACGCGCTGCTGACGAGCAACGGCCTGCTGTGCATCCGCGCCGTCCACCTGAACGGCACCGTCACCGGGAAGCAGGACGACGCGCAATGGACGCATGCCGACGTCACGCGCAAGAACCGACTGCTGAATCCGCTGATCCAGAACGAAGGGCGCGCGCGGGCGGTCCGCAAGGTACTTCCCGACGTGCCGGTACAGAACCTCGTCGTCTTTACCGGCAACGTGACGTTCGGCAGCACGCCACCGCCGAACGTGATTACGCTCGAACGCCTGCAGGGCGTCGTAACCAAATTCGCGCAGGACGCGGGTCCGGGCGTCGACATCGACGCCGCGTGGTCGTGCCTGCAGGGCGCCCTGCTGACGGGTGACGAGGCGCAGAAAGACTTCTCCGCGCAGATCAGCTTTTCCTGAGCGCGCACGGCCGGCGCCGATGCTGCCCGGGTCGCTTGCAGGCCATTCACGGCGTCTTCCCGGGCGTGCTGGCTTATACTGCGTGCCATCCGACGCAACCGGGAATCTGCGATGCCCGCTTCCGACACCGCTGTCCTGATCCATTCGCCGATCGGCGTGCTCGCCGTCCTGTGCGCCGTCGCCGCCGCGTTCTTTCTCCTCGCCGAGACGACGCGCTGGAAACTCTTCAACTATGTGCCACCGCTCCTTTTCATTTACCTGACGCCCGTCATCCTCAACAACACGAACGTGATCCCGTCGAGTTCGCCGGTCTACGGCGGCCTCAGCACCTACCTGTTGCCCGCGTTCATCGTGTTCATGCTGATCAAGGTCGATGTGCCCGCGATCGTCCGCGTGATGGGCAAGGGCGTACTCGTCATGTTGATGGGCACGGCCGGCGTCATCGTCGGGGCCGCGGTCGCCTACGCGATCGTGCACCCATGGCTCGCGCCCGATGCGTGGAAGGGCTACGGCGCACTGGCCGGCAGCTGGATCGGCGGAACGGCGAACATGGCGGCCACCGCGGAGATTCTCGGCACACCGGAAGAGCAGTTCGGCTACGCGGTCATCGCCGACAACGCCGTCTACCTGGTCTGGTTGCCGATACTGCTGGCCTCGCGCGACTTCGCCGACCGCTTCAACCGGTGGGCGCGCGTGCCGTCCGACCGCGTCGCCGCGATGGAGGAAGCCGCCGAGTTGCTGGTCGAGGACGACAAGGCGCCGACGATGCCGCAGTACCTGTTCCTGTTCGCGGTCGTCGTCGGGGTCACGTGGATCGGCGCGGCGGCCGCGCCCGGTATCGCCGAGTGGTTCGCCAGCCGATCCGACGCGCTGGCCACCCTGCTTTCGGAGACCACGGTCCGCATCCTGCTCGTCACCACGATTGCGTTGTGCCTTTCGGTGACGCCGGTGTCGCGGCTGCCGAATTCGACGGCCATCGGCACGGCCCTCGTGTACGTCTTCGTCGCCGGCATGGGCGCGCGGGCGTCGGTCACGGATCTCGACCAGGCCCCGATGTTCATCCTGGGCGCGTTCATCTGGATCGGTATCCACGGCGTGTTCTGCCTCGCCGGCGCGTGGCTGTTTCGCGTCGACGTCCACAGCGTCGCGATCGCGTCGGCCGCGAACATCGGCGCGGCAGCGTCGGCACCGATCGTCGCCGCGCACCACAAGCCCAGCCTCGTGCCCGCATCGATCCTGATGGCGCTGCTGGGCTACGCGCTGGGCAACTACCTCGCGCCGTTGGCCGGGCACCTCGCGCGCATCGCCGCGGGCCAGTAGCCACGGCATGGCCGACATGACGGCCCGGTTCACGCTCGCGCGATGTCGGCGATTCGCCGAGCGCCTGCTGGCCTCGGCGTTCGCGGTTCTCGCGCTGCTCGCGCTCGTCGTGACCCTGCTGTGGCGCGACCGGGCGGAGCTCGACGACGTCCCGCTGTCGCCGGCCCCCACCGAGATCACGGCCGGCGAAGGCGTGACCGTGACGTGGTTCGGCGTCACGACGCTGCTGTTCGACGACGGCGACACCCAGATCCTCATCGACGGGTTCATCTCGCGGCCCGGCATCTTCGACCTCGTGCTCGACCGGCCCGTCGGCAGCGACGTCGCCGGCATCAACCGGTTCCTCATTCGCTATGACATCCGCCGCCTGGCCGCCATCATTCCCGTGCATTCGCACTTCGATCACGCGCTGGACATCGGCGCCGTCGCGAACCGCACCGGCGCATCGATCCTGGGTTCGACATCCTCGGGCATGATCGCCCGTGGCGCCGGCGTACCCGACGACCAGGTCATCGTCGTCGACGATGCCGCGGAATACACGTTCGGCAGCTTCACGGTCCGCCTGCTGCCGATGCCGCACGCACCCATCGGGTGGGGCGGCGAAGTGCCGCTGCGCGGTACGATCGACGCGCCGCTGTCGCAGCCGGCGCCGATCTCCTCGTTCCGCGAGGGCGGCGGCTTCGCGGTCGTGATTTCGCACCCGACCGGCGAAGCGCTGGTTCTCGGCAGCGCCGGCATCGACGGCGCCGCGCTGGCCGACCTGCACGTCGACACGGTTTTCCTCGGGGTCGGCATGCTGGAAAGCCTGGGTCGCGACTACCTGGAGCGGTACTGGCAGGCCGCCGTCACGTCGACCGGGGCCACGACGATTGTCCCGGTACATTTCGACGACTACACGCGGCCGTTCGGCGAGATTCGCCTCGCGCCGAAGCAGCTCGATGATTTCGCCGCGACGGCGCGCGCGATGCGGGAGCTGCGGCAACAATGGGACCGCGACTCGCGCGTCTACCTGCCGGCATTCGGTACCCCGATGCCGCTGCTCACGGCAGCGCCGCCCGAGACCTGAGTCAGCCGGCCTCCAGGTCGGCCAGCGCCAGCCTCCCTTCGATGAGGGCGAGTTTGCGTGCGCGCGGCAGCTGCTTTACCCGGCTTTCGAGGCGCTGGGCGCGCCCCCGGTCACCCACCGCCTCCGCGAACACGAGCGTCAGCGGCGACCTGCCGCGCAGGTATTTTGCACCCTTGCGCCCGCTTTCGTGCGCGGCCAGGCGGGCCGTCACGTCCTGCGCGATACCGGTGTACAGCGTGTCGTCCGCACAACGCAGCAGGTAGAGGGAATACTCGCCGGCCACCGCGTCAGGCGGTACCGCCGACGAGGCGATCGCCGAGCACGCGGAACGCGCCGGCTTCCAGGTTCTCGAAATTGCTTTCGGTCTCGTCGAACACCAGGCTGAGTTCTTTCGCGTCATCGAACACCGACGCCGGCGCATTGAACTCCAGCGTCAGGCAGTTGCCGACGAGGCGCGCCGACTTCAGCAGATCATTGGCAACCACGCGCTTTTCATTGCGCTCGATCGTCAGCGTCTCGTCGAAATCGTCTTCGATGGCGCGCATCAGCAGAACGTAGTCGTCGATCTCACCCGTATCCGAGGTGCCGGCGAAAAACAACATGATGGCGTTGTCGCGAACGTCGAAAGCGACGGTGTCGTAGACGCGCCCCTTGGGCATTTTTGCGCTCCTCGGAAGTGGGCAGCCCAGTCTACGTCACCGGCGCACCGGTTGGCGAATCCGGCCGAAGTGCCTCGATTCGTTCGTCCTTCTCGCGCCACATGTCGCCGAGCCAGGCATGCACGGTGCGGCGAAACTCGCGATCGCCCTCGTAGTCGCCGCGACACAATGCGGGATCGATATCCCGCACGACGACGTCGACGACGGGCGTGACGCGGTCGCCGCAACACATTCCCCAGAAGTGCGGAATGCCGCCCGGGTACACGACGGTGACGTCGAGCACGTGATCGAACAACTCGCCCATCGACCCCAGCGCCACCGCGATGCCGCCGGCGCGGGGCTTGAGCAGGTGGCGAAACGGGGACTGTCGCGCTTCACGCTTGGCCTCGCTGAAGCGCGTACCTTCGACGAAATTGATGACAGACGTCGGCGTCTGGCGGAATTTTTCACAGGCCTTGCGCGTCGCCTCGAGGTCCTTGCCCTTCTGGTCCGGGTGCTTCGCGAGGTACGACGGCGAATGGCGCTTCATGAACGGCATGTCCAGCGCCCACCAGGCGACCCCGAGCACGGGAAACCAGACGAGCTCCTGCTTGATGAAAAACTTCAGGAACGGGATGCGGCGGTTCAGTACGGATTGCAGGACGACGATATCCACCCAGGTCTGGTGATTCGCGACGACGAGGTACCAGCCGTCACGGCGCAGCCCCTCGATGCCGCCGGCGTGCCACTGCATCGCGCCGCTGCCGGCCAGGATCCGCCGGTTGACGGCGACCCAGCTCTCGCCGATCGCCATCAGGACGCGGGTCAGTCCGCGCCGCGCGACCGGCACGGGGACGAGCAACTTCACGATGGCGAGCAACAGGAGCGGGGTGAACCAGAACAACGTGTTGACGGTCAGCGCCGAGAAGACGAGGACGCCGCGCAGGTTGCGCAGAACGGCTTTCATCGGGTCATTCGGTGAGCGGCGGGCACGGCGGTATTCTACCGTGATACGGCCCGCCCGGTGTCCCGGCATGCCGGTTTACCCGGCCCTGTCCCCGACGGTACCATGCCCGGCTCCTATCGCCTGGAACACGCACTGATGACCACCGGCGCACGAATCGACGGCAAGGCCAAGGCCGCCGAACTCGCGACACGTATTACGGCCGCAACCAGCGAACTGCGCGAGGAGCACGGCCTGCAACCGGGGCTCGCCGTGGTCATCGTCGGCGAGGACCCGGCGAGCCAGGTCTACGTGCGCAACAAGCAGCGCACCGCAGAGCGATGCGGTTTTTATTCCGTGCAACACAGCCTGCCCGCAGACGCCTCCGAAACGCATGTTCTGGCCATGGTGGAAACGCTGAATCGTGATCCGGCGATCCACGGCATCCTCGTGCAGCTGCCGTTGCCGGGGCACATCGACGAGCAGCGCGTCACGCAGGCGATCCTGCCGGCCAAGGACGTGGACGGGTTTCATTACATCAATATCGGCAAGCTGACGGCGGGCGACACGGCGGATGCGTTCGTGCCCTGCACGCCGGCCGGCTGCATGCTGCTGATCGAGGACCATCTCGGCCGGGACCTCTCCGGCAAGCGCGCGGTCGTCGTCGGTCGCTCGAACATCGTCGGCAAGCCGATGGCGAGCCTGCTGCTGGCCGCGAACGCGACCGTGACGATCGCCCATTCGCGCACGGCGGACCTGCCGGGACTGTGCCGCGAGGCCGACATCCTGATCGCCGCCGTCGGCCGGCCGGAGATGATCCGCGGGGACTGGGTCAAGCCCGGTGCCGTCGTCATCGACGTCGGAATCAACCGTGTCGAGGTCAACGAGAACGGCGAGCCGCGTTCGCACCTGACGGGCGACGTGGACTACGAGGGCGCGCTCCCGAACGCCAGGGCCGTTACGCCCGTCCCGGGTGGTGTCGGCCCGATGACCATCATCATGTTGATGTCGAACACGCTGCGGGCCGCGCGCCTGTCGGCCGGCATCGCGGACTGACGGCGGGCAGCCGGTACGATGCAGGTGCACGACGACGACTTTCGCACGATCTGGCTGGCGCACGACGATCCGTCGACGGTGCAGGTCATCGACCAGCGCGTCCTGCCGCACGACTACCGGGTTCTCGACCTCCGGAACTGGCGCGACGGCTACGACGCGATCGCCGACATGGCGGTGCGCGGTGCGCCCCTGATCGGCGCGACGGCTGCCTGGAGTCTGTACCTTGCCGCGCTGCACGGCGGCGCGCGCGAAGTCGAGCGCGCCGCCGAATCCCTGCTGGCGGCGCGGCCCACGGCGGTCAACCTGCGCTGGGCCATAGAGCGCGTCCGCGCGATCGCGACGTCCGGCGACGCCGACCTGCCGGGCCGCGTACGTCGCGACGCGGAAGCGATCTGCGACGAGGACATCGAGATCTGCCTCGGCATTGGCCGGGCCGGCCTGCCGCTGATCGAGGCCGTGGCCGCGCGGCGACCCGGCCCCGTCAACGTCCTGACGCATTGCAACGCCGGTGCGCTGGCCACGGTCAACTGGGGGACGGCGACGGCGCCCGTGTATCTCGCACACCGTGCCGGCATCGACGTGCACGTGTGGGTCGATGAAACGCGGCCCCGCAGCCAGGGCTCGCAGCTCACGGCCTGGGAACTCGCCCGTCGCGGCGTGCCGCACACGCTCATAGTCGACAACGCCGGCGGACATCTGATGCAGAACGGCGACGTCGACCTGGTCATCACCGGTACGGATCGCACCGCGCGCAACGGCGACGTCGCGAACAAGATCGGCACTTACCTGAAAGCGCTGGCCGCGAACGACAATGGCGTCCCGTTCTACGTCGCCCTGCCGTCGACGACGGTGGACTGGACCCTGGAGGCCGGCGTCGGCCGGATCCCGATCGAGGAGCGCGACGTGACCGAGGTGACGCACGTTGCCGGCCGCCACAATGGCGAAACCGTCACGGTACGGACCACCGCCGACGGCACGCCGGCGCGCAACCCGGCTTTCGACGTGACGCCGGCGAGGCTCGTGACGGGCCTCATCACCGAGCGCGGCGTGTGCGCCGCGAGCGAGGCCGGGCTGCGCTCGCTGTTCCCCGACCTCGCGGGAGCGTAGACGCATGGCCGACTCGCCGATCGACATCGATGAAGGTTACGTCAAGTACCGCAGCGACTGGCGTCCCGGCCCCGCGCCGGACGCGTCCGCCGTGCGCCTGCTCGATACCTGGCGCAGGAAGCTGTACGCGGCCGGTCTCGTCGGGCATTACGCACACCTGGGCGTCGGTTTCGGCAACATCAGCATCCGCGCGCCGAGAGCCGGCGAATTCATCATCTCGGGCACGCAAACCGGGCACCTCGCGGAAACGAACGGCGACCACTACGCGCTGGTCACGGAAGCCGACATCGACGCAAACCGCATCGTCTGTGTCGGTCCGGTGCAGGCGTCGTCGGAAGCCATGACGCACGCGGCCATCTACGCGCTGAGCGAACGCATCAACGCCGTCGTGCACGTGCACAGCCGCGCCCTCTGGGACGCGCTGCGCGACCGGCTGCCGACCACCGGCGCGGACGTCGCCTACGGCACGCCGGAGATGGCGCGCGAGTTCGGGCGACTGTGGCGCGAAACGCCGTTTCGCGACGGCGGCGTCGCCGTCATGGCCGGCCATGACGAAGGCCTGATCAGTTTCGGCGAGTCCCTGCCCGCGGCCGCCCGGCGCGCGCTCGAACTGACCGTCCCGGGCTGACCGTCCCGGGCCGACGATTCCGGGTTCAGTCCAGGACGTGTCGCAGCGTCGACCGGCTGATGTTCGCGCCGCAAATCACGACGACGACGTCCTGACCGGCGTACGCTGGCGCCATTGCGAGGCAGGCGGCGACGGCCACGCCGGCGGCGCCCTCGATGAGCTGGTGTTCGGTGTCGATGACCAGGCGCAGCGCCGCCGCGATGTCGCTTTCCGTCACGAGCCGGAACTCGTCGACGACCGCGCGGCAAAGCTCGAACGTGATCGCGCCGGGTTCGATGCCGCCCGCCGTGCCGTCCGACAATGTCGGCTCGCTGGCGCGGTCGACGATGCGCCCCGCGGCCACGGACTCGGCCATGACCGGGGACGCGGCCGGCTGGCACCCGATGATGAGCGCCGGCGACCCCGCGTCCCGGAACACGCTGCCGATGCCGCCGACGAGGCCCCCGCCGCCGACGGCAACGAAGATCGCGCTCACGGACGCCAGGTCCTCCGCGATCTCGAGCCCGCAGGTACCCTGGCCGGCGACGACAGCGGCATCGTTGTAGGGTGAGACATACGGCATGCCGTGCCGGGCCGCGTGCTCGCGCGCGTGCTGCTCGGTATCGAGCCCGTCGTCCCCGAACGCGCGCAGGTCGGCCCCCGCGGCACGAATCGCGTCCGCCTTGACCTCGGACGTGCCACGCGGCACGAACACGGTGCTCCGGATGCCGAGTTCCGCGGCGGCACGCGCCACCGCGGCGCCGTGATTGCCGCTCGACGCGGCCACTACCCCGGCGTCGCGGGCCGCCGCGTCCAGCGACAGCAGGTGGTTGCACGCGCCACGGTATTTGAAGGAACCGGTGTGTTGCAGGTTTTCCAGCTTCAGGTGTACGCGCGCGCCGGCGAGCTCGCTGAACCGGGGCGCGAACACGAGCGGCGTCCGGCGAATGTAGGGCGCGATCCTCGACGCGGCCCGACGAACCTCCGCGGCGGTTTCCTGGACGAGACGATGCTGCATGGCGGCGCGCTGACTCCCGCTAACGTTCGATCCGGTAGATCACGTCGACGCCGGACTCCTTCTGTCCCGACGTCGCCTTGATACCGAAGCCCCGGCCGAGATCGTATCGCGCGCTGATCACGTTTTCCTGGTCGAACAGTCCGACGCCGTAGCTGACGAACAGCTTCGGCGCGATATAGGTGCCGAAGTCGATCGCACCGACGCCCTGCTCCATGTCGAAGTCGCTGCCAGTGACGAGCAGCGTGAGCGCGCGCTCTTCGGTCGTACCGGGGTCCGTGTAGGCTTCCACGGTCGGCCGCCGGGCGGTGCCGGCAATGAGCACGCCCGCGGACTTGATCTCCGAATTGCCGAAGATCTCGCGCTCCGCGCGGATGCGAATCGTCGGATTGTTGGCCGGCACGTTGGCGAAGCGGATCATGCCCTCCGTGATCTGCAGTACCTGGCCGTATGCCTGCACGTCGCCGGCAATGTCGTAGCGGCCATTAGCCGCGGGGATCAGGTTCTCGTCCCACTCGAAGCGCGCCGACCCGGTGACCGTCGCCCTGGCGAGATCGATGTCGACCACGACGTCGTCGCCCAGGCTCACGACCAGCGTGCCGTCCAGCCGGACACCGTCGTCCGCGTCCTGCTGGCGGTCGCCGGGCAGTTCGCCCGCAACGATCACGACGTCCTCGCTTTCGGAATGTCGGGTGGCCGGCAGGCTGCGCGGCGAGATGCGGGCCTGCGGTACGACGATGTTTCCGTTCAGGCTGACCACACCGTCGCCGAAGCCGATCTCGAGGTCGGCGTCCGCGGTTGCACTGACGTCCGGCACGTCGATCACGTGCAGCGACTCGCCGCGCACGGCGATCGTGAACGGCGCCGCGCTGTTGCCGTAAGCGCCGCTGCTGCTCACGGTGCCGCGACCGGCGCCGGCCTGGAAGTCACCCGTCACTTCGAAGGAGCCGTCCGGCTCGAAGCGGCTGCGGAGCTGCAGTTCGGCGAGGCGCGTGCCTAGCGGCCGGTAGACGAGCAGGCCGTCGTCGAGGCGCGCCTCGCCCGAGAATCGCGGTTCGGCGGCGGTGCCGCTCAACGTGATGTCGGCGACGAGCCGCCCTTGCGCTTCGTCGAGCAGCGGGACCAGGATGCGCACGACCTCGATGTCATCCACGACGGCGCTGAGCCGGCCGTCGATCGCGCTGCCGTCGATGTCGCTCACGTCTTCCAGCATAAACGCGCCGTCGATATTGCCCGTGCCCGGCATCGGTAACGCCAGCCGGCCTTCGAGCAAGGTGCCGTCGCGCACGTCGAACGTAATCGTGCCCTCGCCGGTGTCGACCACGAGATCCTCGCGCCGGGCGTTGCGTATGCGGCCGGCGCTGACGGCCAGGTCCGCGTACGCGGTCAGCGGCGCGTCGACGGCCTTTTCCCAGCGCAACTCGCCGGTGATGAGCTGGTCGAAGATGAAGCCCGTGTCGACGAACTGGTTGACGCGGTCGACGGCCACCGATTCCAGGTCTGCCGCGATTGCCAGGCTGCGGTCGGCGACCCAGTCGACGTCGACACACAGGCGCGCGGCGGCGATGCCCTGCAGGCAGGCACGGTCGATGCGGACCGTGTCCCGGGACACGGTCAACGCCGCGGAGTTGATGAGCCGGATGTCGCGGTCGTCGGCGCGCGGCTCGCCGATCCGAAGCTCGGACAACAGGCCGTTCCAGACTTGCGGCGAGACCGGGTCGTCCGGACTGCCGGCAACCGACAGCCCGACAGGCTGGTCGCCGACGCGCGTGTCGAGCGTCGCGACCTGGTAGTGCCGGGTTCCGTCCAGCGACAGGACGGTGTCGAACAGCGTGGTTCCGCCGGCGACCAGTCGCTGGCTGCGGGCTTCGGCGGCACCGACCGGTTCGCCGTTTTCGAGCCTGAGCGTGCCGGTCGTCGCCACGTCCCCGGCGACGCCGTCGACATACGTCGCGACGTCGTCGACGTTCGCCACGAACCGCAGCCCCTCCGGCACTTCCAGGCCGCCGTCCAGGCGCAACTCGTTCGCCCCGTGCCGGATCACGAGCTCGCGCGCCGTCAGGCCCTCGTCCCCGAGCGCGACGCGCCCGTTGGCCTGCAGCGGCCAGTCCCGCAGGCGACCGCTGATGCCCTCGAGGTCGGCCCGAAACCGGAGCGGGTCTGACCGGCCCTCCGCCCGGACACGGCCGGATATCACGCCGGGCCATTCCGGGGCGACCGGTCCGGTGTGCACGTCCTCGAGGCCGACGTTCACGGACCACGCTGGCGCGTCGCGCCAGTCGACGGCGGCGTCGCCTTCGACCCGCCCGCCGAGGACGCGCCCTTCGTCGATCCGGACCGTCGCTGCGTCCCGGTTTCCGTTGGCGGTCGCCCGGAATTCGCCGTCGCCGAACTCGCGTGTGCGCAACGCCGCCCTGCCGGTCACCGACCAGTCGTCGAGGTGTCCGGAGATGTCGACGTCACCCGACGGGCTTTCGATGTCCGGATCGTCGGCCGCGATCGGCCAGGTCAGCGACGTCCAGGTCACGCTGCCGTCGACGGAATCGTCCGCGTCGGTCAGTGTCACCGACCCGAGCACTTCGCCGGGCCGGGAGACGAAGGCGATGCGTGCGTTGCCGAGGTGCAGCCGGGCCGGCTCGAACCCCAGATCGAACGCGCCTTCGACCGACTCGCCGGCCGGCCATCCGTCCACGAGCAGCCACGGGTCGAGACGCGCGAGACGGGTCGCCGCATCGACGCGCAGGCCGTCGGCCCAGCCGAACCGCCCGCTGGCACCCCCGTTGACGTGTTCTCCGGCAAACGTGGCATTGTGCACGCTCAGTTCGTCGGCGGTGCCGGTCCCGGACGCGGTCACCTCGACCGGCCCGAGCGCCACATCCGTGAGCGTTCCGCCGGCATCGTAGTCGAACGACCGGAAATCGCCCGACACCGACACGGTGCCCTCGATTCTCGTGAAACGCGACGTGAGCCCCGGGCCCGCGTCGATCGTGAGCCGCCCCTCGAACGGTCCGTCATCGCGCAGGCCGAGGTTGCCGGCCAGCGTCAACGTCGTGTCCTCGCGCCGCAACAGCAGGTGCCGCACGTTCGCATCCGGGCCCCAACTTCCCTGCAGTTCGACGCGATCGACAATCACGGTCGTCGGTTCGCGTCCGGCCACGACCTGCAGATCGTCGACCGCGAGGCTGCCGACATCGAGATCGAAAGGCAGGTCCAGCGAGGTCCAGAGATCGGCGAGTTCGCCCGGCGGGTCCGGGTCGTCCGCGGCATGAACGACGACGTCCACGTCGTTCGCGGCGCCGTCGCCGAGTCGCAGCGCGAGCGGCAGCAGGTTGACGTCGATGCGGGCCGCGAAGTCCGCGATCGTCACCGTGGCCGCTTCGCCGTCGTAGCGAAATCCGCGCAGCCGCAACCCCGACGCGACCGCGCCGTCGATGGCGTCGACGGCGAGCGCATCGCCGAGCGCCGCGTCGACGCGCGCCCACGCGAACCGCGCGCCGCTCGTCGTGTACAGCAGCCACCACGCCCCCGCCGATCCGACGACGGGCAGCAATACGAGCACGAGGAGCAGCGCGCGGCGCCAGGTCACAGCAACGGCGTCCCGATCGTCACGTGGATACGCCACGGGCGATCCGTGAAGTCGCGTGCCTGCGCGATATCGAGCCGGATCGGACCCGCGATCGAGTACCAGCGGATGCCCACGCCCACGCCGAGCTTCAGGTCCACCTCGGACCAGTCGTTGAACGCGTTGCCGATGTCGGCGAAAACCGCCGCCGACCACTTGTTCGTCAGGCGGTACTCGACCTCGGCGCTGGCGGTCACGATATTGTTCGAACCCACGTTGTTGTTGCTCAGCTGTTCGAAATCGTAGCCACGCACGCTCGCCGAGCCGCCCGCCTTGAAGCGGTAGAAGTTCGGCAGTTCGGTCACGCTGAGCTCGATCGGGATGCCGTCGACGTCGACGTTGACCGTGTGTACGTCGGCATCGGTGTACCCGACCTCGGCCCGCAACAGGTATTTCCAGCGCTGTCCCCGCAGATAGCTACGGCGCGTCGACAGGTAGACCTGCAGGAAATCGACCTCGGAACCGATCGCGCTGTCGGACGCGAAGATCCAGGCCCGGTCGTGATAACCGCGCGTCTCGAACGCCTGCCCGACGATCGCGACGATGTCGAAGTCCACGCCGACGGAAAACGCGTTGTCGATGCCGCGCAGCAGGTTCTCGATCTCCGGATCGGGTTCGCCGCCGTCGCTGAACTGCTCGGGATCGATCAGGGAATAGCTGCGCTCGCTGTTCAGGTACTGGACGAAGGGTTTCACGAACGTCTGCTTCTCGCCCGACTCCGCGTTCAGGACCTTGAGCCACCCGCCCTTGACGTGACGTTCGTCGACGTCGCCGTTCGCGATCGTCAGGAAGTTCTCGTCCTCGTCGGTGCGCTTCAGCTCGAGATCCTGGTTCTCGAAGCTGATCTTCGCGTCGACGACCCAGTACTCGCGGGCCCGGTTCGCGATCGGCAGGCGGTAGGCGCCGCGGACGGCGAACTCGCGATTCACCTCCTGCCAGCCCGCGCCGACGTCGATGCGGTCCCCGCGCAGAGACATCGGCTGCTTGGTCCAGTTCGCCTGCAGCCGGATGCCGGTATCCGTTCCGTAGCCGAGCGCGCCGGTGTACGTGTTGCGGGTCTCCGTCTCGAGCTCCACGCGCAGGTCGACGGCCGGCGGGTCGCGGTCCGGGTGCCGGGATTCGATCACGTTGACCTCGGTGAAGTACCCGGTACGCCAGAGGTCCAGCCGGAAGTCGTCCATGAGCTGCACGGTGTACGGGTCGCCCGGCTCGAAGCGCGGAATGTACTCGACGACCCCGGGCTGCAGAACGTGGTCGCTGAACTCGATGCGGCCGACGACGTACCGGCGCCCGGTCTCCATGACGAGGTCCGCTTCGGCCGAGCGCGCCGGCAGATCCAGCGCCAGCCGCCGTACGCGATAGGTCGCATCGAGATACCCGGCCGCATTCGCAATCTCGAGCCCCAGTTCCTTCTGCCGTTCCCAGGCCACCTGGTCGAGGCGGTCGCCCACGGCCAGCGGCCACGCCGACCTCCACCGCTTGAGTTCCCGCACGGACGCGCCGAGACCCTCGATATCCACGGCCATGCGCCGGATCACCACCGGTGCTCCCGGCTTGACGGTCAGCTCGATGACCGGCTCGCCGTCCGCTTCACGGTAGTAGCGGCCGCGAACCTCGGGATCGTAGTAGCCGTAGGGGCGCAGCGCCGCGCGGGCATTGTCGATCGACTGCTGCGTGATGTCGTCCAGCCCATGGTCGCTGAGCGCCGTCGAATCCGCGAAGCGGAAAACGTCGTTGTGATTGAGGATATTGGACCGCAGCGCGTCGTCGACGCCGTTCACGACGATGCGGACTTCCGCGCTCGTCGCGGCCGCGAACAACAGGGCCAGCGCGCACCACGCCGGCGATGGCCGGCGGCGGTTACGAATCAGCTTGTCGGGAAATGAGTGCAGCATGGTGCCCGTGAGGCGTTCAAAGTTTGGCGGCAATGCCTGCCGGTCCGTGATTTTGACAATAATTCGAGCTTACAGTGCGACGGCGACGCGATTCATTGACAGGTTTCGCGGACTCGTGCAAGGATGCGGGAACGTTCGATAAAGGCAAACCTGACCGAAAGGCAGGGGCGCAAAACCACCGGTCTAAGGGCGCAAGTCTACGACAGCGGGGTCGCCGGAGACGTGAATGAGTGCAGCTCGCCTGAAGAAGACCGGTCGCTTCGCGGTATCCGCCGCGGCCGAGATCCCCGTCAACAACATCGAGACGATCGTCCGCGTCATGCAGCGCGAGGCGAACGCGGCCGTCCCGATTCGCCCGCAGGGCGCCGCCACGGCGTCGACCGACTGCAACCGCAGCGCCATGGGCACGATCGTCCGCATGACCGGGCTCGACCGGATCATCAACATCGACACCTACAACCACACGGTGACGGCACAGGCCGGCGTGCGGCTGTACGCGCTCGCCGAGGCGCTGGCGGAACAGGGCCTCGAGTTGATCGGCAATCACGAAATGACGGGGCGGACGCTCGGCGGCGCGATCGCCGCGCCCTGCCTCGGCCCGTCCATCGGCGACGAGCCCGGCGCGCTCGCGAGCAGCGTCGTGAGCGTGAAGATGGTGTGCGGTTCCGGCAAGGCGATGACCATCGGCGCCGACGCCCAGAAAATGCTCTCCGCGGTGCGCTCGAGCTACGGCATGCTCGGCGTGATCACCGAGGCGACCCTGAACGTTCAGCCGCAGAATACGTTCACCGCGAGCCACCGCAAGCTCACGATCGACAACTTCTGCGCCGTCGCCGACCGCATTTCGAACGCGCCGGTCGGCTTTCGCTTCGCGTTGATGCCCTACCGGGACCGGGTCTACCTGGACCTCCGCCGCTACGCCGCGAACGCCGGCCAGACCTACAACACCCCGTGGAAGATCAAGGACTGGGGCGAGAGCACGGTACTGCCGCAGGTCTGCAAGTCCCTCAATCGGCTGCTGCCGATCCAGTCGGTACGCTACCGCGTCATCGACAGCGTCACCGAGGCCACCCAGGGGATCGTCAACAGCCGTTTCGTGCGGACCGGCAACAACGCGACGATGCAGGGACGCACGGCGAGCAGCATCAAGAAGCTCCTGTACTCGACCTGGTGTTTTCCGGCGACCGACTTCTCCTTCGTCGCGCGTGCCTACCGCGACTTCTGCCGCGAGACCTTCGAGCGCACCGGGTACCGCTGCGACGTGCCGGCGATCGGCTACCGCATCAGCCGCGACGCGACCGGGGTGCTGTCGCCGTCTTTCGACGAACCGATGATCGCGCTGCAGACGACGTCGACGCAGCTCGCCGGCTGGGAGGATTTCGTCATCGACCTCGCCGACTTCGCGGAGCACTGGGCCGGCGTGCCGATCTTCAGCCAGACGCGGTCCCTGCGCGCCGATTACGCGAAGCAGGTCTACGGCAACCGTCTCGCGTGGTTCCGCAAGCTCCGGCGCCAGCTTGACCCCGAGGACCGCCTGTTGACGCCGTTCATGGCGCAGTACTTCCAGTAGCCGTCACGGAAAGCGGTAGCGCAGGCTCGCGAGCGGCCCCCGGTACTCGATCGTGATGTCGCCGCGGAGGCTGTCGTCGCCGCTGTCCAGCGTCTGGCGGTAGTAGCGGTAGCCGGCGCCGATGTCGAACCTCGGCGAGACGCGGTACCGGCCTTCGGCGGAGAGGTCGACGAGACTGCCCTTCGCGCGGTCGAACTCGAGGCCGAACAGCGCCAGCCCGACATGCAGCGCAACGCGTGAATTGAAGTTTGCGCGCAGCGACGCGCCGACGAGCGGCATGATCGCCGTCGTCGCCGCGTCGACCTCGCCGGATTCCGCGCTCGCGGAGAAATCGAAACGCGTCCCGTGAACGCCGGCGGAGACGACGAGCTCCTTCTGCTCGTCGCGAAAAACCGCGAACCCGTAGCTGATACGAAAAACCCGGGTGGCGAGCCGCGTTCGCAACTGTTCGCCCGCCGCGAACGGCACGGTCCCGATCCAGCGGTCCGCCGCGACCTCGATCGAGCCGTCGCGGTACAGCTCGAAGTAACGCGCATTCAGCGAATGAAAGCGGCCGATGCGCCAGTCGAGGCTCAGCGGCAGGCTCAGGTCCTGCGCGTCGAAGCCGCTGTTCCGCTCCAGGCTCCCGGTGGTCTCGCCGTCGCTGCCGGACAGCACGACCGACGAGCTCGCGCGCATGAAAAAGGCCTCCAGGCCCATCTCCCACTCGGACGACATCGGCGCGGCATTACCTTCGAGCCTCACGAAGGCGCCGGAGTCCCACGCGACGCCGACCGCCACGTAGTGGTCCCGGTCCGTGTCGACGATCGGGCTGTCCGCCATCGCGCCGGGGAGCCACGTATAGCCGGCGTCCAGCCTCACGAACCATTGCGGCAGGAACCGGTAGCGCAGCGCGAGCCGCGCCTCCGGCACCGTCGCCGACCCCGGGGCATAGGCCGGCCTTGCTGCCGTGGCTTCGCCGGTACCGACGCCGTAGTAATAGTCCACGTAATCGGCGGAATAGCGCGTCCACTCGAGCTGCGGCACGACAACCAGCCGGCCGCTGGACAGCGGCCAGGCCAGTTTGAGGCTCGCGATCTGGCCATTGTGCCGGTCGAAAAGATCGGTGGTCACGAACAGGTCGGCGTGCACGGGACCGAGCGCAACGCCGGCGAGCCCGCCGGCGGAGACGCTCCAGCCCCGGCCCTGCATCCCGGCGAGCGCGCCCTCGGCGGTGGCCGCGTAGCCGTCCGCGTTGATCCGCGCGGTGAGGCCGTACTGGAACCGGCCGCCCGAAAGGGCCCTCAGGCCCACGTAACCCTCGCGGACGAACAGGGGATTCCGGGTCATCGTGGCGTGGTCGAACGACGACAGCAGCGGGTACAGCACGGACGTGTCGTCCCCGCCGTCGTACACCGTGGGGGACGTATACACGTTCATCGAGAGCGCGTAATCGTTGAAATCGAAGGCGTCGAGCAAGGCCTCGAATCGGCCCGGCGACTCGTGGGCGCCCGCCGCGCCCGTCAGCGCGCCGAGGACCACGCCCAGCCAGCTCCCTCGTGCAGACATGCCGTTCGGTCGTCATTCTTCGCCAATAAGGGACTGATTTTGCACGACTTACATTTGGATACAAAACTTAGCGACCTGGAAATGGAAATCCTATATCGGATGGATATAATGCATCGCCCCGATATATGCGGCTCGGCCGCGGGAAGGCGGTTCGATGGATGTGAAAACGGTGTGTCTCGGAATGCTCTCGGACGGCGAGGCCTCCGGCTATGATCTGAAGAAGCAGTTCGAATCGACGTTCGGGCACTTTTTCGCGGCCGGTTACGGCTCGATCTACCCGGCGCTGTCGTCGCTGCACGCGGACGGCCTGGTCGATTGCCGCGAGGTGGCGCAGGACGGCAAGCCGGACCGGAAGGTCTACCGCATCACCGACAGCGGACTTGCCCACCTGCGCGAGGCGCTCGGCGAAACGAACCTCAGTCACCGCGTCCGCTCCGAGTTCCTGGCCGCAATGTGTTTCGCCCACCTGATGTCCGCCGAGCAGATCGGCGCCATTCTCGACAAGCGCGTCGCCGAACTGACGCGCTACCTGGACATGTTCGACGAATTCGACGCGTGCAGCGGCGAGTGGACCGACGGCATGCGTTTCGTCTGCGGGTTCGGCCGCGCCATCACGGAGGCATCGAAACGCTACATCGAGGCCAATCGCGACACGTTTTCCGTAACGCCGGCACTGAAACAGACGGCGGCCCGATGATGGCCGCCTCACTGGCACCTCTTATCCTGGAACTGCATTCATGAAATCCGCCGACCTGAAGACTCACCGCTCCTGGCTGTACTCGCTCGGAATCGCCCTGCTCATCGGCTTGTGGCTGGCGAGCGGCGCGCTCGGCACCGACGACGCACCCGGCGAAGCGGATACCGCCGTCGCGGACGTGGCCGGCGACGACCGCCGGGGCAGCGTTCGCGTCCGGACGCAATCCGCCGAGGAAGTGCAGCGCACGATCCTGGTCAACGGCGAGACGGCGCCGGCACGCATCGTGCGGCTCGCGGCGGAAACCGACGGCCGCGTCGTCGGGATCGGCGCGGACCGCGGCAGCAACGTCGACGCCGGTGGCGTCATCGTGCAACTCGACGAGCGGGACCGGCAGGCGCGCCTCGCGCAGGCAAACGCCACGGTGCGCCAGCGTGAAGTCGAGTACGAGGCGCGCGAGAAACTGAAAACATCCAGCTACGTCTCCGAAGCGCAACTGCAGGAGGCGCTCGCCGCGCTCGAAGCGGCGCGGACGGAACTCCGGCGCGCCGAACTCGACCTCGACTACATGACCGTCCGCGCACCGTTCGACGGCGCCCTGCAGACCCGCGCCGTGGAAATCGGCGACTTCGTCACCGTCGGCGATCCGATCGCGACGTTCGTCGACAACCGGACGATCATCGTGTCGGCCGACCTGTCCGAGTTCGACGCGGGCCAGGTGTCCGTCGGCGACGAAGCCGACGCCCGCCTGGCGACCGGCGAGACGGTACATGGCCGGATCCGCTACGTCGCACCCGTCGCCGACGAAGCAACGCGCACGTTCACGGTAGAACTCGAAGTCGACAACGGCGACGGCGCGCTTCGCGCCGGCGGTACCGCGGAGCTGCGGATACCGGGCGAGACCGTGTTCGCACACCGCATCGCACCGTCGCTGCTGACGCTCGACGACGAGGGCAACGTCGGCATCAAGATCATCGATGACGACGGCCGCGTCGAGTTCGTCATCGCGGACATCGCGATCGCGTCCGGCGACGGGATCTGGGTTGCCGGGCTGCCGCCGACCGCCACGATCATCACGGTGGGCCAGGGGTTCGTGCCGGACGGCGCGGTCGTCAATGCCGTTCCCGAAAGCGACGTCGACACCGCGGTCGCCATCCAGGCCGAGGCGGACTAGATGCAGGTCATCGACGCTGCCATCTCCCGGTCCCGGACCGTCCTGCTGACGCTGGTCGCACTGCTCGCGACCGGCCTGTATGCGTACGTGTCCATTCCGAAGGAAGCGGAACCAGACATCGAGATCCCGAACATCTACGTCAGCATCCATTACGAGGGCATCTCGCCGGAGGACTCCGAGCGCCTCCTCGTCCGCCCGATGGAACAGGAGCTGCGCTCGATCGAGGGCATCAAGGAGATGACGTCCACCGCCTACGAGGGCGGCGCAAACGTCATGCTCGAGTTCGATGCCGGCATCGACACGAACACGGCGCTGCAGGACGTGCGCGAGAAGGTCGACAAGGCGAAGGCCGAAATTCCGAGCGAGGCCGACGAGCCGTCCGTCAACGAGGTCAAGTTCTCCCGTTTCGACCCGATGCTGGTGCTGAACCTGGCCGGCGACGTGTCGGAACGAACGCTGACGACGATTGCCAAGGACCTGCGCGAGAGTATCGAGGGCATCTCGGGCGTGCTCGAGGTCAACCTGGTCGGCGTGCGCGAAGAACTGATGGAAGTCGTCGTCGATCCGCTCGCGATGGAGAGCTACGGCCTCGACCAGGCGCAGATCGTCAACTTCATCAACCTGAACAACCGCCTCGTCGCTGCCGGCTCGCTCGAGTCCGCCGAAGGACGCTTCCCGGTCAAGGTACCCGGCGTGGTCGAGGACCCGAGCGACGTGCTGAACATGCCGATCAAGGCCGTCGGCGACCGGGTCGTGCATTTCAAGGACATTGCCGAGGTTCGGCGCACGTACAAGGACGCGACCAGCTACGCGCGACTCAACGGCAAACCGGCCATCGCGATCGAGGTGATCCAGCGCACCGGCGCGAACGTCGTCGACACGATCGCGGAAGTCCGGGCCCTGGTGGCGGACGAACAGGCGTACTGGCCCGCCGGCATCACGGTTTCGGCATCGCGTGACAAGTCCAAGGACATCGGCGACATGCTCACCGAGCTGCAGAACAGCGTGCTGATCGCCGTGCTGCTCGTGTTCATCGTCATCATCGGCATCCTCGGCATCCGTTCCGCGCTGCTCGTCGGCGTGGCCATTCCCGGCAGCTTCCTCGTCGGCATCCTGCTGATTGGCGCCATGGGCGTCACGATCAACATGATGGTGCTGTTCGCGCTGATCATGGCGGTCGGCATGCTCGTCGACGGCGCCATCGTCGTCACGGAGCTCGCGGACCGGCGTATGGCCGAGGGCGAGTCACCGCGGCACGCCTATTCCCGTGCCGCGATCCGCATGGCGTGGCCGATCATCGCGTCTACCTGCACGACGCTGGCCGCGTTCCTGCCGATGGCGTTCTGGCCCGGCATGACCGGCGAGTTCATGAAGTACCTGCCGATCACGCTGATCGCCGTGCTCTCGGCATCGCTGGTCATGGCGTTGTTGTTCGTGCCGACGCTCGGCTCGATTTTCGGCAAGACCGGCGCCAGCAGCGCCGAGGCGCGGCGCAACCTGTCCGCGGCGGAGATCGGCGACCTCGACACCGTGACGGGGTTCACCGGCCGCTACGTGCGCTTCCTGCAGCGCTCGCTGCAACACCCGTGGCGAAATGTCGCGATGGTCACGGCGCTGCTGGTTGCCATCTACCTGTTGTTCGGTTTTTTCGGCCGCGGCCTCGAGTACTTCCCCGATGTCGAGCAGAACTTCGCCACCGTGGACATCCGCGCGCGCGGCGACCTGTCCGTTGACGAGAAGGACCGGCTCGTGCGCCAGGTCGAGCAGCGCGTCCTCGGCATGGACGAGATCGAGTTCGTGTACGCCAAGTCCGGGTCGTCGGGCGACAATGCCGCCGAGGACTGGATCGGCTCGCTGACACTCAACTACGTCGAGTGGGACGAGCGCCGGCGCTCGGACGAGATCCTGGCGGAGATCCGTGCGAACACCGCGGACCTCGTGGGTATCATCATCGAGACGCGCAAGCCGGATGCCGGCCCGCCGCAGGGCAAACCGGTGAACATCGAGTTCGCGTCGCGCGATTACGCATTGCTCGAGCCCACGGTGAAGCGCGTCGCGCAGGCGCTCGATCAGCACCCTGCCGTGTTCAACATCGAGGACGACCTGCCGCTGCCCGGCATCGAATGGCAGATCAAGGTCGACCGCGCCGAGGCCGCGCGCTTCGGCGCCGACGTCGCGCTCGTGGGCGCGATGGTGCAGTTCGTCACGAACGGCCTCAAGCTCGGTGAATACCGCCCGGACGACAGCGACGAGGAAATCGACATCCGGGTCCGGTACCCGGTGGATGATCGCTCGCTCGCGCAGATCGACGAGCTGCGTATTCCCACCGCGAACGGGCTGGTGCCGATCAGTACGTTCGTCACGCGCGAGCCGGCGCAGAAGGTCAGCACGATCCACCGCACGAACCGCCACCGCACGGTCGTCCTGCAGGGCGACGTCCTCCCGGACTACCTGCCGACCGACGTCGTGGCCGAGTTGCGCGACGACGTATTGCCGACGCTCGGGATCGACCCGCGGGTCGACTACGCGTTCCGCGGGTCCACCGAGGATCAGCAGGAGGACATGGCGTTCCTCGAGATCGCCTACCTTCTCGCGGTCGCAATGATGGCCATCATCCTGGTCACGCAGTTCAACAGCCTCTACCAGGCCGGGTTGATCCTGACCGCCGTCGTGTTCTCCACGGGCGGCGTCTTTCTCGGTCACTTGCTGCTCGGCAAGCCCTTCGGGCTGATCATGTCGAGCGTCGGCGTGATCACGCTCGCCGGTATTGTCGTCAACAACAACATCGTGTTCATCGACTCGTACAACGTACTGCGCGAACGCGGCGCGGACGCTTACGAAGCGGTGCTGCGTACCTGCGCGATCCGCCTGCGGCCGGTGCTGCTCACGACCGTCACGACGATCATCGGCCTGATGCCGATGGTGCTCGGCGTCAACATCGACCTGATCCATCGCGAGGTCACGTTCGGCGCACCGAGCTCGCAATGGTGGACGCAGCTCGCCTCGTCGGTAGCGGGCGGCCTCGCCTTTGCGACGATCCTCACGCTGTTCCTGACGCCGAGCCTGCTGCTCGCCCAGGCCAACGCGTCGGCCCGGCTCGCGGCCTGGCGCGAGCGCCGCCGGGGCGACGGCCGGTCCGGCAGCGCCCGACCCGCCACGGGCTAGCGGCCGGGCGGGCTTTTCGCCGGCCGCCGCCCGCGCGACGCGGCATTCCGCCGCGTTCCATTGCATCCAAAAGTGCCCGCCGCGCATCCAAGGAGTGCCGGCCGACACGCCGGGACGCCGGCCTGAACCGGGCCGCCCGTCGCGGGTCCGAGACAGTGACCGGCCAGTTGCGTTGTACCGATCTAGTGTTATACTCAACTATAACACCGAACCAGAGCCACGGGCATCCCATGAACCGCATCACCCTCTCACTCGCCGCACTCGCTTCGCTGGGCAGCTTTGCGATCGCCGGCTGCAACGCCGATGCCGCCAACCCGGCGGCCACCACCGCGACACCGGACGCGGCCGCCGTCCCGGTCCAGGTCGACTACCCGCGCCGCGAGGACCTGCTCGCGACCTACGACGCCACGACGACCCTGGCCACCGACGGCGACGCCCCGGTTCCGGCGCGCGTCGCGGGCGACGTGATCAACATCCTCGTGGAGGAAGGCGAGACCGTCGACGCGGGCCAGGTGCTGGCGCGGCTCGACGGCGAGCGCCTGCGCCTGGAAATGCTGGCGGCAAAGGCCGAGGTCGACCGGGCAAGGGCCGAGTACGAGCGCTACGTCGATCTCCACGAGCGCGGCCTGGTGAGCAAGTCGATGTTCGACGGTCTCCGCTACGACCTCGAAGCGCTGCAGGCAACCTACGAGCGCCGGCAGCTCGAGCACGGCTATGCCGAGATCCGCGCGCCCATCGCCGGCGTCGTGTCGGCGCGCACCATCCGGCCCGGCCAGCACCTGCAGGCCGGCGCCCTGGCCTTCCGCGTCACGAAGACGCGCGAATTGCGCGCCGACCTGCAGGTCCCGCAGACGGAAATGTCACGGTTCCGTGCGGGCCAGCGGGCGTGGCTGCGCGTAGACTCGGTACCGGACACCCGGTTTCCGGCCGAGATAGTGCGTATTAGCCCCACCGTCGACACCGAGACCGGTACGTTCCGTGCGACGGCCGTCATCAACAATGCCACCGGCCGGCTCGCGCCGGGCATGTTCGCGCGCTTCACGATCGCCTACGACACGCACGAGAATGCGCTGGTGATCCCGGCGCGGGCACTCCTCGACGAGGACGACGGCACCGCCGTCTACGTGGTCGACGGCGAGTCCGTGATCCGCCGTCGCATCGTGACGGGACTCCGTTCGGGCGATGACATCGAGGTGCTGGACGGCCTCGACGCGGAGGACCGGATCGTGGTCGTCGGTCAGGACGGCCTGCGGGACGGAAGCCGCGTCGTCGCGAGGCTGACCGATCCGACACGGTCGGCTGGTTAGTCACGCAGGACGCGATCGCCGGAATCAAGCCGCGGGACACACGCGGCCGGGGAAATAAGGGAGAAACACCGATGACCTTCGAGTCACGCTGGACAGTCACACTGGTCGCCGCGCTGCTGCTCGCCGCCTGCGGAGGCAAGCCCGGCGACGGCGCCGCAGACGGGAAACCGGACGCGGAGGCGGAAGAAGAAACGCCGCCGGTTCCGGTCGAAACCGAATCGCCGACGCGCGGTGATGTCTACGCGCTGTACCGCGGCACCGCACCCATCGAGGCATTCGCCGACGCCGACGTGCTCGCCAAGGTTGCCGGCGAAGTCCGGGAAATCCTCGTCGAGGAAGGCGACGTCGTGCGCAAGGGACAGGTCCTCGCGCGGCTGGACGGCGACCGCCTCCGCCTGGAGCTCAACGAGTCCGAAGCACGGCTCCGGAAGCTGCAGCGCGACTACGAGCGCAACGTCGACCTCAGCGAGAAGGGCCTCATCAGCGCGGGCGATTTCGACCGTATCAAGTACGACCTCGAGGCGCTGCAGGCCGCGCACAACCTCGCGAGCCTGGAACTCGACTACACGCACATCCGCGCGCCCATCGACGGCGTCGTTTCGCGCCGTTACGTCAAGCTCGGCAACACGCTGGCGGTCAATGAGCCGGTATTCCGGGTCACGAGCCTCGACCCGTTGATCGTCGACCTGCACGTACCGGAGCGCGAGTTTGCAAAAATCGCCGCCGGCCAGCCGGTGGCATTGCAGATCGACGCGCTGCAGCAGGAGCCCGTGCAGGCGACCGTCACCCGCGTCAGCCCGGTTGTCGACGCCGCGACGGGCACGTTCAAGGTAACGATCGAGCTGTACGACGCCACGCGCCGCATCAAGCCCGGCATGTTCGCCCGGGTGGGTATCGTGCACGACCGGCACGTCGACGCGCTGCTGGTCCCGCGCAGCGCGATCGTCGAGGACCTGGGCCGCACCAGCGTCTTTGTCGTCGAGGACGGCAAGGCGCAGCAACGGCACGTCGAAACCGGCTACAGCAGCGAAGGCCGGATCGAGATCCTGTCCGGACTGTCCGACAACGACAAGGTCATCACCGTCGGGCAGGTCGGGCTGCGGCCGGATTCGGCCGTCACGGTCATCAATGCACCGGACGACGGCGACGACGTCAGCCTCGCGGGCGGCAACGGCACGAAGGGAGACGGCGATGCGTCGACTGATTGAGATCGCGACCGAACGCCGCGTCACGATCGTCATGTTTGCCGTGGCGGTCGGCCTGTTCGGCCTCGTGTCGCTGTCGCGGCTGAACCTGAACCTGCTGCCGGACCTGTCCTACCCGACACTGACGATCCGTACCGAACTGACCGGCGCCGCGCCGGCCGAAGTCGAAAACCTGATCACAAAGCCGATCGAAGAAGCGGTCGGCGTGATTCGCAACGTGCGCCTCGTGCGCTCAGTCTCGCGTTCCGGCCAGTCCGACGTCACGCTCGAGTTCCTCTGGGGCACGGACATGGACGTCGCGGGCGTCGAGGTTCGCGAGAAGCTCGACGTGCTGTGGCTGCCGCTCGAAGCGCAGCGCCCGCTGCTGCTGCGTTTCGATCCGTCGTCGGAACCGATCATGCGGCTCGGCCTGCGTCGGTCGGAGGGCCTGGCGCCGGGCCCGGAAGGCGAGGCGCAGCTCAAGGCCCTGCGTCGACTCGCGGAGGACCGCATCAAGACGGACCTCGAGGCGGAGGAAGGCACGGCGGCCGTGAAGGTCAGCGGCGGACTCGAGGACGAGATCCAGATCCGCGTCGACCAGGAGAAGCTCTCACAGCTCGGGATCAGCATCGAGCAGGTCGCCGCACGCATCCGCGCGGAGAACGTCAACCTGTCCGGCGGCCGGCTGGAGGAAGGCGACCAGCGCTTCCTCGTGCGGACGCTGAACGAATTCCAAACCGTGGACGAGTTCCGCGACGCGATCATCGCGAACGTCGGCGGACGCCCGGTGTACCTGCGTGACGTCGCCGAGGTGATTCGCGGCTACAAGGAACGCGAAGCCATCACCCGGGTGCAGGGCCTCGAGTCCGTCGAACTCGGCGTGTACAAGGAAGGCGACGCGAACACGGTGCAGGTCGCGAACCGGGTCGAGCGGCGCCTCGAACGCGTGCGCGAAGCGCTGCCCGAGGGCACCGAGCTTACGACGATCTACGACCAGTCGCACTTCATCGCGGCAGCCGTCGCGGACGTTCGCAACGCCGCCATCGCCGGTGGCATCATCGCGATCATCGTCCTCTACGGGTTCCTGCGGGACGGCCGGGCCACGGCCATCGTCGGCATCGCGATACCGGTATCGGTCATCGGCACGTTCATGCTGATGTACCTCAACGGCGTGTCGCTCAACATCATGTCGCTCGGCGGCATCGCGCTGGCGGTCGGCATGCTCGTCGACAATTCCATCGTCGTGCTCGAGAACATCGTCAGTAAGAAGGAACAGGGCCTGGGCGTCGTCGACGCCGCGCGCAGCGGCACCACCGAAGTCGCCGGCGCGGTGTTTGCATCGACGCTGACGACGATCGCGGTGTTCTTCCCGATGGTCTTCATCACCGGCATCGCGGGCCAGCTGTTCCGCGACCAGGCGCTGACGGTCACGTTCGCGCTGGCCTTTTCACTGGTCGTCGCGCTGACGTTGATCCCCATGCTGGCGGCGCTGGGTGGGCGGCACCGCTACGAGACCGATGCGAACCTGGCCGCTGGGGCGACAAGGGCGAGCTGGTTCACGCGCCTGGTCGTCGTCGTGGTGCGTGCGGTCGGATTCGTATTCTCGCTGGTGCGCCGCGTGATGTGGGCCTTGCTCTGGATCCCGACCTGGCTGCTGCAGGGCCTGAACGGCGCCGCGGCGGCCGTGTACCCGTCGCTGCTGCGCTGGTCGCTCGCGCACCGCGCGACGGTCTTGGTCGCGGCATTCGCCTTGTTCGCCGGCTCGATGGCGCTCGTGCCGCGCCTCGGCACGGAGCTGATTCCGCAACTCGCACAGGGCGAGTTCAGCGTCGACCTGCGCCTCCCGCCCGGCGCGCCGCTGGCCGAGACCGACCGCGCGATCCAGGCCGCGCAGGCCGCGACGCGAAACATCGAGGCGGTGGCGATGGACTATTCCGTCGCCGGCACCGGCAATCGACTCGACGCGAACCCGGTTGACGCCGGCGACAACACCGGGACGCTCAACGTGCGCCTGCAGCCGGGCGCGGGCCGCGCGGCCGAGGACGCCACGATGGACGCGATGCGGCGCGAGCTGTCCGGCCTGCCCGGCGTGCAGTACGAGTTCTCCCGACCGGCCCTGATGGCCTTCGCCAGCCCGCTGCAGGTCGAGGTGACCGGCTACGACCTCGACGCGCTGGCGGCCACCGCCCGGCGCATCGAAGCGGACATGGCGGCGTCCGACCGGTTTGCCGACATCCGGACGACGGTCGAACGCGGCAACCCGGAGATTCAGATCGTGTTCGACCAGGAGCGCGCCGCTGCGCTCGGGCTCGCCGTACGCGACATCGCCGACCGCGTGGTTGCGAACGTCCGCGGGGAACTGGCGACTCGCTACACCTGGCGCGACAAGAAGATCGACGTCCTGGTCCGCAGCGTGGATACGCGCCGCTCCAGTATCGACGAGATCCGCCGGCTGATCGTGAACCCGAACTCGGCGCGACCGGTGACGCTCGACGCCGTCGCCGACGTGCGCATTGCGAACGGCCCGGCCGAGATTCGCCGCGTCTCCCAGGAACGCGTCGCCGTCATCACGGCGAACGTCGCGTACGGCGACCTCGGCGCCGCGGCGATCGAGGCCGGCGAGATCGTCAGCCGGATCCCGATGCCGAACGGCATCGCCGCGATGGTCTCCGGGCAAAGCGAGGAAATGCAGGCGTCGTTCCAGTCGATGCAGTTCGTACTCGCGCTTGCCGTGTTCCTCGTCTATCTCGTGATGGCATCGCAGTTCGAATCGCTGATCCACCCGTTCGTCATCCTGTTCACGATTCCGCTCGCGCTCGTCGGCGCCGTGCTCGCACTGTTCGTGACCGGGACGACCATCAACATCGTCGCGCTGATCGGCGTCATCATGCTGGCAGGCATCGTCGTGAACAACGCAATCGTCCTCGTCGACCTGATCAACCAGCTCCGGGCGCAGGGGCGCGCGCGCTTCGACGCCATCGTCGAGGCGGGCAGCGCGCGGCTGCGGCCGATCCTGATGACGACGCTCACGACCGCGCTGGGCCTCGTACCGATGGCGCTCGGCTTCGGCGAAGGCGCCGAGGTGCGCGCACCGATGGCCATTACCGTGATCGGCGGCCTGGTGACGTCGACGGTGCTGACGCTGATCGTGATCCCGGTCGTCTACTCCCTGCTCGACCGCAAGCGCTGGCCGTCGGAAGTGACGGGCGACAACCTGATCACCTCCCGCGTCTGAGCCGCGCCATGAAACACACGGAAACCGCACTGCAGAGGCCGGTAACGACCGTCGTCATTTTCGTCGCACTCTCGCTCGTCGGCCTGCTGGCATCGCGACTGCTCCCGCTCGAGAAGTTTCCGGACATCGAATGGCCCGGCATCTACATCTACATCCCGTACGAAGGCTCCACGCCGGAGGAGATCGAGCAGCTGATCACGCGCCCCGTCGAGGAGGCGCTGGCCACGCTGTCAGGGATCAAGCGGATGCGCTCCACGTCCGGCGAGGACCAGGCGCAGATCGAGCTGGAGTTCGACTGGGACCAGAGCATGGCCGTGAAGGGCATCGAGGCACGGGCCAAGCTCGACAGCGTGCGGCACCTGCTCCCGGACGACGTACGCCGCGTGTTCGTGTTCACCGGGTCGCTGGCCGACCAGCCGGTGCTACAGCTCCGGATCTCGTCGGACCGCGACCTGTCCGACAGTCACGAAACGCTCGACCGTCTGCTGAAGCGCCGCCTCGAGCGGCTCGAAGGCGTTTCGCGCGTGGAACTCCAGGGGGTCGACGCGCGCGAGGTGCGCATCCTGCTGCGCGCGGATGCCCTGGCCGCCTACGGGGTCGACGTGGGCAGCCTGCGCACCCTGCTGGCGCGCAGCAATTTCGCCGTCAGCGCCGGGCGCGTCACGACGGATGACCAGCGCCTGAGCATCCGGCCGGTCGGCGAGTTCCGGTCGATCGACGAGATCCGGAACCTGCAGATCAACGAGAGCGGCCTGCGCCTGGGCGATGTCGCCGACGTGGCACTGCGCACCCCGGATCGCGACTACGGCCGCCGTCTCGACATGAAATACGCGATCGGGGTCGCGGTCAGCAAGTCGACGGGCGCCAATCTCGTCGACGTGACGGACCGGGTCATTGCCGAGATCGAGGAGATCGGCAAGCTGCCGCAGATGCAGGGCATCAACATCTTCCCGCTGGACAACCAGGGCGAGTCGGTCCGGGAGTCGCTGTCCGACCTGCTGGATGCCGGCCTGGTCGGCGGTCTGCTCGCCATCATCGTGCTGTATTTCTTCGTGCGGCAGGTGACGACGACGCTGATCGTCGTCGCGTCCGTGCCGTTCTCCCTGCTGATCACCCTGGGCGCGCTGTACTTCGCGGGCCTGTCCCTGAATATCCTGTCGATGATGGGCCTGATGCTCGCGGTGGGCATGCTCGTCGACAACGCGGTCGTCGTCACCGAGAGCATCTTCCGGCACCGCAGCGCAGATCCCGAACGGCCGGTCGAGGCAACGATGTCCGGCGTGCGCGAAGTCGGCCTCGCCGTCATCGCCGGCACGACCACGACCATCATCGTGTTCCTGCCGATCATTTTCGGCACGAAGTCCGACATGTCGGTCTTTCTCACGCACGTCGCCATCACCATCATCGTCGCGCTGCTCGCGTCCCTCGCCATCGCGCAGACGCTGGTGCCGATGCTGGCGGCGCGGGTTGCGATCCCGAAGAACCAGGGCAACGGTCCCATCATGGGCCGCCTCACCCGCGGCTACGAGCGCGCGCTGGGCTGGCAGCTCCTCCATCCGTGGTGGACCGCGCTCGGCATCGCGCTGACCTGCGCGGTCGGCATTCTTCCGCTCATCCTGGGGCTCGTTAAGTTCGACATGTTCCCGCAGGATGCCGGGCGGCGACTGAACATGCCGTACCACATCGAAGGCGAACACGCGCTGGAGAAGGTCGAGCAGGCCGTGGAACAGGTCGAGTCGTACCTGTACGACAACCAGGAGGCGTTCAACATTCGCTCGGTCTACAGCTATTACCAGCAGGACTTCGCCGTGTCGACGATACTGCTGACCGACGAGGAAGACGCAACCCGCCCGACCACCGAGATCATCGACGCCATCATGGAGAACCTGCCGACCCTCGCGATCGGCAAGCCGAGCTTCGACTGGAACCAGCAGGGCGGCGGCGAAGGCTTCAGCCTGCAGGTCAGCGGCGACTCGACCCAGGTGCTGAACGGGATCGGCGACGAATTGATGCGCGCATTGGGCTCGATAGACGGGCTCGAGCGTGTCCGGACCGACGGCGAGGCGGGCGAGCGCGAGGTGCGCATCACCGTCGACCGTGAGCGCGCCGCCATTGCCGGGCTCGATGCCGCCACGGTCGCCCAATCGGTCAGCATCGCGCTGCGCGGCGAAAACCTCCGTGAGTTCCGCGGCGAGTTCGGCGAAGTCGCGGTCAGGCTCGCGTTTCGCGACAACGACCGTCAGAGCCTCGAGCAGCTGGCTGACCTGCCGCTGTTCACGCCGGATGGACAGCGGGTGGCCCTCGGCAGCGTCGCCCGTCTGACGGTCGGCCGCGCCCCCGTCTCCATTCGCCGGACCGATCGGCAGACGTCCGTCATCCTGTCGGCGAACCTGGCCGACGACGTCAGCCTGGACGCCGTCCGCCCGCGCGTGGAAGGCCTGATGAGCCAGATCGACCTGCCGCCGGGCTATACGTGGAAATTCGGCCGCGGCTTCGAACGCAACGACGAAACCCAGGCCATGATGATGACGAACATCCTCCTCGGCATCGCGTGCATCTTTCTCGTGATGGCGGCCCTGTTCGAGTCACTGCTCCTGCCGTTCTCGATCATCCTCGGCTCGATCGTGTTCTCGATCTTCGGCGTGTTCCTGTTCTTCGCCGCGACCGGAACGACGTTTTCGTTCATGGCCATGATCGGCATCATGATCCTGATCGGCGTGGTCGTGAACAACGGCATCGTGCTGGTCGATCACGTCAACAACCTGCGTCTGCAGGGCGCATCGCGGCAGGACGCCATCGTGAACGCCGGGCGAGACCGGCTGCGCCCCATCCTGATGACGGTCGCAACGACGATCGTCGGCCTGGTGCCGCTGGCGCTGGGCACGACGCAGATCGGCGGCGACGGTCCGCCGTACTACCCGATGGCGCGCGCCATCATCGGCGGCCTCGCATTTTCGACGGTGGTGTCGCTGCTGGTCGTGCCGGCGCTGTACGTGTACTTCGATAACCTCGCGGCATGGAGCCGGCGCGTCAGGCAGCATGCCCGCCGGCACGGGCCGACCGGCGCATCGCTGCCGGCCGACGCCTGACGGCGACAGCCAGCAGCGCCGACACCAGCAGCGCGGCGAGCAACGGGTCGGTGGCACCGCCACCGCCCTGCTCGACGACCACGACGCGCGGCTCGTCGCGCTCCGCATCTTCGAGCGGCAGGAAAGACAGCGCCGAGGTATCGGCCGGGCCGATCTCCGCGACGAAGGCACCGTCCCAGGTGTCGTACAGCTCGATCAGGAGGTCGTAGCTGCCGCGCGGGTAGCCTTCGAGCAACTCGGTCACGATCACGTAGTCGTCGTCACTGGTTGCGCCGAAAATCGGGAACACGTCCGTTTCGGCGTACTCCAGCCAGGGGCCGCCGTCGCGACTCAGGTACAGCACCGCGAACACGTCGGCCCGCTCGTACACCGTGTCCGCGTCGAACAGCAGATCGATGCCGTGGTAATAGCCGTCGTCGTCGTCGTCCCCGAACAGGATGACGTCGGCGGTGTAGAACCAGAAGTCGGTGTTCGGCGATTCGGTCCGGACGTTTCCGGACTTCATCCGTGCGCTGCGCCGGCCGGTCTTTTCCGGCGCGCCGGCGTCGCCTGCCGTGATTACCTCCGACAGCTCCACCTTGTCCGGGACGGCCTGTCGGCGGCCCTCGCCGGCGTAGAACTGGCTGCGCGATACGCGCACGTCATCGCCGGAATCCGCGGCCGTCGCCGGCGCGCCGGCCACCAGGGCCAGTCCAGTGATGGCGATCAGCGCCACGTTGAGGGTGATGGGTGTGCCGCGCATGACGATCCCCTTATTTGCCATTGGGTTCAGGGACATTTGACACCCGTGCGCATGAATCGAGGCTGAACCCGTGGGCTTTCCGGAAACAGCGTGCGATGATGTTCAGCGATGATTCAGGCTGGTCGGGACGATGCGGTAGACAAGGCGATTGCGTGGCTGCTGCTCGGCGTCAGCGCCGGCCTCGGACTCGACCTGTGCGCGAAGCAACTGCTGATCAGCTTCCCGCTCGAGCAATTCGTGTTCCTGCGCAGCCTGGTCGGACTCCTGCTGTTCCTGCTGGTCGGCCGCCGATTGGGCGGCCTGCGCCAACTCGCCACGAAGCGCTGGCGCTGGCACCTGCTGCGCACGGTCCTGTCCTGTTTCACGATGTTCGGCTTTTTCTACGGGTTGGCGCACATGCCACTCGTTAACGCGCTGACATTGGGTTTCACGGCACCGTTGATGGTCGCGGCGCTCTCCGTGCCGTTGCTCGGCGAACACGTCGGGTGGCGCCGATGGATGGCGGTCCTGGCCGGGTTCGTCGGCGTGCTCGTCGTATTGCGACCGGGGGCGGGCCTCGTGTCGGTGGCATCGATCGCCGTCCTCGTGGCGGCGTTCTGCTACGCGTGCCTCGCGATCACGGCCCGGCACCTGGGCGACACCGAAAGCAGCTACGCGCTGTCGGTGTGGGTAATCGCGGGTCCGTTGCTGCTGTCCGGTATCCTGACCCTGGACGATCCCTGGGTGACGCCGGATGCCGCGTCCTGGGTGCTGTTCCTGCTGGCGGGAGCCTGCTCGGTGATCGCCTGGATCGGCATCGTGGGCGGCTACCGCCGCGCGTCACCCGCCATCCTTGCACCGTTCGAATACACGGCACTGGTCGGCGGCGCTATCGCCGGTTACCTGTTCTGGGACGAAGTGCCGGACGGGCACACGCTGGCCGGGGCCGCGATCATCATCGCGTCCGGCCTGTACGTCGTGTACCGGGAAGTGCGCTGGCGACGCCCGGCGCCGCCGGCCTGATTCAGACGGCGCCGGTGCGCAGTCCGGCAATCTGCGCCGCGGTGACGCCGAGCGCGTCCGCAACGCCATTGAAGAAGTCGACTTCAAGCGCGCTGACTTCTTCGTCGCTGCGCATCACGTCGGCGAGCGCGCCGATCACCTCGCCACGCTGCCGGTGCGTCAGCTTCTTGTTGACCTTGGTGAGGTACTTCCGCAGGTTCGCCTCGGCGTAGAGCTCTGCCCGCGCCGCGATGCGGATGTCCGCCTGGCTGAAGTCCTCGCCGGTGTGCTCCCGCAGAATTTCCCGAATCCGGTCCACTTCGACACTCTGAATGTTGATGTCCGCGTCGGCCGCACGCGCCAGCGTCATCAGCAGGACCTCCTTGTACAGTTCGTCTTGGGCACCCGAGTCGATGTCGGAGCCGCCGAAGATTTTGAGGACGTTCTTCAGATCTGCGATTGCCATGGATTTTCTCTCTGGTTATCAATTATGTCCGCGGCCGGCGTCCGCGGCTGGCTGGGGCCAGAGTATACACGCCGGAGCATGACATGCATCGCGCCGGACCCGCCAAATTCGGCCCGGCCTAGGCGGCGCGCCGCATCGGCTGCCGCCGCCAGTAGGTCAGGGAGCGCCACGCCCACTCGGCGGGGCCGAACCGGTAACGGGCAAGCCACCACGGGCTGATGGCCAGTTGCAGGCCGATGACGGCCACGACGAACGCCATCTGTGCCAGGCGCGGAACGTCGCCGTAGAGACCCAGCCCGTAGCCGTAGAAAACCGTCGTCAGGACGATCGAGTGCAGCAGGTAGTTGGTCAGGGCCATGCGGCCGACGGCGCCGAACCTGGCCAATGCCGCGTGGCAACGGCCGGAACGGACGAGCCACAGGACGAGGCCGGTGTGACCGAGCGCCACGATCACGCTGCCCACGTAGTTCGGCCAGCCGCCGGGACCGAACATGTAAATCGCGTCGAAACCGTGCTGCCAGGCGTTCCAGCCGCTGAAGACCGTCAACGGCAGCCCCAGCACGTAGCCCGCGACGGCCATGCGACCGTACAGCGTCGCGTCCCGGGTGCCGGCGAGGATGCCGAGTTTCATCAGCGCCATGCCGATCAGCATGAGACCACCGACCCGCCAGATGATGAAAAACGGCAGTGCCTGCAACTGCATCATCAACAGTTGCGGTGCCCGGAACACGACGGCATCCGCGTAGCTTCCGCGGTAGGCGTCGAGGTCCTTTGCCAGCTCGTCCGGCCCGGGCAACACCATTTCGCGCGTTGCCTGCCATTGCTCGAGGATCTCCGCCGCCTCGTCGTCGGGGTCATCCCCCGCCGCCTGGCCGGCCTCGATCGCCGCCGCCTGCTGGCGCAGGTCGTTCATCGCGTGGCTGGCACCGAAGCCCATCAGCTGCCCGATCGCGAGCGACACCACGCCGACGACGAGCAACGTACGAGGCGAGCGCTTCCGAAACAGGAACGCGAGCAGGCCAACGACGGCATAGAAGAAAAGAATGTCGCCCATCCAGACCAGGTACGCGTGCAGGAGGCCGATGACGAGCAGCCAGAACTGCCGGCGAATGAACACGGGCCCGAAGCGCGCACCGCGCGACGCCATGCGCTGCATCATCAGCACGATGCCCGCACCGAACAGCATCGAGAATATGCTCATGAATTTCTGGTCGAAGAACACGTGTGTCACGAACCAGGTGCCGAGGTTGTACCACTCGAGTCCGCCCATTTGCAGCGGATTCATGTACGCGGCAAACGGCATCGCGAACGCGTAAATGTTCATGACCAGGATGCCGAGCACCGCGACACCGCGCAGCACATCGAGGCCGGCGAGGCGTTCTGCACCGGTCACCGGCGTCGCATCGATCATCGTGCCTGCCTCGGCACGGACCTGCTCCTGCATGCGGGCTCTCCCCTGCTCACCGCCCGCCGGCGCTTCGGCTGCGCCTGTTGTGCGGGTCAGGCCCCGTGGGCCGGGGCGAGCTGCTTAGAATAGCGCATGAAATGTCGGTTTCATACTCCTGTTTTTGTGAGGAATTTCCGCTTGATTTTTGCCCGTCCCGAGGGATACTGACCGCGGGCAAACAACTGAAAGGAGGTGATCCATGTCTAGTGAGATTGTCGAGGTATCGCGCAAGCGGTCCGGTCTTATTCGGATATTGGAGCACCCTGCCCTTATCCTCTGACCCCGCTGTCGATACGAATCTCACCGAGCACAGGAGCCGCCGCAATGGCGGCTCCTGTCATTGAAGAGCCTCAAACCGTCGACAGCACGTCCTCGACGGCGTTCAACAGGTCGTCGATTTCCGAGGCCGTGTTGTAATGGACAGGCCCGATCCGCACCACGCCGCCCCGCCCGTCGATGCCGAGCGCCCGCGCGGCTTCCAGCGCATAGTTGTGTCCGCTCCAGACGAAGAAGTTGCGCTCGCCTAGGCGTTTCGCGACACCGCCCGGGTCCGCGGACGCGTGCGTGAACGACACGGTCGGGACGCGCCGGTCCATGCCGTCCGCGGCGGTGACACCGTGCACGGTCACGCCAGGAATCGACGCGAGACCGCCGACCAGGCGCGCTGACAATTCCCGCTCGTAGCCGGCCATTCGCGCCATCGCGACACGCAGCGCCGAGCGCCGGTCGGCCGGCGCCCCGGCGCCGGCGAGCTCCGCGAGGTAGTCGACCGCGGCTGCGGTACCCGCCATGCCTTCGTGGCTCTGGGTGCCGGTCTCGTAGCGTCCCGGCGGCGCGTCCGGCGCCGGGCGGACCTTGTAGGCGTCGAGCTGCGCGAGCAACTCGTGTCGGCCCCAGAGAATTCCCTGGTGCGGCCCGAAGAACTTGTACGCGGAGCACACGAGGAAGTCGCAGCCGATGTCCTGCACGTCCGTGGCGACATGCGGCACCGACTGCACGGCGTCGATGTAGGTCCAGGCACCGGCATCCGCGGCGCGACGGCAGATTTCGCGCACATCGTTCAGCGTGCCCAGCAGGTTGCTCGCCGCGCCGACGCAGACGAGCCGCGTTCTCGGGGTCAGTACGTCGTCTAGGTGCGCGAGATCGAATTCGCCGCTGTCGGCATCGAACTCCAGCCAGCGGACCACGAGATCGCGGTCTCGCGCCAGCAATCGCCAGGGCTGCACGTTCGCGTCGTGATCCATCCGCGACAGGACGATCTCGTCGCCGGGCTGCAGGCGCTGCCCGATCGACCGCGAGAACTGAAAGGTCAGCGTCGTCATGTTCTGGCCGAACACGATCTCGTCGGGCGACGGGGCATTGAGGAGATCGGCCATTGCCTGGTGCGCATCGTCGACCACCGCATCCGCGCGCCTCGACGTTTCAAAGTAACCGCCGAGGTTCGCGTTGGCCCCGAGCAGGCAGTCGCTCATCGCCTCCACGACCGATTGCGGCACCTGCGTGCCGGCGGGGTTATCGAAATAGTAGCGAGGGCGACCGTCGTCGCAGCGGCCCAGTGCGGGGAAGCGGCGGCGCACCGCCTCGACATCGAACGTCATGTGACGGGGGACCTCGCGTTATTCCTTGGCGTCGCCGCCCCACTTCTCGCGGTGCGCATCGGCCGCACGCTGCCGGATCTTCTGGTGCCGGCTGCTGAGCAGCAGGCTGCCCGGGTCACAGACCTCCGCCCGGATCACGCCCAGGTCGCTGGCCGCATCGAACAACGTGGGGTACCAGCGTTCCCAGTTCGGCAAGAGACGTTCGACTTCGTCGCGGAGGCTCATCGCCGCAATGTACCCGACCCCCGCGGCCGACGCCAATGACGCAGGCCGCAGTCCGGACGGCGCGCGGACCTCAGGAATCGAGCAGGCGCAGCCAGAGCACGGTAGCGAGGAACAGCGCGCCGCCGCCAAGCAGCATCGCCACCGACGGCAGGCTGTCTCCGTGCGAAATGCCGAGGCTACCGGTGACCTGCCCGGCCACCTGAACCAGCAGCGAGACCAGCTCCAGCACCGGCCCGGCAGCGACGAGCGTGCCGACGACGAGGGCAATGCCGAGGCTCCAGCGCCGGACATGAGCGCGCCGCCGGATACGCCGCACGACCCGGTCGCTGAAGCCGTCATCGGGCACGGCTTCCGATGCAAACACGGACTCGAGCCAGCGGTCGTCCGCGTCTCGTTTCATTTCAGCCATGTTGACGATCTTCGATTTCAAAATGCGTCCTGATTTTTTCCTTGCCGCGATGCAGGATCGACTTGACGGTGCCGACCGGGCTCCCGGTCACGTCGCCGATCTCGCGATGCGACAATCCACATGCGTACGACATCACCATGATGGCACGCTCCTCATCATTGAGGACAGCGAGCAGCTTGCCGAGGTCCGGCAACTCGTCGCTGTCGACGGTAACGGTCCGGGCTTCGGCATCCGCCGTGTGCCCGGCTTGTTCGATCACGGCGGCGTAACGCTTCGACTGCCGCCGGGACTGCAGGAACGTCGTGTAGGCAATCTTCATCAGCCAGCTCACGTACGTGCCCTTGCCGCTGTAGGTACCGAGCTTGTCCCAGGCGCGCATGAAACTGTCCTGCGCGAGGTCGTCGGCCAGTGCCATGTCGCCGGAGAGCTTGCGCAGGAAGTTCCTGACGCGCGACTGGTGGCGGCGCACCAGCTCGCCGTAGGCGCGCGCGTCCTGTGACGACAGGACGCGCGCAACCAGGACGGTATCCTCGATGCCGGCGAACATGCGATTCAGCCTTGGCGTCCCGCTCAGTCGCGCGACGACGTGTAGCGCCACATGATAAGGAACGCGATGCCGAGCGAGAACGGAAACGCGGCGGCGGCCATCAGCCCGCGCATCGCCTGGCCGCTGTGGTCCGGAACCGCGACACCGCACAGGACGAGGCCGAGCGCGAGCGCCAGCCAGATCAGTGCGATGCGCAGGTCGCGCTCTTTCGGTGGCTTCGGCTGGCCGATGCGGTCGATGATCTCGGGCGTGAGTTCGTGGCCCTTGTCGATCGCCAGGCGTATCGTCTCCTGCATGTCCTGGCGGCCGCGGTAGCGGAACCAGAAGTACAGGCACACGACCAGCGTCAGGCCGGCGAACATGCTGATCGGAATGAGTGCTTCGAATATGGACGGCATGAATCAAATCTCCACTTTCCGCTGCCAATGCAGCGCTTGCCTGTCTGATGCCTGTCGCCTGGCGATTGGATGCATGAAATATAATACGCTGTTTTTATTAACAATATTGCGATCCTGATACCGCGTCTGGCGTGCCGGGTCAACGTCCGGCGGGGCGGCTGCGTTGGAAGACCAGGAGACGACCCATGAACCCTGATTCCTCGATCGCCGCCAACCGCTTCGGCCTCGGCGCCCTGCCGGGCGAGTTGGACCGGATCGCCCGCGACCCGCTCGGCGACCTGCATCGCCAGCTCGCCGCCGGGCCGCGACCCGCGCCTGCCGGACTGCAGAACTCCGCGACGGTCTTCGTCGAGCTGCAGGCATTGCGTCGCAAGCAGCGCGCGGCGGCGGACGACGGTGACGCGTTGGGCGAGTACGCCGGCTACGTCAGGACGCGCTACCTCGACCAGGTGCTCGCCCGGTACCGCATGGCGACCGGCAGCGAAAACTCGTTCGTCGAGCGGCTCGTCCATTTCTGGGCAAACCACTTTGCCGTGTCCGCCGACAAGCAGCCGATTGCCGCGGTCGCGGGGCTGTACGAAAACGAGGCCATCCGGCCCAACGTGCTCGGCAACTTCGCCGACCTCCTGTTCGCCGCCACGTCGCATCCGGCGATGCTTGCCTACCTCGACAACGTCCGGTCGGCGGGCCCCGGCTCTACGCTGGCCCGGCGCGCGAGCCGGCGGCGCTCGAATCGCGAATTCGGCCTGAACGAAAACCTGGCGCGGGAGGTGCTCGAGCTGCACACGCTGGGCGTCGACGGCGGCTACACACAGGCCGACGTCACCGAACTGGCGCGGGTTCTCACCGGCTGGTCCATCGGCGGTGCGACCGACGAGGGTCGATTCGCTGACGGAGATCCGGGACGTTTCCACTTTCGCGCCGCGATGCACGAGCCCGGGGACCGGCGCGTCCTGGGTCTGCGATACGCCGAGGACGGCGTCGCGCAGGGCCGGGCCGTGTTGCGGGACCTCGCCGTGCACCCGGCGACCGCACGCCACGTCGCACAAAAGCTCGCACGGCACTTCGTCGCGGACGAGCCGCCCGCCGATCTCGTCGACGAGCTTGCGCGCACCTACCTCGACGCCGGCGGCGAACTGCGACCCGTCTATGCCGCGCTGATCGACAGCGAACAGGCATGGCGAATGCCGGCCGCCAAGTACAAGACGCCGCACGAACTCGTCGTCTCGGCTTACCGCGCGCTGGATGCCGAGCCCGACAGCGCGCGGCGGATCACCGGCGGCCTCGGCACTCTCGGGCAGGTACCGTACAAGCCCGGTTCGCCGGCCGGCTGGCCGGACACCGCGGCCGAATGGGGCGGCGCGGACGCACTGTACAAGCGCATCGAGTGGGTGAGCGCGGTGGCACGACTCGCCGGGCGGCGCACCGATCCGGCGATCATCGGCGACGGCGCGCTGGGCGCCGCGCTGACGGCCCGGACACGCGAGGCCGTCGCGCGCGCGGAGAGCACGACACAGGGGCTCGCCCTACTGCTCGCTTCACCGGATTTTCAGCGGAGATGATCATGCAACGACGGGAATTTCTTCGTACGACAGCAACCGTCGGCCTGGCGGCGTCCGCGTTGCCGGGCGTCGCCTTTGCCGGCGCCGCGACCCGCAAGCGCTTCATTCTCGTGATCCTGCGAGGCGCCGTGGACGGCCTGGCCGTTGCGGCACCACTGGACGATCCGGATTACGCGGTCGCGCGCGGCGAACTCGCACTTGCGCCTGACGAAGTGCTCCCGCTCGAAGGCCCCTTCGGCCTGCATCCATCGCTCGCCTGGCTTCACACGCAGTATGCCGACGGACAGGCGCTCGTAGCCCATGCGGCCGCCACCCCTTACCGTGAACGCTCGCACTTCGACGGCCAGGACGTGCTGGAGAACGGCGGCAACGGCGGCGTGCTTCGCGACGGATGGCTGGCGCGTGCGGCGATGTCGCTGGATACGTCGCGGGACGGTAACCGTGCCATCGCACTCAGCGAGAACCTGCCGCTCGTGTTGCGGGGCGACACGGTCTACTCGAGCTGGTCGCCGTCCCGGCTGCCCGGATCGGACGACGACACGCTGGCCCGACTCGCCGACCTGTATACCGATGACGCGTTCTTCGCAACGCGACTGCAACAGGCGCTCGCTGCACGCGACCTCGTCGGGGCGGAGGGAGGACGTCGCGATGCCGGCCGGCGCTGGCAGACCCAGGAGCGCGATCTCATGACGGCGGCCGCCCGTTTTCTCGCGGCCGAGGACGGGCCTCGCATCGCTGTCATCGAGTCCGGCGGCTGGGACACGCACGCGAACCAGGGCGCCGCAACCGGCGCGCTGGCGAATCGCCTGGCCGCACTCGATGCCGGCCTCGCCGCTCTGCAAGGCGGCCTCGGTGAACACTGGTCGGACACCGTCGTCGCTGTCGTGACCGAATTCGGGCGGACCGTGCGCGTCAACGGCACCCGCGGCACGGACCACGGCACCGGCACGGTCGCGCTGCTCGCCGGCGGTGCCGTCGCCGGCGGCCGGGTCATTGCGGACTGGCCCGGGCTCGCGCGTCACGACCTGTTCGAGGGCCGGGACCTGCGCCCGACGACCGACGTCCGGGTCCTGATGAAAGGCGTGCTGCACGATCACATGCGGGTCACGCGCGCGGCGCTCGACACCGAGGTGTTTCCGGACAGTGCCGCCGCGGCGCCGGCGCGCGATCTCATCCGGGCCTGACGCGCCGCAATACCCCGCTCCCGGCCGTGCTGCGTTAACAGGCAGCATGGACGCGTTGCGAAAATCGCTTGCTCGCCACGCTGGTCGACTGCGCGACCCGCGCTGCTACCAGGTCTTCGCGCTCGGCACGCTGCTCACGTTCGGTGCATTCAATCTCGGCATCGGCGCACGCCTGGGCAACGTTACCGCGATCTTCGTCACGGCGCTGGGCACGCAATGGCTGCTGACGCGCCTGCTGCACACCGGCCGCTTCGACCCGCTGAGTCCGCTGATCACATCGCTGTCGCTTTGCCTCCTGTTCCGCACGGACTCGCCGCTACTGGCCGTCGCCGCCGCCGGGCTCGCGATCGGCAGCAAGTTCCTGCTGCGCATTCGTGGCAAACATGTCTTCAACCCGGCCACGTTCGGCATCGTGGCCCTGTTCATCGCCAGCGACCACGCGTGGATCTCGACGGGCCAGTGGGGCAGTGCGACGCTCGGCGGCCTCGCGCTGATCTCGCTCGGCATGCTCGTGCTGACGCGGGCGCGGCGTGCGGAAACCACGTTCGCGTTCCTTGCGACCTACGCGCTCATCGTCGCCGGTCGCGCGGTGTGGCTCGGGGACCCGGCTTCCATCCCGCTGCACCAGCTCCAGAACGGCGCATTGCTCCTGTTCGCGTTTTTCATGATCTCCGATCCGCGCACAACCCCGGATTCAGCCGCGTGCCGCCTGCTGTTCGGCGCGGTCGTGGCGGGCACGACGGCCGCTCTCCAGTTCGGGCTGTTTCAGCCAGGCGCCCCCGTCATTGCGCTGGCTGCCTGCGCGCCTCTGACACCGATCCTCGACGCACTGGTGCGCGACCGCCGCTACGAATGGGCGAACGCGTCGGCGTCGCCTTTCCTTACCCTTCGCAAGGAGACTCCCCATGCGCTTCATCGTCCTCACGGTCTCGGCCTGCCTCACGCTCGGCCTCGCCCAGACCGTCCAGGCCTTCTGCGGCTTCTACGTCGCGAAGGCCGATACGAGCCTGTTCAACCGTGCGTCCCAGGTCGTGCTGGTGCGCAACGGTGACCGTACCGTCATCACGATGGCAAACGACTTCGAGGGCGATGCCCGCGACTTCGCGGTCGTCATCCCGGTGCCGACGTTCATCGAGCGGGAGCAGATCCACGTCGCCGAAAAGGCGCTGATCGACCACCTCGACGCATACACGTCGCCGCGCCTTGTCGAGTACTTCGACCCGGACCCGTGCATGCGGCAGGCGTACCGCATGCTGCCGGAAGCGACGAAGAGTCTCGATGCCAACGAAATGGCGTTCCGGGACCGCGACGAAGCCACCGGCGTCACCGTCGAGGCCAGCTATTCCGTGGGCGAATACGACATCCAGATTCTCTCGGGCGAGGACAGCCGCGGCCTCATTCGCTGGCTGAACGCCAACGGCTATCGCATTCCCACTGGCGCGCACGCGATCCTCGGCAGCTACCTGAAACAGGACATGCGCTTCTTCGTCGCGAAGGTAAACGTCGACGCGCAGGCACAGTCGGGTCGTAACACGCTGCGCCCGCTGCAGGTTGCCTACGAGAGCCACAAGTTCATGCTGCCGATCCGGCTCGGCACGCTGAACGCCGATCGCGCGCAGGAGCTGTACGTTTACGCGCTGACGCAGAACGGTCGCGTGGAGACCACGAATTACCGGACGGTGAAGCTACCGAGCAACACCGAGGTGCCGGCATTCGTCGAGGCTGAGTTCGGCGAGTTCTACCGCGCAATGTTCACAGAGCAGTACGAAGCACAGGACCGGCGCGCCGTGTTCCTCGAGTACGCGTGGGACATGGCCTGGTGCGACCCCTGCGCCGCGGACCCGCTGTCGAACGAGGAGCTGCGCGAACTCGGCGTGTTCTGGGTGGAACCCGGCTCACCGAACGAACGGGTTGCCGTGCCGCAGCGCGCGCCGAACGTGTTCGTGACGCGGCTGCACCTGCGTTACGACGCCGAACGCTTTCCGGAGGACCTCATGCTGCAGGAGACCGGCGACCGCCAGAACTTCCAGGGGCGCTACGTCATCCGGCACCCGTTCGCCGGCAAGACGGGCTGCGACGACAGCGACTACCGTGCGTCGGTGGAACGGCGCAAGGAACGCGAAGCGCAGCAGCTCGCGGCGCTGACCGGCTGGGACATCGAGGTTATCCGGGCGAAGATCCCGCTGCTCGCGGGCACCGCGCCGGACGCCGAACCGTGGTGGCGCAGGCTGTGGAACTGACCGGTCAGGCGTTCCGGGAATTCCAGCGCTCGATCAGCGTCGCCTCGCTCTCGGGCGTCAGGCGGAACCGGGCCTCGGCATGACGTTCGGCGGGCAACGTGTCCCACCAGCGCAGGAGGTCGCGCACGGTCTCCCGCTCCGGCCGGATGCGCAGCCCCGCCGCATAGGCCCGCTGGCCGCTGAAGCCGATCTTCTCGCCCGGCCGCAACTCGCCGGCCCGGTAGATCGGCAGGGCGGCATGCAGGTCGTGCGCAGTAATGAAATCGTCATCCACCCAGACCGGGTCGACGGTCGTTTGCGTGACGGCCTGGCAATCCTCGAGCAGGTTGCCGAACGTGTACGACCCCACCGGGTTCACCGCGTTATAGGTCCCGTGCAGGCGCTGGTCGATGCAGTCGAGCGTGAACGTCGCGAGGTCGCGAACGTCGACGATCTGCATCGCCGCGTCCGGCCCGCCCGGCCAGATCATGGGGCCGCCGCGGCGCGTCCTTACCGGGTACCACGTGAACCGGTCCGTGTGGTCCCCGGGCCCGCAAATGTAGGTGGGCCGCACGATCGCGAGGCGATCGTCCTCGATCTCGGCCCGGGCGCGCGTCTCGCACAGCGCCTTCAGCGGGCCATAGGTCTCGCCGTTGACCTCCTCGATCGACTCGTCGGCGATCGCCGCGAGCGGCGCGTCCTCGTCGTTCAGCAGGTCGAATTTTTCGTACACGGCCACGGTCGAGATATAGAGGTAGAAATCCGTGCTCGGCGCGAGCACCCTGGCGGAGTTCTCGACGTGCCGCGGAATGTAGCCCGAATTGTCGATCACGGCGTCCCAAGAGCGCCCTTTCAGGCCGTCGAGGTCGCCGCCGCGGTCGCCGACGATACGCTCGACGTCGGGAAACAGGTCGTCATTGGTCCGTCCGCGATTGAACAGTGTGAGCCGGTGGCCTCGACGCAGGGCTTCTCGCACCATGTGCGGGCCGATGAAGCCGGTGCCGCCGAGTACGAGTATGTCGAGGGGACGCGGGCTGGAACTGACGGCCGACGCCAGCGTGGTGCCGGGCAACCCGGCGGCGGCGAGGCCGGCCAGGCCGGCGCGGATGATACGGCGACGATCGATCGTCATCGGGACCCCCGGAGTGTTGTTGTTCTTGGCGCGGGCCAGTATCCGCGACGGGACACCCGGCCGCAAGCGCGGCGCGATCAGGCGTAGCCGGCGAGAATCCTGCGCAGTTCGTCCGCCCCGGGGTGCAGCCCTTCGTACGGCAACTTCGACAGCGGCGTGTCGGTATTGCCCATCAACTCGTGCATCTCCGGGCGTTCCTCGTCGAGATACAGGAGGCCGGTGATGATCTCGCCGGCGTTGAACTGCTCGCGAAGGTACTGGAATGCTTTCGCGCGGCTCGTCGGGTCGTAGGCCTTGTCCACCTTGCGCAGCACGATCTTGCTGCCGTCGTGCAGCTCGACCGGCATCGCGTCGCCCTCGTCGTAGGCCGCGCGTATTTCCTCCGCGGGCGGTATGTAATCCATGTCCACGACGTGGTGATAGAACTGCCGGGTGTGCTTGTAGCTCTTCGTCGAGCCCTCGTGATCGTTGAACGTCACGCACGGGCTGATGACGTCGACGAGCGCGAAACCCGGGTGCTTCAGGGCGCCCTGGATCAGGGGCACGAGCTGCTCCTTGTCGCCGGAGAAACTGCGCGCGATATAGGTCGCGCCGAGACTCAGCGCCGTGCTCACCGGGTCGATCGGTTCCTGGCGATTTGGCTCGCCCTTCTTGGGCTTGCTGCCGATGTCCGCCGACGCCGAGAACTGGCCTTTCGTTAGCCCGTAGACGCCGTTGTTCTCGATGATGTAGCACATGTTCAGGTTGCGCCGGATCGCGTGCACGAACTGCCCGACGCCGATCGACAGCGAATCGCCGTCCCCGGACACGCCGATGTAGGTCAGGTCGCGGTTCGCGGCATTCGCGCCCGTCGTCACCGACGGCATGCGGCCGTGCACGGAATTGAACCCGTGCGACTGGCTGACGAAATAGGCCGGCGTCTTCGACGAACAGCCGATGCCGCTCATCTTTGCGAGCATGTGCGGCTCGATATCGAGCTCGAAGACCGCCTGGATGATCGCGGCCGTGACCGAGTCGTGCCCGCAACCTGCGCACAGCGTCGATACCGTGCCCTCGTAGTCGCGCGGCGTCAGCCCGAGCTTATTGCGCCGGATGCCCGGGTGAGTGACCTTGGGTTTGCCGATATAGCTCATGCTGCCCGCCCCCGGGAGATCGCGTCCAGGACCCCGTCGACGACGAAGCCCGCATTCAGTGGGATGCCGTTGTAATGCAGCAGCGACACCAGCTTCGTCGGATCCGCGTCGACGTCCAGCATCAGCAGCGTGCGCAGCTGCGCGTCGCGGTTCTGCTCGACGATGTACACGACGTCGTGCTTCGCGATGAATTCGCGTACGTCATCGCCGAACGGGAACGCGCGCACGCGGCAGTAGTTCAGGTTCACGTCCTGCGCCGCCAGGCGGTCGAGCGCCTCGACACAGGCCGCGTTGCCACTGCCTACCGTCAGTACCGCGGCGGAGTTGAAGCGCGAATAGCGAATGTCTGCCGGCGGCAGTATGCCGCGTGCCGTCTCCCACTTGACGAGCAACCGGTCGACGACGTCCTGGTACGCGCTGGCATCCTCGGTGTAGTTGCCGTACTTCGTGTGACCGGAGCCGCGGGTGAAGTATGAACCTTTCGGGTGCACGCCCGGCAGCGTCCGGTACGGAATGCCGTCGCCGTCGACGTCCAGGTAGCGGTAGAACTTGTCCATCTTCTCGAGCTCTTCGGCCCCGAGCACCTTGCCCCGGTCGGGCACGTAATTGTCGTCCCACTCGAAGGCCGGAATCATCCAGTCGTTCATACCGATGTCGAGATCCGACAGGACGAGAACCGGCGTCTGCAGTCGCTCGGCGAGGTCGAAGGACTGCACCGCCATCGTGAAACACTCGCCGGGGTCGGCCGGGAACAGCAGCACGTGCTTCGTGTCACCGTGCGACGCATACGCACAGCTCAGGATGTCCGACTGCTGGGTGCGGGTCGGCATGCCGGTCGACGGCCCGGTGCGCTGCACGTCGAAGACCACCGCGGGAATTTCTGCGTAATACGCAAGCCCCAGGAACTCGCTCATCAGCGAAATGCCGGGACCGCTCGTCGGCGTGAATGCCCGCGCGCCGTTCCAGCTCGCGCCGAGCACCATGCCGATCGCGGCCAGCTCGTCCTCCGCCTGAATCACGCAGAACGTGCGCTTGCCCGTCTCGGGCTCGACCCGGTATTGGCGACAGAACGCGTGAAACGAGTCCATCAGCGACGTCGACGGCGTGATCGGGTACCACGCGCCCACCGTCGCACCGGCGTACATGCAACCCAGACCCGCGGCGGTATTGCCGTCGATGACGATGTGACCGCGCGTCCGGTCCAGCGCCTCGACGCGCATCGGCAGCGGACAGGTGAAGTTAGCGTGTGCGTAGTCGTAGCCCAGGCGGATCGCCTGCATGTTCGAGTCGATCAGGTGCCGCTTGTCGCCGAACGTCTCCTCGAGCAGGGCCGTGATGATGTCGAGGTCGAGATCGAGCAGCGCCGCGACGACGCCGACGTACGCGATGTTCTTCATCAGGATGCGCGCGCGGGCACCGTCGAAATTCTCGTTGCACATGCGCGACAGCGGCACACCGAACACCGAGATGTCGTCGCGGTCGAGCAGCTTGCTGCGCGGCCAGGTCGAATCGTAGATCAGCCAGCCGCCCGGCGACACCTCGGCAAGATCCTGCGCGTAGGTCTGCGCATTCATCGCGACCATGATGTCCAGCCGGTCCGAGCGCGCCTGGTAACCGTCACCGGTGACCCGGATCTCGTACCAGGTCGGCAGGCCCTGGATATTCGACGGGAAATAGTTCTTGCCGACGACCGGCACGCCCATGCGGAAGATCGCCTTGCGCAGAAGCCCGTTTGCGCTCGCGGAGCCGGTTCCGTTCACGGTCGCGATCTTGATGACGACGTCGTTCGTTTTTGCCACTCGAGTTTCCTGCGTCAGGCGGCGCTGCTTTTCGCCCGGGTTGCTATCGGCTGGTCGCCGGCGTACGGCAGCAGGACCCTGGACTTCTGCATGTCCCAGGCGCCCGTCGGGCAGCGCTCGGCACACAGGCCGCAGTGCACGCAGAGGTCCTCATCCTTGACCATGACGCGCCCGGTGTGCGGCAGGTCCGCCGATACGTACAGGGCCTGCTCCGTGTTCTCGGCGGGCGCCGACAGGCGGCCGCGCAGCTCTTCCTCACTGCCGTTGGGCGTGATCGTCAGGCAATTCACCGGGCAGATGTCGATACAGGCGTCGCACTCGATGCACAGCTTCGCTTCGAATACCGTCTGGATGTCGCAGTTCAGGCAGCGTTCCACTTCCTTCACGATCTGCTCGGCGGAGAAACCGAGCTCGACCTCGATGTCGAGGTTCTTGAAGCGCTGCTTCAGGTCCACGTGCGGCATGAGCCGTCGCGCGGCCGGGTCGTAGTCGTTCGAGTAGCTCCACTCGTGCATGCCCATCTTCTGGCTGGACAGGTTGACGCCCGGCGGCAGCCGGTCCTCGATACTCTCGCCCTGGCAGTAGCGGTGGATCGACGTCGCGGCCTCGTGACCGTGCGCGACGGCCCAGATGATGTTCAGCGGCCCGAACGCCGCATCGCCGCCGAAAAACACGCCCTCGCGCGAGCACATCATGGTCTTCTCGTCGACGACCGGGCAATCCCAGTCGTTGAACTCGATGCCGATGTCACGCTCGATCCACGGGAACGCGTTGTCCTGGCCAATCGCGAGGATCACGTCGTCGCAGGGAATCACGACCTCGTCGACGACCGTGCCGCGATCGATGCCGCCGCTCTCGTCCACCTGGTATTCCATAACGTCGAAGCGCATGCCGGTCAGCTTGCCGTTTTCGATTACGAAGGCCTTGGGCGAATGGTTGACGACGATCTCGACCTGCTCCTCTTCCGCGTCCTCGAGCTCCCACTCGGACGCCTTGAAGAAGCCGCGTGGCTTGCGCGCCATGACCTTCACGTCCTTTGCGCCCAGCCGGAGCGACGTGCGGCAGCAGTCCATCGCCGTGTTGCCCACGCCGATGATCAGGACGCGCTCGCCGATGGACTCGACGTGCTTGAACGCGACGGATTCGAGCCAGTCGATGCCGATGTGGATGCGGTCGGAGTCGCTGCGCCCGGGAATCTCGAGATCCTTGCCGCGCGGCGCGCCGGTACCCACGAACACCGCGTCGAATCCGCCGGTCTCCAGCAGCTCGCTCATGCTGTCGATCGGGTGATTCAGCTTCAGCTCGGCGCCCATGTCGAGGATGTAGCCGATCTCCTCGTCGAGCACCGCGGGCGGCAGGCGGAAACGCGGGATGTTCGTGCGCATCAGGCCACCGGTAGTGCTCAGCGCCTCGAAGATCGTCACGTCGTAGCCGAGCGGGCACAGGTCGTTGGCGACCGCGAGCGATGCGCAGCCGGCGCCGATCAGCGCTACTTTCTTGCCGTTCTTCGTCTCCGGCGCGGTGGGCAGGCGCGAGCGTATGTCTTCGCGATGGTCCGATGCGACGCGCTTCAGGCGACAGATGGCGACGGGCTTGTCTTCGACCCGGCCTCGCCGGCAGGCCGGCTCACAGGGACGGTCGCAGACCCGTCCGAGGATGCCCGGAAACACGTTTGACTTGCGGTTCTCCATGTACGCGTCGCCGAAGCGGCCTTGCGCGATCAGGCGGATGTACTCGGGAACGTCGGTATGCGCGGGGCAGGCCCATTGACAGTCGACTACCTTGTGGAAGTAGTCGGGATTGGCTGTATCTGTCGGCTTCATGTCGCTACCGCAACAGGCTCCGCCATTGCGGTCTGGTCCTTTCGTAGGCCGCTAGCATAGCGGGATCGGGGGGAAAGTAAACAGTTGTTCCGGGCGGCCGGACCGTCGCGATTGCCCCGCGCGATGCCCCGGAATTCAACGGGCGCGCGTGCACTCCAGCGCCTGTCCGGCGATGTCACCGGTGAGCCGGCCGTCGCGGTACACGACCCGGCCGTTCACGATCGTCGTGTCGATCGTGCTCGAGAACGTGTGTCCGGCGAACGGCGTCCATGCGCACTTGGAAAGGAGCGCCTCGCCGGATACGGCGGACGGGCGGTCGGGGTCGACGAGGACGAGATCGGCGAACCAGCCCTCCCGCGCGTAGCCGCGGTCGCGCACGCCGAAGATATCGGCCGGCGCGTGGCAGGCCGCGTCCACGATGCGCTCGACCGGCAGGTAGCCGTCGTTCGCGAGGTCGAACAGCACGCGAACCGCGTGCTGTACCAGCGGCAGGCCCGCCGGCGCCTTGAAGTATGGCCGCGCCTTTTCTTCCCGCGTGTGCGGCGCGTGGTCGGTCGCGATGATGTCGATGCGGCCGTCGTTGACGGCGGCCCGCAGGGCGTCGCGATCCTCGCGCCGCTTGATGGCCGGGTTGCACTTGATGTCGGCACCCAGCTCGTCGTAGCGCGATTCGTCGAACCACAGGTGGTGGACGCAGACCTCCGCGGTCACCCGCTTTTCGGAGCGGTGCCGCGCCTCGAACAGGTCCATCTCGATGGCGGTCGTAAGATGCAGGACGTGCAGCAGTGCGTCGTGGCGTCGTGCCAGATCCGTGGCCAGCGTGGATGACTTGAGGCACGCCTCCGCGGATCGGATGCGCGGATGTTCCGTGAACGGCACGTCGTCGCCGTAGCGCTCGCGCGCCGCTGCCTCGGCGGCCCAGATCATGGGCGAGTCCTCGCAGTGCGTGACGACGATGACCGGCGCGTCCCTGAAGATCAGGTCGAGGGCCCCCGGATCATCGACGAGCATGTCACCCGTCGACGCGCCCATGAACGCCTTGATGCCCACGCCGTCCCCGACCCGGAGCGCACGAATCTCGTCGATGTTCGAGTTCGTGGCGCCGAAATAGAAGCCGTAGTTTGCCGTGCACCGGCCGGCCGCCATGCGGTACTTGTCGGCCAGCGCCTCGCGCGTGACCGTCAGCGGGTTCACGTTCGGCATGTCCATGAAGCTGGTGATGCCGCCGGCCGCGGCCGCTGCCGATTCCGTCGCCATGTCCCCCTTGTGGGTCAGGCCGGGTTCGCGGAAATGCACCTGGTCGTCGATCATGCCCGGCATCAGGTACATGCCGTTCGCGTCGATGACGGTGTCGGTGCCACTGGCAGGTATTTCCGTGTCGATTCGCTCGATCCGCTCGCCCTTCACGCGGACGTCGACTTCCTTTATGGAACCTTCATTGATCAGGCGGGCATTGCGAATCAGCATGGTGGCAATCGGTTGGTGGCGTTGCGGTCATTATGAGAGGCGCCGCCGGCAATTGCCATCAAGTGCCCGGCGCGGTCCGTCGCCAGCGAGACTCGAACGTTTCACCTGCAAGCGCTCGCTTTTTGCCAGTCCGGTCGGCGTGTGCGATAACGCGTGCTTCACTCGCCACCGAATGCCATGACAACGAACGACTACGTATCGCGCATCGACCGCGCCCGCGTCTACGACGTCGCTGTCGAATCGCCGCTCGAACCCGCCGTGAACCTGTCACGGCGGACCGGCAACACGATCCTGCTGAAGCGCGAAGACCTGCAGCCGGTTTTCTCCTTCAAGCTCCGGGGCGCGTACAACAAGATGGCGTCCCTGCCGGATTCCGTACTTGCGGCCGGCGTGATCTGCGCGTCCGCCGGCAATCACGCCCAGGGCGTCGCCCTGGCGGCGCGGAGCCGTGGCGTACGCGCCGTGATCGTGATGCCGGTCACCACGCCGGCCATCAAGATCAATGCCGTGCGCGCGCTGGGCGGCGAGGTCGTTCTCCACGGCGACGCCTATGACGACGCCTACGCGCACGCGCGGCAGCTCGAGGCACGGGAGTCGCTCGTCTTCATCCACCCGTTCGACGACCCGGACGTGATTGCCGGCCAGGGGACGATCGGCCGCGAGATCCTGCAGCAGGCCGCGCAACCGGTCGACGCCATATTCGTGCCGATCGGCGGTGGCGGCCTGATCGCCGGCATCGCCGCGTACGTCAAGAGCATCGACCCCACGATCCGCATCATCGGCGTGGAGCCGGAGGACTCCGCCGGCATGCAGGCCTCGCTCGCGGCGGGCAAACCGGTCACGCTGCCGCACGTCGGCATTTTCGCCGACGGCGTCGCGGTACGCCGCGTCGGGGACGAGACGTTCCGGCTCTGCCGCGAGTACGTCGACGAGATCATCACCGTCGACACAGACCAGACCTGTGCGGCGATCCGCGACATCTTCGAGGACACCCGTTCCATCGTCGAACCAGCGGGCGGCCTTTCGGTAGCGGGCGCCAAACGCTACATCGCGGAACATGGCCTCACGGGCAAGACGATCGTCACGATCAATTGCGGGGCGAACGTGAACTTCGACCGCCTTCGTCACATCGCGGAGCGCGCCGCCGTCGGCGAGCAGCAGGAGATGCTGCTCGCGGCCGAGATTCCGGAGACGCCGGGCAGCTTCCGCCGTTTCTGCGAGACGCTCGGTCGCCGCGGCATCACGGAGTTCAATTACCGCTACAGCGATCGCGCCAGGGCGCATATCTTCGTCGGCGTGCAGCTGGCCAGGGGGCAATCGGAACGCCGGGAAATCCTGGAATCGCTGCAGGCGGCCGATTACCCGGTCGTCGACCTGAGCAACAACGAGATGGCGAAACTCCACGTGCGCCACATGGTGGGCGGCCGTTCGCCGGCCGTCGAGAACGAACGCCTGTTCCGCTTCGAGTTTCCGGAACGGCCGGGCGCACTACTCGACTTCCTGGACGCGATCGGCAACGAATGGAACATCAGCCTGTTCCACTACCGGAATCACGGGTCGGACTACGGCCGCATCCTCGCCGGCATCGACGTCCCCGCCGATGAAACCGACGAGCTGGAGCGGCACCTCTCGAGGCTCGGCTATGCGCACTTCGAGGAAAGCGACAATCCCGCGTACGCGATGTTCCTCGCGTAGCCGCCTCAGGTGTCGTAGCCCGGGTTGACCCGGTCGAGCTTGCGCCGGATGCCGGGCCACACGAGCTTGCCGCCGAGACCCCGGGTCACCTGCTCCGCCTGTGCTTCGATGCCGGCCACGATCGGCGCCGGCACGTGCACGAGCTCGTTGCCGGTCGACTGCGCCAGCAACTGGATCTGGCACGCGGTCTCGAGCACGTACATCAACAGGAATGCATCCGCGATCGACGGACCCACCGTCAGCAAGCCGTGGTTGCGCAGCATCAACGCGTTATTCGTCCCGAGATCCGCCACGAGCCGGGGTTTCTCGTCGTCATTCAGCGCGACGCCTTCGTAATCGTGATAGCCGAGCGTCACGCAGGCGAAGAGGCTGGTCTGCGACAACGGTTCGAGCCCGCCCTTCTGCGCCGATACCGCGATGCCGGCGCGCGTATGTGTGTGCAGGACACAGACGACGTCAGGGCGCGCGGCGTGCACCGCGCTGTGAATGACGAAGCCGGCCGGATTGATGGCGTGCGCCGACTCGCCGATCGTGTTGCCCTCAAGATCGACCTTCACGAGGCTGCTGGCCGTCATCTCCTCGAACAGCAGCCCGTAGGCGTTGATGAGGAAATGCTCGTCAGGCCCGGGAATTCGCGCCGATACGTGCGTGAAGACGAGATCGTCCCAGCCGTACATCGCGATCGCGCGGTAGCACGCCGCCAGGTCCACCCGCAACGCCCACTCTTCGTCACTGAACCGAGGTTTCGATTGCATCGCCTCTCCTGTCGTCCGCACGCCGGCTTGCCGGCCCAAGAATAGTCGCGCGCGCATGTGGTTGCACCTGTAACTCCCGCGACCGGCATATGGCGGCGACTTATTCCAATTTCTTTGCAACCAAACAGGCACCTACAGCATCAAAGAATCAGGACACAGGCAATGAATTCTTCGCCGCTGCCTCGCACCCGCGATGTGGCGGCGACAACCGAGGTTGACGTAACAAACTGAAAATCCCTTATGCTGTTTGTTTCGTTCCGACTGAGCGGTGGCCACTGGCCACCGCTTTTTTTTCACCACATTGCGCGCATTCGCGAAGCCACGTCGATCCGCGTGGATGAAGCTCCATCGGGCGCGTTGCGCGTCGCGTCCTGGCGGCCGGCGAACTGCGGATTCATCGTATCGAGCAACGCCGGCGTCATGAACCGGCTGCGTGCGCCGTAGACGTGACGGTCGCCGTCGCGCCGTTGCTGGGTGACGTGAAAACGCAACGGCGCGTACAGGCTCAGCGACTGCTTCGCGCGCGTCATCGCGACGTACAGCAGGCGCCGTTCTTCTTCGATCTGTTCGGCACGCCCGGTCGCGAATTCCGACGGGAAGCTGCCATCGGTCACGTTCAGCACGTACACGGCATCCCACTCCTGCCCTTTCGCGGAGTGCACGGTTGATAACACCAGGTAGTCCTCGTCGAGCAGCGGGGCGCCGGCTTCGTCGCCCGCCGCCGACGGCGGGTCGAGCGTCAGCTCCGTCAGGAAGCGCTCGCGCGTGGCATACCGGCCGGCAATCAACTCCAGTTGCTCCAGGTCGGCGGCCCGCGTATCCGCATTGTCGTAGCGGCGCTCCAGCTGTGGCTGGTACCAGCGCCGGACCGCCGGCAGTTGCGACTGCCAGCCGGGGGCGTCGGCACCCGGCCCCGACAGGTCCTGCAGCAGTTCGACCAGCGCCGCCCAGTCGGCCCGCGCAGCAGGCGGCGGCGAGAACGCGCCGAGACTGCCAAGCCGGTAGTCCGCGAGCTGCAGGTGCTCGAATGCCTTGCGCGCAATGGCCGGCCCGACGCCGGGCAGCAGCTTCAGGATGCGGAACGCCGCCACCTCGTTCTTCGGGTTCTCGGCCCACTTCAGCACGGACAGCACGTCCTTCACGTGGCCGGCCTCGAGGAACTTCAACCCGCCGTACTTGACGTACGGAATGTTGCGGCGCACGAGTTCGAGTTCCAGCCGGTCACTGTGGTGCGAACTGCGGAACAACACCGCCTGGTCGCGCAGCCGCAGGCCCGCCTCGCGCTGCGCAAGGATCGCCGCCACCACGCTGTCCGCTTCCGCGTCGGTGTCCTCGACCGTGACGTAGGCGGGTCGGTCGCCGTCGCAGCGCTCGGAGTACAGGTTCTTCCGGTAGTAGCGGTCGCTGTCGGCGATCAGGCGATTGGCCGAATCGAGAAGCGCCTGCGCGGACCGGTAGTTCTGCTCCAGGGTCACTACGGTCGCCGCCGGCATGAACCGGTCGGGAAACCCGAGAATGTTCTCGACCTCCGCCGCACGGAACGAGTAAATGGACTGGGCGTCGTCGCCGACGACGGTCACGCCGCGTCCGTCCGGTCGCAGCGCGTGCAGGATGTGCGACTGCACCCGGTTCGTGTCCTGGTATTCGTCGACGAGCACGTGATCGAACCAGCCGCCGATTTCCGCGGCGAACTCGGGTTCGTCGACCAGGTGTTGCCAGTAGACCAGCAGGTCGTCGTAGTCCAGCGCCTGCGCCTGCAGCTTGCGCTCAACGTAATAGCGGAACAGCTCGCGGAGCTCCGCCTGCCAGTCGCTGCACCACGGGAAGACCTGGTCGATGATCTCCTCGAGCGTGCCCTGCGTATTGACGACCCGCGAGTAGATGGCGAGGCACGTGTCTTTCGCGGGAAAGCGGCGCCGGCGCGCCGACAGGCCGCGTTCGTGGCGCACGACATCGAGCAGGTCCGCGGCGTCGCCGCGATCGAGGACCGAGAAACCGGGGTCCAGGCCGAGATTGCGGGCGAAGTGCCGGAGCAGGCGGTTGCCGATACCGTGAAACGTGCCGGCCCAGCGCAGCCGCGCGCCCTCGGCCCGCGCCTCGCCGAGCGTGCGCCGGACGATCGCCTCGACCCGCCGCTGCATTTCGCCCGCGGCCCGCCGGCTGAACGTCAGCAACAGGATCCGTTCCGGCGGGACCCCCGCGAGCAGCAGGTGCGCCACGCGGTGCGCCAGCGTCATCGTCTTGCCGGTGCCGGCGCCGGCGATGACGAGCAGTGGTCCGGCCTCGAGCCCTCGCCCGTCCATCGGTTCCCCGAACGACGCCGCGCGGCGTTGTGCCGCGTTCAGCAACGCGAGGTGCGCGTCGTCAGCGGCGGGGTTGTCGGTCGAAACGGCCTGCACGGGACCTCGGCGCCTGCAGCGAAAAGGATCTGTATTTTTATACAGTACTGTATGAACTTACAAGACCCCGGCCAGGAAGCGCTCGATTTCGCGGGCGACGGCCGCCGGCTGGTCGAAATGCAGCATGTGCCCGGCCTCGGCGAGTTCGACGATCACCGAGCCCGGCACCGGGACCGCGTCGGCAAGTGCTGCCCCTTCCGCCAGGATCGCCCGCCGTATTTCGCTATCGTGCCCGGCCAGCAGCAACGTCGGCGCCTCGATCGCCCGCCAGCAGGCCTCGGCTTCGGCACGCCGGTACAGCACGGGGTTCGGCAGCTTGTGCACCGGGTCCGCCTTCAGGCGGACCTCGCCGTCGGCCTCGACGCCCCAGCAACGCGCGACGAAGCCGGCCCGCGCGGACCCCAGTCGCGGGTGCCGTCGCTCGAGGCGGGCAGCGAGTTGTCCGAAATCGCGGTACGTCGCGAAGCCGTCGAGCGTTCTCGCGGCATCCAGCCATTCCCGGTAACGCCCGGGCGCCTCGTCGGCGCGACGGTCCGGCAGCCCGAAGCCTTCGAGATTGACGAAGGCGGCGACGCGCTGCGGCCGGGCGCCGGCGTACAGTCCGGCAACGTTGCCGCCCATGCTGTGCCCCACGAGACACACCGGCTGCGCCGGCGAGAAATGATCCAGCCAGCGGTCGAGATCGGCCAGGTAGTCGGGGAACCAGTAGGCGGTGGATTCGACGCGACTGTCGCCGAAGCCGCGAAGGTCCGGCGCGACGACGCGCCATCGTCCCACGAGCTCGTCGACGACGAACTGAAACGTCGGACCGCAATCGCCCCAGCCGTGCAGGTAGACGAGCAACGGGCCATCCTCGGCGCCCCATTCGTGCACGACGAAGTCGCATCCGCGCAGGCGCAACCGGCTGCTGCGCCTCGGCTGTCGCGGCGTGTAGATGTCCGCTGCATTCATGAATCGTGTATAAACGGAAGGGAGGCCGACGGAGTACCTTCACAGACCCGTGTCTTCATGACAAATGAAATTGCGATAGTCCTCGGCATTCTTGTCGTGGCGCTGATCCTTTTCATCAGCGAAGTCATTCGCATGGACCTCGTCGCCCTGCTCGTGCTCGGGGCCCTCGCCGTCACCGGCCTCGTCACGCCCAACGAAGCCCTGGCCGGCTTTTCGAACAGCGCGGTCGTGACGGTCTGGGCGATGTTCATCCTGAGCGAAGGCCTGACGCGCACGGGAATCGCGGACATCATCGGCCGGCAGGTCCTGCGGCTCGCCGGGCGCCGCGAAGTCCCGATGATCGTGGTGATCATGATCACGGCGGCCGTCCTGTCCGCCTTCATGAACAACATCGGCGTCGCGGCACTGATGCTGCCGGTGGTCATCGACATCGCCCGGCGGACGCGCATCCCGCCGTCACGGCTCTTGATGCCGTTGGCCTACGCGACTCTGCTGGGCGGCCTGATGACGATGATCGGCACGCCGCCGAACCTGCTCATCAGCGAATCGATGTCGCAGGGCGGCTACGAGCGCTTCACCCTGTTCGACTTCACGCCGATCGGTGGCGGCGTCATGGTCGTGGGCGTACTCTTCATCGCGCTGTTCGGCCGCCTCCTGTTGCCGAAGAGCCGCGGCGAAGCCGAACGCCACGTCAGCCAGCGTAGCCTGCGGTCCCGCTACAAGCTGCACGAGCGCACGTTCCTGATGCACGTGCCGGCCGGGTCACTGCTCGTCGGGCGAACGATCGCCGAGAGTCGCATCGGGCGCTCGACCGGACTCTCGATCCTGTCGCTGATTCGCGCGGGTCGCAGCGAGACGCTGCCGGGCCGGCAGACGGTTCTCCGGGCCGGCGACGGCCTGCTGGTGCAGGGCCGCGTCGACCAGTTCCGGGAACTGCGCCGCTGGTCCGACCTGGTGATCGAACGCGAGGCGCCGGTCTTGAAATCGATGGTCGCGTCGAAAGTCGTCTATGCCCAGGTCACCGTGACCGAGGGATCACCGCTGGTCGCCGAGCTCGTGCGGCACGCCGCATTCCGCAGCCGCTATGACGTCGCCGTCGTCGGCGTACTGCGGCGCAAGGGCTACCGGCTGACGAATCTCGCTTACGTGCCGCTGAAAGCGGGAGACCGTCTCCTCGTGCAGGGCGAAGCCGAGGCCATCCAGCAGCTCGAACGGCATTCCGACTTCAGCGACGTCGAGATCCTGTCCGCGGAGCGGCTGGCGGAGATTTATCACGTCGACGAACGCATGTTCGTCGTGCGGCTGCCGAAATCCAGCGACCTCGGCGGCGCCACGCTGGAGAAGAGTCGGCTGGCCGACGCCTTCGACTTTCGCGTGCTGGCGATGTTTCGCGACGGACGCCTGAAAGTCATGCCGCGCGGAGAGGACGTGCTCGAAGGCGGCGACCTGCTGCTGATCGAAGGTCAGCCCGAAGACCTCGACGTTTTGCGCGGCCTGCAGGAACTCACGATCGAAACCAGCGTGCCCGCAAACCTGGGCGGTCTCGAAACCGAGCGCCTGACGCTGATGGACGCGACGCTGGACCCGCGCAGCCGCCTGGCCGGCCGCACGGTCGCCGAACTCAATTTCCGCGAGCGCTACGGCATCGAGCTCGCCGGGATCTGGCGCGAAGGCGAACCCGTCGGCAGCGACCTGTCCGACGAGCGGCTGCAGATCGGCGATGCACTGTTGCTGCTCGGGCCGCGTGACCGGCTCCAGCTCCTGTCGTCCGATTCCGACTTCCTCGTGCTGACGCCGCTCGGTCAGGAACCGCCCGACACGCGCCGGGCACCGATCGCGGCCCTCGTCATGACAGGCGTGGTCGTCAGCGTCATGCTCGGCCTCGCGCCGATCGCGATCGCCGCCGTGATCGGCGGCTCCGTGATGGTGTTGCTGCGCTGCCTGTCGATGGAACAGGCGTACCGCGCGATCGACTGGCGCGCCATCTTCCTGATCGCGGGCATGTTGCCACTCGGCACCGCCATGCAGTCCACCGGCGCCGCGAACTACCTCGCCGGGCAGGTCATGGCCCTGCTCGGCGATGCGGGCCCGTGGCCCGTGATCATGGGTCTGTACATCCTGACCGCCATGGCGACGATGATCATTCCGACGGCGGCCCTCGTCGTCCTGATGTCCCCCATCGTCTTGTCGGCAATGGCCGACCTCGGACTGGCCCCGGACACCGCAATGATGGCGGTGGCGATGGCGGCCTCCGCGAGCTTCACGAGCCCGATCTCGCACCCCGCAAACATCCTGGTGATGGGACCCGGCGGCTATCGTTTCGTGGATTACCTGAAAGTCGGCGTCCCGCTGACGATCGTCGTGTTCATCACCGTGATGGCATTGCTGCCGGTCCTCTGGCCGCTCACACCGCTTTGAGCGTGCCGGCCCGCATCGACTTCGATCACCGGTCAGACTAATCTAGCCCGCTATTTTCTGCTGGACAGGCAACGTGGAACGACAAGTCGTCATCGTCGGCGCCGGACACGCCGCGGGCCAGGCCGTGGTCTCACTCAGGCAGCACGGCTTTACCGGCCGCATCGTCCTCATCGGCGACGAGCCCTATCTCCCGTACCAGCGGCCACCGCTGTCGAAGAAATTTCTCGCCGGCGAAATGCCCGCGGAACGCCTGTACGTGAAGCCCGCGACGTTCTATGCCGACCACGACGTCGACGTACGACGCGATACGCGGGTGGTCTCGATCGACCGCGAACAGCACACCGTCACGACGCAGGACGGCGACGCCATCGACTGGGACGAACTGGTACTCGCCACCGGCTCGCGTGTCCGGCGCCTGCCGGATCACGAGAACGCACCCGGCGGCATTCACTACCTGCGCACGATCGGAGACGTACTCGCGCTGCGCGGGGATCTCGGGGCCGGGCGTCGCGTCGTCATCATCGGCGCGGGCTACATCGGCCTCGAGGTTGCCGCGGTCGCCCGCAACATGGCGTCCGAGGTCACCGTCGTCGAAATGGCCGATCGCGTCATGAGCCGGGTCGTCGCGCCCGACGTATCGGTGTTCTACGCGAGCGAGCACCGCCGGCACGGCGTCGAACTGCGGTTCGGCAGCGGACTGGCCGGTTTCGAGGGCGACGAACGGGTTCGGGGCGTCTTCACGACCGCCGGCGACGTACTGCCGGCCGACACGGTCGTGGTGGGCGTTGGCATCGAGCCCGTGACCGAACTGGCGCAGGAAGCCGGCCTCGCGGTCGACGACGGGATCGTCGTGGACGCCCGTTGCCGCACGGCGGACACGCACATCTATGCGATCGGCGACTGCACTGCGCACCCGAGTGCGTTGTACGGGCGCCGCCTCCGGCTCGAATCGGTGCACAACGCGCTGGAGCAGGCGAAGACCGCGGCACTGGCCATCTGCGGCGAACCGGCCGACTACGACCAGGTGCCCTGGTTCTGGTCGGACCAGTACGACCTGAAGTTGCAGATCGCGGGACTGTCGCAGGGGCACGACCGGGTCGTGTTGCGTGGCGACCCGGACACGCGCTCATTCTCCTGCCTGTACCTGGCCGAAAGCCGGTTGCTCGCGATCGACTGCATCAACGCGCCGCGCGACTTCGTGCAGGCCAAGGCGCTGATCGAACGGCGATGCGCGCCGGACGCGACACGTGTCATGGACACGTCAGTGGCGCTGAAGGACTGCGTCGACTGACGCGGAAGCTCCCCGGGGGTTCCGGGGATCCTAGGGGTCGGGCGATCCGGCGACGCGGGTCTGTTCCTGGGACAATTCGATGATGAGCTGGCCGTCCGCCGCCACCGGACCCGTCCGGACGGAGTAGGCGCTGGTGCTCAGGTACTCGACGGCTTCCAGTTCCGCGCCGACGTAGCGTCCGCTGCCGCCGAAGACCCTGGCGGTACCCAGTGCGTTCGGTCCGCTGCTGAGCATCCCTCGCCAGTTGCCCTTCCAGTTGTCGGCCGCGCTCCAGTGCGCCGGGACGACGATTTCGCGCAGGTAGTTCCAGTGGTTTTCCGTCTGACCGATCTGCATCGTCCCCTGGCGCGGCAGCACGATGTGCCATGCCGACTCGACGATGGCCTCGTTGTTCAGCAGTCGCGTTGCCTCCGACATCGACGAGATTTTCACGCCGATGCCGACCGTGGAACCGCGGTAATCCTTGAGCGCCGTTACGAGCACGGTGGTCTTGCGGATCGGCGCCTCCCAGAGTTGCGACACCTTGTCGGGCCGCGGCGGTGTGCGCGATTCGCCATCGTTCGTGAAGACAATGGCTTCGCCGGGCACGGCGGAAAAATTGAGAACGACCTGCTGCTGCCCGCTGACGGCCAGCGGCGACAACGCGTCCTGCGCGGCCGGGTTGAAGTACAGGAAACCCGCAGCGATCAGCGCGCCGCAGACGATCCCGAGCAACAGGGACACCAAATACCTCATTCGTCAGCCTCCGCGTCGACATCGACGACGTCCGGCGCCACCTCGACGCGCGCCGCGATGTAACTGGCGACGAGCTCGATACGTCCGTTCACGCCATCGGCTCCAACGTCGACATCGGACGACGTCGCCACCCAGCGTTCCGACAGGGCGCCACTCAGCTCGCTGAATTCGCCGGTGCCGCCGCGCAACTCGCCGGGCCGGCCATCGTCTCGCATCGCCGGTTCGAGCGAGGCGAACAGCGACCCGCGCGCCGGAAGATGCAGCACCCACTCGACGACGTTGCCGATCTCCGCGTTGCTGACCGCGAGACGGCTGGCCACGCCGATGACGACATCGCGCTGGTTGCGCAGCTTGAAGAGTTCCGCCTGCGTGCCGGCCAGGATGTCGTCCTCGGGCCACCGCATGCCTTCCGGCAATGCCGTCTGCCGGCCGTGCGCACCGAGCATGATCCGGTCACCCGGGATGTTCACGTGGAAGCGCTCGGCGTTCCCGCCGTTTGGCGTCACCGCGATGATGGACGCTTCGCGCTTCTGATCGACGGCGGGTACGTAGTACAGGGCCGCGATGGCACCTGTGATTCCGATGACGATTCCGGTGATGAATAACCTGATCACGAGCTTGCTTGACCCTGGCCGAATGGCGGCTGAAGTCCACAAGTTTAGTTAAATGCAGAACCCCGGCACACCGCCGGTTGCCATTTTGTGACGGAGCGCACACCGGCACCGCGGAATGCGGTCAAAACGCACGCCAGGCGCCGGCGTCAGCCGCTCGCGAAGTACCGGGCGAGGTAATCCTCGAAATTCAAGGTATCGGCGGCCTCGATCCCGCGCTGCCGCTCGAGAGACGCCCGGGCTTCCGCCTCGAGCGCATCCAGGCGTTCACCGGGGAGGTCCTCGACGGACCGGAAGTAATCCCGGTGACTGAGTGCGGCATCCATCGCGAAGCGGAAGAAGCTGCTGTCGCCGGACTCAAGGTCGGACAGGATGCGTGCCGAGGGCGTCGCGTCGGGTTCGTCGACCCAGTCACGCAACGAGCGTGCCGCGGCGCGGTACGAGTCACCGGACTCCGCCCGATCGAGCAGATCTGCAACGCCAATGACCTTGTCGACAAGGTCGCCGGCCCACGCGGTGAGCGCGACTGCCGCGCCGTCGCGCTCCAGCGCCAGGCCCGGGCGCCGCCCCTGCTTCGCGACGAGCGCCTGGTTGCGTCGGCACACGTCCAGGCTGCCTTCCCCGAACGGCGGACTGTCCTCGAGCAGGCAGTAGATGAGAAACGCTTCGACGAAGCGCATCGTGTTCTGGTTGATGCCGCACGGGTCGAACACGTTGATGTCGAGCGAGCGCACTTCGACGTACTCCACGCCGCCGCGGCGCAGCGCGGCCGTCGGGCGCTCTCCGCTCATTGCGACGCGTTTCGGCCGGATCGAACTGTAGTACTCGTTCTCGATCTGCAACCGGTTGGTGTTCAGCTGCCGCCATTCGTCGCCGACCCGGACCCCGATCCGCGCATAGTCGGAGTCGGGCGTGCGTATCGCGGCCGACAGGTCGCGGATGTACTCCTCCACGCTGTTCATGCAGATATTGATTTGCGACTGGCTGCGGTTCGTGTAGCCGAGATCGCTCATGCGCAGCGACGTCCCGTAGGGCTCGTAGTACGTGGTCCCGTGCAGCAGCGGCATGTCCAGTTCCTGCTCCCCGGTGAACGAACGGCACAGTGCCGGGGATGCGCCGAACAGGTAGAGCAGCAACCAGCCGAAACGATGAAAATTGCGCACGAGTCCCATGTACCGCGCCGACCGGAAATCATCACGCGACCCGCCGTCGCCTAGCATGTCGCCGTAGGCCGGCCAGAACGCGTCCGGCAACGAGTAGTTGAAGTGCACGCCGGCAATGGTCTGCATGTGGCGCCCGTAGCGGTAGCCCAGTCCGCGGCGATAGACCGTCTTCATCGTGCCGACGTTGGAGTCGCCGTAATACGCGAGCGGAATCCGGTCGTCGTCGGGAATCAGGCACGGCATGCTGGCGGGCCACAACAATTCGTCACCGAGATGCCGGTACGTGAACTGGTGTATGTCGCAGAGCGCGCGCAGCGCCTCCCAGGTGTGCGCGAAGGCCGGCGTAACGAACTCCAGCAAGGCCTCGGAAAAATCCGTCGTGATGTATTCGTTGGTCAGCGCCGAGCCGAGCGCCATCGGGTGCGGGCGCATCGACAGCTCCCCGGAGTCACTGACCCGCAGGCATTCCTTTTCGACGCCCTTGCGTCCGCCGCCCAGCAACCGCCCGAGTTCATTGCCGTCCAGGGCCGACCAGGCGGCCAGACGCGTTTCGAATGTGTCCGTCACGGCGACGTTTTACCATAAGTGTAGAGCGCCGATCTCCCCATCGATCAAAGCCGCGCCCTGTTCGTGCCGCTGCTACAATGCCGGGTACGCCGTGAATACATCCAGCAAAATCGGAGTCCTGGGCATCGTGCTGGCAGTCGCCTGCCTGCTGGCACCGGACGACGCGCACGCGTTTCGCTGCAAGAACAAGATCGTTCGCGACGGCATGCACGAGCAACAGGTCGTAGCCGCGTGCGGCGAGCCGACGACGCGCCGGCACCTGGGGTACTCGATACGCAGCTACGCGTACTACCACGACGCCTATTACGTCGGCGGCAATCGACGTCATCTCCGGCCGGGATACGGCGTGCCCAGCGAAGAAGTCGCGATCACCGAGTTCACCTATAACTTCGGCCCCCGCAAACTGATGCGCCGACTGGTCTTCGAAGGCGGCATTCTCGTCACGATCGAGTCGATCGGCTACGGCTACCGCGAATAACCCGGGCGGCGACGCGCATCGCTGACATTTTCCCCGGTGTCCGGTTACCATGCGCTCATCGATCCCCGACCCACTGGAGCACCCGAGGACATGAGCGAATCCCGACTGCGGCGACTGCGCGACAAGGCAACCGGCCCGGCCACGCTGGTCAGTGACGGCTGCCGCATCCAGGGGACGGTGACCGGCAGTTGCGACTTTCACCTGTCCGGCGAGGTCGACGGTGATTGCGACGTCGAGGGGACGGTGACGCTCGCCAGGGGCGGCACCTGGAAAGGCACGGTGCGCGCCCGGCACGTGATCGTCGCCGGGCAGGTCGAGGGCGACATCATCGCGTCCGGCCGGGTCGAAATCACGGACTCGGCCCGCATCACCGGAACAGTTTCAGGTGAAGCGATCGCGGTGGCCGAAGGCGCGGTGGTGGAAGGGATTATGAAAACCACCGGCCCCGCCAGGCCGACCGAATTCGTCGAAAAACGCGAAAAAGACTGAGATTCGCGCGGCTTCGGCACGGACGCGCCGCGCATCGTCAAATATCGGCCCGCGGCGCGCCACGGGTGCTACACTGCGGCCTGCGATCAGCCAATGGTTGCAGATCGAACGGATCTGCAAAATAACAATCAAAACAACCAGGGGCGGGCGGCAACACCGGTGACAGCGTTCACGGGCTGCCTGCCGGGAATCGGCCAAGGATGAGCAGCAGCAAGATCTCCAGGTACCTGTTATTCGGCATCATGCTCGGCGTCGTCGTCGCGGTCATCATGCTGTCGATGCTCTATGGCCAGTACCGCTGGTTGTCCTCCGGCGTCGTCGCGGACGGGGTCACCAGCCACGAGACCTACCTGCGGGACCAGTTCTCACGCGTTGCCGGCGAACGTACGCTGCGCCTCGCCCGTGAACTCGAGCCCGCCGCTGCCACCGGGGATCCGGCCGTCGTCCTTGCGGCGCTCAATCGCATGTTGGCGGCCAACGATGAATTGAACGGTGTCCGCTACACGGACGTTGCCGGTGCGACGCTGCAGGCCGGCAATGTCGGCACTGCCATCGACGGCGGCAGCACGGGCTGGTCGGCGACGAGCCTCGTCGTCGATGCGCCCGTCGCCGGTTCCGGCGGATCCCTGGCGGGCGCCTGGAGCCTCGAGGAACTGCGGACGCACGCCGCGGCCTTTGCCAGCCAGCTTGCCGTCGCCGAAGACGAGCGACGCACGGCCGGCTACCTCTGGATCGCCGCCGGACTGTTGGCCGTGCTCCTCGCGAGCGCGTTCATCATCTACCTGATGGCGCGCGACCAGACACAGCGAATCCGGGCACTGAAGCGCCAGGCCGAGAAGCTGCGCCATGCGGATTTCGGTGAACCCCTGCCGGTGCGGCGCGGCGACGAGCTCGGCGCGCTGGCCGCCGTCTTCAACGACATGCGCGACGAGCTGCGCAGCACGACGATCAGCCGCGACTATGTCGACAACGTCCTCTCCAGCATGAACGACGCGATTGTCATCACGTCGCGCGACGGCAACATCCGGCGCATCAACAAGGCGACGACCCAGTTGCTGGGCTACGAGGAACACGAGCTGCGCGACACGACGATCGACTTTATCGTGGACACGAAGCGCAGCGGCAACCTCGTCACGGAATCCACGGCCGGCGTTCCCCGAGAAGCCTTTCTCGAAAGCAAGTTCGGCGACTCCATCCCCGTGTCCTATACCTGCTCGGTACTGGACGACGGGATTGACGGGCCCGGCGACCGCATTTACGCGGCACAGAACACGACCGAGCGACGGCGCGCCGAGCAACGGATTCGCTACCTCGCCCGCATTGACGCGCTGACCAAGATACCGAACCGGATGCAGTTCCAGCACCTGCTGCAGCGCGGCATCGCCCGGGCGCGCCGCAGCAATCGCACGCTTGCGTTGTTCTACGTGGACATCGATCACTTCAAGGAGATCAACGACACGTTCGGTCACCTCGCAGGCGACACGACCCTGGAGACCGTGGCGGAGCGGCTTACATCCGCCTTGCCGCCGCGCTCGGTCATCGGCCGTCTTGCCGGCGACGAATTCGCCGTGATCGTCGATGGCGCCGACCCGGGGTCACCCGGCAGTGCGGAAACGGACCGGCTCGCACGCTCGCTGCTCGACAAGCTGGCGGACCCGTTTTTCGTGCAGGGCCACGAGGTCTTCATGACCGCGAGCCTGGGGATCGCGTTCTACCCGCAGGACGCACCGAACGTCATCGACCTGATCCGTAACGCGGATGCCGCGCTCTACCATGCGAAGAAATCCGGCGGCAACACGCACTCGTACTACGTGCCGCAGATGAACGAGGCTGCCGTCGAGCGCCTCATGACCAAGAGCAAGCTGAAGCGCGCCTTCGAGCGCGACGAACTGCTCGTGCACTACCAGCCGAAGTACAACCTCGCGACCGGCGAAGTCGCCGGCGCCGAAGCGCTGGTGCGCTGGGAGCTTCCCGAACGGGGCATGATCCTGCCCGCCGATTTCATTCCGATCGCCGAGGAAACCAACCTGATCATTGAGATCGGCGAATGGGTGCTCGACAAGGTCTGCGAAGACTTCCGGTTCTGGCAGCGGTCCGTGTCGTCTCCGGGCCGCGTGTCCGTCAACCTGTCGCTCAAACAGCTGCGGCAGCGGAACTTCACGAACCGGATCAGCTCGATCCTGAGAAGCTACGAAGTGTCTCCGACCTCGCTCGAACTGGAAATCACCGAGACGACGCTGATGGAAAACCCGGAGCGCACGATCAAGCTGCTCGACCAGCTCTATGCGCTCGGCCTGCATCTCGCAATCGACGATTTCGGTACCGGGTACTCGTCGCTGAGCGCGCTGCAACAGTTCCCGATCAGCACGCTCAAGATCGACAAGTCTTTCGTCCGGCACGTGGCGAGCAACCCCGATGATGCCACGCTGGTCGGGACGATCGTGCAGATGGGCCGCAACATGAACATGGACGTCATCGCGGAAGGCGTCGAGGAAACGGAGCAACTTGCGTTCCTCCAGTCGATCGATTGCACGTTTGCGCAGGGGTTGCTTTTCGGCGACCCGATGAGCTCGGAAAACTACCTGGAGCTGCTGCTGGCGCAGGCCGAAGGCACCGACACCCATCGGGCGCTGTTTGCCTGATCCGCGCCCGGACCGCCGGATCCGGCTGCCGGATAGCACGCCCCTTCACTCGTTTTGCCATCGCGCTTAGAATAGGTTTCCGACACCCACCGGCCCCGGGGCCGCATTCGCAGAAGGTTTCATGAACAAAACGATTCGAATTGCACTCGCCGCACTGGTTTTTACTACTGCTCCCGCGCTGGCCTGCGACTACCCGCAGCGCGCCGACATCCCGAACGGCGCCACGGCATCCAAGGACGATATGCTGGCGGGACAGGCCGCCGTCAAGGCGTACATGGCGGCGATGGAAGAGTACCTCGCCTGCATCGAGAAAGAAGAAGTCGATACGATTGCCGCCATGCCGGACCTCACCGACGAGGAACGCACCAATCGCGAAGCGGCGCTGACCAAGAAGTACAACGCCGCCGTCGAGGAAATGGAGCTGCTTGCTGCGCGCTTCAACGAAGAAGTCCGGGCGTACAAGGCGAAGTCCGAGTAAGCCACTCGCGCCGGGCCCGTGCGCCTCGGCTACAACCTGTCGATCTCCTGCCGGAGGTCGAAGCGCTTTTCAGTGACTATGCGCTCGAGGACGCGGATCCGCTCCTCGAGCGCGTCGATCAGGGCCTGGGTCTCATCGTTGGTCGCGTGCTTGTCGCGCGCGCGCTTTGACTTGAAGTACTCCGTAAGTACTGCTGTCGCGCAACCAATGGCGATGATACACAGTACGAAAAAATGCGAACTCATGGACAATCCCCTGTTGTTTATCGTTCTCGGTGCCCGAGATCCCTGAATTCCCGGTCAAGCTTGTAGCGGCTGGACGTGATGTATTTCTCCAGGCGAGCCAGGCGGCGATCCAGCGACTGGAACCGGGCCCGCACGTCCTGCATAGCCTGCCCCGGCGATGAACGCACCGAGCGCTGGAAGCCGGGATCGATCGAACCCGGCCGCGGTCGCGTCGGCACGGCGGGCACCAGCATGACCGTCGCAAGGTAAGCGACAATGGCCAGCAGCGGGTTGATGAAGAAACCGATGACGGCGAGCAGCCGCGTTACGCTGAGGTTGAAGCCGAAGTAGTTTGCGAATCCGGCGCAGACTCCGCCCAGCATGCCGTTGTCCGAGCTGCGCCGGAAGCGCCGTTCGTCGTCCTGCCTGCGGTCACTCATGAATGCCTCCAGTGGTCGCGATGCCGTCGCCAGAAATCGTTCTCGTTGTCGCGTCCGGAGTACACGAGCGGTTTCGGACGGATCAGCACGGCCGCACCGATGTACAACAGCGCCGTGATGAACGTGAACGCGACCAGGCAGACGATGGCTACGATGCGAAGGACCAGCACGTTGAAATTGAATCGGTCGGCCAGGCCGGCGCACACGCCGAACAACCAGCCGTTCTCCGGGTCGCGGTAAAAGCCCCGGAAAGGACCGAGGTCGATATCCCAGGTTGGCCTGCTCATAGCTTCTTTCTCCACTCCGGCAGTTCATCGTCGAGGATGGTTTCCAGGGATGCGAGCCGGTCCTCGAAACGCTCGGACATCGCATACAGTTCCTCCAGCAGCTGTTCGTCGTCCCTGGAGATCTCCCGCGACTGCTTCCACCGGGTGATGAAGTGCAGGATGATCGCCAGTGGCAGGACGATCGTCAGCGTCAGGACGATCGCGACCATCATTGCCGAGAACATGGTTTATTCGGCTCCGGCGGTGCGTTCGCCACTGACCCGCCGCTTCAGGTCGTCGAATTCCTTCTGCACGGATTCCTCGGCCTCCAGGCTCGCGAACTCGTGCTTCAGGTCTTTCGGCAGGCCGAGGTCGTAAGCCTCGACGCGACCTTCGACGTCGTCGATGCGGCGCGTGTACTGCTCGAAGCGCACCATCGCATCGTCGATCTTGTAGTCGTGAATCTTGCGCCGGGCGGCAAGACGGCTGTTGGCGGTCTTGTGACGTGCCAGCAAGGACTTCTGTCGCGCCTTCGCGTCTTCGAGCTTTGCTTCCAGCCGCGAAATGTCCTCGTTCAGTTTCGCGAGGCCGTCGTCGACCGATTCGTAGTCGGCCTTGATGGCCTCGGCAGCGGCCGTCACCCGCGATTTCTCGACGAGCGCCGCCTTGGCCAGGTCCTCGCGGCCCTTGCGCATGGCGAGTTCCGCCTTTTCGTCCCAGTCCCGGAGCTCGCGCTCCAGCGCTTCCAGCTTGCGGTTCAGGTCCTTCTTGTCGGCGATCGAGCGCGCCGCCGCCGAGCGAACCTCGACCAGCGTGTCCTCCATTTCCTGGATCATCAGGCGCACGATCTTTTCCGGATCTTCGGCCTTGTCCAGGATCGCGTTGATGTTGGAGTTCACGATGTCCGAAAATCTCGTGAATATGCCCATGGAACTGCCCTCTGCAACGTGGTGAATGTCACAGTCTCTATTGCAGCTTCCGTGCCAGTCTGCCGGATTTTGCACAACCTATTGTTTTTTCGCTACTTTAGACGACTGATGCTCCCGAATGCCGGCGACGAGGGGTGGCGAATTTCGCCATGTACTGGTCTATTCGACCGAATCTCGGGATAATTCGCCAATGGCAGGACCCACCACAACGCAGTCGATCATCGGCGAGGCGCCAGTCTTCCTCGAGATGCTGGAGCACGTGTCGCGCGCCGCGCCGCTGTCGAAGCCGGTGCTGGTGGTCGGCGAACGCGGCACGGGCAAGGAACTGATCGCCTCGCGACTGCACTTTCTGTCCGGGCGGTGGGAAAGCCGCATCGTCAAGGTCAATTGCGCCGCGTTGACGGAGTCCATCCTCGAGTCCGAGTTATTCGGGCATGAGGCCGGCGCCTTCACGGGTGCTACCCGTACGCATGCCGGTCACTTCGAGCGCGCCGATGGGGGCACGCTGGTCCTCGACGAACTCGCAACCGTCAGCCTGCGGATGCAGGAGAAGATCCTGCGGGTGATCGAGTACGGCGAAATTCAGCGCGTCGGGGGCAGCGAGACGCACCAGGTCGACGTGCGCATCGTCGGGTCGACGAACGCGGACCTGCGGGGCATGGCCGCGGCTGGCAAGTTCCGGGAGGATCTGCTCGACAGGCTGGCCTTCGACGTCATCACGGTGCCCCCGCTTCGGGAGCGCACGGAAGACATCCTCACGCTCGCGAATGCGTTCGCGATCAACATGGCGAGTGAACTGCGCCGCCCCCTGTTTCCCGGTTTCGGTCCGCGGGCGTCATCGGCCTTGTTGAAGTACGGCTGGCCCGGCAACGTGCGTGAACTGAAGAACGCCGTGGAGCGTTCCGTCTACCGCGCCCCCGACGACGGCGCGATGATCAACGACATTGCTTTCGATCCCTTTGATTCGCCGTACTCGCCTGCCGGCGCCGCGCGCACACCCGCCGAACCCCGCGAACGCCGCCGCGAACCGCTGCTCCCGGCAGACCTGGCGCAGCGGGTGGCGGACTTCGAACAGGAGTTGCTCGATGCCGCGATGCGGCGGGCCAAGTTCAATCAGCGAATGGCGGCCGACCTTCTGGGCCTCAGCTACGATCAGCTGCGCGGCAAGTTGCGCAAGTACGACATCCGGCGCAGCGCAGATGCGCCAACGGGTCAGTAGCTCTCGTCGCGGTAGCGGCGGACGTAAATGGCACCGACCACGAAGATGCCGCAGACGACCATGCCGAGCCACAGTGAAGGTGACGCGATATAGCCCGCGACGTCCAGGTGCTTCAGCAAGCTGACGCCCTCCGTGCCGGGCAGGCCGCTGTAGAACTGCTCCTCGATCTGCTGTTCGACGCGCTCGAACCCGGACAAGTCGAACAACGGCGGTTGGAAGGTCCGCACGTAGATCGCGTCGATGAAGAACGACGAGCGCATCGGCAACATTTTCTCCAGCATCGGCAGCAACAGGATCGGAAGTACCGCCGTCAGGAACGGTGCCCGCTTCGTGAGTGTCGAGACGAAAAGGAACCAGCCGATCAGGGGCGACATCCAGAGCGGCAGGAGCAGCGCGCATGCCACGCACGCGGCCCAGATATCGCCCAGCCGGGCAGAGCCCCAGATCAGGTGCAGCGCCTGACCGCCCTGGAACTTGACCCAGATGCTCGTCAGCACGAGCACGAGGAGGTGCGTCGCCATGACAACGACGACGGTGACGACCGGGATCACGAAGAGCGCGGTCAGCAGCTTCGACACAACGGTCTCGGCATCCGTAATGGGCAGTGAGCGCCAGAAGAGGATGCTCTTGTCCTTGCGCTCCGCATACAGGGCGTCGAGCGAATAGAAGATCATCACGATCCAGGCGCCGAACGCGAAGATCGAAGCGATCGCCGTCAGCGCGCCCGTCATGATCGCGGCGCGGTGCACTTCGTCCGCGTTTTGCGCACCGACGATCGCGAGATCCACGGCTTCGCCGAATGCCGATACCGAAACCTGGCCGGTCAATGTCAGCATCGAAACGATCAGCGCAATGACCAGCGGCGAGACCCAGATCGCGGGGTGCTCCCAGATCTCGCGGCGTATCAGCGTCAACTGGTGAGCGATCATGCCCGGGCTCCCTTTACCTTCGCGACGAACAGATCGGCGACGGAAGGCGTGTGCAATTCGCCGTAGGGCGCCAACTCGTCGCGCCCGCGGCCCTCGAACAACAGGACAGACTTGCCGAACAGCTCGTTCTCGGCGATCGGACCCAGCTTGCGTGCCGCCGCCGCTTTGTCGCCCGATGCCAGCAGCTGAACGTAGCCGTCGGACAACGAGTCCATCGTCGCATCGAGGAGGATGCGGCCGTCGTTGATGAACATGACGTCGGTCAGCAGCCGCTCGATCTCCTCGACCTGGTGTGTCGTGATCAGGATCGTGCGCTCCTCGTCGAAATAGTCGTTCAGCAGGTTCGCGTAGAACTCTTTTCGGAAGATGATATCGAGGCCGAGGGTCGGCTCGTCGAGGACCAGCAACTTCGCGTCGATCGACATGATGATCGCGAGATGCAACTGCGTGACCATGCCCTTCGACAACTCGCGAACCTTGGCGCGCGACCGCACCTTCGTTTCGGCCAGCAGCTTGTCCGCCCGCGCCCGCGAGAAGTTCGGGTGCGTCTGTCCGACGAAATCGAGCAACTGGTTGACCCGGATCCAGCGCGGCAGCACGGCAACGTCGGCGATGAAGCAGATGTTCTGCATCAGTTCCTTGCGCTGGCGAAACGGGTCGAGTCCGAGCACGGAAAGCTCGCCGTCACAGTCGGTCAGGCCGAGTACCGCTTTCAGGAGCGTGGTCTTGCCGGCACCGTTCGGGCCGATGAGACCGACGATCTTGCCCTTTTCGATCTCAAAGCTGACGTCGTCGACGGCGCGAATGCTGCCGAACTGCTTCGAAACGTGATGTGCGGAAACGAGGCTAGTCATTGTTATTGTCCCCCGGCGCCATCCGCCGCGCTGCTTCGACCAGTTCGTCGAGGTCCAGGTCCAGCCGCCGTACCGTCTCGACGACCACCGGCCACTCCTTGTCCACGAACCGCTGTCGCTCGTCCTTCAGGAGCTGCTTGCGCGCGCCCTCGTTGACGAACATGCCCCGGCCGCGTTTCTTCTCGACGAGGCCCTCGTCGACGAGCTCCTGGTAGCCCTTGAGCACGGTCAGGGGATTGAGCCGGTACTCGGCGGCGACGTTACGCACGGAGGGCAGCGCATCCCCGTCGGCAAGGACGCCTTCGAGAATCATCGCCACCACCCGGTCGCGCAGCTGCCGGTAAATCGGCTGGTCTTCATTCCACTTCGGATCCATGCTTCTTCCGACGTTCCCGGGCCCTGTCCGGGGCCCCGCCCGCCATCGACGGGACAAGAATAAAAAGGCGCCGGCCCGGGGTATGGAGGCCGGCGCAAGTCCGTCGCTACTGTAACTCGCCTGAGTGACGGAAACGCAATTCCTCGGCCACCACGACGTCCGACAGGCCCTGGATCCCGGCACCGTCGAGCGGCGCCCGCTGGGCACTCACGAGGGCCGTGATCATCAACGCCATGATGGTCAGGCTGACGATCTCGTTCAGGTACTGGGCGATTCGCGCCTGCATTTTTCTCTCCTGGGGGCCCACGCGGGTGTCCTGTCTCGGTGTAGTGAACTGGTGTTATAGTCAACTATAACACTAAAAGAACCGATTGCAAGCCCCCACCGAAAAAAACCCCGCGGGCCCGGTGGCTGCGTTCAGGGAAGCATGCCGAATGACACCGCGATGCTGGCGCGCCCCGCGTCCCTTCCCCGACTGGCGACGGTCGCCTATGCTCGCCCGATGAACGCGGCGCCGGATGACAGCGTATTGATGCGGCGGTACCGCGACGGCGACCCGGCCGCGTTCGACGCCCTGTATCACCGACACAAGGACTCGCTGTACCGCTACCTGGCACGCATGTCCTACGACCGCGACGCGGTCGACGACGTGTTCCAGGAGGTCTGGGGCAAGATCATCAACGCTCGCGAGACTTACAAGCCCACGGCGAAGTTCCGCACGTTTCTCTTTCGCGTGGCGCGCAACTGTTTCATTGATCACCTGCGCCGGAACGAACGCCACCGTCAACCCTCGCTGGACGACGTCGAGCCGCCGGCATCGCCGGTTCCCGAACCCGACGAGCAGACGGAACGCGCACTGCTCCGCCGTCGTCTCGACGCCGCCCTCGCCGACCTGCCCGAGGCGCAACGCGACGCCTGGCTGTTGCACGAGGAGGCCGGTCTGAACGTCGATCACATCGCACAGGTCACCGGCGTGAACCGCGAAACCGCGAAGAGCCGGCTCCGCTACGCGATCGACAAACTGCGAACCGCGCTCGCCGAGAACAGCGGCGCGGGAGCGGCTGCGCCCTGGCGCGCCGGGGCCGGAGAGTCAGCATGAACGAGCCGTCGAACAAGCGCCCGGGCGACATCGCGGAAGCCGAGTTGCGCGACCTGTACCGCGAGCTGGCCGTCGAGACGACGCCCCCGGCACTGGACGCGCGAATCCTGGCCGACGCCCGCGCGGCGCTCCCCGCCCGGCGCGTCCCGTCGCGGAACTGGATGCGCCCGCTCGCGGTCGCCGCCACGCTCGGCCTGTGCGTCGCGCTCGTCGTCGAAATCGGCACCGGACCGGGCGGCAGCGTGCCGATGGTGCCCGAGCCGCTGCCCGATACGCGCGAGGACGTCGGCAACGCGGCAAGGGAGTCGCGCGCGCAGAAAATGGGTGAGACCAAGGCCGCCAAGTCCCTGCCGGCCGCGAGTTCGTTCTCCGACGCCGTGGCCGCCCCGGCGGAAAGGCCGGCGCGCGTCGATACGAACACCGCGGACGCCCCGGCCTACGGCGCGCGGGAACGCGATGCCGCCGACGCGCCGTCGGCCGCAATCCCGCGACAGGCAGACCGCTCGGAGGCCGCGTTGCTGGAAGAGGCTGTCGTGCCGGCAACGGCGTCGGCCCCCGACGCGACGTCGGCCGGCGCCCGCCTTTCCGTCGATGACGACGGCCGCGGCTGCGACGAGCACGCGACCCGGGACCCCGCGCGCTGGCTCGAATGCATCGAAGCGCTCGAAGCCGCCGGCGAGCCCGAACGCGCGGCATCGGAGCGGCGGCATCGGCGCGCCGCCTTCCCCGACGCGGACTAGGAAGACTCCCCACAAGTCCCGATCCGGCGGACACGGTGCTAGAATCGCGGACCCGGCTGCCGGCCGGACGCCCCGTGGCCAGCCTGCCGGGCACCGGCACGGCGGCGATTTCCGTTGTTGCCAGGACCACAATCAATGAAAGAACCCGTTCGCGTCACCATCACCGGCGCCGCCGGCCAGATCGGCTACCAGCTCGCTTTTCGCATCGCATCGGGCCAGATGCTCGGCCCGGACCAGCCCGTCATCCTGCAGCTGCTCGAGATTCCGCCGGCGCTTCCGGCACTGAACGGCGTGGTCATGGAACTGGACGACTGCGCGTTCGGCACGCTCGCCGGCATCGTCGCGACCGACGACCCGAATACGGCCTTTGACGGCACCGACTATGCACTGCTGGTCGGCGCGCGGCCGCGCGGCCCCGGCATGGAGCGCAAGGACCTGCTGCAGGCCAACGCGAAGATCTTTTCCGTGCAGGGCAAGGCACTGAATGACCACGCGAGCAAGGACGTCCGCGTCCTCGTGGTCGGCAACCCGGCGAACACGAACGCGCTGATCGCGAGCAGCAACGCGCCGGACCTCGACCCGGCGAACTTCACGGCGATGACGCGCCTGGACCACAACCGTGCGCTCGCGCAGCTTGCCGGCAAGGCCGGTTGCCACGTCAACGACATCCGGCGCATGACGATCTGGGGCAACCATTCGGCGACCCAGTACCCCGACGTCAGCCATGCCGAGGTCAGGGGCGAGCCCGCCGCGTCACTCGTCGACGAGGACTGGCTCACATCGACCTTCATCCCGGTCGTGCAGCAGCGCGGCGCGGCCATCATCGAGGCACGCGGGGCATCGTCCGCGGCATCGGCCGCCTCGGCCGCGATCGATCACATGCACGACTGGGCGCTCGGGACCGCGGACGGCGACTGGACCAGCATGGCCGTCCCGGCTGACGGGAGCTACGGCATCGAACCGGGCATCATCTATTCGTTCCCGGTCACCTGCGAGGGCGGTCGTTACCGGATCGTGGACGGCCTCGACATCAGTGACTTCAGCCGGGCCCGCATGGACGCGACCGAGACGGAGCTCCGCGAGGAGCGCGCCGCCATCGAGGACCTGCTCTGAGGCAGCGCTCGTCCGCGTGAGCCGTCCGATGGCGCCGTCCGCGCCGCGGTGTTAGTGTTGAACCGCCCCTGTTGACGCCTCCCGGCGTCGACGGGTGTGCCGCCTGCAGAGTCGGGTTCCGGCCACGGCGCCCGACGTTGACCGACGTCGAACCGAGGGGAAAACCTTGTCCAGCCTTGCCACCTCACTGTTCTGGCTGCTGCTGTTTACAGGCGGCGGCCTGTACCTTGCCTACCACCGCATCGACCTGCGGCGGTCGACGATGGCCGTCGGCGGCGCCTTGCTGCTGTACACGATCTTCGGTGACTGGGCGTGGTGGTGGCTCCCGCTGTTGTGGGCCGGCTTCGGCGGCCTGGTCGCGCTGAACATGGTCGACTTCCGCCGCGAGAAGCTGACGAAGCCGCTGCTCGCCGTGTACCGGACCATGCTCCCGCCGATGTCGGACACGGAGCGCGAAGCCCTCGAGGCCGGCAACGTCTGGTGGGACGGCGAGCTGTTCTCCGGCATGCCGAACTGGGACCGGCTGATGTCGTTCCCGGCCCCCAAGCTCTCGGAAGAGGAACAGGCGTTCGTCGACGGCCCGTGCGACGAGCTGTGCCGCATGCTCGACGACTGGGAGATCAGCCACGAACTCGCGGACATGCCGCAGGCGGTCTGGGACTACATCATCGAGAAGAAATTCTTCGCGATGATCATCCCGAAGCAGTACGGCGGCCTCGGCTTCTCCGCGTACGCGAATGCCGTCGTCATCCAGAAGCTCGCGAGCCGCAGTACCGTCGCGTCATCCACGGTCGGCGTACCGAACTCGCTTGGCCCGGCGGAGCTGTTGCTGCACTACGGCACCGACGCACAGAAGGAGCGCTACCTGCCCGGCCTCGCCGCCGGCACCGAGATTCCCTGTTTCGCGCTCACGTCGCCGCAGGCCGGGTCCGATGCGGCGGCACTGATCGACTCCGGTGTCGTCTGCAAGGGCGAGTGGGAAGGCGAGGAAATCGTCGGCATCCGTCTCAACTGGGACAAGCGCTATATCACGCTCGCGCCGATCGCCACGGTGCTCGGGCTCGCGTTCAAGCTGTACGACCCCGATCACCTGATCGGCGACAAGGACGAGTACGGCATCACCGCGGCGCTGGTCCCGACGGATACGAAAGGCGTCGAACACGGGCGGCGGCACTATCCGCTGACGGTCCCGTTTCAGAATGGCCCGACGCGGGGCAAGGACGTGTTCGTGCCGCTCGACGCCATCATCGGTGGCGTGGAAATGGCCGGCAAGGGCTGGAAAATGCTGGTGGAACTCCTGTCGGTCGGGCGCGCGATCACGCTGCCGTCGAGCGCCACGGGCGGCGGCCAGGCGGCGGCCTACGCAACCGGCGCCTACGCCCGCATCCGCAAACAGTTCAACGTCCCGATCGCCAACTTCGAGGGGGTCGGCGAGGCGCTCACGCGCATCGCGGGCCACACGTACACGATGAACGCGGCGGTTTCCGTGACGTCCGGCGCCATCGACCAGGGCGAAAAGCCCGCCGTGCCGTCGGCGATCCTCAAGTACCACTGCACGGAACTCGGCCGCAGCGTCGGTAACGACGCGATGGACGTCCACGGCGGCAAGGCCATCATGATGGGCCCGAACAACTATCTCGGCCGTGGTTACATGTCCGCGCCGATCGCAATCACGGTCGAAGGCGCCAACATCCTCACCCGCAGCCTCATCATCTACGGGCAGGGCGCGGTGCGCTGCCACCCGTTCGTGTTGCGCGAACTGCAAGCCGCGGCCGACGAGGATGAGGATCGCGGGCTGATCGAGTTCGACGACGCGCTGTTCGGCCACGTCGGCTACGCCATCAGCAACGTCGCGCGATCGCTGGTTCTCGCGCTGACACACGCGAAGTTCAGCCGTGTGCCGCTGAACACGCCGACGCGGCGCTACTACCAGAACATCAACCGCTACAGCGCCGCGTTCGCGCTCGCATCCGACTTTGCCATGCTGACGCTGGGCGGCGGTCTGAAGAAGCGCGAGCTGCTGTCCGCCCGGCTGGGCGACGTGCTGAGCTCGATGTACCTCGCGTCCTGCGTGCTGAAGCACTTCGAGAACCAGGGGCGTCGCGCCACGGACCTGCCGCTGGTCGAGTGGTCGGTGCGCACGCTGATGTACCAGGCACAGGAAGCGCTGCACGCGTTTCTCCGGAACCTGCCGAACCGCTTCGTGGCCGGCCTGCTCCGGGTGTTCATCTTCCCGCGTGGACGCACCTACTCCGCGCCGTCGGACGAACTGGGTGAGAAAGTCGTCGAGCTGATCACGACAACCGGCGAGGCACGTGAACGCCTGAGCCAGTACGCCTACACGACGCTCGAGCCGGGCAACCCGCTCGGACTGCTGCAGGAAGCGCTGGAACTCGCGGAGGCCAGTGCCCCGCTCGAGAAGCGCCTTCGGCAGGCGCACAAGGAAGGCCTTATCCGCTCGGAATACCTGGGCCTGCAGATCGACGAAGCCCTGACCGCGGAAGTCATCAGCGCCGACGAGGCCGCGGCGCTGCGCGACTACCACGAAAAGGTGTTCGCGCTGTTGTCCGTCGACGACTTTGCGCCCGAGGAACTCGGACGGGCCGGCGAGAAGCCGCCGGCGTCCGACCGGCCGCGCAAGGCCGCCAAGCGCAAGGCCGCACCGCGCAAGAAGACCTCGAGTCGCAAGAAAAAGCCGGCGACGTCGAGCCCGGACGCCTGACGCGCCGGGCCGGAGGGCCGGTGGCGAGGAGCTTGCGTGACGGACCCGTCCCCGGAACACAGCCAGTGCCTCAATTGCGGCACCGCGCTCGGCGGCCAGTATTGCGGCCACTGCGGACAACGCGCGACGAGCCGCTTCATCAGCCTCTGGGAACTGATACGCGACGCGTTCGGTGACCTCTTCGAGCTGGACTCGCGTCTCTGGCGCACGCTGATACCCCTGCTGGCGCGCCCGGGCCGGCTGACAAGGGACTACCTGGAAGGCCGCCGGGCCCGGTACATGCCGCCGTTTCGCATGTACCTGGTGCTCAGCCTCGTCTTCTTCGTCGTGGCGTTCTTTGACCCGCAAAGCGACTTCGAGATCTTCTTCGAGCCCGGCGAGGAGGCGTTGCCGGCCGAGATCGACGCCGCGGAGCAGGAGCGGATCGACGCCGCGCGCGACGAGAGCCTTCGCGAAGCGCGCATTGCGCTGGACGAACTCGTGCGCGAGGGCATCATCGACGCGTCCTTGCTCGGCCCGGACGGCCCGATCCGGCTGCCGGAGGTCCAGCCGGTTGCACCGGACGCCGGGGCGTCGACGCCCGCCGAGGCGCCGAGCCAGGCACCCGGCGCGGAAACGGACGACGATGGCGTCGTCCTGTCCTTCGGCGAAGGCAGCGGCGCCCGGATCAATTGCAGCCGTCAGAACGTCTCGATCGGCGACGATATCCCGGACTGGCTGAAGCGCCGCCTGACGAAGGAGCGGATGCTGCGCCTCTGCGAGCGCTGGAACGTGGCCGGCATGAAGGGGGTCACGAGTGCCATGCTGGACCGGGTGCCGGCGGCACTGATCCTGCTATTGCCGCTGATGGCACTGGCGCTGAAGCTCCTGTACCCGCTGTCACGCCGGTATTATGTCGAGCACCTGCTGTTCTTCGTGCACTTCCACGCGTTCTTTTTCCTGATCCTGACGCTGCAGATCCTGTGGAGCCGTCTCGTCGGCGCCGCCGGCCTGCCGGTCGCGGCGGGCGTTTTGCCGGTCGTGGCGAGTTCGTTCTACATCCCGGTCTACCTGTACCTGTCCATGCGGCGGGTCTATGGCCAGGGCCGTTTCATCACCTTCCTCAAGTTTTTCCTGCTGCTCATCGTCTACAGTACGGGCTTCTCGATCATGCTGGCCGGCACCCTCCTGCTCGCCGCGCTGTCGGTCTGACGGCGCCCTGCCGGGAATTAAGTTCTTGAGCGCTCCCGCGCAGACCACTAAAATTCCCGGGCCCCAACGACCCACTTCATGATCGACTCTGTGCATAAAAGCCCCATCGGAATCAGCGGACTCGCCGCCTACGTCCCCCCATACCGGGTCTGGCTGGAGGACTGGTGCGACTGGACCGGCAACCAGTGGCCGAAGATCCGGGAGGTCGTCGGCCGCAGTTTCCGGGTCCGCGGTCCGGACCAGAGCGTGTACACGCTGGCCGCAACGGCCGTCATCCGGCTGATCGATCGATACGACATTGATCCGCGGCGCGTGAAGTTCCTCGGCCTCGGCACCGAGTCGAGCACGGACAATTCGGCCGGCGCGATCATCGTGAAAGGCATGGTCGACCGCGCGCTCGTCGCGCGCGGCAAGGCGCCGATCTCGCGCAGTTGCGAGGTGCCCGAGTTCAAGCACGCGTGCCTCGGCGGCGTGTACGGCATGAAAGGCGCCATCCGCCACCTCGCCCTCGACGGCGCGGGCAGCCAGGCAATCGTGGTCTGCGCGGACATCGCGGAATACGCGCGCGGCTCCAGCGGCGAACCGACGCAGGGCGCCGGCGCGGTCGCGATGCTGCTGGAGGAAAACCCGAAGCTCGCCGTCGTCGATCTCGTCGGATCGGGTTCGGCGTCCGACTACCGCGTCATGGATTTTCGCAAGCCGATGCTCCGGTTCTGCGGCCAGGATCGATCGCAATCGCACCAGGTGCAGGACTTCCCGGTATTCAACGGCAAGTACTCGACGACGTGCTACGTGGACGAGACGATCCACGCGATGAACGACATGTACGAGAAGCGAAAGCTCAATGCGAGCGACTATCTTCGTTCCCTGCGCGCCGTGTTCATGCACCGTCCGTACCGGCGGATGCCGGAGACCGGCTTCGCGGTGTCGTACCTGTTTGCACTGGCCGACGGCGGCGCGGAAGATCGCGCGGAACTCGCCTCCTATTGCTACGAGGCCGGGCTGTCGTTCGATGACGTCCGCGCCGAAATGCGGGGCAAACCGGCTGTCGCCGCGCTCGCCAACCCGGAGAACCTGAACTACGAGGCCTACCCGCGGACGATGGCGGTGCTGCGTGCGTTCCGCGCCTCGCGTCACTTTCGCCGCGAGATCCTCGACCGGCTGGCGCTCGGCAGCGATACGATGCTGGACCTCGGCAACCTGTACACGGCAGCCCTGCCGGCGTGGCTCGCTGCCGGTTTCGAGCAGGCCCTGGACGAAGATTCGCTTGCCGCCGGTGAAGAAGTGCTCACGCTCGGCTATGGCAGCGGGGATGCCGCGGAGGTGATCCCGTTCTTCATGGCCGAGGGCTGGCGCGAGGCCACCGCCGCGATCGGCTTCGGCGACGCGATGGCAGGTGCCGTCGATCTCACGCAGGCCCAGTACCAGGCGCTGCACGACGGCCACCAGGTGTCCGGGCTTTCCTACGTGCCGAAGGACGAGTTCGTCATCGAGCGCGTCGGCCGGCAGGACGACCGGCATTTCGCCGACCTTGGCATCGAGTACTACCGCTACGTCGGCTGACGCCGGCCGCGCCCGTCAGGGCTCGATGAATCCCGCCAGCTGCGCCGCGTGATCGCGGGCGAGCGCCTGCCACTCCATCCTGAACCAGGGCGTGTACCGTTCCGGGTGCGCCTCCAGCTCCCGGCCGAGTTCGGCCGCGCCGACGAAACGAATCGCCGCGATCTCGTGATCGTTCGGCAAGGGTGCAGCTGACAGGCGGCCCAGGTAAACGTGGCACAGCTCGTGTTCCGCGCCCGCGTCGCCGAAGTCGGCCTGGTAGAGAAACTTGTAGACGAACTCTAGCGGCGCATCGACGTGCAGTTCGTCGAGAAGCCGGCGCCGGGTCGCCACCCGCATCGACTCGCCGCGGCGCGGATGGCTGCAGCAGCTGTTGGACCAGTAACCCGGCCACAAACGCTTGCCCGGTGAGCGCTGCTGCAGCAGGATGCGTCCCGCATCATCGAACAGGAAGACCGAAAACGCGCGGTGCAGGATGCCGTGCCCGTCGTGACAGGCGGATTTCGACAGGTGCCCGGTCTCGTTGTCGTCCGCGTCGACGAGTATCAGTTCTTCCGCCTCGGACGAGACGATGCGATGAGCGGGTTTCACGGTGAAGTTGCCTGTTCCTGTGTCTGCGGGCCAGCCAGCGGTACCGTCCGGTAGCCGGCCGCGGCGAACGCGGCTTCGAGCGGCGCGGTGTCGTCCTGCGCAAGTGCGATGATGGAACCACCCCCCCCGGCACCGGTCAACTTCGCCCCGAGCGCGCCGGCGCTCCGGGCCAGGTGGACGAGGTGTTCGAGCTCCGGCGTCGATACGCCGATGCCGTTGAGCAGCCCCTGGTTCACGTTCATCAACTCGCCGAGCCGGTCGTCATTGCCTTCGCGCAATGCGTCGAGACCCTCGAGCGCCAGCGCATCGATCTCGTCAAACAACCGGTCGAAACGTGCTTCCTGCCGTGCCCGGCGCTCGCGGACCCCGGCCACCTGCTCGCTCGTTCTCCCGGCGCCGTGGCCGCAGGCGATGACCAGCGGCGGCAACCGCCGCAGGACGACCGGCTCGGCCTGCACCTCGCCCTGCCGCCGGTACAGCAGTGGCTGCGCAACGGTGGCCAGCGTGTTGTCGACCCCGGACGGTGTCCCGTGAGCCAGCTTCTCGCACTCGAACGCGATCGCGTTCACGCGCTCGTCGTCCACCGGCACGCCGTGCGCGCGAGCCAGTGCACGCGTGACGGCGACCGCGAGTGCCGCGGAGGCACCGAGACCCATTGCCGCGGGAACACGGGCGCGAACGCGCAGCGAACAGGCGTCGTGCGCCACGCCGAGCAGCCGGGCGGCGCACCGGACGAGTTCGACGACGGGGCCGCCGTTGGCGTCGCCGAGCGCAAGTGAAACGCGCCAGTCGGGAATCGTGATCCGGGCGTCGTCGCAGGGTTCGGCAATGGCGCTCACGGCGTCGGTGATCGGCAGCGCCAAGGCGTGCCGCCCGTAGACCACCGCGTGTTCGCCGAACAGGATGACTTTGCCGGCGGCGGTAGCTCCCGGATCGACCCCGGTAGTTTTTCTGTCCGCCAGCTCCCGCGCCTTCGTGGCGGAAACGTCGCCGCTCGCGACGAGTTCGGCCAAGCCCTCTTCGCCGAGCCCGGCCGCCGCGGCCACGCTGCGTGCGTGCAGGCGCATATGGCCGGCCTGGATACCCGTCGTGGCGAGCGCGCGCAGCGCGGAAAAATTCTGGGCGAGGCCGACGGCGGCCATCAGCGACGCGAGTTCCGCGGCGGAAGTTACCCCGGCCAGCCGAAGCGCGAACGCGGCTGCCGGGTTTGCCGCCAGCGTACCGCCGACCGTCGCGGGCTTGAGCGGCACGGCGATGTCGCCTGCGAGACCGCCGTCTTCCGCAACGCGCCAGTTCGTCAGTGCCGTGTAGCGCCCGCCGCGAGCAGCATAGGCATGCGCACCCGCCTCGATGGCTCGCCAGTCGTTGCCGGTTGCGATGGCCAGCGGGTCGATGCCGTTCATGATGCCCTTGTTGTGCGTTGCTGCCCGGTACGGGTCCGCGCGCGCGATATCGTTGGCCAGCACGATGCCGTCCCGGGCCGCGATCGCATCCGCATCCCGCCGGCCGAGGTCGGCAAGCGCGATGCGCACCGACGCGGAAATCACCGACGCGTCCGCCAGGTTCGTCAGTATGCGCAGGGCTGCGGCGCCGCCGGACAACGCCGACAATGCCGGTGCCATCGCCTCGCAGATCGTGTTCACGGTATTCGCGCCCATCGCATCGCCGGTCGCGACCTGGAAGTGCACGGCGAGCACGGTACGCCCGTCGTCCAGCTCGACCCGGCGCGTCTCGAGCGATCGTACGCCGCCGCCGCGCGCCTTGAGCCGCGGGTTCAGAGCGTCGGCGTCCGCGACGAGACGGTCCGCGTGTTCGGCTATGCGCTGCTCCGCGGCCTCGATGTCGTCGACGCCGGCGAGATGCACCTGCCCGGTGAGGCGCTGCTCCGGCTGTGAGGTCTCAAAGCCCCCGCTGCGACGCGCCAGCCTCGCGGCAGCACCGAGTGCCGCAACGACCGACGGCTCCTCGATTACCATCGGCACGACATGATCGCGGCCGTCGACGACGAAGTTCGGCGCAACGGCGAGCGGCAGCGCGAACGTCGCGATGACGTTCTCGACCATGCGGTCGGCGGCCGACACGGCGACGAGGTGACGCCCGCAACGAAGCGTGTCGGCGTCGGCCGCGGTCAGAAAGCCCTGGTGCTCCAGCAGCCGCAGCCGCTCGTCGATGGACAGTCGATGCAGGCCGCGCAAGCGCGAATTGCTCATGCGACGCACTCCGTGGCGCGGACACCGCACCGGTCCACGTCGAGATCGAGCGGTACGTAGGTGGCTTCCTTCGCGGATTTCGCGAAGGCATCGAGCTCCGCGGGATCGATGGCAAACGCCGCGCCGATGTCGCCGCCGCCTGCGCCGCAGGGCTTGTACACGATGCCGGTCGGCGCGGCCGCCGCCGCCAGCTGCTCGTGCCCGGCACCGAACACGTCGAGACCGTGGTCCCGGGAGAATGCGCGCAACGCATCGCGGTAATCCGCGAGCGATCGCAGCACCGGGCGGGCATCGCCGGTGGCCCAGGCCTCGGCCGCCGCCACTGCACTCGCCACCAGGCTGTCCGCGGATGCCTGGCGCCGGCCGGATCGCCATCGGGCGATCCGCACGTGTGTGCGCGCCGGAACGCCACTCCACCAGAAGCGCACGTGCAGCCCCGCCGGCCAGCCCGCGTCGACCGGCCTGCGCGTTCCGATGTCGTAGCGGACGACGCCGCCGGCGACGCTCGTCGCGACGTCGACGCCACTGCCCTCGCCGCCCTGCAGCGCCGAGTGCGCGCGCAGCGCGAGCTCGAGGATGGCGCTGTCATCGGCGTCCGGCGCGGCAAGCAGCCGGCACAGGGCCACCGTCAGCGCCGCGCTCGACCCGATGCCGAGTTTTTGCTCGTGGCCGTCCGCCCCGCGCGCGCTGAAGTGACGCGTGTCGAGATGCAGTCCCTCCGGCAGCGTCGCGCGGCCGACCGCGCGACGCACGGCGTCGGCGAGCCGGGCATCGCCGATGTCGCCCACGTCGGCGATCGACGCGACCGCGCGGCGGTTCACCGCTGCCGAAATGGCCGGCGCACCGTCCAGCACCGCGTATTCCCCGGTCAGCACGACCTTGCCGGGAGCGGTGGCGCAGCGCGTCACGCGTCGGTCCCCACGAGTCGCGCACCGTCGCCGAGGGACGAGCGAAGCACCTCGCGGACGCCGGGCGTGGCGGCGAGTGCCGCCGCGACCGCGGCTTCGTGTTCCGGCGTGCAGACCGCCTTCACCTGCGGGCCGGCGTCGATCGTGAAGAACACGTCGCAGCCGTCATGCCGAAGTCCACGCACGGTCTGCAGGCAATTCACGGTGGCGGCGTTCCAGTAGACCATCGCGGGACGCGACGCCCACATGACCGAGTGCATCTTGAGGCAATTGTGTTCGGCAACGTCGCCGAGCGCGGCCAGGTCCCGGTTCGCCAACGCCGACCGCGCGGCCGCCATGTCCGCCGGCTGCTCGTCGACCCAGCGGCCATAGAACGGCGACGTCCGGCGGCTCTGCTCCATCGCGTCACCGGAGGCAACGGGCTTCGGGCCGGCGTCGGTGACCGCGACCACGACGCGCAGGTCCCAGTCGCCGACCGGGCATAGCGTGCTGACGTCGATCGTGTCGTTGCGGTTCACCAGTTCGACGATGCCGCCGAACAGCGAACGGGCGGCCGATCCCGAGGCGGCGCCCGCGAGCCGCGCCAGTTCGTCGCGGGTCGCGTCGCGGCCGGCGGCGGCCGCCGTGGCCACGACCAGCGCGGCAAACGACGACGCCGACGACGCGAGCCCGGCGCCCACCGGGAAGTTGGAACGGCTGGTGACGCGAGCCGGGGACCGGTCCGGGCCGGCCACGCGGTCGAGGCACCGGCTCACGCGCAGGAGCAGGTCCGGCCGTTCCTCACCGTTCAGCGTGAGTTCGTCGCGCGCAAGGCCGTCATCGAAGCGCACCTGCATGTCGGTATGCAGGCCGGCCAGCGTGACGGACAATGAATCAACGGCGGGCAGGTTGCGGTCGCTGTCGCGCTTGCCCCAGTACTTCACCAGGGCGATATTCGGTTGTGCCCTGGCCGTCGCCTGCATGCCGGGTCGCCTTAGCTGTGATGCGGGACGCGAATTATAGCCCAGCCGCCGCGGTGCGCCCGGCGGCAAATCGTGTAGGCTAAGGCGCCTCTGTTCACGCCCCCGGAATTCCCCCGCGCCGTCACGGCAATGATCGATGGTGAGATAGGTTCTTGAGTTTCCACAGTCGCATCGACCACTACCTCGCTCGTGCGTCGCGCAAGCTCGATGCCGTGCTGCCGTCAGCCGAAGAGCGGCCGGAGCGGCTGCACGACGCGATGCGCTACGCGGTCTTCAACGGCGGCAAGCGCATCCGGCCCCTGCTCGTGTACGCGACGGGCGAATGCCTCGGTGTCGACGAATCGTTGCTCGACGGACCGGCTGCCGCCATCGAGCTCATCCACGCCTTTTCGCTCGTGCACGACGACCTGCCGGCGATGGACGACGACGACCTGCGGCGCGGCAAGCCCACCGTGCATCGGCAATTCGACGAAGCGACGGCGATACTCGCCGCGGACGCCTTGCAGCCGCTCGCGTTCTCGGTGCTCGCCGATATCGCGGCGCCGCCGGCGGCGCGAGTGCGCCTGGTGCGACTGCTCGCGGATGCCTGCGGGTCCATCGGCATGACCGGCGGGCAGGCGATCGACCTCGCGTCCGAAGGGCGAACGTTGGCAGCCCGGGACCTCGAGCACATGTACGCGCTGAAGACCGGCGCGCTGATTCACGCATCGGTCGTCAGCGTCAGCCTGCTGAAGCCGGGCCTCCCGGACGACGAGGCGCGCGCACTCGACCGCTTCGCCCGCGCCGTGGGCGTCGCGTTCCAGATCCGCGACGACATCCTCGACATCGAAGGCGAAACCGAGGTCATCGGCAAGCCTGCCGGCTCCGACGTCGGCCTCCGGAAGGCGACCTACCCGGGGCACTTCGGCATCGATGAGGCACGGCGCCGCTGCGACGAGTTGCTGAACGAGGCGTTCCGCGAACTCGCGCCGCTCGACGACCGCGCTGAATCGCTGCGCTGGCTGGCCCGGTACATCGTCGAGCGGGCCTTCTGACGCCGTGGCCGACCGCGTCGTCCTGCACGTCGACATGGACGCGTTCTACGCGTCGGTGGAACAACGCGACGCGCCGGACCTCCGGGGCAAACCCGTCGTCGTCGGCGGCGCCGAACGGGGCGTCGTCGCAGCCGCGAGCTACGAGGCACGCCGTTTCGGCATTCGTTCGGCCATGCCGATGTCCGAGGCGTTGCGTCGCTGTCCCGCGCTCGTGCGCGTCAAGCCGCGAATGTCCCACTACCGTGCCGTGTCTCGGGACGTGTTCGCGGTCTTCCGCGCGTTCACGCCGCTGGTCGAAGGCCTGTCGCTCGACGAGGCGTTCCTGGACGTCACCTCGAGCCTTGGATTGTTCGGCGACGGCGAAACGATCGCGAGGACGATCAAGGCGCAGATTCTCGAAAGAACGCAATTGACGGCGTCCGTCGGCGTCGCCGGCAACAAGCTCGTCGCGAAGATCGCGTCGGACCTGGACAAGCCCGACGGCCTCGTCGTCGTCTGGCCCGACGACGCGCGGGAGCGACTTGCCCCGCTGCCGGTCGCCGTGATCCCCGGCATCGGGCCGCGCACCGTTGCTCGGCTGGAGGAACACGGCATCCGCACCGTCGGCGACCTTCAGCAGGCGCCGGACAGGGCGCTCGACGCCGTTTTCGGCCGATTCGCGCTACGCACGCGCGAGCGTGCCGCCGGCATCGATTCGCGGCCGGTCGTGCCGCACCGGGAGGAAAAGTCGGTCAGCGCCGAGGAGACGTTCTTCGAGGACCTGACCGAGACCGCCGACATGGACCGCGAGTTGCTGCGCCTCGCGGAACGCACCGCCGCGCGCCTGCACAAAAAATCGCTGGTCGCCGGCACACTGCAGGTCAAGATCCGCGAATCCGACTTCACGACCTGTACGCGACAGCAGGCGCTGACGCCGCCGGGAAACCGCACCGATGCCCTCTACGCGGCAGCCCGGACCCTGCTGCACGGTTGGCTTGCCGAGAACCCCGGCGCGCGGATCCGGCTACTCGGCGTCGGCGGGACGCGCCTCGCGCCCGCCAGGCAGGGCGACCTCTTCGACACGGCATCCGACGCCGTGGCGCCGGTCGACGACGCGGTTCAGCGCGTTCGCGGCCGCTTCGGCGACACCGCGCTGACGCGGGCGCGCGGCCTTCGCTTGCGCCGGGGTCAGTCCCGGGAATAGGGTAGAATCCAGCACCGGGCGAAGACCCGGCTGCGACGCCCGTCCGGCTGCGGCACAAGAATATGTACACGAGCTTTTTCGGCCTCAACGAGAAACCGTTTTCGATAACGCCCGACCCGCGTTATCTGTTCATGAGCGAACGTCACGGCGAAGCGCTGGCGCACCTCGTCTATGGCGTCACGGAATCCGGGGGCTTCGTGCAGCTCACCGGCGAAGTCGGTACCGGCAAGACGACGCTGGTGCGCACGCTCCTGCAGAACCGGTTGCCGGACAATGCCGACGTCGCCGTCGTCCTGAACCCGCAGCTGTCGGCGCTCGAATTCCTGCAGACGATCGTCGAGGAACTGGGCGTGCCGCAGCCGGGTGATACCGGCAGCATCAAGGCGCTGATCGATGCTCTCAACCATCACCTGCTGATGGCCTATGCCGAAGGGCGCCGGACAATTCTTGTCGTCGACGAGGCGCAAAACCTGGCGCGCGACGTGCTCGAACAGGTACGGCTCCTGACGAACCTCGAGACGTCGAAACAGAAGCTGCTGCAGATCATCCTGATCGGCCAGCCCGAACTGCGCGAACTGCTCGCCCGCAACGACCTCCGGCAGCTGGCGCAACGCATCACCGGCCGCTACCACCTCGAACCGCTGTCGCAGGACGAAGCCGCCCAGTACATCGATCATCGCGTCCGGGTCGCGGGCGGAGTCAATGACCTGTTCGACAACAGCGCGAAGCGGGAGGTCTACCGGCTGTCACAGGGCGTTCCCCGCCTGATCAACGTCATCTGCGACCGCGCGTTGCTCGGGGCCTACGGCAGCGAGTCACGCCGTGTGACGCGCCGGCTGGTGCAGCGTGCCGCTGCCGAGATCGAAGGCAAGACCTGGCAGCCGCCCGTCCTGCGCTGGGCCCTCCCGGTCATCGCGATCGCCGGCATCGCACTGGTGAGCTACGGCGCGTACTCCGTGTACCGTAGCGCCGCGCCGGCCGTACGGACCGCGCCTGCCCTGGCGACCGATGCACCGCCCCCGGACGAGGTCCGCGAACTTGCCGCGGCCCCCGACGGCGCTGGCACCGAACCGCCCGCCGCGGCCGCGTTGCCCGCCGAGGCACCGGCCCCGGCGCAGCTCGAGGACGAGCTCGCGCTCGCCAGCGACCTGACGACGCCGGCGTCCGCGCTCGTCGCGCTGTTCGAGCTCTGGGGCGTGCCGGCGGATCGCGCACCGCAAACCTGCCAGGCCGCAACGGCCGCCGGCTACGAGTGCGTGGAACAACGCGGATCCTGGACCAGACTGCGACTGTACGACCGCCCCGCCATCCTGACGCTGACCGACCGGCGCGGCGACAACCACGACGTCGTTCTCGTCCGCATCCACGACGAGACCGCCGAGCTTTCGATCGGCGGCGTACGTGTCGAGCACGCGACCGACGCGATCTCGGAGCTGTGGTTCGGGGCGTTTACGGTCATCTGGCAACCGGTCGGTGGCACGTCCGTCGCGCTCGGTCCCGGATCGCGCCACGAGAACGTCGTCTGGCTGCGTCAGAGCCTCGCGGCCATCGACCCGCGCTACCGGGCGGATCCGCTGGGGTCCGACGTTTACGACAGCGCGCTCGCGGACCGGGTCCGCGCGTTCCAGCGCGACCACCGGCTCGTCGTCGACGGCCTCGCCGGACGGCAGACCCAGATCATCGTCAACTCACTCACCCGGACGGACGGCGTGCCGCGCCTGACGACACCCCGACTTGCGCAGGACTGACCGATGTCGTTCATTCTCGATGCACTGAAAAAATCGGAAAACGAACGGCAGTCGCAGGTGTCCACCGAGTTCTCGACGGTGTCGGGGCCGGCCGACGCGCCGCGCGCGCCGCGCTGGCTGTGGCTGCTCGGCGCCCTGCTGCTCATCAACCTCGTCGTCGTCGCCGGCCTGCTGCTGCGACCGGCGCCCGACGCCCCGCCCCCCGCCGCCGCGACGCCGGCGGCACCGGCGGCACCGGCGGCACCGGCGATCGAGGCCGCGGCCGAGCTTGTTGCCCCCCCGATCACCGAGACCACGCCGGTCCCGACGTTTGCCGACCGCATCGAAGAGGCACGCCGTTCACGTCCCGCCGCCGAATCGCCGGAGGCCGTCATCGATGCGGTACCGGCGGCCGGTCCCGTCTCGGCCGATCCCGGGCCGGATGTCCCGGTTTCCGGCGGCATCGCCGGGCTCCCGACGCTCATGGAGCTGCAGGCAGGCGGCGACCTGACCCTGCCGCCACTGCACATCGACCTGCACGTGTACAACGATGACCCGGCGCGCCGCTTCGTGTCGATCAACATGAACAAGTACCGGGAGAACGAGGCATTGCGCGAAGGCCCCACGGTCAGCCGGATCACGCGCGAGGGCGTCATTCTCGACTACCAGGGCAGGACGTTTGCGCTGTTCCAGTAAGCCGTTGCGGCGAGCGGGACGCCCGTGAAACGGCTCGTCGGCGAGCAACTGCGCGATGCGCTCGTCTCCGGCATTCACCGCGTCATCGCGGAGCAGGACGAACTCAACCGGATCAACGTGTTCCCGGTTGCCGACGGCGACACCGGTACGAACCTGAGCCTGTCGGTCGGCGCCGCGCTACCGGCCCTGGAAAACGACGCGTCCCCGCACCTGGGCACGCTGCTCGCCGCACTCGCCGACACGCTGCTCGACGCGTCGCGCGGCAATTCCGGTGCGATACTCGCGCAGTTCTTCCTCGGCGTCAGTGACGCTGTCGGCGAGCGCGAGGCGCTCACGACCTACACGTTCGGCAAGGCGGTCGCCGCGGGCGCGGAGTTCGCGCGCAGCGCCATCGCGGAGCCGCGGGAGGGCACCATGCTGTCGGTCATTGCCGCGTTCGGACGCAGCGTCCGCCAGCAGGTCGCCGACGACAACCAGGAGGATTTCCGGCCCCTGTTCGGCGCCGCTCTCGCGGCTGTCGAGGAGGCGCTGGCGAAGACCCCTGAACAGCTCGACGTTCTGCGGCGGGCCGGCGTGGTCGACGCCGGCGCGCAGGGCTTCGTCGCGCTCGTGTCGGGCATGACCGGGTACGTGCGCGACGGCCGTATCACCGAACGTCCGGACCGGGCCCTGACGGCCATGGCGCCGGCGTTCGAGCAGGCGGCATCGCCCGGCGAGGCCGGCTTTCGCTACTGCATCGAGTGCATCGTCAGTGCCGCCGACATCGATCGTCGCAAGCTGCGCGAGGAACTCAGCGCGATCGGCGATTCCGTCGTCGTCGCCGGCACGGCGCGCAAGGCCAAGGTGCATGCGCACGCGGATGACCCGGAGGCCGTCTTCTCGACCGCGCGGCGCTATGGCGGCATCAGCTCCGAAAAGGCGGACGACATGCGCTTGCAGCAGGAATCGAGCCACGACGAAACGCGGCGTTTTGCCGTGATCACGGATTCCGCGGCGGACATCAGCGACGCGGACATCGAGGCACTGGACATACACGTGGTGCCGCTGCGCATCCAGTTCGGCGAGCACGCGTTTCTCGACAAGGTCAGCCTGACGAACGACGCATTCTTCGAGCGGCTCGCGACGTCCGACGTGCACCCGACGACATCACAGCCGGCGCTCGGCGATTTTCGTCGCCAGTTCCAGTTCCTTGCCAGCCACTACGCCGACGTCGTGTCGATTTCCGTCAGCGCCAGGGCGAGCGGAACGTTCCAGGCAGCGCAGACTGCCGCACGGCACGTCGATGCCGCCGGACGCATCCACACGATCGATTCCCGGAACGCCTCGCTCGGGCAGGGCCAGCTGGTCGTGCACGCGGCCCGTGCCGCACGTGACGGCCGGGACGTCGAAAGCACCCTCGACGCCGTACAGGCGCTGATTCCCGCGACGCAATCCTTCGCGATCATCGGCGACCTCGGCTACGCGGTGCGCGGCGGACGGGTACCGGGCTGGGTCAAATCGGTCGCCGACCTGCTGAACCTGGTCCCGGTCATCCGCACCGTGAGCGATGGCCGCGTCGCGACGGCAGGCTTCCTGTTCGGCCGCCGCGACCGGCTGCGGAAATTTTCGCGATTCGTGTCGCGCCGTGCGATCGACGGCCCTGTCGCCCTTGCGGTCGGACACGCGGCGTGCCCGGATGACGCGCAGCAACTCGAAACGCGTCTTCGCGAAGCGCTGGGCACCGTGGTCAGGTCGTCGGTCACCGAGATCGGCGCCGCGTTCGGCGTGCACGGCGGTCCGAACACGATCGTGGTCGCGCTGCAGCCGGCGCGGGACGCCGACGACGGTTCGGTCTAGCCCTCGCGGGCCTCGCCCGCCGGCTCGACCAGGTCGTCGCCTTCGTTACGGGCATTGTTGACGCGCCGGTCGACCGGCCAGGCCCGGAGTGCCGGTGCCGTCCAGGTTTCGAGCAGCCAGTCGCCGCCGGCCAGCCACGTGTCCGCCGACTCCGGATCGAGTATGACCGGCATGCGGTGGTGCAGCGGCGCCATGAAATCGTTGGCGCCGGTCGTCAGCAACGTCGTCGTCTGCAACGCGTCGCCACTCTCCTTGTCGTGCCACTGCTCCCAGAGCGCGGCCAGCGCAAACGGCTCGTCGCTCGCGAGCGAGATGAACCACGGCACCTTGGTGTCGCCGGCACGATGCCATTCGTAGAACCCGTCGGCCAGTACGAGGCAGCGCCGGTGCCGGTACGCGGCGCGGTAGGCCGGCTTCTCGGCGACGGTCTCGGCCCGCGCGTTGATCATCCGGTTACCGATGGCCGGGTCCTTGGCCCAGAATGGCACCAGGCCCCACCGCAGCATGACGAGTTCGCGCTGCTTGTCGCTGCCGTCGCGCACCGCGGCGACGTACTGGGTCGGCGCAATATTGAATCGGGGTTCGACGGGCGGTGCGCCGTTGACGCCGAACAGGGCCGCAGTCGCTTCCGCCGGGGAATAGAAGGCGAAGCGACCGCACACTACTCGCGAATCCCCACGCCGCGGTTCATCAGGATGAGACACACCGTGTACAGCAGGATGACGAACCCGACGAGGATGGCGTACGCGGTGCCGATCCGGATGTCCGACGTGCCCAGGATGCCGTAGCGGAATGCATTGACCATGTACAGGATCGGGTTTGCCTTCGACACCGTCTGCCAGAGCTCCGGCAGCAGCGAGATCGAGTAGAAGACGCCACCCAGGTACGTCAGCGGCGTCAGCACGAACGTCGGCACGATCGAGATATCGTCGAACTTTTTCGCAAAGACCGCGTTGATGAAACCGGCCAGCGAGAACACGATCGCGGACAGCAGCACAATCGAGATCGTGATGAACGGGTGCTGCACGTCCAGGCGCGTGAAGAACAGCGCCACCGCGGTCACCAGTGCGCCGACGAGCAGGCCGCGGATCACGCCGCCCGCCACGTGGCCGATGATGATGGCAGCGTTCGACATCGGCGCGACCAGCATTTCCTCGATGTGCCGGCCGAACTTCGCGCCGAAGAACGACGACACGACGTTGCCGTAGGAATTCGTGATGACCGACATCATGATCAGCCCCGGCGCGATGTAGGCCATGTAGTCGTAACCATCCATCTCGCCGATACGGCTGCCGATCAGGTTGCCGAAGATGATGAAGTACAGCGTCATCGTGATCGCGGGCGGCACGATCGTCTGCACCCAGATCCGCAGGACGCGGACGATCTCCTTGCGGATGATCGTTCGCACGGCGATGGCGTTCAGGGCCAGGTTCATGCGGCGACGTTCCCGTTCTTGTTCTCGACCAGCCTCAGGAACAGTTCCTCCAGCCGGTTTGTCTTGTTCCTCAGGCTCGTGACGTGCACGCCCCGCGCGGACAGCGCGGAGAACATGTCGTTGAGGTCCTGGCCGGGCCCGATCGCTACCTCGATTTCCTCGTCGTTCCGCGCAAAGGTTTCGAAACCGTCCAGCTCGACGTCACCGCGCACCCCGCCGGCCACGGTCAGCACGAACACCTCCCGGTGCAGCTTTCGCAGGATCTCGCTCATGCGCGCGTCCTCGATGATGCGGCCCTCGTCGATGATCGCGACGCGGCGGCACAGCGACTCCGCTTCCTCGAGGTAGTGCGTCGTCAGGATGATCGTCGTTCCCTCGGCATTGATGCGTTGCAGGAAGTCCCACATCGATCGCCGGATCTCGATGTCGACGCCGGCGGTGGGCTCGTCGAGGATCAGCAACCGCGGCTCATGCACAAGTGCCCGCGCGATCATCAGGCGGCGCTTCATACCGCCCGACAGGCTGCGCGCGGCGTCCTTGCGGCGGTCCCACAAGCGGAGCTCGCGGAGGTATTTCTCGCTGCGTTCCCGGGCGAGCCGCCGCCCGAGCCCGTAGTAGCCCGCCTGGTTCAGCACGATGTTGTGCACGGACTCCCACAGGTTCAGGTTGACCTCCTGCGGCACGAGGCCGATGCAGGACTTCGCGGCTTCGAGGTCGCCGTCGATGTCGTGGCCGAAAATCTCGACCTGGCCCGCGGACTTGTTGACGAGCGAACTGATGATGCCGATCGCGGTGGTCTTGCCGGCGCCGTTCGGGCCGAGCAAGGCGTAGAACTCGCCGGCATCGACGGCGAGGTCGATGCCCTTCAGCGCTCGGTTACCGTTCGGGTAGGTCTTCTGGAGGTTTCTGATCGTCAGTGCGTGCATCTGGCGGCGTATTGTAACCACGCGCCTCCGGCTGCGACACACCCGCCCTGTCCCCGACGCGGCGCGGCGGTGGCGCCATCGCGCAGGCGGCGGCCGGCAGGCACCCGGCGGCGGCGGACTCGCCCCGCGTCAGCACCGCTTGCAGCGCCCAGATCCGCGCCGCCCTGCGAATCCCGTCCTCGGCGCTGGCGCCCGCCGACAACAGTCGCTGCCAGAAGCGCGTATTTCGCCCGTAGCGAAACGCGAGCAGGCCGCTCCCGGCCGCGGCAATGTCGACGCGCTCGATGGGTGACAGTTCAGCCACCCGTTCGCACCACCCGAGCGATGCCCCGGACACGACCCTCGCGGCGTACGCGTTGCGTCGGGCGAGGTCGCCGAGAAAGCCGAGCAACGCGCAAACGAGCCGCTGCTCGGCGGCCGGCGGGCCATCCAGCCGGTCGACCAGGTCCGGCGGGCCCGATGCCGCCAGCAAGCGGTCCCAGCGATCCGTCCCGACCTCGTCGATCGAGGCCAGCAGGAACGGCGTCCGCGCGATACGGTCGCGCGCCGCGGCGTCCAGCCGCTTAAGCCGTGCCGCAAGCGGCTCCGGCAGAGTCGCCCGTAACCGCGCGCCGCCGGTCGAGCCTATATGCGCGATGAACGCCTGGTTGAGGGTTTGAACGTGGACGATGTCCGCGGGGTCGGGTCCGGGAAAATCCATGGGCGTCTCCGGCCGGGTGAATGTTGTCGGTTGCCGCAGTTACTATATATTTGCTTTAAAGACCAATTATGGATAATAGGATAGTACAAAAAGCTATATGTGGTCTGTTTCTAGCATAAGGGGAACGTAATGCGACTCACTGACGACCGCTACGCCGGCGAGCGGAGCCAGTTCGAACTGGCGCTCAGGATGATCGGTCACGAGGCCCGGACGCGGACGATCCGCGAGTGCACCGGCCTGTCGGACGACCGGATTCGCAAGCTGTACGCCCGTTATTTCAAGCACGCCGCCGGCCGCGCGGTGCGCCGTCGGCGCGGCAAATCGCCGCGCCAGGTCGGGCGTTTCGTAAAGAATGCCGACCACCAGCTCCAGGCCACGACCCTCGTCGCGCTGTACTGCGCCGGTCTCGTGCTGCGCATCGACGCTCAGGACCACGTGCATGCCTGCTGGCCCCGTCCCGACGTCGAGTTCGGCCATCGCGTGTGCCGCGCCTACGAAAACTACGTGCTCCTGCACCCGAAGCCGCTGCACAGCTTCGAATGGGCGTGGAACCTTCTCCACAGCATTGCCTGGAACGACGAGTTGTACCTCGCGGTCTGCCGCGGATGCCGCGGCCGCTACGTCCAGGACGCCTACGCGCTCGACCTGAAGACCTGCCCGGCCTGCGAAATCGAACGCCACCAGCGGCGCCGCCCGGGGGTCCGCAGTTTCTCGAGCGCCTGACGCGCCGTCGCCGGTGACGTGGGGAAAATCCCGGCCACGCGGGTCGCCTCGACCGCCGCGCATTCCGGTAAACTGCGGCGCGCATGAAGAATCACAACGTGTTTGCGGGGGCGTTCGTCGACCGGATCGGCGAGCGCCGGAAGGACGCCGACTGGCTCGCGTCGGCGGCGCGTGCGGCAGACAGTCTCTACGTCCCGGTGTGGGGCGACCGCTGCATCATCGGCGGCGACCCGTTGCGGGTGATTACGTTCGACCGCGACGATATCGACGCGCTGGTTACCGGTGCCGACGACCTCGTCTTTCTCGGCCTGTTCCGCGACCGGCCGGCTTTCGCCTTCGGCCTCGATGGCGGGGGCGATGCCCCCTGGCCGGAACTCGGCGAGTTTCATGACCTGCGCTATCTCGGCTCGGTGCTCCCGGCCGACGAGGCGAACTTGGTGGCCCACGCGCGTGCGTTGATCCTCTGGCATCGCGCGCAGGCCTACTGCAGTCTCTGCGGCTCGTCGGCACGCCCGGAGGCCGGCGGCAATTCACGCCGTTGCGCGAACCCGGACTGCGACCGCGTGTTCTTCCCGAGGGTCGACCCGGCCATCATCGTGCTCGTGAGCGACGGCGATCGTTGCCTGCTCGGTCGCCAGGCGTCATGGCCCGAGGGTCGCTACTCCACGCTGGCCGGATTCGTCGAACCGGGGGAGAGCCTGGAGGACGCGGTGCGGCGCGAGGTCTTCGAAGAGACGAACGTCCGCGTCGGCAACATCCGTTATCACAGTTCGCAGCCGTGGCCGTTTCCGTCGTCGCTGATGCTGGGTTTCACCGCGACCGCGGAACCCGGCGACATCGTGCTGAACGACGGCGAACTGCAGGACGCGAACTGGTTCTCTCGCAAGGAGATCCGCTCCGGCTTCCCGGCGTTGCCGTTTCGCATTTCCATCGCGCGTCGTCTCATCGACGACTGGCTGGGCGACGAGCCCGCAACCCCGGAGAGCTGACCCATCTGCCTCGTTATCGTCGCCTTCGACGCCCATCCCGACTACCCGCTGATCGTCGCCGCCAATCGCGACGAGTTTCATGCGCGGCCGGCGCAGAAAATGCACTGGTGGGTCGAACAGCCGGACATCCTTGCGGGCCGCGATCTGCAGGGCGGCGGCACCTGGTTCGGCGCGCATCGCAATGGCCGGGTCGCCGCGGTCACGAATTTCCGCGATGCCGTGCCGCCCTCGGGGCGGCGGCCGTCACGGGGCGAGCTGATCACGCACTTCCTGGCCGGGTCGATGAGCCCCAACGACTATGTGCGCGGCATAGACGCCGATCGCTATGCCGGCTTCAACCTGCTGGTCGCCGATACGCGCGAACTCGCCTACGTGTCGAACCGGTCGGAGCGCAGCGGCCCGCTCGGCACGGGGATCTTCGGCGTCGCGAACGCCACTCTCGACACGCCGTGGCCCAAGGTCGAGACGACGAAGGCGGCGCTCGGCCAGCTGCTGGACGCCAATGACGTCAATGAAACGACGCTGCTGCGCCTGCTCGGCGACCGGAAGCGCGCGCCGGCACGCGACCTGGATACCAGCGGGATGGCGTTCGACAAGGCGCACGCGCTGAGCGCGCCGTTCATCGTCACGCCAGACTACGGTACCCGTTGCTCGACTGTCCTGCTGCGCGATGCCAGCGGCCACTGCCGCGTCGTCGAAAGGCGGTTTTCTGTCGACGGCAGCAGCCGCGGCCAGTCGGACTACGCGTTTCAGCTCGCGTCGCCGGCCCCGTAGATCGACAACAGCCAGCGCCGGATATCGACGATTTCCTGCGGACAAACGCCGTGTGCCATCGGGTACTCGTGCCAGTCGACCCGGAACCCGATCGAATGCAGCCGGTCGGCGGTCTGTCGCCCCGCGTCGTAGGGCACCATCGGATCGACCGTACCGTGCGCCATGAAGATCGGCAACGACCGGTCGCCGAGTCCCGGCACGTTCACGACTTCCGCGTCGAGCGCGCCCGGCAGTGGCAGGTACGTCGACAACGCGATCAGGCCGCCCGGCCGGGGGTTGGCCCGCAGCGCGTTGTGCAGGACCACGGCGCCACCCTGCGAGAACCCGGCCAGCACGATTTTTTCGGGCGGCGTCCCGGCCGCGACCTCGTCGGCAACGAGTGCGTCCAGCGTCGCGCTGCTCTCGCGCACGCCCGCTTCGTCGGCACGGCCGGCCGCGTCGAAACTGCGGATGTCGTACCAGGCACGCATGCGCATGCCGCCGTTGATCGTCACCGGCCGCACCGGCGCGTGCGGAAACACGAAACGCAACGGCAGGTCACCCGGGAGCTGCAGCTCCGGTACCAGTGGCTCGAAGTCATGGCCGTCGGCGCCGAGGCCGTGCAGCCAGATCACCGTACCCGCCGGCCGCGGGCCCGTCTCGACGATCACCGGTTCCGAATCTGACATCGCGCGCCTCCTCGCACAAAGCGCCGAAGTGTAGCGCGACTTCGCGTGCGGCGGGGCTTGACCTCTATGCGCATTTGGTTTAATTTATGCGCATATTTATTCCTGATGCCCGCCGGGCGCGATCATGCCGAACCTCAACGACGAACAACAGCAGCGCCGTGACGTGATCCGCCAGCTGCTGTCCGCCGGGCCCGTCGAAACCCAGCAGGTCCTGGTGCAGGCGTTGCTCGAGCGCGGCTTGTCCGCCACGCAGTCGAGCATCAGCCGGGACCTCCGGGACCTCGGGGCCGTCAAGACGTCGCGCGGCTACGCGCTGCCCGACCGCGATTTCGACGGCGACGACGAGGTGCGCCAGGTCGCATCACTGCTGCGGAGCACGACGCCGGCCGGTGCCAATCTCCTCGTGATCAAGACCGCGATCGGCGCGGCGCAGCGGGTGGCACTCGCGTTCGACCGCAGCGAGTGGCCTGAAATCGTCGGCAACATCGGGGGCGACGACACGGTATTCGTCGCGACCCGCAACGCCAGCAGCCAGAAACACCTGATCTCCCGCATCGAGCGCACGCTCGGGCGATAACCCCTAATCCCTCACCGGAGTCTCGCGTGACCAGCGACAAGTCCCCTATCATTCTTGCGTTTTCCGGCGGCCTTGACACGTCGTTCTGCGTGCCGTGGCTGCGCGAGACCTACGGACGCGAGGTCATCACGGCCACGGTCGATACCGGCGGCATCGACGCGGCAGCGGCACGGCAGCTCGAGGAACGGGCGCTGGCCCTCGGGGCCGTCGAGCACGTGCTCGTCGACGCGCGCGACGCGTTCTTCGACACGGTGATTCGTCACCTCATTGCGGGCAACGTGCTGCGCGGCAACGCCTACCCGTTGTGTGTCGGCGCGGAACGCGGGCTGCAGGCCAGCCGGCTCGCCGCGCTCGCGGTCGATCGTGGCGCCAGCACGGTCGCGCACGGCTGCACGGCCGCCGGTAACGACCAGGTGCGTTTCGAGGTTGCGCTCCGCACGCTTGCCCCGGGGCTCGAGGTACTGGCGCCGGTGCGCGACAACAGCTGGAAGCGCGAGGACCAGCTCGCCTATCTCGAGAAGCACGGCCTGCCGCTCCCGGCGCAGGGCTCGCGGTATTCGATCAATCGCGGCCTGTGGGGCATCACGATCGGCGGCCAGGAGACGCTGACGTCGGAGCGGTCGCTGCCGGAAGACGCCTGGGTGCTGTCCGCGAAAGCGTTCACCGATCCAGCGACGCCGGGCGAGCATGCGATCACGTTCGACGCGGGCATTCCCGTGGCCATCGACGGCGATGCGGCCAGCCCGGTGGACCTGATCGAGCGGCTGGAAGTGCTGGCCGGCCGTTACGGCATCGGCCGCGGCATTCACCTCGGCGACACGATACTCGGCACCAAGGGCCGGGTCGCGTTCGAAGCGCCGGCGGCGATCACGCTCATCACCGCGCACCGCGAACTCGAGAAACTGGTGCTCAGCGCGCCGCAGCAGCGGGTCAAGGATGCGGTTGCGGCGACGTACGGCGACCTCGTGCACGAGGGTCGTCAGCTGGACCCGGTCTGCCGCGACATCGAAGCGCTGTTCGCGTCATCGCAACAGCGTGTCTCGGGCACGGTGCACCTGCGGCTGCAGCCGGGCCACCTGTTCGTGACGGGCGTGACCTCCCCGCATTCGCTGCTGGCCGCCACGAAAGGCGTGTACGGCGAAGCGGCGGGCGAATGGACGCCGTCCGATGCACTCGGATTCGCGCGCATCCTGTCGCTGCCGGGCATGTTGCAGACGCGCGCGGGCGGGAGCGGCCAATGAAATCGATCGTCGTGGACAAGATTGCGTCCGTTGCGCAACACAGCAAGGTCGGCCTCGAACTGCGGCTGTCGGACGAGATCCCCTGCGAGGAAGGCGTGCTCGTCGCCGTACGCGTACTGAACAACAAGACGCGGTACAACACGCTCGAACTCACGTCCGGACGCATGGCGACCGTCAACCAGGGCGACGTCGTCGTCGGCGCACTCGGGCACCGGAAGGCGCTGCGCGGATACTCCGGGCACCTGCCGACGGAACTCGCGGTGGGCGATACGATCCAGATCCTGAACATCGGCGGCGTCCTGGGCATCTGCGACTCGGCCAATCCCGATGTCGGCCCGCCGTTCGACTGCGAAGTGCTCGGCACGGTCCTGCACTTTCCGTACCTCGGCGAGCGCATCGGCGTGCCCGCCCGGGTCGGCGCGCACGCGTTCGACGCGGCGGCGAGTCTCGACACGCACGGCGTGCCGGTCATTGCGCTCGCCGGGACCTGCATGGATTCCGGCAAAACCGCGGCGGCGTGCGCCATCGTGTCGCGGCTGCGGCACCTCGGCTACGAGGTCGCCGCGTGCAAGGCCACCGGCGTATCGCTGCGCCGGGATATCCTCGCGATGGAGGATGCCGGCGCACGGGAAACGATGATTTTCTCCGATCTCGGCATCGTCACGACGACCGCGGCCAACGGCCCGGCGCTCACGCGCGCGCTGCTGACCCGCCTCGCGAAAAGCACGCCCGACGTGATCGTGCTGGAACTCGGTGACGGGCTGATCGGCGCCTACGGCGTGGAGGCCATCCTGTCCGACGCGGACATCCGCGCCGCGCTGACCGCCGTCGTCCTGTGTGCCAACGACCCGGTATCGGCCTGGGGCGGCGCGAAGATATTGCGCGAGCAATTCAGCATCGAACCGGCCGTCGTGACCGGCCCGGCGACCGACAACGCGGTCGGCGTGGACCAGATCCGCGACCGGCTGAGCCTGCCGGCCATCAACGCGCTGTCGAACAGCGTGGCACTCGGCGACACGGTCGCCCGCGCACTCGGCAAGGTGGCCGCATGAGCCGCGCCATCCCGGCCGTCGTTCTCGGTGCCACGGGCTACGTCGGCGGCGAACTGCTGCGCCTGCTGGCGACGCACCCGGTGTTCACCGTGCGTTGCGCCGTCTCCGAGAGCCGGGCGGGCGACGCCATCGGCGCCGTCTTCCCGCACCTCGCGCCGGCTTACGGCAAGCAGTCGTTCGTGGCCCGCGACCGGGCCTTCGAGGACATCGAGGACGGCGCGCCCGTCGCGCTGTTCTCGGCGGCACCCCACGGCGCATCCGCGAAGGCGGTACAGTCGGCGCTGACCGAACTCGGCGCCAGGGGATGCGACGTGCACATCGTCGATGCGTCGGCGGATTTCCGATTCGCGACACTGTCAGGCTACGAAGCGGTCTATGGCGCCGGCCACGGCGCACCGGACCTGCTCCCACAGTTCTCGAGCGGCCTGCCGGAGCACGTCGAGGGCGTACCGACGCCCCACGTCGGCAATCCCGGCTGCTTTGCCACGACGATGCTGCTCGCATCGGTGCCGCTGCTGCGCTCGGCGCTGACGGACGGCAACCTGTTCGCGAGCGCCGTCACGGGCAGCACGGGCTCCGGCCGCGAGGCGCAACCCGGGACGCATCACCCGGAGCGTCACAGCAACCTGTACGCCTACAAGCCGCTGGCGCACCGGCACGCGCCGGAGGTCGTCGACCTGGCCGAGCGTGCAAGCGGCCAGCGTGCGAACCTGCATTTCGTCCCCCACTCCGGTCCGTTTGCGCGCGGCATTCACCTCACGCTGCAGGCGCGCGCGGCCGACGGCGTGACCCTGGACGACGTCCGTGCGGCATTCCGGTCGGCGTACGACGACGCACCGTTCGTCGAGCTCGTGGACGGCACGCCGCGCCTGAAGCACGTCGTCGCCAGCAATCGCGCCCAGATCGGCGTCGCGCTGGAAGGCGGCACGATCGCGGTCCTGTGCGTCATCGACAACCTGGTCAAGGGTGCCGCGGGCGGCGCGGTGCAATGGATGAACCGGCTCTGGGGCCTGCCCGAAACCGACGGGCTGCTCGCGGCGGCGCCGGCGTGGACATGAGCGTGAAACCCGACATCGTTGCCGGCGACCCGCGCACGCGGGAACTCGCGACCATGTTGCCCGTGTACGGCCAGTTGCCGTTCGTGCCGGAGCGCGGCGAGGGCTGCGAGATCATTACGTCCGACGGACGGCGCATCCTCGACCTGTACGGCGGCCACGCCGTTGCGGCGCTCGGCTACGGTCACCCGGCGCTGACGGCGGCGATCGCCGGCCAGGCGGGCGAACTCGTGTTCCAGAGCAACGCCGTCGCGCTGGACGTCCGCGCGCGGGCGGCGGAGTCGCTCGTCGACGTCGCGCCCGGCGGGCTCGACCGGGTCTTCTTCGTGAACTCGGGTGCCGAGGCGAACGAGAACGCACTGCGCATGGCGCTCCGCGCCACGGGCCGGAAGAAGGTCCTCGCAATCGAGCACGGCTTTCACGGCCGTACCGCAGCGGCCGGCGCGGTGACCTGGGGCTCGGCGAAGTGGTACGGGTTCCCGTCATTGCCGTTCGAGGTGGAGTTCATCCCGCGCGACGACGTCACCGCAGCCGGGCGCATGATCGACGACACCGTCGCCGCCGTCATTTTCGAGCCGGTGCAGGGCGTCGCCGGCGCGGTCGACCTGTCGCCGGCCTTCGTCGCCGCGCTGCGTGACGGCACGACGCGGCACGGCGCGCTGCTGATCGCGGACGAAGTGCAGTCCGGCATGGGCCGCAGCGGACACTACTTCGCCGTGGAGCGCCTGGGCGTCGGGCCGGACCTGCTGACCGTCGCGAAGGCGCTGGGCGGCGGCTTTCCCTGCGCCGCCGTGCTCTGCCCCGCCAGCATCGCGAAAGACTACGGCGTGGGCTCGCTCGGCACGACGTTCGGCGGCGGCCCGGTCGCCGCCGCCGCGATCACGGCCGTCATCGACACCATCCGCCGCGATCACCTGCTGGACAACGTGCTTGCGCGTGAGGCCCAGGTGCGCGAGACCTGCCGCGTCGGGCCGGTAGCCGGCGTCACCGGCTTCGGCCTGCTGCTCGGACTGGTTTGCGACCGGCCCGCCGCAGCCGTGCGCGATGCGCTGCTGGACCGCGACATACTCGTCGGCACCAGCAGTGACCCGCACGTCGCGCGGATTCTCGCGCCGCTGACCCTCGAAGCGCGGCACGTCACGCAACTCGCCGACGCGCTCGCCGACATTTCATCCACGAACCCCTGATACGGACTCCCGATATGCTGAAGACCTTCAACGACCTTGCCGATTTCTCCGACGAAGAGATCCGGGCGCTGCTCGACCTGGCGAACCGGCTCGACGCCCACCCGGAACCCGAGGCACTGAAAGGCAAGGTCCTGTCACTGCTGTTCCTGAGCCCGTCGCTGCGCACACTGGCCTCCTTCCAGGCCGCGATGGTCCGTCTTGGTGGCGGCTCTTTCGTGATCTCGCCGGACATGTCGATACACGGGCTGGAGTCGCGTCACGGCATCGTCATGGACGGCGTCGCCGCGGAGCATATCCGCGAGGCGGTGCCGGTCATCGCGTCGTACGGCGACGCCATCGGCATTCGCGCATTCGCGGAACGCAAGAACCTCGAGGACGACATGGCGGAAAACGAGTTCCGGGCGCTGACGAGCCTCGTCGACAAGCCATGGATCAACATGGAATCGGCGATGGGCCACCCGTGCCAAAACCTCGCTGACTGGAAGACGCTGGACGACTACGCGGTACCCGCGAACGGCGGCAAGTTCGTGCTGAGCTGGGCCTATCACCCGAAGGCGCTCCCGCTGGCCGTTCCCGCGTCAACGCTGTACACCGCGGCCCGGCGCGGCATGGACGTCACTGTGCTGCGGCCGGAAGGGTTCGAGTTGCCGCCGGCCGTCATGGACAAGGCGCGCACGGCGGCCGAGAACGCCGGCGGCTCGCTGCGCGAATCCGACGACCGTCGCGAAGCGATGGAAGGCGCGCACGTGATCTACGCGAAGTCGTGGTCGTCCACGCGGCACTACGGCGACCGCATCGCCGACCAGAAGCTGCGCAACGAACTCGACGACTGGTGCGTCGACGAGCCGTGGTTCGAGCCCGCCGCACCGGACTGCCGCTTCATGCACTGCCTGCCGGTCCGGCGCGGCGTGGTCGTTGCGGACGGCATTCTCGACGGGCCGCGCAGCATCGTCATTCACGAGGCGCGCAACCGCATGCTCGCGCAGATGGCGGTGCTGCACCAGATGCTCGGAGGTAAGGCATGAAGTCGCAACAGGACCGCGCCATCGTCGTTTCCGCGCTGAAACACGCGGCGCCGTACATCCGCCTGTTCAAGGGCAAGGTGTTCGTGCTCAAGGCCGGCGGCGAGATCTTCGCGGACCCGGCCCAGACGCGCGCGTTGATGGAGCAGGTCGGCATCCTGCACCAGGTCGGCATCAAGGTCGTGCTCATCCACGGCGGCGGCCCGCAGTCGACGCAGCTCGCGTCCGCGCTCGGCGTGGACACGAAGTTCGTGGACGGGCGCCGCGTGACCGACGGCGCATCGCTCGATGTCGCGACGATGGTGCTGAACGGCCAGATCAACACGCGCGTGCTGGCCGCGTGCCGCGACCTGCAGATCCCGGCCGTGGGCATCAGCGGCGTGGACGCCGGCCTGATTCGTGCGCACCGGCGCCCGCCGGTCACGCGCAACGGCAACGAGAGCATCGACTACGGCTTCGTCGGCGACATCGACGCGGTCGACGCCGACGTGTTGCGCAAGCAACTCGACAACGGGCTGATGCCGGTCGTGAGCCCGCTGTCCTGTGACGAATCCGGGACGCTGCTGAACATCAACGCGGACACGGTCGCCGCGGCCATTGCCGCGGAGCTGCGCGCCGAGAAGTTGATCCTCGCGACCGGGGCTCCCGGCATCCTCGAGGACATCACGAACCCGCAGTCCCTGATCAGCTACATCGACCGCGCGCGGCTGGACCGGCTGCGGGCCGACGGCAAGCTGGCCGACGGCATGTTGCCGAAAGCGGCGGCGATCGACGCTGCGCTCGCGAACGGCGTGCAGCGGGTGCACGTGATCTCCTACAAGCTGCCGGACAGCCTGCTGCTGGAAGTCTTCACGAACGAGGGCACCGGCACGCTGGTTGTGAACGACATCGACGCGCTGAGCCCCGCGGAGCAGGCGGGCAGCCAGCCATGAGCCGACTCTGGGACAAAGGGCTGCCGCTCGATGAGCGCGTGCTGCGCTACACGGCCGGCGAGGATCACCGGCTCGACGCGCGCCTCGTCCCCTACGACGTCCGCGCGTCGATCGCGCACGCCGACATGCTGGCCGCCGCCGGGTTGATCGACGCCGACGATGCCGCGGCGATCCGCGCAGGCCTGGACGCGCTGGCCGCGTCCCATGCCAACGGCGACTGGCAGATCTCCCTGGCCGACGAGGATGTGCACACGGCGCTCGAGAGCCGCCTGACCGCGGCAATCGGCGATGCCGGTGGCCGGCTGCACCTCGGCCGCTCGCGCAACGACCAGGTGTTGACGGCGTTGCGGCTGTACCTGCTCGATGCCTGCGAGGCGATCGGCGTGTCAGTCGACGGGCTGCGCGATGCGATCGCCGGGCTTGCCGAACGCCAGGGTGACGTGGCCCTGCCCGGCTACACGCACATGCAGCAGGCGATGCCGTCGTCGGTCGCGCTCTGGTGCGGCGGTTTCGACGACCTGTTTGCCGACGCGCGCCAGGGGCTCGCGGCCGCGCGCCGCCGGCTGGACCGCAACCCGCTCGGCAGCGCCGCCGGCTACGGGACCCCCGGCCTGCCGCTCGACCGCGAGCATACGACCCGGGCGCTCGGTTTCGCCGACACGCAGACGCCGGTCACGGCGGTGCAGCTGTCGCGCGGCAAGGCGGAGAGCGCGCTGCTGTTCGAAATCACGCTGCTCACGAACGACGTCGGCCGCCTGGCCGCGGACCTGCTGCTGTTCTACACGCAGGAGTTCGCCTACGTCAGCCTGCCGTCCGACGCGACGACCGGATCGTCGATCATGCCGCAGAAGCGCAACCCGGACGTGCTGGAGCTGCTCAGGGCCGCCGGCGCCACGGCGCAGGCCTGTCTCGACGAAGCGCTGATGATCACGGCGAAGCTCCCGTCCGGCTACCAGCGCGACCTGCAGCGGCTGAAGCCGCCCGTGTTCCGGGCCATCGACCTGGCGGTCGACAGCGTCGACATCATGGCGCACGTGCTGTCGGGCATCGCGTTCCGACCGGAGAACATCCGCCTGGACGACGGCCTGTACGCGACCGAGGAAGCCTACCGGCTGGTCCGTGAACAGGGCATGCCATTTCGCGAGGCTTACCGCACCGTCGGCCGGAAATACGCAAAATAGGGACGAAGACGTTCGGCGCGGGCATCGTATAATCGCGATTTCGCACGCCCGGACTCCGCCCATGAACCCAGCTTTCCCCGGCACGCGCGCAGCCGCGGCCCTGCTCGCCCTGTGCCTCATCGCACCCCTCGCCGGCTGCGGCCAGAGCGGCCCGCTGTACCTCCCCGGCAACCCGAGCCAGGTCGAGGCCGAGCCGCCGCCCGCCGACAGCGAGGACGACGAGAAGCAAAAGGACGACGCGCCCTAGGGCGAGCCGGCGCGCAACCGATCATGTCCAAGCCCGACCTCGTCCTCGTCGACGGTTCGTCCTACCTGTACCGCGCATTCCACGCGCTGCCGCCACTCACGACGTCGCAGGGCGAACCCACCGGCGCGCTGCACGGCGTACTCAACATGCTGAACAAGCTCGTGCGCGAGCAACCGGGCGCAAACGTCGCCGTCGTCTTCGATGCGCCGGGCAAGACGTTTCGCGACGACCTGTACGCCGACTACAAGGCGACGCGCCCGCCGATGCCGGACGACCTCCGCGCCCAGGTGCAGCCGATCCTCGACGCCGTGCGCGCCATGGGTCTGCCGCTGATCCGCATCGACGGCGTGGAAGCCGACGACGTCATCGGCACACTGTGCCGGCAGGCGTCCGACGACGGCCTGTCCGTCCTCGTCTCCACCGGGGACAAGGACCTCGCACAACTCGTCGACGAGCACGTCACGCTGGTCAACACGATGACCGACAGCCTGCTCGACCGGGACGGCGTCAAGGCGAAGTTCGACGTGTGGCCGGAGCAGATCATCGATTACCTGGCGCTGGTGGGCGACACGTCGGACAACATTCCCGGCGTGCCGAAGGTCGGACCGAAGACCGCGGCGAAGTGGCTGAACGAATACGGCTCGGTCGACGCGCTGATCGAACGCGCGGACGAGATCAAGGGCAAGATCGGCGAGAGCCTGCGTGACAACCTCGACCGGCTCCGCCTGTCCCGCGAGCTCGCGACGATCCGGCTGGACGTCGACCTCCCGGTCACGCCCGCCGAACTCGGCGACGCGGTGCGCGACGTCGACGCGCTGCGGACCCTGTACGGACACTACGAACTCCGCAACCTGTTGCGGCAGCTCGACGACGAACACACCGCGCCGGAGGCACCGGCGGCAGCCGCGCCGGACGGTGCGGCCGCGGCCTGTGAAACGGTCCTCGACCGCGACCGCCTCGATCACTGGCTGAGCGCCATCGCGAAAGCCCCGCTCGTGGCGTTCGACACCGAGACGACGAGCCTCGACTACATGAACGCCGAACTCGTCGGCCTGTCGCTCGCGACCGGTGACGGCAAGGCCGCCTACGTGCCGGTCGCTCACGATTATCCCGGCGCGCCGGACCAGCTTGGCCGCGACGAGGTACTGGATGCGATGCGTGACTGGCTGGAAGACGACGCGGCGCTGAAGGTCGGCCATCACCTGAAGTACGACGCGCACGTGCTGCTGCGTTATGGCATCCGGCTCGGCGGCATGGCCTACGATTCGATGCTCGAGTCCTACGTGCTGAACAGCGTGGCGACGCGCCACGACATGGACTCGACCGCACGCCACTACCTCGGCGTCGAGACAATCCATTACGAAGACGTCGCCGGCAAGGGCGCGAAGCAGCTCACGTTCAACCAGGTCGACCTCGAGACCGCGGCGCCGTACGCGGCGGAAGACGCGGACGTGACGCTGCGGCTGCACGAACACCTGTGGAAGGCACTTGCCGACATTCCGTCGCTCAAACAGGTGTACGAGGAGATCGAGCAGCCCCTCGTTCCCGTGCTGTTGCAGATGGAAGAGACGGGCGTCCTGATCGACCGGAAGATGCTCGCCACGCAGAGCCGGGAGCTCGCCGAAAAAATGCAGGCGCTAGAAGCCGAGGCGCACGAACTGGCCGGTGGCCCGTTCAACCTGGGCTCGCCGAAGCAGCTTCAGGAGATCCTGTTCGAGAAGCAGTCGCTGCCCGTCATCCGCAAGACGCCGAAAGGCCAGCCGTCGACGGCGGAGGACGTGCTGGCCGAACTCGCCAATGATTACGACCTGCCGCGCGTCATCATCGAGTACCGCGGCGTGGCGAAGCTCAAGAGCACGTACACGGACAAGCTGCCGCAGCAGATCAACGGCACGACCGGGCGCGTGCACACGTCCTACCACCAGGCCGTGGCGGCGACCGGCCGTCTCAGCTCCACCGACCCGAACCTGCAGAACATCCCGATCCGCACGCCGGAAGGCCGGCGCATTCGCCAGGCCTTCGTCGCGCCGGAGGGCCACCGGCTGGTCGCGGCCGACTACTCGCAGATCGAGCTGCGCATCATGGCGCACCTGTCCGGCGACGAAGGGCTCGTCGGCGCGTTCCAGGACGGCCAGGACGTGCACCGCGCGACCGCCGCCGAGGTGTTCGGCGCGAAACTCGACGACGTGACCGCGGACCAGCGCCGGTCCGCGAAAGCGATCAACTTCGGCCTGATGTACGGCATGTCCGCGTTCGGTCTCGCGAAACAGCTCGGCATCGCGCGCGGCGAGGCGCAGGAGTACGTCGACCTTTACTTCGAGCGCTACCCGGGCGTGAAGCGCTTCATGGACGACATCCGCGAAACCGCGCGGCGGCAAGGTTACGTCGAGACCGTGTTCGGGCGCCGCCTGTACCTGCCGGAAATCAACTCGCGCAACGCGCCCCGTCGCCAGTACGCGGAGCGCAGTGCAATCAACGCGCCGATGCAGGGGACCGCGGCCGACATCATCAAGCGCGCGATGCTCGCCGTCGACGCCTGGCTTCAGGACAGCGGCATCGCGGCCCGCATGATCATGCAGGTCCACGACGAACTGGTCTTCGAGGTGGCCGGTGACGCCGTGGACGAGCTCATCACGCGGGTACCGGCGCTGATGGCCGACGCCGCGGCGCTCTCCGTGCCGCTGGTGGTGGAGACCGGGGTCGGCGCGAACTGGGACGAGGCCCACTGAGCAACGGGTCCGCGTTCAGACTCTGTCTAAACTAAATTCCTCTATTTAACAGAGATTTACAGGCTTCCGGGAACTAATATCGCCCGGCAGAATCTTAAGTATCGAGTGCTCGTCACTCGCCTGTTTATCTCCCTAGACAGGTAAGCATCCGGCGACCCCAAGCCGGTTGCGACCGTTGGCCCCGGACATGTACCCGCACTGTCCGGGGCTTTTTTATGCGCTACGGCTCGTCGCCGCGCGGTGCCTGTCCGGACAGGAAGGCTTCCAGCACGTCGCGCGCTTCGCGCTCGCCGTCCCGTTTCAGCGCCGAGAACGCCTGCACCGTGGCACGCGGGCCGAGCTGCCGTTTCGCGGTCAGCACGGCCGTTGCGACCTGGCCCCGCTTCAGCTTGTCCGCCTTGTTCAGCAGCACGTGCACCGGCAACTCGACGGAGTCGGCCAGCGCGAGCATCCGCTGGTCGAACTCGGTCAGACCGCGGCGGATATCGGTCACGAGCAGCAGCCCGCGCAGGCTCTGCCGCTCGGAAAAATAGCGCTGCAGCAGCTCGCCCCAGTGCGCCCGGACGGCGTCTGCGACCCGCGCGAAGCCGTAGCCCGGCAGGTCGACGAGCCGGCGTTCCGGGGCGAGTTCGAAAAAGTTGACGAGCTGCGTCCGGCCGGGCGTCTTGCTGGTCCGTGCAAACTGCCGGCGGTTTACGATGACGTTGATCGCGCTCGACTTTCCGGCATTGGAACGCCCCGTCACGGCCACCTCGCTGCCGGCGTCGGCAACGAACTGGCCGGGCGCGTTCGCACTCGTCAGGAATCGGGCGTCAGGGTAGTCGGACATGAGGGTACGCGGGCGGGATGTCGTGTATAATTTTAAGGAAGTATCGACACCCGGCGCCACCATCGTTCGGCGCAATCCTGACAGGAACTGGTACCGGCGGCCCTGGCCGTCGTCCGCCGGGTGCGTCAGGTGTTTATGTGTGAGCTGGTTGACCCTATGAGAACTGCTATCGCTCCTGCGTGCCTGCTGCTGGCCTTCCTCGCGACGCCCGCACAGGCGGAAAGCCTCGTCGACGGTGACGTCGACGCCGGCAAGACGAAGTCGACGCCGTGCAGCGCCTGTCACGGCGCCAACGGCAACAGCCTGTCGCCCTTGTGGCCCAATCTCGCCGGGCAGGGCGCGCCGTATGTCGCCGCCCAGCTTGCCGCGTTCAAGTCCGGCGAACGGCAGGACCCGCTGATGGCCCCCCAGGCCATGGCGTTGACCGACGAGGACATTGCTGACCTGGCCGTCTACTACGAGTCCCTGGACCGCGCGGCGCAGTCGGTGGCCAATGCGGACACGGTCGACCGTGGCGAGGCGCTGTGGCGCGGCGGCAATGCCGAGCGCGGCGTCCCCGCGTGCATCGCGTGCCACGGCCCGACGGGCCAGGGCAATCCGGCGGCGAAGTACCCCCTGCTGGCCGGCCAGCACGCCGCGTACACGGCGAAGCAGCTGCGTGACTATGCGTCCGGCACGCGCACATCGGACGGCAAGACCCGGATGATGCGCGAGATTGCGGAACGATTGACGCAGGACGACGTCGAAGCCGTGGCGTCTTACATTCAGGGACTGAAATAGTGAAATTGAACAACCTGTTGCCGCTCTGCCTGCTGGCAGGCGTCCTCGCCGCCGCCGGCTGCAGCCGGGAAGAGCCGGCGCCGGTCGTCGAGGAAGACGTGCCCGCGCTGGACGTTCCCGCAGAGGACGCGGTCGCCGCCGACGAGCCGACGGAGGAAGCCGAAGAGGTCGTTGAAGTCGTCGAGGAGTCCGCCGCGGAACCCGAAGCCGACGCCGACGAGGCCATCGTGCTGGCGCAGGCCGAAACGCCCGCGCCGGCCACAGCCTTCAAGTACAAGGAAGGCGTCAACTACTATCGGCTGGTGCCCGCGCAGCCGACCATCGGCGGCGCCGACAAGATCGAAGTGGCCGAATTCTTCTGGTACGGCTGCCCGCATTGCTACGACCTCGAGCCGATCATCACCGAGTGGGCCGCGGATCTCCCACCGAACGTGCGCTTCGTTTACGTCCCGGCCGTCTGGAACCAGATTCTCAAGATTCACGCGCAGCTCTACTACACCCAGGAAGTCCTGGTACGTAACGGCGTGATCAAGGACGACCAGGAATTCCGGCGCGCCGTTTTCAGCGAGTATCACCAGCGCGGCAACCGCCTGGTCTCCGAGGACGCCATCAAGCGCCTGTTCGCGCGTTACGGCGTCAGCGACGAAGAGTTCACCAGCACCTGGGGCTCGTTCGAAGTGGCGCAGAAAATGCGCGTTGCCGAAGACCTGACGCGACGCTACGAAGTGCAGAGCGTCCCGACGGTCGTGGTCAACGGCAAGTACCGCACGGGGGCCGCGGAAGCCGGCGGCCATCTGCAGCTCATGAACGTGCTCGACGAGCTGATCGCGCGGGAAAGCGCTCGCTGATCGACGCCTTCGGGTCGTTCAGCCGGTATCCTCGGCCACGATCCTGAGCAGGCCGTCGCCGCCCCGGCGCCAGTAGAGCCGCTTCATGGTGTCGACGGTTCGGCTGGGCAGCGTGAGCCTCAGCCGGAAGCGGGCGAGGTAGAGGCCCGGGTTCTCCGGGTCGGCCAGCAACAGCACGTCGTCGACCTCGGGAGCCGCGGACGCGTCCGCGGCGAAACGCTCCCGGCGGAAGGCGAGCCAAGCGTCGCGATCGAGCCCCCGGTAAGCAAAGTCCGGCGCGTACAGCTCGTCGTACGCGCGCACGTCCCTCGCATTCAACGCTGCCGACCAGGCCTCGAGCCGTGTGCCGAGTTCCGTGCGCAGCGCCTCCCGCGGCAACGCCGTTTCCGACCCGATCTCGCGCGCGACGATCACGGGCGTCCGGCCCGGCCGGAAGGCCGGTGCCAGGCGTCCGAGGTCCTCGTTGCCGAGGGCAAGACACCCGTCCGTGTCGCGAGCCGGCCGCCGCTCCGAGCCCGGTTGCACGCCGTGCACCCAGATCCCGTCGCCGGTGCGCCCCGCGGCACGGTCCAGCACGTTCGGGTAGTCCAGCGGAAACGCCGTGATGCCGTACTTTTCGTGCAGGCGCGACGTGTCGAGCTGGTCCACGACGAAATAGACGCCCAGCGGCGTCTTGCGATCCCACGCCCGTTGCTTGCCGACGCCGTTCTCACCGACCGATACGTAGTAGGACTCGGCGCTCCAGGCACCGTCGGCGGAACGTCGGTAGTGGTACAACGCCGCTGCCGCACTGTCCGCGGCAAACAGGTCCGTGACGGAATCGGGCACCTGCACGACGAACCAGGGCAATTCGGCCGCGCGCAGCGGGGCAGCGGCCAGTAGCAAGGCGGCGAGCAGGGGCATACGAAGCATGCCGCCGATGGTACAGCTGCCTCGCCCGGGCCTCCATGCTATCTTCGAGACGTAACGCACGCTTTCCGGACGTCGCTTATGCACCGCCTAGCCCCCCTCCTCCTGGCCGCTCTGCTGCCGTTGACGAGCGCCGCCGAATCCCCGGCCGACCGCGCGTTCGAGAACCTGGCGCAGGAATACCTGAGCGACCTGCCCAATTTCTCGCCGGTCAACGCGACGCTGGTCGGCGATCACAGCCGCGATGACGCGCTCGACCGCGTGAACGCGGCGGCACGCCGCAAACAGCTCGACCTCTACGACCAGTACCGCGAGGCCCTCGACGCGATCGACCACGACGCGTTGTCCCGCGCCAACCTGGTCGACGCCAGGCTGCTTCGCCACGAGATCGAATCGTCGACCTGGCGCCTCGCGGTCCTCGAGGAATGGGCATGGAACCCGCTCGTGTACACGAACCTCGCCGGCAGCGCGATCTACGGCCTCGTGGCGCGCGACTTCGCGCCGGCGGAAAGCCGACTGAAGAACGTCACCGCGCGCCTCGAACAGCTGCCGCGCTTCTTCGCGGAGGCGCGCAAGTCCCTCGTGCCGGCGCGCGTCCCGAAGATCCACGCCGAGACGGCCATCAAGCAGAACCGGGGCGTGTTGTCGATCATCGACATGATGGTCGTGCCGGAGATGGGCGCATTGTCAGCCAACGACCGCGCGGCACTCGATGCTGCCATCGCGACGGCGCGCGACGCCATCGACGAACAACAGGCGTGGCTGGAAAACGTGCTGCTGCCGGCCGCCGCGGGCGACTTTCGCATCGGCGCGGCATTGTACGACCGGAAACTGGCTTTCGCGCTGAACTCGCCGATGGGGCGTCGCGAGGTACAGTCGCGGGCGGAAGACGAGTACCAGCGCGTACGCAACGAGATGTACGACATCGCCCGGGGCATTTACGCGGAGGAATACCCGTACACGTATTTCCCCGACTCCCCCGACGAGGCCTTCAAGCAGGCCGTCATTCGTGCGGCTCTCGAGAAGGCGTACCAGGAATTGCCGCCGGCCGACGGTATCGTGGACATCGCGAAGCAGCAGCTTCAGCAGGCCATCGATTTCGTCGTCGAGAAGAACCTGGTCGAGATGCCCGACGACCCGGTGGAGATCATCATCATGCCGGAGTTCCAGCGGGGCGTATCGGTCGCCTACCTCGACCCGCCCGGCCCGCTCGATGAAGGGCAAAGCGCATTCTACGCGGTCGCCCCACTGCCCGAAGACTGGACCGAAGAACAGGTCCGGTCGTTCCTCCGCGAGTACAACCTGTACTCGATCCAGGATCTCACGCTGCACGAAGGGGTGCCCGGGCACTACCTCCAGATCGCGCACAGCAATCGCTATCCGTCGACACTTCGCAGCGTGTTCTGGTCCGGGCCGTTCGTCGAAGGCTGGGCCGTGTACGCCGAACGGATGATGATCGACGAAGGCTACCTCGACGGGGACCCGCTGATGCGGCTCATCAACCTCAAGTGGTACCTGCGGGGCATCACGAACGCGATCATCGACTCGGCCATCCACGTCGACGGCATGACGGAACAGCAGGCCATGAAGCTGATGATCGAAGGCGGCTTCCAGGAGGAGCGCGAAGCCGCCGGCAAGTGGGTCCGCGCGCAGCTCACGTCGGCCCAGCTCTCGACGTATTTCGTCGGCTACCAGGAACACGTGGAAATGCGCCGCGCCGCCGAGCTGGCCTGGGGCGAGGATTTCACGCTGCGCCGCTACCACGATACCGCGCTGTCCTTCGGCTCCCCGCCGGTCAAGTTCGTGCGCGCACTGATGCTGGACGAACCCATACCCGAATGACATAAGCGCCCGCGCCGGCGGCGCTTATTCGATTTCGTCATGCCGGGCACGGCAGCCCGACGAAACGATTCCCCGGCTCCCCGCATCTACGGTGTATCGCGCCCGCGAAACGGGCGCACGCGGTGGTGTGCCGACGCATCGCCCGTGCGACCGGTCAGCCGAACTGGGGGGATCATCGATGAGCCTGACCGACTTCTGCGCCCGGCACTGGCCGTCCGTGGCTGTTTCCGTCGTCCTGGTCGCCCTGTTCGGTCTTACGTCCGCCACGTCCCTGCCGATCCAGCTGCTGCCGGATATCGAGGAGCCGCAGGTCTCCATCGCGAATTTCTGGCGGGCGGCGGCCCCGGAGGAGATGGAGGCCAACATCGTCGAGCCCCAGGAAAACGTGTTGATCAACACGCCGGGGCTCACGAACGTCAATTCGTTCATCGGACGCGGCACCGGCTTCGTCAACCTGACCTTCGCCGTCGGAACCGACATCCAGGAGGCCAAACTCGACGTCATCAACAACCTGACGCAGGCACCGCCGCGTCCGGCCGACGCCCTGGAGCCGCACGTGGCGTCCGGTGGCGGGCAACAGACGCCGGGCGCTGCGTCGCTGCTCATACGCGTGCTACCGGGCAACCCCGAGCGGGAACTGTCGTCGTACCAGAAGCTGATCGAGGACGAGGTGCGGCCCCGGCTCGCCCGCATCCCCGGCGTGTCGCGCGTGGATCTCGCCGGCGAACAGCCCCGCGAACTGCACATTACCTTCGACGCCTACCGGGCTGCGGCGCTGGGCGTGCAGATCGCCGACATCATCGGCACCATTTCGCGCGCGGCGGATGCCTCGGGCGGCTTCGCCGACGTCGGCCGCCGCCAGTACACGGTGCGTTTCGTGGGCAAGTTCGAGCCCGCCGAGCTGAACGAACTCATCGTCGGCTGGAGCGACGAACGGCCGATCTACCTGGCGGAAGTCGCCGACGTGGAGATCGTCCCGCGCAAGCAGGACGGCTTCACGCTGCGGAACGGTTACCCCGCCTACTACATCATGGTGCAGCGGGAGTACGACGCCAACACCGTGAGCATCCTCGACGGCGTGAATGCCGTGATCGACGAGTTGAACGCGGGACCGCTGGCGGACGCGGGCCTCGAAATCGACCTCAGCTTCGACGCGTCCGTCCACATACGACGGGCCATTGCCCTGGTACAAAGCAACCTGGGGATAGGCCTGCTGCTCGCCATCGGCGTGCTGTACTACCTGATGCGCAGCCGCCGCGCCACGTTCCTGGTGGCGGCGACCGTTCCGTTGTCGCTGCTCGTTGCATTCGTCGCATTGCGTCTGTTCGACAAGTCGCTGAACGTCATCTCTTTCGCCGGGCTCGCTTTCGCGGTGGGCCTGGTCATGGATGCCGCCATCGTCACGCTCGAGAACATCGTGCGCTGCCGGCGCCGGGGTCTTTCGACGGCCGAGGCGGCCAGCGAGGGCACCCGGCAGATTTCGGGCGCGCTGTTCGCCTCCACGGTCACGAGCGTCGCCATCTTCGTGCCGGTGATGTTCATGGAAGGCATCGAAGGGCAGCTCTTCCAGGACCTGGCACTGACGATCGCGGTCGCGGTCACGGCGTCATTCTTCATCGCCATCACGGTGCTGCCGGTCGCGGCGTCGTTCCTGTTGCGCGACGAGGATGACGACCGCAAGCGGCGCTGGTGGGATGCACTGAGCCAGTTCGTGGATCGACTGACCGCGACACCGGCGCGCTGCCGGACCTGGATCGGCGCCCTCCTCGGCGGATCGCTGCTGGCGATCGCGCTCCTCATGCCGAAGGCCAACCTGCTGCCGCAGGCGCCGGCCGATTCACTGAACGCGTTCTTCAGCATGCCGCCGGGTGGCACGATCGAGATGGTGCGCGACGAAATTGCCGGTACGATCGTCGACCGCCTCCGCCCGTACATGGATCACGAGCAGCAGCCGTACATACGTGGCTACAACCTGTCGGCGTTCGGCACATTCAATGCCCTGTTCATCTACCCGCTGGACCCCGACCGCATCGAGGAGATGATCGGCATCGTGCGCGACGAGGTCCTGGTCGACCTGCCGGACACACAGGCCTTCGTGCAGCGCTCGTCACTGCTGAACTTCGGCTTCGACGGCGGGCGCGCCATCAACGTCGACATCCAGGGCCCGGATATCGGACAGCTGGCGGCCGTGGCCGCACAGGCCATGCCGGTCGTGAGCGACGCCGTTCCGGGTGCGGTCGTGCGGCCGATCCCCGGCCTGGGCATCGCGGAGCCCGAGCTCCAGCTGGACCCGAACGACCGCCGGATCACGGCGGCAGGCCTCGACCGGGCGTCCGTCGCCACGATGGTGCGTGCCGTCACCAGCGGCGCGTTCGTGGGCGAGTACTTCGACGGCAATGACCGTATCGACATGATCCTGAAAGCACCGGCGTGGACCACGCCGGAGGAACTCGCGGCCACGCCGGTCGCCACGCCGCTGGCCGGCGTGCAGACGCTGGGCGAACTGGCCGACATTCACCGAACGGTCGGCCCCACGCAGCTGCTTCGCGTCGACGGCCAGCGCACGCTGACGCTCAGCGTCACGCCGCCGCCCGAAATGACCGTGCAGGAGGCGCTGAATGCGCTACGGGACGACGCAGGTCCGCAACTGGCCGCGCTGTTGCCTGACGGGGTGAGCCTGCAGTACCGCGGCACAGCCGATCGCCTCGAGCGCGCGTTCCGATCGATGGGCGTCAACCTCGGCACCGCGGCCATCGTGCTGTTCCTGATTCTCGCCGCGATGTTCCGGTCCCTGCGGGACGCGGCGATCGTCATGCTGGCGATGCCGCTCGCCATTGCCGGCGGTGTCGGCGCGTTGCGCCTGCTGAACGTGTTCACGATCCAGGCGATGGACCTGCTGACCATGATCGGGTTCCTGATTTTGCTCGGGCTGGTCGTCAACAACGCGATACTCCTGGTCCTGCAGACGCGCAGGCTGCTGAGCGACGGTCTGGAGCGCGGCGCCGCCGTCACGGAGGCGGTGCGCATTCGCGCGCGCCCGATCTACCTCAGCACGCTGACGAGTATCTTCGGCATGTTGCCGCTGGTGGTCGTGCCGGGCACCGGGTCGCAGATCTATCGCGGGCTTGCGACCGTGATCGTCGGCGGCATGACCGTCAGCGCGCTGTTCACGCTGATCCTGATTCCTTCGATCCTGCGGCTGCCGCCGCTGCGACTGCGCTTTGCGCGGTCCCGGCCGGCCGCACAGCCCCACGGAGTGGCCATCGATGCCTGATTCCGCATCCCGTCTCCCGCGGCCTTGCGCCGCACTCGCACTTGCCTGCTGCCTCATCGCACCGCCATTGTTCGCACAACAACGGCCGGCGCCCGTCGTGCAGGTCGCACCGGTGTCGCGCGCCGAGCTGGCGCCGACGATCGCCGTACCCGGCACCGTGTACAGCCGCAACGAACTGCAGGTGACTGCCGGCGTCAACGGGCAGCTCGAGTGGGTGGCCGAGCCGGGCACGATCATTGACGCGGGCACGCCGGTAGCCCGGATCGATACCCGCGCGCTGCGACTGCAGCGCGAGGAACAGGAAGCGCTGCTCGAACGGGCGGAGATCAGCGTACGTCGGCTGCAAAACCAGCTCGCCCGGCAACGGGAGCTGCACGCACGGCAGCTCGTGTCGGCGTTCGACCTCGAGCAGACGCAGGCGGACCGGGACCTCGCCGCGAACGATGCAAGCATTGCGCGTGTCCGGGTGCGGCAGATCGACGACCAGATTCGCCGTGCGAACGTGGTGGCCCCGTTTGCCGGTGTCATGATCAGCCGGCAGCGACGCGCCGGCGAAGACGTGACCCGAGGCGAGGTGATCGGTCACCTGACCGACGTGCGCAACCTGGAAGTCCGCGCGTTCGTGCCCCTGAAGCACCTGCCGCGCACCGTCGTCGGCGACCCGCTGGACGTACTGGCCAGCGAGTCGCGGCACATCGGCAGCATTCGTGCGCTGGTGCCGACGGGCGACGTCCGCTCGCAGACGTTCGAGGCGAGAATCGACCTGCCCGCCGCGGCCAGCGAAACGCTGACCGTGGGCCAGCTCGTCAGCGTTGCCATCCCGATTCGCGCGAAGTCCGCGGCGCTCACCGTGCCGCGCGATGCCCTGGTGCTGCGCGCGAACGGCCACTTCGTCTTTCGCATCAACGCGGAGAACAGGGCCGAGCAGATCCGGGTCACGATCGGCGACTCGGCCGGCGACCTCGTCGCCGTCGAGGGTGACCTGCTCGAAGGTGAACGGGTCGCCGTCCGCGGCGCCGAGAACCTTTCCGAGGGCGCGGACGTGCGGATCATGCTGTCCCGGACGCCGGCCCCGTCCGACGATGCCTGACCCGGATCCGGCCAGCTTCAACGAATCAACGCGGAATTGATAGAATAGGGGCACTCGATATCGTGAGTCCCGGCTTCCGTGCAACTTATTGTTAAATATACCATTTTAATCCTGACAATCACCGTCGTCGGCTGCGGCGGGGGTGGCGGGGGCGGCAGCCCCGGCACCACGCCGCCGGGCGGAAATCCACCCGGCAACACCGGCAACGGGTGCACGACACCGGTCGCGAACAGCAGCGGTACGCTGTTCACGAACGTCACACTGTCCCTGGACCTCTGCTACGCCGTCGCGGAGTCGATCCAGCAGTCCGACATCCACGTGCAGGGCGGCGGCCTTGCGATGTCGGACGTCGACCGGGACGGCGACTTCGACCTGTATGTCACGCACGGGAGCTTCGATCACGGCGTCTTGCTGCTGTTCGACGGTTCCACGTATTCCCCCGCGCCGAACAACAACGGCATCGACCTGAAAGGACTGGACAATGCCGGCTTCTTCGTCGACATCGACGATGACGGCTGGGACGACTTCATCTCCATCCAGTACCAGCCGAATTACGTCGAGATCTTCCGCAACGACGGCACCGGGCAGTTTGTCGAGGACACTCAAAGCACGAACATCTATCTGAACAAGCCGACCTACTCCGTTGCTGCCGCCGATTACGACCTGGACGGCGACGTCGATCTGTTCTTCGCGCACTGGGGTGCGTTCTGGACCGGCGACGTGCGGGAATACCTGTGGCAGAACGACGGCACCGGCGCGTTCACCGACGTCAGTTCCATCGTCGAGATCAGGCCGACGTTTCGCCCGTTCCCGTTCGACGACGTCGAAGCCGAACACTCGTTTACGCCGGTCTTCTCCGACGTCGACTCGGACGGCTGGCCGGACATGTTGCTCACCGGTGACTTCGAGTCGACGCAGGTCCTGATGAACATGGCAGGTACCGCGTTCGTCGATGCCACGACCGACGTCATCACCGACGAGAACGGCATGGGCGCCGCGATCGCCGATTACGACCGGGACGGGGATTTCGACTGGTTCGTGTCCAGCATCTTTTTCTCGGGGAAAGAGAAGGAATACACGGGCGGCGTCACGGGCAACCGGCTGTACCGCAACGACGGCGGCCAGTTCACGGACGTGACGGATGAAGCCGGCGTTCGCGACGGCGACTGGGGCTGGGGAAGCTGCTTCGCCGACTTCGACAACGACGGCCATCCGGATATTTTTCACACGAACGGCATGCGCAGCGCGGCGGCCCGGGACACGGACGAAACCCACCCGCTGTACCCGTTCTTCAGAGACCCGTCCCGCCTGTTCATGGCGCAGGGCGACCTCACTTTCGTCGACGAGGCGGCGGCGGCCGGCATCAACCACACCGAGCAGGGACGCGGCGTGATTTGCACGGACTACGACGTCGACGGGCTCATCGACATCCTCGTATCGAACAACGGCCTGTCTCCGACGGTCTATAAGAACCGGTTGGCGTCCGATGCCCACTGGCTGCAGATCATCCTGGACGGACCGCCGGGGAACCGCCAGGGCATCGGGGCGAAGGTATCGGTCCAGTCGGCAAGCGGCCAGCAGGTGCAGGAGGTCTATCTCGGGACCAATTACCTGTCTCAGCCGCCGGCCGTGCTGCATTTTGGTCTCGGCGCCGACGACGCCGTGACGTCGATCGTCGTTGACTGGCCGGGAACGACGACCGCAGACACGATGCTGGAAGACGTCGACGTCGACCAGCGCATTATTGTTTCGGCCGAATAGCCGGGCGTAGACTGCCCGGATACACCGTGGTCAAGAGGTAAGCATCATGAAGCCCCTGTTCAAGATGACCGCCGCAACACTCCTTTCGTGCCTCGTTGCCGGTTGCGGCACCCTGTACAAGCTCGACGTCACCGCGCAGGCAAAGCAAGGCGAATTTTCGGACGATACGAATACGACGTACGTCGTTCTGCCCGGAAATTCGCAATTGCCGCTCGGCTCCGAGGAGTTCGAGGACTATGCGAGCCAACTCGAGCGCGCGCTCGCCGGCACGGGCTATCGGCGCGTCAGCGGCGACGACCCGTCGGAAGCGCGCGTTGCGATCTACCTCGCTGCCGCGATCAGCGAGCCGATGAAGGAATACCACACCGTACGCAGTTCGCACCGCGAGACCGTGGACCCGGAAACGGCGTCAGCCGCGGTACGTGCGAGCGGCAACCCTAGCGGCGGTGCCGGCGGCGGGCTTGCCGCGCCGGTGGAAGGCCCGAAGTCCGAAGAGATCTCCGGGTTCGCGCAGAACTCCTTCGCGACGACCGTCTTCACGAAGCACCTGAACCTGATCGCGATCGATCTCGAGCAGTACCTCGCGGACGTTGCGAATGTCGGGAAATCCGAGGCGATACCGCGGGAGCTCTGGAGTGTCGACGTCAGCACCACCGGTACGCCCGATAACCTGCAGGAGGTCATCCCGGTCATGCTGGCGGCCGCCAGGCCCTATATCGGCAAGAACCCGGGCGAGACCGTGCGGGTGAATCTCGATGAGACCAGCCGCCTGATCGCGGAGATTCGGGACGGCGGTCACTAGGGAGACACTGCGCAGCGTCTCCCCGGGCCCACCGCTGGCCCTTCAGGGCGCGCCGTCGAAGTACCCCCGGGCGTGCTCGAACGCGCCGACGCCGATTTCCGCGCCCATCAGGCGGCCGGGTATGTCGTCCTGCGGCGGGTGAATGCCGCCCCAGATGCGGGACAGGCTGCACTGGTCGGACGCGTCCTGGTACTTGGCCCACTGCAGGACCATGTCGACGCTCGGTCCGTCCTCGAAGACCAGGAACTCGTTCGCCGTCACCGGGAATTCGCTCATTCCGCCGGGAAAGTATTCGCTGCCGGTCAGCGCGGTAAGCACTTCCGCCGCGGCCCTCGAGTAGGTCGAGTGCCCCGAAACGTAACCCGCGAACGGAGGCGTGACGAATGTCGGTCGCTGGTACGGCCACCAGTCCTCGGCCAGGATCCAGCCGACGCCCGCCACGTCGATGAACGGGTTGACGATGTAGTCGGGACCGCGCCAGGTGTACAACTTGATCTCGCCCACGTTCTCATCACCCGGCCCGGCCAGCGGGTCGCCCGACTCGACGAGTTCGATGAATCCGTCGACCAGCGGCAACCCGTCCGGCGAGTAGGACAGCAGCGCGGGATCGCTGCTCTGGCCGTTCTCGGCCATGCCGCGCAGGGCCGACAGGGGCCGAATGTAGTCGTACCAGCCCTTCGCGCCCCAGGCGGCGATCGCGGAATCGTGCATCGCACCGCCGAGCGCGAAGTAGGCCTTGACGTCCCATTCAAGCGGGCCCAGTTCCTCCCCGACACCCTCGAAGCGCCGCTCGAGGTCCGGGTGGTCGTTCACCGTGTTGAGGATGACAAACCAGTGTCCCGGTGGCGTCTCGGAGTCCGGGCCGTCCGCCCAGAACTCCGCCAGCACGCGGGCATAATCACCGCGCGGCACTATCTGCGGCTCGTACGGCGCGCCGGTCACGGGGTTCATCGCGTAACCCGTGCTCGCATCGCCGCCCTCGAGCAGGTCGTAGAACTGCGGGTACTCGGCCGGGTCCGCCGGGTACTGCTGGATATTGCCGAGGCTCGCCGGTGAAATATCGATCATGACGCCGTCGGAAGGATCGAGGTGCGATGCCCAGATGGACACCAGCGAAAATCCCCACTGGTACTCGCTCCACATCGCGTTCGTGGAACGCGGCGGCTCGCCGGGATCGAAGTACACGTGATAATCGAAGCCGTCGCGCTGGTAGGTTTGCCGGTTGGTCGCGCTCAGCGCGAACGGGACCACGGAGCCCCATTCCGGGCTCAGGAAGTCCGGCTGGCTGACACCCGGGTTGCCGGACTGGTCGATGAAATTGGACAGGCGAATCGGCTGCCAGCGGTCCAGGTCGACGATATCCGGGTTTCCGGGCAATTCCGGCTCGATGGCGGGGTTGACCGATGTGTAAGCGGTGTTGGCGAACTGATTGGCCTCGTTCGACCCGTCCTGGAACCCGAACTCGATGTAACAGTTTGCAATATGGTTGCCGAGCGCCGCCGGCGAACCCTGCAGGTAATCGACGGAACTGAACGATACGTCGAATCCCAGCTGGCTCATCAACGCGTCAGCCGCGTCCATGATGTCGGTGTTTCCGGGTGACGTCGCGAACCGGTGCTCGATGAGACGGTAGGCAGCAAAGCTGATCGCCTCTTCTCTCGCCAGGTGGGTGTCCGCCGGGCTCGGAAAGCTGTCGAGCGCGCAACTGTAGCCGCCGACGTCGTTGCCGAGCAGCCAGGGTTCCGACGCCGAGTAGGCGGCCCAGGCGTCGTACATCGCCGCTGACGTATGAAACAGGTTTCTCGCGTGCACGGTCGGCCGGGCGAAATCGTTGCGAATGGCGTCGAGCACGGCCTCGTTCCACAGGCGCGCTACGGAAGGGTCGCGCGTGTCCTCCGTCACCACCGGCGGCGTCGGCGGCGGAAACGTGGCGGATCCGCTGCTTCCGCCGCCGCAGCCTGCCAGCACGGCCCCGACGATCAACGCGGTCGCGTATTGTGAAAGCTTGTTCCTGGGCATCGTCATGGTGGACCTTCCCGAAGCCGGACACAGGCCGGCCGTCTCGCTGAAAGAAAGATTGTTACTCGGCGGTGCAACACATAAAAAAGGGGCTGGCTTCCAACCTGAAGCCAGCCCCGATTACGCAATGCCTATCCGGTTTAGAAACGGATAGCTGCACCGATGCGCAGGTAGCGCGGACGCTGGAAGCTCGTCGGCAGCATGTACTGCGTCGGGTTGATCTCGGCGAACTCGTAGACCTCGCGAACCGCCTGGGCGTTGAAGACGTTGAAGACTTCGGCCCGGAGCTCGACTTCAGCCCGATCCGCCAGGTTGAACGAGTAGATCGCGGCCAGGTCGAGCTGGACGATCCAGTCCGTGCGACCTGCCGTACCGCGCGGTACGTAGGTGAACGTACCGTCCGGCTGCGTCAGGTAGAACGTGTCGCCGTAGCTTGGCGTGCCGTCCGGGTGACCCGTGCCGAAGGCATTGATCGGACGGCCCGACTGCATGGCGAGGTTCGCGCCGACGGCCAGCTTGTCCGACAGTTGCAGCGAGGACCACAGCTTGATCTTGTGCGTGCGGTCGTTCGGCAGGTACCCGTAAGCACCGTCCATGAGCTGCGGAATGTCGAAGTCCTGCGTGATGCCGGCGTCGTCCTGACCGATGTCGGACTTGACGTAGCCTTCCGTGTTGCCCTTGTTCTTCGACCAGGTGTACGAACCGGACAGCGTCCAGTCCGGGTTGATCTGGCCGTCAAACGTGACCTCGACCGCTTCGTACGTGCGCTCCGCTTCCGGGAAGCCGAGTGCTTCGGCCGGAATCGTCACGAGCTCGAGGTCGCCCGCGGCGTTCTCGCAGTACGTCGTGACGTCCGTGCCCGGGTTGGTCAGCACGTAGTGGCAGGGGTTGCCCGAACCGATCGGGCCGTCCCAGCCGATCTCTTCCAGGCCGTAGTCGACCAGGATGTCGTCGATCGACGAGGACAGGTCACGCTTGATGTAGCGGATGCCGGCAACCCAGTTGTCGCCGAAATCACGCTCGTAGCCAATGATCCATTCGTCCTGGAACATCGGGTCGAGGCTCGTATCGACGATCGCGCTCGTGTCCGGAACCGTGCCGTCGGACGTGAGCTGGAGCGTGCCGATTTCCTGCGTGGTCGGGATACCTTCGCCGTCGATCGACGTCGGCGCTCCGCTCACGGGGTCGATGCCGCCGTCCCAGAGGAAGTAGCGCTGGTAGTCGAGCTCAGCACCCGACAGGCGAACGTTCGTGTTCGCCGCGATCGGCAGATGGTAACGGCCCCAGTTGACCGTTACGCGCTGGTCGCCACGGCCGCCCGGCGACCACTGCAACGCGATGCGCGGCGCCCACTGGTCGTCGATCTTGATGAAGTTCTCGCCCTGGGCGTTGTTGTTCTCGAAGGTCTCGTTGCGGAGGCCGGCGCTGATCGTGAACGCGTCGTTGATCTCCCAGAGGTCTTCGATGTACCAGGCCGACGAAACGGTTTCGAAGGAACCACCGTTCTCGATGTAGCGAATACGGACAGTCTCGACTTCACCGCTCGAGTTCACCGGAGCGCCCATCGGGACGATGCCGCCGTTCGACAGCTGCGTGCCCGGCGCCCAGTCTTCGTAGCGGTAGTAGATACCGCCGGTCAGGCTCGGCGTGAAGTTGTAGCCCGGGTAGACCGTCGCGTCGATCGACGAGTTGTCCTCGCGGTCGTAGCCGGCGCGGATGGTGTGATCGCCGATGTACCACTCGACGTCGAGACGGTAGGCCTCGCGCTTGTCACCACCCTGCTGCACCGTCGAGGTGATCCAGCAGCCGGGATACACGTTCGTCGCAATCGTCCGGACGTCAACGATGAGCGGGCACTCGAGGTCGTTCGTCGACTGGTCGGTCAGGTTGTACTCGTTTTCGCCGTACATGGCGGACACGACGAAGTTGTCGCCCCAGGTGCCGTCGTAGCGGGCGATGAAGTTGTCGCCGCCGCGGAACTCGGTAGCCTGGCCGACGACGTCGCCGGTCTCGAGCGTGCCGAGATCGTAGCCGTACTGCGTCGTCTTGATCTCGCGCTCGTCGGTGAACGCCGTGTAGCTCAGCGAATGGCTGTCCGTGATGTTCCAGGTGAGGTTACCGCCGTAGAACGAGTCCTCGATTTCCTGGTGGTTCATCGTGTTCGGGTCGCCAAGCGAGGTGAACTCGGACTTGGTGTTCTGCGGCTCGTAGAGCACGTAGAAGAACAGGTGATCCTTGATGATCGGGCCGCTCAAATAGATGTCAGTCGTGTAGCCGCTCTGACGGTTTTCGCCGTTGAAGTCGTACATCGTGCCGTTGTCACGGTACGTGTCCGGCGATTCGCCCTGGAACAGCTCGGTGTCGCTGTAAGCGACCACGCCGTACTCCCACTCGTTCGAGCCGCGCTTCGTGACCGCGTTGATCACGCCACCGGTCGAACGACCGAACTCTGCGCCGTAACCGCCCGTCTTGATCTGGAACTGGTCGTAGAACTCGAACGGAACCGATGCGCCACCGAGGCCGTTGCGGAAGTTCGTGACGTTCAGACCGTCGATGTAGTAGACGTTCTCGGCAACCGATGCGCCGCCGAACGATACGAGGGTCTTGTCGTCGCCGAAGGCGACGTCACCGCCGACGGTGCCGGGCGCCAGCAGCGCGACGGACTCGACGTTACGGGCAACCGGAAGCTGTGCGATCTCGTCCAGCGAGATGTTCAGGCCCGTTTCACCCGTCGACATCGGCATCAGTTCCTGAGCCGACCCGTACGTGACGATTTCTTCGATCGAATCCGACTGAAGCGGAAGAGTCAGCTGCGCGGTCACGCCGAGGTTGATGGCAACCTGTTCGACAGTGGTCGTCGCATAGCCGGACCCCATGGCTTCCAGGCGGTACGTGCCCGGAGGAAGCTGCATGCGGAAGTTGCCGCTCGCGCTGGTCGTGACAGAACGCGAAAGTCCGGTGCGTTCGTCGGACAGCGTTACTGTTACGCCCGCAAGACCTGTACCGGCGTCGTTGACTACCGAACCGCTGATCGAACCGGTTGCGCCCTGGGCGAACACGGATTGAACGGGTGCGAGAGCAACGAGCAATACAGAGACCGCGGTAAGCAGTAGTCTCTTACTCATCTATGTATCCCCTATGCTGAAGGAATTATCCAATGTATTGCGCGAACGAATGCCGCCGACATCCCTGAGCGTTGGTCTCTTCTGACTATCCGTCGGACCGTCCGCAAAGTGCCGAGCAGCGTTGTATCGGCCGCACAACCGCCCGATCACAAGCCTCATAACTGCCTGTTCGGAGCGACTGTGCGCAACAGACTAACAAAGAAAGTTATACACGCAAGTATTGTTGCGATATTACCACACGGCATAAGGCGCCGGCGCGCCGGTGGGCCGGCATGCCGCGCGAAGCGCGAACTGATAAGGCACTGTTTTAATTAGTTATTTATTCCCTTCGAGGGGCGCCGTCGCGGGTTTCGGCAGGCTGTTGTGCCCGCGCATCGGATCAATTTGTTTCGGTCCTCGCCGTTGCATATTCACTTTTTTGCGCAACCGTCGCTAAAAAACCACAGACACTGAACCCGGGATCGAGACCGGTTGGCGATATCGGCGACGTGCTACGGGTCGCCGGCGTCGATGACCGGGTACTCGTAGCGAAACTCGACCTGCGGCGTATCGACCGCAAATCCGCCCTGGAACCGCGGGCGATACGCAAACCGGCGCACCGCGGTAACCAGCTGAGACCGAAAGACCTCGTCCGGTTGCGGGTCCGCGCTCAGGACCTCGACGTCGCGCACGTCGCCGCGGCGCGTTACGGTGAATTGCAGCAGTACGTAACCCGTGCGAAGCACCTCGACATCGCCCGCATCGGTGCCGGCGAGTTCCGGCAGGAGCTGGATCAGCGGATTCACGCGGCTCAGTCGCTCGTCGCGAAGGCCGGTATAGCCTGATTCCGTCAGTAGTGCCCAGGCGTCCGCGTACATGAGCCGGGCCTGGCCCGAGTCACCGGTCAGGGTGGAATAATCTCCCATGGCCAGGCGCGCATCACTTGCCACCCGTGCCTGGGCCGCTGAGAGGGCTTGTCCCTGGTCGACAGCCTCGCCGAGGAAGCGCTTGCTCCGGGCGAGCATGCGCGCGTCGGCGGGATCCCGCCCGTCGACCGCCGAGTACAGGTCGTCGAAGTACTCGATGAGATAGCTGGTGCCGAGGCCGGACTTTGCGCGCACTTCGGCAGCCGCTTGCAACTCCTGACCGTCGAACCTCGCGGATGCGTCCAGCAGGCGCCGGTAGACCGAGCGTTCCGCCCGCCGGTCGCCGATCCTCGCGTAGAGCCCCGCGACCCGGGTCACCAGGTCCAGCGCCGACGGCGAACCGGCATCGATCTGGCGCTCCAGCAACGAGCGCATTCGGTACGCGGTTGACTCGAGCGCCTCCGTTCGACCCGCCATCCATTGGGACTCGAACAGGAGTTCCAGTGCATCCAGCTGCTGAAAGTTGTGCGGTCCATCGTTGACGTGTCCGATATGCACGGCGCGGGTCACGGACTGCTCCGCGGATTCGGCATCGCCCATCTGTAGATAGGTCAGCGCCATGCCCGTCAGCGGCGCCACGAGATCACTGTCCAGGCGGTCGCGCCCGGATTCGACGATATCGATGGCGATCTGGTAGTTCTGGAGCGCGGCATCGAGGCTGAGCTGCAGACGTTGCGCATTGGCGAGATCGACGTAGACCGACGCGATGGCGACATCGTCACGATTGCCGGCGCGTATCTCGGCTTCGAGACGCTGTTTCGCCAGCGCTTCCGCCTCCGCGAACAGGCCGGACTCGATGGCGACGGCATAGTCCTGGACGTCGCTGGTGGAAGCGGCAACCGTCGTGGCAATCGGTTGCGTCGCGAGACCTGTGAATGCGATAGCGATTGCTACTCGAACCGAAATCATCCGCTCGTGCTGGCTGTGGGTACCCGACCCCTTAGACAGCGCGCATCATATACTGGTTCCGAAGCCTACTCGTAGCGCAGCGCGTCGATCGGGTTCAGGCGCGACGCCTTGACGGCGGGCAGCATGCCGAACGCGACGCCGACGACCGTGCAGAACAGGAGCCCGATGACGGCCCACTCGATCGGGACGGCCGCCTCGAACGACGGCGACATGACGCCTTTCACCAGTGCGTTGCCGAATGCGAAGCCCAGCGCCACGCCGATCACGCCGCCGATGTTGCACAGGACGATGGCCTCCAGCAGGAACTGGCGCAGGATCACTCTGGGCGCCGCGCCGATCGACTTGCGGATGCCGATCTCCTTCGTCCGCTCGGTCACGGACACGAGCATGATGTTCATGATGCCGATGCCGGCGACGATCAGCGCGATCGTGCCGATCACGAACGCACCGACCTTGACGCCGAACGTCACCTGGTTGAACTGCGCGATCGAGCTCTCGCTGTTGAACACGGTGAAGTTGTCTTCCTCGCCGTGCGGCACGCCGCGCATGCGCCTGAGCACCTGGCGCGTCTCGAAGATTGCCTCGTCGACCAGCTCCGGTGTGCGCGCGTGCACGGTGATGTTCACCGAGCGTTCCCAGCCTTCCGGGAAACGCATGCCGTACGTGTTCACGAACGTCGAAACCGGGATCAGCAGGTAATTGTCGTACCCCGAGCCGAACGCCGACTTCTTCTCGTCGAAGACGCCGATGACCTCGTACTTGCGGCCGTCGATGCGGATGTCGCGCCCGATCGGGTCGACGAACGGGTACAACTGCTTTGCGACGGCGTGCCCGATGACCGCGACCTTGCGTCCGGCGCGCACGTCCATCTGCGAGATATTGCGGCCGTAGCCCACGTAATGTGTATTGTTCTGCGGGTACTCCGGCGTGCCCCCGCAGATCGTTGCCGTTTCGATCTCGTTCTCGCGGTACTCGACCTTCAGCCCGAACTGCCAGAGCTCTGCGCCGACGATATCCACGCTGCGCACGTGTTCACGTATCGCGTCGGCCTCCTCCAGCGTGACAGCCGGCCAGCGCATCGCCTTGCGGCGCTGCTCGTCGTTCGTGAAGCCGGACGGCCACTTCTGCACCTGGAACGTCTGCGCGCCGAGGATGCTCATTTCCTTTTCCATCGTGCCCTGAACGACCGAGATTGCGGTCATCACCGCGATGATCGATGCGACGCCGAGCACGATGCCGACCAGCGTGAGCGACGACCTGAGCTTGTTGCTGCGGATCGCCTGCAGGGACATCATCAGGGTGTCGAGCCGGTTCATCGCGCGCCTCCTATTCGTAGCGCAACGCTTCGATCGGGTCGAGGCGCGCGCCTTTCCAGGCCGGCACGAAGCCGGCGAACACGCCGACCACCATCGCGATCACGACGGACGTGGCGAGGATGCCGGGCGAAATGCTGGCCGGCATCATCCCGGACGCGTTGATGCCGATCGTCACGAGCGTGGCGAACCCGATGCCGATCAGCCCGCCGATCAGGCAAATGATCGCCGACTCCAGCAGGAACTGGAGCAGTATGCTGTGCCGTCTTGCGCCGATCGCCTTGCGGATGCCGATCTCGCGCGTGCGTTCCGTGACCGACACGAACATGATGTTCATGACGCCGATGCCGCCGACGAACAGTGCGATGCTGGTCACGAGCAGGCCGACCAGCAGCACCACGCCCACGACGCTGTTGAACGCGCCCATCAGCGAGTCGAGCTTGTTGATGGAGAAGTCGTTCTCCTCGGCCGGGCGCAGCTTGCGGATCTTTCGCATCTCGCCGATGACCTCGTATTCCAGGTCTTCGACGGCCTCGGGCGACGGCGCCTTGACGGCGATGTCCACGTCGCCGAAGTGCCGCCCGCCGAAGGCCTTCACGTAGGTCGAGATCGGGATGAACACCTGCCGGTCGAAGTCGGGGCCGCCGAACGTGTTGCCGCCCTGTTTCTCCATGACACCGATCACCCGGAACTTCGCCGGGCCGATGTTCATTTCCTTGTTGATCGGGCTCGTCGTGCCGAACAGCCCTTCCGCGACCGTCGTGCCGATGACGACGACGTTCTTCTTGTAGCTGACGTCGTAGGTCATCAGGAAGCGCCCCGTCTCGGGCAGGCGGCTGGTCACGATCGGCAGCTTCTCGGTCGTGCCGATGACCGTGACGCCCTCCATCACCTCGGAGCGATACTTCAGGTCCTGACGCGTATCCATCGTCGGGTTGACGATCGCCTGGCCCTCGAAGGCTTCGCGCAGCGCCTCGGCTTCATCCATGTTCAGGTTCGGCCGGTTCCGGAACTCCCACCAGTTGCCCATGATGATCCACGGCATGCGCGAGACGTAGACCACGTCCGCGCCCACAGCTGCAGCGCTTTGGCGAAACGCGGACTGCATGCCGTTGAACGCGGTCATCGTCGTCGTCACGGCGACGATGCCGATGACGATGCCGAGCGTCGTTAGTACGCCGCGCGCCTTGTTCGCCCAGATCGCGGATACCGCGATGCGCAGCGACTCCAGGATGTCGGAGAACACGCGCACGACGCGTCAGCCGCCCGCCGCGGTGCGGACCGGGTTCGGATTGATCGTATCCGACTCGATCTTTCCGTCACGCAGCAGGATGGAGCGGCTCGCGTGCGCCGCGATGTCGTCCTCGTGGGTGACGACGATGATCGTCTGCCCGTTCGCGTGCAGCTCGTCCAGCATCTGCATGATCTCGGCGCCGGTCCGCGAGTCCAGGTTTCCGGTCGGCTCGTCCGCGAGAATGATCTGCGGGTCGAACACCAGCGCGCGCGCAATGGCGACGCGCTGGCGCTGGCCGCCCGACAGCTCGTTCGGCTTGTGCGAGATTCGGTTCGCGAGACCGACCCGCTCCAGGGCTGCCATCGCCCGTTCCTTGCGCTCGGCCCGGCTCACGCCGCCGTAGATCAGCGGCAACTCGACGTTGTGCAGGATGTCCGCGCGCGGAATCAGGTTGAAGGTCTGGAAGATGAAGCCGATCAATCGATTGCGAATGTCGGCCAGTTCGGATTCGCTCTTGTCGTCGACCATTTCGCCGCCGAGCGAATACCGGCCGCTGGTCGGTACGTCGAGGCAGCCGATGATGTTCATCAGCGTCGACTTGCCGGAGCCGGACGGACCCATGATCGCGACGTACTCGTTTTCCTCGATCGATACCGACACGCCCGACAGCGCGTGGATTTTCTCGCTGCCCATCACGTACGTCTTGACGACGTCCTCGAGCCGGAGGACCGGCCGGTCGTCGGCAGGCGCGAGAACGGCCGCCGCCATCAGGCCCTGTCCTCCTTCGAGCCGTCGGAAACCGTCACCTGCGCGCCGTTCGAAAGGTCCGTGGATATCGCCCGGTAGCTGCCGGTCACCACGGTCTCGTCCGCCTCGATGCCGGTCACGATCTCGATAAGGTCGTCGCTCTGGATGCCGGTCTTCACCTGTCGCGCGACGGCGCGGCCGTCCTCGATGCAGAACACGATCTCAACGAAGCCGTCGGAGTCGGCGGTAAAGCGTGCTTCGGCGTCCTCGACGTCCTCGCCTTCCATCGTCAATTGGTCGATCGTGCGCACCGCGACACTCTGGATCGGTACCCCGACGACGTTTTCCTTTCTCTCCGTCGAGATATCGGCACTCGCGGTCATCCCGGGCCGCAGCCGGTTGATGTCGCTGGTAATCGCGATCTTGACTTCAAATTCCGTCTTCTGGTTCGTCGTGCCGGCGTCACCCACGTTCGCGGTATTCGCGATCTCGTAAACGGTGCCGGTGAGCTTCTCGCCGAACAGGGCATCGACCTCGACCTCGGCCGTCTGGCCGATCGCGACACTGACGATGTCGTTCTCGTCGACGTTGACCAGTGCCTCCATGGCGCCGAGGTCCGCGACAACGAGGATGACGTCTTCCTGGAACTGCGAGCCGATCGCGATCTCGCCTTCTTCCTTGTTGAGGTCGCTGATCGTCCCCGACATCGGTGCGTAGATGCTCGTCTTGGAGAGGTCGTCCTGTGCCTGCTTCAGCGTGGCGCGCGCCTGGTTCACGTCGTCGAGCGCCGCCTCGTACCGGGCAACTTCCACCTGGTACGCCGCGTTCGTCGTGTCGAGCGCGCTCTGCGGTTCGAGGTTGCGCGCGACGAGGTCGCGCGAGCGGTCGTAGTCCTTCTCGGTCTTCAGCATGTTCTGGGAGACGAGCTTCGCATTCGCCTGCGCCGAGCGGACGTTCGCCTCGGCGCGCTCGACCGCGGCGGTATAGCGCTCCCGGTCCAGCTCCACGAGCAGCGTGCCTTTCTCGACCCACTGGCCTTCCTCGACGTGCAGCGCAATGATCTTCGCGCTGACGTCGGCGCTGATATTGACCTGGGTCTTCGGCTGTATGCGGCCGGTCGCGTTGACGGTCTGGACGATCGTCTCCAGCTTCACGGTCGCCGCCTCGACCTCCATCAGTTCGTCGCTGTCTCTCGTCACGACGAACGCGCTCGCGCCGGCAACGGCCAGCAGCGCCACGCCACCGATCAGCAGTGTCTTTCGCTTCATGCTTTCTCCCCGGAAAGATGGTCCCTTATTCACGCACCGCGGGGGTGCGCGTCACACTTGCCTGACAGCAGCGAAATCCGTGGTCTACGCTTGCCTGTCTTGCCGCAGGTCTCGGCGTGCCGCCACGACGGAAGGCGAATCGGCCTTGTTATTAGACGATCCTGGCGCCAAAGGTTCGGCACCGGACCCCGTTCCGTCGCGCCGGCCGTGCCGGCCGTTACTTCATAGATGCACGAGCGACGCATTTAGTTTAGGAAGCGCGGCCGATCGGACCGATCGGCCGCCGTTTAACTGTACAAACGGACAGTTTCATCGGGCGGGCGACACGATCCGGCCCTCGAGGCGGGAAATCGCCGGGGTCACGCTATAGACTCAACCCGGACCGGCCGATGCCGGAACCACCACAGCAAAAAGAACCAGGGGAAACGCATGCTCAAGGAATTCAAGGAATTCGCGATGCGCGGCAATGTCGTCGACATGGCCGTGGGCATCATCATCGGCGCCGCTTTCGGCTCCATCGTGAAGTCGCTGGTGAATGACGTCATCATGCCGCCGATCGGCATGGCCATTGGCGGGATCGATTTCTCGAACCTGTTTGTCAACCTGTCCGGCGGCGAGTACGAGAGCCTGGCGGATGCCCAGGAAGCTGGTGCCGCTACGATCAATTACGGCCTGTTCCTGAACAATGTCTTCAGCTTCCTGATCGTCGCGTTCGCGGTCTTCCTGCTCGTCAAGGGCATCAACAGCATGAAGCGCAAGGAAGAGGAAAAGCCGGCGGAGCCGCCGAAGCCGTCCGACGAAGTCGTCCTGCTGACCGAGATCCGAGACGCGCTGAAGTCCCGCTAGCGGTCCGGCTGCCGCGCTTCGATCATCGCGTCGCGCAGCGCTACCATGCTGTCCTGTCGCACCTCGATCAGGCCGCGCCGCGGCCGGTCGAGGTCGATGATGATGAAGACCAGCAGGACGATCAGCAACACCAGGATGTGCGTGGCGAACGACGCCCGCTGCCCGGCCATGCCGGACGCGTAACCGACCAGCGACGCCGTGAGTACCAGCGTCCCGAGCAGCAGGAACAGCACGATCTCCGGGACGTGCCGGTCGAGTGCCGCCTGGCGGACGCCGAAGGAATCGATCATTTCGTTCAGGGACTGCGTGTAAAGCCCGGTCGTCACCGGGTTCGGCGCTTCGTCCGCCGCCGCGACCACGAGAGCCCACAGGCTTTCCTGGATTTCGGCTGTCTCCGAGAGCAGTTCGGCGCGCCGGTCGACGTGATCCAGCGACTCCTCGCCCGCGGCGATGCGATTGGCGATGTAACGTTGCATGGCTGCGCGCACGTCCGGGCGCACCGATGCCGGCAGCAGCTCCGACCGCAGCCAGGCCGTGCCGATCGCGTTCGCCTCGTCGACGACCGCGGCGCTGCGCGAGTCGAAACGCTGCAGCGACAGCGAGAACGTGAATCCGAGCAGCAATGCCAGCACGCCGAGCAGCGAGGCCTGGATCGTGTTCACCTGCGACTTCGCGGCGTCGTTCGCGTCCCGACCATGTCGCATGCCGAGCCGGAACCCGACCTCGATGGCCACCAGCAGGACGATGCAGAGTATGCCGACGATCAGGAAACTGTTGTGGTTGTACATGACTTCCTTCATCACGCGCCCCGAACCTCAATAGTAGATGGATTTCAGATGGGCAGCACACTGCTGTGCTTGACGTCCGACAGGACGATGCTCGAATTCACTTCCTGGATACCGGGCAGTTGCGACAGTTTCTCGAAGAAGAACTGCTCGTAAGCCTTGATGTCCTCCGTGACGACCCGCAGCAGGAAGTCCACGTTGCCGAGCAACACGTAGCAGTCGAGCACCTCCGGGAATTCGCTGACGGCCTCGGAGAAGGCGGCCAGGTTGCTGCGCCCGTGCGATGTCAGCTTCACGTGCGCGAACACCATTGTGTTCAGGCCGACCTTTTCCCGGTCGAGCGTCACGGACTGTTCGCGGATGAAGCCGTCGTCCCGCAGCCGCTGCATGCGCCGCCAGCATGCCGACTGCGACAGGCCGATGCGGTCGCCGATCGCGGTCGCGTTGATGCCGGGTTCACGCTGCAGGAGATCGAGGATTCGGCGGTCCATCGCGTCCAGCGCCGATTTCGGCATGATTAATTCTCTCTTGACTCTATCGCCGCATAGATTATGCGGCATATCACCGATTGGCAAAACAAATTGCGAACACTTTTTGCGCCGCCCGGCGTATATTGTGCGCGGTCCAAGCCGCGCCGGTGGGGGCACGATGAGCGTTTTCGACCATCCCGAGTTCGATCGCCACGAGGCGATCCATTTTTTCGACGAACCCGAGACGGGTTTGCGCGCAATCATTGCCGTGCATTCCACGGCGCTCGGGCCGGGCGCCGGCGGCTGCCGCCGCTGGACCTACACCTCGGACCGCGACGCCATCACGGACGTGCTGCGGCTGTCCCGCGGCATGACCTACAAGAACGCGGTGGCCGGGCTGCCGTTCGGCGGCGCCAAGGCCGTCATTCTCGCGAATCCCGGCGCGCCCAAGACCGAAGACCTGTTTCGGGCGCTCGGCCGCGCCGTCCATTCGCTGGGTGGCGCCTACGTGACCGCCGAGGACGTGGGCATCAGCGTGGACGACATGCGCACCGTGCGCGAGGAAACGCCGTACGTGTCCGGCCTGCCGAAGTCGGGCGGCGGCGCGGGCGGCGACCCGTCGCCGTGGACGGCGTACGGCGTCTACCTCGGCATCGTCGCGGCGACGCGGGAACAGCTCGGTGTTGAATCCGTCGACGGCCTGCGGGTCGCGGTCCAGGGCGTCGGCAGCGTCGGGCTGCACCTGTGCAAGCTGCTGCTCGACGCCGGAGCAAAGATCGTCGTCGCCGACGTCAACCGCGACAACCTGCGCCGGGCGACCGGCATCGACGGCGTGCAGAAAGTCTCTCCCCGGGAGATCCTGTATGCCGATGTCGATATACTGGCACCCTGCGCACTCGGTAACGTCCTCAATTCGGAGACGATACCGCGCATCCGGGCGAACGTGATCGCCGGAGCGGCGAACAACCAGTTGTCCACCGAACACGACGGCGAGCGCCTCGCGGACCGCGGCATCCTGTACGCGCCCGACTACGTCATCAACGCCGGCGGTATCATCAGCGTCGCCCGCGAATACCTCGGGCAAAGCTCCGAGGACGAAGTGCGGCGCGAGATCGACCGCATCCCGGAGCGGCTGGCCGACATCTTTCAGGAAGCGGCAAAGACGAAGCAGCCGACAAACCGGATCGCCGACGCCCTCGCGCGACGTCTCGTCGACGCCGGACCGGCCAGCGCCTGACGGGCGCCGCCGTAGACACGAGAGGACCGAATGAGCAAGCAATCCAGACTGCACATCCCGCGCCCGACCGCGCGCCCCGGCGAGGAGCCGGACTTCAGCTTCCTCGATCTGAGCCCGGCCGGCGCCGTCGACAAGCCGTCGGTCGGTGCACGCACGCGTGACATCGAAAACCTGAGCTCGGACCTCGTCCGCGTCCTCGACGACGAGCATCACGCCGTCGGACCGTGGAACCCCGACCTCGACCCGCAGAAGCTCCAGGTCGCGCTGCGCTGGATGCTGCTGAACCGCGTCTTCGACGAGCGGATGTGGCAGATCCAGCGCCAGGGCCGCATCTCCTTCTACATGCAGGCACTCGGCGAGGAGGCGGTGTCGGTCGGCGCCGCGCTCGCGCTCCGGCACGGCGACATGTGCTTCCCGTCCTACCGCAACCAGGCGCTGTACATGGTCCGCGGCGTCAAGCTCGTCGACATGATGTGCCAGTGCCTGTCCAACACCCGCGACATGTGCAAGGGCCGGCAGCTGCCGGTGATGTACCACTCGCGCGCGGGCAACGTGTTCTCGATCTCCGGCAACCTCGCCACGCAGTACCCGCACGCGGTCGGCTGGGCAATGGCGTCCGCGATCAAGGGCGAGGACCACATCGCCGCCTCCTGGGTCGGCGACGGCAGCACCGCCGAGGCCGACTTTCACCACGCATTGACGTTTGCCGCTGTCTACCAGGCGCCGGTCATACTGAACGTCGTGAACAACCAGTGGGCAATCTCGACGTTCCAGGGAACGGCCGGCGGTGAGCGCCGGGCGTTCGCGGCGCGCGGGCTTGGCCTCGGCGTGCCGGGCATTCGCGTGGACGGCAACGACCTGCTGGCCGTGTACGCCGTGACGGTGTGGGCGGCGGACCGCGCGCGGCGCGGCGGCGGGCCCACGCTGATCGAGCTCGTCACGTACCGGGGCGGCGCGCACTCGACCAGCGACGACCCGTCCAAGTACCGGCCGAAGGACGAGTGGAAAGCCTTCCCGCTCGGCGACCCCGTCGAGCGCCTGAAGCAGCACCTGATCACCGAGGGGCACTGGACGGAGGCGAAGCACGAGAAGCTCGTCGAGGAACTGCGCGCCGAAGTCCTCGCCGCGTGGAAGCAGGCGCAGACCTTCGGCACGATGACGGAAGGCCCCTTCATCGACCCGACGACGATGTTCGACGACGTGTACGCCGAACCGCCGGAGCGCCTCGAGGGGCAGCGGCGCCGCATGCTCGAGATCGAACAGAACGGGGGCGGGCACTGATGGCACAGATGAACATGATCGAAGCGATCCGCTCCGCGATGGACGTGGTGATGGATCGCGACCCGAGCGTGGTCGTGCTTGGCGAGGACGTCGGCTACTTCGGCGGTGTCTTCCGCTGCACCGACGGCCTGCAACGCAAGTACGGCGAACACCGCGTCATCGACGCGCCGATCGCCGAGGGCGGCATCATCGGCGCCGCGATCGGCATGGGCGTGAACGGCCTGCGGCCGGTCGCGGAGATCCAGTTCGCCGACTACATTTACCCGGGCTTCGACCAGATCGTGTCGGAGCTCGCGCGCCTGCGCTACCGGTCCTGCGGCGAGTTCTTCTCGCCGGTCACCATCCGCACGCCCTGCGGCGGCGGCATCCGCGGCGGCCAGACGCACTCGCAGTCGCCCGAAGGCATCTTCACACACGTCAGCGGTATCAAGACGGTCATGCCGTCGAACCCGTACGACGCCAAGGGCCTGCTGATCGCCGCAATCGAGTCGGACGACCCGGTCGTCTTCTTCGAGCCGAAGCGCATCTACAACGGCCCGTTCGACGGCGACCCGGAGAAGCCGGCGGTTTCCTGGGCCTCGCACCCGAAGGGCGAAGTCCCCGAAGGGCATTTCACGGTGCCGATCGGCGTCGCGGAAACCGTGCGCGAGGGCAGCGAGATCACGATCATCACCTACGGCACGCTGGTCCACGTTGCCGTTGCCGCCGCGGACGCGCTCGACGTCGACGCGGAGATCATCGACCTCCGTTCGCTGTCGCCGGTGGACATGCCGACGATGACCGAATCGGTGAAAAAGACCGGGCGCTGCCTGATCGCGCACGAAGCCACGCGCTTCGGCGGCTTCGGTGCCGAGCTGGCCGCGATCATCCAGAAGGAATGCTTCTACCACCTCGAGGCACCGATCGGCCGCGTCGCCGGCTGGGACACGCCCTACCCGCACGCGTTCGAGTGGCAGTACTTCCCGGGCAAGAAGCGGCTGGCGGCCGGCATCAAGAAGGTACTGGAGGCGTCCGCATGAGCGAATACATCTTCAAGCTGCCGGACCTCGGCGAAGGCACGGTCGAATCCGAGATCGGCGAGTGGTTCGTGAAGGTCGGCGAGACGGTCGAAGAGGAAACCGTGGTCGGCACGATGATGACGGACAAGGCCGCCGTGGAACTGTCGTCGCCGGTGACTGGCAAGGTGCTGAAGCTGGCCGGCGAACCCGGCGACATCGTCGCCGTCGGCGCACCGCTTATTGTTTTCGAGACAGACGCGACCGCCGCGGCCGCGGCGGACGAGACCGACGACGCACCGCTCCGGGCCGACGCCACGGTCGCCGCGGCGCCGGCGCCCGCACCCGCGCCGAAAGCGAACGACGGCGGGCGCATCGTCACGTCGCCGGCGATCCGCCGACTTGCGAAGGAACACGGCGTCGATCTGCAGTCGGTCCAGGGCAGCGGTCCCGGCGGTCGCATCCTGCGCGCGGACCTCGACGCACACGTCAACGGCACGGCCGCGAAACCCGCCGCCGCCCCGGCAAAGCGGGCCACCGGCACGCGCGAGATCAAGGTCATCGGGTTGCGGCGCGTGATCGCCGAGCGCATGTCGGCGTCGAAGCGGGAGATTCCGCACTTCTCCTACGTCGAGGAACTCGACATCACGGAACTCGAGGCGTTGCGGCAGCACCTGAACGCCCGGTCTGACAATACCGGCGGCCGCCTGACGCTGTTGCCGTTCCTCGGCCTCGCGCTGGTGCGCGTGTTGAAATCCTTCCCGCAATGCAACGCGACCTACGACAAGGCGCGCAACGTCATCGTGCAGCACGACGCGGTACACCTCGGCGTCGCGACCCAGACGCCCGACGGCCTGAAGGTGCCGGTCGTGCGCCACGCGGAAAGCCGTTCGCTCCAGGACCTCGCGGCGGAGATGCGGCGCGTCGCGGAGGCGGCCCGCGACAACACCGCGAAGAAGCAGGAACTCACCGGGTCGACGATCACGATCACGAGTCTCGGCAAGCTCGGCGGCATAGCGTCGACGCCGGTCATCAACCAGCCGGAAGTCGGCATCATCGGCGTGAACCGGGCGGTCGAACGGCCGGTCGTCGTCAACGGACAGATTGCAGTGCGCCTGATGATGAACCTGTCGACGTCGTTCGATCACCGTTTCGTCGACGGCTACGACGCCGCCGCGATGGTGCAGGACATCAAGGACATGCTGGAGCACCCGGCCACGATTTTCGTCTGAGCCGCGTCGCGGCCGCAGAAGTTCGGCGGCAATAAAGCAGTAATAAGGCTGTAACAGGCGCACTGCTAGGCTGTCGCCATGTTGACCTTCCTCGGCGTCGTGGCGGCCGTTACCGCGACCATCGTTTTCCTGCACTGGTACAGCTACCACTGCCAGAAGCGCAGCATCATCGCGCGGCGCCGGTGGGACCTGAACATCTGCTGTGGGACCACCGACGGCGGCGGCATCAACGCCGACATCGTTCGCCACGCGGATGTGCCGAATTTCGTGGCGATCGACGACATCTACCGCCTGCCTTTCGCGGACGGCGAGTTCGACAGCGTGCTGTGCTCGCACACGATCGAGCACGTCGACGACCCGGAGCGCTTCGATCGCGAACTGCGTCGCGTCGGCCGTCATGTCACCTACATCCTGCCACCGCTCTGGGACCTCGCGGCCGCGCTTAACGTCCGCGAACATCGCTGGCTCTACCTGACGATCCGCAAGGTGCACGACGACCTGCCGCGATGCATACCGCTGCCCTTCGCCCGTCAGTGGCAGGCGCGTCGCGGGCAGCGCGTCGCCGCCTGACGATGCAATCGTCAACGATCGCGGCCTTGGGCGCCGCCGGTCTGCTGCTGGCGGCACTGGGGCCGCGTGCCTGGCGGCGCTGGCAGTTGTCGCGCGCGAAGCACCCGTCGCTCGCGGGGCACGGGCGCTGGTCGCGGCGAATTGCACGGCTCGTGCCACATTACGAATACGGCGACGACGAGGCCTTCTGCTGCGACGGCGCCTCGCCGGAACTGGCGGACCAGCGTCGCGAGGCGTTTCGCACGCTCGCGCTTCGCAGTGCCGAGCGGAAAGCGAAGACACGCGCCGCCACCGCCGCACTCGAGCCGGCGGTGTCGGACCTGCAGTTCACGCGCGCGAACCGCGTCCCCTTCCAGTTTCGTTCCCTGGTGGCAAAGCACCTGCCCGTCGGCGCGTTCGCCGATGCCACCGACGGCAACCGGCTGCGCGACCTCGACGGCAACTGGGCGTGGGACGTGGGCGGCTCCTACGGCGTGAACCTGCTCGGCCACGACTGGTACAAGGCGAACCTGGCCGAGGCATCCCGGCAGGCCGGCGAACTAGGCCCGGTGCTGGGCCCGTATCACCCGCTGATCGCCGACAACGTCCGGCGGATCCGCGAGCTGTCCGGCATGGACGAGGTGTCGTTCCACATGTCCGGCACCGAGGCCGTCATGCAGGCCGTGCGGCTCGCGCGCTTCAACACGCGGCGCCGCCGGCTCGTCATGTTCTGCGGCGCGTACCACGGCTGGTGGGACGGCGTGCAGGCGGGCGTCGGCCACGGCCGATCGTACGACGACCTGCTGCTGCTGTCCGACATGAGCGAGCGCTCGCTCGACGTGCTGCGTCACGGCAAGGACATCGCCTGCGTCCTGATCAACCCGCTGCAGGCGCTGCACCCCAATGCCGCTGCAAGCAGCGACGCCATGCTCGTGTCCGCCGGACGGCGTGCGAACTTCGACCGCGACGCCTACGCGCGCTGGCTCGCGACGCTGCGCCATGTCTGCGACGAGCGCGGCATCGCGCTGATCTTCGACGAGGTCTTCGTCGGGTTCCGCCTGGGGCTCGGCGGCGCGCAGGACTACTTCGGCGTGCGCGCGGACCTCGTGACCTACGGCAAGACGATCGGCGGCGGCTTGCCGATCGGTGTCGTCGCGGGCAAGGAAGGCCTGATGAAGCGCTACCGCGAGGACCGGCCGGCGGACGTCTGCTTCGCCCGCGGCACGTTCAACTCGCACCCCTACGTGATGGCCGCGATGCACGGGTTCCTCGAACACGTGACGGCGACGGGGTGGGCCGAGTCCGCGCGCGCCCAGCTTTCGACGTGGGATGCACGGGCCGCCGCCCTGAATGCCCGCCTCGAACAGGAGCGACTGCCGGTGCGCGTCCACAACATCGCGTCGGTCTGGTTGCTCGCCTACACGCAGCCGGGGCGCTTCCACTGGCTGCTGCAGTACTACCTGCGCGCCGAGGGCCTGGCGCTGAGCTGGGTCGGCACCGGCCGGTTCATCTTCAGCCACGACTACACCGACGAGCAGTTCGCTGCTGTCGCCGACTGCATCGTCAGGGCCGCGCATTGCATGCGCGACGGCGGCTGGTGGACGATGCCCGCAGGTCTCACCGACGCCGGCATCCGGCGCCGGGTGTTGCGCGAGCTGCTCGCGGCCCGCTTCGGTCAGCGGGCGGCGGCTTCCAGGCCCGATGCGTCCTGGTCCTCCGCATCGTCGTCGTGATGCACGTGCTGCATCGGGTCGATGAGCTCGCCGCGCATCAGGTACAGCGGTGACTTGAGGTAGGTGCGGAAGTCGTTGAACGGGTCCGTCAGGATCTTGGTTGCCCAGACGAGGCCCGTCTGCACGTCCCGGATGAAGAACAGGTGCACGGTCCGGATCGCGAGCGCCGCGACGGCAAGCCAGATCCACAGGAGCGCGAGATTCCGGAAGTAGTCGTCGGAGTTCGTGGCCGGCTGCAGCGTCCCGAACATCGTCGGGTTCAGGAGCAGCAGCAACGGCGACAGGGCCCAGATACCCTGCAGGACGCGCTTGCGGTGCAGGTTGTAGCCCACCTTGATGTCTTCCTTGTGGTCATGGGTCGCGCGATTGACCGTGTCATAGGTGCGCGGCTCGAAGAAGAAATGCCCGGCCTGGCGTGCGCACATCGCGACGATCCAGCCCAGCATCGCGGCCAGCCCCGGGTTCACGAAGATCAGCGCGTAGCAGCCCATGAAGCAGGTCGCGCTCAGCAGGTGCAGCGACTGGTTGATGCGGCTGTGGTGGTAGTAGCGGTGATCGTCCCAGCGCTGCAGCGCCAGCTCCTCGCGGAAGCTGAGCCGGGCGTCAGTCGAATCGGGGGTTGTCGCGTCGCTCATGTCGTGCCTCGGTAATTGCTGGTGTACGTCAAAAGGGGCTGTCCCATGCGAAGGGTCGTACCGGTTGCCACCGTGTCGGCGAAACGCGTGTCGCCGGCGGCAAACAGGATGATCGTGGAGCCGTGTTCGAAATTGCCTAGCCGCTCGCCCCGGCACACGCGCCGGTCGAGGGCGGTGACCTCCGGGCCCTCGTAGCGAAGCCCCAGCGGCGCTTCGAGGCCTTCAAGCCGCAGGCTGGCGACGAGAATGGCGGCCACCGGCACCATGACCAGCGGTTGCTCCGCGCGATCGGGTTCGAGGCGCAGCACGGCCCGCTCGTTGCGGCAGAACAGGCGTTCGACCGTCTTCAACGCCACCGGGTTGACGTTCCAGGTGTCGCCGGCGATATGCCGTACTTCCCGGAGGCGCGCATCGCAGGGCGCGTGGAAATGGTGGTACATGCTGGACTTCAGCCGCAGCGTCACGAAGCGCGCGCCCTCGAGATCCGCGGCCAGCGTCGCGTCGCCGAGCAACTCCGGCAAGGAATAGGGAAAGCCCTTCGCCTGGATGACCTGCTGCCGCCGCACGATGCCGAATTCGCCGACGACCGCGTCGCAGGGGCTCACGATGACGTCCGGGTCCGCGGCGATTGGCCGCGCGCCCGGCGCGAGCCGGCGCACGAAGCAGTCGTGCACGCTGTCGAAAGTCTGTTTCTCGGCCTCGTACAGGCGCAGGTCGTCGACGAAGCATTGCCACACCGCCATCGACAGCTTGCGGACGAGCGGCTGGCGGATGCGGCTGAAGCGCCCCATGAACAGCGTCAGCCAGCGGCGCGGCAAGCGGTTCGTGAGCAGGAAGTTGAGGCGTTCCGCCGCCGTCCGCTGGTCCAGCGGCCTCGGTGGCGGCGCGGCGAGTTCGCCGCGGCGAATCGTGTCCACGGCGTTACGCGGCAAGCCAGCGCGTCTCTTCGGCGGCGTCGACGGTCAGGCGGTTCCCCTGCCAGCGGAGAATCTGCAGGCCGCCGTCGTGCGTTTCGGCGAGCGCCGAGCCGTGCTCGACCCAGTCACCGTCGTTCGCGTACAGGCAGCCGTCGATGCGCCGAAGGTTCGGCCGGTGGATGTGGCCGCAGACGATGCCGTCGAAACCGCGCGACCGTGCGTAGTCCGCGGCGACACGTTCGAAACGGCGGATGTACTCCTGCGCGCCCTTCAGGCGGCGCTTGATGCCGGCGCTGATCGACAGGTACTCGTGCCCGAGCAGCCGGCGCCAGCGGTTCAGCAGGACGTCCGCCTCGGTGAGCAGGTGGTACGCGGCGGCGCCGAACTTCTCGAGGTTCGTGCCCTGGCGGATCTGCCCGTCCAGGAGGTCGCCGTGAATGACGAGCAGCCGTTCGCCGTTCGCGCGCTCGTGGACGGCCTCGAGCTGCACCGGGATGCCCAGGATCTCCTGGCCGGCGATCTGCCGGAACTCGTGGTCGTGATTGCCGGGGATGAACACGATGTCCGTTCCGGCCGCAGCACGCCGTGCCAGCTCCGTGACCACGCGCAGGTGCAGGTCGGGGAAGCAGGGCTTCGACTTCATGCGTTGCAGGTCGACGATGTCGCCGACGAGGTAAATGCGCTCGGCATCCACCGCGTCGATGAACTGCAGCAGTTCGTCGGCGCGGCTGGACAGCGTGCCGAGGTGGACGTCCGAAAGCCAGAGGGTCCGGTAGTTTGGCGCCACTTGTTCAGCCCTTTTCAGCGAAGCAATCGCAAGTTGGCGAGAACGTTAACGGCCGTTTCTTACAGCGCGCTTATCGTTTGATGAAGGATTTGTAGCGTTCGTGTTAGGGCGAGGCTAACGCGCGGTCGGCCCCTCGATGCCCCCAGTAATGGCAGACACCGCGCAGTTTTGTCGGCGCCGAACGCAGCATCTCGCTGCTAGCGTCGAAAGCATGAGCACGAAGCTGCCAGGCGTTGCACGACGGATACCGGCGCCGGGGGGCCCGACCGGCACGGCCGGCCGGTTGTTCCGCACGGCGGCCGTTCGCGACCGGCGGCGGCGCCTCGCAGGCAGCGTGGCGATCGTGCAACCGCCGTCCCTCGCCGTGACCGGCGCCGTGCTCATGACGCTTTTCGGGATCGCACTCGTTTTCCTCGCGCGCACCGCCTTCCCGCGCACGGAAACCGTGCCCGGCTTCATCGGGACCACGCACGAGCTCGTGCAGCTACGCGCGACACGACCCGGCCGCCTGCTGGCACGCCGCGTGCACCTCGGTGACCGGGTCGAAGCCGGCGACGACCTGTTCTCGGTTGCCACCGGCGTCGCGCCGCCCGGCGCCGGGGCGCCGGAAAGACTGCGGGCTATCGACCGCCGGCGGGACGCTATCGAGAAACAACGTATCGAACTGGTTGACGAGTTCACGTTGCGCGATCGGCTGCTCCAGCTGGAACTCGAGCGTGCCGTGGCGGACGGCATCCGTCTCGCCGCAAGGAAACGACTGCAGTTCGACCTCCTCGCCGCCGCGGCCGGCGAGCAGGATCGACTCTCGGCGCTCGCACGCGACGGATTCGTCGCGAGCACCGATCTGGTCCGCCAATCCGAGGCTGTTCTCGCGGCGCGCGCCACGCTCCTCGAGATCGAGGCGCGACACGATGCGGCGGCAGGCGTCGCGCAGCGCGTGGCCCTGGAACGGCAGAAGCTCACGGCCGAGCGACGGCGCCTGCTGGCCGGTCTCGACGACGACGACGAGGCCTTGCTCCTTGCACGCTACGAACTCGAGAGCGCGCACAGCTACTCGGTTCGCGCACCCGTCGCGGGCACGGTCGTTGCCGTGCAGGGCAACGCGGGTCAGGACGTCGGCGGAGCGGCACCGCTCGTCACGCTGTTGCCGGAAGGCGCAGAGCTCGTCGGCATCCTGCTGGTGCCGCCGCACGCCGTGGGCTTCCTGGCACCCGGCGACGACGTGCGCCTGGACGTCGCGGCATTTCCGCGCCAGGCATTCGGGCCGGTCGCCGGCCGACTCGTCGACGTCTCGCGTTCGACCTACGGCCCCGCCGAGCTGCGTTCGCCCGCGCCGTTCACCGGTGCCGCGTACAAGGCGACCGTGGCCCTCGATCGAGCGACCGTGGCCGCCAACGGCGAGATCCTGCTGCTGCAACCGGACATGACCCTGTCGGCCATCGTGACGACGGAACGCCGAACCCTGCTGCAATGGCTGCTGACACCGCTGCGCGCGCGGTCGGGCTAGGCGCATGACGATCGCGACGGCATCGGCGAAGCCGGGCCGGTCGCTGCTGCGCTTCGGCTTCACTCGGCGCCTGCCCATGCTGCACCAGGTGCGGCAGGCCGAATGCGCCCTCGCCTGTCTCGCCATGGTGGCGTCGTACCACGGCGATCGCATCGGCATCGCGGAATTGCGCCGCCGCTTTCGGGTATCCGCCCGGGGCAGCAGCCTCGGGACGCTGCTGCGTGCGGCCGCCCGTTGCGGTTACTCGCCGCGGCCGCTGCGGGCCGAACTCGACGAACTGAAGCGACTGCGCACGCCGGCGATCCTTCACTGGCGTTTCGATCACTTCGTCGTGTTGCGCAAGGCGGGGCGCCGCGCACTGCTCGTCCACGACCCCGCGGTCGGCGTCCGCCGGCTGTCCTGGCAACAGGCTTCGCGGGCATTCACGGGCGTGGCCGTGGAGGTGCTGCCGGCCGGCGGCACGCGTTTCGGCAATCCGCAGGCGCGCCTGCGCCTCGGCGACTTCTGGTCACGGTCGACCGGCCTCGTTCGGGCACTGCTGCACCTGCTGGGACTCTCGGTACTGCTGCAGGCGCTGACACTGCTGTCGCCGCTCGTCAACCAGGTCGTCGTCGACGAAGCCATCGCGCGGGCGGACCTAGACCTGCTGAACGCCGTGTTGCTCGGGTTCGCCGTGCTGATCGCGTCGCAGGCCGCCGTCGAGGCGCTGCGTTCGGCCGCAGGGCTGCACCTCGGCCAGGTACTGGGCCTGCAGCTGCGCTCGAACGTGCTGTGTCACCTGCTCCGCTTGCCCGTCAGCTACTTCGAGGAACGTCACGTCGGCGATATGGTGTCGCGCTTTGCGTCACTGGCACCGCTACAGAAGCTGATCTCCTCCGCCGTCATCACCGTGGTACTCGACGGCATGCTGTGCCTCGCAACGCTGGCCGTCATGTTTGCCTACTCTCCGCTCATGACGGCCCTGGTTGCCGGCGCGACCTGTGCCGGCTTTGCCGCGCGCGTCGCGCTCTTCCCGTGGCTGCGGCGGCGGACACAGGAGCAGATCGCCCGGGATGCCGACCTGCAGACCGTATTCCTCGAGTCCCTGCGCGCGATACGGCCGCTGAAACTGTTCGGGCGAGAGACGGAACGTCATGCGCGCTGGCAAAACGCGTACGTGGACGCCGCGAATACCGGCATCCGGCTGCAACGGTTTGCGATCGCATCGGCTGCCGGCCGTCGGCTGCTCGCCGGCGCGCTCGATGCCGCGGTGTACTACGTCGGCGCGCTCGCCGTCGTCGACGGCCGGATGACGCTCGGCATGTTCTTCGCGTTCCAGGCCTGGCGTGGCCAATTCGGGCGTGCCGCCGGCGAACTCGTCGACCAGTATTTCGTGTACCGCACGGTCGACGTGCACCGGGAACGCCTCGAAGACGTCGTGCACGCCCGCCCGGAGAGCAGCGGCAGCGCCGTGCCTGCCGAGGGCCGGCTACGCGGCGACATCCGCATCGATGGGCTGTCCTTTCGTTTCGCCGACGGCGAGCCCTGGCTGATGCGCGACGCGCGCGCCGACATTCGCGGCGGCGAGCGCATCGGGCTGGTCGGGCCGTCCGGTGGCGGCAAATCGACGTTGCTCAAGCTGATGCTCGGACTGTACGCCCCGGCCGCCGGTGCCGTCCGCTACGACGGCGCACCGCTGCCGTCGCTCGACCTGCACTGGTTCCGGCGCCGGGTCGGCACGGTCATGCAGGACGATCGGCTGCTGTCGGGCTCGCTCGCCGATAACATCGCATTCTTCGACGAAGAACCGGACCCGGTGCGCATTGCGCGTTCCGCGCGCCTCGCCTGCCTCCACGACGACATCGTCGACATGCCGATGGGCTACGACACACTGATCGGGGACATGGGTTCGACGCTGTCCGGCGGGCAGCGGCAGCGGCTGCTGCTCGCCCGCGCGCTCTACGCCGAGCCGGACATCCTGTTTCTCGACGAGGGCACGGCGAACCTCGACGCCGCCACCGAACGGCGACTGCTCGAGTCGTTGCGTGCACTCCGCTGCACGCAGATCATCGTGGCGCACCGCCGCGCCGCCATCGCACACTGCGACCGCGTGTTCAGGCTCGAGGATGGCCGGCTCGTCGAGGCCCCCTAGCGCACGCGATTGCCGAACGCGTCCCACACCTCGACGTCCCCGAAATCCAGCTCCCGCACCGCCGTCTCGATCGTCGAAAGATCGCCCACCACGACCCAGGACAGCGCCTCCGGCTCGAACGTGTCCCGCGCGAGCTGCAGGGCGACATCGCGCGTGACGGCCGCATAACGCTCGGCGCGGCCACCCGCGTAATCGAACGGCAGCCCGTAGCTGTCGGACGCGACGATGCTCCCGAGGAACCCGCGGTTCGTCGTGAACTGGCCGGGCAGGGAACGAATCCGGTTCGTCCGGGCCCGCGACACCTCCTCGTCCGTCGGCGGACGGGTCGATGCGAACTCCACGAACTCGCGGCGGATCTCGCGCATCGCGTCGGCGGTCCGGTCGGCCTGCACCTGGCCCTCGAGCGTCAGCAACTGGTCACCGCTGCGATTCGACGAGATACCGGACCGGTAGCCGTAGGACCAGGCCTTGTCCTCGCGCAGGTTCATGTTGAGCCGGGACTCGAAGCTGCCGCCGAAGATCCAGTTCACGATCGCGAGTGCCGCAGCGTCGTCCGGACTCCAGGGCGCGATCGCGTGGCCGGCGATGACCGTGCTCGACGCGGCGCCCGGCTGGTCGACCAGGATGACCCTCGGTGCCGGTTCAGGCGCGCTGCCGATCGGGCGGCCGGACGATGAGCCGGACGCGCGCCACTTGCCGAACGTGCGCCCGACGGAATCGCGCGCCTCGTCCAGCGTGATGTCGCCGATCATGTAGATCGTCAGGTTGTCGGGCGTGACCTGTCCCGCGTGAAAGTCGACGAGCCGTTCCCGCTCGATCTGCTCGAGGCTCGCCGGGGTCCAGACCGCGTCCATCGGGGAGTCCTCGCCGTAGACGACACGCGTGAACAGGCTGCCCGCCGCGCTCGACGGCGCCCGCTGCAGCGTCGCGAGCCAGCCGCCGATCTGCTGTTGCAGCTTCGCGAGCTCGTCATCGGGGAACGTGGGATAGCGGAGTGTCTCGAGCGCGAGTTCCAGCGACTCGTCGAGGTTTGATCGCAGGATTCGGTACCCGTAGCTGCTGTCCTCCAGCGACGCGCCGAGACGGCCGCTCATCGCGATCCGGTCGCGGGCCGCGGCGAGCTCGTTCGCGTCGTACTTCCGGGTGCCCTTGTCGGCAAGCATGAAAACGAAGTCGGCGAGCGCATGCGCATCGGGCGGTGCGGCTGTCTCGCCGGAACCCACGCGAATCACGACGTCGACGATCGGGACACTGCCGCGCTCGGCGACGACGAGCCGCACGCCGTTGTCGAGCGTCACGGACTGCGTTTCGGGAAAGCGGATGTCCTCCGCGCCTACCATGACGTCGGGAATGCGTGATCGGTCGACGTCGTCCTGCGCGGATGCGAAGTCGGGAAACGGGAAGACCGTCAGCTGGTAGTAGTGCCGGCCGAGCCAGCGCGCGGCTGCGCCGCGCACGTCCGCCGGCGTTGCATCGTTCAGCCAGCCGAGATCGCGGTTGATCGCGAGCGGGTCGTCCGAGTACAGGTAGCCCTCGGCCAGCAATGCGCCGATGGCGGATGACTGTTCGAGTCCGCCGAGTATCGCCATGTTGACTGCGAGCTTCGCGTTGGCCAGCAACTGCTCGTCCGGACCATCGGCCACGAATTCGGCGAGGACGCGATCGACGTGCGGCAGAACCTCTTCCGGCTCGACGCCGGGCTTGAGGTCGATGTACAGCCGGTATTCGCCGCTCACGACCCTGGCCTGGGGCGACGCGCCGACCGCGGTGGCGAGCTGCAGGTCGTCGACGAGCAGCTTGCGCAGCGGCGCGTTCTTGTTCGCCACCAGCGTCTGGTTCACGAGATACATCAGCGTTGCGTCCCGGTCGTTCGTGCCCGGGGTTGCCCACACCCGGGCGATGCGCGTTTGACCGACCTTGTCCCAGGCCTCCTCGATCCGGTTGGCCGGCAGTTCGGGGACCCACTGCTTCGCTTGCGACAACGGCTCGCCGACCGGCGCCGAACCGAAGTAGCGGCCGACCTTCTCCTTCGCCTCGTCGAGCCCGACGTCGCCGGCCAGCACGAGGACGACGTTCGACGCGCCGTAATAGGTCCGGAACCAGTCCTTGACATCGTCGAGCGACGCCGCGTCGAGATCGTCCATCGAGCCGATGACGGAATGCCGGTACGGGTGGTCGACCGGGTAGAGGCCTTCGCGGATCATGTCCCACATCTTCGCGTAGGGTTGTGTTTCGCCCTGCCGCTTCTCGTTCTGCACGACGCCGCGCTGCTCGTCGAGCGCGTCCTGCGTGATCGCGCCGAGCAGGTGGCTCATGCGATCGCTTTCCATCCACAACGCCATGTCGAGCGCCCCGGTCGGGACCGTCGCGTAGTAGTTCGTGCGATCCTCCGCCGTCGTACCGTTCATGCCGGTCGCGCCCGCATCGGTGAACGGCGAAAAGTACTCGCCGTCGCGGTTCTCCGTGCCCTGGAACATCAGGTGCTCGAACAGGTGCGCGAAACCGGTCTTGCCCTCGGGTTCGTCCTTCGAGCCCACGGCATACCACATGCCGACGAAGACCGTCGGCACCGAGCGGTCCGTATGCACGATCGTCGTCAGGCCGTTGTCGAGCCGGAAGACGTCGTAGTCGATGTCGACGCGGGTCGGCACGTCGCCCGCCGCGTGCGACGGTGCCGCCAGCACGAGCAGCAAGATAGCGGGAAGTCGGCGCATTACTTTCATGGGGTCTCCGCAGTGGCGTCGGGAAATATGCGACAATGCGATGCCGCCGATCCCTCAAGCTGACCATCGTAGCCCGCGGGGGTTCACTCAACCAGACCACGGTGACCGCGCATGCCCGAACCCGCCGTAGTGACCGTCGAATCGGTACCGGACGACGACGCAGCCGGACGCGCCGACCTCGAGCGGCTGCGGCGCGCCTTCAGCGGCGGACGCACACAGAGCCTCGCGTGGCGTGCCGCCCAGTTGCAAGCGCTCGAAACGATGGTGACGGACCGCGAACGCGACATCGTTGCCGCACTGCGCGCAGACCTCGGCAAGCCCGCGCAGGAATCCTGGATGACGGAGATTTCCACGGTGGCGGGCGACGCGGCCTATTGCCGACGGCGGCTGCGGCGCTGGAGCCGCGCGCGGCGCGTGCGCACGCCGCTCGTCGTACAGCCGGCCCGAAGCTGGATACAGCCGGAGCCGCTCGGCGTCGTACTCATCATCGGCGCCTGGAACTACCCGCTGCAGCTCACACTCGCGGGACTTGCCGCAGCCATCGCTGCCGGCAACTGCGTCGTCATCAAACCGTCGGAACTCGCGCCCCGGACCTCGGCACTGATCGCGCGGCTCTTGCCGGAATACCTGGACGACGACTGCTTCCTCGTGGTCGAGGGCGGCGTACCCGAAACGACGGCGCTGCTCCAGCAGCCCTTTGATCACATCCTGTACACGGGCAACGGTCATGTCGGCCGCATCGTGATGGAAGCCGCGGCTCGGCACCTCACGCCGGTCACGCTGGAACTCGGCGGCAAGAGCCCGTGCGTGGTGCTGCCGGACGCGAACCTCGACGTCGCCGCGCGACGCATCGCCTGGGGCAAATTCACGAACGCGGGCCAGACCTGCATCGCACCGGACTACATCCTCACCGACGCGGATACCGAGGCACGCCTGTTGCCGAAGCTGGCCGAGACGATCGCGGCCATGTACGGCAGCGATCCGTCCACGTCGGACTCCTACGGCCGCATCGTCAACGGGCGCCATTTCGAACGCCTGTCGAAGCTGCTGGGTTCGGGCACGCTGGCCATAGGCGGGCAATCGAACGCGGCCGAGCACTACATCGCGCCGACCGTGCTCACCAACGTCGCACCGGACAGCGCGGTCATGCGGGAGGAAATCTTCGGACCGATACTCCCGATCGTGCGCATCGATGACGAACGGCATGCGATCGAGTTCATCCGCGATCGTGACAAGCCGCTCGCCGCCTACCTGTTCACGGACAGCGCCGCGGCCCAGCATCACTTTCTCGACGACGTGAGCGCGGGCAGCGTGTGCATCAACGACACGATGATGTTCATGGCCGTGCCCGAACTCCCGTTCGGCGGCGTCGGCGCCAGCGGGATGGGCGCCTACTCCGGCAAGCGCGGCTTTCGCACGTTCAGCCACGACAAGGCCGTGCTGAAACGCGCCTGGTGGCCGGACGTCGTGCTGCGCTACGCGCCGTACACCGACGTCAAGTGGCGCTGGCTCCGTCGGCTCCGCTAGGCCCGCGACCGATCCTGGCGCAACGCCGGCAACGCGCCGGCCAGCATGCTGGCGACCAGCACGGCCATGCCGGCATTGATCATCAGCGAGTAGTCGTCGCCGTCGCCGAGCAGCCGGCCCGCGACCATCGGGCCGCTCGCCAGGCCCATTTTCGAGGCGAAGCCGGCGAGCGCAGCCGTCTGGCCGGTCTTGTCGAACGCCGCGCCCAGGCCCAGAAGGTAAGGAATCACGAATGCCCACGTGATGCCCATGGCGCAGTTTGCAACGAGGAACAGCGTTGCGTTGGCGCTGTAGTGCAACGCGTGGAACCCGGCAATCGTCACGATCATCGCGATGGCGATCGGCAGCGTGCGGCCGAAACGCAGCCCCAGCAGGACCACGAGCAACGCGCCGACGATGCCGATCCAGCCGGAGAGTGCGAGCGTCCATGTAATAAAGCCGATCTCGAGCGTCGCTGCGCGCGCGAGTCCGATGATGAACGCGAACAGGCCCATGTTCGCGGCCTGGAACAGGAATATCGCGCACAGGGTCAGCGCAAGCGGCTTCCACGCGACGCGCGTCGCGCCGTCGGCCGACTCCGCGCCTTTTTCCGGCACCGGGTAATGGGCGAGCCAGGGCACCATCGCGAGCGTCACCGTGCTGAAAGCGATCAACGCGAGAAACAGGGCCTCGACCCCGAACACCGGGACCAGCCGCGGCAGGTACAGGTTGCCGAGGCCACCCAGCCCGAACTGCACCACGAGCAGCACGCCGAACGTCCGGTCCGCGTTACCCGCACGCGCGATCACGGCGAACGCGACGCCGACGAGTGCGCCGCCGACGAGGCCGTGGATGAAACGTGCCCCGATCAGCACCGGCGCGCTTGCCGCGAGCATCGATAGCAGGTCCATGCCGATCAGCGCGAACAACAGGGTGTACGCGACCGGCCGCCACGGCAGCCGCGCGACGAGGAACACGATCGCGAGCGCACCGACGGCGGCTCCGTACACGTTCGCGCTGCCGACGTAGCCCGCCTGCTGTGCCGAGAAGCCGAGTCCGCCGATCAGGCCGTCGACGATCGCCGGCATGATGTTCACGTAGAAGAGACCGGCGGTCGCGAGGAACGCGAGGAATACCCTTGCCGCCATGCCGTCGCTACGCACCGCGGGTAGTACTCGCCGAGCGGGTTTCAAATCGCCGTTGATCGTCATTCGCACAAACTCCGGATGCGGTGCGCAACGAGCGCGGCATCGCGCCAGCGATACTCGTGGCCGTCGGACACGTGGTAGTACAGCACGCCGTTCGGAAACAGCACGACGATGATGCCGCCGTGGCCCGACATGGAGGGCACGGGCATCGGCGCATCGCACCCGAGCGTCGGCCCGGCATCCCAGGCCCAGAAGCCATTGTTGTAGTAGAGCGAGGGGCCGGCCGGCAACCCGCGATCGTCTGCGTCTCGCTGCAGCGCGGCGTCGAGCAGTTCGCGGTCGAGGCCTTCCGGCGGGTGCTCCGCATCGCCGAGCCACGCCCCGATCCGGGCGATGTCGTCCGCGGTCAGGAACAGGCCCCAGCCGGTCAGCGGCTGTGCGACGTCATCGCGTGTCGCCAGCGGCCAGGACAACGCACCGGAGACCGCCAGCGGCGCCCAGAACGGTTCGGCGACCAGTTCGCGGTAGATTCCCCGGTTGCCGGGCGCGACTTCGTCCAGCAATGCCTGCATGGCGGCGCCGGCGAGGTAAGTGTCGGACGAGTGATAGACGAACCGCTCCCCGGGCGCCTCACGCCGCGGGAAATGCCGGCACGCGAACCGCACGCGCTCGCGGTGTGTCTTCGCGTACAGGAACTGCACGTGCTCCGCGGAGCCTTCGTCGACGCCATCACCCGCGTTCTCGTAGTGGCCGGTCGCCATGTCGAGGGCGTGCTCGATCGTCACGCCGTCCCAGCCGGGCCGGCAGGCATCGACGAGCCCGTCGATGTCCCGTTGCGACGCGCCGGGCACCTGGTGTTCCAGGCGCATCATCGCAAGCCCGCCGAACAGTGACTTTGCCAGCGAGTACGACGGTAGCAGCATCTCGTCGCAGTGCGCGTACGTACCCTTGCGCGCCGCGCAGCCACTGCGGTAGTGAATGCCGTCGACGACGTAACCGTAGACACCGAGATCATCGGGATCGACGGCCGTCAGCGTCGCACCGTCGATTGCCGGGTAGTCCTCGGCCAGCTCGAGCACGTCGCGCACCAGGAAACGCCGTGCCCGGTTCGCGCGATCACGCAAGACGGCGGCGGCCGCACGCGCCGGGTCTGCCGGCATACGCGTTGCGTCGAGTGTCCCGCCCATCTCGAACTGGAAGTACGCGCAGGTCTCCGTATCGATCGTGTAGGACAGGCGTACGCGCTTCTGGCCGCCCTCCTGCCAGCGCAGCACGCCGTTGTGCGTGCAGTTCGCGCCCTTCTCGATCAGCGCGAACGGGACCTCGACGGTCACCTCGTCCGTCCCGGCGTCGGGGGTCGCGGACCCCGGCTGGAACGCGATGTCCCAACCCGGGTGCGACGTCGCAAGCACGCCCTGGTCGATCGGCACGAGCCGGTCGCCGTCGATCGTCCACGCCAGGGTCGCGGCGGGAAACGCCTGCACGCGCAACGCGGGACTCGATGCGTAGCGGTGCGGGTCGACGTGCGCGTCGAACGCGTCGGACCGCGTTTCACGCCATTTCAGCGTACCGGTGTCCGCCGTCGCGGAAGAGGCGGCGAGCAGCACGAGCCAGGCCAGCGCTTCAGAGCGCAATGCCCGCGTCTTCCAGCCGCCGCTTCAGGGGCTCGAGGTGCTTCTCGTAACGCCGCCAGCGCGCGAGCGCGTCGCGGAAGATCGGCTGACGCACCTGCGCGGCACTCGCGGTTGCGACCGGGGCCCGGTTGCGCTCGAACGCGAGACAGGCGTCCTCCCACTCTAGGCCGCAGGCCGCGATGATGCGCCGCGACTCGCGTTCCTGGTGATCGACGAGCACTTCGTAGTCGACGTCCACGATCGCTTCCGGGTGCAGCGCCCGCCAGTGCGCCATCAATCGATGATAGGCAATGTAGTACGCGGCGAGGTCGTCCAGGCTGTACGAGAACGGGTAGCCCATGCGGAACAGTGTGCGGTACATCGCAAGGCAGCTGTCCAGCGGATGCCGCCGCAGGTGCACGATGCGCGCATCGGGCAGCGCACGCCGGATGAGCCCGATGTACAGGAAGTTCGACGGCGTCTTGTCGACGAAGTACGGGCTCTCGCGCCCGTACGCGCCTACGCTGTCGAGGTACGCCGCGCCCAGCTCGGCCGGGTCCACGTTCAGGGACGCGTCGAGCAGCTGTACCTTGCCGGCCGTATCCGCAAGCCGGGTCAGCACCAGCGCGAAGTCGTTGATTTCGCCCATGCTGGTCACGGCGCTGTGGCTGCTGATAATGCGATCCACGAGTGTCGTGCCGCTGCGCGGCAGCCCCATCACGAAAATGGGTCCCGCGCCCGTATGACCGGGCGGCCCGGCGGCATACGTCGCATCGAACGCTGTCCGTATGCCGTCCAGCATCGCGACATCGTTGTTCACGTCGTAGGCCATGCGCCGGCGGCGTGCCGTGGCACCCCGCTCCAGGTACGCGAACGCGACATCGTAGTCGCCCAGGTCCTCGTGCTCCTTCGCCAGCGCGTAGCACAGCGGCACTTCGCCCGCATCGCCCGGCCGCAGGTGGCGCAGGCACGCGTCGAGATCGGCGACGTGGTTGCGCTCCGGTGTCTGGCGACGGAGGTTCGACCGGTTCTGCCAGGCATCGTAGTCGTCAGGATTCGCGTCAATGACGCGGCTGAACGCCTCTTCCGCCAGGTCGATCTCGCCGACGGCGACAAGCGATGCGGCCAGGTTGTAGCGCACCTGCGGACTGTCGGGATCGAGCTCGGCCGCGCGCTGGTAGCAGCGGTGCGCACGCGCGTGCTTGCCGACCTGCCCGAACAGCTCAGCCACGTGCTGTAGCAGCACCGGATCGTTCGCGGCGTCGGTCTCGAGGTCCGCGAGCTGCGCCAGCGCACAGTCGTGACGCCCGCAGAAAATGCTGGCCTCGGCGAACTGCAGCTGCGCGCCGCGATGCGCAGCGTCCCGCTCGAGGGCGTTGGCCGTCAGCTCCAGCATCTCGTCGAAACGCCCCTGCTGCTGCCGGGCCCGGCCGAGGAGAAGCATCGGCTCCGCGGCATCCGGACGCTGGCGCGCAAGTTCCTCGCAGGCAGCGGCGGCCTCCGCAGCGCGCCGCTGCCGCAGCAGCATCCGGACATTGCGAACGCCGACGTCGTAGGGATTGTCAGCGTGTTGTTGCGTCACGTCAGAATCGATAGTTCAGGGACAGCCCAAAGGTTCGTGGCAGGGACAGGAACTGCTTGTTGCCGTTGCCATAGTAACCGCTCGCCGGGTCCGTACCCATGTACGCTTCCGTGAACAGGCCGGTCACGCCCTCCTCGTTCGTGAGATTGCGCACGAACAAGGTCGCGTCCCAGGCATCGAAGGCCAGCGTCGTGGACAGGTCGACCAGCGTGAAGGCGTCGAGTTCCACGTTGAAGGTCGGGGAGTCGTTGATCGCATTGCGCGTCTCGGACTGGTAGTAGCCGTTTACGCGTGTGATCCATTGCTTGCCGCCGGACAGGTCCTTCGTGAAGATGCCGGTTGCCGTGAGCGAGTGCTCCGGCGTGCCCGGCAACTGTGCGCCGGCCAGCGCCCGCGGAGTCACCGCGTTGTCCGGCGCATACACGGGCTCGTCGAGCTGTGCGTCGACGTAGGCGTAGCCCACGCGGTACTCGAAGTTCTCATTGACGTAGCCGTCGATCTCGAACTCGAGTCCCTTCGTCGACGCGGAGTCTCCGTTGATTGCGGAATAGAAGCCCCAGTTCGTCGTCGCCGTGTTGACCTGCGGGTCCTGCCAGTCGACATAGAACGCTGCAGCCGACAAGCGTACCCGCTCGAACGTGCTCTTGATGCCGAGTTCGTAGTTGACGACCGAATCCGAATCGTAGCGAAGCCAACCCGGGTCCTCAGCGAAGGAACCCGTGGTCGGGACGGCGTTGGAGCCTCCGCGTCGATAGCCTTCGGACACGGTGCCGTAGACCGTCGACGAGTCGCTGATGTCGAGCGACGCGTTCAGCTTGAACAGCACATCGTCGTCGCTGACCTCGAACTGGCTCGTCTCGGGCGGGAACAGGTCCGTGTAGGCCGGCAGCGCGACGAACGTCGTGTTGTCGAAGTCGTTCTCGAACCAGCGCAGCCCGGCGGTCACCTGGAACGCGTCCGTGAAGTGGTAGCTGACCTCGCCGAACACGGACAGGTCGCGGTAGCTCTCGTCGCGGTCGTAGTCGAAGTCGAGATCGCCGCTCACCGCGTCGGCGAAGGCCGGGATCCACGCGTCCCACCACTGCTTGAAGCCGCGCAGGTAGCTTTGCTGCGTCGCGCTGAGGTCCTGGTCCATGTAGTAACCGCCGACGACCCAGTCGATGTTCGTGTCCGAGTTCGAGACCAGGCGCAGTTCCTGCACGATGGCGGAATCCGAGTACGTGCGCACGGCCGAGGCCATCGGCCGCGGGTAGTTGTAATAGAACGCGAGGAAGCCGGCCTGTGCGTAGAAGCCGGTGTTCTCGCTGACGCTGTCGCCCTCGTGGTCGTACGTCGAGGTGCTGGACGTCAACGTGGCAAAGCCGAGATCGAATTCCATCTCCAGCGACGCGAGCTCCACGTCGCGGGACGAGGGCTCGAGCTGGATCGAGCCGTTCTCGTAGTCGCCGTAGGTATTGCCGAAGCCGTCCTGCCCGACCGTCTCCTGGCGGCGCCCGCCGATGTCGTCGCTCTGCGCCTGCACCGCGGCCAGGATGCGCACGCGGTCGCTCGGCTCGTACAGGAAGCTCAGGCGCCCGTAGTTGATCTCGACCGTGTCGGCATCCTCGACGACGCGGTAGCTCGCCTCGGGATCCAGCACGCCGTTCGGCGCGACCGGGATGCCGTTTGCATCGAGCTCGTAGACGTTCACGTAGTCCGTGATGCCCGGGTAGTCGAGGCGACCGGCGTTCAGGCGGAACGCCGCGACATCGCTGACACCGAAGTTCGCGGTCACGTCCGCACTCCAGCCGACGCTCTCGGAACCCTCGACCTGGCTCCCGACGACGTTCACCTGGCCGCCGAACTCGCCCGGCTCGGGGCCGCGCAGGATGTACTTCACCGTGCCGCCGAGCGACCCGGAGCCGTACAGCGTGCCCTGCGGTCCGCGCAGCACCTCGACGCGCTCGACGTCGCGGATCACGAAGTTCGCGTACAGCGGCGTGTCGTTGACGTAGGTCGACACCGGCGGGGTCGTCGACAACTGGTAGTCGCCGAACGCCGCGCCGTCGACGTTCACGCCGCGGATCATGATGCCGTTGATGACGCCCGAGTTCCGGTAGCCGCGGTCGACGACGGCGACGCCGGGAACGGCGCGCATCAGGTCGGCCTGGTCGGTGATGAGCGCCTTCTCGAGGTCCTCGCCACTGATCGCCGAGATGTTGTACGGCACGTCCTGGATGGACGTCGCGCGGCGCGTCGCCGTCACGGTGATCTCTTCGAAGCCGTCGGCATCCTGTGCGAGGACGCCCGGACTCGTGCCGGCGATGATGGCGCCCATCGCCACGGCGAGTGGCGTCTTGCGAAAGGTGGTGTCAATGCTCATGTTGTCATCTCCAGTCGGGAGTCGGTTACCGCCGCAGCGTGCGCTTCGGCATGGCCAGGGGGCCCAGCGAGTCCAGGTACTCGCTGGTCGTGCCGCTGGCGTAGTGGGACAGGTCGATATCGCTGTCCCGGTAGGATTTCAGGACCTGGCCGAGACCGTTCCATCCGTCCGCACGCGCGGAGCGCACGGTGGACAGGTCGAGGCGCAGGGGAAAGATGTCGCGGCCTTCGCTGGCGGCGTACAGCACTTCGCCACCCGGTCCCGCGACGAGCGAACGGCCGACGCCCACCGGCGGGCCGAGGTTCACGTCGAAAACGATGCACTGGAACATCGCGGCACTCGCACGAATCATGCAGTGCTCCGCCTCGCGATCGATCGTGCTCGTGAGACTCGGGTGCAGGATGACTTCCGCGCCGAGGCTGACCAGCCCGCGCAGCATTTCGGGGAACCAGATGTCGTAGCAGTTGGAAATACCGAAACGCCCGACACCCGGCACGTCGAACACCGCCAGTTCCCGGCCGGGCGTGGTGTACGACTCGTAGGGGCGCCACGGAAACATCTTGCGGTAGCGCGTGACGACGGCGCCGTCGGGGTCGATAACCGGCACCGTGTTGTAGACCTTGCCGCCGGCGTCCTCGAACAGCGATCCGGGCACGAGCCAGATGCCGTGCTCCTTCGCGACGGCACGAAGCGCCTCCTCGCGCGGCCCCGGCAGCGGCTCCGCCGCCTTCGGGTTCGTGCCGCAGACGTTCAGCTCGCTCAACAACAGCATGTCGATCCACGGAAAACGCTTCACGACGGCTTCGATTTCCGCGGTAACGCGGTCCAGGTTGTCGCCGTTGGGCCCGTCGAGTTGCAGGCCGGCAATCGCAATCTTGCTCATGTTCTCCCCTTGTCCGGGGAAAACTACTGAAGCCCCTGCGCGGGGCATAGGTCCAGTTCGGAACTACCGAGCGGTCCAGTACTCAGTCGTGAGGCGCGGCAAACTCGATGCGTGCGGAGTCGACGATCTGCCGGTCCTGGTTGAAGTACTTGATGCGCTCGTCGTCGAAAACGATGTAGTAGACGGACTCGGCGGCATAGTTCCAGCGGTTCCAGCGGCGGAAGAAACGGTCGCCCTCGACGCGCCAGGTGCCCTCGTCGCGGTCATCGGCGTCCGTGTCCATGGACCCGCTCATGCGGCCGTCCGGGTGCAGGCGGATCGTGCACAGCGTGCCGTAGACCTCTTCGTAGTAGATCGTCGCGCCGGCCATGGCCTTTGCCAGCGCCTCGCCGCGCGCCCACGTGCCGACCGCGTTGTCGAGATGCTCCACCTGCCCCCGCACCAGGTGCCGGATCAGGTCGACGAGACGCTTTACGCCGGGAACGATGCGCTGCTGCGGCAGGCTCGTCACCCCCATCCGGAAGCAGTTCTCCGCCTGCCGCGGGTCGAAGTAGTAGCGCTCGACGGGCTCCAGCAGCACCCCGTGTTGCGCGGCCTCACCGACGAAATAGCCGACATTGAACTGCGGCGGCGCCTTGACCCAGTACGTGGTTCCGCCGACTTCGGGCGAAATGCGGAGCGGCACTCCGCGCATGTTCGACAGCGCGTCGCGCAGTTCGATGCGGCGCGCGCGCAGCGTCTTCGCCAGGCGCATCATCATGGCGTCGTAGTAGCCGAGTGACAGGAAATAGGCGGCCACGCGCTGGTTGTTGAGCGGCGGGTGACTGAACAGCGTGCGGCGGAGATTGCGCGCCTGCCGGATGAACGCGCGATTCGCGACGATGAATCCCAGGCGTATGCCGGGCGCCAGCACCTTCGCCAGTTCGCCGACGTAGATGACGCGGCCGGAGGTGTCCATGCTTCGCAGAGCCGGCAACGGCCGCGCGTCATAGTTCAGCTCGCACTCGTAGTCGTCCTCGACGATCAGGAAGTCCTGCTTCTCGGCGGCCCCGACGAGTTCGCGGCGACGCTCGAGCGGCATCGGGACCGCCGTCGGGATCTGGTGGCTCGGCGACGTGTACAGCCAGTTGCAGCCCCGGAGCGCGCCCGACACGACGAGACCGTCGTCGTCCACCGGCAACGACCGGATGCGCGCCCCGCGATCCTCCAGCAGCCCGCGCATCCGAAAGTTACCGGGCTCCTCGATACCCACTGTCGACGCGCCGTCGGCGAGCAGTTGGCTGATCAGGTACAGGCTGTTCTGCGTGCCGAGCGTGACCAGCACTTCGTCCGGCCCCGCCTGGATGCCGCGACGCGTCAGGAACTTCGTGCGAATCTCGTGCACCAGCATCGGGTCGTCAGCGTCGCCCGTGCCCGTGGACCACTCCTCGACGGCGCCGGCGCTCAGCGCCAGCTTGCTCGCCTCGCGCCATTCCGGCAGCGGAAACAGGCTCGGGTCGAACTTGCCGTCGATGAACGGGTACGGGTAGTTGTGCCAGTTCGGCACGTCGTAGGCTTCCGACTCGGCAACCCGCTCGTGCCGGATGCGGTTGCGCCAGACGAGCAATTCCGCGGCCGGATCGACGGGCTGCCCGGCTCGTGTGCCCGCGCGCGACTCCGGCAGCGTCTTGCTGACGAAAATTCCGCTGCGCTGGCGGCTGACGATGTAGCCGTCGGCGATCAGTTCCTGGTACACCGCGACGACGGTGTTGCGCGACACGTCGAGCTGCTGCGCAAGCCGCCGGGACGACGGCAGGCGCGATCCCGCCGGAAACGTACCCTTGGTGATGCCGTCCACGAGCCTTTGCCGAATCTGCGTCTGCAGGTTCAGGTCGCTGTCGCGGTCGAGGTAAATCAGCGGTTCCGGCATTCCGGCTTCCGTTCACGGGAGAACCCGCATTGTAACGGGATCGCGACCGCGGGACGCGGCACCGGACGCCGGCCGCCTTGACCCTGCTTTCGGCGGTGCCTTATCGTGCCGGCACACAAGAAGAACGAATCGGGGAAGCCATTGAAACGCCAATGCCTGTTTGCCGGCATGCTCTGCCTGGCAATGTCCTGCGTGCACGCCGAGACGACGGCTTTCGTCGGCGCGCGAATCCACACGGCCGACGGGGCCGTCATCGATGACGGCGTACTTCTCGTCGAGGACGGCCGCATCGGCGCGGTCGGGCCCCGGGGCAACATCCGGGTCCCGGGCGGCGCGACCGAGGTCGACGTTGCCGGCAAGGTCATCATCCCCGGTCTCGTCGACACCCACAGCCACGTCGGCGAGGTGTCGGGCGGCGACGGGTCCGCGCCGATCCAGCCGGAGGCCCGCGTGCTGGACTCGATCAACGTGCGCGACGCCGGTTTCCGGCGCGCGGTCGCCGGCGGGCTGACGTCGCTGAACATCATGCCGGGCTCCGGGCACCTGATGAGCGGCCAGACGATCTACGTGAAACTTCGCGGCGGCAACACGATCGAGGACATCGCCTATCGGCGGGACGACGGCGCCATCGCCGGCGGACTCAAGATGGCCAACGGCACGAACCCGCAGGACGCCACGCCGTTCCCGGGTACACGCGCGAAATCCGCGGCGCTCGTCCGGCAGAAATACGTCGAGGCCCTCGCGTACAGGGACAAGATGGCCGAAGGCCGGCAGGACCCGGACAAGATGCCGGAGCGTGACCTGTCACTGGACGTGCTCGTCGAGGTGCTCGACGGCACGCGCGTCGTCCACCATCACACGCACCGGCATGACGACATCGTGACGGTGCTCCGGCTGCAGAAGGAATTCGGCTTTCGCCTCGTCCTGCAGCACGTGAGCGAGGCGTACAAGGTCGCCGAAGAGATCAAGGCGGCCGGCGTGCCGGTCTCACTGATCCTCGTCGATGCGCCGGGCGGCAAGCTCGAAGCAATCGACCTCGAGTACCAGAGTCCCGCGCTGATGGAGCGCCTCGATATCGAAACGGCGTTCCACACGGATGACTACATCACGGACTCCCGATTCTTCCTGCGCATGGGTGCCATGGCGGTTCGCGCCGGCATGTCGCGCGACACCGCGCTCGAGGCGCTGACGATCGCGGGCGCACGTATGCTCGACATCGATGATCGCACCGGTTCGCTGGCGAAGGGCAAGGACGCGGATTTCGTCATCCTCTCGGGCGACCCGTTCAGCGTTTACACGCGAGTCCTGGAGACCTGGGTTGAAGGTCGCCGGGTGTTCGACCTGGACAACCCCGACGACCGCGCCGTCGCCGAGGGCGGTTTCGGCGTGCTCACGCCGTCGACCGCGCACGCGATCCACGGGTATTCGGAGGGCCACCGATGATTCGCGCATTTCTCACAGCATTGCTGGTCGCGTTTGCGGGTCCGGCCGTCGCCGGTGACATCGCGGTACGCGGCGAGCGCATTCACACCGGTACCGGCGAGACGATCGCCGACGGCGTCGTCGTCATTCGCGACGGGCGCATCGCCGCCGTCGGTCCGGCGGACCGCGTCCGCATTCCCGGCGGCATGCGCGTGATCGAGGCGACCGTCGTCACGCCGGGCCTGATCGATGCGCACTCCGTCGTCGGCCTCGCCGGGGCGCTGAACCAGCCGCACGACCAGGACCAGGTAGAACACTCCGAAGCGCTGCAGCCGGAACTGCGCGCCATCGACGCCTACAACGCCCGCGAGGTCCTCGTGAGCTGGCTGCGCGATTTCGGCGTCACGACGATCCACACCGGCCATGGCCCCGGCGAGATCGTGTCCGGCCAGACGATGATCGTGAAGACGACCGGCGGCACCGCGGAGGACGCGGTGATCGTGCCGGTAGCCATGGTGGCGGCAACGCTCGGCTCGAACGCATTGGCGGCCGCGGATTCGGGACGGAAGTCGCCCGGCACGCGGGCCAAGGTTTCGGCCATGCTGCGCACCGAACTCGTGGCAGCGCAGGCGTACGCGGCCAAGGTCGCGAAGGCGGCGCGCGAGAAGGACGCGGACACGCCGGATCGCGACCTGCGGAAGGAAGCGCTCGCCGCGGTGCTGAACCGCGAACGGCCGTTGCTCGTCACCGCCCAGCGCCACCAGGACATCCTCACGGCGCTGCGAATCGCCGACGAGTTCAACATCGACATCGTGCTGGACGGGGCTGCGGAGAGCTACCTCGTCCTGGACGAGATCAAGGCCGCAGGCGTGCCGGTGATCCTGCACCCGACGATGCTGCGGGCCTGGGGCGAAACAGAGAACATGTCACTGTCGACGGCCGCGAAACTGCGTGACGCCGGCATCCCGTTTGCCCTGCAAAGCGGCTTCGAGTCCTACGTGCCGAAGACGCGCGTCGTGCTGTTCGAGGCGGCGATGCTGCTCGGCTACGGGATCTCGTTCGATGACGCACTGGCGTCGGTCACGATCGACGCGGCGCGCCTGCTCGGCATCGATACGCGCACGGGCTCCATCGAGAAGGGCAAGGACGGCGATCTCGCGCTGTTCGACGGCGACCCGTTCGAGTACACGACGCACGTCACGGGGACGATCATCGACGGGGTCCAGGTCAGCGACACGGTGCGCTGACCCGCGACCCCGGGTAGGCCCCGGCCTACCTAGTCCGCGCCGACGGCGCGCGCGACCGGCGCCGGTGAACTGGCGCCCAGTACGAGTTTGCGCAACAGGTCGGCGAGCGCGAGCTGCTCGGCCTCGTCCAGCACCGCAAGCCGCTCCTTTGCCGCAGCGAGACGGTGGCTGATGGCGCGGTCGATTTCCAGGACGCCGTCCGCCGTCAGCGACACGTTTACGCCGCGCCGGTCGCTCGCATCCTGGCTGCGGCGGACGAATCCGCGTTCCTCGAGCCGATCGATCCGGTTCGTCATGGCGCCGGTGGACAGGTCCGTCTGGCGCGCGAGCCGGGTTGCAGACAACGTGAAAGGACGGCCCTGTCGCCTGAGCGCGGACAGGACGTCGTACTCCCAGAGCTCGAGGTCGAGCGGCTCCAGTGCGTGGGTCGCGTCGCGCAGGAACTTGCGGTACAGGCCCATCACGCGGATCACCACGCCCAGCGAGGCCGTGTCCAGCTCCGGCCGCTCGGCGGACCACTGGTCCAGGATGTCGTCGAATACGTCTTTGGTCATAAGGGGGAAACCGGTCACTAATTTTATATAAAAATACTTGACATCAAATAAAAATGGCAGATACTGCGCCAAAAGGCCACTAGTTTTTCGCCCACCGGTTACTGACAGATGGTCGCCGTACTCAAAGATCCACCGGAATTCCTCCTCCCCCTCCGGACCGCGGAGCCTCGCGGACCGGCGGACACCGCGGCCGCAAGGCTGGCGCTGGCCGACCGGATCGCCGACCTTCCGGGGATACTCGCCGTCGACAACGGCGCCGACCCGCTGCCGGTCAGCGTCTCCGTCTACCTCCGCAACGACAATGCGCCGCGACGCCTGCGTGCGCCGCGCATGGTGCTGTGCGACATCAGCCGGGACGGCATCCGTGTGCACGGTCTCGACCTGCCGGCGCGGCGCGCCGTGCTGACGGCGGGGTGGGGCACGGAGAGCGGTGACCACGTGCTGGTGTTCCTCCCGCGCGACGACCGCGAGGTCGACGTGTGCTGGACGATCCTTGCCCGTGCTCACCGTTCTCTCATGGACATTTCGGCGAGATTGCCTGCTGCGCGCCACGTGGCGCACAGGGACTTGCCGAGATTTTCACGCACGACCCTTCAATAACCAGGAGCCTTTATCATGCGCCCGCTTTTTGACGACCTCGACGAGTTTGCTTTCGATGACAGCGCCGCTGTCGGCCGCATACTCCGACAGCAGCGCAAGGAAGAGCGTCGGCATATTGCCAGTCGCAAGCCCCACAGTCCGGAAGACGAGGATTACTTCGACGACACGGACGGCTACGACGACTACGAGGATTACGACGACTACGACGACGACGAGTTCGACGAATACTCGGATAACTGACGACCTACCGGGTCGACATACCGCGGGGCGCCTTCGGCGCCCCGTTTTTTTTCAGCCTTTGCCCCGCGTCCGCGTGCGGCCCTCGCGGGCATTCTTCTCGATGAACGCGATGATCATGCCGGCGACGTCCTTGCCGGTCGCGTTCTCGATGCCCTCGAGTCCCGGGCTCGAGTTCACCTCCATGACCACCGGCCCGCGCTTCGACCGCAGCAGGTCGACACCCGCGACGTTCAGGCCCATCACGCGCGCCGAACGCACGGCCGTTGCCCGCTCCTCCGGCGTGATCTTGACGAGCGACGCCGTCCCGCCGCGATGCAGGTTGGAGCGGAACTCGCCTTCCTTGCCCTTGCGCATCATCGACGCGACGACCTTGTCGCCGACGACGAAGCAGCGAATGTCGGCGCCGTCCGCCTCCTTGACGAACTCCTGGACCATGAAGTTGGCGCCGAGGCCGCGAAACGCCTCGATGACACTCTCCGCCGCCTTGCGCGTTTCGGCGAGCACGACGCCCACGCCCTGCGTGCCTTCCAGCAGCTTGATGACCACCGGCGCGCCGCCGACCGTCGCCAGCAGGTCCTCGGTGTCGTCCGGCGAATTCGCGAAGCCTGTGACCGGCAGGCCGACGCCCTTGCGCGCCAGCAGCTGGCTGGCGCGCAGCTTGTCGCGCGACCGGGTGATCGCGACGGATTCATTCACCGAGTACACGCCCATCATCTCGAACTGCCGGACGACGGCCGTTCCGTAGAATGACACCGACGCACCGATGCGCGGAATGATGGCATCCGGACGCTCCAGCACCTCGCCCCGGTAATGCACCTCGGGGTTGTTGCTGACGATGTTCATGTAGCAGCGCTTGTGATTGACGACGCGGATCTCGTGGCCGCGCTCCTTGCCGGCCTCGATCAGGCGACGCGTCGAGTACAGATTGCTGTTCGTTGACAGTACGAATATCTTCATGCGGGTTACTCCCGTCGGGCCTGGCGCGGAACGCACCGGCCGGAATCAATCGGCCAGATTTGCGGCGAAGTCCTCGACACGTGTCTCGGCCTTCTCGACGCTTTTGAATCCGGCAATGTTGAATAACGCATCGCCTTCGTGGGCGAGCGGCAGATTGCTGCGTCCGATGACGATACCGTCGAACGGTGCCAGTATCGTTTTCTCTTCGTTGCCGAGGGGATCGCCCACGACGGCCAGGCGCGCGTCGCGCACGACTCGTGTACCCAGCGCGACCTTCTTGCTGACGATGCCGCTCAGCGGCGCCCGGACCCAGCTCGTCGACACGGCGATGACCGGGCTCACGGTTTCCCGAGCGGCCGCCTCGGGCAACATCCCGACGTGCCGCATGACCTTCAGCACGCCCTGGAGACCGGCGCGAATGCTCAGCTCATCGAAACGCAGTGCCTCGCCCGCCTCGTAGATCAGCAACGGAAAGCCCTTCTCCGCGGCGTAGGAGCGCAGGGATCCCTCGCGCAGGGCCGAGTTGAGAATCACCGGGGCGCCGAAGGCACGGGCCAGCGCCATCGTGTCCGGGTCGCCGACGTTCGCGCGCACCTGCGCGAGATTGGAACGATTGATGGCGCCCGTGTGCAGGTCGATACCGTAGTCCGCCTTGTCGACCACCTCGGTGAGGAACGTGTGCGCCATCCGCGACGCGATTGACCCCTTGGCGCTGCCCGGGAACGAGCGATTGAGGTCGCGCCGGTCCGGCAGGTACCGCGACAGGGCCAGGAACCCGTGCACGTTGACGACCGGCACCGCGAGCAGCGTGCCCCGCAGCGAGGCAAGCTTGCGCCGCTTCAGCAGGCGCCGGATCACCTCGACGCCGTTCAGTTCGTCGCCGTGAATCGCCGCGGAGACGAACAGGACTGGCCCGGGCCGCCGGCCGCGAATGACGTGCACCTGCATCGGCAGCGAAGAACCGGTGTAGAGGTCCGCCATCGGCAGGCTCACGGAACGCCGCTCGCCTGGCCGCACCGCGACGCCGCCGATGACCATGTCGCCACCGTTCTTCATCGCGCACCCTTCCCGGCCGGCCGCGGGCCGAGCAGGTAGGAACATTCCGGGTCGACCCGCGCCCAGCCTTCGAGCGCGGTACGCCCGAGGAGCATGCGAAACAGCATCGTGTCCCGTGACGTCAGCGTGATTTCTATCTCGCGCCGCACGTCGCCGATCACGAGTTCCGTCTCGATGACGAAGCGCCGCTCCCGGTGCCCGCCGGAATCGGCCACGGTCCGCTCGTCGATGACGTCGGCGATGCAAGTCACGACCGTCTCGTCGTCACGCTGGTTCGGGTGCATGCGAAACTCCACGCGGCGGCGGCCGTTCTCGGTGAAAGGGCGAACCTCGAAGGCATGCAGCGCGGACGTTCGCGCGCCCGTGTCGACCTTCGCCTTGATGTGCGTAAGGCCGAGCCCCGGAAGACTCAGCCACTCGCGCCAGCCGAGGACTCGTCGATCGTCGGACGTCATTCGGGAACCCATGACCTTCGTGTTTGCACCGTGTGCCGATTATGCCAAGGGACACCGGTCAACCGGAACGCAGGCGTGGCGATTATTTCGGGCGCCCGGCATGTCACGTCAACGACGGGAGCACGAGGCTCGCCATGCTCAGCAGCAGGAAAAAGCCGCACATGTCGGTGGCCGTGGTGAGCAGCGGCCCGGATGCCACGGCCGGGTCGAGCCGGAAGCGCTTCAGCAGCAGCGGCACCGTACCACCGATCGACACAGCGACGATCGTGTTGATGCCGAGCGCCGCGCCGACCACGAACCCGAGCACCGGGTTGCCCTTCCACAGCCACGCGACCAGACCCAGCAGGGTGCCCAGTGCGAGGCCGTTCAGCAGGCCGACGCTCACCTCCTTCCGCCATACCCGAAACACATCGCGCGGCAACGCCGCGCCGAGCGTCAGCTCACGCATGCTGACCGCCACTGCCTGGTTGCCGGAACAGCCGCTCATGTCGGAGACGATCGGCAGGAAGACGGCCAGCGCGATGACGGCGGCCAGCGTATCCTCGTACGCGGCGATGATGCTCGCCGCGGCGATGTTCAGCAGGATGTTGATACTCAACCAGGCCAGGCGCCGCCGCGAGCGCAACAGCACCGGCATGCTGCGCAACTCGTCGCCGCCGATGATGCCGGCCGCTTTCAGGCTGTCGCTCTCGGCCCGCTCGGTCAGGGCCTCCAGAACGGCGCGGCGGCGAACGATGCCCAGCAGGTTGTTGCGCGCGTCGACGACCGGCACGGCGGCGATGTCGTGCTCGTCGAAGAAGAACTCCAGGTCGTCCAGGTCGGCGTCGGGCGCAACGGTCAGCGGCACGGTCGCGAGCTCGCCGATTTTCATGTCCGGGTCCGCGAAAACGAGGTCGCGCAGCCGAATGACCCCCTTCAGCCGACGACGGAGCACGACGACGTAAATGTAGTGCACCGTGAGCAGCGAGTAGTCCTGCTCGCCGCCGGTGAGGTCATCGACGACTTCCCGCACGGTCTGCGACATTGGGTAGGAGGCGAACTCGGTCATCATCAGGCCGCCGGCGAGGTCCGGCGGGTAGGAAATGAGTTCCCGGACCTCCAGGGCATCCTCGGCGTCGAGGCGCGCGATGATGGCTTCCGCGTCCCGGTTGTCCAGTTCCGCCAGGACGTCCACGCGGTGGTCGGATGCGAGCTCGATGACGATCGGCGCGGCCTCATCGACCGGCATGTCCTCGATCAGGTCGGCCGCATGCGTATCCGGCAGCTCCTCCATGAGCTCCGCGGCGCGCTCCGGCGGGAGCCGGGTCAGCAGCGCGCGCTGCCGGTCGGGCTTGAGCGTGAAAACGGCGTGCAACAGGTCGCCCGGATCAAGACGATCGAGTAAAGTCTCGAACTGTTCCGGACTGGCCTCATCATCGAGGAGGTCGGAAATCTCGATCCAGGGTTGCACTTGTCGATTCGCCATATCAATCACCTCCTGGCGCCCGCGAGGCGCGCGCCGCTTCGACTCCGCCGCCCGTCAACGCCGGTAACTCGCACGCCATGAGAAAGACGCTCGGACCCGTCATTGCGCTCTTGATCAGCGTCGCCATCCTGCTGACCGGGCATGGCCTCCAGACCACGCTGCTGCCCATGCGTGCATCGCTGGAAGAGTTCCCGACGCTGGCGATCGGTACGATGGGCGCCTTCTACTTCTTCGGTTTCACGATCGGCTGCCTGAAAGGCGGCGAACTGATCAAGCGCGTCGGGCACATTCGCGTCTTCCTTGCGATGGCGGCACTCGCATCGGCAGCCCCGTTGCTGCACGGTCTCATAGTACATCCGATCCTGTGGGCCATGCTGCGGATGTTGTCGGGCTTCTGCTTTGCCGCACTGTACGTCGTCATCGAATCGTGGCTGAACGAGCAATCGACGAATGACAACCGCGGCACGATCTTCGCTACCTACGTCATGATCACGCTGACCGTCATGGCCGTCGGGCAGATGATGAACCTGCTGTACGATCCGCGCGGCCTCGAACTGTTTCTCATCGCTTCCGTCCTGGTCTCCATCGCGGCCGTACCCGTCGCGCTGTCGCGATCGCCCGCGCCCGATCTGCCGGAGTCGGTGTCGATCGATTTGCGGCGCCTGTACCGGATCAGTCCCGTCGGCTCGATCGCGTGCTTCGGCTCGGGGCTGACCACGGGCTCGTTCTGGGCGCTGGCGCCGGTCTTCACCGCCGCCATTACGGACGACGTCGCGCTGGCCGCGTGGTTCATGTCCGCGGCCGTCATCGGCGGCGCGGTGACACAGTGGCCGCTCGGTGCGTTGTCGGACCGGGCCGGGCGCCGCATCGTGCTCGGCCTGATGTGCCTGGCCGGGACGGTCATCAGCGCGGTCGTCGTCTTTGGCGCCGGCCAGTGGACGTTCGCCGCCGTCGCGCTGTCCGGTGCCGCGTGGGGCGCCGTCGGCTTTCCGCTGTACTCGATCGCCGTTGCTCACACGAACGATTTCGCGAACCCCACGGAGTACGTCACCGTCTCGGCGGGCCTGTTGCTGTTGTACGGGGTGGGCGCCATTATCGGCCCGCTTGCGGCCGCGCTGTGCATCGACCTGCTCGGTGCCGGCGGCCTGTTCCTGTTCCTCGCGTGGATCTACGGTGCGCTCGTGCTGACGGTGCTGTATCGAACGCTGCGCGGCAGGCAGCCGAGCGACGAACAGCACGTACCATTCGCCGACGCGCTCACCGCCGCTGCCACGGTATCGCACGTCTACGAAGAAGAAGTCCTGCAACAGGACGACAGCCAGCCGTGACGCGCGTTGCCGTGCCGGCTCGCATTACCGATAATCGGAATATCCACGACGCACGCAGGGAGTAGCATGACGGCGTTCCTGGGAATCCTGCTCGGCATCACCCTACTGATTGCCGGCGGCACGGCGCTTGTCGCCGGTGCGTCCAAGGTGGCCAGCCGATTCGGCATTTCGCCGATGATCATCGGACTGACGATCGTCGGCTTCGGCACCAGCGCACCGGAGCTGGTCGTCAACATCATGGGCGCCATCACCGGCCAGTCCGAACTCGCGTTCGGCAACGTCATCGGCTCGAACATCTCGAACCTCGGTCTCGTGCTGGCCTGCGCCGCGTTCATACGCGCCATCGACATACAGGGCGCGGTGGTCTACCGGGAAGTCCCGCTCCTGCTGCTGATCACGACGGTCATGACGGTGATGGCACTCGACGGCCCGCTCGACGGCGAAGTGCCCTACTTCTCGCGATCCGACGGCGTCGTGCTCCTGCTGCTGTTCCTGATCTTCCTGTACATGACCGTCCGCGACGTACTGACGGCCGAAGAAGACGATGCCCTGATCACGGAAGCGGCCATGGTGCCGCTGGCGGCAGCATCCGCGAACCGCTTCGTGATCGATTGGCTCCTGGTGCCGGCCGGCCTCGTCCTGCTGTTCATCGGCGGCAAGTGGACGGTGGACTTCAGCGTCGAGTTCGCCGAACTCGTCGGCGTGCCGACGTCGATCGTCGGCCTGTTCGTTGTCGCGATCGGTACCAGCATGCCGGAGCTCGTCACGTCCATCATCGCCGCGCTGCGGCGCGAGTCGGACCTGGCGCTCGGCAACATCATCGGCTCCAATATCTTCAATTCGCTGATGGTGCTGCCGGTCAGTGCCGTGGCCGCCCCGGTCGCGATACCCGACAACGGCGTCTTCGACCTCGTCGTGTCCTGGCTGTTCGCCGCGGTCCTGATACCGATCTTCTTCCTGCGAAACGCCCGGATAGAACGGCCGGCGGCGGTCTTCCTGCTGGCGGCCTACGTCGCTTATGCTGTGTACCGGACAGGTTGAACCGCGAGCGAATCCGACCATGCCTCCCGAGCTGACGAAGTTCCTGGACTACAAGCCCTTCGGCGGCAGCGACGAGGCCATCACGGTGGCCAATCTCGCGCTCGTCCTGCTGCTGGTGCTCGCCGGCTATGCGGTTGGACGCCTGTGCATGTATATCCTCAAGCGACGCCTCGCACACAGCCGGCTCGGCGCCGACGCGGTCCAGGCCATCAGCCGGGTGGCGTTCTGGGTCATCATCGTCCTCGTCTTTCTGACGGCACTGAGCCTGCTGCAGATACCATTGACGGCGTTCGCCTTCGTCACCGGCGCGGTGGCCATCGGCGTCGGCTTCGGCGCGCAGAACATCCTCAACAACTTCATCAGTGGCTGGATCCTGATGACCGAGAAGCCGATCCGCATCGACGACTTCGTCGAGATCGACGGCATGCACGGCGTCGTCGAGGGTATCGGCAACCGCTCCACCCGCATCCGGCGCACCGACGGCGTGCACCTGCTCGTGCCGAACAGCAGCCTGCTCGAACGCAACGTGATCAACTGGACGCTCGTCGACCGGGCCATCCGCACGTCCGTCCGGGTCGGCGTCGCCTACGGCTCGCCGGTCCGCAAGGTCGAGGAACTGATCGGCCTGGCCGTCCACGAACAGCCGGAGATCAACAAGGAACCGGAGCCCCGCGTCGTGTTCGAGGACTTCGGCGACAATGCACTCGTATTCGACACCTACTTCTGGTGCGACGTCTCGGGCGAAAAGGACCTGCGCCAGATTCGGAGCAATATTCGGTTCCGCCTTTGCGATCTGTTCGACGACCACGGCATCGTCGTCGCGTTCCCGCAGCGCGACGTGCATATCGATGCGACGTCGGCGGTGCCCGTACGCCTGATCGACGACAGGGAGAACGGCGATGAGCACTGACACGACGGCAACGGGCCTGTTGCATGCCAGCGTCCTCGACGGCACCGGCCGCGCGCGTGACCTCGAGCGCGATGCCATTCCGGCCTGGACACCGGACGACGGCATCCTGTGGCTGCACGTCGACTTCTCGCAGCCCGACACCGTCGTGCTGCTCGAGTCGGAGTTTCCCGTTGCGCTGCCCGACGTGGCGTTCGACCTGCTGACGGACCCGGAAACGCGGCCGCGCGCACTGCCGGTCGACGACGGCCTGATGGTCGCCCTTCGCGGCGTCAACATGAACCCCGGCGAGAACCCGGCGGACATGGTCTCGATTCGCGTCTGGGTGTCGCCGCAGGCCATCGTCACGTCACGGCGTCGGCGGCTGCTCGCCGTCCAGGACATCCGGGCCAAGCTCGACAAGGGCGACGGGCCGACCTCGCCCGGCGACTTCCTGTCGCAACTCGTGTCGACGCTTGCCGACCGGATCGGCGCCTACGTCGACAAGATCGAGGATGCGCTGCTGGAAGAGGAAGATACGATCGCGAACGACCAGGAGGCCGGCCAGCGACGATCACTGTCGAAGATCCGCCGCCAGATCGCGAACGTGCGGCGCTTCGTGGCGCCGCAGCGCGATGCGCTCGAGAAGTTGCACCGCTACCCGCCGACGTGGATGAGCAAGGACGAAGTCCAGGAACTGCGCGAGGAAGCAGACCGGATCGCCCGCTACGTCGAGGACCTCGACCTCGCCCGCGAGCGCTCGATTCTGCTGCACGAGGAATACCAGGGCCTCGTCGCGCAGCAGCAGAACAGCCGCATGTACGTGCTGTCGATCGTCGCCGCGATCTTTCTGCCGCTGACCTTCGTCACGGGCCTGCTTGGCATGAACGTGGGTGGCCTTCCGGGCGTCGAGAGCGAAACCGGTTTCGGCTGGTCGGTCGCCATCATGGTGGTCTGCGCGATCGCCGCAGCCCTGATCCTGCGCCTGAAACGATGGATGTAGCGGCCGTCAGGCCCGGTCCATGCTCGCCAGCCACTGCTTGACGAAACCCCGGCCCTTGCGGGTGAGGAACACGCGCTTGACGCGCAGGTTCATCGGGTCGGTGCGCAACTCGAGGAGGCCCGGGCCGGGCGTCTTGCGGGTCGTCAGCCCGGACAGGTCGGCGATGTTTCGCGACAACGCGGTAATCGACGTCGAATCGAGGTGATTGAGCAGCTCGCGCTGGCTCAGACCCTCGTGGCGGTACACACCGATCAGGATCAGCAAGCGCTGCGCGGTGATGTCGGCACTCAGTTTCGCGCGTGCGTAGCGCAGCGCGTTGTCGAGCGCGACGACGCTTTCTCCCCCCACGATCTCGGTCATGGTCGCCCCGGATAAAGCGCTTATGGTACTGCAATAATTGCGGGATCGCAATTATCCGCGACCGTCAGTCGTCGACGTCGTCGGACGCCTCGTCCTCCGGGACGCTGTTGCGGGGCACGGGTAACGCCAGCGCCGTGATCGTGGCACCCGGCCCGGCGGTCACGCTGCCGCGCGCGACCGGAAAGGACACGTTTCCATCCGGCGACGTGACGAAAAGTATCAGCCGGTTCGGGTACCTTTCGCGGTACGCCGTCAGGTCGAAGGTCTCCGTCAGCTCGGTCGTCTTCGTCTCCGCGCCGCGGTCGATGAGGTCGTTCAGGTCGGTCATCGAGTACTGTCCGCCGAACAGGACCCGTCCGCCGGCTTCGCCGCTGATGCGGTATTTCTCGTGCGTCGACTCGGATTTCTGCGTCACCGTGTAAACGCCGTCGCGTCCGAACTCATAGCGATAGCTGAGGCAAGCCAGTTCGTTCAGGTCGGCGCGGGTCGACAGTGCCAGCAGTTTTCCGAGCCCGATCAGCTCGAGGTGCCGTTCCGCGTAGCTCGACACCGGGCTGCCGTAGAACACCGACAGCCCTTTCATGCGTGCCCGGCTGACGCCCCGCCAGTCCATCGAGGCCACGACGACGCGTATGCCGGCCTTGTGCAGGGCCTCGGCGAACATCAGTGCAAGCTGGTTCGCGCCGACGATCAGCGTTCCGTTGGGCTCCGGGTTCGCGATGCCGAGCCAGCGTGCGACGATTCGCCCGCTGAGCGACTGCACCACGACCGTCCCCACGATGATCGTGAAGACCATCGGCACCAGTTTCTCCGAGCCCTCGAATCCGATGCCTTCGAGCCTGAGCGCGAAGAGCGCGGACACGGCCGCGGCAACGATGCCGCGCGGGAATATCCAGCCGATGTAGAGTCGCTCGCGGATATTGAGCCCGCTGCCGAGCGCGCAGACCAGCGCGCGAGCGGGACCGGCGATGAACTGCAGGAACAGGAAGACGAGCAGCGCGCCCATGCCCAGCGTCGTGAAGCTCGCGAAATCGATGCGCGCGGCGAGAATGATGAACAGGCCGGCGACCAGGACCAGCGTCAGGCTTTCCTTGAAATCGAGGATGTCGTCGAAATCCAGGTCGCGCATGTTCGCCTGCCAGACGCCCATGATCGTCACCGCCAGCAATCCCGACTCCGACGCCACGGACTCGGCGAGGCTGAACGCCAGGATGACCGACGCCAGCGCCAGGTAATCGCGAAGGTAGTCCGGCAGCCAGTGTCTCCGGAGCGCCACACCCATCGCGTGGCCGATGGCGACGCCGAGGCCTGCCCCGACGACCACGATCTTGCCGAAGGTCGCGGCGATGTGCGCCGCGCCTTCCGTATCCTGGGCGACGATGATGTAGTTGAAGACGAGGACGGCCAGGATCGCGCCGATCGGGTCGACGAGCACGCCCTCCCAGCGCAGGATATTCGCAATGCTGTCCGCCGGGCGGATGGTCCGCAGCATCGGCAGAATGACGGTCGGGCCGCTGACGGTCACGATCGCGCCGAACAGTGCGGCGAGATACAGGTTCCAGTCGAGGATGTAGTGCGCGCCGGCCGTGGCGGCCGCCCAGGTGATGACGACGCCGAGCGTGATGAGATTCCGTACCACCCCGCCGTGTCCACGAATCTCGGACAGCTTCAGCGTGATGCTGCCTTCGTAGAGTATGACCGCGACGGCCATGGAGACGATCGGCTCGAGCAGGTCGCCGAGGACGGCATCCGGGTCGAACCAGCCCAGCACCGGCCCCACGAGGAGGCCGGTCAGGAGCAGGAACAGGATGGACGGCACCTTCAGGCGCCAGGCGATCCACTGGCAAATGAACCCGGCGACCAGCAGGCCGCTCAGTATCGGCAGGATGTGGCTGTGCAACTCGGCGCGTCCGGACCGGCGATGGGCTCTATTCTAGACGCATCCCACGCGCCGCCGCGACTGCGCCCGCGTGTCCGGGCTCACGCGGCTTTTTCGACCGCCTCCAGGTTTCGCGCGGCGAAGTCCCAGTTGATCAGGTGTTCGAGGAACGCATCGACGTACTTCGCGCGAGCGTTCTGGTAGTCCAGGTAGTAGGCGTGCTCCCAGACGTCAAGCGTCAGCAGCGGCAGCAGGTGTGTCCCGACCGGCGAGTCGGCGTTCGACGTGCTCATGACCCGGAGCCGGGCGCCGTCCAGGACGAGCCAGGTCCAGCCGCTGCCGAACTGCGCCAGCGCTGAGTCACGAAAGGCCGACTTGAAGGCATCGACGCCGCCGAACTCGGTATCGACGAGCGTGCCCAGGCGGCCGTCCGGCCTGGCCGGCGCGTTCGGGCTCATGCTTTCCCAGAGGAATGCGTGGTTCCACGACTGGGCGGCGTTGTTCAGGATGCCGATCTCCGCCTGTTCGCGGGCGCGGCGGATGATCTCGACCAGCGGCAGGCCGGCCAGCGGCGTGCCGTCGATCTGCTTGTTCAGCTTGTCGATGTAGCCCTGATGGTGCCGCCCGTAGTGGTAGGACATCGTCTCGGACGAGATGTGCGGCTCGAGGGCGTCCTGATCGTAGGGCAGATTGGGTAACTCGATGGTCATTAACAGCCTCCTTTTGTTTACCCTAACACGACAGTTGCGGTCTCGCAACGATTTAACCGGCCGGTAATCATTTCCCCGGCACCACCCCCGTTGTGATAGCGTGACGCCGATTTCACGCGTCTGAACAGGACCCCATGAACGGAGACAACAACCTCGCCCTCTTCTGCGATTTCGAGAACATCGCGCTCGGCGTTCGCGACGTCAAGATGCCGACCTTCGATATCGACCTCGTCCTCGAACGCCTGCTGCTGAAGGGCAGCATCGTCACGAAGAAGGCGTACTGCGACTGGGACCGCTACAAGTCCTACAAGCCCGCGATGCACGAAGCGGCCTTCGAACTCATCGAGATTCCGCACATCAAGCTGTCCGGCAAGAACTCGGCGGACATCCGCATGGTCGTGGACGCACTCGACCTCTGCTACACGAAAGAGCACATCGACACGTTCGTCATCATTTCCGGCGACTCGGATTTCTCGCCGCTGGTCAGCAAGCTTCGGGAGAACGCCCGCACGGTGATCGGCGTCGGCGTGAAGCAGTCGACGTCCGACCTGCTGATCAGCAATTGCGACGAGTTCATCTTCTACGACGACCTCGTGCGCGGGGATGCCGGCGGTGACGGCCGGGGCGGCGACGAGACGAAGACCCGCGAAAAGAAGAAGTCCAAGAAAAAACGCGCCCGGAAGCAGGCCGACAAGGCCCAGGAAGCCATCGACCTGGTCATCGAGACCATGGAAGCGCTGTACTCGGAGCGCGGCGACCGCGCGAAGCTCTGGGGCTCCATGATCAAGCAGACCCTGAAGCGCCGGCGGCCCGGCTTCAACGAGTCCTACTACGGCTTCAGCTCCTTCAGCGACCTGCTGGAAGAGGCCGAGAACCGCAAGCAGCTGGTCTTGGAACTCGACGAAAAATCCGGCGGTTACGTCGTGCGCGCCATCCGCGACGGCAGCTAGGGCACCCGTCCGGGCGGCGCGGTCCGCGAGGCCGCCCACTTAACGCCGCGGCATTTTGGCGCTACAGTAGCCCAATGAATGCGTTGCGCCTCATCACCCGGAGTTTCCGGGGCCTGTTGCTGGCCGGGTTGCTCCTGGGCGCCCAGGTCGGTGCGCTGGCGCACGCGTTCGAACATGACCCGGGCACCGCGCAGCTCAATGCCTGTGCCGCCTGCGTTACGGTCGCGCAACTCGGTTCGGCGGCCACAGGCACGCCGGCGGAGCTCGATCTCGTTCACCAGCGTGTCGCGGCGCCACACGCCGAGCGCTGGTCGCTCGCCCCGGCCTCACGTACCACCGCGCGTCAGCGCGGCCCGCCCGACCTCCTGCCCAACCCGCGCTAGACCCCGGCGAGCCACGGCTCGTCGAATTGCCGTCGCTGCGGTCTGCGGTGCCCGGACGTCTCCGGTCATGGCAATCCGCACCCTCGACGGTCTCGAACAGCCCATTTGGCAGGATACAGAACATGAAAACCCCCATTCTTACGGCTGGCGCCCTCTGCGCCGGCCTGCTCAGCGGCATCCCGGCCTTCGCGCAGGACGCCGACGACGAACATCACGTCATCGACGAAGTGGTCGTAACCGCGACGCCGCTCGCCCGCACGGTCGAGCAGCTGGCGCAGCCGACGTCGGTCATCAGCGGCGCCCAACTTGCGCGAGCTCAGTCGACCAGCATCGGCGAGACCCTGGCCGATGAACCCGGCGTCACCGCCAGCTACTTCGGCCCCGTCTCTTCGCGGCCGATCATCCGCGGCCAGTACGGTGAACGCGTGCGCGTGCTGGCGAACGGCCTCGATGCGCTCGATGCGTCCGCGCTCAGCGAGGACCATGCCGTGAGCCTCAGCTCCATCCTGGCGGACCGGGTCGAGGTCGTGCGCGGCCCGGCGACGTTGCTCTATGGCAGCGGCGCGGCCGGCGGGCTCGTCAATATCGTCGACTCGCGCATCGCCACCGCGCCGCTCGAGAAACCGCTGAGCGGCGCCGTGTCGCTCGGTTCCGACTCGGCGACCGGAAAGGCGGACGGTGCCGTACGCATCGACGCCGGCACGTCGGACTTCGCCTTTCACGCCGACTGGTTCCGCCGCGACACGGACGACGTCGAGATCCCCGGCTTCGCCGAGTCCGAGCGCCTGCGCGCACTCGAGGACCACGACGATCACGACGATCACGAGGATGAGGACGAGGAAGAGCACGACGAACACGAGGAGGAAGAGGCCTACGGCATCGTCGAGAACTCGGACAGCCGCACGGAAGGCGGATCCGCGGCGATCAGCCTTACCGGCGAAGACAGCTACGTCGGATTCTCGGTCAGTCGCTATACCAGCAACTACGGGATCCCGGGCGTGCACGAGCACCACCATGAAGAAGACGAAGAGCATGACGAGGAAGAGGAACATGACGAAGAGCACGAGGACCACGAGGAAGCGGTCCGCGTCGATCTGGACCAGACCCGCTACGACCTTGCCGGCGACACCGGTGCGGTAGGCTTTCTCGACGGCGTCCGCTTCCGTATCGCGCGCAACGAGTACCGCCACACGGAACTCGAGGGCGAGGAAATCGGCACCGTGTTCGACACGACGGGCACCGACGCACGCTTCGAGTTCCGGCACCGGCCGGGTGCGCTCGAAGGCGCCATCGGCGTGCAGTACAAGCACATCGACTTTGCGGCGGAAGGCGAAGAAGCCTTCGTACCGGGCTCGAAGACGGCGCAGTCCAGCCTGTTCGCGTTCGAGGAGTATTCCGTCAGCAACGACGTCGTGCTGCAGGGCAGTGCCCGGATCGAAGCCCAGACGATCGATGCCGAGGGTTACTCGGAGTATTCGGAAACCGCGGTCGGTGCATCGCTCGGCGCAATCTGGTCGTTGTCGGGCAGCCTGGATCTCTCGGCAAACCTTGCGCTGACGGAACGCCACCCGAACGCGACCGAACTGTACGCGGACGGCCCGCACCTCGCGGTACAGCGCTACGAAATCGGGTCGGCGGCGCAGGGACTCGGCATCCTCGACAAGGAAACGTCGACGAACCTGGATCTCACGCTGCGCGGCGAAGCCGGGCGCTTCGAGTACACGATCACGGGCTTCATCAACGCCGTCGACGACTACATCCTGCTCCGGCCGACCGCGGATACGATGGACGAGCTGCCGGTTTACCTGTATGCGCAGACCGATGCGACGCTGTACGGCTTCGAGGCTTCCGCGCTGGTCGAGCTGCTCGCAACGTCGAATTCGCACCTGCATCTCAGCCTGACCTCCGACTTCGTCTACGGCGAAGAGGACGACTCCGGTGCTTACCTGCCGAGAATCCCGCCGCTGCGCTACGGTGCGGGCCTGCACTACACGCGGGGACCGTTCGAGGCGTCCATCGACGCGGTGCATCACCTGGAACAGGACCACACGGCGGCGAACGAGTTGCCGACCGATGCCTACACACTGGTCGGCGTCGAAGGCAGTTACGCCGTGAACGACGAGTTGTTCCTGTTCGTCAAGGGCACGAACCTCGGCGATGAGGACGCGCGCCGGCACGCTTCGCCATTGAAGGATACGGTGCCGCTGCCGGGCCGGTCGGTCGCACTCGGCCTGCGCTGGAGTTTCTAGCGGCGCCTCGCTAGACGGCCTCCCCGGCGGCATGCCCCGACGACCAGGCCCACTGGAAGTTGAAGCCGCCGAGGTGGCCGGTCACGTCGACGACCTCGCCGATGCAATACAGGCCGGGCACGCGCTGCGACTCCATCGTCTTCGACGACAGTTCGGCCGTGTCCACGCCACCCAGCGTCACTTCGGCCGTCCGGTACCCTTCGGTGCCGGACGGCTGTACCCGCCAGCCGTTCAAAACGGCACCCAACCGGTCGAGCTCGCGGTCCGGGAATTCGCCGGCCGGTGTCTCGGCGCGCGCTGGCCACAACAGGCCCTGCAGCTCCAGCGCCAATGCTCGCGGCAGGTACCCGGACAAGACGGTACGCAGCAGCGATCGCGGCTCGGCCCGCTTTGCAGCGCGCAGCAGGCCGGCCGCGTCGTCGTCCGGCATCAGGTCGATGGTCAGCGGGTCGCCGGTCCGCCAGTAGCTGGACGCCTGCAACATGGCCGGGCCGCTCATGCCCCGGTGCGTGAAAAGGATGTCTTCGGTGAAGGCGCGGCCGGCGGATACCGTGGCGGGCACGCTGACGCCGGACAGCCGGCCGGTCAGATCCTGCAGCGCCCCACTGAATGTGAACGGTACGAGGCCTGCCCGCGTTTCCAGGACCGCGAGCCCGAATTGCTTCGCGAGCCGGTAACCGAAGTCCGACGCGCCCATTTTCGGGATGGACAGGCCGCCGGTCGCGACCACCAGCGCGTCGGCGGCAAAGTGGCCGTGCGCGGAGGACACCCGGAACCCCGACCCGTGCTCGACGGCCGCCACATCGCTGCCGGTCTCGATGCGCACGCCGGCATCGGCACATTCCGCCGTCAGCATTGCGACGATTTGCTTCGACGAGACATCACAGAAGAGCTGCCCGGCCGTCTTCTCGTGCCAGGCGATGCCGTGCCGGTCCACCAGCCCGATAAAATCGTGTTGCGTGTAACGACGCAGCGCGGATATGCAGAACTTCGGGTTCCCGGACAGGTAGTGCCCGGGCGAGCAATGGAGATTGGTAAAATTGCACCGGCCGCCGCCGGACATGAGAATCTTCTTGCCGACGCGGTTCGCGCCTTCGAGCACGACAACGCGACGGCCGCGGCGACCGGCGGTCAGGGCACAGAACAGCCCGGCGGCGCCGCCGCCGAGCACTATGACGTCGTAATGCTGCATCGTAGTCCGACAGTATGAATCAGAACGCGGGGGGAACCGCCATCAAATCAAGAATTGCAGGCTGCCTTACCTGCCTTGTCATCGTCCTGGGTGCGTGCGCGCCGCAGGCGGCCCGTGATGCCTCGTCCGTCGTGGCGAACGATCCGTACCGGCTGGATGCCGCGGTCCGGCCCGTCGCGCAGGCATTGGAGCTCGCCATCGACCCGGCGGAACCCGGTTACTCGGGCTCCGCGCACATCGAGGTCGAGCTCGACCAGCCGCGCAACCGGATACGCCTGCACGCGAAAGACATGACGATCGAAGACGTGCGCGTGAACGACGGCGCGGGCGACATCGCCGTCGAGTTCTCGCAGGACGACATGGGACAACTGCTGGTCGTCAGCCCGGTACCGCTGGCCGCCGGCCGCTACGTCCTGACCGTCGACTTCACGAACGACTACAACGTCAATGGTGAAGGCATCTTCCACGCCGAGTCGGACGGCAAGCATTTCGTCTTCAGCCAGTTCGAGGCGATCCATGCGCGCGAAGCATTCCCCTGCTTCGACGAACCCGGCTTCAAGTTTCCGTGGCAGCTGACGATCACGGTGCCGGAAGACCAGCTCGCGATCACGAATACGCCGGTCGCGTCGGTGACGACGAACGACGGCTACACGCGCACGGAGTTCGCCGCCACGCCGGCGTTGCCGTCCTACCTCATCGCCGTTGCCGTCGGCGACTTCGACACGGTCGACATTCCGGGCACGTCCGTGCCGACGCGCGTGATCGTACCGGCGGGCAAGGCTGCGCTGGTGGCACACGCGGTCGACACCACGCCGCCGCTGCTCGCTTACCTCGAGGATTACTTTGGACAGCCGTACCCGTTCGCGAAGCTCGACCTGATCGCCACATTTGGCGCGTTTTCCGGTGCGATGGAACACCCGGGCGCCATCACCTACTCCGACCATATCCTGCTGCTCGACGAATCGGCCAGCGCCGCCCAGAAGGCCGGGCAGATACGCGTGAATGCCCACGAACTTGCGCACCAGTGGTTCGGCAACCTGGTCACGATGCAGTGGTGGGACGATCTCTGGCTCAACGAGTCCTTCGCCGACTGGATGGCCGACAAGACCGCAGACGCGGTGTTCCCCGAGTACAACGGGGACCTCAACCAGCTCCGCACGATCCTTCGCGTCATGGAACTCGACGCGGCACCCTCCGCGCGCCCGATCCGCCACCGGTTCCAGGCCAACGACAACTTCTTCGACGGTGTTTTCCTCTCCTACTACAAGGGCAAATCGGTGCTCGGCATGTTCGAGCGCGCCGTCGGCCCCGAGACCTTCCGTGAGGGCGTGAACCGCTACCTGCGAAAGTTCAGCCGGGGCAACGCCGTCGCGAACGACCTGTGGGAGTCGATCAACGCCGGCGCCGACTTCGACCTCGCCCGAGGACTCGCCACCTTCATCGACCAGCCGGGCGTGCCGCTGGTGACCGTCGAGGACCTCGGCGACGGCCGCTATCGCTTCACGCAGCAGCGGCTGCTGAACGCCGGTGACCAGCAGTCGGACCCGCAGACGTGGATGATCCCTATCGAGTACACGTTCCGGTCGGGTGACACCGCGCGGCAGGGCGACCTGCTGCTCGACGCCGCCTCAGCCACGGTCGATCTCGGCGCGAACGTCGCGTGGATCGAACCGAACCGCGGCCAGCGCGGCTATTACCGCTGGCAGGTCCCCGCGGCAATGCAGTCGCGTCTCGCCGCAGACGCCGGCGAATTCCTGAGCCCCGGCGGCCGCATGGGCATGCTCAGCAACGCCTGGGCGCTGCTGCTCGCCGATGTCATCGACGGCGACGACCTGCTGGACACGCTGCGCGGCCTGTCCGGCGACCCGGACGCGAACGTTATCGCCGCACTGCTCGACCAGCTCGGCAACGTCGAGGCTAACCTGCTCGAGCCGGCACTCGACGACGAGTACGCGGACTTCGTGCGGGCGTTGCTGACGCCCGCGCTCGCGCGCATCGGGACCGCGCCGCGCGAAGGGGAGTCTCCGGATGTGCAGACACTGCGCCCGCGACTGATGCTGAAGCTGGCCGACGAGGGCCGCGACCCGGTTGTCCGCGAGATTCTTGCCCAGGAAGTGCAGCGCTACCTCGACGGCGAGATACCGATGTCTCCAATCGTGTCGACCGGGATGGAGACGGAAGCGCAGCGCGGCGACGTCGCTCGCTTCGCCCGCTACCGGGCGCAACTCGATCGCGTCGAATCGCCGTCGGAACGTCTGGCCGTCCTGTCCGCCCTCGGCGCGTTCCGTGATCCGGCCGCCGTCGAGGCGGCGCTCGCGTTCGCCCTGGACGCGCCGTTGAAGCCCGTGGAACTGGGATCCGTGCTGACGGAACTGGCCAGGGACGACACGAACCGGGCGCGCCTGCGGACCTGGGCGATGGCGAACGATGCCGCCCTGCGCGAGCGCCTGCCCCCGTCCAGCATGGCGCGCATTCCGTCGAGCCTCGTCAGTTGCGATGCCGGCCCGCTGCCGGGCGTCGTCGACTTCTACGGCGCCCCGGAGCGCGCGGCGCCCGGCATCGAGCGGCGTCTCGCCGTGCTCGAGACGCGGGTTGCCGACTGTGTCGCACTGAAGAACCGCGAGATCGGCTCGGTTCGCGCCTACCTTTCGGCGCCGTAGCGGAAAGGGGCCTGTGAAAACGGGCCCCGCCCCGCGACGGCGCGCTATCCGCCAGGAGCACCCATGACCCCGCGACAGGCCCGCACGCTGGCCGCCTACAACCACTGGATGAACGACAAGCTCTACGCGGTCTGCGCAGACCTGCCCGACGCCGCCCGGCGTGAGGACCGCGGGGCGTTTTTCCGTTCGATTCACGGCACGCTGAATCACCTGTTGCTGGCCGACCGGGTCTGGCTCGGCCGGTTTACCGGGGAGCCGTACGTCGTGGAGGGGCTCGACCAGGAGTTGTACGCCGACTTCGACGAGCTACGCGCAGAGCGCGAACGCACCGACGTCGACATCGTCAGCTGGACCGACCGGCAGACCGACGAAACGCTTGCCGCGGCCTTCGAGTTTCGCAGCATCACGAACCCGAAGCCGCGCACTTTGCCGCTATGGGTCTGCGTCACGCATTTTTTCAACCACCAGGCCCACCATCGGGGCCAGCTGACGACGTTGCTGGCGCAGGCCGGTGTCGACTACGGCGTCACGGACCTGCTGTGGATGCCGGACGTCGGCCGGTGATCCCGGGCGACGCCCGGCACCGTCAGGTTTCCGGCGCGGCGCAGTAACGCCCGATGAACCCGGCATGCGCCGGCATGCCCGCCAGAACGGGGTATCGTCGCGCTCGGTCAGCTTGTAGTGCAGTACGAGGAAATCGCGTATGCCCTGTTGTCGAGATCGTTTGGGCCGGGTACATCGGAGTTCGCGATGCTGATCGACGCGCAGAACGAGGCGAAGTACGGCGTGGCTGATTTCATCACGATGCGCGCTCCTTGGCGGCAACGCCGGCCGCCGTTCAGTTCCCGACGTCAATAAACGTGTTGATGGATAGCCGTCCGGCCACGGGATCCGGCGGTGGGACCTTGCGGCTGTCGACGGATCCCGAGTGCAGCGAGTTCCTCCGGTAGATCACCAGTCGGTTGAAGACGCCGTCGACCCCGGCAATTTGTTCGAACAGGTCCGTATCGCCGTCGATGTAGCCCGCGGCCGGCGCATCGGGCCCGACTTCCTGCCGGCGCAGGCAGCGCGAATACCCATCGAGGCGGGCCTCGTCGATGTATTCGTAACCCGTCTCCCGATGGCGGTAGAACGCCGTGCCTCCCCAGTCGCCCCGGAAAAGGTAGTGCACGGTGGCCAGGCCGCTCGCCCCGACCGAGTCGATGTGCGGGATCCGCTGCAGGAACCCGAGCGAGTCGGGCGGCCGCATCAGCAGCGAGTAGTGACACAGCGGGAACGTCAGCCGTCCCGCCGGCAGGCCGAACCATTCCTGCAGGTTTGGCGCAATCAGCTCTTCCAATAGTTTCTCGTAGTTCACGGGTGCCCGTGCGCGTATACCCGGATACATCCTGCCGATTGGCACGAAACTCGACCGCGCCGCCTTGCGCAGGAGCCGGTCGGGGTCGGCAACGAACGAATCGACGATCAGTAGCGGGGCGCCCTCGTTGCCGAGTTCGACCCGTCGGACCGCGAGATCCCGGTGCAGTTCGAGGAGCATTAGCCGGGCTGCTCAGCCAGGCCTCAGGTGCGCGCCGCGGGCCCGAGCTTGCGCCACACCGAGCTGTCTGCCGGGCAGTAGCGCTCGAGAAAGGCCTGGTGCGACGGCATGCTCTGCACGACGGCATTGATGGGCTTCCGGATCGCCTCGAACAGGCGGCCCAGGTCGGCATCCGGCAGCGCTCGGGCCACCGGGTGATGGTCCGCCGGCATGATGCCCTGGCCGATCATCACGTGGGTCCACGAGTCGAGCCGGAACAGCTCGTCGTCGCCCTGCCAGACATGGGCGCGATCGCGAAACAGCTGAATGCGCTCGGCAAGCCCGTCCGGGAGCGTCATTTCCCGGCATTCGCGCCACAGCGCTTCGTCACGCTGATTGGCGTGATAGTGCAGGATGATGAAATCCCGTACGTGCTCCATCTCCGCCCGGCTCACGCGGTTGTAGCGCTCGACCACCGAGTCGGAGATGCCGTTCGACGGGAACATGTGGATCAGGCGCACAAGGCCGCTGATGGCCAGGTGAATACTGGTCGATTCGAGCGGCTCGATGAACCCGGCAGCCAGGCCGAGTGCGACGACGTTCTTGTTCCAGGCCTTCAGCCGGCGCCCGGTACGGAACGGCACCAGCCACGGGTCCCGGACCGCAGGCGCCGCGGCATCACGCACCAGCTTGGCCGTCGCTTCGTCGTCGGACATGTGCTGTGACGAGAACACCAGTCCGCAGCCGACCCGGTGTTGCAGCGGGATGTGCCAGCGCCAGCCGGCTTCGTGCGCGATCGCCCGCGTATAGGGAACAGCCGGGCCGACGGACTCGGTCTGCAGTGCCACCGCCCTGTCGCACGGCAGCCAGTTGTTCCAGTCTTCATAGCCGGTCTTGAGCGTCTGCTCGATCAGCAGGCCGCGGAAGCCGGTGCAGTCGATGAAGAGGTCTCCCTCGATCACGTCGCCGCTGTCCAGCACCAGCGCCTCGACGAAGCCGCTCTCACCGTTCTGGCGCACCTCGCTGATCTTGCCTTCCAGCCGGGTAACGCCGCGTTTCTCCGCCATGCGCCGGAGAAAAGCTGCATAGAGCGCCGCGTCGAAGTGGTAAGCGTAGTTGACCTCCGGATTGCCCGGCGCTGACGGAGACTTGGCCCAGCGCACGGACCACTGACCTGCCGATTCACCACCTTTCGAAAGCAGCGCGAACTGGTCGGTTCGTGACGCGACAGTCTCGAGGCAGAAATCGCCCAGTTCCGACCGCATGCCGCGCCGCAGGCTGTCGAGCCAGAAGTGGTGAAACTCGCAGGCCCAGATTCCGAGCCCCGTGTAGCCGAAGGGATGGATATAGCGATCACCCGGCTGCAGCCAGTCTTCGAAGGAGATCGACAGCTTGAAACTGCCGGCGACTTCTTTCAGGAACTCCCGCTCATCTATCTGTAGCAACTGGTGAAAAGTGCGAATCGTGGGAATCGTCGATTCGCCGACGCCCACGGTACCGATCTGCTCCGACTCCACCAGCGTGATATCGAGCAGCTCCCGAAACTGGAACGACAGTGCCGTGGCCGCGACCCACCCGGCCGTGCCACCGCCGGCAATCACGACCTTCCCGATTCTTTGCTGCTCGCCATTCACCCGTACTTACCTCGTACCGCCGCCGCGCAGCGCCGTATCATCGATTCAGTTTGTCGAGCAGCATGGCTCGCAACTGGCGCGACTGCGCCTCATCCATGGCCCCCAGGAGACGACGCGCCGCCTCGGGCAGGTGCTCGCCGGCGTGTTCGCTCGGCCCGAAGACGTAGTAGTCGAACACGCTTCGCCAGGCTTGCTTTTCGCGTTCTGGCCGGTCACGGATCGTCCATATCGCATGGTACAGCGCGTGCATCGGCGTCGGTATGTGCGCCGGCATGCTGCTCCACCAGTAGTTGACGAGCGCTGTGAACGGCTCCAGGCCCTGAACGTGATGCCACCACATGCTTGGAACAAACACCGCGTCGCCGGGCTCAAGAACGACGGAACTGGCGCTCGCCAGCGCCTCGGCGAAGCGCGGGTAACGCTCCAGGTCCGGCGCGTCGAAGTCCACCACGCTGACGGCCTGACCACCCGGGGTCGGCTCCAGCGGCCCGGGGTAAAGATTTCGGATCTGCTCAGGCGGCAGGAATGTGAATCGACGCCGGCCGACGGCGCAGCACGCGATATTGTTCGGCGCATCATAGTGGCACGACGCGGTAACCCGGTTGCCAAGCCAGATGCTGGCCGGCGCTGCAACGTCCTGTGCGCGCAGGCCCAGGTCATTCGCCGCGGAGAAGCCGGGCAGACTGGCATCGACCAGCAGCGACGCGATGTACCAGGTCGGCGGCTGAACAACGTCGACGTGTGCCGCGATGTCATCGAGCACTTCGTCCAGCGTGCCTCGGCGGACCTCGAAATTGAGATCAGTGAAGTCGGCGTTGTAGAACGGGCGACCTGCTACCTCCGGTGAACCGTAGCTGTAGAGGACCGGGCGGCCGTTGTACATCGCCTTCAAGTAATCCATAGCCGCTGCGGCATTCCTGAGCCCGGCCTGAACCAGCGGCCATTCGCTCACGACTCCTTTCAGAACCGCCGGAATTCCAGTCGCCAGCAACTCGTCGACAGGCAGCACACCGGGACGGCAGTCTTCGATGACACGGACACTTCCGATTCCCTGCTGCATACCAGTCAGGCAGTCCCGGCCGCGGACCCGCGCTCCTGGCGCAGCCGGCGCTGTTTTTCCGCCATCAATCGCCGCATGTTCTGCATCGACGCGAGAACGAGGTATGTACCCTCAAGCCAGCCGGCTGTGTTCAGCCGGTGCAGCGCCTCAGCCTCCAGTGACTGAAGGCGTTCCCGGTCGATGCCATGCAAGCCCGTCAATTTGACGCCGACTTCGTCGTCCAGTCGCACATCAAGATTGACGGGCTGGATCAGCCCGAGCTCATCCAGAGCGGCAAACATCTGCTTGCCGGCCTTCAGCCCGTCCTGAATGCCCCGGAGCACCACTGTGATGTGCTCGAGGTACGGGCTGTTACCGCCCTGGGGGAGGAATACCGCCTCGCCCCGGCCGGCCGTGACGCGCGGATGATCGACGTCGACGTGTACGACTGGCTCCTGGCGCAGCTCACCGTCAACCTGCTGCTGCTGGAACCCGATCATGAACGGGCCGCGGGCGACATGCCCGGGCACATACGACGCGTTCCACTGGTCGCCGTCCAGGTACAGGTTCTCGTCCTTCGCGAAGCCGAGCAGCACAACCGCCTGGAAGGCGTTGCTATCCGCATCCCGGCGAAACAGGATCGGATACTCCCGTTGCAGTTCGGCGAACTCGGTCGCGTAAGCCGGCACCATGCCAACGTTGTCGCCGAACTCGGAACCAAAGTGAGTCGCAACACGCAGGTCTTTGTGCGTTACGTTGTTCAATAATTCATTGCATGCCATGACAGCCCCGTTGCTGGCCTGCTTCGCAAGCTCTGCCGCTAGCAAACTTCTATGGCGATCCCCGCCAGATCAACGACCATTTCAGAATTGTAGGCGTATCTCAAGTGCGCGGTTAAGCCGGGCTGGAAGCAAGTCCGGGCCGCTGCATGCGCAGCGGCCCGGGATGGTGCCATTCCAACCAGCAGTTGCGTCTGCGATCAGAAGTCGAAGTTGTAACGAGCTCCCAGCATGTAGCGCGGGCTTTGTTCAATCAGCTTGACCACCTGCTTCTCGGACCGGGCATGCCAGCGCACGTCCTCTCCGGTGAGATTGATCGCCTCGAACTCCACCGAGAACCCGTCCGTGATGTAGTAACTGAGGTTCAGGTCGACCTGATCATAAGGTTCCACGTAGAAGGGGTTGGTGTTGCTGCCGTTCTGATTGGCCAGGATCAGGTATTCGTCACGCCAGTTGTAGGCAAGGCGTGCCGAGAACCCGTACTTTTCGTACATCAGCATGACGTTGGCGGTATCGCTCAATCCCAGCAGTGCGAATTGATTCACGCCAGGCTGGCCGGCATCGTCGAATCCTACGTCGCCATTGACGATTGTGTAATTCGCGAAGACGCCGAAGCCGGTATCGCCGAAGAAATACTGGCCGCCAATTTCCCAACCATCGATGTGAGCACTGTTCTGGTTGAGGGGGCGATTGACATCGTACTGGTAGAGCGGGTCATCCGCTTCGCCGACCATGTCGTAGTCCGCCTCCATCTGCAACACCTGTGCGTTGCTGCCGTCGTAAGCCGCCAGGCCGCCGGTTTCTCCGTCGTTGCGCAGCATCGCCACGGCCGTAAACAGCGCCGTGTCGTTGGCTGAACAGGCCGCGTTAACGTCATTCCCTGCGGCTGATACCTGGGTGGCGCATTGACCACTAGTGAGGAAACTCAGCGCCGCCTGCGCGTCCGGTCCGGACGTCGGGTCCGTCAGGCCGTAGAGTGAATCGCGCTGCACGCTGTTGCCGATGAAGTTGTCGACGCGCTTATCCCAGTACGTAATGGACGCGTAGCTGTCGTCAGAAAAGTACCATTCGACCGCGAGGTCCAGGTTTGCTGATTCCAGCGGTGCGAGCGCCGGGTTCTCGGAGTTTGCTGAGGCCCGGGTGGATGGGTTTATCAGGACAGACCCGGACGGATTACCCGGCGTGGGACCGGCGTACAGATTGTTGTAAGGCGCCCGCGCGATCGTGTTGCTAAATGACGCCCTGCCCTTGAACTGGTCCGTAAAGTCGATACTGAAGTCCAGGCTCGGCAGGATGTGATCATAGCTGGCTTTCTCGTTGAACGGCTGGACGTCGGTGGACCGCTCCAATCGAAAGTCGTTGTTGGAGATCCACACGATGTCGCTCGGTATGGCGATCTGGGACGTTGAAGCGACATCCGTGTCCTCCCAGCGTACGCCGATTACCGTGCTGGTAGTCATGCTACCAAGCTCGCCATCCAGCTCGAGCTGAACATAGGCGGCAAATACCTCTTCCTCGATTTTGTTGTTGTTGCTGAAATTGGGATTGTAGGCATCAGGAACGTTGTACTCGCCCACGCCCCACTCGGTGAGTTCCGCTGCATTCCCTGTCCAGGCATTCGGCGCGGCACCAGTGGTATCCCAGTCGTCGAATTCGCCTGTAATGCTAACCGGGTGCATCAACGCGACCATCCCGGGCTCCTGGCCTGCAAAGTTCGCGCCCCAGTCGCCCATCGTGGCGTAGGTATCGCTCGTCTGCCGGGTCATGGTCACCTTGGACGAATTGATGCCGAAGCGGAATCGCCCGTCATCGAACTCAAGATCGCCGTCCAGTTCAATGCCGGTCGCCTCGGTGTCCTGCAACGTGTACCAGGTTCGCGCGATCTGCGAACTCAGCTCATTTTCGGGAAAGTCCGGGTTGACGACGCCGTTCGTGCCGTCGACCGCGTCCTGCGTCGTGGGATAGTACGTCCGGGTCGAGATCGGCATGCCTTCGTTGAAGAAAAACTCCTGGGTCCATGCCCCTGGGCAGTCTCCCATGAAGCACTTGGTACCGGCGAGACTGAAGAAGACGGCGCTTGCGCCGGTCAATGAGTCGTTCGGATTACTTTCGGACGTTGAATTGTGCGCGTCCAGCGTAAAGCCAAGTCGATCATTCACGTCCCACTTCACGTTGAGGCCGACGGAACCAAACTCGTACTTCTGCGCATTGCGCTGCTGTTCGAAGCCGAAGTCCTTGCCACCGCCTACCACGTCGCGAAGGTAGATCGGCGTCGCCACGGCCTCGTCAGTGTCGAACGTCAGGTGGGTAAACGAGTTGCTGCGCTGCAGCCAGGTGGTCTGCTCGCCACGATTTTCGATGATCTCGTTGATGCCGAAAGTGTAGTCCGCCGTGATCGTCCATGCGTCCGACGGTGCGAACTGGATAACCGCCTGGCCGTTGGTACGCTCCCGATGGAACTCCGAAAATGCGTAGCGCAGGTCGTTCGGCATGGCGTACAGCTGACCGATTTCCGGCGCATTCTGCACGATGGCATCCGAACGTAGCGCCGCCTCGGTACCCGTCCAGCTCTGGATGTTCCAGGCATTTTCCGTTGCTTGCACAGAACCGCCGTCACGCTCCTGGTAACTGGCGTTCAACCCGACACCGAAGGTTCCCGCATCGTTCGCGTAGCTGAAAATCCCGGACAGCTCCGGTGTCACGTCACTTCCGAAAACCTGCGACTCGTCTGCCACCGCCTTGGCGCCCACGCTCAGAACCGTACCGCCCTGGTCCAGCGGTCGGGCGGTAATGATGTCGATAGTGGCGCCAATGCCGCCACTCGGTACGCTGGCCCGACCCGTCTTGTAGACGGTAAGGCCCGCGATGGCGTCGGACGACAGTTGCGCAAAATTGAAGGCGCGGGTACCGGCACCTGTGCCGCCTGTGACCGAGTCACCATTACTGAAGCCGTCGGCGCCCGGAATCTGCCGACCGTTGAGTGTCACCATGTTGTACTGCGGACCGAAGCCACGCGCTGTGACCTGCGCGCCTTCGCCATCGCGGCGCTCGATCGAAATGCCGGTAATGCGCTGCAGTGATTCGGCGAGGTTGGTATCCGGAAACTTGCCGATGTCCTCGCTGCTGATTGCATCGACGATGCCGTTGGTTTCGCGCTTGATCGTCATGGAATTTCGCAGGCTGCCGCGAATACCCGTGACGACGATCTCCTCTAGCGCATCTTCCTGCGCGAGCGCCGAATCGGTCGCGCCCAACAGCAGCGCGGAACTGACCGCGGCCGCCAGAGGCGTGACCCTGAACTTCTGTTTTCCACTCATTGAACCGATCCCCCTTCGATTGAACGTTACTGTCACGAAGCAGGGAAGCGGACCGCAACCGAGTCCGCGGGCCGTACGGCGCCCCGGTGGGACGCGTGCCTGGTCAATACGGCGACCGCGGATTTCGGTGTTGTTGCCGACCGTCGCGTCAGGCGACTGGCCGGTCGACGTTGCGGATCCCCCCCGTTTCGTCGGATTGCCCCCAAGGCACGGCTGATCCCGCCGCGCCTGGACTTACTCGCGGACCTGGCGTCCTGTCGGCCCGGCTCGTAAATCGCCTTAACAACTAGACCCCTGAAACCGCGAAGTCAACGAAAAATGTTAGCGGTCACATTTTGGAATGGTAGCGTTCCCATTCGTTGCGGGACGGGGCGAGACAGCGCGAGACATTCATCGGCAGGCTGGACGCCAGCAGCGGTGCGGTCTTCAGCGGTTCGGGGCCTGCTTCGACCGCGCCGATCGGCGCGGGCACGACCGCCATTCACCCCCCGCGAAGCGCGCGGTCCGGTGCGGGCCTTTTGAGAGTGTTTCGCGCGAAACTTGCGCAACCCGAAAGTGGCCTCGAGGGCTCGTCGCGGCCGCCGCGCGCGGCGGGTCGGGGGTCAATGCCGCGTTGCGAATTTCGATGTTTCGACCGCGGCGGGTGCGGACAGCGCGCCCGGCTCGCGCGCACACCCGAGCAGACGGTCGACGGCGACGGCCGCGTCGAGACCGTCGGCGACGTCGTCGATGGCCGCTTCGACGCTCACGCCGTAGTCGTAGTCCGTCGCGGCTTCCGAGAACCGGCGCAGGTACGCGGCGCGGAACCGGTCACTCGCGAACAGCCCGTGCAGGTACGTGCCTTCGATGCGGCCATTGGCGCTGCGGGCGCCGTCCGGCCGGCCGCCCAGGTCAAACATCGGGCGGGCACCGTCCGGGCCGCGGGTGTCACCACAGTGAATCTCGTAGCCGTCCACCGGCAGTCCGCTCCTCGCGCAGGTGCCGGTACTGCGATGGACGGTCTTGTCGGGCCGCATCCGCGTCTCGACATCGAGCAGGCCGAGACCCTCGCCGCCGCCAGCCGCGCCGTCCGTACCGGCCGGATCCTCGATGCGCTTCCCCAGCATCTGGTAGCCGCCGCAAAGTCCGAGCACGCGGCCACCCGCGCGCGCGTGCGCGAGGATGTCGTGATCCCAGCCCTGTGCACGCAAGAATTCGAGGTCGCCCAGCGTGGACTTCGTGCCGAACAGGATGACCAGGTCCGCGTTGCGAGGCAGCGGCTGCCCCGGCGGAACGAAGCGAAAATCGACAGCCGGGTCCTGGCGCAGCGGGTCCGCGTCGTCGAAGTTGGCCATGCGCGACAACATCGGCGCCACGATGAGAGCCCGGCCGCCTTCCCGCGGCAGGCGGGCGTTTTCCGGCACGGCGTCCTCTGCCGGCAGCCGCGCCGCCGCCGGCAGCCACGGGATGACCCCGAACGACGGCCAGCCGGTGCGCGCGATGATGTCCTCGAGTCCCGCGTCGAACAGGCGCGTGTCACCGCGAAAGCGATTGATCAGGAACCCGGCGACCAGGTCCCGGTCGCCGGCCTCCAGCACCGCGTGCGTGCCGACCAGATTCGCGATGACGCCGCCGCGCTCGATGTCGGCGAGCAGGCAGACGGGCACGCCCGCGTGCCGCGCGAAGCCCATGTTCGCGATGTCGGCGCGGCGCAGGTTCGTTTCGGCGGCGCTGCCCGCGCCTTCGACGATCACGAGGTCGTGACGCGCGGCGAGCCGCTCGAAACTCGCCATGACGGCCGGCATCAGTGTCGCGCGGCCATCGAGAAAATTCGCGGCGTCCAGCGTCGAGCGCGCCTGGCCATGCACGACGACTTGCGCGGTGCGATCGCTCTGGGGCTTCAGCAGCACCGGGTTGTGATCGACCCCGGGCTCGACGCCGGCGGCACGCGCCTGCAGTGCCTGCGCGCGACCGATCTCGCCGCCCTCGCAGGCCGCTGCATTGTTCGACATGTTCTGAGGCTTGAACGGCGCCACGCTCAGGCCACGACGCCGCGCGAGCCGGCACAGCCCCGCGACGACGAGCGACTTGCCGACGTCGGAGCCGGTGCCCTGGATCATCAGCACGCGTGCCGTCACAGCGCCGACTCGATGTGCACGTCGACGTGGTCCCCGTTCTCGACGAGGTGCGCGCGTACCCCGTAGACGTCGGCCACCAGGCGCTCGGTGAGGATCGCGCGCGGCATCCCGTCCGCCACCACGCGGCCGTCACGCATGACGACGAGGCGGTCGGCGATACGCGCCGCGAGCGCGATGTCGTGCAGGACGACGAGCGCGCCGCCGCCGGCGTCGACGAAACCGCGCAGGTGGGAGGCCATGCGGAACTGCTGGCGCGGGTCGAGCGCGGCCATCGGCTCGTCCGCGAGCAACATCGGCGCTTCGGCGGCGAGTGCGCGCGCGAGGTGCACGCGCGCGAGTTCGCCGCCGGACAGCGTGTCACACGCGCGATCTTCGAAACCCGCGAGATCGCAGGCCTGGATTGCCGCGTTCACCGCGCGTCGGTCCGCCTCACCGAGCCGCCCGACCGTGCCGCCGTGCGCGTACCGGCCGAGTGCCACGACGTCGCGCACCGGATTCGGCCAGGCCAGGGGACGGTGCTGCGGCAGGTATGCAAGTCGACGCGCGCGCGTTGCGGCCGGCAGCTCGGCGACGGCCGCACCGTCCAGTGCAACCGAGCCGGTTGCGGGCACCAGGGCGCCGGCGAGCGCGCGTACCAGCGTCGTCTTGCCGGCGCCGTTCGGGCCGAGGACCGCGACGAGCTCGCCGCCGCGCAGCGACACGGACGCCCCGGTAACCAGGGCTTTGCCATCCGCCTCGATAGACAGGTTCGCGGCGACCAGCTCATTCATGGACGGCTCTCCGCCGCACGGCGATCCAGGCGAACGCCGGCGCGCCGATCAGCGCGGCGACGACGCCGAGCTTCAGCTCGTTTGTGGTCGGCAGCACGCGCACCGCGACGTCGGCTAGCACGAGGATGACGCCCGCGAGCAGCGCAGACGGCAGCAGGCTGCGCGCCGGATCGTGGGCCACGAGCGGACGCACGACGTGCGGCGCGACGATGCCGACGAAGCCGATCGCACCGGCCAGGCCGACGGCGGCGCCGGTGGCGATGCCGGCGCCGAGCACGACCGCGATGCGCTGCCGCCGCAGGTCGAGGCCCGCACCCGCCGCGGCTTCCTCGCCAAGCGTCAGCACGCTCAGGCCGCGCCGCGTCGAATACAGCACCGCGAAGCCGGCGGCGATGAACGGCACCGCCAGCGCGAGGTCCGCCAGGCTGCGATTCGCCACCGAGCCGAGCGCCCAGTTGATCATGTCGGACAGCGTGAACGGGTTCGGCGCGAGGTTGAGCAGGAGCGACATCACGGCGGCGGCGAAACTCGAGAGGCCCACGCCGAGGAGGATCAATGTCACGATCGAACGGATGCGCATCGCCGCGGCAGCGAGCAGCGCGGTCGCGGCGAGCGCGCCCGTCATCGCCGCCAGCGGCACGACGAATGCGCCGACGGCCGACAACCCGTAGTACAGCGCGAACGTGGCAAATAGCGCCGCGGTCGCCGACACACCGAGCACGCCCGGTTCGGCGAGCGGATTGCGCAACAGGCCCTGCAGCGCCGCGCCGCTCGCGCCCAGCGCGGCGCCGACAACAAACGCGGCCAGCGCCCTCGGCAGCCGGATATCCAGCACGACGATGGCATCGCCCGGGCTGGCCGCGCCGACGAATGCACCGAGCACGCGGCCCGGGCCCATGTCCGTCGAACCGAGCAGGCACGCAAGCAAGATCGCGACGACCGACGCGCCGAAAAGAAGAAGGTTCAGCGCGCGCGCCGTCACCGCGCCGCGGCCAGTCGTTCGACGGCGTCAACCGCGAACCAGGCCCCGCACGCCGTCAGCGCACCGGGCAGGAGTACGGTTGGCCGGGATTCGAGCTGCTCGCGGGCAACGGGGTGCCGCATCGCGCTCCACCACGCCGTGCGTTCCGCGGCCCCGCCGAAGAACGACGCGACCACGACGTCGGGCTCGGCGCCCGCAAGCCGCTCCAGCGGCACGGAGTGCCAGCCCGGCCGGGTCTCGTAATTGGCGAAGCCGGCGGCCTCGAGCAGCGCGTGCACGAGCGTGCCGGGTCCGGATGTCGCCCCGCCCGCGGACAGGTACAGCGCCGACTGGCCGCTCGCCGCGCCCTCGACGGCAGCAAGCCTTTCGTCCATGTCGGCGACGACCGCCACGCCGCGCTCCGCGACGCCGAGCGCTTCGGCGACCGTGGTCACGGCAGTCCGGATGGCAGCGATGTCGTCCGCATACGGCACCTGGACGACCGGGATACCGGCACGCTCGAAGAACGCGAGCGCCAGCGGGCCGCCACCGTAGGACCGGACGACGAGGGTCGGCCGCAACGCGAGCACGTCCTCGGCAACGGGACGCACGGTCGGCAGTCCCGCCGCCTGCTCGCGGTGGTAGGCGAAGTCCTGCTCGGCATCCGGCGACAGCGCCAGGATGCTGGCGCGCGGCAGCAGCTCCAGGACGTACTGGTCGGCGCAGTAGTCGAGGCTGACGACGCGGGCGGCCGGTTCCCCATGCGCCCCGGCGCAAAAGCCGAGCAGCAGCAGAACCGGCAGCCGGCGCATCGGCTTCAGAACCGGAAACGCGCGCCGAGGTAGCCGGACAGTCCCGGCGTGCCGTAACCGAGCACCTGCTGGTAATCCTCGTCGAACAGGTTCTCGACACGCGCGAAGAGCTCGACCGCCTCGTTCAGGCGGTATCGGCCGGCGACGTCGACGCGGGTCCAGGCGTCCAGTTCGGCCGCCGAGTCCCGTTCCTCGCCGTTGTAGCGAACGATGACGGAGCCCGAGAACGGCCCCGTCGGATCGAACAGCAGCGTGACGTCGCCGTTGTGTTCCGGCACGCGGATCAGCGCATCGCCATTGCCGTCTTCCGCGTCGATGTAGGCGTAATCGAGGCCGATGCCGAACCAGTCGGTGAGGGCGTAGCTGGCCGACAGCTCCGCGCCCGACGAGGTCGCGATCGCGATGTTGCTGTAGCCGCCGACCGCGAAGTCGAACGTGATCAGGTTTTCCGTGTCGCGATCGAACACGGTGAACCCGAATTCGCCGCGGCCGTCCGCCGTGCGGACGTCGATGCCGGCGTCCCATCCGTCGGCCGTTTCCGGGCGCAGGTCGGGATTGGGCTCAGTGGCACCGCAGCAGAAATAGGTCGTCTGGAACAGCGTGGGCGCCTTGAAACCCTGGCCCCAACTCGCCCGGAGCGTCAGCGTGTCGGCCGGGTTCCACGCGGCTGCCAGCCTGCCGGTCGTCTCACCGCCGAACGTCTCATGGTCGTCCCGGCGCAGTCCGGCGGTGAGCGTCAGTGCATCGAGTGCCTGCCATTCGACGAGCGCGAACAGGCCGTCGATGGCGGCTTCGCCGTCCGGCGTCGAGACCTCTTCGCGCTCGGCGCCGAACGCCAGTGCGCTGCCGCCCTCGAACGACAGCGTCCCCTGGTAGCGGTATTGCTGGCGGTCGCCCTCGCTGCCGTAAGCAAACGCGCCGTCCGTGTAGTTGTCGCGCTCGATGTCCGAGTAACCCGCGAGCAGCACGTTGTCGAGCGCACCGTCGAACAGCGCGAACGTGAGCGACACATCGGCGACGAGTTCCTCGGACTTCGCGAGCTCGTCGCCGTCGCCGACATTGCCCTCGGCACCGAAGACGAAGCTGTCGAACTCGGCATCGGCCTCCGTGTGCAGGACGTTCAGCGCGAGACGTACGGACTCCGTGAACCGCACGCCGGCGGACAAATCGAAGGTGGTCGCCTCGTACGCGTCCTCCTCGTCGTTCCCGTTCGCCTCGTCCGCCTTGGAGATGCCGTCGGTCTCGTGGCGCACCGCCGCGAGACGCAGGTCGTAGCGTTCATCGCCGAACGCAATCTCGCCGCCGCCGCGCAGCGTGCCGTAAGACCCGGCCTCGGCATACACGTTGCCACCGAAGCCCGGCTGCGGCTGCTTGGTCACGATGTTCACGACGCCGCCGATGGCGTCGGAGCCCCACAACGTCGACTGTGGCCCTTTCAGCACCTCGATGCGTTCGATGTTCGCGACGTCGAGCGTGGCGAAATTGAAGCCGCCGCCGGGTGACGACGGGTCGTTCGTGACCACGCCGTCGACCAGCACCAGCGTCTGCTCGCTCGCCGCGCCGCGAATGCGCACCGACGCGATGCCACCGAACGTGCCGTTCTGGTTGACCGTCACGCCCGGGACGCGCGCGAGCGCATCCACCGCGTAGTCGACGCCCAGTGCCTCGATGTCCTCGGCTGTGATCACGGCGACGCTCGACCCGGCCTCGGTGAGCGGTTGAGCAAGGCGCGTGCCGTAGACGGTGATGTTCTCGCGCACCGGCGGCTCGTCGGCCGCGTGCGCACCGATAACGGCGATCAGTCCCGCAAGACCGACCAGGATTCGTGATGCAATCATGGAATCTTCCCGTCGCCCGGCCGCCGACCCGGACGCTGTTGAAACGACGTTGCGGCGATACTGACGAATCAGTACGGCGTGCCGCGGACCTGTCGTTTCACGGGAATCGCACTTCCGGTCCTGGGGGCTGACCCGGCCCTGGACGAACGACGCGATGGCAGGTTTCCTGGTTTGCCGATCACCGCGTCAGGCAGCCTTCCCGGGGTCCTTGTCCCTAGTGGCTCAGTTTGCCTGCCGCTCCCGGCTTACAGTTGCGGGTACAACTCCGGATTCGCACCGGATTCCCTCTTAGCCCTCGAAGGGAGAGCACCATCTGCGCGCCAAGGTAACGAGCAGACCGGGGTGTGTCAACGCGGCCGGCGTCAGTCCGAGAGCCGCCGCGAGTCTGGCCCGGCCGGCGACTTGTTCAGCGCGCTCGCTTCCGCATCGTCGTGATAGATCGCGTCGCGGAAGTCCTTCATCACCGTCACGCCGCCCCAGGGCACCCACTGGTTGAACAGGACGGCCGTGATGTCGTTTCGGGGGTCGACCCAGAACAGCGTCCCGGCGAGGCCGTCCCAGAAGAACTCGCCGACCGCGCCGGAACCCTCTGCCTGGTCGGCGGGCGGCGCGATGCGCACCGCGAAGTCGATGCCGAAGCCGACCTGGCCCTTGTTCGGCAGGAAGTGCCGGTCGCCGACCGTGTCGGGCAGCGCGTCCGTGGCCATCAGGCGCACGGTCTCGGGCTTCAGAATGCGCACGCCATCGAGTTCGCCGTCGTTCTGCAGCATCAACGCGAAACGCATGTAGTCGTCGATCGTCGACACGAGCCCCCAACCGCCGGGCGTCAGCGCCCGGGCTTCGTCGTTGAACCCGGTCAGCCACGCATCGGCGGACGGCCTGAAGCCGCCGCCCTGCTGGCGTTCGTGAAGGACCATCCTGCGATCGCGCTGGCCCGGCGCGAACACGTAACTCGTCTCCGACATGCCGAGCGGATCGAGCACGCGCTCTCTCAACACCTGCGCATAGGGTTTGCCGGCCAGCACCTCGACGAGGCGCGCCTGCACGTCCACGGAGTCGCCGTAGCGCCAGCGCGTACCGGGCTGGTAGCCCAGCGGAACGGCGGCGATACGCTCCGACATCACGGCCAGCGTGTTGTCCGGGTGCATGACACCGGCTTCGCTCAGCGCCCGGTCGACCCAGGGCTCGCCGCCGAAGCCGGCGGTATGCCGCGTGATGTCGCGGATACTGATCGGGCGCTGCGGCGGCTCGAGATGGACCGCGTCCCCCTCGCCACCGGCGTACACCATGACGTCCGCGTACTCGGGGAGGTAATCGGACAACGGGTCGTCCAGCTCGAAGCGGCCCTCGTCGTAAAGCGTCATGAGCGTGACGCCCGTGACCGGCTTCGTCATCGAGAAAATGCGCGCAACCGTGTCGCGTGCCATCGGCCGGCCGGCATCGCGGTCCGCCATGCCGTACGCACCGAAGAACACTTCCTCGCCGTCCTCGTAGATCAGCGCCGACACGCCGACGAGTTCACCCTGCTCGACAAAACCCTCCAGCACCCCGCTCACCCGTTCAGCGTTCACGAGTCGGTCCGCGGCGGCGCGCTCGCCGCCGGCGTCCGCGACCGGCTCGGTCTCCTGCGAACAGGCAACGCACGCGATAGCAACGAATACGCTCAACAGTAACCTCATGCCGGCTCCCCCGCGGTTGTGTGCGGGCAAGCCTAGCACCCCGCCACTGCGGCTGCCGCCCCGCGCCCGTTCGGTGCTATGCTCCGGGGCTAGCCGGACGCTTGCGGGAGGGGGAGCGGCTTCGCGGCAATGAACGACGTCGCCGTTGGAACGAGAAGGACACCGCCAGCACCGCATGGCTGACAGGCTGAACATCACCCGCCGCGATTTCCTGAACGGCATGGCGCTCGGCACGGTCGCCGGGAGCAGCCTGTCGCCGCTCGATTTGCTGGCGGCCGGACGCGACGCCTCCTACCCGCCCCTGCTGACCGGCATGCGCGGCAGCCACCCGGGCTCCTTCGAGGTCGCGCACGCCGTGGCCTGGGCCGGCGCACGCTTCGAACGCCCCGAGCAGCTCACCGACGAGGTCTACGACTGCGTGGTCGTCGGCGGCGGCATCTCCGGGCTCGCGGCGGCCTGGTACTACCGGCAGGCCGAGCCTGGCGCGAAGGTGCTCGTGCTCGACAATCACGACGACTTCGGCGGGCACGCGAAGCGCAACGAGTTCGTCGTCGATGACACGACGCTGATCGGCTACGGCGGCAGCCAGTCGATCGACAGCCCTGCCACGTACTCGCCGCAGTCGCGCCAGCTGCTCGTCGACCTCGGCATCGACACGCAGCGCTTCTACGATTACTACGACCAGGCCTACTTCGACCGGCGCGGCCTCACCGAGGGCATGTATTTCAGCGCCGCGAAATACGGCCGCGACGTCACACTGCCGTCGGTCCTTCGCTGGGGCTGGCACGCCGGCGATGCACCGGTCATCGACGAGTACCCTCTCGCGCCGGCCGACCGCGAGGCGCTGCGCCGGCTGCTGACGAACGAGACCGACCTTCTGCCGCCGATGCCGGACAGCGAGAAGCTCGACTGGCTGCGCGCAACGAGTTACCGCGACTTCCTGCTCGGCCCGGCCGGCATGCCGGACAGTGTCTACCTGCTGATTCGCGACAGTTCGAAAGGCCTCTGGGGCATCGGCTGGGACGCGCTGTCGACGCACGAGGCCTGGAACCTGGGCATGCCGGGCACCGGCCATTTCGCGTTCGACACGGAAGCGACCGACGCCCACGAGCGCGAAGAGCCTTATATCTTTCATTTCCCCGATGGCAATGCCGGGGTGGCCCGGGCGCTGGTCCGGCAGCTCGTCCCGGGCGCGCTACCGGGGCGTTCGATGGAGGACCTCGTCACGTCCCGCCTCGACTACAACGCGCTCGACCGGGCGGGCAACGCGTGCCGTATCCGGCTGAACGCGACCGCGGTCGATGTGCGGCACGGTGACGGCGGCAAGGTCGTGGACGTGACCTACGTGACGGGCGGCAGGCCCGCGCGCGTCCGGGCGCGGCACGCCATCATGGCCTGCTACAACAACATCCTGCCGCACATCTGCCCGGAGATGCCGCCGGCACAGGCTGACGCCCTCGCGTATGCGAAGAAGGTGCCGCTCGTCTACACGAGTGTCGCGGTGCGCAACTGGCGCGCATTCGCGAAACTGGGCTTTCACCAGGTGCGCATCCCCCAACCGGCGCTGATGCATTCATTCGGCATGGATTTCCCGGTGAGCATGGGCGACTACCGCTACACGCCGTCACCGGATGCGCCCACCGTGCTGCACGGCACGTTCGTGCCGACCGTGCCCGACCAGGGGTTCACGGCCCGCGAGCAGCACGAACGCGGCCGGCGCGCGTTGTACGAGATGACCTGGGACGACTTCGAGTCCGGCATCCTCGCCGACCTGCAGGGCGCGCTCGGCGCCGGCGGCTTCGACGCGGAACGCGACATCGCCGCGATCACCGTCAATCGCTGGCCGCACGGCTACGCCTACGAGTACAACGACTACTCGGACCCGCCCGACTATGGCCCCGAAAAGGGGCCGCATATCGCCGGCCGCGCCCGGATGGGGCGCATCTCGATCGCAAACTCCGACGCGTCCGCCTTTGCCTACGTCAACGGTGCGATCGACGCCGCGCACCGGGCGGTCAACGAGCAACTCGGCGACACCTGAATCCCTGACAGAGACTCCCCCACCTATGGACGACCCGACATTCATCTCACTGGTACCAACGCTGCTCGTGTTCGTGCTCGCGATTTGGACGCGGCGCCCGATCGAGTCGCTCGTCTCCGGCGCATTGCTCGGCCTCGTCATCCTGCACGGCTGGCAGTTTGTCGGCGGCTTTGCCGACACGTCGGTCCGCGTGATGACCGACGAAGACGTTGCCTGGGTCATTCTCGTCTGCGGCTTCATGGGCAGCCTGATCGCGCTCCTGATCCGCACCGGCGCGACGAAGGCGTTCACGGCCCGCATGGCGGCGCACGTGCGCTCGCAGAAGAGCGCGTTGCTCGCGACCTGGGGTCTCGGCCTCATGATGTTCGTCGACGACTACCTGAACTCGCTCGCCGTCGGTTCCGCGATGCGCGACCTCACGGACAAGTTCCGCATCTCGCGCGAGAAGCTGGCCTACGTCGTCGATTCCACGGCCGCCCCGGTCAGCGTGATCATCCCGTTCTCCACCTGGGGCGCGTTTTTCGGCGGCCTGCTCGTCGCGAACGGCGTGGCGGAGGAAGGCCAGGGCCTCGCGACATATATCAGTGCGATCCCGTACATGCTGTACGCCTGGGTCGCCGTGCTGCTGGTCCCGGTCGTTGCCGCGGGCTACGTGCCGGACCTGGGCCCGATGAAGACCGCCGAGCGCCGGGCGCAGGACCTGGGCCAGATGGTGCCGCCCGACGCCGCGCACATCGAGCAGGCGAACCAGACGATCCAGCCGAAGGCGGGTATCACGCCGCGCATGAGCCTGTTCATCCTGCCGATGATCGCGCTCGTACTCGTGACACTGTGGCTCGACAAGGATTTTCTGCGCGGTATCTACGTCACGTTGTTCGGCTTCGTGGTGATCGTGCTCGGCCTGCGGCTGCTGAGCATGGACGAGACGTTCAACACCGTCATCGACGGTTTCAAGACGATGATCGAGCCGCTCGGCGTACTGGTGGCCGCGTTCATCCTCAAGGACGTCAACGACGGCCTGGGGCTGCCGACCTACGTCGTGCAGCAGATGCAGCCGTTCCTCACGCCCGAATCGTTGCCGGTGATCATCTTCGCGACGATGGGCCTCGTGTCGTTCATGACCGGCTCGAACTGGGGCGTGTTCGTCATCATCCTGCCGATCGTGACGTCGCTCGCGAACAACCTGGGCGCCGACATGACGCTGGTCATCGGCGCGACGCTGTCGGCGAGCACGTTCGGCAGCCACGCCTGCTTCTATTCCGACGCGACCGTGCTGACGGCGCAGGCCACGGGCTGTACGCCCCTGCAGCACGCACTCACCCAGATTCCGTACGCGCTGATCGCCGCGGCTATCACCATCGTCGGCTACCTGCTCATCGCTTACGTATGATGTCCTTGTCAATTACCGGGAGAACACCATGAAATACGGCTTTGTTGCCGGCCTCGGCGCCGGAATCCTGCTCACCGGGCTCGTCGCCGCGGGCGACGGCGTCGTGACGCCCGCCGAGATCACGAAGGCCGACCAGGCCGGCGCCATCTTCGATCGGCCTGACGTTACGAAAACCGAGCGCGGGGATTTCACGGTGCTGGACGTCACGTCGCTCAAGAGCTCGGACGGCAAGTTCGCCTCCGGCATGTACCGCGCCGGCAAGAGCCGTTGGGAGATCACCGAGCCCTACGGCGTCGACGAGTTCATGTACTTCCTCGAAGGCGGCGTCACGCTGACGTCGTCCGACGGGTCGGTCACCGAAATCGAGGCCGGCGAAGCCGTGACGATCCCGAAGGAATGGACCGGCGTCTGGGAGACCGACGGCTACACGAAGATCTGGGTGATCTATTCGGAGGACGGCTCGGGACTGTAAATGGCCAGGCCGCTACGCATCGGCGGGGTCCCCGAGCACTTCAACCTGCCGTGGCGGCTCGCCGCGGAGTCGGGCGCATTCCAGGCGGCGGGCCTGGACGTCGAGTTCGTCGAGTGCCCGGGTGGCACCGGGCAGATGACCGGCGCGCTGCGCGACGGCGAGCTCGAGGCCGCTCTCGTGCTCACCGAGGGGGCCGTTGCCGACGCCCTGAACCACGACCGCAACCGGCTGTGTGGCGTTTGGGTCGCATCTCCGCTCGTCTGGGGAATACACGTCGCGCACGGCAGTACGCTTCGTCGCATCGGCGACATGCGCGGCAAACGCATTGCCATCAGCCGCTACGGCTCCGGCTCGCATCTGATCCCGATCGTCGACGCCGCCGCCCGCGGCTGGGACACGGAGGCGATGCACTTCGTCGTCATCAACGACATCGCCGGCGCGCGGCGGGCGCTCGCGAGGAACAAGGCCGACGTGTTTTTCTGGGAGCGGCACATGACGCAGCCGCTCGTGGATGCCGGCGAGTTCCGTCGACTCGGCGTGCGCGAGGTGCCGTGGCCGGCCTTCGTCATGTCCGCCCGGAAGCACGTGCTGGCGCGCCGCGGCGAGGCGCTGCGCAAGGCGTTGGCCATCGCTCAACGCGAGGCGCGCAATTTCAAGCGCAGGGCATCGACGCCCGCCTTGATCGCTGAAACGTACGGCATCCGCCTGCCCGACGTGAAGCGCTGGCTGGCACACGTGCGCTGGGCCAGCGGGTCCCGGCCGCCGGTCGCGGCGCTCCGGCGCGCGTCCGACGCCTTACTGGCCCAGGGCGTGGTGAGCGAGCGGCCCGCCACGCTCTACCGGGTGTGGCACCGGCGCTGAAAGGACCTCAACCCATGATGTCGGCGCGGTCGAAGCCGGCGTCAACACGTCCCGACACCACGATGACGTGACCCAGGAATAGATCCCCGTCGTCGAACCAGAACGAGATACTGCCGGCCTCGTCGACCGAGATCGATTCGAGCACAATACGGGCGAGAAACGCGTCCTGCGCGAGCGGCGCCTCGCTGCCGTCGCGCCAGTGGTCATTCCTGAGCGGCAGCAGGCGCTGTGCGGCGCGATCTTCGGCTTGCCGCTGCCACTCCTCCGGTCGCTCGAGCAGGCGCACGGCGTGTCGCGCCGCGGCCCCGGGGTCGTCAGCACTGTCGCACTCGAGGTCCAGTGACACTGGTCGGCCGCACCACGTAACCGTACCGGACCACGTTCCGGCCCTGCGGTCCAGCCGCAGCACGCCGAGCACGTCATGCTTTACGACCACGGGCTGCCGCAGCCGTTCGGCAATGCCTGCAAGAATCTCGTCACTCGCGTTCACCGGAACGATACTGTCGATCAGCACCCGGTTGCGGTCTGCCGTATCGACGAAGCCCACGTCGACCACCTGGTACGGCTCAAAGCGCTTCATGGCCGCCTTCACGCGCTCGTGGGACATCGGCAGCTCACAACGAACGTACTGCTCAATGACGTCGGTGCCGGACACGCGCACGGCGGCGAGCTGCACGACCAGGCTCCAGCCCCCGTCGCGACGATCGACGCCGGCGAGCGGGCTTGCGCCGATGAGCGCGCGCCACTTTCCCGTGGGTAGGCAAGGGATTGTCATGGCTGCTCGCGCCCGGTTCGTGCCGCTATTTCGCGGGCACGCGTTGCAGGACAAACACCTCGGTCCGCCGGCCGAACGAGCGCAGGTAGGCCGAGCAGTCCAGCAGCCCCACGCGCGAATCGGGCAGCACGCCGGGCGCGATGCCCACGGTGCCGAGTTGAGTACCGAACGCATCGATTGCCTGCGGCTTGGCCAGCCGCGTCGCGTCATCCAGGCAGAGCTGGGTCGCGTCGCCGTAATCAACGTCGTCCGGCAGGGTCTGCGGCCATTCGGGGTGTTCGCGATGCGCACGCAGCGCGGCGAGCCAATCGTCGTCGTTGTCGGCGCGGTCTTCGTCGAAGCACGGACACGGCTCCGCCGCCGGGCCCGGATACCAGCAGTCCGCGAAGCTGTGGCCATTCGCCGTGTTCGCGTGGATGACCGCGAACGCGACGGTACGCCCGCCTGCGACCAGCGCGGCGCGTTCCCGGACGAACTCGCCCAGCGCGGCATGATCGCCATGCCCGTCCAGCCAGTGCGTCGTCGCGATCAGCGTGGTCGGCGTGGTCGCCGCGAGCAGCTCGTCGAGTGACGCGGCGAGCGTGTTGGCGTTGAGCGATGTCTCGGGTCCGCCGCCGTACCCGGCGCCGCACTCACCGCAGTTGTCGCAGGCCGAAAAGTCGGACCGTCGGAGCGGTGTATCCGGGCTGCCGGCATCGCGGTTCCGGCGCGCGGCGGCGAGGCCCGTGTCCGGGTAGCCCAGGAACCGGGGCGCCGGCCGGCCGAGCGCCCTGGCCGCCAGGGTGCTTTCCAGCCGCCGTGCCTCGGCCAGGCTGTCCACGGCGGGCGTTGCGAAATTCGAGAGCGTCGCCGCGTCGCAGGTCGCACCATTGACGGACCCTGTCGTCCACAGCGCACAAGCTTCGCAATAGGCGTCACCGTCCGTCGTGACGACGGTGCGTACCGGCTTGCCCTGGCGGATGAACTCGCTGGCCAGCCCGGCGAAGCCGAGGACTTCGTCATCCGGGTGCGGCGCAACGATCAGGAGGCCGTCGTAGGCGGCGAACTCGGCGTTGTCGCAGGCGAGGGGTGCCGGCGCCTCGACAGGTTCACCCGCGCACGACGCCACCATCAGCGCACAGGCAATGACTATTGGCCGACTCGACCGCGTAATCCGCATTACCTTCTCCCCCCGGGACGCGACCGATCATACATGGTGCGGCACACGCGTCGTCGCTTGACTGCCGGGCGAATTGCTCACGACGTCTACCGCGACATGACTGCATCGTACTCGTCGCGGGCATCATCATCGATTTCGACTTCGCCGCCACCGGTTCGATGCCGGTTCGTCCCCGACTTCTTGACGCCCGAGATCCAGTACTCGTCGCCCGATGCCGTGTCGAAATAGTTACCCCGTATCCCGCCGCCTTTCAAACGCCGGAATTGCTTGCCCCGATAGTAGATCGACAACCCGGACTTGGAGAAAGTGACCCAGCCAATACGGGCCTCGCCGCGATCGCCCGAAGCCACCTTGTTCTCGACGTACATCAATCGCCGCCGCTTGCCTTGAGTTAGTTGGGACATCGGTCTGCCAGCAAACTGCCCGGAAGTGCCAACGATGGCAGAAGCCTGAATACTCACGCAACCCGGACATCGTACGTTTCCGCGGTAACGTCGAATCGCGTACGCCGGAGCGCCGCGCGCGGCCGCCATCGGCTCAGTCCACGCTCAGGCCTGCCGCGCGCAGTCGGTGTTGCAGCGGCGCGAGTCGTGCCTCGAAGTGCTTCCAGTGCCCGATGGACCGCGTGTGCATGGGTTCCCGGACCTGGACGGCGCTCGCGGTGTTCGAGGCGGCGGGATTGTTCTCCACCTTCAGGCAGGCTTCCTCGAACGGCAGGTCGGCGGCGCCGAGCAGGCTCCGGATCTCCGCGTCCGGGTTAGTGACGAGGTCTTCGTAACCGACCTCGATGACACGATCGCCGAGCACGTCCCACCAGTGGCTCACGAGGCGTTCCCACGCCGGCAGGAACGCGGCCAGATCGTCGAGCCGGTATGCGTAGCGGAAGTACGACTGCTTGAACAGGCCGAACGCGTTGTCCATCGGGTGACGGCGCACGTGCACGATTCGCGCGTTCGGAAACTCGCGCGCGATGAAGCCGAGGTAGAGGAAGTTTTCCGGGAACTTCTCGACGAAAACCGGCTTACCCCCGAGCTTGTAGGCAACGTTCGACAGGTAATCTTCGGCGATGCACCCGGGCCGCGAACGGGCTGCCGCCGGAATCATCGCCGCCGTCATGCGTTCCGACGACTCGATGCCGCTCGCGCGTCGCACCGCCTGCTGCAGGAACCAGGTCTCGCCGGCGGACTCGACGTCGGAATGCAGTCCGAGTACGCGCTCCACCAGTGTCGTCCCGGAACGCGGCAGGCCGGTGACGAACACCGGCGTCCGCGCCTCGTCAGTCACCGTCGTGCCGGCGGCGAGCCAGTCGGCGTCGCAGGTCTCGATGATCGCGTCGATCAGCCCGACATCGTCGTCAACGTCGTAATCCGCCACGCGCGCCGCTGCGGTACCGGCACGCGAGTAGCTGTCGAACGCCTCGTCCCAGCGGCCGAGGTCCTCGCATTCCTTGCCGATAGCGTACAGCAGGTAGATGTTGCGCTCGTCCGGCTGCCCGCTCGCGTCGAGGATCGCCTGCATGGCGTCGAGGTGAGTCGAATCCCTGGCCCTGCGCAATCGCGACAGGGCGTAGTGATTCCGCTGGTGTGCCGGGTTGCGCTCAAGCAACGCGCGATAGATCTCGACGGCCTCGTCGACACGCCCCGTGAATGCGCTGCATTCCGCCAGGCCGGCACGCAGCGAATCGACGCCGGGCTGCACGGCGTCCGCCCGGCGAAACAGCGGCCAGGCACGGTCCGGCAGCCCGGCATTCATGTACACGGTCGCCGCCATCTGCAGGTAACGCGGGCTGCGGTCGAGCCTTGGCTCGCAGGATCGGACGAGCTGTACCGCCTCACCGAAACGGCCGAGCGCCACGAGCTGTGCCGCGGCCTCCACGGCCGCGTCATAACGTGCGGCGTCCTGCGCGTGCGCCGTGCGGAATGCGTCCACCGCGGCCCACGGGCGCCGCGCGGCTTTCTCCGCAAGGCCGAGCAGGAAATGGCCTTCCGCGCCGCCGTCCGGTCGGCGGATCAGTTCCCGCGCGCATGCGCCGACGCGCGTCCAGTCGCGCCGTTGCGCGGCCTGCCGGGCCGCCAGGCTGAGCTGTTCCGCCGACGGCGTCACGGCGGATCGCCGACGTCGATGCCGGCGGCGGCAAGCGCGACACGCAGTGGCTCGAGCTGCCGTGCATAGCAGCGCCAGCGGCCGACGGACCGGTCGTGGATTTTCTCGCGCACCTGCACCGAGCTCGCCGTCGCCGTGGCGGACGGGTTCTGCTCGGCATCGAGGCACGCCGCTTCGAAGCCGAGCCCGAGCGCATCGAGGAGCGCGCGAGTCGTTTCCTCCGGCGCGCGCACCAGCGTTTCGTAGCTCACCTCGACCAGGCGATCACCGAGGACGTTGCGCCAGTGGTCCGCCAGCGCCGCGTAGGCCGGATAGAACCGCGCAAGGCCGTCCAGCGTGTAGGAAAACTTGTAGGCCCAGGTAAACACCTGCTTATACATCGCGAAGCACACGTCCATCGGGTCCCGGTTGACCAGCACGATCCGGGCATCGGGAAAGGCTTTCGCGATGAACCCGGCGTACAGCACGTTGAAGGGCAGCTTGTCGACGAAGTACGGCCGGTTGCCGAGACGGTAGTCGAGCGCGTCGAGATAGCCGTCGCGCAGGCACGCGAGATCGCGTTCGCTCATCGCCTCGATCATCGCCGGCGTCATCTTTTCCTCGCTGACGACGCCCGACTCGCGGCGCAGGACCATTTGCACGAACTGCGTTTCGCCCACCGACGCCACCTGCGAGTGACTCGACAGAATCCGGTCGATCAGCGTGGTGCCGCTGCGCGGCAGGCCCACGACGAAGATCGGCGTCGCGCGCGACACGTCACCCGGCGCCTGGCCTTCTGACCGCTGCAGCCAGTCCGCGCTGCAGGCGTCGACGATGCTGTCGAGCAGGGCGAGGTCGCGTTCGATGTAGTAATCCGCCACGGATGCCACGGCATCGCCCGCCCGCCGGAACCACTCGAACGCCGCGTCCCAGCGCTCCAGGTCCTCGCACTCCTTGCCCAGCGCGTAGTACAGGAACACGTTCTGCTCGGGCGGCTGTTTCGTCCGCTCCAGCACGGACTCCATCTCACGCACGTGGCGGTCGTCTTTCGCGCGGTCGAGCTTCGCCAGCTGGTAGTGGTAGCGCTGGTGATCCGGGTGGCGCGACAGCAGGCGCCGGTAGATGTCGCGAGCCTCGTCGAGCTTGCCGAGGAAGACGGCGCACGTCGCCCGGTTTGCCAGCACGAGATCGGTGCCCGGCTGCAACGTATCGGCCTTGACGAAGAGCGGGTATGCGCGTTGCGGCAGGCCGATCTCGGCGTACACGGTGGCCGCCATGTGCAGGTACAACGGGCTTCCGCCCATACGGTGCTCGACGCGCCGGATAAGCTGCGCCGCGTCGCCATTGCGACGCTCGGCCGAGTACAGTTTCGCCAGCTCGACGGCGGCGTCGTAGCGCCCCGCGTCCAGTTCCAGCGCCCGCGCGAAGCGGATGGACGCGTCGGCCGCATGACCCGCCGCTTTCGCCGCGAGGCCGGCGAGAAAACTGCCTTCGGCGGATCTCGCGTCGTGCCGCAGGATCTCGCTCGAGCAGGCGGCAACGCTCGCCCAGTCCTTGCGCTGCGCGGCGGCGCGCGCGGCGTGACTCACCTTTTGCAGGTAGGCGCTGTTGATGACGTGCTCCCCGATTCGGCCGTCGGCCGCGTCTTCGTTAGAGGCGCATCTCCCGTCGAAGTTCGGCATCGCGGGCCGGCAGGAAAAAGGGCCGCCTGGAGGCGGCCCTCGTCCCCTGCGTTACGGCAGGATTCCCGATCAGAACGTCTGCGAGAGGCGGAGGAAGTAGCCTCTGCCGAACATGCGGTACGTCGTCGGGTCGGTGTTGGCATTGAAGGCGCGGTCGATGTACGGCGGCGCCTCGTCCGACAGGTTCGTGATGCCCAGCGTCAACATCGTGTCGCCGACCACGTCGAACGAATAGTCGAACACCAGGTCGTGGTAGAGCTGCGAATCGATGCTCTGCACGTAGGTGTTCTGGAACTTCGCGATCGAGTCGATCGGGCCGATGTACTCCGCGAGGTAACCCACCTTCAGGTCACCCATCGACCAGTGCACGGACACGTTGAACTTGTCCTCCGCGTACGTGCCGCCGTCCTCGGTGCTGGTGTCGAGGAAGTGCATGCCAAGCATCTCCTCCACCGGTGCCCCGGGATACGGCGTGCGGTTGCGATCGAGCAGGTGCGACCAGAGCAGCGCCGTTTCGAAGGTGCCGAAGCTCGTATCGAAATCGTAGCGGATCTCGGTGTCGATGCCCTCGCCGACCTGGTTCGCGACATTGACGTTCGTGTCGATGATGTCGCGGATCGTGTAGTCCGCGTCAGCACGCCGCGTGATCAGCGCGCAGCTCGCCGCATCGCCGTTCACGTAGCACTCGTCCAGTGTGAACTGCACGCCGTACGTCCCGATCGCGTCCTCGAGCTCGATCTGCCACCAGTCGACGGTGACGGACAATCCACCGTCCGCAAAGTCCGGCGTCCAGACGAGCCCCGCCGTCAGCGTATCGGCCGACTCCGGCTGCAGGTCTGCTGCGCCGCCGATCAGCGACGTCGTCTGCGTGTCGGTGCGGTTCGCGATCTGCGCGCAGCCCGGGGCGATGTTCGTCCCGTTACCGCCGTAGTTCGCCTGGAAGTCCTGCGGGTCGCAGGGGTCGACGTAGTTCGGTGCGTCGTCCTGCAGGCCGTCGTACAACTCCTCGATCGTCGGCGCACGGAATGCCGTGCCGGCCGTGCCGCGCAGCTTCAGCGAATCGACGACCTGGAACTCGACGCCGATCTGCCAGGTGGTGTCGTCACCGAACAGATTGTAGTCGTCCCAGCGCACGCCGCCCTTCAACGCGAGCGACTGCGTGCCGTTGTCGAACACCGGCGCGTAGGCCTCCGCGTACACCGCCGTCGAGTACAGTGACCCGTCGGTGCCGGCGCCGGTGCCGCCCGTGGCGGCGCCGAGGACCTTGGCGGAATCCGGGGTGTACTTGAACGTTTCGCCGCGGTACGCCGCGCCGAGCGCCCAGCCAAACTCGCCGCCCGGCAGATCGAACGCCGAGCCGCTGACGCTGCCCTCGACGATGTCCTGCTCCCAGACGCGGGTGTCGACGAGTTCGACGCCGACGTAGCCCAGCATCGCATCCGAAACCGACAGCGGCCCGCCGAACAGGTCGAGCGGTACGCACCCCGAGATGACGGAGGTCGGGTCACTGATGTCGCCGTAGCATTCCGGCGTGCCGTCGCCGTCAAGATCGGCGGACGGGCCGAGTGCGTTCTTCAGGCGCTCGCCGGAGAACTGGCCGAGGTCGTTGTTGACCAGGCTGCGGTAGCCCTTGTTGTAGTAGAAGTCCCAGTCGAGACCACCGGCCTCGCCCTCGAAGCCGAGCACGGCCTGGTATTGCGACAGGTCCTGCGAGAAGTGGCGGGGCGTCTCTTCCATGCGCCGGCGGGCGTTCGTCACCGGCTCGTAGGCCAGTGCCGTGCCGTTGGCCGCGTTGTAGCGATCAATCGCCTCGCGCAGGTAGAAGTTGTCCGGCGAAATGCCCGTGTACGCCGTGCCGTTGAACACCCCGTCGTAACCCGGGTCGATGTTCGTATCGTACGGCAGGGGCGCCAACTCCTGGTCTGAACGACGGGAACTGCCGCGGATCGCCGCATTGAAGCGCACGTTCGACGCGAGGTCGAAGTTTGCTTCGCCGAATACGTTCGTGCGGTTGTAAGGCGTCTGGATATAGTTCACCGGTGCGTAGTTGTACGTCCGGTTGTCGTACGGCGTCATGACATCGCCGGCATTCTCGATCATGAAAATGCCGTGGTTCAGGAAGTTCAGGCGCGATTCCGGAATGCGCGACGAACCGAAGAACGTGCAGCTCGTGGGGTTCGATTCGCAACCGAAATCCGACTCGTAGTAGATGTAGTAGGACCCCTGGAAGAAGTCCCACGGTGCGTCGCGCTGGTAGGCCTCCTCCTGGTCGATGTACTCGGCGCCGAATACGATATTGCCGCCATCGAAGCTCGTGCCCGCGATCATCGAGATCGCATTCTGCACGCCGCTGTCCATGTCGAAGAAGTCAGCCGTCTGGACGTCGACGTTCACGCCTTCGAAGTCCTGGCGCGTGATGATGTTGACCACGCCGGCGACGGCATCCGCGCCGTAGATCGCGGACGCACCGTCTTTCAGGATCTCGACCCGCTCGATCATGATCGACGGGATCGTCGTGAAGTCGCCGCCGTCGACCGTGCGCTTGCCGTTGATCAGCGTCACGGTGCGCTCCGGCCCCATGCCGCGCAGGTCGATCTGGACCTCGCCTTCTTCCGTGTTGCCGTTGTTCGTCGTGGTGCCCAGCGGTGTACCGGACATCGACGGCATGCGCTGGATCAGGTTGCCCACGTCAGTGACGCCCTGTGCCATGATGTCGTCGCGGTCGAGCACCGTCACCGGGCTGGCGCTGTCGAGGTCGGAACGCTTGATGCGCGACCCCGTGACCGTGATTTCCTCGAGTGCGTCCGCGCCACCCTCCTGTGCGAGCGTCGCCGGCGCCGCCGCGAGCATCAAACTGCCCGCGCTGACGCCGAGCGCCATCCGCACAGCGGTGCTAATGCGTATGTTCGGTTTCATCGTGTTGCCTCCGTCATATCTCGTGGGGTTATTCCCTATTGATCGCAACCAAACGCACAGGCCGCGATCGAATCCGTTGTCCTGACGGCACGTCCGTGCCCGCCCAACGGTTCGTGTTGGAACAGTCCTACACGGAAACCTGACGCCGAAATATCGTTGCGTTATAGATACTGATGTTCTTTATCAGTTGTCGGAATAACTAGTTATACCGTCGCTTTCACGCGACTTTTGGTGAATGCTTATGCGAAACCGGGATAACCGCATCGTAGATGTATGATTTACGCAACAATATTCGTCGCTCCTTTCGGGCGTTTTGCGCGAATCGTCGGTCGGATACCACAGCCACTCCGCCGCTGTCGCAAGCAGCCGAATGAGCGGGATCGTTGCCGGTCGGGGCTAGAATCGTTGCCTGGCCCACAACGCTTCCCATAGGGACATCGGCATGGCATTCACAACGTCCGCCATCCTTAATGACGATCAGCGTCTGCCCGGCCGAATCATCAAGGTGAATCACGCCGGTGAATTCGGCGCCATCAACATCTATCGGGCGCAGATCGGCGTGGCGCGACTGTTCCGCCAACCGCACCTGGCGATGCTCAGAGAGTTCATCGCTCACGAAAAGAAGCACCTGCAGATTTTCGGCGACGAGCTGGCCCGCCGCGGCGTACGCCGTTGCCGGAGCTACTGGCTCTGCGGCATCGGCGGCTTCGTTCTCGGGCTGGTGACCGCCCTCCTTGGCCGGAAAGGCGTGATGGCCTGCACGGCGGCCGTCGAAACCGTAGTGACGCGCCACCTCGAACAGCAACTCGACGTGCTGGACCGGATCGGGGATCACGAAGCACGAACTGCGGTACAAGCCATCCTTGCCGACGAGGAAGAACATCGCGACACCGCGGTCGAGGAAGGATTCGACTGCGTGTTCTATAAACCGGTCTACGCTCTCGTCATGGCGGCTACGGAATCAGTCATCTGGCTGGGGATGCGCCTGTGAGGCATAGCGTCCGGCAGCAGCGCCTGGCGAGCAGGGTCGCGACCGGATGAGCGGCGGCGACGACGGCGGTTCTCTCGGACTCGTGCTGCTGGCGCTGGTCGCGGCCGTTCTCGTCGTTTTCGTGGCGGTTGCAGCCTGCGAGTACTTCAGCAGGACACTGGTCTCCGACAACGAATCGGCATCCCCCCTCAACGCCATGAAGCGCGTCCTGTTCCCGTCGCACTCCCTTGCCGTCCGAACCCCGCTCAGCCTGGACGACGCGACTCGTCGGCTCGATGAGCACCTCGTTCGTTTCGGCGTACCGCTGTTAATGCCGACGCGCCTGGTCGGCCGCGTCCGCAACGGGCAATTCCGGCTTCGGCTGCATCGAACGTTTTCCGGTTATTTTTCCTCCGCCGTGTTGACCGGATCCCTGCAACGCAGCCGTAAAGAGGACGCCACTCTGCTCGTGGGCGACCTCCGGCCGCCCTGGCTGGTTTCCGCGTTCCTCGCGTTCTGGCTCGGCGCGGTAGGCCTGTTCTGCCTGTTCATGGTTCCGACCGGGGTCATTGGCTTCGCATCCGGAGCGCCGGAGAGCTGGACATTCGTTCTGGTACCTCCCTTCATGCTCGTCTGCGGATTCATGCTCGCGCTCGGCATCAACCGGCAATTATTCCGCGACCGGGAGGAACTCGCGCGACGACTCGCAGACGCGGTTCATGGCACCGTTATTTCCGGCGACAGCGACGCCTGACGAGCGGGCCAAACCTGAGTCGAAACGGGCATCGTCCGACCGGGCGCGGCTCAATCCGGTACGTCAATGCGCCACACAGCGCCGACACACAGGTACTTGTTGAAATCGGCGTCCGCCCGATTCGTTTCGTGCGTACCGATCTGTGGTAAAACACAGGGCAGGGAAGGGAAATCCACCATGGTGCGATGAAAACCACCACGCCCACGTCACGCGACATCGCCGAGATCGCCGGAGTCTCCCAGGCGACGGTTTCGCGTGCGCTTCGCAACAGCCCGCTGGTGCGGCCGGAGACACGTGAGCGCATCCAGTCGATCGCGCGCGAACTCAACTATTTCGTCAACCGGAACGCGGCCGGGCTCCGCACGCACCACAGCAACACGATCGCGCTGCTGATCTTCGATGACAGCAAGACGGCAACATCACAACTCAACCTGTTCTTCCTGTCGATGCTCGACAACATTGTGCGCTCGGCGGCGCGCTGCGGGTACGACATCCTCGTGTCCTTGCAGCAGCTCCACGACGACTGGCACATCGAGTACCGCGCGAGTCAGCGCGCGGACGGCATCATCCTCCTGGGCTACGGCGACTACCTGGACTACCGCGAGAAGCTCGATGCACTCGCCGAGGCCGATACGAACTTCATGATCTGGGGGCCGATCGTGAAGGACCAGCCGGGCCATTCCGTCGGTTGTGACAACGAGACCGGCGGCCGGCAGGCGACCCGGCACCTGCTGGAACTGGGCCGCAAACGCATCGCCTTCATCGGCAGCACCTCGCAGCGCAGCCCCGAGTTTGCCGCCCGTTTCGAGGGCTACATCCGCACACTCGAGGAATCCGGCATCGAGCCCGACCCGGCGCTGCACGTGCCCGCCGGCAACTCGGAGAAAGAAGGCTACGCAGCAACACGCAAGTTGCTGGAAGGCGATCATGGCTTCGATGCCATCTTCGCGGTAACGGACCTGCTCGCGATCGGCGCGATGCGTGCGCTCCAGGAGGCGGGAAAAGACGTGCCCTCGGACGTCAGCCTGGTCGGCTTCGACGATATGCCGCTGGCCGCTTACGTCACGCCCCCGCTCACCACGGTGCAGCAGAACGTGGAAGCGGCCGCTGACGCGCTCGTGCGCGCCATCGTCGGCATGATCGAGGGCCATCCCGTCGAGTCGACACTGGTCAAGCCGCAGCTCGTCGTGCGCGGCTCCTGCGGAGGGCGCTGAGTCAGCGCAGCGGGCGGGTCGCCAGCCGCTGTAGTTCGGTCAGCCGCGCCGCCAGGTCCGCATCCTCGACCGCGCCCTGGAAGAACAACACCTGCACGCCGTGCGGCGCTACCTCGAACGTGGCCGGCCGGTCCGTGTCGCCCACGGAGACCACGCCGCCGTCGGCATTGCGCCATGCGCCGCGGGCCGGCATCCGTTCGACGCGGACCTCCCGCATCTCGTCGTCGGCGTTCAGCAGTACGAGCGCAGTTTCGGCCACACCGTCCCGCTGGTAGACGCGGAAGAACGCCGCGGTGCGCTCCGTGTACGCCATGTCGAGTTGCAGACCGCGCTGCAGTGCAACCGAATCCGCCCGCAGCCGCGCGACACGCTGCAGCGCGAGCCGTATGCGGTGCGATTTCGCCGCCTCGATGTTCTCGACGCCGTAGTAATTCCGGTTGCCCCTGTGTTCCGCCGCACCGCGGCTGAACCCGATCTCCGAGCCGTAGTAGACGACCGGGATACCGCGCGCCGTGAACATCCAGTTGTGCGCGTCGATGAAGCCGTCGTCGTCAGCGTTCATGCGCGGCATGTCGTGATTGTCGTAAAAGGTCATCAGGTCGTAGGGATTCTGGTAGATGCCGTCCTCGAGGTGCAGGGCGGCTGCGAGCGCTTCGTAGTGCCTGCCCTGCGCGAACACCTCGTCCATCGCCTGCTTCATCGGGAAATCGAGAACACTGATTCCGCCGTTTTCGGGGTAAGTGTGCGGCGCGATCTCGGCGGCCTCGTAGTTGAAGGCTTCGCCGAACATGAAGAAGCCGGGGTGCGCTGAGCGGATTTCTTCTGCAAACGACGCCCAGAACGCGTGCGGCATGTGCCGGATCGTGTCGATGCGGAACGCGGCCACGCCGTCGTCGATTCGGCGGGTGTACGCGCGCACAAAATAGTCGAGAACGGCGGGATTCTCCCAGTTCGTGTCGGCGAGCAGCGCCAGGTCCGGCTCGCGACGGTAGAACGCGTGCAACGGGTTCTCGGGGTCGAGGTCTGCGGGATGCCGGTTTTCGTGGTCCGCAACCAGCGCGCCATCCGCGTCGTATATCTCCCCGAACAGCGGCTGCTCCTCGGGCATCGTGTAGGCCGGCGAACCGTGGTTGCCCACGATATCCAGCACGAGCTTGATGCCGTGCTCCTCGTCCAGCCGGCGCACCAGCGTCGCGAAGTCCAGGCCGTCGGACTCGAGGTGCTCGTCGACCTCGAAGAAATTGACGCCCCAGTAACCGTGGTAGCCGGACTTTCCCTGGTCACCGAACGGGACTTCGCCCGGCGGGTGACTGCCGGAGAACGCCTCGTCGGGGTTCTCGACGATCGGCGTGATCCACAACGCGGTGAAGCCGGTGTCTGCGATGTACGCGGCGTGATCGAGAATCCCCCGGAAGTCGCCACCCAGGTAACCGGTGTTCGCGATTTCCACGCCGTCCTCGACGATCGGGCGGTCGAAGGAATGCCAGGGGCCGGCACCCTGCTCCTCGAAGTTGTTGCGGGGATCGCCGTCGACGAAACGGTCGGTGACAACGAAGTACACGGCTTCGCTCGCGAAGGGCTCGAGTGTGCCGTAGTACTCCTCGACCGGCGCGTCGCCGGAACAGGCGGCACACAGCAGCGCCACGCCCAGGGCAACTCCGCTCCTGGCGCTCATGCGAGCTTCGGCTCCGCGTCCTTGTCGACGAGCATCGTCGCGATGCCCGCCAGGATCATGCACACGCCGCCGACGATCAGCGCATAGATGCTGTTACCCCCGAACAGGTGATTGACGAGCAGCCCGAGGATGCTCGCCGCAATGATCTGCGGGATCACGATGAAGAAGTTGAAGATGCCCATGTACACGCCCATCTTGCGCGCCGGCAGGTTGTTCGACAGCAGCGCGTAAGGCAACGAAAGGATCGATGCCCACGCGATGCCGACGCCGATCATCGAGACGAGCAGCCAGCGGGGATCGTCGATGAACCAGAAGCTGATGAGCCCGAGCCCGCCGAGCGTCAGGTTCAGCAGGTGACAGGAACGGCAACCGAGGTTGCTCGCGACGAAGGGAATCGCGATGGCTGCCAGCGCGGCGAAGCCGTTGTAACACGCGAACAGCACGCCCACCCAGTCCGCACCGTCGTTGTACAGCGCGGAGGCCACGTCCGACGTGCCGTAGTGGTAGCTGGTCACCGCCGAGGTGCCGTAGATCCACATGGCGAACAGGGCGAACCAGGAAAAGAACTGAACGACCGCGAGCTGCTTCATGACGCGCGGCATGCGGAACAGGTCGTTGACGATGTCGTCGAGGCCACCGAGGCGCATTTTTCCGGCGACGCCGAGCGCGGACGGGACGAGCAGCACACCGAAGACCGCGAGGCCGCCGCTCAGGATGAACAGCTCCTTCTCGAAGTCGTAGTGACTGATCAGCAGCCAGCCCGTGATCCCGGCGACGAGCGCCAGGATGCTGCCGAGGCGGAACGGGCCGGTCGGCGGCGGCGCCGTGTCGGGCACCGCGTTTTCGGGCGATTCGGCCTGCTCGAACGCGGCCAGCTCGGCCGGCGAGTACTCGCGGGTGCGCAACACGGTCCACATCACCGCCGCGAAGAACGCGGCGCCACCGAGATAGAACGACCACTTCACCGAGGCGGGAATCTCGCCCGCGGGGGCGGTGTTACTGACGTCGAACCAGTTCGTCATCAACCACGGGAGCGCCGACGCCACGACGGCACCGATGCCGATGAAGAAGCTCTGCATCGCGAATCCCGAGGTTCTCTGGCGCTCCGGCAGCATGTCGCCGACGAACGCCCGGAACGGCTCCATGGAGATGTTGATGCTCGCGTCCATGACCCAGAGCATGCCCGCCGCGACCCACAACACCGGCGAGTTGGGCATCGCGATCAGGGCCAGCGAAGCGAGAATCGCACCGATCATGAAGAACGGCCGGCGCCGGCCGAACCGGCCCCAGGTCCGGTCGCTCATATAGCCGATGATCGGCTGGACGATGAGACCGGTCAGCGGCGCGGCGACCCACAGTATCGGCAGGTCGCCGATGTCGGCGCCGAGCGTCTGGAAGATGCGGCTGACGTTTGCGTTCTGCAGTGCAAAGCCGAACTGGATTCCCAGGAACCCGAAACACATGTTCCAGATCTGCCAGAACGACAGGACAGGTTTTTGCTGCATGGATGACCTGCTCGTCCGCGGCCCCCGCCGCGAAACGCCCCCTGATTACCCCGCAGGAAGTCTAGCAAGGGGGTCTGGCCCGCAAGTCATGAATACGTATGCAGGTCAGGCCGCGGGCTGGATGTTCGCATTCAGCCGGAACAGGTTGCCGGGATCGTACTTTGCCTTCAGCGCCGACAGTCTCGGGTAGTTGGCGCCGTAGTTGCCCCAGGTCCTCTCCACGCCCTCCTCGTTGAGGTTCGTGTAGTAGCCTTTCATGTACGGCTCCATGGCATCGTAGTACCGGCGCACGGACCGGATGCGTGCGTCGGTCTCGGCGGCATCCGTGAACACCGAGTCGATGCCCAGGTTGAAGCGCACGTCGCGGTGGGCGTAAGCCGTGGCATCGGCAGCGACACGTGACGTCACGCCCCCGAGGTGCTGGTACCAGACGTTGGGCAGCTCGTCGCCTTCGTAGTTGCCAACGAACGCATCAATAAAGTCCGGCGTGAGTTCGACGATGAAGCCGGACTTGAGGTAGTTCAGCTTACCGTGCCCGAGATACTCGTCGGCATTGGTCTGCCAGCGTGCGTAGCTGTCGGGTTTCAGCGAATTGAAGACCGGCGTTTGCGCCGCCAGGAGCGGCTGCAGAACCTTTTCGCCGTCAGCCGGCGAGCCGGCGTACAGAATGGCGAAGCCGAACATTCGCTCGCCGTCCTGGACATAGAGATAAGGCTCCACGTTGATCGCATCCGGCATCGTCTGTTCCAGCCCGGCAAAGACCGTCATCATCTCCCGCGCCTGGTCGATCGGGTACTGGACGTTGCCGGCATAGACATTGTCGTCGAACGGGTGCAGGCGGTAGACGAACTCCGTGACTACGCCGAAGTTGCCGCCGCCGCCGCGCAGGGCCCAGAACAGGTCCGGGTTCTCGTCCTCGCTGGCGCGGCGCAGCTTTCCGTCGGCGGTGACCACGTTCGCCGCCAGCAGGTTGTCGATCGCCAGACCGAACTTTCGGTCGAGGCGTCCCATGCCGCCGCCCAGCGTGAACCCGCCGACGCCGGTGTGCGAGACGATCCCCGTCGTTGTCGCGAGCCCGTGCGACATCGATGCCGTATCAAGATGTCCGAGCAGTGCGCCGCCCTGGACCGTCGCAGTGGCGGCATCCGTATCGATTTCGACCGCGTGCATTGCCGACAGATCGAGCATCATGCCGTCGTTGCAGGTGGACTTCCCCGGGTAGCTGTGGCCGCCACCCTTGACGGCCAGGAGGAGGTTGCGCTCCCGCGCGAATGTCACGCAGTTCTGGACATCAGCCACGCTGGTACACGTCGCGACCATGGCCGGCCGCTTGTCGACCATGCCGTTCCAGACGGCCCGGGCGGCATCGTAGCCCGCGTCCTCGGGCAGATAGAGGGTCCCGGACATCGACTCGGCCAGCTCGGCGACGGCGGCGGTCTCGATGTCCAGCGGTTCGCCGCCACTGCTCACCGCGGCGATGCGCGCGGGTAGTGACGAGGTGTTCTCCAGCGGATCGCGGCCGCATCCCGGCAGCGCAGCGGTCAGCCCGGCGGCGGTGACGGCCTTGATGAATCGACGACGGCGCATACTGGTCCCCCCGGTATTCGGGTTTTTCTTGTTGCACCAAGACTAGTCGACGATCGGTGCTTACGCCAGCGGCGGCGCGGCCGCGTGAACCACCGTCCTCACGGCGGTGGCCGGTCGTGGTCAGTTGCCGCCGGCGTCCAGGCGCCGCGCCGGTCGTCCCGGGCGCCGCCGTTCCCGGAACATGGAGTACTCGATGGGACGGAAGCCGAGTACCGCGCTGCACCCGGCTTTGCGCCCCAGGGGCAGGCGCGAATCCTGCTCCGCGAGCTCGGCGAACTGGCGCGCCAGGCGCCGCAGACCCTCGCCCATTTCCATGATGCTGGCCGCGGACAGCATGCCACCGAGAAACCGGAGGTCTTCGCCGGGTTCGCGAAACTGGCTGTCGAAGAACTCCGGCAGCACGTTGCGCCGGAAGAAGCGGCTGACGCTGCCGTGCCGCCGCCACGTGAAATTGCGCGACGTCAGCAGCCGGTACCGATTGAGCGGCAGCAGCTCGATCAGCTTCAGCCGATCGAGCCGCAGGAGCACCTTCTCGACTTCCGGCAGCGAGAAGTCGTATTCCTCGACGATCTCCTCGATGCCCCAACGGTTGAGCACGAGGAAGGTGATCACGAAAAAGTCCGGGTCCCCGACCAGTGCCTCTTCCTGCTCCGGCGTCAGCTCGCTCAGGAATTCCCGGCGCGAATTCACGCGATCCATCAGGTCCGAGAAATCGAGCCCGGCCATGGCGAGCACTTTTTCGAGCCGCTCGAGCGAGAAGTCCGCCTGGCTGAACAGCCGCTTCACGCTGGCCTCGCTGAGATCCAGGCGGGCTGCTACGTCCCGGTAGGAATAGCCGCTCTCGCGAAGGATCCGTTTGAGCTCGTCGACCACGATGCGTGCCTGTGACACGGTTCAGCTACCCCAAAGTGACTGTCCAACGTATTAGTATTTAATACTAATCGGCGCATTCGCAGCAACTATTCCGGTTTTGGTTGCGATATTCGATCCTCCGAACGAAGCTGGACGCGGTTTCGGAACGAGGAATCCAGCCATGCGTACCCTCCAGATCCTGTGTGTGCTTGTCGCGCTGCCCGCGCTGTCGGCCTGTGCATCGCTGTTCTACGGCGATCAGTACGGAACGCGATCGGGCGCCTCCAGCAGTCTCGTCGATTACCTGTACCCGGGCGGCGAAATCCCGCCGGAGGTTCCGGACTCGCTGCCCTACCTCGAACTGCCGGTCCGGGTCGGCATTGCCTTCGTACCGTCGAACAGCCAGTCGACGCTGAGCGGTGCCGAACAGGCCCTGCTGCTCGACCAGGTCGCGGCAGCATTTCGCGACCGGCGCTACGTGCGATCCATTGAGTCGATCCCGGCGCAATACCTGACGGGATCACGCGGTGTCGTGGGCATGCAGCAGGTTGCAGCACTCTATGGCATCGACGTCATGGCACTCGTGTCGTACGACCAGGTGGCATTCACCGGTGAGCGCGACTCGGCGATCTTGTACTGGACCATCGTCGGCACCGCCCTGGTCAAGGGCAACACGAACGAAGTCCAGACGATGATCGACACGGCCGTCTTCGACGTGAAGACGGCCCGGTTGCTGTTCCGTGCGCCGGGAACCAATACCGACCAGCGCAACGCGACGATGATCGAAACCGGGAGTGGCCTGCGCCAGCTGCAAAGCGACAGTATCCGCGCCGCGAACCAGGTCATGATTGCCAATCTCGACGCTGAGCTCGCGACGTTCGAGGAGCGCGTCAAGCAGGGTGAGGCGGCACAGGTCGCCTGGACCGGTGGCGGTGGGGGCGGCGGCGCGACAGGCATCGTAGTGCTGGTGCTTGTCGCGGCGGCGCTCGCCCTGCGCCGCCGCGACCCGCACATCGCAGTTTACCGTGCGGCGCGGTAGGCGCGCTCCGTGTCGGGGGCGTGACTCGCCGGTTCCTGCGACATTGCAGCTGCGGAACCCATCCGCAGGTCGGTGAGCACGTCCTGGTGCGGCCGGAAGTTCATCGCACAGCCCTCGAGATACCAGGCGACCTCGTTCAGGTCGTACTTGTGGGCCAGTTCGTTGCCGGGGCGTACCTGCTCGGCGGTCGGGAAGATACCTTTGCCCGCGAGGAGGCAGTTCCAGGACATGCTCGGAAAATAGGCGTCGAGCTGCTGGCGTTCGATCTCCTGCGTGATGTTCCTGCCCGAAATCCAGGCGGTCAGGAGCTCGCGCAGAGATCGGGAAATCTTTTCGTTGGCACCGTTGTCCAGCCAGTACTGGGTATCCGATCGTGAATTGATGCGGTAGTGGCAGACGATGTAGTCGCGGACGGCGTCGAAGCGCTTGCTGATCCGGGCATTGAATTCATCGCGAAACTCGTCGGTCATATTGCCCTTCTTGGCCGCCTCGACGAACCGGAACACCGTTTCCTGCACCATGTCGAGCGCGGTGGCTTCGAGGGGCTCGATGAAGCCTTGCGACAGGCCGACCGCAAGGCAGTTCTTCACCCAGTGCTCGCGGACACGCCCCACCTTGAACCGGAGCTTGCGCGCTTCGATGTCCGAATCGGTCAGCCCCAGGTGCTCGCGGAACTCCGCTTCGGCGGCATCGTCGTCGACATACTTCGAGCTGTACACGTAGCCATTGCCGAAGCGCGAGGTCAGCGGGATCTTCCAGGCCCAGCCGTGCTTGAGCGCCGTCGAGATCGTCTGGGGCTCGGGATTCTCCTCGGGCTCCGTCGGGAACACCACGGCCGAGTCATTGAACAGCACGTCCTCGCGACTTTCGAACGGCACGCCCAGCGTCTGCTGCAAAAGCTGGCTGCGGAAGCCCGTCGAGTCGACGTAGAAGTCAGCCTTGATCGTGTCCTCGGAGTCGGTCTTCAGGTAGTCGATGTAGCCCTGGTCGTCCAACACCGCTTCGGTCACCGTTGCCTGCCGGTACTTCACGCCTTTGGCCGCCGCCCAGTCTTTAAGGAAATCGCCGAGCAGGCCGGAGTTGAAGTGGTAGCCGTAATTCATCTTGAACGGGAAATTCCGGGGCGCGATCGGCGCGAGCCGCTGGTTTGCCAGGTGCCAGCCCAGGAAGAACTGGCTGGGATGCCCGTCCAGGTCCACGCCTTGCCGGCGCAGGAAGCTGTTGTGGTAGAAGGCCGGGAGGGTGACCTCGTCCGGCTGGCACTGGAACGGGTGAAAGTATTCGGCGTAGCCGGGCTTGGTTGACCAGTTCCTGAACGTGATGCCGACCTTGTAGGTTGCGTCGCAACGGCCCATCCAGTCGGACTCGCGGGCACCGATGATGTCCATGAAGAGCTTGAGCGGCGGCGTCGATCCTTCACCGACACCGATAATGCCGATATCCGGCGATTCCACGAGCGTGATGTCGACGCCTTCGCCGTCCCAGTACGTCGCCATCAGGTTGGCGGCAATCCAGCCGGCGGTGCCGCCACCCAGGATCACGATACTCTGTGTGCCTTTACGCATAATCGGTTCCGGCAAATCTCCGGTTGCGAAAAACAACAGGCCGCCCGAAGAGTAGCACCCTTCGAGCGGCCTTTGGCTTGCGGCCGCGGTTTCGTGCCGCCCGTTGCTTCCTCAGTACTGGTAGTTGAAACCGAGGTAATACTGGCGCCCGAACTGCCTGATCTCGCCGAGTGTGCCGTTCACACCGTAGGAAATGATGCTTTCCTCGTCCGTGAGATTGTTCGCGGAAAGTACGATGCTCATACCGAGTTCCGGCCAGTTGTACGAGAACTGCGCGTCGACGGTCGTGTAGGGCTCCGAAAACACCGGTGCCGGCTGTCCGGGAACCGGAATTCGCTGAATGAACTCGTCGCGATAGCGGACGTTCACGTGCGAGCTGAAATCCTCGATATCCCAAAACACCGTGGCGCTCCACACGTTTTCGGACAGGCCGGGCAGCGGCAGGGTCTCGTCGTTGCCGACGACCGAGCCGCCGGAGACTTCGGTCTCGCTCTCGGTGTAGGAATAGCTCGCGGTCGCGCCCAGACCCCCGAAGATGCCGGGAAGGCCGTCAAACGTTCCGGTGGCGGACAACTCGATGCCGCGGATATACCCGCCCTTGTCGTTGTTGACGTAGGTCTGGTAGATGTTCAGGTACGTGTTTGGCGGCAGCGTGACGCCCACGGAGTCCGGGTCCACACCGGTGAACTGGTTCGGTCCCTCGACGAGCGACTCGATGTCTTTCCAGAACACGGCCGCGGTGACCGCTCCGCCGTTGTCGAAGTAGTGCTCGTACGACAGGTCGAGTTGGTCCGCGCGGAACGGGTCGAGGTACGGACTGCCGTCGTTCCAGACGTTGTACTCGACCAGGCCGGTTTCCGGATCGGCCGCGCCGCTCCACGAACCCGACGCGCTGGTCATGTTGCCGACCGGCGGACGCGACATGACCGAGGCGGCCGCGAAGCGGAGGATGTCATTGTCGGTGAGCTCGAACGCAAGGTTCAGCGACGGCAGCGTGTCGGAGTACTCCGGCCCGGTGCTCACGAAGGAAAGGTTGTCCTGCGTGACACCGATATCGTCGGTGATCGATGTGCCGTTGCCGGCGCCAACGTCGCGCAGACCGGCTGACTTGACGTCTGTCTCGACATGGCGAACACCGATGTTGCCTCGCACCGGCACGTCACCGAGATTGAAGTCGAGGTTCAGCATCAGGTAGATGGCCTCGGTCTCCTCGGTCAGGGTGGTGTCGTTGATCAGTGTCCAGCTGTCCTCGAACTTGTCGAGACCGGCATCGTTGCCTGCGCCGAAAATCGCGGTACCCAGTGCAGCGATGTCGGTGATCGCGATGTGGTCGGGTACGCCCGGCAACGACTGGATGCGCACGAACCCGTCAACGGACTGAGGCTCGCAGGGCAGCGGGTTTGCGCCGACCAGCGTGTCGTTCGCTTCGCACCAGCTCTCGGTGCCGGTATCGAAAATGCCTTCGCGCCCTCCGTACTGGAAGGTGCCGCGATCGGTCGTAAATTCGCGGTCAGATACGCGCACGCCCGCCTCGAGGCCGGAGACCCAGCCCCAGTCGAGATCCTGCTTGAAATCGACCTTGAACGCATCGATCTGGTCACTGTACTGGTGCGGATAGCGCTCGTAGCGACCCAGGTGCATCGTGTTGACGTCGGTGAAATCGACGCCCGAGAACGTGGCCGACGCGAAGCCGGTGCCGTTCAGCTGGTAGGTCATCGACTGGCCGGGAACTTCTTGGAAGGTACCCGGGCCGTTCGTGTCGAACTCGTAGGCATGCATCGTGGCGATGCGGTCTTCGCGGGACTTCTCGCCCTCGCTGCGGTAGGCGTCGAAGATCAGCGTGCTGGTGTCCGTCGGATACCACTCCAGGATGATCCCGTAGGTATCGCTGTCGGCCCTCGTCGTCTGGTCTTCGGTGCGCGACTCAAACCACGCGTGGTCCCGGCCGCCGCTCGCGATATTCGGATCAATGGGGCTGATCGTCGCGCTGGTCACAACGCCGTTGTTGATGACCATGTTCGAGACGTTGTTGTTGACCGCCGCCGCTTCGCGGAAACCGCTCGCCGTGATGCCGGTACGCTGGTCATCGCGATCGAACTCGGACCGGAAGTAGTCGAACTGGGCACGGAGCTTGTCACTTGGCTCCCAGACAAGTGTGCTCATCAGGCCGAGCCGCTCGTCGGTGCCGGTGCCCGCCTGCCACTGGAAAGCCCGCGGCATGTATTCGTTGCCGGCGGTGCCGTCACCGGAATACCCGACCGAATCCGGGTCATCGGCGCCGGCCCGCGACATGATGAAGGCATTCGGCTGGTCGAGGTACGAACCGCCGATGGCGATGCCGAACGTATCATCGGCAAACTTGCCTTGGTACGACGCGGTGAGACGGTAGCCGTCCTCGTCGCCACCGAACGAGTCCGCCGCGTCGTTGCGCGCGAGGCGTGCGTTCAACACCAGGTTGTGCTGCTTTGGCGCATCCAGCGGATCGGCGGTCTTCAGCTCGACGATGCCGGCAACGCCGCCCTCGAGCTGCGATGCCTTCGGCGACTTGTAGACAGCCGCCTGGTTGATCAGTTCGGCCGGATACTGGTCGAACGACATCCAGCGCGTGCCGGAGGAGTAACCGGCCGTGGACGCCTGCTCGCGGCCGTTCAGCGTCGTCTGGATGAAGTCGCCGTTCATACCGCGGATGTTGAGCTCCGAGGACTGTCCCGAATCGCGGACCGTGGTCACGCCGGGCACACGCCCCAGCGCATCGGCGATGGAGAAGTCGGGCAGCGATCCCAGGGCGCCGGCATCGACGACGTCGGCGATTGTGTCGGCCTGGCGCTTCGCGTCAACGGACCCGAGGATGCTGGTACGCACGCCGATGGTGACGATTTCCTCGATCATCTGCTGCTGGTTAGCAGAGTCCTGAGCATGTGCCAGGTTCGGAATGGCCGCCGCGCCGGGCAGTGCGGCTGCGACCGCGATCGATATGGCGGTGCGACGGATGTTGAGATTGCTGTTCGTGCTGTTCGGATTCGACAGCGCGGAACGGTGCCTCTTCGATACCATAATTTGCGTCCCCCCAAGGACAAACTACTCGCGAGTAGGGTCAACCGCGATGTTTTGTATGTTATGAGCCACTACCGGAGCCGGCAATGTCTTGCAATCGTATTCATTCGACCGGGTTCGGCGACACCGCAGGACATGCGCGAATTATCAGGGGACGGCGGCGTTTCGAATCGGACTCGTTGTTGAGGAAGCGAACTGCGCCCGGTCGGGTGTGGTGACGTCGCGACACCGCGGGACGAAGGGCGTCAGGCGTTCAGGCTCGCCAGCAATTCATCCTGTGAGCGGAAGTTCAGTGCACAGCGACGGACGAATTCGTCGATCTCCGACATGTCGATCCTGTTGCGGAACTCGTTCTCACCGGCACCCGGCTTGAGCGCCGGGTAGCAGCCGTAGCCGGCGAGAATGCAATGCCACGACCTCGGCGTGTACGACGAGCGCAGCTTCCCGCTCTCGAGTGCGCCACTCAGGTTCTGTCCGGATGTCCAGATACGCAGGATTTCCCGGAGCGTGTCCGAGACGTTCGTGTTCTGCGCGTTTTGTGTCCAGTAAGCGGTGTCGCACCGCGAGTTCAGGACGTAGTGCGCGACGATGTAGTCCCGGATGAGTTCGAACTCGGTGTTCACCCGTTCATTGAAGGCGTCGCGGCCCTGGCCGCCGAAACTGCCGTCTGCATCCACGGTGTCCATGAACCGGTAAACCGTGTTGCAGACGATGTTCAGTGCCGTTGCCTCGAGAGGCTCGATGAAGCCTTGCGAAAGACCCACCGCGAGGCAGTTCCTGTGCCAGTGACGTTCGACGCGCCCGACTTTCATCCGGAGATGCCGGGCCTCGACGTCGCTGTCCTGCAGCCCCAGGTGCTTCCGCAGTTCGGTCTCCGCGTCGTCGGCCGAGCAGAACGACGAGCTGTACACGTAGCCGTTTCCGACGCGGTGCGTCAGGGGAATCTCCCAGGCCCAGCCGTACTTCAGCGCCGTCGAGACCGTCTGTGACCCGATGTTCTCTACCTGCGGCGTCGGCAGCACGACCGCGGCGTCGTTGAACAGGTTTTCGGCAAAGGACCTGAAAGGCACGTTCAGCACCTCCTGGATCAGGGCACCCCGAAACCCCGAGCAGTCGACGAAGAAGTCGGCATCGACATCGCCGCCGCCATCGAGCGACACGCTCGCGATATCGCCGGCCTCCGCGAGATCGACCCCGACCACCCGGGCTTGCCGGTGTACAACGCCACGACCGATCGCGATTTCCCGGAGAAAGTCACCGAGAAGACCGGCGTCGAAGTGATAGCCGTAGTCGTTGACGAACGGGAAGCGCTCGTCGGGAATCGGCCCCTGCCGATGCTCGGACAATCGCGCCGTCAGGGAGAACCGGTCCGGGTGCGCATGGACGTCGATGCCGCGACGCCTCGCCAGCGTATTAAAGTAGAACGCGGTCGTCGTGAAACGGTCCACCTGCGACACGAACGGGTGGAAGTACCGCTCGAACCCGGGCTTCGTCGACCAGTTGACGAACGAAATGCCGTTCTTGTACGTCGCCTTGCACGCCGGCATCCATGCAGACTCCTGCACACCGATCGCATCCAGGAACACCTTCAGTCGCGGCGTCGAGCCCTCCCCGACGCCGACGGTTCCGATATCCGGCGATTCGATCAGCGTGATGTCGACCTGGCCGGGCCAGCGGCTGGCGAACGCGCTGGCCGCGATCCAGCCGGCGGTCCCCCCGCCGAGAATGACAATGCGCTTCCTGTCGTCGGATTTCATGCACGCGGTTACTGCGTTTCGCGGGCGATGAGGTATAGCACAGCAGGAATGTCGCTGCGAAAGTCTCGTCGCGTCGTCGTTCCAATGAATACGTATGCAGCCTGTTGCGGCAGGATTCGCACATGAATTAGCTTTCCATGAGATGCCCGGGCATGACGCTCAGGTATGGGATTACCTGCCCGAACGCTATGACCGTGCCCAGAGTCGACCCCTTTTTATCGCCATCCCGCCAGGCCGGCGTGTGCCTTCACGTCACGTCGTTGCCCGGCGCTTGCGGTATTGGTGAAATCGGCGCGGCGGCACACGCGTTCGTCGACCTGCTGGCCGACACCGGTTTCGGCGTCTGGCAATTCCTGCCACTCGGACCGACGGCGTACGGCGACTCGCCGTACCAGTCGCTCTCCACGTTCGCCGGCAACGAACTGCTCATCGACCTCGGCGGTCTCGTCGGCGACGAGCTGCTCGCCGCGTATGAGATCGAGCCGCTACACGCCTTGTCGACCGGTGCCGTCGATTACGGCAGCCTGATCCCGCTCAAGATGCGCCTGTTGCGCCTTGCCGCCGCACGTTTTCCTGCGCGGGCCGATGCCGTATTGCGCGACGAATTCGAAGCGTACGTCGCACGCCACGACAAGCTGTGGCTGCACGACTACGCCCTGTTCCGCATCCTGAAGTCGCAGCATGACGAACGGGCATGGACCGAGTGGGCCCCCGAATACGTGCACCGCGAGGCCGCCAGCCTTGCCGCGATCGAGCGCGACCAGGGCGTTGCCATTGAGATGATCAAGGTCACGCAGTTCCTGTTCAACCGCCAGTGGCATGCGTTGCGGGAGCATGCGCACCGTCGGGGTATCACGCTGTTCGGCGACATGCCGATCTGCATCGCGTTCGATAGCGTCGACGCCTGGGCGAACCGCGACATCCTTCGGCTGGACGTCGACGGCCGGCCGGACTACGTGGCCGGCGTGCCGCCCGACTACTTCAGCGTCGACGGCCAGCTCTGGGGCAACCCGCTCTACGACTGGGAAAAGCATTCGCGCGACGGCTACTCCTGGTGGATAGAGCGTCTGCGAGCGGCGTCCCAGCTCGTCGACATCGTCCGCGTCGACCACTTTCGTGGATTCGAGGCCTACTGGGCCGTGCCGGCCGACGCCGAGACTGCACGGATCGGGTCGTGGCAGCCGGGTCCGGGTGATTCGCTGTTCGATGCGCTACGCGGAGCCCTCGGTGGACTGCCGATCGTCGCGGAAGATCTCGGCGTCATCACGCCGGCCGTCGTGGCGTTACGGGATCGCCACGGCATCCCGGGCATGCACGTGCTCCAGTTCGACGTCGACATACCCGACTTCCGGCTCTCGGACGTTGCGGAAAACTCGGTTTGCTACACCGGCACCCACGACAACGACACGACACTCGGCTGGTTCCGCGGCAGTCCGAACGACATCCGCAGCGCGGACGAAATCCGGGCAGCACGCCGCGCGGCGCTTACGCTGACCGGCGGCACGCCCGAGACGATTCACCACGACATGATCCGGGCTGCGTTCGATTCCGCGGCCCGGCTCGCCATCGCGCCGCTGCAGGACTTCCTCGGTCTCGGTTCGGAGGCCCGCGTCAACACGCCGGGCACATCGAACGGGAACTGGCGGTGGCGAGTGCGCGAGGCCGAACTCGACGACGCGCTGCGGCATTGCCTTGCCGAGTCCGCGTCCGTCGCCGGGCGCAATGGCTGCCACGAGGTTCGACAAGCAGATTCCTACTAATCGGCGAATCGAACTTGTATGATCATTCGCCAGAGTACCGACGCCATGGGGGGATGGCCTTGTCCGCTGAAGAATTCGATGCCATCGTCGTCGGCTCCGGGATTTCCGGGGGCTGGGCGGCGAAGGAGCTGACCGAGAAGGGGCTCAAGGTCCTGCTGCTGGAACGCGGCAAGAACATCGAGCACGTCAAGGACTACGTCAACGCCCGCAAGGCGCCGTGGGACTTCCCGCATCGCGGCCGGCGCACGGTCGAGATGGAAAAGGAGTACCCGGTCCTCAAGCGCGACTACGCGCTGAACGAAATCAACGTCGACTGGTGGGCATCCGACAAGGACAGCCCGTACACCGAGGTTCGCCGTTTCGACTGGTACCGCGGCTATCACGTCGGCGGACGCTCGCTGATGTGGGGCCGGCAGAGCTACCGCCTGAGCGAGTTCGACTTCGAGGCGAACGCGAAGGACGGCGTCGGCGCCGACTGGCCGATACGCTACGCGGACATCGCGCCGTGGTACGACCACGTCGAGAAGTTTGCCGGCATCCAGGGCTCCATCGAGAACCTGGAGCAATTGCCGGACGGCCAGTTCCAGCCGGCCATGCCGCTCAACTGCGCCGAAACGAAGGTGGCGAATGCCCTGACGGGCCACTTCGACAACCGCCGGCGCATCATCAACGCCCGCACCGCGAACCTGACGCAGGCGCTGCCCGGCCGCTCGCCGTGCCAGTACCGCAATGCCTGCTGGCTCGGCTGCCCGTACGGCGCCTACTTCAGCACGCAGTCGTCGACGCTGCCCGCGGCTGTCGCGACCGGCAACCTGACGCTGAAACCCTGGTCGATCGTGACCGAGGTCATCTACGACAAGGACGCGAAGCGTGCCACGGGCGTGCGCGTTCTGGACGCCGTCACGGACAAGACGACCGAATACAAATCGAAGATCGTGTTCCTGTGTGCCTCCGCGCTGAACACGACCTGGCTGTTGATGCGCTCGGCAACGGACGTGTGGCCCGACGGACTCGGCTCCAGTTCCGGCGAACTCGGCCACAATTTAATGGACCACCACTTTCGCGTCGGAGCGTCCGGATCGCTGGACGGCTGGGGCCTCGACGACAAGTACGTGTTCGGCCGGCGCCCCGGCGGCTTCTACATCCCGCGCTACCGCAACCTGTTCGGCGACAAGCGAAACTACCTGCGCGGCTTCGGCTACCAGGGCGGCGCGTCGCGATCCGGCTGGGAACGCGCGGTACACGAGCTCGGCGTCGGCGGCGATTTCAAGGACCGCATGGCGCAGCCCGGCGGCTGGCGCATCGGCACGTCCGCGTTCGGCGAGATGCTGCCGAACCACGACAACAAGATCGGCATCGACGAGACGAAGACCGACAAGTGGGGGCTGCCGGTGCTGAAGATCGACTGCGCGACCGGCGAGAACGAAGCGCTGATGCGCGTCGACATGGCGAACGACATGGCCGAAATGCTGGACGCCGTCGGCGCGAATGACGTGCACACCTACGACGCCGGCTACTTCCCCGGCATGGGCATCCACGAGATGGGCACGGCACGCATGGGGCGCGATCCGAAGTCGTCGGTCCTGAACGGCTGGAACCAGGTCTGGGACGCGAAGAACGTGTTCGTGACGGACGGCGCCTGCATGACGTCCGCCGGCTGCCAGAACCCGTCGCTGACCTACATGGCGCTGACGGCCCGCGCCGCGGATTACGCGGTGCAGGAACTCAAGCGCCGCAACCTGTGAGGATGACGATGAGCGACGACCCGCAAGTCCCCACGATTTCCCGGCGCGAAGCCATCCTCCGCGTGTCCGCGATGCTCGGCGGCACGGCACTGGTCGGACAGACGGCCCTGCTCGCCGCCTGCTCGAAAGAAGACGACCGGCCGGCGCCTTCGGCCGACGCGGCGTATTCGAATGCCCTGTTCACGGAAGCCGACGTCGCCTACCTGGACGAGATCGCCGACACGATCCTGCCGGAGACGGACACGCCGGGCGCCAAGGCCGCCGGCGTCGGCCCGTTCATCGCGCTGATGGTGCTGGACTGCTATTACCCCGCAGACCAGGAGATCGTGCAGAAGGGCCTCGTCACGCTGAACGATGAGTGTGTGAACGAGACCGGCACGGCGTTCATGGACGCCACCCCGGCCGAGCGGCTCACGCTGCTGCAGCGCATCGACAACGAGGCGCAGCATTACACCTGGAACCGCGCGGACGGCGACCCGTCGCACTATTTCCGGCTGCTGAAAGAGTTGACGCTGACCGGCTACTTCACATCGGAGATCGGTTACACGCAGGCGATGCGTTACGCGGAAACGCCGGGTCGTTACGATCCGTGCGCACCATACGCGGAGGGTGAAACGGCCTGGGCCGACCATGCGTAAACGGCTTGCCGCGCTCGCGATCCTGCTGGGCGCCTGCTCGTCACCGCCGTCCGACGAACCCGAATGGGTGCCGCTGTTCAACGGCGAGAATCTCGACGGCTGGACGCCGAAAATCCGCACCTACGAGCCGGGCGACAATTTCGCGAACACGTTTCGGGTCGAGGACGGGCTGCTGACCGTCAACTACGACGGCTACGAGACCTTTGAAAATCGTTTCGGGCACCTCTTCTACGACACACCGTTTTCCCACTACCGGCTGCGCGTCGAGTACCGCTTCATCGGCGACCACGCGCCGGGCACCGAGAGCTGGGCCTGGCGCAACAGCGGCGTGATGCTGCATTCGCCGTCGCCGTACACGATGCCCGCCGCGCAGGACTTCCCGATTTCGCTCGAAGCGCAGTTCCTTGGCGGCCTCGTCGAGGGCGAGCGCCGGCCGACGGCGAACCTGTGCACGCCGGGAACGCACGTGACGTACATGGGCGAATTCGAGGAAGAGCACTGCCTGTGGTCGGACTCGGAGACGTTCTACGGCGACCAGTGGGTGACCGTCGAGGTCGTTGCGCAGGGCAGCGAACACTTCGAGCACTACGTGAACGGCGTGAAGGTCATCGAGTACGACGATGCCGTCATCGGCGGCGGCGTCGTGGCGAATTTCGACCCGGCCGTGAAGGTGGACGGCCTGCCGCTCGGCAAGGGCTACATCTCGCTGCAAAGCGAGGGCCACCCGATCCAGTTCCGGCGCGTCGAGATCATGGTGCTGCCGGGGAATGACTCCAGCGTCGACTGATCGACGCTACAGCGCGACCAGCAGCTTGCCCGTGTTGCCGCCGGTGAACAACAGGTTGATGCCTTCGATGGCGCTTTCCAGGCCCTGCAGCGTGTGCGCCCGGTATTTCAGTTTGCCGGCGAGCAGGTATTCGCCCACCTTGCGCGACAGGTCTGGCAGCTCGTCCCAGTAGTCCGGCATCGTGTAGCCACGGATCGTGAGCCGCTTGCGGATGATGTTGATCCAGTTCGGGCCCGGCGACAGCTTCTCGGCGTTGTAGTCGGAAATCATGCCGCAGACGACGATGCGGCCGTGGGCGTTCATGTGCTGGTAGGTGGCGAACTGGATCGGCCCGCCCGTATTCTCGAAATAGACGTCGACGCCGTCCGGCGCGGCCTCGGCAAGCTCGGCCAACAGGTTCGGGCTTCGGTAGTCGAGCGCCGCGTCGAACCCGAGCTCGCCTGTCAGCCAGTCGCGCTTGTCCTGGCTGCCGGCGGAGCCGATGACGCGCATGCCGACGTGCTTGCCGAGTTGCCCCACGATGGAGCCGACGGAACCCGCGGCGCCGGAGACGACCAGCGTCTCGCCCTGCTTCGGCCGGGCGAGGTCCATGAAGCCCTTCCAGGCCGTGACACCCGGGAGCGCGAGTACGCACAGCACCGCCTCGGCCGGGATGCCGGGCGGCACCTTGCTCAGGCCCTTGCCGTCGCTGACCGCGTACTCGGTCCATCCGATCATGCCCATCAGGCGCGTACCCACGGGAAACGCGTCGTTGCGACTCTCGACCACTTCCGCGAGTCCGCTCGAGCGCATGATGCTGCCGAGTTCGACCGGCGGTATGTAGCTGCCACGGTCCGCCGACATCCAGCCTTTCATCGCCGGGTCGAGCGACATGTGCGTTTGCTTCAGCAGCACCTGCCCGGCATCGAGCGCCGGCGCATCGAGCGTGACCACCTCGAACAGATCCGGCGTGATATGCGTCTCGGGACGTTTGACGAGCTTGATGGCCTTGTACTGCATGTTCCCCCCCGGGTCGTTCCGACAGCCTGATTCCGGAACTTAGCAAGTTCCGCGTCGGTACGCCTCCTCCGGCATGCGCTTCCTATCGACGCCGGCGGGCGATGGCTCCCGTGCGGGCGATCAGCAACCGATCAGCCGCGTGACAGCGTATAGTGGTTCTCAATGCTTGAGACCTGCCCGGACAGGCCCATGGACATCGCCGAGAAATCCCGTCACCTCGCCCTGGCCGAATCGCTCTATGCCGAACAGCGCTTCATGGCGGCCGCCATCGGTGGCCTGTTTGCCATGGTCCTGTCGGCGGCGTTTTTCGGCATCGCCAAGTCCTTGTCCGAAGGCTACTACTACAGCATCCTCGCCGCCGGCATCGGGCTCAGCATCGGCTTTACGATGCAGTACCTCGGACGGGGCATCCACCGGAAATTCGTGCTGCTTGCGGTGATCTACGCCGTAATCGGGTGCCTGCTCGGCAACGTGTTCGCGGAAGTCATGGACATCGCCCGCGCGACCGGCACATTCCCGTTGCTCGTACTCTGGAATGCGGACCCGGGCAAGTGGTATGACTGGGCCTTGTCCGATCTGCCCCTGGCCGACCTGATGTTCTGGCTCATCGGCATCGGCAGCGCCGCCTATTTCGCGAGGCGGCCGCTGACTTACGAGCAGGCGTTCGCGTTGCACACGTACAGAACGCAGGGCTGACACCAAGCCCTCATGAACGAGTTTCGAGTGTGCCCGACGCCATGAGCGATGCCGAAGTACCGGTGTTTTTCTACGGCCTGTTCATGGACGAGACGCTGTTGGCGTCGAAGGAAGTACGCGCCACCAGGATCGGCATCGGGTACGCCGATGCTTTCGAACTCCGCATCGGGGAACGGGCGACGCTTGTGTCCTGTCCCGGCGCACGGGCCTGGGGGGTGCTGATGAAAGTGCCGAAAGACCAACTCTGCGCTCTGTACGCCGGCCCGGGCGTCGCGGACTACGTTGCCGAGACGATCGCCGTGACCGTGCCGGGCAGCACACCGGTTTCCGCCCGGTGCTACAACCTGCCGGCGGACAAGCTGGCCGGTGCAAACCCGCGATACGCTGTTGCACTGCTGGAACTGGCCGTCGCACTCGACTTTCCCGAGGGCTACCGCGAGCACATTCAAGGCTTCGCATGACTCGCCGGCCACGGGATCGTGCGTAATTCGAATTCCGCTACAATGACCGCGATCGCCAACGGGGAACCGGACAAATGATCTCAAGTGCGCGCGGCCTGCCGGCTGCCTTTCTCCTGTCGCTGACCCTGATCCTGGCGTGCGAGCCCGCGGCGAAACGGGACACGGCGAGCGAGCTCGAAGCCTTCGCAGTCCGCTATGCGGCTGCCTGGAGCAACCAGGACCCTGTCGCGTTCGCCGCGTTCTACGCGCCAGACGGCGTATTGCGCGTCAACGACGGCGCGCCATCGGCCGGACGCGACGCGATCGCCGCGACGGCCGGCAGCTTCATGGCGGCGTTCCCGGACATGCTCGTTCAACTGGACGAGCTTCGACATACAGAGGACGGCATCGAGTTTCACTGGCATTGGACGGGGACCAATACCGGCCCTGGCGGCAACGGAAACGCGGTGGACCTCCGGGGCCATGAAGTCTGGACGCTGAACAGCGACGGGCTCATCCAGGTATCGCTCGGCTATTACGACGAAGCCGAGTACGAACGCCAGATGGCTGCCGATTCATCGGCCGCCGGCCCGGCCGAGTAGCGGACGAGGAAGTTCCGCGATGAGCCTGTTCGAGTTCGTCACGGTGATGGTGTCCATGATCCTGGCGCTGTGCCTCGGCCACCTGCTGCAGAGTGCATCCTTCCTCGCGAAGACCGAGCGCGACGTCCGACACCACCTGCCTTACACGCTCTGGTCCGTTCTCATCCTCCTGACTGTCGTCAATCACTGGTGGTCACTATGGGACATGCGTGCCGTCGACTGGAACTACGTCTCGTTCCTCTACATTCTTGTCTCGCCGGTCCTGATTTCATTCGCGACGGGACTGCTCGCACCGGCGCAGGCGGGCACCGGGCCCATTGATCTCGCGACGCACTTTGACAGAGTCCGACGGCTTTTCGCGGGTATCCTGACGGCCTACGTGCTTGTCATGTGGTTCGACGGACCGCTGTTCGCCGGACAGGCGGTCTTCGGGAAAATCGGCGTAATGCATATTCCGATCATCGCGGCCAACCTGATGCCCGCCTTGACGGCCTCGCACCGGGTGCATGCCGTCGCAGCGGCAGTTGCGATCGGCATGCTGTTCATCCTCATGATCCTCCGCTACATTTCAATGTAGATCCTGCGCGCTTATTGATGTTCAAACAGATTACCATCGACTTCCGTACCGCCGGGCGCGAGACCCGCGACATCACCCGCGACGTGCAGGACGCCGTAGCCGCCAGCGGCATCACGACCGGGCTCGCGCACCTGTTCCTCCAGCACACCAGCGCGTCGCTGATGCTGTGCGAGAACGCCGACCCGACGGTGCGCGCCGACCTCGAGCGCTTCATGCAGAAAACCGCTCCGGACGGCGACCCGATGTTCCGCCACGACGACGAAGGCCCGGACGACATGCCGGCGCACGTGCGTACCGTGCTGACACAGTCCGATATGACGTTGCCCGTCGCGAACGGACGCTGCCTGCTCGGCACCTGGCAGGGCGTCTATCTCTGGGAGCACCGGCACGCGGGGCACCGCCGGCGGCTCATCGTGACCGTGCAGGGGGACTAGGATGGCCGACGTGACGGTCGTGACCGAGCTTCGGCCTTCGCGAATTGGTCAGCGATTCCTCGCCAAGCTGCTCGACGGATTGATCGTACTGCCGGCTGTGATCTGGTCTGCTTGGGTCGTGGTCGAATCCCGCCCGATGGCGATGCTGTTCCCTCTTGCAGGCCTTGCCTTCTATCTTTGGTACGACATCTATCTCGTGCGGCACTTTGGCGGCACGCCGGGCAAGCTGCTGGCGAAGCTCCGAATCGCAAAGCTCGACGGAAGCCCGGTCGGATACCGGGAAGCCCTGTTGCGATCTTCGGTCGAATTGATGTTCACGGTGCTCGCGCAGATCGCGCTCCTGGCCGCTATCTTGCAGATCCCGGACGCCGAATACCGCCGCCTGGACCTGGCGAACTGGGTGGCATCGATCAATCAGGCCAAGCCGGCGTGGGCCGGGCTGACCCAACTATCGTCCACGCTCTGGACCCTGACTGTACTGATCGTCCTGCTCGTCAACAAGCGACGCCGCACGTTGCACGACTTCATTGCCGGTACGATCGTCGTTCAGCGCTGAATCCGCCCGCGCGTCAGATTCCCATCTTCGACAGCAGGTCGGCGATCTCGCGGGCGATGCGCTCCGCCGTCGGGTGTGATGCGGCAAAGCGGGATTCGAGTTCACGCACGTTGTCGCGCAACGTGTCGTCATCGTCGGACTCCGACCCGGCCAGCTTGTCTCCGATACCCGCCAGCGTCGCCCGCGTATCCGTGTCCAGGTCGTCGGTCCGGTCGAGTTCCTCGCCGAGTTCCCGCAACAGTTCCCTGATCCGCTTCCTGCTCATGTTTCGTCGTCCGTTGCCTGGCCCAGGTTACAGTCGATCATCGTTCGTTGGGGCCGGCAGATCAAGAACCCGCCCGTACACGACGTTTCACGCAGGTGCCGGACCGGGCACAATAGCGGGCATGCCTTCCGACGAGAGCGCGACGCAGCACGAACTCGAGCTATTGGAAAATGGCCGCGAATTCTACGACCGTGCTTTCGAAGCCATCCGGGGGGCGCGCAACGAAGTACTGCTCGAGACGTTCATCTGGTTCTGGGACGACGTCGGGCGCGAACTGCTGGAAGCCCTGGAGACCGCGGCCGACAACGGAGCCGCCGTCGACGTCACGGTTGACGGCTGGGGCACACCGGAACTGCCTGCCGAGTGCCTCGAGCGGCTGAAAGCGAAAGGCATCAACCTGCACGTTTTCGACCCTACGCCGCGGGTCCTTGGGTGGCGGCCCAAGTTCGTCGGCCGAATGCACCGCAAGCTGCTTGCCGTCGATTGCGAAGTCGCGTTCGTCGGCGGTATCAACTACGGCGACGACCACGTCGTCGGCAAACAGCCGGATGCGAAACAGGACTACGCCGTCATGGTGCGCGGCCCGGTCGTCAGCCAGATCCGGCGATTTCTTCGCCTGGCGGTCGACAGCGGCCTCGGCTACCTGCGCAAGAAGCGCTGGCGGCGTTTCCGGCGCCTGCCGGAAGCCTGGCGCGATGCAAACCGTGAGAACCGGGTCGTGTTCGTTACCCGCAACAATGCCGAGCGGCACAGCGACATCGAGCGCTATTTCCTGATGAGCATCCGCTCCGCGCGAAGCGAGATCGTCATCGCGATGGCCTATTTCTTCCCGAGCTACCGCATGCTCCGGCATTTCCGCAAAGCCGTCGAACGCGGCGTGAGCGTGAAACTCATCCTGCAGGGCAAGCCGGACATGGAATACGTCCGCACGGTGGCAAGTACGCTGTACGACTACCTGCTCGATGCCGGCGTCGAGCTGTACGAATTCGAGGAACGCCCGCTGCACGGCAAGGTGGCGGTGTTCGATGGTGAGTGGTCCACCGTCGGCTCATCGAACCTCGATCCGCTGAGCCTGTCGCTGAATCTCGAAGCGAACCTGTTCATCTTCGACAGCGACTTCGGCCACGCGATGCAGGGTAAGATGAACTACCTGCTCGAACACAGCCGCCGCATAACCCGCGACGACGTGCCGGAAGCAACCGGCTGGCGACACCTCGTTCGTATCTTTGCCTTCCATTTCGCGCGCCGCTTTCCGCGCTGGCTGCGCCGCTTGCCCGGATACCGGCAGGAAGTGACCGAGAAACCGAAAAGTGCGTCCTAGCGTCGCTCGAGTTCGCAGGCGAGCGCGGCGTGGTCGGAAAGGTGCGACCACGGCCGTTTCGACAGCACCCGGGACTCGCCGACCACGAGGTGCTTCACGTAGATGCGGTCGAGCCGGAAGAGCGGCCAGCGCGCCGGGAACGTCCGCGCAGGCTTGCCGCCACCGCCGGCGAATACGTCGTGCAGCTCGGCATCCGCGGCCAGCACGCGGCTCGCGCGGTTGCGCCAGTCGTTGAAGTCGCCGGCGACCACCGCCGAGGCGTCGGCCGGCACCTCATCGGTCATGACCTGCACCAGCTTGCGCACCTGGTTGCGCCGGTGCTGCTCCGTCAGCCCGAGGTGCACGCAGATCGCGTGCAGCGGAAGCGGCCAGCCAGGCACGTCGATGACAGCATGCAACAGCCCCCGATTCTCGGCGTCGGCTTCGGACACATCCCGGTTCTGGTACTCGACAATCGGGAATTTCGAGAGCAGTGCATTGCCATGATGGCCTTCCGGGTAAATCGCGTTCCTGCCGTACGCGAAGTTCGGCCAGAGTTTGTCGGCCAGGAACTCGTATTGAGCGACCACAGGCCAGTTCGCGTGCCTGTCGGCCAGCGTCCCGTGCTCTCCCAGCACCTCCTGAAGGAAAACGATGTCCGCCGAAATCGAGCGAACTGCCTCGCGCAGCTCGTGCAGCACGAAGCGGCGCCCGAACAGCGAAAAGCCCTTGTGCAGGTTGAGCGTCAGTACTTTGAGCAAGCCATTCCCGCCGGCATCGCCGGATTTGAGTTCGACACGGGAATGCCGCATGTTAACAGCTCGCCGCCGGCGCCCTCTCCCTGCCCGCCCGAATTCGGAGCCCGACCCCGCCTTGAGTGACGTCCGTAAGCGTATTACCTGGCTGCAGCGCCTGGTCACGGCATTGGTTCTGGCCGCAGTGGCCTGGCTGATCGTGCGCCAGGCCCGCGAGATGGACTGGGCCGCGGTTGGCGGCGCCCTCGGTGACTACGGCCTGGCGTCCGTGTTGCTCGCACTGGCAATCGCGCTGCCCGGCCAGATAGCCTGCGCCTGCTTCGACCTTATCGGACGGCATTCGACCGGTCACTCGCTGCCGGTGGCGCGCACGATGCTGATTTCCTACACCGGCTACTATTTTTCGCTGAACCTCGGCGCGCTTGTCGGCGGGCTTGCGTTCCGGTATCGCCTCTACATGCCCTACGGCTTCCGCGCATTGCGCATCAGCCAGATCATCGGCCTGTCCGTTCTCACGAATTGGCTTGGATACATCCTTGTTGCCGGCATCGTGCTCGCGTTTCGGCCACCGGCCCTGCCCGATGCGTGGGGGCCCGGCACGACGGTACTGCGCGCCGTCGGATTCGGTTTTCTTGCGCTCAGCGTGGCCTATGTCGTGATCTGCGTCCTCCGGGGCGGCAGCCGCGTCTGGTTCCGCGACACGGAGCTCGTGCTGCCGGGTTGGCGCCTTGCGCTGGTGCAGTACGCGCTGTCGATCACCAGTTGGGGCACGATCGGCGCTATCCTCGTTTTCCTGATTCCGGGAGATATCTCCTGGTTTACGATCATGCCGGTACTGATGATCAGTGCGCTGGCCGGTATCTGGAGCCACGTGCCCGGCGGCCTCGGCGTGACGGAGGTCGTGTTCATTACGATGCTGGGCGGGATCGTCCCGAAGGCCGACGTGCTGGCAGCGCTTGTCCTGTTTCGGGTGACCTACTACCTGTTGCCTTTTGCCGTCGCGATAGCCACATTCGCCTGGCTCGAAATCACGGCAGGTCGCGCGCTCCCGGCGCGCTGATTCAGCCCCACAACGCGGGCTCCGGCGGCGAGACGTCGCCGTGCCGGATACGCATCGCCGGCTCCCGGTCGCGGGCGAGGAACGTCGCCCCGTCGAGATCGACGTAGCGGCAGCGCTGCGCCACGACAAACTCCGCCGCCGTCGACAGCGACGTGCCCATCATGTTGCCGACCATCGCGTCGATACCGCGCGCTTCCGCCAGCCGCGCGATCTCGAGCGCTTCGGTCAGTCCGCCGCACTTGTCGAGCTTGATGTTGACGACCTGGTAACGCCGCGCCGCCGTGCCAAACTCCGCCGCGGACAGGCAGGATTCGTCGGCGCAGAGCGGCACCGGCGAAGTGAACCCTTCCAACTCGGCATCGCCGCCGCGCGGCAGGGGCTGCTCGATCATCGCGACACCGAGGTCCGCGAGCGCGGGCGCGAACGCCTGGAGCTGCGCGAACGTCCAGCCCTGGTTCACGTCAACGACGATCTCGGCATCGGGGCGTGCGGCGCGCACCGCGGCCAGCCGCTCGACCGGGCGCTCGGCGCTGAGCTTCACCTTGATCCGCGGCGAGTCGAGCTCATTCGCGGCCGCGCCCATGGCCTCCGGCGAGCCGATGCCGATCGTGAGCACGGTCTGCGTGGGCCCGGGATCGATGCCGGTGAGTGCCCAGATGGACCGGCCCGACATCTTTGCCTCCAGGTCCCACAACGCGCAGTCGAGCGCGTTGCGCGCACCGCCGGGTGGCAACAACGCTTGCAGCGCTGCTCGCGAGGCACCTGCCTCGATCGCCCTGCGCACGCCCTCGACCTGTGCCGCCATGCTGGCCGGCGTTTCATCCAGGTAGTACACGCCGGCCGCTTCGCCGTGTCCCGCCGCACCGTCTTCGCGCAGTCGCACGTAGACGAGGTCCGACGCCGTGAACGTGTAGCCGGTGATCGTGAACGGTTCCCGGTACGCCCACGACTCGGTCGTGACGACGAGCTCGCGTTGGGGCATCAGGTGGGCCGGCCCGCTGCCGGTGCTGTCGTGATCGGGTTCATCGCGGCATTGTAGGTCGAACGCGCGCCGCGGTCGCTCCGCTTGTCGGGTATCGCACCGCCCGTGTACTGTCCGGCAGGTTGCCCGGAGACTCTGCACGCATGACCCGAATTCCCCGCATCCGCCTCAGGAAGCCCTACCTGATCCTGCTCGGCGACGAGCACGACCCGATCAATGCCAAGACCGGTTTCGGCATCGTCCACTGGCGGCGCGCCGACGTTGCGGGGCAGCTGCGCTCCCGCGGCGCCACGGTGGACCTCGGCGTGCCGGACCTCGATATCAAGACGGCGGCCGACGAAGGTGTGGGGAGCCTCGTCGTCGGCGTCGCCCCGGTCGGCGGCGCGGTACCCGCCGCGTGGTGGGACATGATGAAGGAAGCGGCGCGGGCCGGTCTCGATATCGTCGCCGGCCTGCACACGAAGCTGAACGACAACCCGGCGCTGGTAGAAGTCGCGCGCGCGCACGATGCACGCCTCGTCGACGTCCGCGTGCCGCCGCGGAACCTGCCGGTCGGCACCGGGAAGAAGCGAACCGGGCGGCGCCTGCTTACCGTCGGCACCGACTGCGCCATCGGCAAGAAGTACACGGCGCTCGGCATCGATTCCGCGTTTGCCGATGCAGGTATCGACTCGACGTTCCGCGCCACGGGGCAGACGGGCATCCTGATCGCGGGTGAGGGCATGCCGATCGACGCCATCGTCGCGGACTTCATTGCCGGTGCTGCCGAGGTGTTGTCCCCGGACAACGACCCGAACCACTGGGACGTTATCGAAGGCCAGGGCTCGCTGTTTCATCCCGCGTACTCGGGAGTCAGCCTCGGCCTGTTGCACGGCTCGCAGCCGGACGCGTTCGTCGTCTGCCACGATGCGCTGCGCGAACGCATGTCGGACTGGGAGCATTTTGCGTTGCCGTCGATCGCGGAATGCATCGCCCTGCACGAATCTGCCGCCCGCCGGACGAACCCCGCGGCGCGTTGTGTCGGCATTTCCGTGAACACGTCGAAGCTGCCGGCGCGGACGCGTTCCGGGTACCTGGATGCCCTTGCAGCCGAGCACGGGGTGCCTGCCGTCGACCCGCTGATCGACGGCTGCAGCGACATCGTGGCGTACGTCCGGAAGACCTTCGGCTGAAGGGGCGTCAGCGGAGCTGGCTGTCCTTGCTGCCCCGCCGGTTGTAGCCGGCAATCGGCGCGTCGGCCTTGTCGCGTTCCGCCTGGCAGGCGACGCAATAGCGCACCCCGGGAATCGCGGTGCGGCGGGCTTCCGGGATCACCGCATCGCACTCCTCGCAGCGCTCGCGGCTCGCGCCGGCCGGTAGCCGGCTGCGCGCCCGGTTCACGGCGTCCTCGATCGAGGCGTCGATCTGCTCCTGTACCGCACCGTCTTTGGCGAATCCGCCGGCCATGCCCGGCTCCGGAAAACCTGATGGACGCCAGTCTACCGTGGTCGTCAACCCGCCGAACAGGTAATGTGTCCCAGTCGCTACCGTCCTTCGCGGAAAGCGGCGATCATCCTCATCCCGGCTCCACCCACGCACACAGTCAATGCCCGCGATCAGTCGCAACCCGGACGTCGAACGCTCACTGAATCACTCGCTGAAAGACGCGGCCGCCTTCGCCGCGATGACCGGCGTGGGCGAGACGTACGTGTCGGCGTACGCGTTGTTCCTGAAAGCGACCGCGCCGCAGATCGGCCTGCTGGCGTCGGTGCCGCCGCTGCTCGCGTCGCTCACGCAGCTCCTGTCCGCCTGGCTGGGTCGCGTCACCGGCCAGCGACAACGCATCGTCATCGTCGGGGCCAGCGTGCAGGCCTTCGCCTGGCTGCCGATCCTGTGCCTGCCGCTGCTGTTTCCGGCGCAGGCGGTGCCGCTGCTCATCGTGAGCGTCATCGTCTACCACGCGGGCGCACACCTGGCCGCCCCGCAGTGGAGCAGCATGATGGGCGACATCGTGCCGGACCGACGACGCGGTCGTTTCTTCGGCTTGCGGACGCGCATCGTCACGTTCACGACATTCTGCTCGCTGCTGACAGGTGGCTTCCTGCTGCACCTGCTCAGCACCCGGGGCAATACGCTTGCCGGCTTCATACTCCTGTTTGTCACCGCGGCCGTGGCGCGCGTCGTCTCCGTTTATCACATCGCCCGCATGGCCGACCCGGGCGGGCACGTCGCGGCGATGGAACTGCCCGTCGGCCGCGGGTGGTGGCAACGCCTGCGGCAGTCGAATGCCGTGCGCTTCTCGCTGTTCTTCGCGATGATGCAGTTCGGCGTCGCCATAGCATCGCCGTTCTTCACGGTGTACATGCTGCGCGACCTGCAGTTCAGCTACCTGGCATTCACGCTGAACTCCGCCGCCTCGATCCTCGCGCAGTTCCTGACGCTGTCGCAGTGGGGCCGCATCAGCGACGTCTTCGGCAACCGGCGCGTCCTCACCGTCACCGGTGTGTTCATACCCCTGATGCCGATACTGTGGACCGTGTCGACGGACGTCTGGTACCTGATCTTCATCCAGGCGTTGAGCGGCTTCTCCTGGGCCGGCTTCACGCTGGCCGCCGGCAACTTCGTCTATGACCTGATCGCCCCGGAGCGTCGCGCCACCTACCTCGCGGTACACAACGTGCTCGCGAACGTGGGCATCTTCTGCGGCGCCATCCTCGGCGGACTGCTGGCCATCTGGCTGCCGTCGGACATCACCCTGTTCGGCCAGCACCTGGCCTGGCTCAGCCCGTTGTACGGCGTCTTCGTGATCTCCACGCTGGTGCGAGGCAGCGTCGTGCTGTTCCTGCTGCCGAAACTGCGCGAAGTGCGTTCCGTCCGGCCCATTTCGACGTCCCAGGTCATCTTCCGGGTGATGCGCATCAATGCGCTCGCCGGCATGTTCTTCGACATCGTCGGCTCGCGCCGCCCGAAGGACCCGCCCACCGAACCCGGCCACTGAGCGTGCTTGCGCGGGGCCGCGCAATCCGTGAGATGATCCGACGCGGTTGAGTCACGCGGCGGTGGACGTGGACGCGGAAATCTTCAGGGCCCTCGGCATTGCGCTCACGCTGGGGCTGCTGGTCGGATTGCAGCGCGAATGGGACAAGCACCCGCTCGCGGGCATACGCACGTTCACACTGATCACGCTGCTCGGTGCCGTCAGCACGCTGCTGGCCCGGGAGTTCGGCGGCTGGGTCGTCGCGGCGGCCGTCATCAGCCTCGCCGGCCTGTTGATCACCGGCAACTGGATGCACGAGAACGGCGACGAGGACGCGCCGGCGGGGCAGACCACCGAGACCGCGGCACTCGTCATGTTCTTCGTCGGCGCGATGCTGGTCGCCGGCTATACGCTGCCCGCCGTCGTCCTGGGCGGCACGACGGCGATCCTGCTGCACCTGAAGGAACGCATGGAGGCGTTCGTCGGCGCGCTGAGTGTCACCGACGTACGGGCCATCTTCCAGTTCGTCCTGATTGCGCTCGTGATCCTGCCCTTGCTGCCGAACCAGACGTTCGGCCCTTACGCGGTGCTCAACCCGTTCAAGATCTGGCTGATGGTGGTGCTGATCGTCGGTATCAGCCTCTGCGCCTACGTCGCCTACCGCATTGTCGGCGTGCGCGCCGGTTCGATCCTGGGCGGCATTCTCGGCGGCATGATCTCCAGCACCGCCACCACGGTGAGCTATGCGCGCCAAACCGCCGAGGACCCGAAAGCCCTGGGGACCGCGTCGCTGGTCATCGTCATTGCGTCGACGGTCGTGCTGATCCGCGTAGCCATCGAAATCGCCGCGGTCGCGCGCGGGCTGCTCGGCAGCCTCGTGCCGCCGTTCGCCATCGTGTTCGTGTTGATGGCGGCGATTAGCATCGGACTCTACTACCGGCTGCAACAGGGCAACACGCATGCCGTCGAACACAGCAACCCGTCCCAGTTGAAGCCGGCCATCGTCTTCGGCGGCCTGTACGCCCTCGTGCTACTGCTCGTCGCGTTCGTGAAGGATCACTTTGGCGATTCGGCGCTGTACGCCGCGGCGTTTATTTCCGGGCTGACGGACGTCGACGCGCTGACGCTGTCGGTCGCCGAGCTGCACAACCAGGGCCGCGTCAGCGACAGCATCGCGTGGCGCGCCATCATGATCGCAACCCTCTCCAACCTGCTGTTCAAGGCCGGGGTTGCCGGCGTCCTCGGCGGGCGCCGGCTGTTCGGCGTCGTCGCAACCGCTTTCGGCAGCGCGATCGCAGCAGGCATACTGCTCGTGCTGTTCTGGCAGTAGTCGCTCAGATCAGCTTGACGATCGCGCCGACCAGGATCAGCGCCAGCACGACCCAGAGGCCGATCGCGGCCGGCTCGATGTCGTCCGGCGATCGATCGTCGTTCATGTCTTTCCCCCATCCATTGTGAGTATCGTCAGAGGTTCCATCCGCCGCCCAGCGCCTTGTAAATGGCGACGACGTTCGTGTTCAGCGACGTTTCCGCCGCCGTGACGGCATCTTCCGCATCCAGCACGGTGCTTTCCGCGTCCAGCAAGCGGAGGAAGTCGACCGCGCCTTCTTCGTACTGGATGCGCGCAAGCTCGGCCGCGCGCCGCGACGCCGACACCTGCTCGACGAGCGCCGCCAGCCGCTTCTGCTCCTCCGCGTACGCGACGAACGCATTCTCGGTTTCTTCGAGTGCCAGCAGCACCGTTTGTTCATACGCGGCGAGCGCCGCCTCGGAACCGGCCTCGCTCGCGCGCAGGCGTGCCCGCGCGCTGCCGAGATCGAACGCCGCCCAGTCGAGGCGCGGCGTGACGAACCACGCTTCCGTGCCGCTGTCGCCGAGGCTCGACGAGGACCCGGACACGAAGCCGATGAACCCGGTGACGCTCAGGCGCGGGAACAGGTCCGCCGTCGCCACGCCGACGCGCGCCGTGTGTGCGGCGAGTTGCCGTTCCGCGGCGCGGACGTCCGGACGACGACGCAGCAGGTCGGCCGGGTCGCCGATCGGTACCTCCTCGACCCGCGTCGCGACGCTGACCGGGACCAGCTCCGCGTCGAGTGCGCCGGGCCGCAGGCCGATCAGCACGGCAAGCCGGTGGGCCGAACGCTTCTCCGCAACCACGAGCGGCGGCAGCAGCGATTCGGTTTCCGCGAGTCGCGCGCGCGCGCTCGCGACATCGATCTCCTGGCCGACGCCGAGCTCGAGGCGAACGCGCGTCAGCCGCAGCACCTCTCGCTGGTTCTCGAGGTTGTTTCGTGCGACCACCAGCCGGCGCTGCGCGCCGCGCAATGCAAAGTACTCGCGCGCGACTTCCGCCGTGAGGCTGACCTGCGAGAACTGGTAGTCCGCTTCGGCCGCCTCCGCGTCCGCGCGGGCGGCCTCGACGCTGCGCCGTACGCGACCGAAGACGTCCAGCTCCCAGGCCGCGTCGAACCCGACGTCGTACACGTCGTAGCTGACGGGCGTCAGCGCACCGGACTGCGGCACGGGCGAGTCCTGCCGGCTGAAGCCGGCATGCGTCGTCACCGCGGGAAACAGGTCGAGCTTGCCCTCGTCGAAGACGGCGCGCGCCTGCGCAATGCGGGCTTCGGCGATGCGCAGGTCCGGGTTCCCGTCCAGCGAACGCGTCACCAGGTCTTCGAGTACCGGGTCGCCGAATTGCCGCCACCAGGCCGCCTCGACGCTTGCCGTCGTGAACCCGGGCTGCGATGCGTTGATGAACGACGCGGGCGCCGTCTCCGGCGTCTCGTAGTCCGGGCCGACCGCGCAGGCACTCAGCGTGAGTGCCAGCGCGGGAACGATGCTGCGGGACGGGCGGTTCATGCAGCCTCCGGTGCGGCGGCGTGCCGCGCATCCTGCCAGCGCACGACGAGGCGCCGGATCACGTAGTAGAAGACCGGCGTCAGCAGCAGGCCGAACAGCGTCACGCCGATCATCCCGGCGAACACCGCGATGCCCATGGCGTGCCGCATCTCGGCGCCGGCGCCGCTCGAGAACACCAGCGGCGTGACGCCCATGATGAATGCGAGCGAAGTCATGATGATCGGGCGCAAGCGCAGGCGGCACGCCTCGACCACGGCCTGCCAGATCGTCCGGCCCTGCTCCTCGGCGTGGCGTGCGAACTCGACGATCAGGATCGCGTTCTTGCACGCGAGCCCGACGAGCACGATCAGGCTGATCTGGGTGAAGATGTTGTTGTCGCCGCCAGTCAGCCACACGCCCGCAATGGCGGACAGGAGTACCGTCGGCACGATCAGCAGCACGACGAGCGGCAGGCTCCAGCTCTCGTATTGCGCCGCGAGCACGAGGAACGCGAGCAGCACGCACAACGGGAAGATCCAGACGGCCGTGTTGCCGGCCAGCTGCTGCTGGTAGGTCAGCTCCGTCCACTCGTAGGTCATGCCGTTCGGCAACTCGCGCTCTGCGAGTTCCGCCATCAGCGCCTCGGCCTGCCCCGAGCTGTAGCCCGGCGCGGGGCCGCCGTTGATTTCGGCGGTGAGGTAGCCGTTGTAGTGCGGAACCAGGTCCGGGCCGGCGCGGTGCTCGAGCGTGACGAAACTGCCGAGCGGCACCATGACGCCATCCGAGTTGCGCACCTTGAGCTTCAGCACGTCCTCCGGCTGCAGGCGGAAATCCATGTCGGCCTGTGCCGTCACCTGGTAGGTGCGGCCGAAGCGGTTGAAGTCGTTCACGTACAACGAGCCCAGGTAGATCTGCATCGTCTCGTACAGCACGCCGAGATCCACGCCCTGCGCCTTCGCCTTCTCGCGATTCACGTCCACGTGCAATTGCGGCACGTTCACCTGGAAGCCCGAGAACAGCCCGGTCAGGCCCGGCGTCTGCCATGCCTTCTGAACGAGGTTCTGCGTCTCCTGGTACAGCGCGGCGTAGCCGTGCCCGCCGCGATCCTCGATCTGCATGCGGAAACCGCCGATCGTGCCGAGGCCCATGATCGGCGGCGGCGGGAAGATCACGATGAACGCATCCTGGATTTGGGCGAACTGCTGGTTCAGCGCGCCGGCGATGGCGCCAGCCGACATGGCGTCGCCATCGCGGTCCGCGAAGTCGTCGAGCGCGACGAACACGATGCCGGCGTTCGGCGCATTGACGAAACCGTTGATCGACAACCCCGGGAACGAGACCGCGTTGGCAACACCCGGCTGCTCCAGGATGATGTCGCCCATGCGCTGGATGACCTCGTCGGTCCGGTCGAGCGTGGCGGCTTCGGGCAACTGGGCGTAGGCGACCAGGTACTGCTTGTCCTGCGCCGGGATGAAGCCGCTCGGAACCTGCGTGAAGCCGACCCACGTCAGCGCGATCAGGCCGGCGTACATCGTGAGCGCCACAGCCGGTCGTTTCAGGCTCTTGCGCGTACCCGCGGTGTAGCGCTGTGTCGCGCGGCGGAAGAAGCGGTTGAACGGCCGCAGCACCCAGCCGAATGCCCGGTCGATGCCGCGCTGCAGGCGATCCGGCTGAGCCCCCGGCTCCTTCAGGAGCAGCGCGGACAGCGCCGGCGACAGCGTCAGCGAGTTGATCGCGGAGATGACGGTGCTGATCGCGATCGTCAGCGCGAACTGGCGGTAGAACTGGCCGGTCAGGCTGCTGATGAAGGCCGTCGGCACGAACACGGCGACGAGCACGAGCGTCGTGGCGATGATCGGGCCGGTCACCTCGCGCATCGCCTGCTTCGTCGCCTCGACGGGCTTGCGGCCTTCGCGGATGTTGCGTTCGACATTCTCGACCACGACGATCGCGTCGTCGACGACGATACCGATCGAGAGCACGAGCGCGAACAGCGACAGCGTGTTCAGCGAGAAGCCGAACAGGTGCATGACCGCGAGCGTGCCGACGAGCGACACCGGTACCGCGGCCAGCGGGATCAGCGACGCGCGCCAGGTCTGCAGGAACAGCACGACGACGAGCACGACGAGCAACAGCGCTTCCAGCAGCGTCTTGACGACGGCGTTGATCGACGAACGCACGAACGTCGTCGGGTCATACACGATCTCGTAGTCGACCCCTTCCGGGAATTCGGCGCTCAGCTCCTCCATGCGCTCGCGCACGGAACTGGAGATGTCGAGAGCGTTCGAGCCGGGTCGCTGGAACAGGCCGATGCCGGCGGCCGGCTGGTTGTCGAGCAGCGAGCGCAGCGAGTAGCTGCTCGCGCCGAGTTCGATGCGCGCGACGTCACCCAGCCGGACGATCTGCCCGGTTTCGCCCGTCTTCACGACGATACGCTCGAACTCCGACTCGTCGACCAGCCGTCCCTGCGTATCGATCAGGAGCTGGAATTGCGCGGACGACGGCGACGGTGGCGATCCGAGCTGCCCGGCCGCAACCTGGATGTTCTGTTCCCGAATGGCGCGAACGACTTCGCTGGCCGTCAGGTTGAGCGCCGCAACTTTCTCGGGATCGAGCCACACACGCATCGAGTACTCGCCCGCGCCGAAGACCTGCGCCTGCCCGACGCCGTCGAGGCGCGCGAGTTCGTCGCGCACGCGCAGCGTCGCGTAGTTCGAAAGGTACAGCATGTCGTATCGCTGGTCGGGGGACACCAGGTGCACGACCATCGTGAGGTCCGGCGAGGACTTCTCGGTGACGACGCCGAGCTGCTGCACTTCGGAGGGCAGCTTCGGCAGCGTCTGCTGTACACGGTTCTGCACCAGCACCTGGGCGCGATCGAGGTCGGTGCCGAGACCGAAGGTCACGGTCAGGGTCATCAGGCCGTCGGCCGTGGCGATCGACGACATGTAGAGCATGTCCTCGACGCCGTTGATGGCCTGCTCGAGCGGCGAGGCGACCGTCTCGGCAACCACCTGCGGGTTGGCGCCGGGGTAGGTTGCGCGCACGACGACGGTCGGCGGTACCACTTCCGGGTACTCGCTGATCGGCAGGAGCCGCAGCGACAACGCACCCGTGATGAAGATGATCATCGACACCACGGCCGCGAAGATGGGCCGGTTGACGAAGAATTGCGGGAAGTTCATGGGGGGATGTCCGGTGGTTCTCGGTCGCCCCGGCCTGCGCCGGAGCTGGCTTAGGGGAGACTCTTGCTAGTTGCTGCTGGCCGCGATGGTCAGGGCCGGGTCACTGCCTGCATCCGGCAGGCGGGCGAGCGAGTCCATTTCCACGGCATTGGGCGTGACCGTCAACCCGGGGCGGACGCGCTGCAGTCCGTTGACGATGACGACGTCGCCGTCCGCGAGTCCGTCGGTGACGACGCGCAGGCCATCGACGAAGCGGCCGATCTGCACGCCGCGGTACGCCGCGACGTTGTTCTCGTCCACGACCAGCACGTACTTGCGGTCGAGGTCCGTGCCGATGGCGCGGTCGTCAACCATCGCGACGTCGGTCGTCTCGGTGCCGACCAGGCGGACGCGCGCAAACAGGCCCGGCGTGAACCGGCCGTCCGGGTTGTCGAGCACCGCGCGGCCGCGAATCGTGCCGCTTTCCGGGTCGACGCGGTTGTCGATGAAGTCGAGCCGCGCCGCGTGCGGGTAACCGTCTTCGTTGATCAGCCCGACCTGTACCTGCACCGCATCGACGCCGGCGCCGCTCACCAGCTCCTTGTAACGCAGGTAGGTCTGCTCGTCCGCGTCGAAGTGCACGTGTACCGGGTCGCCCGACACGACGGTCGTGAGCCAGCTGCTGCTGTCGACGAGGTTGCCCGCGGTGATGTGCGCGCGCGACACGCGACCATCGATCGGCGACTCGACGCGGGTGAATTCGAGGTTCAGCCGCGCGGCTTCGAGCGCCGCCTTGACGGCCGCCAGCTCCGCGCGCTGCGTCGACTCGCCGGCCGCGAGGCTTTCGAGCTGCTCGCGCGACGTGGCGTTCTGCTCGTACAGGCGCATGCCGCGGGTGTGGTTCGAGGCGGCCAGTTCCAGCTGCGCCTCGGCACGCTCGAGCTCGGCGGCCAGCCGGTCGACTTCGGCCTTGAACGGCCGCGGGTCGATGCGGAACAGCAGATCGCCGGCACAGACGACGGCGCCTTCATCGAAGTGCACCGACTCGATGTAGCCGCTCACGCGCGGCCGTACGTCGACCGTTTCCACGGCGACGAGGCGCCCGGTGAACTCGTCCCAGGACTGCATCGGCTGGAGCTCGACCGTCGCGACCGTCACGGCCGGTGGCGGGGGCGGCGCCAGGTCCGCATGACCGGGCTCGCGGCTCGCCAGCACGCCAAACGCTACCACTGCCAGGAAGGCAATCGCGCTGATCAGATTACGGGTACGCATGTGAAAACCTTTGTTATTCAGTGTGTTGATTCGTTTCGCGGCAACCCTCTTGTCCCTGTGAAAGCTGACCGTTCGGAAAACGGGCATTGACAAGCGATCGTGACGGGGACATGATTGAGCGCGTTACGATACCGTTCGGTACCATCGCGAAGATACTGACCGGTCACTCACCTGTCAAGCGAGAGTTTTTCATGACGGCAGATCTGTTCAATTTCGGCGCCGAGGAAGCGTCACCCGACTCCGCCGGGGAGCGCATTTTCCAGGCGGCCCGCGAGCTGTTTTACCGGCAGGGCATCCGCGCCATCGGCGTCGATGCGATTGCGGCCGCCGCGGGCACGACCAAGATGAGCCTGTACCGGAACTTCGGTTCGAAGGACCAGCTGGTCGCCGCGGTGCTCGAGGAGCAGGACCGCCTGTTCTGGGAGTGGTGGGACGAGATCATTGCGCCCTACCCCGACGACCCCCGCCGCCAGATCGAACGCCTGTTCCGCGAATTCGAGACCGCGGCGAGCGACGACGACTCCTGCCGCGGGTGCCCGATCGCGAACGCATCCGTTGAAATCATCGAGGAAGATCACCCGGCGCGGCTCATCGTCGTGCGCCACCACGAAGGGATCCTGAAGCGCCTGCGGTCGATGGCCGAAAAGATGGGCGCGCGCGACCCGGAACGCCTCGGCGACGCGCTGATGCTGCTCATGGGTGGCTCGTTCCTGTCGCGCCTTTGCTTCGACGACCTCGGACCCGTCAAGTCCGTTTCCGGCATCGCGCGCCAGCTGATCGACGCGCACACCGCTCCCGCCTGACCCTCCGTTCCGCGAGGCCGGCAGACAACCGGGCCGCCTTGCGCTAGCCTGTCCGCGGTTTCCTCATTCAGGGGTTCGATCGCGACATGCCGTCCATCCGTTTCCGCCGGCGCCTGCCGGTACTCCTGGCCCTGCCATTGCTGTTCGGCAGGACACTCGCCGAGCCCTTCGGCATCGACCACTACCTCGCGCTCGGCACCGTCGACGAAATCGCGGTCAGCCCGGACGGCAGCTACGTCGCTTACACGCTGAGCACGAAGGACCTCGACGAAGACGCCTACACCGACGCGGTCTGGGTGCAGCCGGCGGATGGGAGCGATGCATTCCGGGTCTCGGCGAAGGGCGCCGGCAGCACGAGCCCGCAATGGAGTCCGGACGGGCGGTACCTCGCCGTGTTGTCCGATCGCGACGAGGACATATCCCAGATCTGGCTGTACGACCGCCGCGGCGGCGACGCGCAGGCGCTGACGGCACTGCCGCAGGGTATCGACTCGTACCAGTGGGCACCGGACAGTCAGAAGCTCCTGTTCGTCGCCGAAGATGCAACGCCGGCGGACCTCGACGAAGAAGAGCCCCCGAATCCGCGCCCCTGGGTCGTCGACCGTCTGCAGTTCAAGGAAGACTACACAGGCTATCTCGACCGTTATCGCACGCACGTGTACGTCGTCGATCTCGCATCCCGCGAGCCGGCGCAGGTCACGTTCGGCGACTACGAGGACAGCGAACCAGCCTGGGCGCCGGACAGCCGGCACATCGCGTTCGTCAGCAACCGCACGCCGGAGCCGGACAGCAACCGCAACACCGAACTCTGGATCGTGGACACGGCCGCGAAGCCGGGCACCGCGCCGCGACAACTCACGTCGAGCGACGCCGCCGAGGCAAGCCCGTCCTGGAGCCCGGACGGCCGAACGATCGCGTGCACCTCGACCGTGCCCGGCGCGCTGCCGATCTACGCAATTCCGAGACCCACGCTCGTCGACGTCGCCACCGGGGCGATGCGCCACTTCGACGCGTTTCCCGAAACCGCCGTGTACGAGCCGCGCTTCTCGGCCGACGGCGAGGCCATCTTCGGCTACACCGAGTCCGGCGGCGAGCAGGAACTGGTTCGTATCGACACCGCGTCGGGCCGTGTGACGAGGCTGACCGGCGGCGGCGAAGTGGTCACAGACTACGACATCGGGCCGGACGACGCGCTGTATGCCGTCGTGGCGATGCCGCAGGCGCCGGGCGAGATCTTCGCGCTGCGCCCCGACGGCTTGCAGAAACTGTCCCGGGTCAATGATGCCGTGCTCGCCGGGTTCAGCCCGAGTCGCGTCGAGAAACACAACTACCGCAGCTCGGACGGCACGCTGCTCGACACGTTCGTCGTGTTCCCGCCGGACTACAAGCCGGGCCGCAAGTACCCGGGCCTGTTGTACATCCACGGGGGCCCGATGGCGCAATGGGACGCGCGTTTCGAATCCGAGTCACGCCTGCTCGCCGGGCGCGGCTACGTCGTGATCCTGCCGAACCCGCGCGGCTCCTGGGGCTACGGCCAGGCGTTCGCCGAAGCGATTTACCGCGACTGGGGCGGGATCGACTACGACGACGTGATGGCCTCGATGGACTTTGCCATCGACAAGGGTTGGGTCGACCCGAAGCGCACCGCGGTCTACGGCTGGTCCTACGGCGGCATGATGACGAACCACGTCATCACGAAGACGGACCGCTTCCGCGCCGCGATCACCGGGGCGAGCGCGACGCTGTACGTGGCCAACTACGGGCACGATCAGTACCAGCGATGGTGGGAGGAGGAACTCGGCCTGCCCTGGCTCGCCGAGAACCGCGAGCACTGGGACAAGATCACGCCGTTCTGGTCGCTCGACAAGGTCGTGACGCCGACGCTGGTCGTCGGCGGCGAGGACGACTGGAACGTGCCGATCCAGAATTCCGAGCAGCTCTACATCGCGCTGAAGCGTCGTGGCGTCCCGACCGAACTGGTCGTGTACCCGGGCGAAGGACACATACTCTCCGTCCCGTCCTACGAACGCCACCTGTACGAACAGTACTTCCGCTGGCTCGATCGCTACGTCACCGGCAAGGAAGACGGCCGGCTGAGGCCCTGACCCGGAGAGAACCCCGCATGGAACTGAAGACCTTTGCCATCGTGTTCGGCACGGTGTTTCTTGCCGAACTCGGCGACAAGACGCAGCTCGCGACGATGCTGTTCGCGAGCCGCCCGTCGGTCAGCCTGTGGACAGTGTTTCTCGGCGCGTCTGCGGCACTGCTGTTGTCGTCGGCGATCGCGGTGGCGGCGGGGTCCGTCGTCTCGAACGTCGTCGATCCGAAGGTCCTGTCGTGGATCGCGGGCGCCGGCTTCGTCCTGATCGGCGTCTGGACAATCTGGCAGGCGGGCTGAACGCGTCGATCAGGCCGGCTGGCCGGCCGGAGCACGCCCTTGCCGCCATTCCAGCGCGGCGACGGTCAGTGCGGGCAGCATCGTCAGCGACACGATCGCCGCGCCGAGTATGCCGAACAGCACGATGGCGCCGACGCCGCGATACAGCTCCGTGCCGGCGCCCGGCATGAACACGAGCGGCGACAGTCCGCAGATCGTCGTCAACGTCGACATGGCGATCGGCTGGAGCCGTACGTCGACGGCCTCTGCGACCGCTTCCCGCGCTGACACCCGGTGTTCCTCGAGGTAGTGCATGGCCCTGTCGACGATCAGGATCGGGTTGTTCACGACGGTACCCATCAGGATCAGGAATCCCAGCATCGAGATCATATCGAACGACTGGTGCACCGGGTTCATGCCGAGGTACGGCAGCAGTGCCCCGAACCCGTTGAGTAACGCGAGCCCGACGATACCCCCCGCGATGCCGAGCGGAATGCTCGTCATGATCAGCAGCGGGTATCCCCAGTGCCGGAAAATGGCGACCAGCAGCAGGAAGATGATGACGAGCGCGACCGGGTAGTTGGCAGCCAGCGCCGCCTTCGTCGCATCGAGCTGGTCGCTCGCGCCGGAGATATCGATCACGACGCCGGCCGGCAATTGCCCGCTGTCACGAAGAAAGCCGATGACGTCGTCGCGGACGATCGCAACGCCGGACTCGAGCGGCACCGACGGCGGCGGGATGACGTTCAATGTGACCGTCCGGCGACCGTTGACGCGTCGCACCGTGCTGGTGTCGACCGTCTCCTCGATCGTCGCGATGGCGGACAACGGCAGGATCGTGCCCTGCGGTGTGAAGACCGGGACGTCGCCCAGGCGGTCGAGGTCGGCGCGCCCGCCCTCGCTGCCGTACAGGTAGATGTCGATCTTGTCGTCGGCGAGAAAGAATTCGTCCACGAACGCGCCGTCCGTGAGCGCGGCCACGGTGTAGCCGACGTCGCCGGCGTCCATGCCGAGCTCCGTGGCGCGGTCCCAGTCGGGGCGCACCTCGACCAGCGGCTGTGCAAGTGACAGCGACGACGGGTTCGACTGGATGCGCGGATTGCCGAGCACCTCCTCGGCGCGGCGGTAGGCGGCGAGCGCGGTGTCGTAAATGACCGCGAGATCCGGCCCCGAGATATCGAGGTTGATGCTGCGCGTCCCGCCATCGTTGCTGGAGATGATCGACCCGCGCGCCGCGAACGCGCGCATGCCGGGATACTCCCGGTACTTCGCGGTGATCACGTCCATCAGCGCGTTGATGTGACGGCTGCTGGCCGGCTCCGAGATGATGCGCATCCCACCGGGGTCGATCCGCACGTTGAGGTAGCGCATCGCCGGCACCGGAGACTCGCCGGCGTCGAACCGCGCCGGGTCGTCGCCGACGAACGGCAGGAAGTAGTCCTGCACCTCGAGCCCGATCTCGGTCATCGTCTCGATGTTGTAACCGGGCGGCGCGTTCATCGACGCGAACACCTTCGGCTCCTCCCCCTCCGGCAGGTACTCGGCCGGGGGCGTCAGCACGAAAACGAAAGCCGCGCTCAGGACGAACGTCACGGCGATCGTCGTCATGCGGCTGCGTGGCGTTGCGATCATGCCGTGCACCCAGCCGAGCAGGCGCGTGCGCACGGCCTCCGCGAGCGCCGACGGCGCCAGGTTCTCGGTGCCGAAGTCGAGCCGCGCACTGGCAGTCGGGATCAGCGTGATCGCCACGAGCATCGAGGCGAGGATCGAGGCCGAGATCGCGATGGCGATGTCGGAATACAGCTGCCCCGCCTCTTCGCGGATGAACAGCACCGGAATGAAGACCAGGATCGTCGTCAGCGTCGAGGCCAGCACGGCGGGCCAGACGCTGCGCACGCCCTCGATGGCCGCGCGAACGCGATCGAGGCCGCGTCGCCGCGCCAGCTCGATGCTTTCGATGACCACGATACTGTTGTCGAGCGTCATGCCGATCGCGAACGCCACGCCCGCCAGTGAGATCACGTTGACTGTGCGGCCGGTCGCGAGCAGCCCGATGAACGCCGCGATCGTGCACAACGGCACGCCGATGACGCCGACCGCGGTTGCCCGCACCGAGCGCAGGAAGACGTACATCACCAGGGTCGCAAACAGCGCGCCGATCCCGAGGTTGATCCACACATTGCGCACGGAGGCCTCGACGTAGCCGACGTCCTCCGCCGTCAGAATGATCTGCATGCCGGCCGGCTCGAGCACCTCCGCCTGGATCGCGTCGACAGCGTCGAACATCGCATACTTGATGTCGATGACGTTCGACCCGGCTTCCCGATTGACGGCGAGCTGGATGGACGGCGCGCCGTTCACAAACGAGAGATTGTTGACGTCGAAGTGGTCGATCTCGACCGTGGCGATGTCTTCGAGCCGGATGACGGTGTCGCCGCGGCGCTCCACGATCAGTTCGCGCAACGAATCGATGTCCTCGAAGCGGCCGACCGTCCGCAGCAGGTAACGGCGCTTGCCGCTCTCGATTTCGCCGCCGGACACGTCCTGGTTGCGGCCGCGCACCGCGTCGTACACGTCACCGATCGTCAGGCGCCGGTCCGAGAGCCGCGAGGCGTCGATGAGGATGCGGATCTGCCGCTCCGCGCCACCCCAGACGTTTACTTCGGAGACGCCCGGCACACCGGACATGCGCGTGCGGACGTTGTCCTCGATGAAGTCCCGCATCATGTCCATGTCCAGGCCGCGCGGATTGCCCGGCAGCGGCACGACGGCGTAGTACATGAACGAGTTCGCCGAGAACGAGCTCGCGTACACCCGAGGCTCGTCGACGTTCTCCGGGTACGAGGGCACCTGGTTCAGCGCATTGTTGACGCGAATCAGCGTCTCGGTGATGTCCGTGCCGAACGGGAAGTCCAGCTCGATCGTCGCGCGACCTCCCGACGCGGTCGCCTCGAGCCGCTGGAGGTTCGGGAGATTGCGGAGGTATTCCTCCTGCTCGATCAGGATCTCTTTTTCGACATCCTGCGGCGTCGCCCCGGGCCACGAGGTCTGGACGGATATCGTCCGCACCTCCAGATCGGGAATCATCTGCACCGGCACGCGGAAGGCGGCCATCAGCCCGACCACACCGATGATCAGCGACGCGACCGTCATCAGTATGCCGTTGCGAACGATTGCTTCGAACACCGGTGCAGCTCCTCCGCGGTTCAGCGGATCGTAACCTGTTGCCCTTCCTGCAGCGCTTCGTTCCCGCGCGTGACGACCAGCATGCCGGCGGTCAGCCCGTTCAGAATCTCGACCAGTCCGTCGAACATGAAGCCGGTCTCGACCTGCTGCTCGCGCACGCGGGGCAACTCGGTCGAATTGTCGACCACCCAGACGACCTGTCTCCCATCGGGGTAGCGCAACAGCGCATCGCGGGACACGACCACCCCGGAACGCTGCGCATCGATGTGCAGCAAGCCGCGAGCCGACATGCCGGGCGTGACGGTCGGGTCGTCGTCACCATCGCTGACCACACGAACCAGGAACGTCCGCGCGCCGGCATCCTTGACCGGCACAATGGCGGTGACCCGCCCGGGCGCCGTGAACGAGGGCGATGCGTCCGAGCGAAGCTCGATCAGCGTATCCGGCGTCACGTTCGGGTAGTACTCCTGCGGCACGCGGAAATCGAAACGCAACTCGTCGATCGCCACGAGCTCTACGAGCCCGGTACCGGGGCTCACCCATTCGCCGATATCGGCCAGCCGCTCGCTGATGACGCCGGCGAACGGCGCCTCGACGCGGTGCCGCTCCACCACGGCCTGCTGCTGGCGGTACGCGGCTTCGGCGGCCGACAACGCGGCGGCGGCCTGCTCCGCCGTCGATTGCCGCGACTTGATCTCCGTCTCGGCAATCGCGCTCGCGCTGCGGACGCGTTCCGCTTCATCGAGTCGCCGCTCGGCGTCGGCCAGCGCGGCGCGGGCCTGTGCGAGTTCCGCCTCGCGGCGCAGGAGTTCGAGGCGGGCCAGTTCGTCGTCCAGCTGGACCAGGCTGTCGCCCTCGGCAACGCGGTCGCCCGCGTCCACGGCTATGGACGCGACGAGACCCCCGACCGACGGCGACAGTACCGCATTGCGGGGCGAGGTCACGGTACCGCTCACGCGGACGGTGCGCACGATCGGGCGCTCGACGGCTTCGCTGATTCCGACGGGCGGCGCGTCGGCGGCCGGGGCCGCCCCTGCCGCCAGCAGGAGCAGAACGGGGTAACGAAACTGGAACATTTGAATGAGACTGATTCGCGAACAGCGTCGCGATCCAGTGTCACCCGTGGGCCTCCGCCTTGCAAGGCCCCGCGACAGTCAGCTGTCGGCCGGGTCGGCGCCTTTTCTGCGGGAGGCGCCGATCGCGGCCCCGATGGCGATTCCGATCGCGATGCCGGCGCCAAGGTTGCCGAATGCCGCGCCCAGGCCTGCCCCGATCGCCGTGCCAATCGCGATTCCTGCTCCAACGGTCTTCATCGTTTGCGTCTCCTTACGATTCCATTGATAAGTAGTGCCTGCGCGATCCCGAACCTCGCTCAGCGTGCCTGCCGGCTCCGCACGGCGTCCGGGATCATGAACTCGCGCAGGTCGTCCTCGTCGCCGCGCTTCTGCCAGTCCTCCGGGAACGGCGCGGACGTCGACCGGTCGCGGTGCCGGTACACGGCACCCTTCGAGAACTTTTTGGTGAACGGCACGGCATGCCCGCCATCGCGGTCCTCGAGCCTCGCGTACAGGCGATCGCGCATCTCGGCGACGACGGCAAGGTACTCGTCATCGTCGATGAGGTTGTGCATCTCGCGCGGGTCGTTCCGCATGTCGTACAGTTCGTCGGTGTCCCACACGCCGTGGTACTGGATGAACTTGTAGTCCGGCGTTCGCAGGGCGAACGTCGTCGGCGTGCTCGGGTAGTTGAATTCCCAGTAGTACTCGTAGAGCAGTTCATCGCGCCAGCCCGGCTGCGGCTCGCCCTGCGCGATCGCGTAGAAGCTCTCGCCGTCGAACTGCGGGCTCGTCGGCACGCCGGCCATGTCGAGGAACGTCGCGGCGATATCGATGTTGGCGACGATCTCCTCCGCAACGTGACCGGCCGGCAACGACGGGCCACGCATCAACAGCGGTACGCGCATCGACTCCTCGTAGGCGTTCCGCTTGTCGATGAGGCCGTGCTCGCCGAACAGGAAGCCGTTGTCGCCCATCAGCACGAGGACCGTATCGTCGAGTCGGCCCGTCTCCTCGAGCCATTCGAACAGGCGGCCCAGGCTCTCGTCGACGGCGGACAGCGCACGGTGGTACTGCATCTTGTAGGACTGCACGTCGAGCGAGCTGTGATACGGGAAGTCCACGCCGTGCCAGCTGTTGCGCTGGTTCTGAACCCAGAGCGGCTTGCCGCGCCGGTTCTCCGGCGTGTCGGCCTGGCTGTCCGGCACCGGCACGGTGCGATCCGCGTACTGTTCGCGATGCCGTTCGGCCGGCGCGAAATCCGCGTGCACGGCCTTGTGCGACAGGTACAGGAAGAACGGTGTCGCGTCACCCCGCTCGGCGAGCCAGTCCATTGCGTAGTCCGTAAGCTCGTCGGTGATGTAGCCCCGCTGGTCGACGCGCTCGCCGTTCACATTGAGCTTGTTCGTCCACCCGTCGCGGCGCACCGGGTAATAGTGGCCCTGGCCCGCGAAGCTCACCCAGTGGTCGAAACCCGGCTGCGGCTCGTCACGCGTGCTACCCGACGATACCGCCTCGCCCATGTGCCACTTGCCGATGAACGCCGTGTCGTAGCCGGCCTCCTGCAGAAACTCCGGGAAGTAGCGCAGGCCCTCCCGGGGCGGCGCGTTGTTGTCCACGACGCCGTGGTTGTGCATGTACTGGCCGGTGAGAATCGACGCGCGGCTCGGCGAACACAGCGCGGTCGTGACGAACGCGTTCGCGAAGTGCACTCCTTCCGCGGCGATGCGGTCCATGTTCGGCGTGTCGATCACCGGGTTCATGAACCCGAGCTCGTCGTAACGCTGGTCGTCCGTCAGGACGAAGATGATGTTTGGCGCTCTCTGATCGGCCGACGCCGCGGTCGAGAGGCCAAGCGTCAATGCCGCCCAGGTCGCCAGGATGATGTGTCGTGCCACGCTTTCCCCGCTGAATAAACGGCGCCCGAAGATCGTCGCCGACACTCTAGCAGACGCGCTACGGCGCGTCCGGCTGCGCCTCCGGCGCTGCCCGGCGGAAGGCGTCGAGTGCGTTGCACGCCGCGTCGATCGCGACGAGTCGCGGGAAGTCGTCGAGCGGCAGGTCGAAGCGGCGCGCGTTGTACATCTGCGGCACCAGGCAGGCATCCGCGAGCGTCGGCGAGTCGCCGAAGGCGTAAGGGCTGTCACCCGCCGCCAGCACCTCCGCCGCCTCGAAGCCCGTGCGAATCCAGTGACGGACCCAGTCCGCCCGGGCGTTTTCGGAGATTTCGAACTCCCGGTCGAGGTACTGCAGCACGCGAAGGTTCTGCAGCGGTTGTATGTCGCTGCAGATCGCGCCGGCGAATGCCCGCACGCGGGCGCGGCCCGCGGCATCCCCGGGCAGCAGCTTCGGGCCCGGGTGCGCCTCGTCCAGGTACTCGATGATGGCCTGCGACTGCCCGGTCGCTACACGCCCGTCGTCGAAAAACGGCACGAGCATCTGCGGGTTGCGGGCGCGGTAGTCGTCCTTGCGGTGCTGGCCGCCGTCGGCGATCAGCGAGACCGGCACAATCTCGTGCGCGATGCCTTTCACGTTCAGCGCGATGCGGACCCGGTAGCTCGCCGAGGACCGCCAGTAACTGTAAAGGCGTGAAAGGCGTGCGGCCATGGCTCAGGCGCCGTAGCGCACGACCTGCTGGTCGATGCGGCCGAAGATCGACGCACCGTTTGCGTCGTTCATCTCGATCGCGACGCGGTCGCCGAACTTCAGGAACGGGGTGCCCGGCTTGCCGTTCTCGATCGTCTCGATCGTGCGCAGCTCGGCCACGCAGGAGTAGCCGACGCCGCCTTCCGCGATCGGCTTGCCCGGCCCGCCGTCCAGTTTGTTCGACACCGTGCCCGAGCCGATGATCGTGCCGGCCACGAGCGGACGCGTCTTCGCCGCGTGCGCGATGAGCTGCGCGAAGTCGAACGTCATGTCGACGCCGGCGTCGGGTTGACCGAAGGGTTTTCCGTTGACGTGGGACAGCAGGGGCAGGTGCAGCTTGTGGTCGCGCCACGCGTCGCCGAGTTCGTCCGGCGTGACGGCGACCGGCGAGAACGCGCTCGACGGCTTCGACTGGAAGAATCCGAAACCCTTCGCGAGCTCGGCCGGGATCAGGTTGCGCAGCGACACGTCGTTGACGAGCAGGACGAGACGAATATGGTCGCCCGCGTTCTCGGGCCTCACACCCATCGGCACGTCGCCAGTGACGACGGCAACTTCTGCCTCGAAGTCGATACCCCAGGCCTCGTCTTCCACCGGGATGTCGTCGCGCGGGCCGAGGAACGCATCCGAGCCGCCCTGGTACATCAGCGGGTCCGTCCAAAAACTCTCGGGCATCTCTGCGCCACGCGCGCGGCGCACGAGTTCCACGTGGTTCACGTAGGCCGAGCCGTCGGCCCACTGGAACGCGCGCGGCAGCGGCGAGGCGCAGGCCGCCTGGTCGAAGACCTGGGCGTCCGCGCCGTTCGCGATGCTGTCGGCAAGATCCTCGAGCGCGTCGCTCGCCCAGGCCCAGTCGTCCAGCGCGCGCTGCAGCGTCGGCGCGATGCCGTTCGCGGGCAGGCAACGCGTGAGGTCGTCGGACACGACCACGAGCCGGCCGTCCCGGCCGTGCTTCAGTGAGGCGAGCTTCATTGAATGTCCCCGGTGAACTCCAGTTCGTGCAGCCACGCCGCGTGCCGCGGCGCCTTCTTCGTGCGGCTCCACTCCTCGAGCATGGCCGGGGCGACCCGCTTCAGTTCGTCGAGTTGTTCCTGCGTCCGCGTGTTTGCCACGAGTTCCAGCCGATGACCGCTCGGGTCGAAGAAGTAGATGGATTGGAAGATACCGTGATTCACCGGGCCGATCACGTCGACGCCCTGCGCTTCGACGTGCGCCTTGGCGGCAGTCAGCGCGGCGTAGTCCTCGACCTCCATCGCGATGTGCTGTACCCACTTCGGCGTGTTGTGGTCGCGGTCCATCTCCGGCTTTGTCGGCAGCTCGAAGAACGCAAGCACGTTGCCCATGCCGGCATCGAGGAACACGTGCATGTACGGGTCCTGCTCCTTTGTCGACGGCACCTGGTCCTCGGCGAAAGCCAGCTGGAATTCCATGTTCAGCACGCGCTCGTAGAACTCGACGGTCTCCTTCGCGTCCTTGCAGCGGTACGCGACGTGGTGAATGCGCTTAACCTGCATGTCAGGCCTCCTGCGCGGCCTTGCCCGCGGTGCCGACGACGCCACGTGCGACCTGGTCGCGCTCGATCGACTCGAACAACGCCTTGAAGTTGCCCTCGCCAAAGCCCTCGTCCCGCTTGCGCTGGATGAACTCGAAGAACACCGGCCCGACCAGCGTCTCCGAGAATATCTGCAGCAACAGCCGCGGGTCCCCGTCCTCGGTCGAGCCATCCAGAAGGATGCCGCGGGACTTGAGCTCGTCGACCGGCTCGCCGTGACCCGGCAGCCGTTCGGCGAGCATCTCGTAGTAGGTGCCCGGTGGCGGCGTCATGAAACGCATGCCGCGCGCCGCGAGCTTGTCATAGCACGCGTACAGGTCGTCGCAAGCGAGCGCGATGTGCTGGATGCCCTCGCCGTTGTAGGCCATCAGGAACTCCTCGATCTGCCCGGTTTCCTTCGACGCCTCTTCGTTCAGCGGAATGCGGATCTTGCCGTCCGGTGCAGTCAGTGCCTTCGACAGCAGGCCCGTGTACTCGCCCTTGATGTCGAAATAGCGGATCTCGCGGAAATTGAACAGCTTCTCGTAGAACTTCGCCCAGAACGCCATGCGCCCGCGATACACATTATGGGTAAGGTGATCGAGCGTGTGGAAACCGCAGCCTTCGGGGTGCCGGTTGACGCCGTCGAAGTACTCGAAGTCGATGTCGTAGATCGCGCTGCCCTCGGCGTAGCGGTCGATCAGGTACAGCGGCGCGCCCCCGATGCCCTTCAGGGCGGGGAGGCGCAGCTCCATCGGCCCGGCCGGGATGTCGACCGGTTGAGCACCGAGTTCCAACGCACGGTAGTACGCCTTTTGTGCATTGCGCACCCGGAACGCCATGCCGCACGCGCTCGGCCCGTGCTCCTGGGCGAAGTACGCCGCGTGGCTTTTCGGCTCGGCATTCAGGATGAAATTGATATCGCCCTGGCGGTACAGCGTGACGTTCTTCGAGCGGTGCTTCGCGATCGCAGTGAAGCCGAGCGCGTCGAAGACCGGCTCGAGGACGTCGGGCGTGGGGGAGGCAAATTCGACGAACTCGAATCCGTCGAGGCCCATCGGGTTGTCGAACAGGTCAGCCATGGTGTGCATCCTCGCTGGGTGATCCACCAGTATGCGCGGACGGCGCGGATTTTTTGCCCTATCTCTGTCAGTATTGACCGGATTGTGAAACACTTGTTTCACAATCTATGAAACTGCGAGCGTTCGGCCCATGAAGTTGTCCACGACCGACTACCGCATCCTCGACGCGCTGCAGCAGGACGCGACGCTGTCGCAGGACGAACTTGCGAACCGTGTTGGATTGTCGCGCACATCCTGCTGGCGGCGCATCCGCGAACTGGAAACAGCCGGACTCATCGAGCGGCGCGTCGCGGTATTGAACCCGAAGCTCGCCGGCATCCGGCTGCAGGTGTTGCTCGCTGTCGCATTGACGGAACACACCGACGAAAACCGTCAGCTCTTCGAGGGCCATATCGCGCGCCTCGACGAGGTGACGGAGGCGTTCTCGGTGTCCGGCGAGCGCGACTACGTGCTGCAGGTCGCGGTGCGCGACATGGAGGCCTACAACACGTTCCTGAACACGCGCATCCTGTCGCACCCGGCGGTGCGCTCGGCGAGCTCGACGTTTGCGTTACGGCGCGTCAAGTACACGACGCGCCTGCCGCTCGGCGTCTAGCCGGCCACCTCGGCGACGCAGTCGGCGAGGAGATCCAGGCCCTCGTCCAGTATCTCGTCCTCGATCGTCAGCGCCGGGAGCAAGCGGATGACGTTGCCGTTGATGCCGCAGGACAGCAGCACGAGGCCTTTCTCGTACGCCTTCGCGACCAGTGCCTTGGTCACGTCGGCGAGCGGCTTCGACGCATCACCGTCCTGCACGAGCTCGATCGCGATCATCGCGCCGCGATCCGCGCGGATCTCGCCGATCACGCCGGGATACTGCTTCTGCAGCTCGAGCAGCCGCGCCTTCACACGCTTGCCGATGTCGGCAGCGCGCTCGACGAGCCCTTCGTTGTCCATCACATCGAGAACCGCGAGAGCTGCCGTGCAGCCGACCGGCGACCCGGCATAGGTGCCGCCGAGCCCACCCGGCAGCGGCGCATCCATGATGTCGGCCTTGCCGACGACGGCGGCGATCGGGTAACCGCCCGCGATGCCCTTCGCCGTCGTGACGAGGTCCGGCTCGATGCCCGCGTACTCGCTCGCGAAAAAACGCCCGGTGCGGCCGAAGCCGCTCTGGATCTCGTCCGCGATCAGCACGATGCCGTGCTCGTCGCAGAGTTTACGCAGCGCCTGCATGAACGCGTCCGGCGCGGGGTAGAAGCCGCCCTCGCCCTGGACCGGCTCGACGATGATCGCCGCCGTGTCCTCCGGCGCGAGGTCCACCTTGAACAGCATCTTCAGCGCGTGCAGTGAATCGTCGATGGACACGCCGTGGAACGGGATCGGGAACGGCGCGTGGTACACCTCGCCGGGGAAGGGGCCGAACAGGTTCTTGTACGGCGTGATCTTGCCGGTCAGTCCCATCGCCAGCAGCGTGCGGCCGTGGAAGCCCCCGTTGAAGGCAATGACGCCGCGGCGGCCGGTGTGTGCCCGGGCGATCTTGATCGCGTTCTCGACGGCCTCGGCACCTGTCGTGACGAAAATCGACTTCTTCGGCGTGCTGCCGGGCGCACGCGCGTTCAGCTCCTCCGCGAGGCGCACCGCCGAATCGTAGGGCGTGACCATGACGCAGGTGTGGCTGAATCGCTCCACCTGGTCCTTCACCGCGGCGACGATCTTCGGGTGGCTGTGGCCGGTATTGCAGACGGCGATGCCGGTGCCAAAGTCGATGTAGCGGCGGCCCTCGACGTCCCACATCTCGGCGTTGCGCGCGCGCTCCACGTAGACAGCGGCGGCATTACCCTGCCCGCGCGCGATGGCGGCCACCTTGCGGGCCTGCCAGTCGGCGTTGGACGGTACGTCGGGACGGGAAGCGGGAACGGTGTTCATGATTCACTCCGGGGGGAATGCCGGCGGACGCCAGCAGCTGGTGTCTATTCTAGTCGAGCGCCGCGGAACGCGACACGCCCGTCAGGGGGCCGGCGCCGGCTCGACCGGTTTCGGGTTCCACTTGAAGACGACGAACCGGAGCGGCGTCTTGCCCGTGTTGCGGATGCCGTGTTCGTCCCACGGCGCCGCGTACAGCAGGTCGCCCGCCTCGGCCGGGAACTCCTCGCCCTCGACCGACCACGTACCGTCACCATCGAGCACCATCAGGAACTCTTCCTCGGCGTGCACGTGCGGCGGGTGGATCTGCATGCCGGGGTGGATAACGGCGATGGCCGCGAGCGCATCCTGCGTCGAGTAGGACTCGCCGGCGTAATATGTAATGAGCTGGCCCCATTCGAAAGTCTCGACCTTCGCCTCGGCGCCGGCGACGACGGACGTGTCGAAATAGGCCGGTTCCGCGACGGCGTGCCCGGCAAGGATCGCGGCCGCGGCGGCCGCCGTGAACAATCGCTGCATGGTTTCTCCGGAAAGGACTTTCGGTGCAGCAACGAGCTTAGCAGCCGGCCGGGCCGCAAGTCCCGCGTCCGCGACGGGGGCGCTTGCGCGCAGCAGCGGTGCGCCGAACCCGGCTTGTCAGGCGGCATGTCGGGAAGTCACAATGAGTGACACCGGTTACCCTGCCATTGGCCACTTACCCTGGAGAACACCGCTTTGCCCGACCCGAGCCCCGCACCCGCGCCGCCAGCCGCCCGTATCGACATCCCGGACGGCGTGTGGCCGGTCATGGTCACCCCGTTTCGCCACGACGGCGCGATCGACTGGCCCGCACTCGATGCGCTGATCGAGTTCTACCTCGATGCCGGTTCGGCCGGGCTGTTCGCCGTGTGCCAGTCGAGCGAGATGTTCGATCTCGACGACGGCGAGCGCATGGCGCTCGCGACGCGCGTGGTCGACCGGGTGGCGGGGCGCGTGCCGGTCGTGGCGAGTGGCACGTTCGGCAACGATGTCGACGCACTCGCCGACACAACGCGCCGCACTGCCGATACCGGCGTCGACGCCGTCGTGTGCCTGGCGGCGTCGCTCGCAACCGAAGGCGAAGACGAGGCAACCTGGCAGCGACGCGCGGAGCAATGGCTCGCCCGCACCGGGGATATTCCGCTCGGCCTTTACGAATGCCCGAAGCCGTACCACCGCCTGCTCGCGGCCGACACGCTGGCGTGGGCAGCGACGACCGGACGCTTCCTGTTTCTCAAGGAAACCTCGTGTCGGCTGCCGACGATCGAGGCGAAGATCGGCGCGGTGCGCGGCACGCCGGTCAAGTTCTTCAACGCGAATGCGGCGACGCTGCTCGCCAGCCTCGAGATGGGCGGCCGGGGCTTCTCCGGCATCTCGCTGAACTTCGTGCCGGAACTCTGGGCCTGGCTGTGCAGGCACTGGCGGGATTACTACGCGACCGCGGCGCGGCTGCAGGCGTTCCTCGCCGCGGCGGAAACCATCCTGTCGCGGCACTACCCGCTGTCGGCGAAACACTTTCTCGCACTGCGCGGGCTGCCGCTCACCGACGTTTGCCGCCTGCCCGTCGACGCGTTGACGCCCGCCGCTGCACAGGACCTCGAAAAACTCGCGCGTGACGCTGCGGCGTGGCGCGAGGAACTGGACATCGCGCAGGACACGGGCCGCGGGTGACCCTGCACCCGGTCGACATCGCCGTCCTGCTGGGCTACCTCGCCGCAATGGCGGCGATGGGCCTGTGGTTCTCGCGCCGCAACGTCAGCACCGAGGAATACTTCGTCGGCGGCCGCTCCTTCAAGGGCTGGGTCATCGGCCTCAGCATGGTCGGCACGTCGATCAGCTCGGTCACGTTCCTCGCCTACCCCGCCGACGCGTTCAAGACGGCCTGGCTCCGGTTCCTGCCGAATCTCGCCATGCCGATCGCGGTGCTGATCGCGGCATGGGTGTTCCTGCCGTTCTTCCGGCGCGGCCGCATCACGTCGGCCTACGAATACCTCGAGGGGCGTTTCGGCCCGTCGATCCGCGTGTACGCGTCGCTCGCGTTCATTGTCGGGCAGCTCGTGCGCGTCAGCCTGATCCTGTACCTCGTGTCGCTGGTCGTGCACGAGATGACCGGGCTTTCGTCGACGCAGTGCATCCTCATCAGCGGGCTGTTCGTCGCCGCCTACACCGTGATCGGCGGCTTCAAGGCGGTCATCTGGACCGACGTGATCCAAACCTGCGTCCTGCTGCTCGGCGGCATCATCTGCGTCTCGGTGATCGTCCACCAGCTGCCCGGCGGCCTCGCGCAGATTCTTTCCGTGGGCGTCGCCGAGCACAAGTTCGCGTTTGCCGAACTCACGAACGGGCAATTGAGCCCCGTCTCCTGGGGCTTTTCGCTGAGCGAAAAGACCGCGACGATGATGCTGCTGCTCGGGATGACGGCCTGGCTCACCGAGTACAGTAGCAACCAGAATGTGGTACAGCGCTACTGCGCGTCGACGACCGCGCGCGAGGCGCGCAAGGCCATGATCGTGTGTGTCGGCGTCAGCATCCCGACCTGGGCGTTTTTCATGTTCCTCGGCACGAGCCTGTTCGTCTTCTACCAGGTGTTTCCCGCGGACGCGGCGGCCGAGATCCTGTCGGGCGTGCGCAAGGCGGAGCAGATCCTGCCGTACTTCGTCATCCAGGAGCTGCCGCCGGGCATCACGGGCCTGCTGATCGCGGCGGCGCTGGCGGCGGCAATGTCATCACTCGATTCCAGCATCAACGCGATCTCGACGGTCGGCATCGTCGACCTGTACCGCCGCCATCTCGTGCGGGGCCGCGACGACCGTCACTACCTCCGCGTGGCCTGGCTGATCGCCGGCGGCGCGGCACTCGTCATGATCGGCGGTGCGATCATCCTCGCACGCAGCGAGACGAAGACGCTGCAGGACACCGGCACGATACTCGCGTCACTTCTCGGCGGCGGCCTGCTCGGCATGTACCTGCTCGGTTTCCTCACCCGGCGCGGCGACGCGCGTGCGGTAGGCGCCGGCATCGTCGCTACGATGCTGTTCACTGCGTGGACGGTCTTGTCCAGCTACGGGAAATTGCCGGAGGCACTGCTGTTTCCGTTCGACCTCTACTACACCGGGCTGATCGGCAACCTCGTGATGTTCGCGGTCGGCTTCGGGCTGGGGTCGCTGCTGCCGGCGCGCCAGCGCGAGCTGACGAATTTGACGGTCTGGGACCAGGACGGGAAGGCGCTGGATTGACGCCCTTGGTCAGACCCGGGACTTGAACGGCCGTGCGAAGTGCGCGACCAACGTCGCCAGCAGCACGAACAACGACGTCCACATGGCCAATCGCCAGCCGCTTGTCGCCGGCCTCAGGTTCTGGAAGGACTCGACGTAGATCGTTTCACAGGCGCCGTTGCCGGTATCGTCCCGGGTCGTGCTCGTGCCCCGGCGGCTGCCGTTGCCGCTGACATAGCTCGCGAGCTTGCCCCGCACACGAATCTGGTCGCCAACCCGTAGTTTTTGCACCTGCCGTCGGATCAGCGGGTCGTCGGACAGCAGGTGATTGTTGGACACTGCCGTGAGGTCGAACGCGTCCCACGCGGCTTGATCACGCGTCTTGAAGTTGCAGGTAAAGATGCCGTTCCAGAAGTCGAACGCGTGCAGGTATCCGTTCGAGGCGTTCGTTCCCCAGACGACGCAGACGTCGAGCATGTTCAGGTGGTCGTCGGCGAGAACGTGCATCCGGCTGTTGCCGTCGTGATGGCGAAACGAGACGACGAGGCCGTGCAGCTCGTAGTCGTACTCGGGTTCGATGCGGTAGTCGCTGCCGTCGAACTGCAGGTCGAAGGGCGAGTGCGAGGTCGTGGACTGCCGCGGCGCATCGTCCAGGCTTGGCAACAGGTCGATATCGCCCGGCAACGCGTTACGGTTCCAGCACGAGACGAGCAGCACCAGCGCGCTCGCGATCATTAACAAGTTGTTGATTTTCATGACCATAGCCACGATAGCCCAGCGGGGACAGGGCGAACGTGACGCCGTTCACGGCGCGGGCGGCCGCGTCAGCCGGCGGCGGGGTCGACCCAGGCAACGAGGCCGAGCGATTCGAGGACGCCGGCCAGGTGATGAAGGGCCGCTTCCGTCGGCCCCGGGTAGTCGCCGGCGATGGGCTTGCCGCCCAGGTAACCCAGGTCCGAACTGCCCTCCGGCGTGCAGAAGAACGCGGCCACGATGATGGACCGCAGCCGATCGAACGCCTGCACCGGGCGACGGTAAATCGCGTCCGCATCCCACCAGGCAATGTCGTCGACGATGGCCACGCGTTGCGCGTCGCTGACATCGGCGAACCGGTGACCGAAACGCCGTTCCGATTCCGCATCGAGCCACACCAGCAGCGACACGATTGGTACTCGGTCGCGCTGTTGCCCCTCGTAGGGCGCGCTGACCCACTCGTCGACGACGTCTTCGACCTGCAGCTCGGCCGCGGACGGCACGTCGCCTTCGCGCGGAATCACGATGCCGGCAACGAGTCGGACGATATCGAGTTCGCCCGTCGACAGCGTTCGCGGCCACGGCCCGGCGGTCATCGCCACGAGGTCCGGGTCCTGACCGTAGCCGGGCGCCGTCACCGGGGCGAGCTTCAGCATCGGCCAGTGGTCATCGGCAGACACATTGGAGGCCGCGGCGTCGACCGGGTACGGCGTCAGCGCGTTGCCGGCCAGCACCATGCCAAACCACTTCAGTGACTCGCGCCGGCTGATGCGCGGAAGGCGATCCCGTCGTTGCTCGCTCATCACACCACCCCCTTCGCCAGTTCGCCCGCCAGGTGATCCGCGTTGCGCATCGCGAGCGTCATCAGCGTCAGCGTGCAGTTCTTGTGCGGATTGGACGCGAAGACACCGCCGTCGGTGACGTACAGGTTGCGAAGGTCCCAGGCCTTGCCCCACGGGTTGGTGACCGAGTCCTTCGGCGACGTGCCCATACGCGTCGTGCCGACCTCGTGGATGATCTCGCCGCCCTTCCTGATCGCCTCCTCGGGCGTCGGCAGCGCCGGCGCTTCGCCGCCCATCGTTTCGATCAGCGCTTTCATGGTCGTCAGGCCGTGGGCCACCTGTTTCAGTTCGTGGTCCGCCCAGCGCCAGTGGAAACGCGGCACCGGAATGCCCCACTTGTCGCGCACGATGTCGTCGATATCCATGTAGCAGTCGCGGTTCGGCAGCATTTCGCCGCGCAGCGCGAAATACACGTGCGCACCGTAGCTCTCGCGCACCTGCTGCTTCAGCGCCGTGCCGTAGCCCTGCACGCCGGCGCCGGTCCAGGCGTTCGGCGCGCCGAAGCCTGAACCGATCTCGAAGTGATAGCCGCGCGGGAAGTCGAGCTCGCCCTTTACCTGCTGCTCGTGCCCCCACCACGGGATGAAGATGTGGTTTGCCGTGTGCCCGTCCTCGTTGTAGCGCGGCCGGCCGACGAGTGCGGGGATCGTCGCGCCGAGGCCGGCGCCCGTCGAGTCCATCAGGTTACGGCCGACCTGCCCGCTGGAGTTCGCGACGCCGTTGGGGAAGCGCTCGTTGCGCGAATTCAGCAGTATTCGCGCCGACTCGCAGGCACTCGCCGCGAGCACGACGGCGCGGCCGCTCACGGACTCCGTCTTGCCGGTCTTCCGGTGCACGTAGCGAACGGCGGTCACCCTGCCCTGCGCGTCGACGTCGACCGCGCTCACCATCGCGTCGGTGCGGATCGTGAGGAGACCGGTCTTCTTCGCGAGCGGCAGCAGCGACGTGGTCGTCTGGAAAGCAGCACCAATCGAGCATCCGCGACCGCAGGGCGTCGCCCAGAAGCACGGCGCACGATCGTCGAGAGGCCGGGTCAGCACCGCGCGGTGCATCGGCGCAGCGGCGATGCCGAGCTTCTGCGCCGCCGCCGCGATCAGCAGCTCCGGCACCCGGGCCTTCGGCGGCGGTTGCAGCACGCCGGGCGATGAGTCCGGCATGTCCGGGTGACCGGTGTTCGCGCCACACACGCCGACCAGCGTCTCCGTGCGATCGTACCAGGGCGCGAGTTCGTCGTAGTCGAACGGCCAGTCCGCGCCGAGGCCGTCGCGCGTATACCCCTTGAAGTCGTGCTCGCTGAAGCGCAGCGAGTAACGCCCCCAGTGGTTCGTGCGGCCGCCGAGCATGCGCGAACGCCACCACAGGAATTCGGTGCCGTCCGACATCGTGTACGGCTCGCCGGGGACCTGCCAGCCGCCATCGACCGTTGCGTCGTAGTAGCCGAAGTTCTTGTCAGACGTGCTCGCGCCCAGCAGCGGGGCGTCCCGGCTTTCCTGGAACATCGGCGTTTCGGTCTTCGGGTCGTAGTCGCGGCCGGCTTCGAGCATCAGTACGCGATGCCCGGCCTTCGTCAGCACGTAGGCCGCCATTGCGCCGCCGGCGCCGGAGCCCACGACGACGACGTCAGGCGTCCCGGTTGCCATCAGTCGAGCGCCCGGATCTTCAGGTTGCGAAACCAGACCTTGTCACCGTGATCCTGCAGGCCGATGTGCCCGCGGCTGCTTGCGCCGAAGCGCTTCCAATCGGCGAACTTGCTGTTCTCGAGCAGGGTATTCCAGGTCGATGAGCCGATGACGATTGTCGTCGTGGGCACGCCGTTCTGCCAGACGGAAAGCAGGCCGTCGTCGAGACGAATCCGGACCGTGTTCCACTCGCCGGCCGGCTTCCGCGCCGACGGGTGCGACGCGACCATGTCGTACAGCGAGCCGGACCGGTGCGAGTCGATCTCGCGGTCGCTGTGGCGCTCGTCGTCGAGGATCTGGATCTCCGGCGCGCTGAAGTAGATCGGCTCGTCGGCCTCGGCCGCCAGGATGAAGATGCCGCTGTTGCCGCCCTCGGATATCCGCCAGTCAAGCATAAGCTCGAAGTGCTCGTACTCCGTGCGCGTGACAATGTCGCCGGCGCCCGCCTCCGCGAGCACGAACGTGTCGCCGTCGATGCGCCATCCGTCAGCGAGATCCTCGCGCCCGTAGGATCGCCACTTACTCATCGACTTGCCGTCGAACAGCAACGTCCAGCCGGCGTCGGTCTCCGCCTGCGACAGCGCATTGGGCTCCGCGCCGAGCGAGGCGCCCGTGATTGCCAACGCGAACAGCACGCCGGCCTGGCGATTCCGGTTCATTGATCCCCCTTGCGGGCCCTGGCGGGCCGCTACGTTGTCGACGCCAATGTACCCTTTCGTCGGGGGATTCGCATGCTCCGGTTGCCGCCGTTCATCGGCCGCGTCCGGCGGCGCCCGCCTGGAGCGGCAGTCCGACGTAATTCTCGGCGATGCTTTTCTGCGCCGCATCGCTGGACGCGATGTATTCGAGCTCGGCGACCTGCATGCGCCGTTCGAACGGCCCATCGTCCGGGAAACGGTGCATCAGCTTCGTGAGCTGCCAGGAGAAGCGTTCCGATTTCCACACCCGGGCCAGTGCCCGCTCCGAGTAGGCATCAATGCCCCCGGTCGTGCCGTCACGGAAGTATTCGATCAGCGCGTCCGACAGGTAAGCGACGTCCGATGCGGCGAGGTTCAGGCCTTTTGCCCCGGTCGGCGGTACGATATGGGCCGCATCGCCTGCGAGGAACAGGCTGCCGTAGCGCATGGGCTCGAACACGTACGAGCGCAGCGGGGCGATCGATTTCTCGAGGGCGGGGCCGCGCGTAATCTGCGGTGCGACCTCGGCGCCGAGCCTCGTTTCCAGTTCGTCCCACAGCCGGTCGTCCGGCCAGTCCTCAACCGTCTCGTCCATCGACACCTGCACGTAGTAGCGGCTCCGTGTCGGCGAGCGCATCGAAGCCAGCGCGAAGCCGCGCGGGTGATTGGCATAGATCAGCTCGTCGTTGCACGGCGGAACATCGGCCAGGATGCCGAGCCAGCCGAACGGGTACACGCGCTCGAAGTGCTTGCCGGCCGAGGCCGGAACCGCCTTTCGCGACGGCCCGTGGAAGCCGTCACAGCCGGCCACGAATCGCGCGTCGATGCGACGGGTTTTACCGCCCTCCTGGAACGTCACGTACGGCGCCGCCGTATCGACGTCGTGCAGTGACACGTCGCTCGCCTCCCACAGGATGTTGAGCCCCCGTTCCGGCGCGGCCCTGATCAGGTCCTGCGTCACTTCCGTCTGGCCGTACACGGTGACCGGTCGCCCCGTGTGTTTCAGGACGTCGATGCGAATCAGGTGGCCGCCGTCGGCAAGGTTGAAGCCGGTGTGCGGCAGCCCCTCACGCTGCAGGCGCTCGTCGAGGCCGAGCCGCCGGAGGAGATTCGTGGTCGTGTCTTCGAGCACGCCGGCACGAATCCGGCCCTCGACGTGCGCGCGGCTCTGGCGCTCGACGATGAGCGCGTCGACGTTTGCCAGCCGCAACAGGTGGCCGAGCAGCAGGCCGGCCGGTCCCGCGCCGATGATGACGACCTGGGTCTTCACGCCGGCGCCCGGTCGGTATCCGTACCGAACTCCTCCGTGTCGATCTCCGTTTGCGTCGCCGCGGGGTAGCGGGGCCCGCTCACCGTCTGCGGGTTGATCAGCGCATCGAGCCGTTCCGCAATCTCGTCGGACAACGTGACGTCCAGCGCCCCCATGTCGTCGTCGAGGTGCTCGGCGGACGTCGTTCCCGGGATGGCGTGCACGTTGTCGCCCTGCCGCAGCACCCAGGCGAGTGCGAGTTGCGCCGGCGTGCAGCCGGCATCCCGCGCAATGCGCCGGAACTCCCCGAGCCACGCCCGGTTCGCCGAGAAGTGCGGCTCGTTGAAGCGTGGCATCCCGCGCCGGATGTCCTTTTCCGCGAACGCCGCGGGTTCGAGGTCTACGTCGGTCAGGAAGCCGCGCGCCAGCGGCGAGAACGCGACGAACGCGATGCCGAGTTCGCGGCAGGCATCCAGCACGCCGATCTCGACGTTGCGGCTCCACAGCGAGTACTCGGACTGCACGGCGGCAATCGGGTGCACAGCGTTCGCCTGTCGGATCGACGCGGCAGACACCTCGGACAGCCCGATCTCGCGCACCTTGCCCTGCTCGACGAAGCGCGCGAGTTCGCCGACGCTGTCCTCGATCGGAATCGGCGTTTTCCGGTCGTAGCGGTGGAGGTAATACAGGTCGATGACGTCCGTCTGCAGGCGCCTCAGGGAATGCTCGATGTCCTCGCGCAACTTCGCGGGCGTCGCGTCGATCGTGCGAACGCCGTTCTCGCCCCGCATGCCGCCCTTACTGACGAGGACGATATCGTCACGATAGGGGCGCAGGAAGGGGCCGACCAGCTCCTCGTTGCGGCCGAATCCGTAGAGCGCGGCGCTGTCGAAGTGCCGGATGCCGAGTTCGATCGCCCGGGCCAATACCGCCAGCCCCTGTTCGCGCGGCGGCGGCACGCCGTAGGCGTGCGACAGCACCATGCAGCCCAGCCCGATGGGCGGTACCGAGAACGGGCCGAGCTGCCGGGCGCCGGTGCTCATCGATCAGCGACCGAACTGCTGCTCGACGTCGTGCAGCACGCGGTAGCAGTCGAGAACCTGCGCGACCGAGGAGTTCGGCTCGCGGCCTTCCCGGATGGCCGCAAAGAACTCGCGATCCTGCAGCTCGATGCCGTTCATCGACACGTCGACGCCGGAGACGTCGATCGGCTTCTCGTGGCCGTCGACCAGGTCGTCGTAGCGCGCGATGTAGGTGCCGTTGTCGCAGATGTAGCGGAAGAACGTGCCGAGCGGCCCGTCGTTGTTGAACGACAGCGACAGCGTGCAGATCGCACCACCATCGGTCTTCATCTGTATCGACATGTCCATCGCGATGCCGAGCTCGGGATGGTGCGGGCCCTCGATACCGTTGACCTGGACGACCTTCTGGCCGGTCTGGTACTGGAACAGGTCGACGGTGTGCGCGGCATGGTGCCAGAGCAGGTGGTCGGTCCATGAGCGCGGCTCACCTGCCGCGTTGATGTTCTTGCGCCGGAAGAAGTAGGTCTGCACGTCCATCTGCTGGATGGACAGCTCGCCCGCGGCAATCCGGTTGTGCACCCACTGGTGCGAGGGATTGAAACGGCGCGTGTGTCCGCACATGGCGACCAGCCCGGTTTCCGCCTGCTTCGCGACCACGGCCTGCGCGTCGGCCAGCGAATCCGCGAGCGGGATTTCCACCTGGACGTGCTTGCCGGCGTCCATGCACTGGATCGCCTGCGCGGCGTGCATCTGCGTCGGCGTGCACAGGATCGCGGCATCCACGCCCGGCTGCTCTAGCGCCTCGGCGAGGTCCGTCGTCGCGTGGGGGATGCCGTACTCGTCGGCAACGGCCTGCGTGGGCGCCAGGTCCCGCCCGACGACGGAGACGCACTCGACGCCGTCGATCTTTTTCATGCCGTCCAGGTGCTTCTTGCCGAACGCGCCCGCGCCTGCCAGTACTACTTTCATGAATTGCTCCGGGATTCCTTGTTTTCGAGAATGAGATGGCCGACGGCCGTGTTCGACGCCGGCACGTGATAGAAGCGATGCCGCTCGAGCACCTCGGCATCGAGCGCGCCGCGCATGATCAGCCACATGATCAGTTCGACACCCTCGGAGCCCGCCTCGCGCATGTACTCGACGAGCGGTATGTCGGCGAGACTATCGGGATCCTTTACGAGCCGATCCAGGAATGCGGTATCGAAGTCGCGGTTGATCAGTCCGGCGCGGGGCCCCTGGAGCTGGTGGCTCATGCCCCCGGTGCCCCAGATCTGCACGTTGAGGTCCTCGTCGAAGCTGTCGACCGCCCGCCGTATCGCCCGGCCGAGCTCGAAGCAGCGCCGGCCCGACGGCTGCGGATAGATAACGACGTTGACGGCGAACGGAATGACGGTGCACGGCCACGCGTCCGGCTGGCCGAACATCAGCGACAGCGGCACGGTCAGGCCGTGGTCGACGTCCATCTCGTTGATGATCGTCAGGTCGAAGCCCTCAAGGATCACCGAGTGCGCGATGTGCCAGGCGAGGTCCGGGTGACCGATCACGTCCGGTACCGGCCGGGCCCCCCAGCCCTCGTCCGCGATCCCGTACCGCTCGCCACAGCCGATCGCAAACGTGGGAATCATCTTCAAATCGAACGCCGACGCGTGATCGTTGTACACGAGAAAAATCACGTCCGGCTTCTCGTCGGCGATCCATTGCTTCGAGAAGTCGTAGCCGGCGAAGACCGGCGCCCAGTAATCCTCTCTGGACTTGCCGAGGTCCAGCGCGGCGCCAATGGCGGGTACGTGCGAGGTCGCCACGCCGGCGCTAATTCTGGCCATCGTTTTTCTCCTTCGTGTAACGGTTTCCTGCGGCCGGACGGCCGCCGGACAGCATCATCCGGCGATACTCCGCGGGCTCCATGCCGGTCATCTGCGCCGCTCCAATCTCGAACGACTGCTCGTCCGTGAAGAACAGCTTGGCGAAAAAATACACGTTGCCGCCAAGCTCAATCACCCGGTTGTAGTCGCGATCGAGCACCGCCTGCCTTTGTTCGCTGGAGATCGGCCACTCGTCGAGGTACGCGTTCTCATCCGCGAGGAAGCGATTGCGGTTTTCGTCCTTCATCAATGAATGAAAGAATTGGTTCAGGTGGTAGCCTTGGCGCGCCTTCATCGAATCGAAGATCGTCGTTCCCGGGATGTCCCCGTAGGGCTTATCGAGCGCCATCGTCCGTCTCCTCCGGCCAGTAGAGCCTCGTCGGGTTGTCCACCAGCAGTTTTCTTTGCAGCTCCGCGGTCACCGCGATCTGCGGAATGTAGTCCACGAGCTGGCCGTCGTCCGGCATGTGCGACTTCAGGTTTGGGTGCGGCCAGTCCGTGCCCCAGAGCACGCGGTCGGGAAACGATTCCACGACCCGGCGCGCGAACGGCACGACGTCCGCGTAGTCCGGCGGGCCACTCACGGTCAGCCGGTCGGGGCAGCTGACCTTCGCCCACATACCCGGGTTGTCGTCCAGCAGCCGGATGAACGCGTCGAACGCCGGACCACGGGGGTCCTTGCTGACGTCGGGCCGCGCCATATGGTCGAAGACGATCGTAACCGGCAGCGACGCGAAGATTCCCGCCAGCTCCGGCAGGTCCTGTGCCTCGACGTAGATCACGAGGTGCCAGCCCAGTGGCTGCACGCGCTCCGCGATTTCGAGGAGCGTATCGTGCGGCAATACGTCGACGAGCCGCTTGACGAAACTGAAGCGCACGCCGCGCACGCCGGCCGCGTCGAGTTCGTGCAGCTCGTCATTGCCAACGTCCCGCCGCACCGTCGCAACGCCGCGCGCCCGCCCTTGCGCATCCTTCAGCGCGTCGACCAGTGCACGGTTGTCCGCGCCATGGCAGGTCGCCTGCACGATGACGTTGCGCTCGAAGCCGAGATGGTCGCGCAGCGCCCAGAGTTTCTCCTTGGGGGCATCGCACGGCGTGTACTTGCGCTCCGGCGCGTACGGGAACCGGTCGCCCGGCCCGAAGACGTGGCAGTGCGCGTCGACGGCGCCGTCCGGCACGGCGAACGCGGGCCGCGACGGGCTCGGGTGAAACTCGAGCCAGTCTTCATCCATGCGAAACGCGGGGCCGCTCATCGTCCCTGCGCCTTCAGGTGTGCGTCCAGCCGCGGGAATACCCGCCGGGCATTGCCCTCAAAGACCTTGTGGCGATCCGCGGGCGCCAGGTCCAGGTGATCGACGTAGCGCTTGGTGTCGTCGAAATAGTGGCCGGTCTGCGGGTCGATGCCGCGTACCGCGCCGACCATCTCCGACGCAAACAGCACGTTGTCGACGTCGATGACCTCGAACAGCAGGTCGATGCCCGGCTGGTGGTAGACACAGGTATCGAAGAACACGTTCTTCATGACGTGGCCGGACAACGCCGGCTTGCCGAGCATGTCCGCGAGCCCCCGGTAGCGGCCCCAGTGGTAGGGGACCGCGCCGCCGCCGTGCGGAATAATCATCCGCAGGGTCGGGAAGTCCGCGAACAGGTCGCCCTGCAGCAACTGCATGAACACCGACGTGTCGGCGTTGATGTAGTGCGCGCCGGTCGCGTGAAAGCACGGGTTGCAGCTCGCGGACACGTGAATCATGGCCGGCACATCGAGTTCGACGAGCTTTTCGTACAGCGGGTACCAGTAGCGGTCCGTCAGCGGCGGCGAGGTCCAGTGTCCGCCGGACGGGTCCGGGCTGAGGTTGCAGCTCACGAAGCCGAGGTCCGTGACGGCGCGCTCGAGTTCCTGGATCGAGGCATCCAGCGGCTGCCCGGCGACCTGTGGCAGCTGTGCGCCGCCGACGAAGTGCGCCGGGTACAGGTCGACGACACGCCGGATCAGGTCGTTGTTCGCCCGCGCCCAGTCCGCTGCCGTCGCCGGGTCCGCAACGTGGTGTGCCATCGCGGACGCGCGAGGCGAGAAGACCGTCAGGTCCGCACCGCGCTCGCGCAGCAGGCGCAGCTGGTTCTGCTCGATGGAGTCGCGGATCTCGTCGTCGCTGATCGCCGCGGGCGCCGGCAACGGTAGCCCCGGGTCTTCGAGCCGCGCGAGCTGCGCCTTTCGGTACGCCTGGTGCCCGTCGGGCGCCGTCGTGTAATGGCCGTGGCAGTCGATGATCAGCATGTGCGGGCTCCGGGAACGTACACGTGGCCGTCCATCAGCTTTCGGGCCGTGCGCAGCAGCAGCGAGCGATTGACCTGAAGTCGCTCACCGTCTTGCTGCAGGTCGATGTCGACCGTAAAATGGCCGGTCGGGTGTTCGATGTCGAGTGCGCCGGCACTGCTGCCCGACGCGATGGCGTTCGCTGCGCTGCCGGGAATCCGGCACGCGGCCGCGACGCTTGCCGCGCCGAGTACGCCGATGGCCTCGTGCACGCGATGCGGGATGAACGTTCGCGTGCCGATCGCGCCGCCGTGGCGGGGTGGTGCGACGAGCGTCATCTTCGGCACCGTTTTCTCACGCACGTCACCGAGGTTCATCAATCGGCCCGCCGCGAGCCGAATCTTCTCGAGCCGGGTCTTCAGCGCGCTGTTCGCCTCGAGCTCAGCCGGTGACTCGTCACCGGTGAGCCCGAACTCCGCCGCGGACAGGATGACGACCGGCATGCCGTTGTCGACCAGCGTCGCCGCGATGCCCTCGATGACGTCCCGGGCTTTTCCCGTCGGCAGCAGCGCCCCGCAGGACGATCCGGCGACGTCGGCGAAATCGATCATCACCGGGGCAGCGGTGCCCGGCACGCCGTCGATGGCCGCATCGCCGTCGTAGGTCACCTCGCCGTCCGGCGTCTGCACCGTTGCGATCGCCATAGCGCCGGTGTTCAGCATGCGGATGCGCACCCGGGTCTCGCCATCCTGTGCCGCAACGAGGCTGCGTTCGATCGCGAAGGGCCCGACGCCGGCGAGGATATTGCCGCAGTTCTGCCCATCGCTCACCACCGCCTTGTCGACAACGACCTGGAGAAAGAGATAGTCGACGTCGGCGGCCGCATCGGCACTCTTTGCGACGACGGCGACCTTGCTCGTCAACGGGTGCGCGCCGCCGGCCCCGTCAATCTGGCGCGGGTCGGGCGAACCCATGGCCGCCAGCAGCAGGGCATCCCGCGCGGCCACGTCGCCCGGCAGGTCAGCGCGAAGGAAATACAGCCCCTTCGACGTGCCGCCGCGCATCATCATTGCCGGGATAGCCGTCTGCATCGCCGACCGATACTCAGCCGGTCTCGCCCGACTCGACGTAGCGCAGTCCCTTCTTCGCAAGCCGGTCGCGCATGTCGTAGACGTCGAGGCCGAGCTCGCCCGCAGCGAAACGCGCCCGCTTCGCCTCCTCGTTCGCGACGCGCGCTTCTGCGGCCTGCAGGACCTGCCCGGCGGTCCGGCGCGGCACCACGACGACGCCGTCGTCGTCGGCGATGACCAGGTCGCCGGCCTCGATGCGCTGCCCGGCGCACTGGATCGGCGCGTTGACGTTCGCAATCGTCTCCTTGACCGTGCCTTGTGCACACACGGCGCTGGACCAGACGGGAAAGCGCATTTTCGTCAGCGTCGCGATATCGCGGACGCCGGCGTCGATGACCAGGCCCAGTACGCCGCGTGATTGCAGCGAGGTTGCCAGCAGGTCGCCGAAATAGCCGTCCGAGCAGGGGCTCGTCGGCGTCACGACCAGGATGTCCCCGGGCCGGCACTGCTCCGCGGCGACGTGGATCATCCAGTTGTCGCCCGGCGCGACTTCGCAGGTGACCGCGCTGCCAGCGATGCTCGCCGGCCGGTAGATCGGGCGCAGACGGGCAGCCAGCAGGCCGGTGCGGCCCTGCGCCTCGTGGGCCGTGGCTACGCCCAGTTCCGCGAACCGGGTAGCGACCGCCTGCGGCACGCGCGGGATGTTCGTGACGACGATGCTCATTTCGATTTCGCTATATAAAGCCGACTTCAAGAACCCACTATTCTGGCAGTTTCCGTTTACACAATTGCGCTGTTTCCCGCCTGTTGATATAAGTTTTTGCTATATTTTTCTTGTGGAGCAGCCGAAATCCCGCGCCCTGACGTCAATCTCAGGCACTTCCTGGCCCTGTCCGACGTGGCCGTGTCCGGCCGCGTGAGCCTCGCCGCCGAACGCCTGTTCCTGTCGCAATCGGCGCTCTCGCAAGCGCTCAGGAAGCTCGAGTTCACCGCCGGCACAGCGCTCTTCGACCGGCGGGGCTACGGCGTTGTCGCAACCGATGCGGGCCGCCTCCTGGTGCGGCGCGCCCGCCGGGTCGCTGAACTCATTGCTACTGCCGAACGTGACCTGCGATCCCGCCGCGCGTATGCATCGCCCGGCCCGGACCTGCGCCAGCACGTGACCGCCGCGCAACTCCGCGCGCTGATCGCGGTTGTCGAGACCGGTGGCTACAGCACGGCCGCGCGCCGGCTGCGGCTTGCACAACCCTCTATCCATCGTGCCGTCTCAAGCCTGGAAGCACTCGTCGGCGTCCCGCTGTTCCGGCGCGCGGCGCGCGGCGTGGACGCCACGGAAGCCGCGCAGTTTTTCGCGCGCCAGGCGTCGTTGCTGTTCGTCGAGATCCGACAGGGCTTCGAGGAAGTCCGCGAGCTGCAGGGCAACATGAGCGGACGGCTGACCGTCGGCTGCCTTCCGCTCGCGCGCTCGGTGTTCCTGCCGGAGGCCGTCACGCGCTTGCTGGCCATGTACCCGAATGCCGACGTGCACATCCTCGACGGGCCCTACGTGGAACTGCTGCACGGCCTGCGCACCGGCGAGGTCGACTGGCTCATCGGTGCCCTGCGCAAGCCGGCGCCAGCCGCCGACGTCGAGGAGTCGCCGCTGTTCGAGCAATCGCTGGCTGTTGCCGTGCGACCCGGCCACCCGTTGCTCGCCGACGGCCCGCCCGACGCGATCGCCCTGTCGCGCCTCGCCTGGATCGCGCCCCAGGCACTGGCGCCGGCGCGCTCGATGTTCACCGCCTACTTTGCCGACAACGGTGTCCCGGTGCCCGAGCGCATCATCGAATGCAGCTCCGTGATCGCCGCGTGCGGGCTGATTCGCCGCAGCGACCGCGCCGCCCTGCTTTCACCGATGCAGATTCGGCCGTTCGTCGAATCGGGACAGGTCGCGATCCTCGTCGAATCGCTGCCGAACACGGAACGGCCGATCGGCGTGACGACCCGCAAGTCGTTCGCACCGACTGTGGTGCAGGCCGAGTTCAGCCGCGTATTGGTCGAGGTCGCGCGTGACCTCGTTCGCCGGTAGCCCGGCGACCGGCGGCACCGTTATGTGCGGTTCGCAATCAGGCGTTCAATACCAGGACTGGACCGCGCGACCGCCGGTTGCCGCTCATGCCGGCCGAGTGTCCCTCAGGAACAGCAGGGCAATCGCCGCGACGGCCGATCCCAGCGCCATGAAAAATGCCACGGCCGACAATCCGAATCCCGCCTGGAACAGCAATCCAGCCAGTATCGGACCCAGTGCCGCACCGGCCCTGCCGACGCCGATCGCGAACCCGGTCCCTCCCGCGCGGAGGTGAGTCGGAAAGGACTGCGCGAAGAGTGCATAGAGCCCGACCACCGCGGAATTCGTGAAAAAGCCGGCGATGGCCGCGATCAGGGCGAGCTCGCTGAGGCTCGCCTGGCCCTGCCCGAAGACGTTGATCATGACGACGGCGCCCGCCATTGCCACGATGACGAGCACCCGCACCCGGACGAAGTGAGTCAACCAGCCGAGCAGCAGGGAACCCGCCGCGCCGCCCACGTTCGCCCAGACCAGCACGCTACCGGCGAGCGATGCCGTGAAGCCCATGTCGACGACGAGTTTCGGGATCCATTTCAAGATGAAATAGAACGTCATAATGTGGAACAGGTAGCTCGCGGTCAGCAGCAAGGTCACGCGTGCCATGCCGGGAGAGAAGAGGTCCGTCCAGCGCGACTTGACCTGCCGTGGCGATGTTTCGGGTAGCGCGTCGATAGCCTTGTGCCCCAACCAGTCGAGGGTTCGATTGATCTCCTGCAACGCGGTCGGCGATCGGCGGTGCGCCAGGAACGCGACGGATTCGGGCACGAGAAACCAGACGACGGGCAGGAGTGCCGCCGTCATGACGGCACCCAGAATAAACACCGATCGCCAGTCGAAGTGTGCGAGGAGTACGGCAGCAACAGACCCGCCGACAATGACGCCGATCGGATACCCCGTCGCCATCACTGCGACATTGAAGTCGCGCCGTCGCGCGTTCGAGTATTCCGCGACCATGGCGTTCGTCGTCGCCAGCATGCCGCCGATACCCAGGCCCGTCGCAAAACGCACAACCAACAGCATCGCGACGCCGCCGGCAAGCGACGCGAGGTACATGCCCGACGACATGACGACGAGACATGCAAGAATGATGGGACGGCGTCCGACGCGGTCTGCCAACGTTCCCAGCAGCATCGATCCAAACGCCATGCCGATGAGTTCCATGGCCAGCACGATGCCGAGTTCGGCTCGGGAGATGCCCCATTCCGCTGCAATACCCGGCGCGGAGAAGCTGATTGCAAGCACGTCAAAACCATCGAGCGCATTCAGTATGACGCAGATGCTGACGGCCACGACCTGCAAGCGCGTCATCGGCCGGTGGTCAAGAATATTGGCTGGCGTCATCGCTGCTCCGAAAGCTCCTGGTTCTCGTTTTCGTTGTTCGTTCGGACACGCGGAGTTCAGCGTGACCCAGTTTGCGGCGCAACGATCCTAACTGTGCCACCCGCCAAATACCACGGCCCCCGGCAGGTCGGTTCGTGGCATTGCGCCCGCACTCACCAGCGCCTATCGGAGAAAATCGGCACGAAATTGACCGCATTTGCGCGAGCAGGCACTACGCGCAAAATGCGCTATGCTTTCGCTTTCGCGTCCGCGCAAACTGCTCGACGAAATCGCGACCGAGGCGGCGAAAGATTGCCCGGACGTTAATGGGACAAGATTCTCGTCGACGCGATGACCGGCCGAATGATTCTCAATCCGAAACGCCTCGACACGATGGTCGCGGCGAACCTGCATGTCGACGTCCTGTCGGATCTGGTCGGCGCGCTGACCCGGGACGTGACGGATGCGATCACCGGGGCAATCCTGGTCTCCCGTGCGTAGCGCAAGGTCGCCTGATGATTCCCGGGCCCGTGACGCCCTCCGGCGGATATTCGACGCCGCCGTTGCGAGTGCGGCGCCCGGGCCGGCGGTAGAACGCCACCTTCCCGAAAAGCCCCGGGGGCGCTGTGTCGTCGTCGGCGCCGGCAAGGCCTCCGCCGCGATGGCGGCGGCGCTCGATGCAGCATGGCCCGACGTCGAGCTTTCCGGCATCGTCAGCACGCGCTATGGGCATGCGGTGCCCGCCGGTCGGATCGCCATCATCGAGGCCGGCCACCCGGTTCCCGACGCGGAAAGCGAGCGAGCAGCTCGCCTCATCCTCGAAGCCGTAGGCGGACTGACGGCCGACGACCTTGTCATCGCGCTGATGTCGGGCGGCGGATCGGCAACGCTCGCGAAGCCCGTCGAACCGCTGACCCTCCCGGACAAGCAGCGAATTACGAAGCAACTGCTCGCCAGCGGCGCCGGCATCGGCGACATGAACGCGGTTCGGAAACACCTGTCCGGCATCAAGGGTGGAAAGCTCGCCGCTGCCGCCGCGCCCGCCCGCGTCTGCACGCTGCTGATCAGCGACGTGCCGGGCGACGACCCCTCCGAAGTGGCGTCCGGCCCGACCGTTCCGGATTCGTCGACGCCCGCGCAGGCGCTCGACATCCTCGATCGCCATGGCATAGCGGTTCCCGCCGAGCTGCGCGATCGGCTCGCGTCCGGTACGACTGACGCGTTACCCGGTGGCAACCTCGATTGCCGGATCATCGGCAGTGCGGCACTGGCGCTGCGTGCGGCCGCCGATGCCGCGCGAAACATGGGATACGCCGTCATCAACCTGGGTGATGCGATTGAAGGCGAGAGCCGTGAGCTGGGGCGGGTGATAGCGGGCATCGCCCGATCGGCCCGCGCGCATTCGGAGCCGGTCTCGCCGCCTTGTGTGATCCTGTCCGGCGGCGAAACCACGGTGACGATCGGTGCGGAGGGTGCGGGACGCGGCGGCCGCAACACCGAATGTGCGCTGGCGCTCGCCGTCGCCCTGCGGGGCGCTCCCGGCATCTGGGCGCTTGCCGGCGACAGCGACGGCATCGACGGAACCGAAGACGCCGCCGGCGCCATCGTCACGCCGGACACGCTGGCCAGGGCGGCGGCCGCCGGGTTCGAGCCGAGCGCCAGCCTGAAGAAACACGACAGTTACAGCCTGTTCCATGCCACGGGCGACCTCGTCGTGACCGGGCCCACGCTGACGAACGTCAACGACATCCGCGCCGTGCTGGTCAGCTGATACGGCCGGGTTCAGCGCCGACCTGACGGCAGCCTGGGCCGGTTCTTTGCACGCAATTATTGCGAATGATTCTCATTTGCAGTACTGTCGGGCCTGAAGCACCTCATACGCGACCAGCGATACTCGAATCACCGGCAGGGAGAGTCTCATGCGATTGTGTACCCGGGCATCCGAGCGGCCGGCGAGCACGGCCGGTGACAGTAAGGACGGCGTCGTCCACCGCCGGTCCCGGACATGGAAGTAGCCCTCATGGCGTCGATCCGGCCCGCCGGCGGTACCGCGCGATCCCGCTTCCTGCTGCGCATTCGCAGAGGGCGCGGCGTGGACTCACTGTCGATCTGCGTCGAGGACCGGTCGCGAAACACGGTCCTCTTTGACTGGCACGGGGCAGAGGCCCGTTGCCTTCTCGAATCGCACGACCTGCTGCGCCGGCGCGCGATGGGCCAGCACAACGGCAACACCGGCATCCCGATCTCCAAGACATCCATCTGGCACCTCGCCTTGCACGTCGCGGCCATTCGCTGCCTTCTGAACCGCAGCCTTGCCGAAGACGTTCGTGATCGCGGATCGGCCGGCAGCGAGCCGGCGGCGCCGGCACTTCTCGACGACGGACTGTACGACGGCCTGTCCCTGCGGGTCCTCAGGCTTCTGCGGGCCGACCGCTGCAACGCGTTGTCGGTCCACGACATCACTTGCCTGCTCGCACTCGAGGGATTCACCTGTACACCCACCTGCATTCGGCAGGCTCTCGATGACCTCCTGCGTTGGGGCTACGTCAGTCGAACGACCGGCGACGTGGACGACGCGATGTTCGCGCCCGCCTTCCGGGCATCGACCTTGCAGCGAGCGAGGCGAATCGATCCGGCGCCGGCCCGGCAAGCCATGCGGCCTGCACAGTTCGTTCACGGCATTACCTGACCCGCGAGGTCGTCGCCGTCTCCGCAGCAAGCCACATGACGCGTCCCGTGCTGCGCCTGCCTGGGCCGGGATCGGCTCGAGAGTATTGCGTGTCAGATACCATCCGCGGCGCATAACATGAATTTTTTTTCATATTATTGACATCCCGCCGGAATTGTGTATTGTTTTGAACATGAAACATTGTTCGCATTAGTAACCCGTCGCCGGCACCGCTGAACGCCGGCAGTGGCGCAAGTACAAGTCCAGTCCGCAGAAGACCGACCCAGCAGGGGGAAGACCGTGAAGAAAAACCCGATTCTCAAGGTGAACCGCAAGACAGCACTGTCGACCGCCGTGTCGCTTGCGCTCCTATCCGCAAACCCTGCCGTCGCACAGGACAATGACGAGGATTCGACGGAAGTCCTCGACGAGATCATCGTCCGGGAGACGTTTCAACAGTCGTTGATTGACCGCATCCCCATTTCCCGGGAAGAACTGCCGTTCTCCGTCGACTACATTGGTCGCGACCTGATCGATATGCTGAATTTCAGCCGGCCCGTCGACGCGCTCACCACCCTGCCCAACGTCGCCATCATTACCGATCGCCAGGGCACCGGCACGCCCCAGTTCCTGGCCCGCGGCTTCGAGGCGCCCCTGCTGGTCGACAATCGACAGCAGAACGCGTTCCGCGGGGCCGGCGCCCGCGACGACTCGTTCGTCGAACGCTACGAAGTGCTGCGCGGTCCGGCGTCCATCACGCTCGGCCCCGTCGGCAGCGGCGGCGTGTTCAACACCGTCACGAAGTCACCGCAGGCCGAGAGCTTCACCGACGCCAAGCTGCGCGTCGATGGCTACGGTTCCGTCGGCGTCGAGCTCGACTACAACGCCGGCTACCTGGGCGACTCGGACGTCGTCTCCGGCCGTATCAGCGGGGCCTACCGGGACTGGAAATTCGATGCCGATCCGACGGGACGGCAGACCACGGCCGTTCGGCCGGTACTGATCTTTGATTTCGCAGAGTCGACGTCGGCCAAGGTCAGTGCCGCCTACACGAAACACGACGTTCAGCCGAACAAGGGTTTCCCCCTGTATTCCGACGGCACCGTGCCCGCCGAGTTCGACACGTCCACGTTTACCGGATTCTGGAACGGCGACGGCGAAGTCGAGGACATCCTGACCGACGTGGAAGTCGTACACGATTTCCTCGACAACCTGAAGCTCACGGTTCGCGGCAGCTACCAGACCACCGACTTCGACTACGAGAACACGGCGGCCATGTACAACTACCTGTACGACGATGGCGGGCCGGGCATCGGGCTGAACAATCCCGTCGTTTACCTGTACGACTATGCCGGACTCACCGAAAGCGAGAATAAGTTCTTCGATGCGCAACTCGCGACGGACTGGGAATGGGGCGGCCGGCGCCAGGACCTCGTCGTCGCGGCGTCGTGGACCGATGACTATTTTTATCGCCAGTTCACGCCTTACGACTACATCGCGGTTCCCCTGGACGATCTCGATACCCCCCGTTACGCGCCGAACCGCAGTGACTACGCGCCGAGCGTGCTGTTCGAGGGCGAGCTGATCTCCGTACTCAGTGAGGTGGCGTTGCGGCCCGCTGACTGGGCGACCGTCGTTCTGGGCGTGCGCTACGACGACGTCGACCAGACGAACGTCCGCTGGCGGCGCGGAACGCCCATCGAGTCCGGCGTGGACGATGATGCGACGACGTTCCGGGCCGGCTTCACCTGGCACATGACGGACACCCTGAACGCGTATGCGAGCTTTGCGGAATCCTTCCTGCCCCAATTCGGGACGGACCGGAACGGAGACCCGGTGTCGCCGGAAGAATCCGAGGGTTCCGAGATCGGCATCAAGGGCACCTTGCTCGACGACAACCTGCTCTTTACGGCGGCGCTGTTCCGCACGGACCGTCAGAACGTAACGGTCAGCCAGTTCGACCCCAGCGATGGCGGCGTGTACACGGAGACCATCGGCGAAGTCCGGGCCGAGGGTTTCGAATTCACCAGCACCTGGCGCGTCACGGACGGCTTTGACGTATCCGCGAACTATGGCTACACGGACACGGACATCATCGAGGCCGGCGATTTCGAGGAAATCACCGCGACCGCTTTCCCGGAACACACCGGCAGCCTGTACCTGACGTACCGGCTCCAGGGCGCGAGCACGGACGGCTTGTGGTTCAGCGCGGGTGCCCGGTTCAACGGCGACCGCGAATCGGGCGTGGTCCCCGGCATCACGTTCGACAGCTACACCGTGGCCGACGTGAAAGTCGCCTACGGGTTCAGGAACGGCATGCAGCTGTCCCTCGACGTGCTGAACGTGACGGACGAACAGTACCTCGAGAGCACCGGCGGTCTCACCGGACGGTTGACCGGGTCCTCGAACTTCGGCCAGCCCGTGACGGCCGTCGTTACGCTGACGGGCCGGTATTGACGGATCGCTAGCCGACGATTGTTGCCTGCCCGGTGCGCGAAGGGCAGACCCGCCGTCTGTTCGCGGAAGAATCGGCAGTGCATAGTACCGGGTAATGAATGACAGGCGAGCGCAAGAACCCGTTACCGGCAAGGAATGGTTTGAACGAGGTTACCAGTGCATGCGCGCCGGGGATTTCTCCGGCGCGCTGGATGCCTTCAAGCAGTCCCTGAAGATCAACCCCCGCCTGGCGGCGCCCTGGATCGGGCTGGCCCAGGTACTGGAACGCAACGGCCAGTTTGAAGACGCGCGCGCGTGCCTGGAACGCGCGGCCGCCGCAGAACCCGACCACCTCGACGCCCGCCTGAAACTGGCGATGGCCTGCAAGAACCTGGGGCACGTCGAGGCCGCCCGGCAGCAGTACGACCGGGCGCTCGCCATCGACGCCGGCGCGGCCAGCGTGCATGTCGGGATCGGCCAGCTCATGGAGGACCTGGGCGACCCGGAGGCTGCCGCCGCGGCCTACCGAACCGCGGTCAAGCTCGATTCCACGCGCCACCAGGCGATGGCCAATCTGCTGGGACTGAGCCGGCATGTCGACGTTTCCCGGGAAATGGAAACCGCGACGGAAACCCTTCGGCACGCGGGCGACCGCGAGAAGGCACTGATCGGCTACGGGCTCGGCAAGGCACACGAACAGCAAAAGAACTATGACCTCGCGTTCGAGGCATACGCGGCGGCAAACGCGGCGCGGCGCGCCGAAGCCGGTGCGTTCGACCGCGATGTGTTCGACCGACGCATCGACAAGATGCTGACGATCTTCTCCCGGGATTTCTTCGAGGCACGGAACACCTGGGGAATCGATTCCGCGCGCCCGGTCTTCATCGTTGGCCTGCCACGCTCCGGCACGACCCTCACCGAGCAGGTCATCGGCTCTCACCCGGAATGCTTCGGCGCCGGCGAGCTGTTCGCGTTGACGGATCTCGCGACGGCGACGCCCGACAGGCTGGGCAACAAGGACACGCAATGGCCTTTTGCGGCGCCGGACCTCACCGGGGAACACGTCCGTGCACTGGCCGTCGACTATCTCGCCCAGTCGAGTACGCGTGCGCCGGCCTCCGCGCTTCGCGTCGTCGACAAGCAGCCGCTGAACTTCTGGCACCTGGGCCTCGTCGCGATCGCCCTGCCGAACGCGAAGATCATTCACTGCACCCGGGACATCCGTGACTGCGGGCTTTCGATCTACTCCCAGAATTTCAACCCGCAACAGGCCTGGTCAACCGACCTCGGCGACATCGCGCACTACTGGCGCGGCTACCGCCGGTTGATGGCTCACTGGGCGTCCGTGACTGGACTTCAGATCATGGACGTTGCCTACGAAGAGACGGTATCGGACCTGGAGGGACAGGCCCGGCGCCTGCTCGAGTTCCTCGAACTCGAGTGGAATCCCGGCGTGCTGAATTTTCACGAGAACGAACGGGCCGTTCAGACCCCAAGCCGCTGGCAGGTGCGCCGGCCGCTGTACCAGAGTTCGAAGGCGCGCTGGCGGCGCTTCGAAGCGCATCTCGGCCCGTTGCTGGAGGCCGCCGGGCCCGGCTAGCGCCGGGCGATCAGCGGGCGGCGCTAGCCGCATTGCCGGCGTTCAGCCAACGGCCACCGACGCGCCTCACGAGCATGATCCACGACCACGTGGTATCGAACGGCGTCGCGTCGATTCGCGACCGCCCGATCGCGCGCGGATTGACCGCGATCCAGCCGGTGTCGCCCTCGGCGTGCACGACGGGGCGTTGCAGGTCGATGTACTGCTCGTAATCGACGTTGGCGAACACGCCGACAAACCGCTCGCGCACCTCGTCGCGCGCGACCCACCGGAGCGCGCCACGGTTCGCCGACAGCGAGGATTCCGCCGACAATTCGGCCATGCGACTGGCGTCGCCGGCACAATGCGCGAGCAGCAGCTCCCGGTGCAGGCGGTAGATGCCGACTTCGTCGAGCGCAGTCGCCGGGACGGCGGACCAGAACCAGTCGGGCGACCGGGCGGCGGTTCGAATCAGCGTGTATTGGTAAGTGAAGCGGCGCTGCCCGTCGTCGAACACCGCGACATGCGGCAGGTCGGTGCCGTCGACCGGGCGCCAGTCGCGAAACGTAATGCCGATGGATTGCCCGTCCGGGGTCGTCGCCGCCAGCGCAGCGACATTGCCGTTCCTCTCTTCCCGTACGTCGATGTGCGTGCCCGCGGGTAGCGCTATGCGGCCGGCATCGTCCCCGGCACCGGGTGCGGCGAGCGTTTCCGGGGCCAACAGCATCGCGTGCAGTTGATGTCCGAGCACGAAGTCGCCCGCAGCGTCCGTTGCGAGCGCCTGGTCGTCGTCACTCACCGACCAGGTGATCGGGCCGTCGACGACGAGCCAGCCGGTGTCCGGCCGGAAGTAGGCAGCGGCGTCCCTCGACTGGTACAGCGTTCGCACGGAAAACGACGTGCCGTCCGAGACCGCGACCTCCGCCGAGGTTTCGATCGCCCGTGTTGTGCAGGCGTCGCTTGCGAAAGCGGCCGGACAGGCGACGAGCAAAGGCAAGGCTGCACGAAACATGCGAACTAGGACATGACGGGAACCGGAGCGTTCCGTTGGCCGTCAGTCCAGGCCGCCGTCCAGCGAGCACTCGACGCCGGGTCGCCGGCGAACGTTATAGCTCGCCGTGGATCACTTTCCCTTCCATGATCACGGCCGCGGGTTCCACGTCGTGAATCGCGCGCGGATCCAGGTCGAACAGGCTTTCTTCCAGAACGACCAGGTCCGCGAGCTTGCCCACTTCGATTGAACCGAGTCGGTCTTCCTTGCGTAACGGGTAAGCCGCGTTGATCGTGTAGCCTTCGATCATCTGCCCGAGTTCGGGCTGGTCGAACTTCACCGGCAACGGCCCGGATGCCGCTGGCGAATCGGTCCCCGGCGCGCCGCTTTCCGACGCTTCCTCCACCGGGTCCCGCCGGGTGTAGCCGACTTCGATACCAAGAAACGGGGTCAGTACGTCCGGGCGCCAGTCATCGCTGGAAAACGTGACGTTCGCGCCGGCGTCCAGCAGGGGCGTCAGTGCAAACGACCGGCCGTAGCGCTCCTCGCCAAGCGCCGGGTCGGTCCAGCTTTCATCGGCGCCGTGCCACCACGGCGTGAAGTTGGCGGACACGCCCAGTTCGGCGAACCGACCGTAGTCTTCCGGCTCGACGAGTTGCAGGTGCGCGATGCTGACTCGCGGGTAGAACTCGCCGGCCACGGCAGACCGGGCGGACTCGACGGCATCCAGCACGCTCCGAACGGCGAGGTCGCCGATCGCGTGCACGTGGAGGTCGATTTTCTCTTCGTGCAGTTCAACCAGGAAATCACTCAGGTCCGCAACCGTCAGCATCGTATTACCATAGTGGCCCGAGTCGTCCGCGTAGGGCTCCAGCAGGGCACCGGACCGGTTCGAGTTCACGCCGTCCATGAACAGCTTTATCGTGTTGAAGCGCAGCCTCTCGCCACCGTAGGCGCTGCGCAAACGCTTCAGTTCGGCGATGGCCTCGTGGCGCGCGTCAGGCACGTAGATCGCGGTGGTGCCTTCGTAGCGAATCGCGAGCTCTCCATTCTTCTCCAATCCCGAGAGATAGGCGTACACCTCGTCCTCGTAACCGAAATTGCCGGCATCGTAGACCGTCGTGACGCCATGCGACCGCAACATGCGGAGGAACAAGTCCATCCCGGCCTGGTGTGATTCGGGGTCGGCGGCGAACAATTTGGCGAGATGTTGCCAGCCGGCGCCCTCTTTCATGATGCCGGTCAGCTCGCCATCCTCGTCGCGTCCGTACATCGCGATACCGGTTCGGGGATCCGGCGTATCGCGGTCCACGCCCAGAAGCTCCAGGCCCTTCGAGTTCACGTAGGACGTGTGGGCGTTGCTCGTCACCCACACGGGCCGGTCCGGCGCAATCGCATCCAGGTCGTGCTTGTGCAGATCCTCACCGCCATCGAACGCAAACCAGTGCGGCCAGCAGCAAAGGTACAGCCAGCCGTCGCCGGGCTCGCTCGCGATCCGTTCTTCGAGGCCGGCCAGGAAGTCTTCTCTGCTGCTCCTCGGCAGGGTTTCGCCGTACTGCGCGACGCCCATCAGGCCGGGGTGCGTGTGGGCGTCGATAATGCCGGGCATGATGAATCGCCCGCGCATGTCGATGTTGACGGTCGACGCGCCGACGTAATCCATTGCCCCATCGGTGTCGCCCACGTAGACGAACTCGCTGCCCCTGATGGCGACAGCGTCGGCCCAGGGCGCTCCGTCATTGACGGTATACACCCGCGCATTCGTGAGCACGAGACCGGCGCTGCCGACCACGCCGGATTCGCAGGCCGCGACGAGAAACACGCACGCGAGCGCGGTCGATACTCTGAATAAGGCCATCTCTACCCCTGGTTTCTGCTGATCTTTGTTACCCCGGCCGAAAGTTGTGGGCGGCCGTGAGCAGGGTCGTGCTGAGCCATGCGCGCCGCGGCTCGCCGAAGCGCGCCGTCGGACCGCAGATTGACAATGCGCCGATAACGTCGCCGCCGGCTCCGCGCAGTACCGTCGCCACGCCGGAGAAACCCTCTTCGAGTTCGTCGACCATCTCCGCGACGCCGGAACGGCGAATCTGCTCCAGCTGGCGTTCGAGGTCGCGGCGGGCCAGCGTTCGATTCGTCAGCGGCGGAAGGTCGGCCCCCAGCCGTTCCAAGCCCGATGCATCGAACGCCATGAACGCTTTGCCGGTCGACGTTGCGTGGATGGGCCACCGCGTACCGATGTTGGCGGCGGCGCCGACGACGTGCTCGCCGGTGACCTCGTCGAGAATCAGCATGGAGTCATCGACAGGCACTTCCAGTGTTGCCGTCTCGCCGGAGCGCTGCGCGAGCTGCTTGAGCATCGGGCGAGCCCGTCGACGCAGCTCGTCGCACATCAGGGCCTGCACGCCGAGTGCCATCAGCGACGGGCCGAGGCTGTACGTGCCGTTGCCGTTGCTGTGTGATACCAGCCCTTCGCTCTGCAACGCCCGCAACAGGCGGTGTGCCGTACTCTTCTTGAGGCCGGCGAGACGCGCGACCTCCGTCAACGTCAACGACCGCCGGCTCGGCGTGAACAGTTTCAACAGGCGTACGGCGCGGAGAGCGGCCTGTGCGCCGGGCGGTGGCGACATTGCGCTGCCGGGCATGAACTCACCATTTTATGAATGTTTATTCATATTATGAGAACTCGCCGGCCTGCTGTCCAGCCCCGGGACTTGGCGTTACAGGCAGTACTTCAGCCGGGAACAGGGCAGTCCCAGGGCAAACAGCGGGTTCGCGAGACAGCCCCCGCTCGAAACGCCGGCCCTGCGTGCGGCACGAAACAGTCGGCCTGACAACGAGCGGACGCCCGCGCACTGCCGCTGGCTGAAACGCGCGCTGCGCCGGTGTTCCATCATGTAGAACCCGACAGCAACGGGCGGCGCCCACGGCTTGTCGCGTCACGGCGTCCGTCTTAGGCTTTGCACCGGTGCAACGAGGACAACAGGCAAGGTGTTCCATGACGGCGAAGCGGGCGAAATCACAGGCAGTGCTGGATCGCGGGATCAATCTCTTCCGCAACGGGCTCAGGTACGATGAAGAACGCGAACGGAGCGCTCGCCGCGGTTACCGGCAGCCGAGCCAGATCATCATCGACCGGGCGCAGGGCGATTACATCTGGGATCTGGACGGCAATCGCTACATCGATTTTCAGAACGGATGGGCTACGAATCCGATCGGCAACGCGCATCCGGAGATCATCGAGGCGGTGGATGCCGCGCACCGGCGTTTCGGCTTTCACTACGACCATCCGCTGCGCTACGAACTTGCCGAACGACTCGCGGAGATCATGCCTGCCGGGGCGTTGCCGCGGTTCAGCTACGAGGTGTCGGGCACCGAGGCCGCCGAAGCGGCCGTCAACCTCGCGTTGTGTTTCACGCAACGACGCTACGTCATCACGTTCGCGTCTTCCTTCCACGGCAACAGCCTGGGCACCAAGCTGCTGAGCGGACTCGACAGCGGCGGTCAGCGTTACATGGAGGCCTGGAGCGGCGGCGTCATCAAGGCACCGTATCCGTATTCGGACTTCGTCCCGGCCGGCATGACGCATGCGCAGTATGCGGAGTTCTGCCTGTGGTACATCGACAACCACATTCCGGCATCGGTGGTGCCCCGCGACAACATCGCGGCCATCATGGTCGAGCCGGGGCTGGCCGAAGGTGGCAACTGGATTCCGAGCACCGACTTCCTGCAAGGGCTACGCCGGCTTTGCGACAAGAACGACTGGCTGTTGATTGCCGACGAAGTCCTGACCGGACTCGGGCGCACCGGCCGTATGTGGGCAGTGGAACATTACGATGTCGTCCCCGACCTGCTCGTCGTCGGGAAGAACCTGTCGGGTGGCATCGCGCCCTGTGCCGGCGTTGCCGCCCGTGACGACATCCTGGGTGACAACCCCGAGTCGTCATCGGGTTCCACCTTTGCCGGAACGCCGGCGGGCTGCGCGGCGGGACTCAAGACGCTCGAGATTTATGAACGCGACAACGTCGTGGAACAGGCGGCGCGGCTCGGAGAGGCGGCTGCGGAGGCCATGAGCGGCTGGCGCGCTTACGGTGTCGTCAACGAGGTTCGACAAAACGGCCTGCTGATCGGCGTCAGTTTCCGGAGCCCGAACGACGACGAGAAAGACGAATGGATTGCCAAGGCCATTCGCAGCCGCATGCTCGACAACGGTGTCTGGGCCATCAGCGACCGGGAGTCGAACGTCCGGTTGTACCCGGCGCTGAACATGGAGGAAGCCACGCTCCGCGACGGACTGGCGCGCATGGAAGAGGCCATCGCACACGTCGATCGCTACGGACAGGACCTCGGCGACGCGCCCAACCTGCCGACGGGAACGATCTGACCCCGGACCTGCCGCACTTCGGCGGAATGCCCTTTCATCCGAACCGCATCTTGGCAATACTGCACGGTAATCCACGCGGCCCGGCAGGCAACGAGGCTCGATGACACGCAGGAACCTCCACACACGGTGGCAGCTCGCGCTTGCGGCGCTGGTCATCCTGCCGTTGTGCCTGCGCTTGCTGACGCCGGCCGGCTACATGCCCGGATCGCTGGCCGACGGCACCCCGTTTACGTTGTGTCCGAACAGCACGCCGGGCGCTGCCAGGCTGCTCGCCCACCTCGCCGGGCCGGACGAGCACCACCACCATCACCACGGCGGCGGCGAGGACACGGCGGAAAGCCCCTGGGAGTTCTGCGGGTTCGGCGTCGCGTTCACGGCGACCGCGCCGGGCTTCGAGTCTTCGCTCACGATCCGGCACGAACCGGGTGCCGCCGCACCGTTTCCAACACCGGTTATCTTCCGACCGGGCTACACGCGCACGTTCCACGCCCGTGGCCCGCCCCTGATTGCCTCGTAAACCCCCGTAGCGGCGCCAGCGCCGCTTGAGAATCCGATTGCCCGCGCCGGACCCGAGGGTCCTGCGCTCACGGGCAATCCACAACGAGGCATAACATCATGAATTTCCCGAACACCCGGGCAGCGCGATGTATCGCGACTGCCCTGCTGTTGTCGCCGGTTGCCGGCATGGCCGAATCAGCCGGCGTCGATCACCGCGCACATGACGACGACCGCGCGATGGACACGATCGTCGTCACCGGAACGCAAACCAGCATCGAATCCGCACGCATCGAAGCGGCCGCCACGCCCGGCGGCGTCGACGTGATCGACATGGACGGCTTTCGCGAGCGCAACGTCAGCAATCTCGCCGACGTGCTGCGATACGCGCCGGGCGTGTGGGCGACCAGTGCCACCGGCGACGAAGGCATCTTCTTCACGAGCCGCGGCTCCAACCTGGACGCCACGAACTACGACATGAACGGCATCAAGCTGATGCAGGACGGCCTGCCCGTCACGACGGCGGACGGCAACAACCACAATCGCATCGTCGACCCGCTCGCTGCGCGCTACGCGACCGTGGCACGCGGGGCGAACGCGATGGCGTGGGGTGCGAGCACGCTGGGCGGCGCGATCAACTTCGAGTCCGTCACCGCGCGTGATGTGACCGGCGTGTCCGCCGAATTCGGTGGCGGCAGCTTCGGCGAGGCGCAGCTGCGGCTGACCGGCGCCGGCACGCTCGATGACACGTTCGACGGGCTGGTCACGATCGAGACCCGGACCTGGGACGGCTACCGGGCGCACAATGCACAGGGGCGCGTCGGCCTCTACGCGAATGGCGGATGGAAACTCTCCGAGACGTTGGCTGCCCGCACATACGTCACGTGGATCGAGAACGACCAGGAACTGGCCGGCGCGCTCTCACAGGCACAGCTTGACGAGGATCCGGACCAGGCCGGCGATGGCGCCGTCAGCGGCGACTACCAGGTCGACGTCGACACGCTCCGCCTGGCGGGCAAGCTGAGCTGGCAACTTGCCGGTGACGCACAACTGGAGGCCGGCGTTTCCTGGGAGCAGCAGTCGCTGTACCACCCGATCGTCGACCGGATCATGGTCGACTTCGACGGTCCCGGCCCCATGGAGCCGGTGGAGGTGTTCAGCCTGCTGATCGACACTGACCAGGACAATGCTGGCGGCACGCTGCGCTACCGCCGGTCCTTCGGCGACCACGAGCTCACGGTCGGCGCCAATCTCGGCTGGACCCGCGTCCAGGGCGGAAACTACCGCAACCTCGGTGGCAACAAGAACGGCCAGACCACCATCATCGACAACGATGCAACAGCCGTGGAGGTTTTCGTCATGGACCGCTGGCAGGTCGCCGACCGCTGGACGCTCACGGCCGCACTGCAGGGTGTGCGCGCGGAGCGCGACGTGAAGAACACCGACGTCGAGTCCGGCGCGTTGAGCAATCCGCAGGCGACCTACGATGCGCTCAACCCCCGCATCGGGGCCATCTTCGACGCCTCGGATGACGTCGCACTGTACGCAAACATAAGCCGTCTGTTCGAACCGCCGACGAACTACGAGTTGCAGGACAACGTCGCCGGCGGCGACGCCACGCTGTCGCCGATGGACGGGACGGTCTTCGAGATCGGTACCCGCGGCGGGACCGGCCCCGGCACCGCGGACGGATGGAGCTGGGACGTATCTCTGTACTACGCGGCCATCCGAGACGAAATCCTCTCCGTGGATGACCCCGAGGCCCCGGGCACGAGTTTGTCGACGAACGTCGACAGGACGGTTCATGCCGGACTCGAGCTGCTCGTGAACGGAAGCTGGCGCGTCGGAACCCGCGGATCACTGGCGCCGCTGGCCAGCTTCACGCTCAATCATTTCGAGTTCGACGACGACGCGACCTACGGGAACAACCGCCTGCCGTCCGCCCCGGACTTCGTTCTGCACGGCGAGTTGATGTACCACCACGATGCCGGGTGGTATGCGGGACCGACGTTCGACGTCATCGGCAACCGTTACGCCGACTTCGCGAACAGCTACGCCGTTGACGACTACGCGCTCCTTGGGCTGCGCGGCGGCTGGTCGGCGCAGCGCTGGAGCGCCTACGCGGAATTCGGCAACGTCCTTGACGAGGACTACATTGCCTACAGTGCGGTGCGCAACGTCGCGGCAGAGGACGCGGCCATTCTGTACCCCGGCGCGCCGAGATCCGTTTACGTCGGCGTGAATTACCAGTTCTGACCGGCTACGCAAGCTGGAAATGAGCCCGGGCACCCGTGGGGTGCCCGGGCCTCGCAGGGTCCTGCGTCAGCGCCAGCCGAACAGGCGGCGGAGGTGGCCGAGCTTGAGGAAGCTCGTCTCGCCGGACCAGTCCTCGACGCCATCGTTGTCCGTGACCAGGTACACGTAGCCCCGATCCGTCACGGCCACGCCCTCCGGCTTGTCGGAGATCCAGCCGCGGCTCCTCTCGAGCGCCGGCAGTGCGTCGTAGACCGATTTCTCACGCGCGGAAACGTAGCCGTCGTCGAACGCCGATTTCCGGACCGACACGAGCGTCTTCAGCTCCGCCCAGTCGCCGGTGCGGTTGTCACGCTCGATGACGACGAAGCGACCGTCCTTCGTCGCGGTGATCTCGGAGAGTCCCACCCAGGAGGCATTCTCAGGCAGGTCGGCCAGCTCCCACGCGACGTGTCCCCACTCGCCGGTTTCCGGGTCGTAGGTCCAGATCCGCGTCAGCAGTGGCTGTCCCGCCGCGTTCAGGCCGGCATCGTCGTCGTCCAGCGCTTCGCATTCGGGACTGGTCGAGTAGTCCCAGCCGCGTTGCTGCGCGACGAGAAGACGGTACGAACGCTTGCCGGTCTTTTGCACCGCGACTCCTTCAAAGCCGGAGCCGAGCGTGCCGGTGTTGCCGCCGGCATCGTTCTCGGCCGTGCGGCAGGCCTCGATCTCTGCCGGGAGGCCGATTTCCTGTACGACCGCGCCGTCGGCGGCCACCTGCAGCAGGCGGTTCGGGCGCGAGCCCGATGCGTTGCCTTCGCTCGCGATCCAGTAGCTGCCGTCCGGTGCAATCGCGATACCCTCGGGATCGAGGTCGTCTGCGCCGGCGACCGTGATGGCCGAGGTGATCAGCGCCGGCCGGAAATGGTTCCAGCGCGCGTCGATCGTGAAGATCTTGCTGGTGCTGTAATAGGAGTCCCACACGCCCAGCATCATGCCTTCGTCGCCGGGAACCGAGACCATGCCGGACATCGCGCTCCAGCCGAGCGGCGTCCCGTCGGGATTGTCGACCGACAGGATTTCCGGATACGCCGGCTTCCATGCCCGGTCGCGCTTGTAGATCATCATCGTCGAACGGACGCCGAACTCGGGATCGTCTTCCTCGCCGGAGACCACGAGCAGGTCGCGACCCGGGATCGGCAGCACGCCTTCCGGGCCGTGAGGCGCGGGCAGGAGCTGCACGAACTCGGGCGTGCCGCGGCTCATCTCGTAGACCGCGACGAAGCTGCCGCGCTCGGAACCGACGAACACGAGCCCGTCCCGGCCGTACTGGCCGAACGCGATGGCCTCGGGTTCCGAGCCCTTGTTCTCCGAGCGGTCTTCCGGGTAATGGCCGTGGCGCGCCGCCAGGTACTCGAAGTCGGAGCCGCTGTCGTAGACGACGTTGCCGTCCGTGTCGAACAGCGAGAACCCGCGGCTGCCGCCATCCATGTCACCTTCGTTCGCGGTGCCGATCAGGTACTCGCCCCGGCGTCCCGCCACCCACGTGACCGCATCCGGTTCGCGCGGCACGTTGTCGATGGAATCCTCGAACCGGAGGTCGCCGTCTTCATTGTCGTCGACGTTGACCAGGTCGACCGTCCCGGCGGAGAAGTGCCGGGTCACCGTGCCGGACTCGAGATCCACGATCGCGATATGGTTGTTTTCCTGCAGCGTGACGACAGCTTCGTTCCGGCGGTTGATGTCGACGAACTCCGGCTCCGGGTCCGTCGGCGCGATGTCCGCCAGCCCCGTCATATCCACGGTGCGCACCGACCACTTCGACGGCTTGCCCTTCACGTCGACGATGGCGAGATAGCCGGCCGGGTTGCCGATGTCGGTCTGCGGCACGATGCCGACCGCGCCGCCATCCGCCTCGCACTGGTCCTCGGTGATGTCACCCGGCGCTTCGGGTCCGTCTTCCGGCACCGGCGCACCGGCGGATGCGCCGCCTACGCACACTTCCTCGTCGCGTTCGTTCTCGATCGCAATGGCCACGTAGCGGCCGTCCGGGCTGATCTTGACGGAATCGGGCTGGCCGCCCAGGTCGATCTCGGCGACGAACCGGAACTTGCGCAGGTCGAACACCGCGAGGTGCCCGCTCGTTTCCGTGAACGATGCGCTCGTGTTCACGCCCACGAGCGCGTAGCGATTGCCGAGGATGTCGACGGACGTCGGGTCGCCGCCGACGTCGTAGCTGCCGAACGGGAACGGGTCGTGCGGCCGCTTGATGTTCACGACGCCGATGCTTCCCGACGAGGCGTCCGTGTAGACCAGCAGCTTGCCGTTCTCGGTCGCGGCCACGATCTCGGACACAGTCTCATCGCCGAAGTCCGACAGGTTGCGGAAGTTGGGGACCGTCGCGATGCGGTCGAAGTACGACGATCGGCCGCCGGCGTCGGCGTTCGTGCTGGGGATCAGGCCGACAGCCAGCGTCATGGCGCCGGCCACCAGGCCTGTCAGGGCTCGGGACATTGTTTCGCTCCTTGTTATGGGTAGATCTCGGGTCGCCGGCAGCAGCCACTGCGCGACGGGGACCCGTGGAGCGTATTGGCCGTCAATGACCGGAACGTGAGCGCGGGTTTTCGATCAGGTTTCGGATCGGGCCCGTTTCGACGCCGCCGAACGCATGTGGTCGACAGTAACCACGCGGACCCGAACGGATTCAGGGTGGGCGGCCGCGGTCGGGCCGCGCCCCCGTCAGGGGCCTGTCGGCGCGTTCTCGAGCTGTGCCATGGCCGCCAACGCTCGCTTCGCGCGCCGGTCGTTGCGGCCCCGGAGAATCTCGGCCGCATTGAGAATCAGCGCCCGCGCCTCGTCGGTCTGCCCCGTATCGAGCACCGCCGAGCCGAGCTCCACCATCGTCGCCGCAGTGAGCACGTTGTCGTCCGGGTAGTCGACGCGGCGTATGCGCAAGGCCTCGGTGAGCAGCGGGACTGCGTCCGAAGCCGCATCCCGCGACACCAGCACTGCGCCGAGCTCCGTCAGCGCGGACGCGATGTACTGGTGGTCCGGATCCAGCGACGCGGCGTAGATCCCGAGCGCCTCCCGCAAGCGCTCCTCGGCCTCCGGCAGTCGCCCCATGTCGTGCAGCAGTATGGCAAGGCCCGTGAGGTCGTAGCCGACGTACGGGTGCGCCGGACCCCGCCGCTCGATGTCGATGGCCAGCGCTTCGCGGTAGGCGGCTTCCGCCTCGTCGTACGCGCCCCGCTGTTGCAGCAGTCCGCCCTGGATGGAGAGCGTCGTTGCGACGAGGTCGTGTTTCTCCCCGAGCACGCGCCGCGTCGTTTCGATGGCTTCCTCGAGCGTCTCTTCCGCCGCGACGAGTTTTCCCTGCGATTGCAGCAGGACGCCGAGGTTCTGGAGGTAATAGGCAAGCAGCGGATGGTCCTTGCCGCCGGTCGCTTCGACGATCTCGATCGATTCGCGCAACAGGCGCTCCGTCTCGTCCAGCCGGCCGCGAACCTGCAGGATCCGCGACAGCGTGTTCTTCGCCTCGGCGAGCTCGATGCCGTACGCAATCCCCAGCGGCACATAGATGCCTATGCTCTGGTTTGCGTATGACTCGGCGGCGTCCAGGCCACCTGTTGCGAGGTGAAGCTCCGCGAGGTTGTAGAGATTGTCGGCCACTTCCGGCGATGCCGCGCCCCGCCTTGCCCGGTTCACCGCCAGGCTCTGCTCCAGCAGGTCCCGCGCTCTCGCATACTCGGCCTTGCGAATCAGCGCCTCCGCGAGCTGATTCTTGCCGCGAGCGACGTCCGCGTGCTCGGCGCCGAGGGATTCCAGCCGCAACGCCAGCGACGCCTCGAGCATCTCGATCGACGGCGTGTACTCGCCGAGATTCAGGTACACGCGCCCGATCGTCTCCATGAGTTCGGATTGCACTTCCGGCCGGTCACCGAGGTCGTTGCGGATCCGCTCCGCCCCGACGGCCAGGATCTCCTTCGCGGTCTTGTCCAGGCCGCGGGCGTGCGCCGGGTCCGGCGTTGTGAAGATTTCCTCCAGGAACCGGCTGACGGCGATCGCGTGATCGCGCTCCGCCGTAATGCGTTCATTCTGCACACTCAGCACGATGGCGAAGACGAGGAGCGTCACCAGTGCGGCCGCCGCGGATGCAACGCCCAGCGCGTGCCGCTGCACGAACTTGCGTGCCTTGTAGAGCTGCGAATCGGCGCGCGCCTCGATCGGCAGCGCGTGGAGGTGACGGTGGATGTCGTCGGCAAGTTCCAGGCAGGAACCGTAGCGCCGGTGCGGCTCCTTGCGCAGCGCCTTCATAACGATCGTATCGATGTCACCGCGCAACAGGCGTTCGAACGCCTTCGGTTGGCTGCGGCGATCCGCGGCGATCTCCTGACCCAGTACGGCGTCGCTGCGCGCGATCTGCGCGAACAGCTGGCTCGGCGGCGTCGGCGGGTGATCGCACACGATCCTCGCAAACTCCATGGGCGGGCAGTTCGTGAGATCGAACGCCGGCGTACCGCTCAGCAACCGGTACATGAGCAGCCCGAGCGCGTAGGTATCGGTCGCCGTCGTGATCGGTTGCTGCCGTATCTGCTCGGGCGCGGCGTTGGACGGCGTCAGAACCGCGACGCCTTCCCGGGTCAGGCCGTCGTCGACGTGACCGTCGTGATCGATGAGCTTCGCAATGCCGAAGTCGAGGAGCTTCGGCACACCGTCGTCGGTCACCAGGACATTGGCCGCCTTGATGTCCCGGTGGATGACGAGATTCTGGTGCGCGTAGTGAATCGCGTCGCACACGGTGACGAGCAATTCCAGCCGCTCGGCCACGGTCAGGCGATGGCTGTCGCAGTACACGTCGATCGGGACGCCGTCGACGTATTCCATGACGAGGTACGGCACCCCGTCGCTGGTGGTGCCGCCGTCGAACAGCTTCGCGATATTCGGGTGCGCCAGGTTGGCGAGGATCTGCCGCTCGGCCCGCAGTCGCGCCTGCGTCATCGGGTCGACGAGCCGCTGGGCGCCGACCTTGATGGCGACCTGCTGCTCGAAATGCTCGTCGGCACGGTGCGCGAGGTAGACCCGGCCCATGCCGCCTTCGCCAAGCAGCCGATCGATCTCGAACGGCCCGATGCGCGACCCGCTCATCGTCAGGCCCCGGCTTTGCTCGCCCTCGCCCGGTCGATCGAACACGCCTTCGACGGTGATCTCCACCGACGGGTCCACGCGCAACAGCGACTGCACGTAAGCGGCGAGCGGGGGATCGTCATCGATGGCAGCGGCGACCCAGTCTTCCCGCAACCCCGGCGGCTGCTGCATCGCCTCCGCGAACACTTCGTTGACGCGTCGCCAGCGCGCGGCCGTCAGTTCCATCTTTTCAGGGCTCATCGCCACGCCCGGCCTTCGTCGCTGTCGACACGTATTGCTCGATTGGGCATCAGGAAATCACCGACCGAACGCGCCGACCGCGCCCGGCACCTGTCATGGTTGGACCCGATCGCTCACTTTTCCCGATCGTCGCCGGGATAACGGGTGAAGTCTGTGGCCCTAAGTTACTACAATGCGGACCGCAGGATAACCGATCGCTGAACCCTCAAAGGAGACAAATCATGGCTGAAGGCAGTCGCCCTCCCCACGTCGCAATGATGGCCGCCGCCGGTGGCGGTGGATTTTTTGGCAGCATCCTGGCCATTGTCGTCGCCAAGATTCTCATGGGGCCGTGCTGCTGTGCGCAGTCGGTCGAGATCGAAAAGGAACGCGCCGCGCAGATCGCACCCGCCGAGACGTCCGTCGTCGTCGCCGAGGTGCCGCGGCCGAAGGAGTAGCCGCGCACGCCCGGAACGGGTACCGGGTCCCGCAAGGGACCCGATTTTCAGGACGTGTATGCTTCCAGGAAACGTTCCGCGGCAGGGAAGATACGCTCGCGTCGTGCGCGATCGAGCCGGTCGAGCGCTCTCGGCATCAGCGCCAGGCGCAGATTCGAACGTGCCGGATTGCCGCGACAGTGTCCAGCGGTACTCTTTGAATAAGGCAGCGGCCTCAAGCGCTCGCGCCGGACGACACCGGCGGATTCTTCGCATGGGATGGCCAGCCGATTCCCTGGTGACGGGCGCGGTCAGAAGCGCCCGGTGATCTCCGCGAAGACGCCGGCTTCGCGCAGCCCGTCGGCGTCCGCCTGCGTCAGCGGCTTCGCGACTTCGACATAACCGGCCAGCATGCCCGACTGGAAGGACACGCCGAGGCCCGCGGTGGCCGCAGACGTGCGCCCCGGCAACACGTCGGCCCATACCGCACCGATGTCGTAGAAGCCGTAGGTGTCGAGGCGGCCCGCGACGGGCAGGTTGTCCGCCAGCCGGCGACGGAGCTCCAACTTGCCGCCCAACCCGGTTTCGCCCCGGATCGCAGCGGCGTCGAAGCCGCGGCCGATGCGGCCGCCGCCCACCTTGAACTGCTTGATCGACGGCAGCGCCTCCGACGCGTGCTGGCCGTAGCCTTCCCAGCGCAGCCACATGACGTCCGACAACGGGCGCAGGCCGACATACTGAAGGCGCCCGATCACGAAGTCATAGCCCTGCGACGCCCGGCCGGCGACGTCGATCTCCACGATGCCCAGCTCCAGCTCCGTACGCAGCGAATGCTGCAGGCGTGCGCCGGCCCAGGACACCGAGAGCGCGGCTTCGACGCCGTCGATGTCCTCGTCGCGCGCGAAGACGCCGTCGTACTCGACCTGCAGGTCTTCCGTGACGATGCCGACCTGCAGCGACAGCTTGCGGTCGCCCCAGTTCGGCAACGCCTTTACGATGCCGATTTCGTTCCACCGGCGTTGCTGGTCGACGAGGATGCCCGACGTTTCGACGGCGAGGGACGCACGCGACAGGCTGAACAACACGTCGTCGTCGGTATCGCTCAGCGGGACGCGACCGAAGATACCCACGCTCGAGTAATCCCGGTTGTTCCTTGCCGTTGCAAAGCGCAAGCCCAGCACGCCGCCCAACGGCCCGTTCATCGAGATCGACCCGAGCGCGAGGTAGCGTCCGATCTGTTCCGTCCCGCGATTCGTCAGCGTGAGGCTGCCGCTGTATCGCCGGAAGTCGGAGTCCACCTCGAGCAGGTACCCACCGGCCGCGGACGCGTCCGGCCGGGCGGCCAAGGTGACCTCGAGCCCGGGCAGGCGCCGTGCCTGCCGGACGACTTCCCGGATGTCACCGGGCCTCAGCACGGTATCGCTGGATACATCGTCGAACAGGCGTAGCAAGCGTTCGTCGTGCGGGCCGCTGCTGCCGTTGATGCGAACACCGGAAACGCTGGCTTCGCGGAGCGTTATGCGGACGACGCCGGATTCGATACCGTCGTCCGCGATGTCGACGCCGGGACGCGAGTAACCGTCCTCCCGGTAACGCTCGCGGACGGACTCGGCAATGACGGTGCCGGTCGTCTCGTCGACGGGCTGCCCCAGGAACGGCTTGTAGAACTCGAACAGTTCAGCCGCGTCGTAAACCGTGCTGCCGCTGATGACGGCCGCACCGAGACGTTCGCCCGCGTTCGCTGTCCCGAGCATTGCGAGGAGTACGGCCGGGACGGACATAATGCAGCGGCGAACACACCGCGACCGGCGTGCTGCGTTGTTGCGGTTTATGGAAAAACCGCGCCGATCCGACGCCTTTTTCATGCACGTTATTGTCCGGCAGCGAAAACGGGTGTGCCGTGACGGTCCTCACAAGCCATCAAACTGTGACGCAGGTCCGGTTTCGGGTGTGACGGTGCCGGTAGCCGGGTATGCGGCCCTCGTCTACGCTTCGTGCATTCGCGGACGACAGGATGTCTTATGCGCATTGAACGGATTCGGCGGCTGTTACAGCCGGCGGCAACGGGGTGGCAGTGGTCGTTACCGCTGCTTGCTGTCGTGCTCCTTGTGTCGTTGCCGCGAGTCACGGTGGCCGCCGATGCGCTGACCGTCGACGCCACGAACGGCCAGGTCAAGATACGCTTCGACGGCCTCTGGCAAACGCCCGATACCGGTATGCAGGTCGCGCTGCCGGCGGTCGTCTCCACCGGGAACGACGGGGCGATACGCCTGCGGCAGGGCGACACGGTGATCGACGTTGCCGCCCGTTCCGCGATCGAACTCTACGCCGATGCCGATTCTGCAGAACTCGTCCAGCGCGTCGTGCAGGAAGCCGGCAGCGCCTTCTACGATATCGCGCCGCAGGGCAAGGACCGATTCCGCGTCGAGACGCCGTACCTCGTCGCCGTCGTGAAAGGCACGCAGTTCAACGTGACCTTCGTCGACGAAACGTCGACCGTTGCCCTGTACGAAGGCTTGTTGCGCATCGATGCGCCGGACATCGGCGAGTCCCGGCACATCGTTGCCGGCCAGATCGGCCGGCGGCACCGCGACGATCCGCACATCACGGTGACGGACATGGCGACCGCGGCAATCGTGCCATCCGAAGGCGGCGGCACGACGACGTCGGGGCGTGGCGGCGACGGCAATGGTGGCGGCTCCGGGGATTCCGGCGCCGGTGAAGGGCATTCGGACGACGCGGTTGTCGTGAGCGTCGGCGTGGATACGGGTGACGACGGGATTGCGACCGTCGACGCCGGCGTCGACGTTGGCGGACTCGGCTCGGGCGTTTCGCTGGGACTGAACGACGGCGTGCTCGGTGGCGATGTCGGCACCACCCTGGACGCCGGCCGCGTCACCACGGGATCCGCGGTCAGTGCCGGCGTGGACCTTTCCGACGGCAGCGTGGACGTCGGCCTCGACGCGGGAGCCGACGTCGGCGACGTGTCCGTCGACGCCGGGCTCGATGCCGGCGTGGACCTTTCCGACGGCAGCGTGGACGTCGGCCTCGACGCGGGAGCCGACGTCGGCGACGTGTCTGTCGATGCCGGGCTCGATGCCGGCGTGGACCTTTCCGACGGCAGCGTCGATCTCGGCCTCGATACGGGAGCCGATATCGGTGCCGTATCCGTCGACGCCGGACTCGATGCCGGCGTGGACCTTTCCGACGGCAGCGTCGATCTCGGCCTCGATGCGGGAGCCGACGTCGGTGACGTGTCCGTCGACGCCGGGCTGGACGCCGGCGTGGACCTCTCCGGCGGCAACATCGACCTGGGCCTCGATACCGGCGCGGACATCGGCGACGTTACCGTCGACACGGGGCTCGACGCCGGCGTGGATCTTTCCGGCGGCGACATCGACCTCGGCCTCGATACGGGAGCCGATATCGGTGACGTATCCGTCGACGCCGGGCTCGATGCCGGCGTGGACCTTTCCGACGGCAGCGTCGATCTCGGCCTCGATGCGGGAGCCGACGTCGGTGACGTGTCCGTCGACACGGGGCTCGACGCCGGCGTGGACCTTTCCGACGGCGACATCGACCTCGGCCTCGATACCGGCGCGGACATCGGCGACGTCACCGTCGACTCGGGACTCGACGCCGGCGTGGACCTTTCCGGCGGCGACATCGACCTCGGCCTCGATACCGGCGCGGACATCGGCGACGTCACCGTCGACTCGGGGCTCGATGCCGGCGTGGACCTTTCCGGCGGCGACATCGATCTCGGCCTCGATACCGGCGCGGACATCGGCGACGTCACCGTCGACACGGGACTCGATGCCGGCGTGGACCTTTCCGGCGGCGACATCGATCTCGGCCTCGACACCGGCGGGGATGTCGGCGACATCGTTGCGGACGTCGGCCTCGATGTCGGTATCGACCTCGACGACGGCGCCGGACTGGACGTGGGCGCCGACGGACTCGACGTCGGCGTGGACCTCGACCTCGACCCCGATACGGACGGCGGCATCATCGACCTGGACCTGGGCCTCGACGCCGACACCGGTGGCGACACCGCCGATCCCGATGGCGGCGCCGACGAAGGCGGGTTGCGCGGCCTGCTCGGGCTTTGAGCCGATTCTGGAAACTCGCCGATTGGGCCTTCATCGCGCTTGCCGCGGTGGGGTTCGCGTTCGCACTGAGCCAGACACAGCCCGGACGTAACCTGGAAGCGGCGCTCGCCGACCAGGCGATGACGCGGATGCGCCATGCCGTCGATACCGACATCGTCATCGTCGCAATCGACGCGCGGAGCATCAACGACCTCGATGTCTGGCCGTGGCCGCGGCGGCACTACGCCGACCTGCTTTCGAAAATCGCGCCGGCCGCGCCCGCGCGCGTATTCATCGACGTCGACTTCAGCCGGCCGTCGAACCCGCAGGATGACGAAGCGCTGAGAAGTACGCTTGCAAAATGGCGCGGTACGCCCGTGGTGCTGCCGACGTTCGTGCAGCAGGAGTCGCGTTCCGGCGGGACGCTCGTCGAAACCCGGCCGATGCGCGCTTTGCAGCCCTTTACGACGGAAGCCTCCGTGAACCTGGTACCCGCGGGCGACGGCCTCGTGCGTTCGGTACCACCGCAATGGCACGCGGGCAGCGAACCCTCTCCAACCCTGGTGTCCGTGCTATCCGGCATCGAACTCCACGACGACGTCTGGATCGACTACACGATCGATCCATCATCGTTCAGGGTATTCTCATTCAGCGACGTACTGGCCAACCGCGTACCGGCGCAGTACTTCGCGGACCGGACGGTACTGATCGGCGCGACCGCCATTGAACTCGGCGACATGTTGCCGGTGCCCGTCTACCGGTCCCTGCCCGGCGTCGTCGTGCAGGCGCTGGCCATACAGTCCGCGCGCTCCGGCCAGGTCCGGCCCGTGCCGGCAGTACCCTACTGGCTGCTCGTCGCCGCATTCACCGCCGCTATCGCCCTCGCATTCCGCCGGCTTCGCTGGCGGCAGAACGCCGTCATCGCCCTGTCGGGCATCTTGGCCATCGGTCTGCTGGCGCTGGCGGCCTATGCGCAACTCCGAATGATGGTGCCGGTCGTACCGCCGGCCGCGGCCATCGCCGTGGTCTTCCTGCTGACCGCCCTGCGTTCGCTGGAGACAGAATCGGTTCGGGCGCTGATGTACGCGATCGGATTCCGGCGCAACGATGCCCTGCTCAAAAGCGTCGTGAAATCGTCAACGGACTGCATCGTCTGCGTGGACGCGCACGGCACCATCAAGACGGCGAACCCGGCGGCGGCACGACTGTTCGGCTGCGCCGACGGCAAGCTGGTCGGTCACTCGCTCAAGCACTTCCTGCCCGGGCTGCTGGGCGCCGTCGGTCCCGACGGCAAGGCCATGATCGGCGAGGACGTGCCGGCAACCGGCACCGTCCTGGAGTCCGAGGCAAAGACACTGGGCGGCGACGCGTTCCCCGTCGAGTTGTCATTGAGCCGCGTGCTGCTCGACGAGGAAGCACTGTTCACGGCCATCGTGCGCGACATCTCGGAGCGCAAGGCGCAACAGCGCCAGCTGCAGTTCCAGGCCACGCACGACCCGTTGACGGCTCTGCCGAACCGGGCCGCGTTCGCGGCGCGCCTCGACGCACTGTTGCAATCGCGGGACAACCGGGTCACGTTGCTGATGATCGACCTCGACCGGTTCAAGGAAGTCAACGATACGCTCGGCCACAACGTCGGGGACTACGTACTCCACGAGGTTGCCACGCGGCTGTCGACCGTCATGGGCGACCGCGGCTTCATCGCGAGAATCGGCGGCGACGAGTTCGCGCTCATCGTCAGCGACGCGCCGGCGATCGACGACGTCACGCGCTTGTCGCGCGAACTCATCGCCTGCATGGAGCGCCCGGTCGACATGCTTGGCGCGTCCATCGACGTCGGCCTGAGCGTCGGCATCGCCCGCTTCCCCGGTGACGCCGACCGCGGCGACGACCTGCTGCGCTGCGCAGACGTCGCGATGTATTCCGCCAAGCGCGCGCACAGCGGATTCGAGTTCTACAATGCCGCCGCCGACAGCAACAGCCTGCGGCGGCTCGAGATCGCCGCGAAGCTGCGGAAGGCCATCGGGTCCGATGCGCTGAAACTGCACTACCAGCCGCAGGTCTGCCTCGCTTCCGGTCGCGTCATCGGGGCGGAAGCGCTGCTGCGCTGGGAGGACCCGGACCTCGGGAAGGTCGGGCCCGACGAGTTCATCGCGCTGGCCGAGTCCACCGACCTGATTCGCCCGCTCTCGCGCTGGACGCTGGAGACGGCGTTTCGTCAATCCGTCGACTGGGCCGGGCGGGGCCTCGACCTGCGCGTTGCCGTCAACGTCTCGGCGAGGCTGCTGCAGGACTCCGCCTTCCCGGCCAGCGTCGACTCGTTGCTCCGGGAGACCGGGGCGTCGCCGTCCCGAATCGAGCTCGAGATCACCGAAAGTTCGATGATGCAGGACCCCGAACGTGCCCTGCGCGCCACCGAGGAACTCAGCCGGCTGGGCGTCCAGATCGCGATCGACGACTTCGGCACCGGCTACTCATCGCTCGCCTATCTGCGCGACCTGCCGGCGCACGCGCTCAAGCTCGACAAGTCCTTCGTCACGAACCTGGACAGCGAGAGCGGCGACCGCATCATCGCGGACTCGACCGTGAAGCTGGCCCATGCGTTGAAGTTGTCCGTCGTGGCCGAGGGCGTGGAAACGCCCGCCGTGGCCTCGCAGCTTCGCAAGCTCGGCTACGACATCGCGCAGGGCTACCTGTACAGTCCTGCGCTGCCCGCCGCGGCCTTCGAGCAGTGGCTGGCCGGTTTCCGCAACCGCACACCGCACGTCGCCTGAGACGCCGGCACCCCGTCAGGCCCGACTCACAGGGAACCCGGCCCCGACAGCAGCTTCACGAGGCGATACCAGTATTCCGTTGCCCGTTCGAAGGCGTCGATGCGTATGCGTTCGTCCTTTCCGTGCGCCCGGATGTCCGCCGGGTCCTCGGCAATCGCCGACACGGCGTAGACCGGAATGCCGGCATTGCGAATGTAAAGGCCGTCCGTCGCACCGGTGCTCATCTCCGGCATGACGGTGATGCCCGGCCAGAATTCCTGCGCGACCGCGGTCACCGGGCCGACGACGGACGGCGTCATCGGGCTGGGCGGGCTCGGCAGGTAGGGGAAGATCTTGGTCACGGACACGCCGTTCGGCGATGCGAGGCCGTCGATGACCTCGTCGACGGCCGCTTCGGGCATCTGCGGCAGCACGCGGCAATTGATCACGGCCGTCGCTTTCTGCGGGATTGCGTTCTCCGCGTGACCGCCCGAAATCTGCGTGGCGATGCACGTCGTGCGCAGCAGCGAGTTGAAATACGGCAGCGCATCGAGCCGCGCCGAGACCTCCTCGTCCGGGACGCCCGACAGCACGTCCACGATCACGTCGGCCGTGTCCGGCTCCAGCGTCGGCAGTCCGATCTCGAAGAACCGGCGCGTCGTTTCATTGAGGTCGATCGGGAAGCGGTGCTCGTGCAGGCCGACGAGCGTGCGCGCGATGCGCGAAATCGCGCTGTCGGCGCGCGGTACCGAACTGTGGCCGCCCGGGTCCGTCGCTTCCAGCCGGTAGCTGACGTAGACCTTCTCGCTCGTCTGCATGACGAAGGCGGCGGCACGGCCGTCGCGTTCGAACACCGCGCCGCCGTCGGTATTGAGCGCGAACTCCGCGTCGATCAGTTCGCGATGTTCCGCTGCCAGCTTGATGGCGCCGTCGCCCGTCGTCTCCTCGTCGGCGGTCAGCATGACGATGAGGTCGCGGTCGGGCCGGTAATTCTCCCGCTTCAACCGGATGAAGTTTGCGACGAGCATTGCCGCGCCGGCCTTGTTGTCGGTCGTGCCGCGCCCGTAGTAGTAGCCGTCCTTCTCGATCAGCTTGAACGGGTCCATCGACCAGTCCTCGGGCAACGCCTCTACGACGTCGAGGTGCGCCATCATCAGCAGCGGCTTGCGAGTCGGTGCGGGGCTGCGGTAGCGAACGACGAGGTTCGGCAGGGTTTCGCCGCTCCAGATGATCGATATGTCCTTGTCGCCGAAGCCGCCGGCCCGCAGGCGCGCCTCGAGCGACGCGACGGTCGGCCGGAGGTCGTTGCCGCCGCTCGGCGCCGTATTCTGCTCGATGATCTCGCGAAAGATATCGGTGGCCAGGTCGCCTTCGGCCCCGGCGGCGCCCGCGGCAAGCGTGAACAGCGCAAACAGGGTACTGCGGATCGGATGGTGCACGGTCGGTCTCCTTCGTCCGGAGTGGCACCCGCGGTGCTATGCTGACGGGCCACCGAGGCGGCGAGTATAGCGATTTGATTCGGAGGCTTGCGAGCAGGTTCCACGGGTCTGCCTGCACACTGTTGTTGCTGGCGCTGTCGGCGTCCGGCCCCGCCGGCGCCGCGCTCGACCTGGCGAACGTGCAGCGCGTCGAACTCGACAACGGCCTCACGGTTCTGCTGCTCGTCGACCGGAACTTCCCGGTTGCCAGCGTGCAGATGCTGTACAAGGTCGGCGCGCGCAACGAGATCACGGGCAGGACCGGGCTCGCGCACTTCCTCGAACACATGGCGTTCCGCGCCACCCGGAACTTCCCGGACACGGACGTCGTGAGCCGGGTCTACGGACTGGGCGGCGAATGGCACGGCTACACGTGGACGGACCAGACCACGTATTACTCGACGGTGCCGCGTGAGGACCTCGACCTGCTGCTCCGCATCGAGGCGGATCGCATGACGCGCCTCGAACTCGACCCGGCGTCCGTCGAAGCCGAACGCGGCGCCGTGCTGGCCGAGATGCACATGTACGAGAACTGGCCGTCGTCGATGCTGCTCGACGCGCTGATGGTCACGGCGTTCCAGGCGCACCCGTACCGCAACAACACGATCGGCTGGGAATCCGACATCGAGCACCTTGCGCACGACGACATCGTTGCGTTCTACCGCGAGCACTACCACCCGGCGAATGCGATCCTCGCCGTCGTCGGCGACGTCGACCCTGACGCGGTCACCGCCCGTGTCGAGGCGTTGTTCGGCAAGCTGCCGGCGCGCGCACCGACACCGCCGCCGCACACGCTGGAACCGCCGCAACAGGGCGAACGGCGCGTGTCCGTCTCCGGCACGTCGCCCGGCAAGCGTTTCATGATGGCGTGGCGCGCACCCGGCACGACGCACCCCGGGTTCGCCCCGTTCCTGGTGCTGCAGGAGTTACTGGCCGGCGGCTCCGGCGTGAGCTTTCTGCAGAACGACTGGGGCACGCCCGCACGCGAAGGCCGCGCGCTGCACGGCGCCGTCGGGAGCCTGACGAGCTGGTACCCGCCGAGCGAGCAGGATTACCTGTTCGTCGTGGGCGGACGCCCGCGCGACGGGGACGACGAGCGGAACACGGAAGCGGCGCTGGACGAACGTCTTCGGCGCTTCCTGGAGGCGCCGCCGTCGGAGGATGCCGTCGCGGCGGCCGTCGCGGCAATCCGGCGTGAACTCGCCTTCGACGTGGAAACGACCGAGGACGCGGCGCATCAACTCGCCTTCTTTGAGGGCATCGGCGCGCTCGACGTGCTGCTGACGCTCCCGGCGCGTCTCGAAGCCGTCGCGCCGGACGACGTGCTCGCCGTTGCACGGGAGTACCTCGCGCCCGCGAGACGAACGATTGCCTGGTACCGGCCCGGCGCGGTCGAGGCGCCGACGCCGCTGGCACTGTCGGACCCGACGACTGCGCCGACCGACGCGGGCCCGGTCGACGAGACGCCGGCCGAAGCACCCGTGGCCCTGCGACTGCAGGGCGGCGTACCGGTGGTACTGCAGGCCTCCGACCTGTCGCCCACCGTCGAAGTCCGTTTGCTCGTCCCCGGCAACGCGCTGTCGGCGCCGGGCTTCGTCGCCCAGGACCCCGGTGTCCTGGCGCTGACGGCCCGCGGACTGGCCAGCAAATTCCCGGGACTCGTGCGCGAAGCGGGCGCGGTGCTGGAGAACGCCCGGCATGTCGACGTTGCGTTCACGCCGTCATCACTCGACCCGGAGACGCGGCTTGCCGAGGAGTTCGCAGCGATCATGCGACCGTGGTCGCCGGCCGCCGGCACGCCGGCACGCCCGGCGGTGATCGCGGTCGCCGGCGACGTCGACGCGGACGCGGTGATGCGGGAACTCGGCAACACGTTCGGCGACCATGCCGCCGCAACACTGCCGAAGATCGAGCGTGCCGCCCCGCCCAGGGGCGTGCGCAACGTGGCGCTCGGCGTGCCCGTCGCACAGTCGCAATTGGGCTACGTCGTCGCCGCGCCCGGCCCCCGCGACGACGACTGGCTCGCGACACGCCTGCTGCTGTACATCTTCGCGCACGGTTACGAAGGCCGGTTCGGCAAGGAAGCCATTTCCCGCCGCGGGCTGGCCTACTACGTCGATGCACGCTACACCTCGAACGGCGGCCCGGGGTGGATCACGCTCGGCGTCGGCGTCGACCCGCCGAAGATGGCCGACCTCGTAGCGCTGCTCCGCGCCGAGCTGGACCGCCTTGCGAAAGAGCCGCCCTCGGAACGGGAGGTCGCGGAGGCCCGGCAGCACCTGCTCGGGCGCGCGGTCAGCGCCGCGCAAAGCAACGGCGAGCTGACCGAAGGGCTTGCGCGTCACTGGTTGTGGAACGGGGAAGTGCCTTCCGTCGGGAAACTGGAGCAGGCACTTGCGGCCGTGTCGCGCGACGACGTGCTCGCCGCCATACCGGCCTTCACGAACGGGCTGACGCTGACCGTCACGCCCTGAAAAGACGCCGACTAGCTGAACAGCGCCGGCTGCTCCTCGGCACCGTGCCGCGTGCCCAGAGACACGGCGACGAGCACCGGCAGGCCGATGACCCAGCCGGCCCACGACGCCGTGATGCCCAGCGGCTCGCCGACCAGGGACCACGCGACCGCCGCCGACCCGCCGAGCAGCATGCTCCAGAACGCGCCGGTCGCGGTCGCGCGCGGCCAGAACAACAGCGCGAGCATCGGGAAAAACAGGCCGGCCGCGCCGAACGTGTACGCGTACAGCATCAGGTCCAGCACGTTCGGCACGAGCCACGCCATGCCGATGCCGAGCGTGCCGAATACGAGCGTTGCGATCCGCGCCACGCGCACGAGCTTCGCCTCGCTGGCACCCGGGTCGATGCGCTTGCGGTAGATGTCGTTCGTGAAGATCGCGACCGGGCCCATCAGCACCGAGTCTGCCGTCGACATGACGGCCGCAATGTAGGCGGCGATGACGATGCCGGCGATGCCGACGGGAAGGAGCTCCATGATCACCATCGGCGTGGCGAGCTCCGCGTCGGCGATGTCCGGCAGCAGCATCCGCGCGATCATGCCGACGAGCGTGCTGCCGATCGCGAACAGCGGCCACTCGATCGGCACGCCCGTCAGCAGGAATGCACGGCGCGCCGTGCGTTCATCGCGCGCAGCCACGATGCGCTGCATCGCGGCAATCGAGATGAACCACACCGGGAAGATGCTGAAGAACCAGCCCAGCACGGTGCGCCACCCGACCGCGCCCCAGTCGACGAGCGATGCCGTCGCGGCGTCCGCCTCGAAATGCGCGACGATGCCGCCCCAGCCACCGACCTGCCACAGCCCGATCGGTACGGCCACGAACACGATGCCGACCAGCAGGATGACCATCTGGAAGACGTCCGTGTAGATGACGGCCTTGAGTCCCCCGAGCGCCGTGTACGCGAGGATGATGGCGCCCGACAACACGATGGCGACGGCCAGCCCGAGGCCCATCGTGGCCTGCATGAGCTTCGCGCCGGCGACGATCTGCCCGCCGACGAACGTGAACCAGGCAATGCCGATCACGACGGCGGCCAGCAACCCGGTGCGGCGGTCGAAGCGCGCCTCGAACAGGTCGCCGGTCGTGAGCCCCTTCACCCGGTCCGCCCAGCGCTTGACCTTCGGCACCATGAGGAACGACACCATGACGATCGACAGGCCGGAAATCGCGATCAGCCAGGAACCCGAGATGCCGAGCGTGAAGCCGAGCCCGCCCATCGCGATGCTGAAGCCACCGCCCAGGTCGGTGGCCGCCGTCGACGCCGTCGTCTGCACGAGTCCCATGTTGCGGTCGGCCGCGAGAAAGGACTCGGACTCGCCCGTACCCGACTCGCGGCGCGCGACGCGCAGGCCGATCCAGATCAGGACGATGAAGTAGGCGACGATGGCCGCGATGTCCAGCCAGTGCATCAGCGCGAACCGCCGGGGAAAGCCGCCTCGGCGAAGTGCGCGGGGCTGCGCCGGGACTGCCGGGCGACGGTTACACGATGGCGCCTTTCCTTGCCCGATCCCATAGTGTGTGCGGCCATTGCGCGGTTTCGACGATTCTGGGATCGTAGCAACGGACTCCACCACGATCCAAGTTCTTCCAGGAGCAACGTCCCTGCGCAAACATTCGAGGACCCTTGCCGGATGCCTGCTGCTGCTCGTCGCCAGCGGCGCACTGGCCGAACGCGAGCCTGTCCTGTCGCAGATCAAGGTCCCGCACGATTACTACTTCCGGGAGATGTACCTGCCTCAGCTCACGACCGGGCCCGGCTCGGTCGCGTGGCTGCCTGACGAGACCGCGCTCGTCTACACGATGCAGGGCAGCCTTTGGCGGCAGGCGCTCGACGAGCGTGTTGCGCAGCAGCTGACCGGCGGCGCCGGCTACGACTACCAGCCCGACGTATCGCCGGACGGACGCCGGGTGGTGTTTTCGCGTTACGACGGTGCCGCGATCGAACTCTGGGTGCTGGACCTCGAGTCGGGCGAGGCGCGCGCCCTCACCACCGGCGGCCACGTCAACGTGGAGCCGCGCTGGTCGCCGGACGGCTCGCGCATTGCGTTCGTTTCGACGCGCGATACCGGCCGGTTCAAGGTGCACATCGGCCGCTTCGAGGGCACGACGTTCACGTCCGAACAATGGCTGCCCGACCGCCGAAGCGAAACGCCCCGCTACTACTACAGCGAATTCGATCACGAATTGAGCCCCGCCTGGATGCCGGACGGCCGGGGGCTGCTGCTCGTCATGAACCCGGAAACGCCGTACGGAACCGGGGCCATCTGGCATTACCCGATCGATGGTGGCGAGCCCGAGCTCGTACGCCGCGAAGAGACGAGCTGGAAAGCACGGCCTGACATCGCCCCCGACGGCAAGCGCGTCGTGTACGCATCCTACCTCGGCCGCCAGTGGCACCAGCTCTGGGTGACGCGCCTCGGCGGCAAGGCGGAACCGTTCCCGCTGACGTACGGCGAGTACGACGCCACCGCGCCGCGCTGGTCGCCGAGCGGCGAGCGCATTGCCTACGTCGTGAACGAAGACGGCAACACCGCCATCCGCCTCCAGGACGCGGCCGGCGGCAGGACGTACGACCTGGTTCCGGAGGAACGGCGGTACCTCGCGCCGCACGGCACGCTCGACCTGCGCATCGTCGACCGCAAGGGCAAGCCGGTGCCCGCGCGGGTCTCGATCGTCGCATCCGACGGCCGCGCCTACGCGCCGGCGGCGGCCTGGATGCACGCCGACGACAGCTTCGACCGGGCCGAAATGCGCGTTGAGTTCCAGTATTTCCACACGGCTGGCGAAGCCCGCGTGGAACTGCCGGCGGGCCCGGCCACGGTCACGGTCTGGCGCGGTCCCGAATGGCGAATCCACGAGCAGACCGTCGATGTCGGCACCGCCGGCCGGAATGCGGTGACCATCCGCCTCGAGCCGCTCGACCTGCCGCGCAACTGGGCAGCGTGGCAAAGCGGCGACGTTCACGTGCACATGAACTATGGCGGCATGTACCGCAACACGCCGACCGGACTCGTCGCGCAGGCGCGCGCGGAGGACCTCGACGTCGTGTTCAACCTGATCGTGAACAAGGAACAGCGCATCCCGGACATCGCGTACTTCCAGCCGGCGCCCGACGACGCCTCCACGGACGACGTGCTCGTCGTGCACGCGCAGGAGTTCCACACGAGCCACTGGGGCCACCAGGGACTGCTGGGCCTCGACAGCCACCTGTTGATCCCGGACTACGTGGCCTACCCCGACACCGCGGCCGCGAGCCTGTACCCCGACAACGCGACGATCGCGGAACTCGCGCGCGAACAGGGGGCGCTCGTCGGCTACGTGCACCCGTACCTCGCGCCGGCGCCGGACCCCGCGACGGACAGCCGCCTCAGCCACGCGTTCCCGGTCGACGCGGCGCTCGGCCTCGTCGACTACTTCGAGGTCGTGGGCTTCGCCGACCATCGCGCGTCGGCCGAGGTCTGGTACCGCCTCATGAACTGCGGCCTGCGCATTCCCGCCGCCGGCGGCACGGACGCCATGGCGAACTACGCCTCCCTGCGCGGGCCGCTCGGCCTCAACCGCACGTACGTGCGCGTCGACGACGACGCCGCGACACCGGCGGGGCGACGCGACGCGTGGTTGCGCGGACTTGCGGCCGGTCACTCGTTCGTGACCAACGGACCGCTCCTCGGATTTGCGGTGAACGGCGCCGGCCCCGGCGACTCCCTCGACCTCGACACGGGCAGCCACGCGCTGCGTTACGAAGGCTTCGTGCGCTCCGCGGTACCGCTCGACCACGCCGAGGTCGTGCTGAACGGAAAGGTGATCGACACGCTGGACCTCGGCAGCGACCGGACCGGCCGGGACTTTCGCGGCAGCATCACCGTAGCCGAAAGCGGCTGGCTGCTGCTCAGGGCCTGGCGTGAAGGCTCGCACCCGTTTGTCTTCGACCTCTACCCATACGCGACGACGACCCCGGTCTGGGTGTCCGTGGACGGAAAGGTCCCGACCGCCCCGGCTGACGCAGACTACTTTCTCGCCTGGATCGAGCGACTACGCGAAACGGCTATCGACCACCCGGATTACAACGCCGACGACGAGCGCCGGCGCGTGCTGTCCCGGCTCGACGCCGCCGCGGAACGCTTCCAGGCCTGCCGTTGAGCGGGCCAGATTTCCCGCTTTGATACGCGCGTCACGGGACGCAAAAAAACCCATTGACAAGCGATTGCACGGGAATATATTAGCGCGCCTATAGGCGGGCACATTCCCGCACGACCCGAAGGGCCGGGCCGGTTTTCACTTGCAGGTCGCCCAACTGCATCTTGGAAGTAGGATGAAAACCGCGCTACCCGTAGCGGATGAACCTCCCCAATCGGTGGTACGCCACCGTCCCCTCGCCAAAAAATCCGTCACCGCCGGCATCGCTCCGGTCATCAAGGTCCAGGCCTCGGACACCCGAAAGGCCAGGCCGCGCTTTGTCGTGAGCGAGCGGTCCCGCGAGTTCCTGCGCCGGCACTACCCGGACGCGACGCTCGAGAACTGGACCGACTGGCGCTGGCAGAACAGCAACCGCGTGCGCACGCTCGCGATGCTCGAACAGATGATCGTGCTCTCGGACGACGAGCGCGAAGCGATCAAGCGGCACACGGGCGCACTGCCCGTCGGCATCACGCCGTATTACGCGAGCCTCGTTGACCGGGACGACCCGAACCAGGCGATCCGGCGCACCGTCGTGCCGGTCCTCGGCGAATACGTCACCTCGCGCGGCGAGGGCGACGATCCGCTGGGCGAAGACACCCACAGTCCGGTGCCGGGCCTCGTGCATCGTTACCCGGACCGCGTGCTGCTGCTCGTGACGAACTTCTGCTCGGTGTACTGCCGCTACTGCACGCGCGCACGCATGGTCGGTTCGGCCGGCGAGCGCAGCGTCAAGAAGGGCGATATCGAACGCGCGCTGGAGTACATCGAGTCGACGCCCGTCGTTCGCGACGTGCTGATCTCGGGCGGCGACCCGCTGAGCCTCGACAATGACCGTCTCGAGTACATCCTCGGCCGGTTGTCGAAGATCAAGCACGTCGAATTCGTCCGCATCGGCAGCAAGCAGCCCGTCGTGCAGCCCATGCGCGTCACGCCGGAGCTCACGCGCATCCTGAAGCGCTATCACCCGCTGTGGATGAGCCTGCATTTCACGCACCCGGACGAACTGACGCCGGAAGTCGCCGAGGCCTGCTCGCGGCTCGCCGACGCCGGTATCCCGCTCGGCAGCCAGACCGTGCTGATGAAAGGCGTCAATGACGAGCTCGAAACCCTGAGGGCGCTCGTGCACGGCCTGCTGCGCAACCGCGTCAAGCCGTACTACCTGTACCAGTGCGATCCGATCTCCGGTTCCTCGCATTTCCGCACACCGGTATCGAAAGGCGTCGAGCTGATCCGGGGCCTGCGCGGCCACACGACCGGCTACGCGGTGCCGACGTTCGTCGTCGACGCACCGAACGGCGGCGGCAAGATCCCGCTGTCGCCCGACTATGTCGCGGGCTACGACGGCGACGACCTGTTGCTCCGGAGCTACGACGGCGGCACGTACCGCTACCCGGATTCGGGTGAGCGCGTTCACGTCGCCACGGAGAACGCGTCATGAGCAAGGGCAAACTGCGTGTCGGCCTGACCTACGACCTGCGTGACGCCTGGCTCGCCGAAGGCTACAGCGAGCTCGAGACGGCCGAGTTCGACCGCGCCGACACGATCGACGGCATCGAGGCCGCGCTGGGCAAGCTCGGCTACCACACCGACCGTATCGGCAACGTCCGGCAGCTCGCTGCCCGGCTCGTTGCCGGCGATCGCTGGGACCTCGTGTTCAACATCTGCGAGGGCATGCACGGCATCGGCCGCGAGGCCCAGGTGCCGGCGCTGCTCGACGCCTGGCAGATCCCGTACGTGTTCTCGGACGCGCTCGTGTGCGCACTTACGCTGCACAAGGGCATGACCAAGGATGTCGTTCGCGGCGCCGGCGTCGCAACGCCGGACTACACGCTCGTCAGCGAGCTCGCCGACCTGAAACACGTCAGCCTGCCGATGCCGCTGTTCGCGAAGCCGGTCGCCGAGGGCACCGGCAAAGGCGTCACCGCGACATCGAAAATACGATCGAGCATGGAGCTGCGGCGCGTTTGCGCGCGCCTGCTCGCCGAGCACAAAGGGCAACCCGTGCTGGTCGAGCGTTTCCTGCCCGGCCGCGAATTCACGGTCGGCGTGCTGGGCACCGGCAAGAAAGCCAAAGCCCTCGCGACGATGGAAATCGTGTTGCTGGACGGCGCCGACGCCGAGGTGTACTCGTACCGGAACAAGGAAAACTGCGAGGAACTCGTGCGCTACGAACTGCTGCCCGCGGGTCGGCTGCGCGACGACATCGAGAAGCTGGTCCTGAAGGCCTGGCGCGCACTCGGCTGTCGCGACGCGGGCCGTATCGACGTGCGCCTCGACGAGGCCGGGCAGGTGAACTTTATTGAAGTGAACCCGCTGGCGGGCATACACCCCGAGCACTCCGACCTGCCCATCATGGCGAACATGGTCGGCATGCGTTACGAGACGCTGATCGGCCACATCATGAAGTCGGCCGTCGCCCGCATGAAGTCCGGCCAGCGGGAGAGCGCTCTCGCCGCGGCCTGACGGCGGCGCGAACCGCACCATGAGCAAACCCCGGCTATCGGTGCTCGTGCTTCACGAAGCACTGGCCGCCGACGCACGTCCCGACGAACTCGATGCGCTCGTGCAGGTCCGTGAGGTCCGCGCTGCGCTCGAGTCGCTCGGTCATACCGTGAGTACGCTTGCCACGAATCTCGACCTCGAGACGATGCGTTCGACGATCGCCGAACGCCGTCCCGACTGCGTGTTCAACCTGGTCGAGTCGCTCGCGGGCCAGGGGCGCCTCGTGCACCTGGTCCTGTCCGTCCTCGAAGCCCTGCCGCAGCGCTTCACCGGCTCGGGCGCCGACGCGATGCTGCTGAGTTCGCACAAGCTGCTGGCCAAGCGATGGCTGCGGCAGTACGGCATTGCCACGCCGGACTGGTTCGGGACGGGCGGTGCGCCGGGCGGCCGGACGGGTCGCTGGATCGTGAAGTCGGTCTGGGAACACGCGTCGTTCGGCCTCGACGATGGCTGCGTCGTGGACGGCGCCGACGCGGCCCTGGCCCGAATCCAGCATTCCGCGGGCCGCCACGGCGGCGACTGGTTCGCTGAGAGCTACGTCGACGGCCGCGAGTTCAACGTGGCCCTGCTCGAAATCAACGGCCGTCCCGAAGTGCTGCCGATCGCCGAGATGACGTTCGTGGGTTACCCGGACGACAAGCCGCGCATTGTGGGCTATGCCGCCAAATGGGACGCGACCGCGCCCGAGTACCACGCGACGCAGCGCGACTTCGACGCGGCGACGGAACGCGACCGGCGACGACTCAGCCACGCCGCGCTCGACTGCTGGAGCGCGTTCGGACTGTCCGGCTACGCCCGCGTCGACTTCCGGATGGATGCAGACGGTGTCCCGTGGGTACTGGAGGTCAACGCCAATCCCTGCCTCTCGGCGGACGCAGGCTTCGTCGCCGCGGCGGCCGAGGCCGGCATGCCGCAGGCCGACGTCGTCGACGCCGTGCTGCGCGCCGGGCTGGAGTAGCGCATGTTTCGTATCCACAAGATCTTCGACGTCACTACGCCGACCAACAAGCAGCTGCTCGCGCAGGTGCAGGCAATGCTGCGCGTGCAGTTCAACGCGCTCAGCGAGAAGGACATCGCGAAGCTGCCGCAGCAGCTCGCAAATCCGCTGAAGTACCGGTTCCAGTCCATACTGCTCGTCGCCGAGGACGGCAACGCGACGGTGCGCGGCTTCGCCATGCTGCTGCACGCGCCGGACCTGCACTTCTGCTACCTCGACTACATCTGCGCGGGCCGCGGGGAGACGGGCGGCGGTATCGGCGGCGCGCTGTACGAGCGCGTGCGCGAGGAAGCGTTCCAGCTCGGCGTCGTCGGCGTTTTCCTCGAGTGCCTGCCCGATGATCCCGCACTGTCGCCGGACCCGGCGATCCGCAAGCAGAACGTCGCGCGACTGCGCTTCTACGAACGCTTTGGCGCGCGGCCGCTCGCCAATACGGCGTACGAGACGCCCCTGAAAGACGGCGACCCCGATCCGCCGTACCTCGTCTACGACAATCTGGGCCAGGACAAGACACCGCTCCGGCGCGGCATCGCGCGACACATCGTGCGCGCGATTCTCGAACGCAAGTACGCCGGCGTCTGTCCGCCCGAGTACATCGACCGGATCGTCAAGTCGTTGCGCGACGACCCGCTGCGCTTGCGCGAGCCGCGCTACATCAAGGCCAGCGAAGCACAGACAGAGCACACGCCGCGACAGCGACGCATTGCGCTGATCGTCAACGACCAGCATTCGATTCATCACGTCAACGACCGCGGTTACGTGGAGGCGCCGGTACGCATCGCCTCCATCACGAAGGAGCTGGCAAGAACGGACCTGTTCGAGAAGATCGAACCGACGCGCTTCGGCACCAGCGTCATCGAGGAGGTGCACAAACCCGAGTTCGTGCGCTTCCTGAAGCAAGCCTGTGCCAACGTGCCGCCGGGCAAGTCGGTCTACCCCTACGTGTTCCCGGTGCGCAACCGGGCGCGGCCGCCCCGCGAACTGCCGCTGCGTGCCGGTTACTACTGCATCGACACGTTCACGCCGCTCAACGAGAACGCGTACAAGGCCGCGCGCCGATCCGTCGACTGCGCGATGACCGGCGCCGAGTGCCTGCTCGACGGCAGCCGTGCTGCCTACGCGCTCGTGCGTCCGCCCGGCCACCATGCGGAAACCGAAGCCTTTGGCGGCTTCTGTTACTTCAACTCGGCCGCGATCGCCGCGCACTGTCTGAGCAAGCAGGGCAAGGTCGCGTTACTCGACATCGACTACCACCACGGCAACGGCGCGCAGGACATCTTCTACCGCCGCAAGGACGTGTACACGGTGTCGATCCACGGGCACCCGCGCTACAGCTACCCGTACTTCTCCGGCTTCGAGGACGAGACCGGCGAAGACGACGGCAAGGGCTACAACCTCAACATTCCGCTTGCCGAGAACCTCGACGGCGAGGCCTACCGCAAGGTGCTTGGCACGGCGCTCGAGAAGATCCGCCGGTACGAGCCGCAGTTCCTGGTGCTCGCCCTCGGTCTCGACACCGCCAAGGGCGACCCGACGGGCTCCTTTTCGCTGTTGACGAAGGACTTTCGCGAGAATGGACGAATGATCGGCGCACTGAAACGGCCGACGCTGGTCGTGCAGGAAGGCGGCTACAAGACACAGACGCTCGGTCAGAATGCGCGGCACTTCTTTACGGGCCTGTGGGAAGGCCTGTCGGCGGATGACGCCGCCACGACCCGGAAAAAGGCAGGCTGATGCGCTGGCGCAACGAGCTCAGGGACACGGACCCGACGGCCATACGCGATCTCGTCGCGGCAACGGGCTTTTTCACCGACGACGAAGTGGCGATCGCCGGCGAGCTCGCCGCCGAGACCCTCGAACGGGGTGCCGCGGCCGGCTACCAGTTCGTGATCGCGGAACAGCGGGGACGCATTTCGGGCTACGCGTGTTTCGGCCCGATACCCGCCACCGCATCGAGCTACGACCTGTACTGGATCGCGGTACACCCGAAACACCAGGACGCGGGACTCGGCCGCCAGCTCATCGAAGCGGCCGAAGAAGCGGCACGCGATGCGGGCGCCACGCAGATGTTCGTCGACACGGCCGGCCGCGCGCAATACCGCCCGACCCGCCGCTTCTATGAACGCATGGGCTACCACATCGAAGCGGAGCTCCGGGACTTCTACGCGCCCGGCGATGACAAGGTCATCTTCGCAAAGCGGCTGACACCGGCCACCCGGCATTAGGCCCGCAACAGTTTTCGGGCGATAGCGCCCCCTTGGCGCACTAAAAGTCGCCGGCACCGCCGGTTGCCAGGCAGTCCGCAAATCCGGCGTCCGGACCCGCGCACGAAAGATCACCACTTCCGCATATTTGTGTCCCGATCGAGGCGGTAGTATTGCCGCCACCAGTCGGGCAAACGGGAGACGGGGTTCATGGGCTTGTTGAAATCAGTGTTCGGCACACTGCAGTGGACACCCCCGGCCTGGCTGGCGCGGTTCGGCGCGCGCCGCCTCGGACTCGTCACCCTGGGCGTGGCCGTCGTGGCCGCCGTGCTTGCCGGCGCGTGGCAGTACTACGAATCCCTGCCGAAGCCGGCCCGCGTGGTCGCCACCGTCGAAGCACCCGGCGAAACGCCGATCGTCTCGGGCGAGTTGCAGCCGATGCCGCTGTCCCTGCACTTCGCCGTCACGTCCGACCCGCGTTTCCCGGCCGATACCGTGAATTCCGTTGCACGCCTCGACCGACTGCACGAGGTCGTGACCGACGGCATCCGCATGGAACCGGCCATGGCCGGCGAATGGCGCTGGATCAGCGAAACCGTACTTCAGTTCGCGCCGGCGGAGGACTGGCCCGCCGGCCAGGCCTTCGTCGTGCACTACGACCGGAGCCTGTTCGCACCGAACCTCGAACTCGACACGACCGAGGCACGCTTCGAAACAGCGGCGTTCCGCGCCGAGATTGCCGAACTCGGCTTCTACCAGGACCCGGTACAGCAGGACGTACGCAAGGTCGTCGCCACGCTGCGTTTCTCGCACCCGGTGGACAAGGCATCGCTGGAACGCCACGTGAGCTACCGAATGCGCGAGTCCGGCGCCACGATCGCGGTACCCGGCAAGGACGTCGAGCTCGAAGTCAGCTACGACCCGCTGGCACGCGAGGCCTACGTCCACTCCCGGCACATCGATATCCCGCCGCAGGAGAACAGCATGACCCTGCAGGTGGACGACGGCGTTGCCCCGGCGGCCGGACCGTCCCGGCTACCGGAGGCGTTGTACCGGAATGTCCTCATCCCCGATATCAGCAGCTACTTTCGCGTGACCGACGTCAGCGCGCTGCCGGCCCGAAACGAAGACGACGACGTCGTCCAGACGATCACCGTCCGGTTCAGCGATCGCGTCGACATCGAGCGACTGCAGGACAAGATCGGCGCCTACCTGTTGCCCACCGACGCGGTCGTCAACAACACCGTGAGAAAGGGCTATCACTGGCGGACGCCGCGCGAAGTGACGCCGGCCGTGCTACAGGCGGCGCAGCGCCTTGACCTGCAGTTGTCACCGGTCGAGCGGGACTCGTCGGCGCTGCACAGTGCCCGGCTCGACGTGCCGGAAGGCCGGTACCTGTACCTGAGAGTCGACGAGGGACTGGTCTCCGACGGCGGCTTCGTCCTGGCTCAGCCGTACGACGCCGTCGCCCAGGCACCCCGGTACCCGAAGGAAGCGAAGATCGCGCAGTCCGGCGCGCTGCTGCCGCTGTCGAGCTCGCACGAGCTGACGTTCATCTCGCGCGGCGTGGCGTCACTGCGCATCGAGCTGGGCCGCCTGATCGACGAGGACATCAATCACCTGGCCAGCCAGACCGGCGGTGATATCCAGGACGCGTACTTTCTCAACTACCCGTTCAACGAAGACAACATCACCACCCGAATTACCCGGATCGTCGACCTGAAGCCGGGACACCCGGGCAAGGCCACGTACGCGAGCCTCGACCTGAGCGAATACCTGCCCGACGGCGGCTTCTACTTCGTCAACGTGCAGGGCTGGGACAGGGAGAACGAGCGCCCCATCGGCGTGCTGGACCGGCGCTTCGTGCTGGTCACCGACATCGGCCTGCTCGTGAAGACCAACGCGGATCGCAGTCACGAGGTCTTCGTGCACTCCATCGGGTCGGGACAACCCCTGGCCGGCGCCACCGTTCAGCTGCTCGGCAAGAACGGCATCCCGATCATCGAGCGTACGTCGTCCGCCGACGGACACGCATCCCTGCCATCGACCGACGATTTCCAGCGCGAGCAGACGCCGACCGTCTTCGTCGTGCGTCACGGGACGGACAGCATCTTCATGCCCTACCAGCGCCACGGGCGCATGTTGCAGTACTCGCGATTCGACACGGGCGGCGAGTACCTTCAGCAACGGCCCGACGACCAGCGGTTGCGCGCACAGCTGTTCACCGACCGCGGCATCTATCGCCCGGGTGACGCGGTGAATCTCGCCTCGATCGTCAAACGCGAGGACTGGGGGAGCCTCGGCAACGTCCCGCTGCTCATGCAGGTGATCGACCCGCGCGGACAGGTCGTCCTGGAGAAGCGGCTGCGTCTGCCGGACGGCGGGTTCTTCGACGAGCGCGTACCCACGGAGGCGGCCTCGCCCACCGGCAACTACCACGCAACGCTGTACCTCGTCGACGCCCGGAATACACGCCGCGCGCTCGGCAGCACGTCCTTCAAGGTCGAGGAATTCCTGCCCGACCGGCTGCGGATACGCAGCCGGTTGCGCGGGCACAAGTCGACCGGGTGGATGCACCCGGAAGACCTCGTCTGCGAGGTGGAGCTCGAAAACCTGTTCGGCGCCGCCGCGCAGTCGCGCCGCGTGAGCGGCACGCTCGAGCTGCGCCCGTCCAGCATCGTGTTTCCGGAGTACGAGGGCTACGTCTTCCGCGACCCGCTGCGCGAACCCGGCGCGTCGCTGCAGCCCGTCACGCAGACGCTTCCGGATGCCACGACCGACGCAAACGGGCACGCCGCGTTGCCGGTGGACCTGTCGCGCTACGAAAAGGGCATCTACCAGCTCCAGGTGCTGACCGAGGGCTTCGAGGAGGGCGGCGGCAGGAGCGTGAAGGCCCGCACCACCATGATGGTCTCGCCGCTGGATTACCTCGTCGGCGTCAAGTCGGGCAGCGATCTCGGTTTCATCAACAAGGGCTCGCAGCAGACGGTCGACTTCCTGGCCGTGGACAGCGACGGACACAGTGTCGGTATCAACGACATGACGCTGTCGATCATCGAGTACCGCTACGTCTCGACGCTGGTCCAGCGCCCGGACGGCACGTTCGCTTACCAGTCGGTGCGCAAGGATTCGGTGATCTCCGAGCAGCCGTACGCGATCCGTAAAGGCGGCAGCACGTTCGAGTTGCCGACCGGCACGCCCGGTGCGTTCGCCGCCGTGGTCGCCGACGACGCCGGCCTCGTGTACAGCAAGGTGGACTTCACGGTGGCCGGTGCACGTAACCTCGCCGGGAACCTGGAACGGGACGCCGAGCTTGCGCTCAACATCGACGGCAGCCGCTTCTCGCCCGGCGACGACATTCGTATCGAGATCACGGCGCCGTACGCCGGCACCGGCCTCATCACGATCGAACGCGACCGCGTCTTCGCGCACAAGTGGATACGCAGCGACACGACGACGAGCGTGCACACGATCCGCGTCCCCGAAGGCCTGGAGGGCAACGCGTACGTCAACATAGCCTTCGTCCGGGAACTCGACTCGCCGGAGATCTACGTCAGCCCGCTGAGCTACGCGGTGGCGCCGTTCGAAGTGAATCGGGACGCCCGCACGGTCGAAATCGGACTCGAGACTCCCGGACTCGTCCGCCCCGGCAGCGACCTCGTGATCTCGCATCGCGCGTCCCGGCAGTCCCGGATACTCCTGTATGCCGTTGACGAAGGCATTCTCCAGGTCGCCCGCTACCAGGCGCCGCGGCCGATCGACTACTTCCTGCCGAAAATTGCGCTGCAGGTGATGACCCACCAGATGGTCGACCTGATCCTGCCGGACTTCGATCTCTTCCGGCGCACGGCTGCGCCGGGCGGCGGTGACGCGGCCGGCCTGCTCGGCAGCAACCTGAACCCGTTCCAGCGCAAGACCGATGCCCCTGTCGTGTACTGGTCCGGCATCGTCGATTCGGGCCCCGACACGCGTTCCGTGACCTACCGGGTGCCGGACTATTTCAACGGCCAGCTTCGCGTCATGGCGGTCGCGGTGGCGGACAACGCGGTCGGGCAGGCGCAGACGACCACGCTCGTGCGTGCGCCGTTCGTGGTCTCGCCGAGCGTGCTGACCAGCGCGGCACCGGGCGACGAGTTCGAGGTCAACGTCGGCGTCGCGAACACGCTGGAAGGGTCTGGCGAAGGCGCCGAGATCGAGCTCCGCGTCAGCCACTCCGCGCAGGTCGAACTGGCCGGCGACGATCGCACGGTCCTGCACATCGACGAAGGAAGCGAAGGACGGGCAACGTTCCGGTTCCGGGCGACCGATGCGCTCGGCGGCGGGGAGATCACGTTCACCGCGTCAGGCGGCGGAGAACGCGTGGAAACACGTGCGACATTGAGCGTGCGGCCCCCGGTCGCCTACGTGGCAACCGCCCGCACCGGCAGCAGCGACGACGACCCGGTCGCCTTGCGCTTCGACCGGACACTGCACGACGCGTTCGCGCGCCAACGGGTGGCGGCATCGGCGAGTCCGCTGGTGCTCGCGGACGGCATGCTCGAATACCTCGAAGTGTTTCCGCACGCATGCGCCGAGCAGATCGTCAGCAAGGTCTTCCCGCAAATCGGCTTTCTCGGCACGCGCGACGCAACCGTCGACGAGGCGGCCGTGCGGGAACAATTTGCGGCGACGATCGACAAGCTGCGCTCGCGGCAGGACGCGAATGGCGGTTTCCGGTTTTGGCCGACGTCCACCGAGCCCGCAAATTTCGCCAGCGTGTACGTCCTGCACTTCTTTTCGGACGCCGCGGAACTGGGCCTGCCGGTCCCGACGGACATGCGTGACCGCGGCCTGGGCTTCCTGCGCCAGCTCGCGGCCGCGGAGAACCGGTCACTGCCGGACGCCCGGCTGCGCGCCTACGCGATCTACGTGCTCACGCGGAACGGCGTCGTCACCACGAACTACCTGACGAATCTCCACGAGAACCTGGATCGGGAATTCGGAGAGGACTGGCGCAGCGACATCACCGCGTCGTACATGGCGGCGACTTACGCGATGCTGAAGCAGGAGAGCCTCGGCGACGGCCTGGTCGCACGTTATGCGTTCGGTGGCGGCGACGAGATGACCAGCGACTTCGATACGCGCCTCGGCCGAGATGCACAGCACCTCTACCTGCTGGCGCGGCACTTCCCGGAGCGGCTCGAAGACGTCGGTGCCGAAACGGTCAGGCACCTGCTCGATCCCGTCATGAAGAATCGCTTCAACACGCTGTCATCGGCGTACACGATCCTCGCCCTTGGTGCCTACACACGCACCGTCTTCGAGGCGAGCGACGTCCGCGTAGCGATCGAGGCCATGGCCGGCGATGCGCGGCACGCGATCGCGGACCCCGGGTACTTCGCGCGCGCGGACGTCGACACCGACGTCCGCGATGTCGCAATCACCGGCACCGCGGGCCGCCCGGTGTACTACGTGCTGTCGCAGACCGGTTTCGATGCAGAGGCGCCGCGGGACGCGATCGCCGAAGGCCTCGAGCTGCACCGGGACTACCTCGACGACGCCGGAAACCGCCTCAGCAGCGCCACCATCGGCGACGAGGTCACGGTGCGGCTGCGCATCCGCTCGACCGGTCGTACGCGAAGCAACGTCGCCGTCGTGGACCTGCTGCCCGGCGGATTCGAAGTGTCGCCGGACAGCGTTCACGGCCGCAACGGCGGATGGTCCGCCGACTACCTGGACGTGCGGGAAGACCGCGTCGTGATCTACGGGTCATTCCACGACCGGGTGACCGAGATTCGCTACCGCGCGAAACTGACGAGCGCCGGCTCGTTCACGGCGCCGTCCGCGTTCGCGGCATCGATGTACGACCGCAGCGTGCAGGCCCGAACGCGACCGGGCCGCTTCGAGGTGCGGCCGCTGCAGTGAGCAAACGGCGCAAATGCCTGTTCGGCGCCGCGGGCCTCGCCGCCATCGCGGTGCTGGTGCTCGTGCTTTGCCCGAAGCCCGACCTGTACGGCGGCACCACGTTTTCGACCGCCGTCACGGACCGGCACGGGCGGCTGATGCGCCTGGCGCTCGCCGGCGACGATCGATACCGGTTGCGAACGCCGCTCGGCGGCATCAGCCGGAACGCGATCGACGCGACACTACTGTACGAGGACCGGCACTTTTACGCGCATCCCGGGTTCAACCCGGCGTCGCTGATGCGCGCCGCCTGGTCGACGTACGTCCGGCGGTCGCGGGTCATGGGGGCGTCGACCATCACGATGCAGCTCGCGAGGCTGCGGTTCGACCTCGACACGCGGACGGTGCACGGCAAGCTCACGCAGATTGCCCGCGCGATGCAGCTCGAGCGGCATTACGACAAGGACGCCCTGCTCGAGGCCTACCTGAACCTGGCGCCGTACGGCGGGAACGTCGAGGGCATCGGGACCGCCGCACTGATCTATTTCGACAAACCCGCGTCCTCACTCACGTTGCCGGAAGCGCTGGCGCTCGCCGTGATCCCGCAGAACCCGGGTCGCCGCGACCCGTCGACGCGATCAGGCCATGCCGAGGTACTCGCGGCACGGGAACGGCTTCTCCAGGGCTGGGAGGTCGAGCGGCCGCTGGACGACGACGCGCGAGCACAGTTCGGACTGCCGCTGGCCGTCCGCGGCACGACGGACCTGCCGTTCGCCGCTCCGCACTTCTCGCTGGCAGTGCTGGAAAGCGCGAACGGCAACCGGTCGACGGTCGCCACCACGCTCGACCTCGGCGCCCAGTCACTGCTGGAAACGCTGATCGGCCGCTATGTCGACCGCGGCCGGTCGAGGGGCATCCGCAACGCGAGCGCCCTGTTGATCGACCATCGCACGATGGAGGTCCTGGCGTCGGTCGGTTCGGCCGACTTCTTCGACGACGCGATCGAAGGCCAGGTCGACGGCACCCGTGCCCGGCGCTCGCCGGGTTCGACGCTCAAACCGTTCGTGTACGGACTCGCTATCGACCGGGGCCTCATACACCCGGGCAGCCTGCTGAAAGACGCGCCGGCGCGATTCGCAGCGTACACCCCGGAGAACTTCGATCGCGGGTTCATGGGGCCGGTCACGGCGAATGACGCGCTCATCTACAGCCGCAACGTGCCCGCAATCCAGTTGCTGTCGCAGGTCGGTCATGAAGCGTTTCATGCGTTTCTCGTCGAGTCGGGGGTGCACGAACTCAAGGAAGCGGACCACTACGGGCTTGCCATGGTGCTGGGCGGCAACGAAGTCACGATGCACGAGCTCGTGACCCAGTACGCGATGCTGGCGAACGGCGGCCGCCTGCGGGAAATCCGTACGCGACTCGACGACCTGGACACGCACGGCGATCGCCGGCTAATGAGCGCGGAAGCGAGTTTTCTCGTACTCGACATGCTGCGCGACAGCCCGCGACCGGATGCCATCGGCGTGCCAGGTCGCGGCGGCACGGTGCCGATTGCCTGGAAGACGGGCACGTCGTACGCGTTCCGGGACGCCTGGACCGTCGGCGTCCTCGGCCCTTACGTGCTGGCCGTGTGGGTGGGCAACTTCGACGGCTCCGCGAACCCCGCGTTCGTTGGTCGCAGCGCGGCTGCGCCCTTGTTCCTGGAGATCGCCGACGCGTTGTCGGCCGGGCTTGACGCCGCCCGCTACGGCCGCGAGCCGGATACGGACCTCAACGTCCGCAAGGTCGACGTGTGCGCCGCGACGGGCGACCTTCCGGGCCGGTACTGCCCGCGCATCGAGAAGGCCTGGTTCATTCCCGGCGTGTCGCCGATCCGGGTGTCCGACGTGCACCGCGCGATTCGCGTGGACACCGATACCGGGCTGCGTGTCTGCAGTTTCTCACCCGGGAACACGACGACGGCGATCTACGAGTTCTGGCCATCGGACATCCTCGACCTCTACCGTCGAGCAGGCATTTCGATCAAACGCCCGCCCGCGTGGGATGCCGGTTGTGAACCCGGTGCGCGCGAAGCGGCCGGACTGCCGCCGCGCATCTCGTCGCTATCGGCGGGCGTCACGTACCACGTGCGTCGCAGCCGTGCGGACGACGAGCGGATTCCGCTCGCGGCCACCACGGACAGCGACGTGAAGCAGCTGTACTGGTTCGTCGACGACCAGTACATCTCGACCGTCGGCCGTGACGAAACGGCCTTCTGGCACGCGGCACCCGGCGAGCACCGGGTGCTGGCGGTGGACGATCTCGGCCGCAGTCACGCCGTGGACATCACGGTTCGATCGACGATGTAGCCGCAACGTCGCTCTTGGATCCCTGGGTGCGTACAGCGAGCCGATGGCTCTTTGACCGTTTTGCGCAAAAAACGTTCCGGATGCAACCATGCGCCCGGCCTGCGCCGGCGGCACCGGCCGCGCCCCGGCACAAGCACCTGATTTATATAACGCATTTTCAGGCCTCGCGGCCTTATTCCCCTCCCTGTTGCTGATCCACAACGGGTATTTGCGCGCCGGTCACGCCCGGGTGGAATATAGGCGCTGCAGCGCCCGACGTGGGACTGCCTTAAAAAAAACGCATTGAGGGCAGCGGCTTACGTCGCGATGCAGGTGCCTCGCCGGCAGCATTTGCCGTCGGGGCTGATCCGGCCCGGCAATCGTTGTTGGGCAGGTACAACACTGTAGGGGGGAATTCTCATGTCAACCAGAGTGTCTCAATGGCGCATCCTGCTGGGTGCGCCTGTCCTCGTAGGCGGCTTCGCCATGTCGGCAGCCAGCCACGCCCAGGAAGCGGCGGCGACGGAAGCCGTCGAGGAAATCACCGTCACCGGATCGCGTATCCGGCGCGACGAGTTCTCGTCCATCTCACCGGTGCAGGTCATCGGTGCCGCGGAATCCGTGCAGATCGGCGTCGTCGACACGACGCAGATGATCGCCGAGTCACCGTTCGTGTCCGGTACCCAGCTCGACGGTTCCACGAACTCGGGTTCGGTCACCGGCGCCGTCGAAGGCGTGCCGGCCAGCGGCCCGGGCGCCGCCACCGTCGCCCTTCGCGGCCTCGGACCCGAACGCACGCTGCTCCTGATCAACGGGCGCCGGCTGGCGCCATCGGGTGTACGCGGCGCGCCTGTCGCGCCGGACCTGAACCTGATTCCGAGCGCGATGATCGATCGCATCGAGATCCTGACCGACGGCGCATCGTCCATCTACGGTGCCGACGCCGTTGCCGGTGTTGCGAACATCATCCTCCGCACGGAGTTCGAAGGCATCGAGATCCGGGGCTTCGGCTCCGCGCCGGAACAGGGCGGCGGTGAAGAAAGCCTCGTCAGCTTCATCGGCGGCGCCTCGAACGACAATTCGAGCTTCATGCTGTCGGCCGAGTACTTCAACCGCGAGCACATCTACGTGCGCGATCGCACCGACTGGAACGACTGCCTGCTGGACATGGAAGTGGCACCGGACGGGACGGAGTACCAGGTCTGCGTCGACCGCCGGCCGGACAATGCGACGTTCATCGGCAGCCAGGGCTTCGTCTATTACACGCCGGGCCAGACGGATCTCGGCATCATGGACTGGTCGACGCAGAGCGGCGCGTCGGTGTTCCTCGGCCGCGGCCCCATCACCAACGGCGAACAGCCGGGTGTGCTCACCGGCACCGCGGCCCAGACGCCGTACAACCTGCAGCAGGAAGAGCTCGACACCCAGCTCCAGGGCGACATCGAGCGCTTCAACCTGTACGCGACCGGACGGTACGAGTTCACACCGGCACATGCCGGTTACGTCGAGGCGTCCTACACGCAGCGCAAGAACGCGGACACGTTCACGTCGGAGCAGGCGTTTCCCGCCATCCCGCACATGATCCCGCAGCTCGATGCGAACGGTAACGTCGTCGTCGACGGCACCGGTGCGCCGATACTTGTCGACAATCCGTTGAGTCCATTCGACGCCGAACGCGCGCTGCCGGTGTACTCGCTGCAGGGCCTGACACAGCGGCGCCTGACCGACATCGACAACTTCCGGTTCGTGGCGGGCCTCGAGGGCGACCTCGAGTTCGGCTGGCTCGGTCGCAAGGGCTGGTCCTACGACATGTTCGTCAGTATCGAGGAAAGCTCCGGCACCTCGACGCAGCGCGGCATGAACGAATTCCACGTCCGCGAGTCGATCGACACGTTGCGCATGGACGCCAACGGCAACCTCATCTGCGGCTTGCCGCGCACGGCCGCGGGCTTTGGCTTCCTGACACCCGCGGATTGCGTCGTCGTGAACTGGTTCTCGCCAACGCTGTTTGATATCGGCGGCGGCGACAAGACGTTCGCCACGCAGGCCGAGGAGGACTTCCTGTTCGGCAACGTCATCAACACGACGGAGATCAAGCAGCAACACTACTCCGCACTGGCCACCGGCGAGCTGTTCGACATGCCGGCCGGCGCCGCGGCAGCCGCCATCGGTATCGAGTACCGCGTCAATTCGATCGATTCGCACAACGACATCATCCGCTCGCAGGGCCTGTCGGCCTCCGAGGCGCCTGACATCGAGGGCGACACGATCGGCAAGACCTGGATCGGCGATGTGTACGGCGAGATCGAGTTACCGCTCCTCGAGTCACTGACGGTGAACCTGTCGGCGCGGTACACGGAAGAGGAATCGTTCGGCAACGAAACGACGTGGTCGGCAAAGGGCGAGTGGCAGCCGATGGACTGGTTGCGCCTGCGCGGCACGGCCGGCACGACGTTCCGCGCGCCGAACCTGCGTGAGCAGTTCCTCGCCGACCAGGCCGGCGTCATCGCCGGCACGAACGATCCGTGCGTCGTGCCGTCGGTCGCCATTGTCGGCGGCGTCTACGATCCGAACTCGGACCCGCGCTCGGCCCGCGTGCTCGACAACTGCATCCAGGACGGCACCGACCCGACGGCACTCGGCATACAGGCCGGCGTCCTGATCCCGACCCGCACCGGCGGTTCGGACGACATCTCCGCGGAAACGTCGGACTCGTACACCGTCGGTTTCGTGGTGTCGCAGGAGTTCACCGACGCGTTCGATCTCGATTTCAGCGTCACCTACTTCGACATCGAAATCGAGAACACCGTCGAAGAACTCGACCCGGAAGTCATCCTGAGTCGCTGCTACAACGACGAGGACAACCTGCAGAGCCCGTTCTGCAACCGCATCATGCGCCGCGGCGTGAACCCGGGTAACAACACGGTATCCCGCGTCGATGCATCCTTCGTGAACCTGGGCCTGCAGACGTCGAAGGGTTACGACATCAATGTCCGTTACCTCGACGACTTCGACCTGTTCGGGCGCGGCTGGGATGTGCAGGCCACGATAACGGCGACGAACTACGCGGAGTTGAAGGAGCAGCTCGATCCCGAGTCGCCCGTTGACGACCGCGTCGGCGAGGCCGGCTTCCCCGAATGGTCATGGATCGGCCGTCTCGACTTCGCGACCGGCAACTGGGGCGCGACGTACCGGATTCGCTACATCGGCGACTTCGAGAAGGACGCGGACGACATCACCGCATCGAGCAACCTCAGCAACCGCGATGCCTGCCGGATTGCCGGCGCCATCCCGGGCTGCGTCAAGCTCGCCTACGGCGATTCGGCGCTGTACCACGACCTGTCGGCCACCTACACCCGGGACGAATGGACGGTATCGTTCGGTCTGCGCAACCTGACCGACGAGCAACCGCCGCTCATCGACCAGGGTGAAGGCCCGACGCGCTTCAACTACGTCGTGCAGTCGACGTACGACCTGTTCGGGCGTCGCTTCTTCCTGAACGCCCAGTACCGGTTCTAGTCGCCGGTCACCGCAGGAAATCGGGCGGCGGCCTTCGGGCCGCCGCCTTTTTCGTGCATCGCCCGTTGGACGCGCTTCAGCGGACGCGCTGGACGCGGATCGTTCGTCCCATTTCGTTGAGCCGGAGCCGGTAACCACCGAGCGCCGACTCCAGGATGTCCACGGTCGGATTGCGTTCGACGTCCACGCGAATGTTCTGCGTGTCGCCCTTGATCTGCAACCAGACCTGGCCGTTCTCCAGGGTCACCTGCAGGCGCTGGTAGTGCACGGTCTCGTACGACGCTACCCGCATGCCGGTTTCGGATTCGAGTTTCGCCCGCTCTTCCGCCGCCGTCTGCGTCCGTGCAATGACCTGCCCCGCGCCGATGCCCGTGACGACGGGCGCCGCTGACGCGTCCTTCGCCGGTGCCGGCGCGGGTGCCGGGTCAGCCGGTGTTTCGGCGGGCGCGACGACGGGCGCAGGGTCGCGGGCGAGCAGTGCCGCCTCCAGGCACGCAATGCGGTCGGCGTCGCTGGACGCCTGGCGGCAGTGGTCGACGATCGACTGCTGGGCGTACGCTGTGCCGGCGAACAACAGAAACGCCATCGCGGCAGTGGATCGGAGTATCGTGTCAGTCATGGCGGCCCCTCTTGCCTTCCGCCCAGCCCTGCCAGACGGCGAAATTCTTCATCTGCGATTCCAGCCCGAACGCCTCCACCATCGCCGCGATGTCCGCGTGATCGTGGCGCGGCACTCGCGCCGTGTCGTTCGCGAACCCCCACACGACGGCCGCGGCGATCGCCGCGTTCAGCTTGAGCTGGTACTGGTCCACCTTGTCGAACGTATCCGACTCGGCATGGTAGTTCGAAGCGTAATTCGCGTCGGACTGCAACGCGACGAGATTCGGGACGCCCTGCATCATGAAGTCGAAATTGTCGGTACCGACGGTCCGCACGTCGACTTCGGCCTGCCGGAAACGGCCGACGGCCCACTCCACCGCGCGCCGGTTCGCTGCCGAGCCGGTCACGCGCTGTCCAATCCCGTCCGTCAGCTCCTGCAGGTCGGCGATAACCGGCGTGTCACCCAGGACAGCCGCGATCAGGCGCTCTGCGTCGGTAGCCTGCGCCCGGGCGGAACACGCCAGCGCCATGCCGAGAAAAAGAACTACCGCTATGCGTTCGCTGCGCATGCCGAACACCCCCATGCTCCTGCCGGCAATCATGATGCCAGAGCGACTACGCCGGCGCATCGGCGCCTCAGCCAGCGTCCTCCAGCACCCGGATCGCATAGTCGGCCCGCTCGATCAGCCGGCTGGTACTGGCGTCCGACACCTTGAGCTGCGAGAGCCGGCCGCGCAGCGCGTCCTGCACTTCGCGGTCAGCGCGCAGCGACTCTGCGGAGGCGCGGATGAGCAGAAGGTCATCGGGCGGCGCACAGCGCACCAGCTCGAAGCGGTAATCCGTGGCGCCTTCTGCCAACACGTCGGCCTGGCAATTCGCGTCCCAGATGTGTGCTTGCAGCGGCCACGGCATCCGTTCCCGGATCAACGACCGGTACCTGGGAAGACCGCCGGTGATGAGCTCGTAGTCGTAGGCGGAGACGTCATAAAAGTAAGCGAGCGTCACGATCGCCTCCTGTCCCGCTACGAGGCCCAGCCCTCCGGCACTCTGGGCCTGCCGAAACGCGGGGCCGTCCAGCCGGTACGGCCAGATCTGCCCCGCCTGGAACGCGCCCAGCACCATATCCCAGGTCTCGTTCTCGTCGAGCGCCGCATCGCTGATCAGCAATTCGAGGGACCGTTCCCCGAACGCCAGTGCCTGCGCGTTGTAAGTCCGGCGCCCCTCGAGATCGAAGCGCGCCTGCCGGAGGTCGGCCAGTATCTGGCGCCGCCAGTCCGCCGCCTCGGCCCGGGCCTTGCGTTCGTCGTTCCAGTTCTCCACCTGCAGGGCGATCAGGATGCCGGCGACGACGATCGCCACTTCGAGCACCACGGTGAACCAGTCCTGGCGGCGGATCGCTTTGGCGAGTCGTTGCAAGATCATCCGCGCAGTGTAATGGATTTCCGGCACGCGTCGCGCCGGGCGCCGCCGTCGACGCTCGCCCGCGTTGCGAATTTGTCGGCCGCGTCAGAATCAGGCCTTCGCCGGGGGCGCAACGTCGTGCGATCATGGCCGGATGAGCGACCCCGCGCTGCAAACCCTCCGTGACGTCTTCGGCTACGAGCGCTTCCGCGGCCACCAGGCCGCGGTCATCGACGCCGTGCTGGCCGGCCGCGACGCCCTCGTCCTGATGCCGACCGGCGGCGGCAAGTCACTGTGCTACCAGGTCCCTGCGCTTGTTCGCGACGGCGTCGGCGTCGTGATTTCGCCGCTGATCGCGCTGATGCAGGACCAGGTTCGCGCGCTGCATGAATTGGGCATCAATGCGGCATTCCTGAACTCGACCCAGGGCCGCGACGAGCAGGACGCGGTTATCCGCCAGCTCCGAGCCGGTGAGATTCAGCTGCTGTACGTCGCGCCGGAACGCCTCGTGCAGGGGCACACGCTGGCCCTGCTCGACAGCATTCCGCTATCCGTCATCGCGATCGACGAAGCGCATTGCGTGTCGCAGTGGGGCCACGATTTCCGCCGGGACTATTTGAGCCTCGACATGCTGGGTGAACGCTACCCCGGCGTGCCGCGAATGGCGCTGACGGCGACGGCGACACCGGTCGTCCGCAAGGAGATCGTCGAGCGGCTGGCGTTGAAGGATCCCGGTATCTTCGTCAGTTCCTTCGACCGGCCGAACATTCGCTACCGCGTGCAGCCGAAGGCCGATACGCGCCGGCAGCTCACCCAGTTCCTGCGGGGGCACGAGGGCGAGGCCGGCATCGTCTATTGCCTCTCGCGCAAGAAAGTCGAGAGCACGGCGGAGATGCTTCGCGACGAGGGCTACAACGCCCTGCCGTACCACGCCGGCCTGGACGCGGACGTGCGCGCCGACCACCAACACCGCTTCCTCACGGAGGAGTCCGTGATCGTCGTGGCCACGATCGCGTTCGGCATGGGCATCGACCGTCCGGACGTGCGTTTCGTCGCGCACCTCGACCTGCCGAAGAGCATCGAGTCGTATTACCAGGAGACCGGCCGCGCGGGCCGCGACGGTGCACCGGCCGAGGCCTGGATGATCTACGGCCTGCAGGACGTGGTCCGCCTGCGCCAGATGGTGGACGAGTCGGAGGCCGACGACGACCGGAAGCGTCACGACCGCGAAAAGCTGGACGCGCTGCTCGGCTGGTGCGAGGTCACCGGTTGCCGCCGGCGCCCGCTGCTGGCGTATTTCGGTGATGAATTGCCGGCCGACTGCGGCAATTGCGACAACTGCCTGACCCCGCCGGTCACCTGGGACGGTACGGAAGCCGCCCGCAAGCTTCTGTCCGCCGTCTACCGCACCGGGCAGCGCTTCGGCGCCGCGCACGTCGTTGACGTCCTGCTCGGCAAGAGCACCGACAAGGTCACGCGTTTCGGCCACGACCGGGAGTCCGTTTACGGCATCGGCACGGAGCTTGCCGCACCCGCCTGGCGCTCGGTCGTACGCCAGCTCATCGTCGAGGGCTATTTGAATGCCGACCAGGAGCGCTATGGCGCGCTCGTCCTCACGGACAAGAGCCGGCCGCTCCTGCGCGGCGAAATCGAGCTGAAGCTCCGGAAAGACCCGAAGCTCGCGAAGACGAAGACGAAGCGCACGGCGTCAGTGCCCGCGCTGGCCCCCGCGGACCAGTCGCTGTTCGAGGCCCTGCGCCAGCGCCGCAAGGAACTTGCCGACCGGCTCGACCTGCCGCCCTACGTCATTTTCCACGACGCGACGCTGGAGCAGATGGCGGCGCACCGGCCGGCGACGGAGGACGAGCTGCTCAGCATCAACGGCGTCGGCGAAGCAAAGCTCGAGCGCTACGGGGCGGCGTTCCTGGCCGTTACCGCAGAGGGATGACGCAGGGCCCGCGCCCGGTGACGCGCTTACTCGGCGAAGATTGACGGCACCTGTTCGAGGTATTCCTGGTAGTACTCGAAGTAGTGGTCCGGCGCGTAGCTGTGGATCAGGTACTGCTCGCCCGCTTTCGGCACCGTCCAATCCGGCACACAGTCTTCCAGGCCGACATCCTTCCGCAGGCTCAGCTCCTGCAGCTCGCATTGCGCAATCGCCTGCCCGCTCTTCGATGCCCACCAGTTGATGAACACGGCGCCCGCGTTCGGGTGCGGCCCGCCCTTGAGCTTCATGATGCCGCTGAAGCCAGACGTCAGCAGACCGGGCCCGTCCTCGGGGAATACCCGTACGATGGGGAGGCCGCGTTCCGCCCACGGCTCAACCGCCGCCTGGACCAGGGCGATACCGATCCATGACCGGCCCCGGGCGACGTCCTCGGCCGCCTGCGTGTAGTTACGGTGCATCCTGACGTCCTGCCCGATATAGAGCCGGGTCAGGAACTCGCCGCCGAACAACTGGAACAGGTAGGCGGCGGTTCCGCGACCACCCCCCGGGTGTCTCGGGTCATGCGCCGAGATCTTGCCCTTGAACTTCGGATCGAGGAGATCCTTCCACGACTTGATGTCCTCGGGTTTCACGTAGCGCGTATTGACGAAGAGGTCCCCCATCACCCATTCGGCGGTGTTCAATGCACACCAGTGATGGTAGGGGCGATTCGGCCCGCCCCGCACGATCGACAGTTCGTCGTTCTTCCAGTTCGCGGGGTCCACCACGGACGGATCCAGGAGAACTTCGCGCAGGTCGACCGTTGCATCGACCAGTCGGTTCATCGAGTAACAGCTCGTCGCGCCGCCGATGTAGACGTCCGTTTGCACACGGCCCGCGTTGTTCTCGCGCGAGAGCTGTGCAATGAAGGGACCCGGCCCTTGCGTAAGCGGCCTCCATTCGACCTTGATGCCCGTTTCCGCTTCGAATCCCTTGATCACCGCATCGCGCAGGCCCGGAAACGCCGGCCCTGCGACGACAACCGTCCCTTCGGCGACTCCATCCTGTTTGACCTGTTGCCAGCGTGAATCGGTCGATTGAGCGTGGGCTGCAGCCATCGCGAACAACGCCAGTGCACACACCGGGAACCGCATCCAGGATTTCATACTCATCAATTCTTCACCTGTCTGAGAAAGCGCTTTCTATGTAGACGCCGAAGACGTGCCGACGTTCAGTCCGAATCGTCTTGCGACAAGCGCGGTAACCATGACGATTGCCGACATGATCAAGCCGACGACCGCGGCCGCCTCCTTGGACCCGCTGATCGCGTACTCGAACAGCAGGATCGACAAGGGAAGTGAGCGCGGCTGGGCAAGCAGGACCAGTGTACTGATGTCGCGCAGCCCCGCGATGAGCACCAGCACGAAGACGCTGACCAGCATCGGCTTGACCAGCGGCAACACGACGTTCATGAACATGCGGCTTCGGCTTGCGCCGCACACCATCGCTGCCTCCTCGAGCTCCACGCTCACCTGCCCGATGGCCGACTTCATCATGCTGACGCCCAGTGGAAACTGGCTGATGACGATCGCCGTCACGAGGAGCCCGAGCGAGCCGTAGAACACGCCGAGTCCCGGTGTCTCGAGCACGAGCGAAAGCAGGCCAAGCCCTAGCAGGATGCCCGGCACACACCATGGCAACCAGGACAGGAAATCGACAAGCCCGCGATACCTGAGACTGGACCGTATGACCAGGTAGGCAACGCCGGCATACAGGAGCGAGCCGACGACACCGGCACCGAGTGACACCACCAGCGAATTCTTCAGCGCAAGAAAGAAGTTGCTGTCGCGAAGCACCGTCGCCCAGTTCTGCAATGTGAACGGCTGCTCCATGTCGAAAAAGCCGAAGAGCGTCATGAACGAGCCGACGATCAGCAATACCGCGGGCACGAGGACCGAGATGCAGACCAGGATCACGAGCCCGACCGAGATCACGTACCTGGCTTTGCCGATGGAGAGCTGTCGCCGCGAGGAGCCGCGTCCGGCAATTGTCGCAAAATGTCGGTTCCTGACGATCCGCTGGTACGCGAACGCCAGCAGGGACAAGCCCGCCAGGACGATGGTGCTCAGCGCCATGGCCTCCTCAAATCTCGGGGGTTGCCAGTTGGCCAGATCGAACACCCGTGTCGAGTAGACGGAGATCCCCGCCGCAGACCCCAGGAACTGCTCGACCTCGAAGGCCTCGAGTCCCCGAATGAACCCGAGTATCGTTCCCGTCATGATGGCGGCGAAGAGCATCGGAATAGTGATGTCCGTCAACACACGCGCCGGCCCCGCACCGCTCACTCTCGCCGCCTCTTCGAGCGACGCATCCATCTGCCGAATCGCCGGACCCAGCATGATCACCATGATCGGCACAGTGCTTGCGGTCATGTGAACCCAGATGATTCCGGAGATCGAGTTCACGTTGAAGACGGCTTCATCGATGAACGGCAGCTTCATCAACCAGATGTTGATCAGGCCGTCGTACTCGTCGAGCAGCAAGGTCCATCCCAGCGTGAGCGGCAGGACCGGCATCATGAACGCAACCCAGAACGAGAACTCGATGAGTCGCCGGCCTGGAATCGGAAACCGCAGCAGCACCCAGGCGATCGCGAACCCGAACAGGGCGGCGAACGGCGCGCGTAGCGACAGGATGACACTGTTCCGCAGTGCCACCCCCGTTTCGCTGCTATTCAGGAGTTCCGCCCGGATCGTTTCGATATCGAACCCGCCGATCACGACGACCATGACCGGAAGCAGCGTTGCTGCACTCATTGCCAGCAATACCAGCAGACTGGCCGTGTGATTCTTCAGGTTTGTCAACGGACTCGACTAGCTATCGGGTGGCACCGGCCAGGCTCGCGCACGCCCGCCTGGTATGGAAAGGTAGAGCTGCTCGCCCGTGTCATAGCGGGACGTCTTGTCCATGGGCAGGGTATTGACGCTGCCGAGCGTATCGATGTGCAACTCGTATCGGCTGCCAAAAAAGCTCTTCTCCAGCACGGTGCTGGGCAGCGCACACCCGCCCGGCTCCGGCCCGGCGACGATGGCGACGTCTTCCGGTCGTACCGTGACGACGACATCGTCCCCGACCGTAAGACCCTGATCGAAGGAGGCCGCCGTGAGATCCGCCGCGTCGCCAATGCGGACAGTGGCTGTTTCGCCACTAATGCCGGTCAGCCGGCCATTGAACCTCAGGATTTTTCCGACAAATCGCTGGATGAAGAAGTTCTCCGGTTGCTCGTAGACGACCTCGGGCGCGGCCAGTTGCTGGATCTTTCCCCGGAACATGACGGCAACCCGGTGCGACAGGTCCATGGCCTCTTCCTGGTCGTGGGTCACGTACAGTACCGAGGTATTCAGGCGCTTCTGCAGGTCCTTCATCTGGAGCCTGAGATCCTCGCGCAGCTCCGTATCGAGGTTCGAGAACGGCTCGTCGAGCAGCAACAGGTCGGGCTCGTGTATTAGCGCCCGACCCAGCGCGACGCGCTGCTGCTGCCCGCCACTCAGGTTCTGTGACGGACGCGACAGGTACTCGGAAAGGCCGACCAGGTCTGCAATTCGCTCGACCTGTGCCCGGATCTTCGCGGCTGCGATTCGCCGGATCTTCAACGGATACGCGATGTTCTCGAACACGGTCATGTGCGGCCATACGGCATATGACTGGAAGACCAGCCCCACACTGCGCCTCTCCGGCGGCACGAAGATCCCTTGCGCCGTCGAAACGACGACTTTCCCTCGAAGCCGGATCTCGCCCTCGTCCGGCCGCTCGAGGCCCGCGACGAGACGAAGCGTCGTGCTCTTTCCACACCCGCTCCGCCCCAGCAGGGTAAGGACTTCCCCCTTGTTGATGTTGAAGCTGACGTCGTCGACGGCCAGCATCTGGCCGTACAGCTTGGATACGTTTTCGACTTCGAGTATCGCGGTCATGGACGATCGGCCAGCTCAGTGGGAGCCCTTGGAAGAAACGACAACCTGCGCACAGCCGGTCCCGAAGGCCTCGATGGGTTCATACGTGATGACGTCCATTCGTTGATTCTTGAAAATGCCCGACAGCATTGCCCAGGCGCGAATTTCCGACGTCGAACTGCCGGCTTCCCAGATCCGTTCCTCGCTGATGGCCGCGATCGACGCGGACTGACCGCCCTCCAGCATGGCGAGGAACTCTCGATCGAAGGCCTCGTCGATCCAGCCCATCCTCGGGTCGCCGGGCGAATGAGAAAGACCACCGCACGCGATGCAGGCGATGTTGGCGTCCTCATCCCATTGCCTGAGCGCCTCCGCCAGTTTTTCGCCGACGTCCTGGCAACGCGCCAGGCTGGGACCCGGCGGCGCCGCGCAATTGACGAAGATCGGCACGACCGGTATCCGGGCAGACGGATCGAGGAAATGCAGCGGAACGACCATACCGTGATCCAGCGGCCACTCGTCGACCCGCGCCCAGTCGATACCGTTCGACATGCCGTACTGCAGCAGGTGGGCCGCCAGCCGTGCATGGCCGGGAATGTTTCGCTTCTCCAGCGGAACGTTGTCGACCGGCCCCCAGTACGATGCCGCAGTACCGACGGCAAACGCCGGCAGGTTGTCCAGGAAGAATTTGTTGACATGCTCGCCCGAAATCACAACGAGTACGTCGATCGCTTCGGCGGCCAGTGCCGCAGCCAGCGTCTCGAACCCGGACCGGAGACTGGCCACCTGGGCCGGGTCTGCGTCGGGGATGTCTCGCAGGAACATGGCCAGGTGGCTGGTGCCTATACCGAGCGCCACCCTAGCCATCGTGGCCGGCCCCTTTCAGCGCCGCCGCACCCTCGCGCCGAAACATCGCGTGAAAATCGTCATGCCGGTACCCACAGAATGCGAAGTAGCGGTAGAGCAGGTTGCTCAACAATCCGAGTTCACCGAGCCGGCAGAAATCCGGGCGGGTAAGCGCCTGTCGCTCGTCATCATTCAGGTCGAAATCCGCGAAGTATTCCGTCGATTGCGCGTTGAACGACGCGCGATCCTGTGTCCTCGTCAGTGTATAGACCGCCTTGTTCAGTTGGTAGGTTGACACGGGCTTCGAGGGCGTCAGCGGGACAGGAACTCGAGCGCGAGCGTGTTGAACTCCTTTGCCCGTTCCACCTGCGCCCAGTGTCCGCACTTCGGAAACACATGGAGTTCGGCGTTCTGCAGGAGCTTGAGCTCGATCAAGCCGCTGTCGAGAGAGGAGAATCGATCCTCGCTTCCCCACACCAGCAAGGTTTCCGCCTTGATCTCGCGCAGACGGCTGGCGATCTCCTCCCGCGGCGGGTGGTGATTCTTCCACAGATCTGCCATCTCGGGCTCGGCGCTGCACTTGTACCGTTCTTCGATGAGTTCATCCGTGACCAGGGAGCTGTCATAGACGAGCGTATGGACGAGCTTGCGCATCTTCTCCAGGGTAGGTCCTTCGCCATGGAAGTAGTCGATGATCATCCGGATACCCTCTTGCGGGCGCGGCATGAAAAAGGTCAGCGGCGCTGCCGCGTTGTTGCCCAGCGCAACGTGCCGGCGCACCCGATTCGGCGCATCGAGACAGAGTTTCATGATGCTCTGCGCGCCGATCGAGTTGCCGATGAAATCGCAACGCTCGATGCCCAGTTCGTCCATGAACGACTGCAGAACCATCGACGTGTACGTCAGCCTGCCCACATCCTTGATGATCACCTTCTCGCTGCGGCCAAACTGCGGCATGTCGATCAGAAGCAACCGGTGCTCCGCTGCCAGAGCCTCGATATTGCCCGAGAAGTTGCTCCAGCCGGTTGCACCCGGGCCACCACCGTGCAGGCAGATCACCGGACTGCCCTCGCCAACGTCGTGGTAATGCAGCCGCATCCCGTTTGCCTGGATGTACCGGCTGGTTTCTTCTTCCGAATACTTCATTTCGCTTCCTCGGGCGTGCTGTCAGCGGACTGCCGGTAGTTCTGTTCAACGAAGCGGCGCCAGCTGATGATTGATCGGTCGGGTCGATACAGGACTTCCGGCGGAGTCTGCATGCCCTCCACCATCCATGCGTCCTGATCATTGAACTGCTTGTGAAAGAAGGGCTTGATGTAGAAGAAGTACTTTGTCTTCAGCCAGAGCCCACCAAGCGCGCTGGTTCGCTTGAGTATGAACTGCAGGTAACGGTGGTGACCGGCCGTCGTCGGCACGTACCATTCGTAGTGAGCCCAGTTCTTGTACTGAACGCGAAGTGTGCCCGGCAGACGGATCCGTATTCCTCGCGCACCCGGGCGCCACCGCCAGAAGCTGTACTTCGGCCACCGCCCGAGCCCGGGATACTCGCCGCCATAGCCGATCTCCCGCACTTCGCGGGTCAGCCACTTGCTGTTCTCGTCTTCGATCTTTTCGGAGTAACCCCACGCCGGCGCTTTTCGCCAGAACGTCCACACGCCGCGACGGTGCAGGTACTTGACGTGACCTTCGTCATACCCGTTCTCCGCGGCATGCCGCCAATCGCCAGGGCGCTCGGTCACCCGGCCCACAATCACGGCATCGTCTTCGAGAAACTCCTCCGGAATGTCCTCTTCGATGGGCGGTGGATTGCCATGCCCGACGAAAACGAAAACCACCCCGGCGCGCTCCTCCACCGGGTAGGTGCGCACCCTGAGCTTTGCTTTCGGTACTTTCGAATCCGGCCCGTCCGTGAGCGCGGCGACAACCTCGCCGCTTGCAAGGTTGTATACCCATCCGTGGTAAGGACAGCTGATCGTCCCCGCGAAATCGCAGAACCCACCGTCGAGCGGAACGCCCCTGTGTACGCAGCGATTCTCGATGGCATACACCTTTCCCTGGTTCCGAAAGACCGCGATCTTCAGACCGAGCAGCGTGAGGCCTTCGCTCTTGCCTTCACGCAGGTCTTTCGAAAGCAGGATCGGGTACCAGTACTCCCTGAACCCGGTGACGGCGGCATCGTAGACCGGATACTGAGTTTTGCCCGGTTTGAGCCCGGTTACCTGCCCGGCGCCGTCATCCGTAATGACTTCCGCGGAATTCATTCAAGCCTCCCATTCTGGCTGTCTTTGTTAGCCATGCTCACTTCTCAAGTTCTTTTCTGATGACTGTCCAGGAACAGCGCGACGTACATGAGCGCGCGAGTCAGCCGGACCATGCTCTGGCGGTGGACCTCGCCCATCGAAAACTGGCCGGAGTGCGGCAGCTTCTCGGGCGGCGGCGGCATGCCGATCTTCACCGTTGGGATGCCCGCCTGGCGAAAGACGCCGGCCTCGGTTGCACCGCTGCCCTGTTCCTCGGGCACGTAGTTCGTGCCAGTCGCGAAGTCCCAGGCCTTGATGGCCGCTGCGATCACGTCGCTTTCGGGATCGGTGTGAGTACCGGGATCACCGTGAAGCATCTCCCAGGATATCCTGATACCGGGATTCCTCGCGCGAATGGCGGCAATGGCATCGCCGAACTGCTCCTCGACGCTGGAAACCGTGACCCGCGGGCTTACCCTCAGGTCCAGGTAGATCTCGCAGACGCCCGGAATGAACGTCGGTTTGTTCGGCCAGCCGCCCCGGATGGCGCCGATGCTTCCCTGTGGCGCAACGGCTCCCGAGGTGTTGGCCTTTGTGTATTCGGGAAACCACGCTTCGAGCTCCTGCACGACCTGCGCGGCGTCGACGATGGGATTTCGGTGCTTCATGCGATGCCGCGTTCCCGCGTAGCCCAGAACCCCTTCGACGGCGACACGGAACCAGGCGACGCCAACCTCCTCGAATGAGACCGTGCTCGGCTTCGAAACGACGACGTTGCGGGGCACCACGCCGCTTGCGAGCAAGTGCTTGCACCCGGTTCCGTGCCCGATGGCGGGTACCGGGCCGTGCGCGCCGAACGAGGTCGTCGGCATGCCGCCGCCCCCAAGCGCAACGCACACGTTGCTGGATTTCAGGAGACGAGCGCGCGCGAGGCCGATCGCGGCCATGATCGCGCACGCGGCGTGCCCCTTCGGGTTGTGCGCCCCCAGACCGACCATGACATCACCGTCGACGATCGCGCGGGGCACGAGATCCGGCCGGCTCCGCAAGTCGATCCAGGGCTCGTCTTCCTCCCGGTCGCCGCGAAAGGCCGTGTCGATCGGCGAGTAGTACATCAGCGTCGGCTGTTGGGACGCCTTGCCGGTGAACGCGATGGCATTCGACTGCGTTCCGCGCACTTCCTGGACAGACGCGTCAAGGCCATTGGCGCTCATGTACCGGGCGAGGAACTCCGCCAGCCGGTGCTCCTCACCCGACGGGCTGGGTATGTTCACCATCTCCCGAAGCAAGGCGAAGGTTTCCTGCTCGTCAACGTGGCTGCACGCCAGTTCCACTTTCTCGGAAATCGAACTCATCGTATGCGCATCACCCTGCCATACCGATCAGGGGACGGCGAACTCGAGGTCATCGATCTTGAAGACCACACCGTCCTTCATGACGAAAGCGACGTTCTCAAGCTCGGTAATGTCCTCGATCGGGTTGCCCGGCACGGCGATAATGTCGGCGAGCTTACCCGGCGCCAGGGTACCGATCTGATCGGCCAGGCCGAGCAGGTCCGCGGCGTTGACCGTCGCCATCCTGACCGCATCCGACGCCTCGACGCCTGCAGCGGCGAGCAGCGCAAATTCCTGGGCGTTTTCGCCGTGTGGACTGATCGCGGAATCGGTGCCGAATGCCATGTTCACCCCGGCTTCGTAGGCGAGCCTGACCTGCTCGATCTTGTGCCCCGTGCGATCCTGGCTCTTGGCCCTGACCGCGGCCGGCAGGTTCGGGTCGGCCTCGATCCTCTGCGCCACCGCCTGGTCTGCCAACATCGTCGGCACGAGATAGGCACCGGTCTCCCGGAAAAGGCGTATCGACTCCTCGTCCATGTAGGTGCCGTGCTCGATGGAGGCAACGCCTGCACGCAAAGCCGAGTTGATGCCCTGTGTTCCGTGCGCGTGCGCGGCCACTTTCCGGCCCAGCGCCCGCGCCGTATCGACAACGGCCTGGATCTCGCTGTCGGTCATCTGCTGGTCCAGGCCCGCGCTGATCTCACTCGTCACTCCGCCCGTAACGGCGATCTTGATGAAATCAGCGCCGCGCTTGATCATGTAACGGGTCGCCTTGGTGCATTCGTCCGCGCCGTCGCAGATTCCGCTCGGTGCCAGCATCGCTTCGATATCCGGGCGGTAACCCATGAAATCGCCATGGCCGGCCGTCGGCGTGATGCCCTGGCCCGATACCACCAGCCGCGACCCGGCGACCTTGCCCGCCGCAATCCCGTCGCGCAAAGCGAAGACTGCCTCGAAGTCGTTGCTTCGGGATCCCGCCGTATCCCTGACCGTGGTAAACCCGGCCATCAGCGTACGACGTGCGTTCATCGCACCGCTGATCGCCTGGTCCGGTCCGCTCTGAACGAGCCTGCGCAACTTGAACCCGGGTGCCGACTCGGACGTAATGTGCACGTGGCAATCGATCAGCCCTGGCAGGACGAACTTCGTTCGCATGTCGATGACGGTCGCGCCCGGCGCGCCGCCGGTCAGGTCGGCCGGTTCGATGTAGCCGTTCTCTATCCGTTCGATTCTGTCCTCACGAACGACGATGCTTTGGTCGCGCCGGGGCGCCTCGCCGGGCTCGGCCAGTACCCACCCGGCGTGAATGATCGTCACGGGGCTCGCGCTCGCCGGTGAAGCGCCCAGCAGCATGGCCGCAAAGATGGCTGCCGAGAAGCTTGTCGATATCAGTTTCTGCATACGCTTGCACCCTGGCCGCGCCGACCACCAACGAGAATCTGCAACATCACACGCGGTCGTCACGGCTGTTGCTTGTAAATGACACCGGACTTCATGACGAAGATGACGTTTTCCAGCACAGAGACATCCTCGAGCGGGCTTTCCGCCACCGCAATGATGTCCGCCATCATTCCCGGTTCGATCCGGCCTATGACGCCGGCGAGACCAACGTGATCCGCACCGTTCTCCGTTGCAGTAGCGATTGCCTCGGCGGGCGTCATGCCCATCTTATCAACCAGCAACTCGAATTCTTCCGCGTTATTGCCGTGCGGCGAAATCGCCGAGTCGGTTCCGAAGGCAAATTTTACGCCGGCCTCGTACGCGGCCCGGGATGACGCGAACCACTGTTCGGCAACCTGGCTCAACGGTGGGGCCTGGTCGCCGGTCACGTTGCGGGCCGAACCCGGGACTCGCCCATCGCGATGCCGGGTAAAGGACTTCGTGACCATCAGCGTCGGCACGAGGTAGACGTCCCGATCGAGAAACAACGCGATTGCTTCGTCGTCGAGGACCCGGCCATGTTCGATGGAGTCAACGCCGGCTCTCAATGCCGCCTTGATCCCCTCCAGCCCGGTTGCATGGGCCGTTACCTTTCGGCCGAACTTGTGCGCAGTCTGCACAACCGCATCGAGCTCATCCTGGAACATGTGCAACTGGTCGCCCTCGCCGGATGCCCCGGTCGCCCAGCCGGTGGGCACAAGCTTGATGAAATCCGCGCCGCGCTTGACGAGATACCGTACGGCGTCGCGGCAATCGTGCGGTCCCGAACACATGGACCGCGACTCGAACAGGTCCATCACCTCCTGCCGGTAACCCAGAAAGTCGCCCTGGCTGGCCAATGACCCGACGCCCTGACCGGCGACCAGCATTCTCGGCCCCGGAATTTTTCCGGCGGCGATGCCGTCGCGCAGCGCAAACACCGAGTCGAAGCTGTCGCCGCGATAGCCGGCCGTATCCCGAACAGTCGTAAAACCGGCCAGTAGCGTCTGGCGCGCGTTCGCAGCGCCCCACACCGCGCGATGCGCATCGGAATAGACAACGCGATCGAGCTGGAACGTCGCGCTCGGCGTGCTGGTCAAGTGCACATGAGCGTCGATGAGACCCGGCAGCACGAAGGCACTCCGCAGGTCGACGACTTCGGCACCGGGTACGCCGAGCGCTTCCGCCGACTGGTACCCGGCCACGACCTTGCTGACCCGGTCGCCGACGACCAACACGGTTGCCGAACGCACGGTCTTCCCCGACGCCGGCGCCGCCATCAGCTCGCCGGCGTGAATGACACGTGCCGCCGGACCGTTGACCGGCTCGGCACCGGCGCCCGAGCTCAATGCCGCGACGAGCACCGCAATGCCGCAGGACACCAACAATCGAATACGCATTGCACTCACCCCGTTACGTGCACGCGGATCTCATGGTAAGCCGACAAACAGCTGCCAGACCGCCTCCAGCCCCACCCCCGACGTCGCACAAGCTCAGAAACGATAGTCAAGCACGAGCGCCCAGGTCCTCGGATCACCGGGCAGCTTGCTCTGGGAAACCATGTCCGGATCCTGGATCAGGTAATCCGCTTCGGTTCCGGTCAGGCGGGAGATGACAACCTCGTCCGTCAGGTTCTTGCCGACAATACTCAGGGAGAACCGCTCGCCCGGGAAAATGTACTGGAGCCTGGCATTGAACAGGTTCACGGAATCGATCAGGTCGGCGTCCCGATTGAGCACCCCGAGGTTATTGCCGCCCGCATAGTATTCGTCGACGTATTGGTGCTCGAAACGAATCAACGCCATTCCTTCGGTGCCGAACACGTTCGTGTCGAAGTTCATCTGCACGGCGCTGCTGGTCGACCACTCCGGGCTCTGGGTGGGCGTCTTGCCATCGAGATTCAGTTCCTGGAAACCATCGGGAATCTCGATGACGGCGGCGCCCTTCAGGAACTCCGCATCGAGGTAGGCGATGGCGGTACTCAGCTGCAGCCAGTCCAGCGGAAGCGCGCGCAGTTCGAACTCAGCACCACGGTTCCTGGCCTCGCCGATGTTCGCGGTCACCGGAGTGGTGACGTCAAACTCGTTCTCGCCGATCAGTTCGACCTGGAGATCGGTAAGGTCCATCCAGTAGAGACTGAGGCTGGACTCCAGGCGCCCATCGAAAAACGTGCCCTTGTGGCCGATCTCGTAGTTCCACGCGATTTCCGGGTCGACAGGATCCTTCTGCCCGATGGAGTAGTTGCCCGCCGTAAAGCCCTTGGACACCAGCGCGTAGAAGAGATGATTATCCGACGGCGTGAACTCGGCGCTGATTCGCGGCGTAAAGTCATCCCAGTCGCTCGTGTCCTGCAGTAAGCCGGAGTCGCTGAAAGGAATGGGCGGGGTGATCAGGCCGACCTGCACCTGCGTATCGTGGCTCTTCTCTTCCCAGCTGTAGCGAAGACCGGCGGAGAACGCCCAGGTCGGCGAGTAGTGCCACTTCCAGTCAGTGAACAACGCGATGGCATCGGTCTTGATGTCCTCGGTCTGAAACACCTTGAGGTTGATCGGCGGCGTGTTCGGCACAAGCGTGGTGTCGATGTCGAAGACGAAGCTCGCTTCTTCGTGGAAGTAAAACAGCCCGACGACGCCATCGACCTTATCACCCGCGTCGAACGACAGCAGGAACTCCTGCTGGACGTACTCGGAATCAAGATCGAAGATGAGGTTGCCGGCCGAGAGCTGAGTCAGGTCTCCGTCAAGCTGGAACAGGTTCGAGAACTCGCGAAACGACGTAAGCGACGTAAGCGTCATTCCGTCCCTGACCCCGTCCAGGTCGAATATGAACGTGGCGCTGATGCCGGTGTCATCGATGTTCTGGTACGGCTCGACATCCAGCGCAGTCTGGCGGATATCGTCGTAGGGAATAATGGCACCCTGGTTCAGGAGCCTGAGATCACCGGACGTGATCGGCTGCACGCGGCCGGTATCCCGTGACTCAAGCCAGTCGGCGCGGAGGACGAGCTCCGTGGACTCTCCCAGGTCAAACCGTAGCGAACCCCTGACGGCAGTGACGTCCTTGTTGTCCAGCGTCCGGGGCGCCTCGCCAACCGGCGAGATGTTCTCGATGTACCCGTCGCGCTCTTCCTTCATCACGTAGAGGCGGCCGCTGGTACCACCCTCGGTGAGCGGACCACCCATTCCGCCCTGGAAACGGAACATGTCGTAGTCACCGATCCAGGTCGTGAACTCTGACGTGAACTCGTCACTCGGCGCCTCCGTCGAAACGCTGATCGCACCGCCCAGCGAGTTTCGCCCGAACTGCGTTCCCTGCGGTCCGCGCAGGACTTCCGCGCCGCTGATATCGACGATGTCCGTCAGGACGGATGTAATCCGTGGTCGATATATCCCATCGACATACAGCGCACTGCTGCCTTCCGTACCGGCGGAGAACGAGTTGTTGCCGATGCCGCGTATCGAGAGAAAGCCGATCTGGCCGCCATTTACCGTCGTGCCCGGCGCGTAGAACGTCAACTGCTCGACGTCCTGGATGCCCATGTCCTTGAACTGCTCACCCGAGATGTACTGCAAGGATGCGCCGGTCTCCATGGCGAGCGTCTCTTTGCGTCGAACGCCAGTTACGACGACTTCTTCGAGCCTGCCGTCATCAGCATCCTGCGATGTTTCGTCGGCGGCCTGTCCGAACGCGCTGGTGCTGAAAGCGCCCAGCAGCATTGCCAACGCAGTCAGGATCTTCGGGGAGAATCGCTCAGTTCCGGACATGGTCATTCTCATCACCTCGTTCAAGCATCGGGTCCGCGCCCCGTAGCAAACTGCAAAGGGCCATACCTGTAATGACGACGGTACGCGTCGCATGTACCCATCGACTGTAAAATTCCGTTTCACCGTATTGGTGCAACACACGTTCAAGAGTTGTGCAACTCGCTTGCACTGAACTAGTCTTGCGCCCCGTCACAGCGAACCGTTGGTGGTCGGACAGATGCCGAACATATGTTTACTCTCCCCGAATCTCGACGAATCGAGGTTTGTCGACGCAAAGAGGATTCTCCCGCCCGACGTGAACCTTACCGGTGTCGGGTACCGTGTCGCGCGATACACGGACGACGAATTTGGTCGCGTCGAGTCAGCGATCCTGTCCGCCGCGGAAACGGTAGCGGACACTGACTGCCAGCTGCTGGTCGTAACCGGAGAGCTCTTTCAGGCGCACCTGGGCCACGAGAAATCGGCAGCTCTCACTGCAGAGATTGCGCGAATCGCACGGTGCGATGCTATCGCGATCGCCTCGTCCATCGCGGAAGCCCTGGGCCGGGTCGGTGCGAAACGTATTGCCGTCGCCTCGCCGTTCACCGCGGATCAGACTGACGTACTGACGCGGTTCCTGGAAAAAGAAGCCTTGAGTATTGCCGGCACGAGTTCTCACGGGTGCCGCACGTCCGATGAGGTCTGGCGGCTCGACCCCGAGACCGCGTACGAGGCCGGTGCCCGATTGCTGGGCGAGCACCCTGCGGCCGACGCGCTCTACCTGCCCAACAACCAGTGGCGGGTAACGTCCGTGATCGAACGTCTCGAAGACGACTTCGGCAAACCCGTAGTCGCTAACACCCCGGCCTGGATCAAGTCCGCGCTTCGGCGAGTGGGCGCCGACCGGCCGATTCCCGGTTTCGGTTCCTTGCTTGGCGGGTAGGCGGCCTTATTGCGCCACCAAGTGATTGCAAATCATCATCGCCATCGTTTTCGCGCCGTCGCACGTCCGTTCAACGGACGCCATGTCCAGGTCCGTGTGGGCGAACTGGTCCTCTCCGGGTCCGTAATTGACGGTCTGGATGCCAATGTGATTCAGGTACCCCTGGTCGAATGCGCTCTTGCCGAATATGAGCTTGGGCGCAACGCCGTGCATTTCCTCGGATGAGCGGGTAACGAGCTTGACGACCTCCGAGTCCTCGTCGACGAGGGATGGGTACATGAACGGCCCCATCTCGACCTCGATCCTGTACGGTTTTCCGCTGACCGGGTCGGGGACGCTCTCCACCGTTCTGGCGATCTCGCGAATCTCCTCGAACACTTTCTCCGGGTCTTCACCCGGCAGCAGTCGCCTGTCGAGCGTAAGCTCACATCGGCCCTGGAGCGTATGAGTTGCGTCGGGGAAACTGCGAATGTGCGTGCAGGTCAGCGTGCACTCCCCGAGCTGCGGATGCGGTTCCGGCAAGGTCGCCTGCTCGTTGATCCTGGACAGGACCTCCATGGCGCCGCTGATAGCGTTGGCACCGAGCCGCGGCGATCCACTGTGAGAGACTTCGCCGACAACCGTGAGAAACATGTCCAGTCGCCCCCGGTTGCCGAGCCGGATCGTCAGGCTTGAACCGTCGATGAGCCCGAGATCCGCCGTCAGCTTCTTCTCGGAGATGATCGACCTCAACGCATCGTGCTTGCCGGTTTCACCGGATGTGCACGTCACGAAGAGCAGCTCGCCCTCCAGCTCGATACCGGCGGCACAGACGGCCTTCACCGCCGTCAGCATCGCGGCCATGCCTGCTTTTTGTTCACAGAGTCCGCGGCCGATGATCGCCTTTCCCGGAAGTCCGTGATCCTTCCCGTCGACGAGCTTCCCGACGTACGGGTCCGGCATCGACGCGGCCGGGTGGTTCATGGCGTGCGTAACGAACAGCAGCCGTTTGCCGTTGGCGTTCTTCCCGATGCGGGCCACCAGGTTACCCATCGAGTCGTAATCGATATCCGTAACCCCGTAGGAACGTAAGCGAGGCTCGACTTCTTTCGCTATGAACTCAATAACTTGCGGCTCCGCCTCCAGCAGATCCGTTTGCGGACTGGGCGCGGCAACCAGCTCCAGCATCAGTTGCTGCACCGCCGCCTCGGTAACCTGCGAATTGATGGCATCCACGATGTTCTGATTCATTGATTCGATCCGTTTGTGTTCCGGTACCGGCAGCGGCTTGCGTCGTCAGACGGGCACCCGATCATTCCTCGACGACGCAGAAGTCCTTCTCGGCCGGCGCATAGATCTCGATCACCTTGGTCACGCCATGGCCTCCTGCGCTCCCTGCCGTGTGATGCGCCCCCGGCGGTATGAATCCCACCCATCCCGGCTCCAGGAGATGCCTTTCTCCTTCGACGACGACTTCGAGGACACCCTCCAGGACGATGTAAACGTTCTCGGAGTTCGCGTGATAGTGAAGCTCACCCGGCCCGGAGTCATCGTTGATGTGGTTGATGTGAACATCCACTTTCGACGCGCCCATGCCGGTGTTGACCAGGCGCCGGAACCAACCGCGATCCAAATTCAACTTTCCGGTCGGAGCGTCGTCTATATTGATGAAGTACGCCTTTTGCTTTTCCATTTTTCGATTTGTCCGTTCTGCCCTGAGTGAAAACTTCCCTGCCCGCGACGAGTCGCGGACGAGAACTTGATACCTCGACGCAGATTTGTCAAATCACACTTGGACAAGTGCTCCATAGACTATTTAGGTGCGTTGCGTGAGTGAATCCAAGAATGCGTTGACGTTTTTGCGCATCGACACCGAGTGCTTTTCGTCGTCGTACGATCACGCGCGACAGAAATTTCTGAAGGCGGCCAGTGATGCCGGCGCCCACATCGAATCGGTGAAACACCCTCTCGCGGGTCCCGGCGGGGAGGACCTGTTCCTCGACGTAGCCCGCATAGGCCCACGCGATCCGGCAAGACTGCTCGTGACCGTGTCCGGCACGCACGGTCCGGAAGGTTATTGCGGATCTGCGGCCCAGATCGCGACTCTCCGTCAACTGGATGCCGGCAAGCTCAACGCAGAGACCGCCGCGGTGTTTGTGCATGCCCACAATCCGTTTGGCTTTGCATGGGGCGTTCGGTGCACGCACGAGAACGTGGACCTGAATCGCAACTTTGTCGACCATGACAATGCGCCGGAGAACCGAATTGCGGCAGTGTTCTACGACAGGCTCGGCGAACTGCCCGCCGTATGGACCGACGAGTTCATCGATCATTTCGAAGCAACCCGGTCGAAACTTGTGCAGGAGTTCGGCGAGTCCGAAGCGGGCTATTGGCTGGGATTCGGGCAATACGACAACAAGTCCGGGTTGCATTTCGGGGGTCAGCGGGAAACCTGGTCCCGCCAGGCCATCACAGCGGCATTGGCCGAGTACCGGCCGGGCGCGCGGAAGGTGGCCGCCGTGGACTTTCACACCGGCCTGGGGCGCTACGGCTATGGTGAACTCCTCAGCCCATTCGACCCGGGCTCGGACAACTATCGGCGCGCGGCAGAGGTCTACGGGCCATCCGTGTGCTCGATGCCGGGCGGCCAGTCCGTCGCAACGTACAGCGCAGGCAACGTGAGCGAGTGGATCGTCGAGTATTTTTCCGAGGCAGCGGTCGTTGCTCACGCGCTGGAGTTCGGCACCTTTGAAGGGCCTTCGCTACAGCGAGCGAAGCTGCGTTGTCACTGGCTGGCATCCACCGACGCGTTCGAGCATTCCGAGTCCGAGGAAATTCGTCGTGCCTATCGCGCGGTTTTCTACCCTGAGTTTGATGACTGGAAAGAGATGGTCCTGCAACGGGCCACCATGGTCGTCCGGCAATCGCTTGACTGGGTAGAGCACGCTCATCTCTAGTCCCTGATCCGACCTATTCGCCATGACTCGCACAGGAGTTCGACTATGACTTTTGAATCCATAAACCCGGACAGACTTCCCGAACCCGGACAGTTCAGTCACGTCGTGCGAAAGGGAAACTTCGTGTTTATTTCCGGCCAGACCGCAGGCGAAGACGCCCGGCAGGGAAATCTCGACCCGATGAAGCAGGCCGACAGCTGCTTCGGATACCTGAAGATCGCGATCGAAGAGGCCGGCGGGTCCATGGACGACATCGTGAAGGTCAATATCTACCTGACCGACGGCTCACAGTTCCCGTCCATCAAGGAACTGCGGCCAAGGTACTTCAACAAACCCTACCCGGCGGCAACGACAATCATCGTCAACTCGATGGTGAATCGGTCACTGATCATGGAAATCGAGGCGATTGCAATCCTCGACGACTGAAGAACGGCTACCGCGCACCCGAACCATAGATAGACAAAAAGGCACCCCTGATGAGTGATGACACGATCCTGTTTATTTCCTACGAAGACACACTGCAACTGCTGACCGCGGAGGACGCGCTGCAGGCTGTCGAAGACGTGTACGGGATGCATGCAAGAAACGCCGTCGTATTCTCCACGCCGCCCAGCTTCAAGATGGACGTCGCTGACTTCAGCAACTTCTGGCACGTGAAGGGGTGCCTGCTCAAGGAAGTCCCGATTGCCGGCGTCCGCATGTACTCCTATTTCGACAACGGGGAGTACACGACGGTTGGCAACAACGACTCGACGCGGCTGATTGTCCTGAGCGACCCGACGACGAGCCTGCCGCTCGCGATCGTGGACGAACACTGGAGCTACGGCCTGAGAAGCTCCGCCGCGGCGGTCATCGGGTGCAAGTGGCTTGCCGGGAAGGACCCGAAGAAACTGGCGCTCATCGGCGTCGGCACGATGTGCTCCACCGCGCTCCGGTGCCTGGTGTCGATGTACGACTTCGACGAGATCACCTGCACTTCCCGCACGCCGGGCACGCGGGCAGCGTTCGCCGAAATATGGTCGAAGGAACTCGGGGTCCCGGTCGTTCCCTGCGACAACGCCGAGCAGGCTGTCCGCGATGCCGACATCGTTGTCGGTGGCACGACGGCCGGCGAAGTCACCTGCAAGTGGGAATGGCTCAAGCCGGGCGTCACGTTCATCAGTCTCGCCAAGCGCGAGATCGACGAGGAAGGCTGGGCCAACATGGACAAGGTCGTGCTCGATGACTTTTCGTTGAATTACCGGATCCCGTGGTTCAAGGAACTGGTCGACAACGGCACCCTGCCGGAATCCGGCGTTTACGGTGAAATGTGGGAAATCGCTTCCGGTGCCAAGCCGGGCCGCAGCTCCGAGGATGAATCCGTCCTGATCCACACGACCGGCCTGGTGTCCCAGGACATCGCCATCGCTCACCTCATTTACTCGCGCGCCCTGGCCAGTGGCAGCGGAATTCGTCTTCCGCGCGCGACGAACGCATCCAGCCCTGATTCCGCCCGTTCATGAACCCGGCCGATATAAAGACGCTTGGCGACCAGCTGTACGACGCGCTTCGTCAACGCCGCCCGATCCCGCCGCCCAGGCAATCGTTTCCGGCGATGACGACGAAGGATGCATACACGGTGTCGATGCATTTCCTGGAGCGTCGCAAGGCGGACGGTGAAGTGCTCGTCGGTCACAAGATCGGGCTGACGAGTCGCGCAGTCCAGGAACAGCTCGGGGTTCGCGAGCCGGACTTCGGCAACCTCACGGACGCGATGCGGTACCCGAACCGCTCCGAGGTCCCCGTCTCTTCGACATTGATCTCGCCGAAGATAGAGGGCGAGATCGCGTTTGTACTCGCGAAACCCTTGTCCGGACCAGGCGTCACCCCGGAGCAGGTGCTCGACGCAACAGACTACATCTGTCCGTGCTTCGAGATCGTCGATTCCCGTGTTCGCGACTGGGACATCCGCATCGCGGACACGGTGTGTGACAACGCATCTTCCGGGCTGTTCGTGCTGGGCGACGGCAGGGCCGACCCCAGGACGCTGGACCTCGAATCGGTGACGCTCGAAGTGCGCTCCGGGTCCGAACTCCTCGCCGAGGGTGTCGGGGCCGCGGCCCTCGGCTCCCCGCTCAACGCCGTCGCATGGCTCGCCAATGCGCTCGCAACCCAGGGCATCGAGTTGGGAGTCGGCGAAATCGTGCTGTCGGGCTCTCTCGTGCCATTTCTGCCGGCGGAGCCCGGCCGGGAGCTGTCCGTGGTGATGCCGGACATCGGCGAAGCCTCGATACACCTCGTTTAGCGACACACCATTCCTGGGGGCAGTTTTTTATGATGATTGACACGGCCATTGTCGGGTCGGGGAATATCGGTACCGACCTGATGATCAAGTTGTTGCGTAGCGAAATCCTTCGACCGACCTGGATGATCGGAATCGAGTCCGACTCGGAGGGTCTTCGGCGGGCCAGGGAGCTCGGCCTGAAGACGACGAGCAAGGGTATCGATGGCTTTCTCGCGCAATCGGCGAAGGAAGACGTCAAGATTGCTTTCGACGCAACCTCTGCATCGGCCCACCTCGAGAACAACCGGAAGTTGCAGGACAACGGCATCTGGGTGATCGACCTGACGCCTGCCGCCATCGGGCCTTACTGCATCCCGGCGATAAACCTCGAATCCTGCCTGCTATCGCCGGGGAAGAACGTCAACATGGTTACCTGTGGCGGCCAGGCGACGATACCCATCGTCGCCGCCGTCTCCGGCGTGCAGCCGGTCGAGTATGCGGAGATCGTCGCGACCATCTCGTCGCGATCGGCGGGCCCGGGCACCCGCAGGAACATCGACGAGTTCACAACCACCACGGCGCGCGGAATCGAGGAGCTCGGCGGCGCAAAACGGGGCAAGGCAATCATCATCCTGAATCCGGCGGAGCCACCACTCATCATGCGCGACACCATTCACTGCATCACGAAGACGGACCCGGACGTGCCGGCAATCGAGCAATCGGTTCGACGAATGGTCGATGTGGTGCAGCAGTACGTGCCGGGTTTCCGCCTGGTCAACGGCCCCGTCTTCGACGGCCGCCGTGTGTCCACCTACCTCGAAGTCGAAGGCCTTGGTGATTTCTTGCCGAACTACTCCGGCAACCTCGACATTATGACGGCGGCGGCGACGCGTACCGGGGAGATCATCGCCGAATCACTGGCCGACGAGCACCGTGGGGTAACGCTATGAACCTCCAGGGCGTTCACGTAACACTTCACGACATGTGCCTGCGCGACGGGATGCACGCAAAGCAGCATCAGATCTCGCTCGACGAGGCCGCCAGGGTCGCACAGGCCCTGGATAAGGCAGGCGTCCCGATGATCGAGGTCTCTCATGGCGACGGCCTCGGCGGATCGTCGGTCAACTATGGATTCTCGGCGAGGTCTGACGAGGAGTACCTGCGTACCGTGCTCGACGTGGTTCAGAACGCCAGGATATCCGCCCTGTTGCTGCCCGGCATCGGCACCAGGGCGCATCTGCAGCGCGCCAGGGAACTGGGTGTCGCGTCGATCCGTGTGGCCACGCACTGTACGGAGGCCGATATCGCCGAGCAGCACATTGCCCTCGGTCGGGAACTCGACATGGATACGGTCGGCTTTCTCATGATGTCGCACATGCTCAGCGCCGGCGAACTGCTCCGTCAGGCGCAGCTGATGGAAAGCTACGGCGCGAACTGCATCTACTGCACTGACTCGGCGGGTTACATGCTGCCGGCGGAAGTTCGGGAGAAGATTTCGACGCTTCGGCAGGGACTTCGGCCGGAGACGGAGCTCGGCTTCCACGGGCACCACAACCTGGCTTTGGGGGTCGCCAACTCCATGGAAGCGATAGGTGCGGGCGCCAACCGGATCGACGGATCGGCCGCAGGTCTTGGCGCCGGCGCCGGCAACACGCCGCTGGAAGTATTGGCCGCGGTGCTCGATCGATGCGGTGCGGTGACCAACATCGATACCTTTGCGCTCGCTGACGTTGCCGAGGACGTCGTTGTACCGCTGATGGATCAACCGATACGCCTCGACCGCAACTCGCTGGTACTGGGGTATGCCGGCGTCTATTCCTCTTTCCTGCTGCACGCACAGCGTGCTGAGCAGAAGTACGGGGTTCCGGCCGAACAGGTCCTGCGCAAGCTGGGTGAAATGCGCACCGTCGGCGGGCAGGAGGACATGATTGAGGACGTAGCCCTCAATCTCATGAACTCCCGCGCCTGAGAAGCTGTTCGCCGGCCTCGGGCCCCGCCGTCAGGAACCGGCGTCGAGCCCGTTGTCACCCGCTCCCTTTCCCGAGAGCATTTCCCGGATTTTCGCTGCGACCGCCTTGAGTGTCGCCACGTAGTCCGGCACCCGCTCCTCGGTGATGTGCATGATGGAGCCGGAGATCGAGATAGCGCAGACAAGCTGATTCTCATGGTCGTAGACCGGAACCGCGACGCAGCGGAGACCCGGGATGATCTCTTCATGATCCAGCGCGTAGCCCTGAGCTCGTATTTGCGCAAGCTCGGTCTCCAGCGCGCTGATGCTCGCAATGCTGTTTTCCGTGTGCTTGCGAAGTTTTGTTCCTTTGTAGAGGCTCTTGACCTCCGGCACCGGCAGGTGTGCCAGCAGCGTCTTGCCGATAGCGGATACGTGCGCGTCGAGCTGACTTCCGACCGCCGAGACGATGTTCATGCTGTGCGTCGACTCGAACTTTGCATGATAGGTGACCTTCGTCCCTTCCAGCCCGCCCATGTGGACCGTGAGCCCGATTCTCTGGGCGAGTCGCGCAAGCGTCTGGTTGGCCGCTCTCTTGATGAAGGCCAGCTCGTTCGCGTGGTTGCTGAGTTTGAACAGGCGATAACCCAGTGAGTAACGCTCTGCGTCCGTCTTGTGGACGTAACCAAGCTCCAGCAGGACCGACAGAAAGCGGAATGTGGTCGAAACCGGCAAGCCGACGCCGGCCGAAGTAGCGGAAACGGTTGCCGGTTCGTGTTGTTGCGCGAGGAACTCGAGAATCCCGAACCCGCGTTCCAGTGAGCTGTTCTTGTATTGTGATTTCGACATCCTGGCCCCTTTCAAATGCCCGTGCCTTCGGTGCCCGCGACGGCATTTATACCGAACGAATGCATCTCATTCTCATATTTGCGGGCATTGCATTTCACCACTTTCCACATATTGAAAAGCATTTTCAAAAAATTTGCAATTGCATGCACATTTGATGACACTCTTTATCCAGTCGGGTGTCACTCGCGCCCATCGCCAAATGGCCCTGACCTGCCTTGCCCGGATACGGACCGGATGTACGTCAAAACGCAGATTGCCGACGGCATCACGAATGATCTTCACGAGGGAACGGTAATGCTGGCACGAAACGCTGACGAATCTGACGAAGTCACCGGACCCACCGGCGACGGTCACACGACGACGGCAGATGCCGCGGTCTCGACGAACCGGCGGAACCAGTTCGTTACTCACGCTGCCTCCATGTACTCGAGAAGCCTGTTGCTTTACTTCCGGAGGCGGGGCCAGTCGCTCGAAGATGCCGAGGACCTCGTTCAGGAAACACTGTTCCGGTTCTGCACCATCAGCGATTTCGATTCGATCAACAACGTCGAGTCTTACCTGTTTTCCACCGCCTACCGCCTGTTGGTCGACAGCTACCGCAAAGACCAGCGAACGCCGGTCAAGCTTGCGGATGCCGTCGATGTTGAACTGCGACACTGCGAGTGGCCGGGTGCGGAGTCCCGGTTGTCAAGCCAGCAGGAATTGATCGGTCTCATGAAGCGGGTCGAACAACTTCCACGTCAGCGACGCCGGACGTTCGTGCTCCGAAAGTTCGAGGAACTGCCGTACAAGAAGATCGCGGATGACATGGGAATCACGGTCGGATCCGTTCGAAAGCACCTCTCTGCGGCGATGCGCGACTGCAAGCAGCACATGCAGGAATTTCACAGCGCTGTTGAATGAGCCGCCATCGCGGTCGGCGCTCTTTGTCCTGCACCACCGCTGATAGCCTATGAGAGTCCTCATCATCGGTGCCGGCCAGGTTGCCGTGCAGGTCGCATCGTCACTTCGAAAGCGCGGATTTGACGGATCGATCACGATCTTCGGGAACGAGGGCCTGTTGCCGTACAAGCGGCCGCCGCTCTCGAAGACCTACATCAAGCAGGCGATTCCGCAGGAACGACTCTACTTCAAGCCATCGTCGTTCTACGACGAGCATGACATCGAGACTCACACCGGCGCCCGGGTCACACACATCGATCGCGCCGCAGGCTGCATCCGTTGTCAGGACGGCGAACGTCACGGCTATGACCGCCTGATCATCTGCACGGGATCGCACCCGATCAACATCCCGGTTCCCGGCAATGATCTGGAAGGCGTTTACTGCCTGCGCGGCCTTCGCGATGCCGACCGGTTGCGGGAAGCGCTCAAGACGCCGGGGCGGGTCTCGGTCATCGGTGGGGGCTATATCGGCCTGGAAGCGGCGGCGTCGGCCCGGCAGCTGGGCCACTGCGTAACCGTGATTGAACGCGAACAGCGACTGCTATCCCGGGTCACCAGCCCGGTGATCAGTGACTATTTTGCGGATTGTCACCGTACACAGGGCGTCGACGTGCTGCTCGGCAATAGCGTCTCAGCCGTTCTCGGTAGCGGGCACACGACAGGCGTTGCGCTCGGCGACGGTGAGTCCGTCGACGCTGACATCGTGCTGGTAGGCATCGGCGTGCACCCAACCGACGAACTGGCCGCGGCGGCTGGGATCCAGTGCGCAAACGGCATACTCGTCAATCCGGATTCCTGCCAGACGTCGGATCCGGGCGTCTACGCGGCAGGTGACTGCGCCCGGCAGGACTTCGGCGACGGCACCACGCTGCGCCTCGAAAGCGTGCACAACGCGCTCGTACAGGCCGACAAGATTGCTGCTCATATCACCGGCTCCGAGCCCCCGCTGTTTGAACCGCCCTGGTTCTGGTCGGACCAGTACGACCGGAAGCTCCAGACCGTGGGCCTGTTCAATGGCCATGACGCGCATGTCGTCCGTGGCAACATGGAAGCAGGGCGCTTCTCCGTCTTTTACTTCGACGATCAGCGACTACTGGCGGTGGATTCCGTGAACGATCCGGCGACGTTCATGCTGGCGAGAAAAGCGCTGCGTTCCGCGACCCGTATCGACAGGCGGGTTCTTTCGGATCCGGACTTTGATATCAGGACGCTCGCGGCAGCCGGTTGATCGCCCTGCCGGCCATTGCCCGCATCTCGAGCCACAGAGCCCGCTCAAGCAACTCCGCTGCCGGCAGGCTACCAGCGACGTATTGCGGTCGGGGCCGGGGCAGGTAGTATGACGGTTGGCTTCATTTGTCTGACCGGTGCCGGCACCGTTGACGGCAAATGACCCCACCAACGACCGCGGGAGCAATCACCGATGATCAATGTCTCCAAGTACCAGCCTGCCCTACTCCTGGCAGGCCGTATCCTTTTGGTTGCCATCTACTTTCTCGGCGGCCTTTCATTGCTCAAGGGCCAGGTGCCCGTGGATTACGCGGCCACGAAGGGCGTGCCGGCGGTGCTCGTCTGGGCAGGGTACGCGATCAAACTGTTTGGCGGTCTCGGCATAATCATCGGGCTGTTCACGCGCCTCTCGGCACTCGGCCTGATCCTATTTACGCTGGGCACGGCGTTCATCTTTCACCCCTACCCGGACTCGGTATTCCTGAAAGAAATCTCGATGATCGGCGGACTGCTGGTGCTGCTGGCCACCGGCCCCGGCTCGATCAGCGTGGATGCGAGGATGGGCAGGAAGTAACCGCTCACCGGCCTGTCGATCGCGAATTGCGTCCGGGGCGGCTCACACGCCGTCTGCGTGAGATAAGAGTCGCCCGGCCAGGCGGCTCCGCGGGTCGGCGCCCGGTCAGAAGCCCATCGACTTGAGCGCACCCGATACCTGCGCGCGAATCGACGGGCTTTTGAGCGGAAACGCGGCCAGGAAGTCGGCTTCGCCGAGCGCATCGTTCCTCTCTCTCACGTTGGCCGCCCAGGTGCGCGCCGCATCTTCGTTCCCGGCCAGCCACTGCGCCACGGCGGCGACCATCGCGATGAGGACGTGCGCACCCGGCGACCGCGCGCCCTGCTCACACCACCGGGTGGCGCCGGCGAAGTCACCCTCGACCATGTGCGTGAAGCCGCGCGCGCTCAGCATGGCGTAATACAGCGGGTCGAGCGGACTCAGGCGCATTGCCATGTCCAGGTCGCGCCGTCCCTCGGCGGCCCGGCACGCGATGGCCTCCGTCCAGGCCCTGGCATAGAGCCCCTGGGCGTAGTTGGGGCTGAGCGAGACGGCGCGTTCGATCCATGCCAGTGCCCTGTCGAGATCGGCCTCCAGCCAGTAGCTGCGACCCATCGTAAAGTTCACGAACGGATCGAGCGGGTCGATATCGACACCGCGTTGCGCGCTCTCCCGGGACAGCTTGATTGCGCCGGCGACGTCGTCCGTCTGGCGCATGAAGGCCTTCTGGAAGTGCACGAACGACAGCCCCGCGTGCGCCCGTGCGAAGGTCGGGTCCGACGCTACCGCCTGGCCGAAGAGCTGCTCGGCCTTCGCGTTGTCACCGCGGTTGAAGTGATAGATGTGTTGCAGGCCGAGGTGATAGGCCGACCAGGCATCGAGGTTTTTCGAATCGGTCAGCCGCGCCGCCGATGCCTCGTGCAGCGGAATCTGGATTTCCAGCGCAGCGAGGATCTTCGACCGGATTTCGGCACGCAGGGCATGCACGTCGTCGACGGTGCCGCTGTACCGCTCCGCCCATACGACGTCGCCGTCGCGGGTATCCGAAAGCTCGGTGTTGACCTCCAGGCGGGCGCCCGTCACCTCCATCGTGCCCGAAAGCGCGTAGCGAACGCCGAGCCGCCGACCGATCTCGCGACTGTCGAGATCCTGCCCCCGGAGACGGAACGACGACCCCCGGGCGATGACGAACAGCCAGCGCAGTCGCGCCAGCTCCGTGATCAGTTCGTGCGGCAGCCCGTCGGCAATGGCCGCGTAACGCCCCGGGTCGCCGATGATGTCGAACGGCAGCACGGCGATGGACGGTTGCGCCGGACTCGTCGGCGCCGCTTCATCGTTGCTGGCCGCTGCGTCGCCCGCCGTCGCCGAGACTTCACGTTCCTCGCGCACGTCCGCCCGAAACCGAAAGCCCTTGCCGTGGACCGTCTTGATGAAACGTTGGGACTGGCCGTCGTCGCCAAGGGCCTTGCGGGCCGACTTGACGCTGCTGGCCAGTGCCGAGTCGGAGACGAACCGGCCGTCCCAGACCTTTTCCAGGATTTCGTCCTTCGACAGCAGGCGCTCGCGATGCTCGATGAGGAAAGCCAGCAGCGCGAACACCCGGGGCTCGATGGCGACGGGACGCCCGCCGTCGAGCAATTCGCCTTTGCCGGTGTCGAGCAGGAAATGTTCAAAGCGGTAAAGCATTTGCAGGAAGAATAGAACACCGGTCGCCCGTCTCCCAGCCCTCCCCATGAAATCTCCATGGATCCGCCAAGCTTCGTGCGGCGGCAGGGCGGAGACTTCCCCTGCCGGCAACAAGCCCGGTCAACGAATATCAAACCACTGACGGCGACAGGAGAATCCCATGCCACTCGTTACGATCGATGTCATCAAGAACGTGTTTACCCCCGAACAGAAAGACGCCCTCATCCGGAAAGTGACCGACGCCATGGTCGAGGTCGAAGGCGAGAACATGCGCCCGGTCACCTGGGTGCGCATCAAGGAATTCGAAGGCGGCGACTGGGCAATCGGCGGCAAGCAGCTGGCTGCAGCCGACGTGCACGCACTGGCAAGAGGCGAAGCCGCCTGAACCCCCGGCCGGTTGCGATGGCTGGCGTCGTCGCAACCTGCCGGCCGTTTGGCGATCTCGTTACCGGACAAATGAGGAGAGTCAAAATGCGAAATCAACTAAGCGGCTTTACGAGCTGGCTGCTGATCGTTGCGGCCAGTGCCAGCATCGCGACAACAGCGGCGCCGGGAAACAAACCCGTCGTGCTCGGCGCAGACTCGGCCACGCTGGAGTGGGGCCCTTGCCCGGCGTTCATGCCCGCGTCCTGCCGGATTGCCGTGCTCAACGGCAACCCGGCCGAGGCCAACTCCGACGTGTTGTTCAAGCTGGCGAGCAAGACCACCGCACCGTCGCACTGGCACAGCTCGGCGGAGCGGATGGTGCTGATCAGCGGTGAAATGCGCGTCGAGTATGAAGGCCGGCCGGCCGCCAGGATCAGGGCCGGCGACTACGCCTATGGGCCGCCGGGCCTGGCCCACGCCGCACACTGCGTCAGCGACGTCGACTGCATGCTGTTCATCGCGTTCGAGAACCCGGTGGACGCATTCGAGACGCCGTAGCCGCAACGAAGCCGGCTCGACCCGGCGGTCGAGCGGACCGTGTGAAGCGGATGGCCCCGACGTGGCCATCCGCTCCTGCCGGCCGTGTTTCAGCCGGCCGGGACCGGCCGGCTCAGGCGGAGGCCGGCCAGGCGAACTCGGGACGAAGCCCCTCGTACACGGGACGGCCGTCTTTCGGTTTCGGCTTGCCCGCCGATGCGTCGAAGAACGCGTGGTACGTCGCAGGCAGGGCCTTCGCGTCGTACCCCATGAGGTTCGGCACGATGGCACGGATGCGTCGCTGCTTGTCGTCCAGCATGATCGGTGATCCGCACGTCGCGCACATACAGAGTTCCAGCGGGCCGTTCGGATTCTGATCATTGAACGGCTGGCGTTTCAACTTGTCGGCCTTGTCGACCTTCAGGTCGCCGTACTTGAAGAAAACGACGTGCGTCGTGTCCTGCCCGGTCACGCGTTTGCAGACGGAACAATGGCAGGTGTGGTTGTCGACGGGATCCTTGTCGGCGTGGGTGTGAACGTGTTCGCACCCTCCGGCGTACTTGTGCGGCATGGCAAATACCTCCTCTCGATGAGGGTTGTTGGCATTGCTCATTCAGGGTCGTGAGTGCTGGCCCCTGAGCCGTCCGATTATAGCGGACGGCTGAAACGTTGCCTCTCATTGCCGGGTCCAGAAGCACCGGGAATAGTCCCGAGAGAGCCAGCCGGAGGCCTTACCAGGCCCACGCGGCTTGCGCCGCGACTTCGCCGGCCGCCGGCGGACACCCTGTTTGCGACGAATTCCGTGCCTGAGTCATCCACAGGATGTACGCGACGATGCTTTTCCTGGGTTCGCGATGGGGAACCATGATGAAGCTGACAAACCGCATCGGGATCTGTGCACTCCTGGTTTCGTGGATGAACACCGGGTTTTCGACGGAAAGCGAACCGCCTTCCACGCCCGTCGTAGAACGTCTTGCCGCTTACATGCAACAAGCGGCGGACGAGGGTTTTACCGGCGGGGTGATCGTCTCGCGCGGTGACGACCTGCTGTTGCGTGCCGCCTTCGGCGAGCGTGTTCCCGGGACCGGCGAGCCCGTGCAGCTCGACACGATCTCGACGGTCGGCTCGATCACGAAGCAATTCACCGCGGCTGCCGTGATGCTGCTGCAACAACAGGGAAAGTTGTCGGTCGACGATACACTGGCCGACTGGTTCGACGACGTCCCGGCCGACAAGGCCGGCATCACGATTCATGAGTTGCTCAGCCACCAGGCGGGGTTCGCACCCGCGATCGGCCCGGACGACGAGCGCATCGGCAGGGACGCGTTCCTCGCGCAGGCTTTTGCGTCCGACCTGCTGTTCGCGCCGGGTGACGGTTATGAGTACTCGAACGTCGGCTACAGCGTCGCCGCCGCGATTGTCGAGCTGGCCTCGGACTCCGGCTACGAGTCGTTCCTGAAAAAGTACTTCTTCGGCCCGCTCGGCATGCACGACACCGGCTACCATCTCACGGGCGACGTCCGCGGCCGGATTGCGCACGGCCGCAAGGACGACGGCAGCGACTGGGGCAGCGTCTACGAGAACTTCATTGCCGACGGCGGGCCCGGCTGGCACCTCGTTGGCAACGGCGGCATCCATTCGACGCTCGACGATATGCTGCGCTGGCATCGGGGCCTGCAGGACGGTCAGATTCTGGACGAGGACTCGACGGACCGCCTGTACGGCAGGTATGCCGACGAGGGCGGCGGCACGTTCTACGGCTACGGCTGGTCGATCGAGGAAACGCCGTGGGGCGCGACGCTGATCACGCACAACGGCGGCAACCCGTACTACTTCGCCGATTTCCTGCGCTTTCCCGACGACGATATCGCGATCTACCTGTGGACGACGAGCCGCGAAAGGCGGCTGAAGGACATCGGACGCCCGCTGGCAAGCATCGTCTACGGCGGCGCGGCACCGTCGATCGAACCGCCGCCTCCGGAACTCGTCCGGGTCGGGTCCGCGCCGGTCGCCCCGGCGGGTTCCGCCGCGGCCAAGTGGCAGCTGCCGGCGACGCCGGTCAGCGAGATTGCCGCGCAGATGCTGAACGTCATCGACGACGACGCACGTCTTGTCTGGATCGAGAGGACCATCCATCCGGCATTGCTCGAAAAGCACGGAGCCCAGGCCATCGCCGAACTCGCGGAACGGGTGAGACAGGATCTCGGCGACTACCGGCTGCTCGGCATCCGGCCGTTCCCCGACAACCGCGTCGATATCGAGTTCGACACGGTGCAGGGTGTCATGGCCGTCGAGCTCGGACTCGATGCCGACGGCGATGAACTGAAGGTGCGCGGCATCGGTGTTCGGGTCGGTGAGTAGCTGCTCGTCACGCGTTCGCGCGCCCGACAAGATTGATCGAAACAGCCTCAGGGCTATTTCGACCCCTGCGGGGCGCCCTGCGGGCGTCCAGATTGCTGACGCAATCTGTCGAACAAAGCTCGATCTTGATGCGACACACCAGTACAAACAAATAGAGCCCCGCGAGGGGGCTCTATTTGTTTGAATGGCGCGCCCGACAAGATTCGAACTTGTGACCCCTGCCTTCGGAGGGCAGTACTCTATCCAGCTGAGCTACGGGCGCTTTGATTGGTCGTGCTGGGTGATACTACCTGTTCTGTCACCGGCCGCGCTTCGCCTTGCCGCGTACCGCGGCAACCGTTGCTCACCCAGCTGAGCTACGGGCGCGTGGGGCGGCTATTCTACAGTCCATGTCGCGGAATCGGAACTCCTTCGGAACCGGCCTGGCAGCGGGCGACCGGGCCGCCTACTCCTCCCGGGGCTCCAGTAAGCGCTTGATTTCCGGGAGTGCGTGTTCGAGGCTCTGCTCGCCGATCTCGATGGCCTCCGCGGCTTTGCCGAACTCGAGCAGCCCGATGTCGCGAAGCCTGGGCGAGATAACGACGTCGGCCGGGTCGCCGGCGAGGCGGCTGCGCGTGATCCGGTCCTGGAAGATGTTGATGGAACTCGACACCACGCTGAACAGGCCCGGCGGCGGCTCTTCCTTGTCCTCCGAGTCGAACAGCGAACTGGAGACCTCCCTCGCCTGTTGCTTCAGGTAACGCAGCAGCCCTTCCTCTTCCTCGGCGCTCACGACCTCCCGCTGCTTGAGTGCCTTGCCGACGATGTCGGAGTTCAGGTTGACCGCGATGACGATCTCGGCGCCGAGCGCACGGCAGGCCGACACCGGGACCGGGTTGACCAGGCCGCCGTCGACCAGCCACCGGTCGTCCTCACGCACCGGCGAAAACAGGCCCGGCAGCGACATCGACGCCCGCACCCACCGCGCGGCGTTGCCGCTCCTTGACCAGACCTCCTGGCCGGTGCTGAGGCAGGTCGCGACGGCAATGCAGGGTTTCGGCAGGTCCTCGATGTCCGTGTCCTCATCCACGACGTAGTCGTGAATGAACTTGTCGAGCCGCCCGACGTTGACGAACCCGGATTGCGAGAACTTGATGTCGAAGAACCGGTAGACGTCGGCACGGCTGGACGCGAGCACCCACTTCTTCAGTTTCTCGAGATTGCCGGCGAGCCAGGACACACCCACCATGGCGCCCACCGACGTGCCGCAGACGACGTCCGGCTCGATGCCCTCGGCGCGCAGCGCATCGATGATGCCGATGTGCGACCAGCCGCGGGAGGCGCCGGATCCGAGCGCGAGACCGATTTTGGGTGACTTCGCCATGACCGGCCCAGTGTGCCCCGAACCCGGCCCCGCGTCCAAGCGCCGCGCGGGATGTGTCTCCCGTCTCGCCGATCCCCTACAATGACCCGATGAGCCTGCTCGGCAACATCGTGTTCTTCGTCTTCGGCGGCTTCGTGATCTTCCTGGGCTATATCCTGGGCGGGATCCTGCTGTGCCTCACGATCATCGGCATCCCGTTCGGCATCCAGTGCTTCAAGCTCGCGGGCGGCGTGCTGGCGCCCTTCGGGCGCGAAGTCGTGGAAACCGACCCGCCGGGCGGTGCCCTGTCGATCATCCTCAACATTCTCTGGATCATCCTGCCCGGGCTCGAGCTCGCCATCATGCACCTGCTGCTCGCGGTCTTCTTCGCGCTCACGATCGTCGGGATTCCGATCGCGGCCCAGCACATCAAGTTGCTGCCGCTGGCCCTGCTGCCGTTCGGCCGGCGCGTCCGCGACATCGACTCGGGTCGCACCTACCCCTGAGCCCCGGGGCGGTTACTCGATCAGGTCGTCCCGCGCCACGGCCCGCACGATGGCTTCGGCCTCGTCGACGAACAACGTGTAATCCATGCCGAACTCCATGTCCTGCTCCATCGTGAACTCCGTCTCGATGGCCCAGACGCGCTGCTCGCTCGCCACCGAGTACACGGCGGCGGAAAGCTCGAGCTCGTCGGTGAACTGGATGTACGTCGGCTCGACGTACTCGGTCAGCTCCACCTCGAACACGTTGTACCAGTAGGTCGGCCAGTAGTTGTAGGTCGCCTCGGGGTTCGCGTCCCGGATCTTGGCGCGCGATTCGTAATCGACGAGCTGCATGACGAGCACGGCATCGGCGCCCGCCCGCCCCACGCGGTCGACGACGGCGTCGCGGTTAAGCACCGTGCGCGTATCGGTCATCGAGGTCATCGCAACCGCTTCCACGCCGCGTTCCTCCAGCGCCTTGATGATTTCCTTCTCGAGAAAGCGGCGGTAGTCGAAGTCCGCGAACAGGGCGGCGACGAGGATTCGCTCGTAGGGCGCATCACCGGCCGACACGGCCTGGGTACGTGTCACGTCCGGGGAACTTGCGCACGCGGCCAGGAGAACGAGCGAAAACAGCAGTTTCAGGCGATTTGGCACGTTGGGCACCGAAGGCTTGTGGGGCGGCCATTCTAGCGGTTTCGGCGCCGCCGAAACCCGTTTTTTTCTTAAGAATCCGGCATTTCTGCCGATAGAATGCCTGTATCCCGGCGCCGCAGCGGCGACCGGGCGGCCCGCCTTTGCCGGAGGTACGCAGACCGGAGCTCGTCACGATGGCAGCGGAACCCTCACATCCAGGATCGAAGCGCGTGCTGGTGGTCGAGGACAACGAGCACCTGGCGTTCATGTTGCGTTTCGTCCTCGAGCGCAGCGGCTATGACGTCATCTGGGCGCCGAACGGCCGCGACGCCGAAAAAGCCATCGCGAACATCGAGCCGGTATCCGCGGTTCTGCTCGACCTGATGCTGCCCTACGTGTCGGGCTACGATCTCATTCAGGTCATCCGCGACGACCCGCTGTGGCGCTACGTGCCCGTCATCGTCCTGTCCGGCAAGGTCATGGAGGAGGACATCGTCAAGGCGCTGGACCTCGGCGCAAACGACTACGTCACGAAGCCGTTTCGTCCGGAGGAGCTGCTGGCGCGCATACGCCGGTTCGTCATTGACAGCGAACGCCCGCAGCGACCCCGATGAACCGCGGCCACACCTCCCGTTGCGTTTTCCTGGTCGCGCTGATCGTGTTCGCGGGCGCCGGCATCGCGTCGGCCGACACCGCGGACCCGGCTCAGGACTACGCCGCCGGTCGCGCGCTGCTCGACGCCGGCTCGCTGGACGAAGCCCTGCCCGTGTTCGACGACCTTGCCCGCCGATTCCCCGACAACGCCGATTACCGGCTCGCACGCGGCATCACGCTGGCGCGCCTCGGGCGTGACGCGGAGGCCATCGCCGAACTCGACAGCGCCATCGAACTCGCTCCGGACTACGAGGACGCGTGGCAATGGCGGCACCGCGTGCTTGCCCGCAGCGACGACGCAACCGCCCTGCTGCGGCACGAGACGCTCTCCGCGGACGCGGCGGAGCGCTTCCCCGCGTCGACGTGGTGGCTGCCGCCGCCGGTGCACGTCGAGCCGCTGCTGACATCACTGCTCGTCGGGCTGGGGTACGACACGCTCAGCAACGATGCGCCGTCATGGAACCAGCAGTTCGTCGAACTCACCCGCGAGCGGCGCGGCGCATGGCGCGCGACGGCCCGCGCGGCGCGCGACGAGCGCTTCGACCAGTCCGACACCACGATCGGCCTCGGTGGTGACGTCACCGTGCTCGAGCACTGGACGATCGGTGGCGCCGTCTCGTTCGCGGACGATCCGGCGTTCCAGCCGGAAACGGCTTTCGCGCTTCACGCCGGCCGGCCGTTCGGCGACGGCTGGGTCGTCGACCTCGGCTTCCGGCAACGCGATTACCCCACGACGCGCATGACCGGCTGGACCGCCCGCCTCGAACGCTACTACGGCGACTGGCGTTTCGCGTGGCAGACCGGCCTGAGCCGGCTCGACGACTCGTCGTACGAAGGCGCGAACAGCCTGACGGCGGACTGGTACTACGGCAACGGCGCGAACGTCGGGGCCACCATCAACGCGGGGACCGAGGCGGAGGCCATCGCACCGGGCAGCATCCTGGAGACCGACGTGAGCGGCATCTCGCTGCACGGCCGCCAGCCGCTGTCCGACCGCTTCGCGCTGCACTGGTGGCTCGGCGTGCAGGAGCAGGGCGACTACTACCGGAGGCGCTACGTTGGACTGGCTGTATCGCTACGACTTTGACACGCTGACGCTGATCGCGGTGTGGTGTCTCGCCGGCGTGCTCGTAACGACCGTCGTGCTGTTCTTCTATGCGATCGGCCTGCGCACGGCCACCGTCGTACGCAATCGCCGCCGGAACGCCTTCGTGACCCGCTGGCGCGAAGTCTTCGCGACCGCCGTCATCAACCGGGATGCCGCGGCCGCGCTGCCGCTGCCGGTCGTCCGCCGGTACGACGAAACGGACCTGCTGGAAGAGTGGAACCGGGTGCGCAGCCTCGTCGACGGCAAGGCCGTCGACAACCTGATTGCACTGGCGCGCCGTACCGACATTCGCACCATCGCCATGCGGAAATTCCATCACGGCCGATTGTCGTCGCGCATCCTCGCAGTACACACGCTGGGGCACCTGCGCGACGCCGGCTTCCAGGACGAATTCCTCGAACTGGTCGACCATCCGCACACCGCGCTGTCGATCACGGCGGCGGAGGCGCTGGTCGAAATCGATCCGGCGTTCGCCGGCAGCACCGTCGTGCCGATGCTGGCCCGGCGGCGCGACTGGCCGCGCGACCGCGTCTCGGTGCTGCTGCGGCGAGCCGGCAGCGAGCGCATCAGCGAGCCGGTCTACCGCGCGATACGCACCGCCGACGATGCCGACAAGGCCTACCTGCTGCAGTTCACCCGCCTCGTGGAGCCCGAGGTGCTCGACGCGCTGATCAGCGACCTGCTGCGCGAGAACAACGACCCGGCCGTGCTGAACGCCGCGCTGAAACTCGTCAACGGCTTCAGCGGCGTGCCGCGCATCGCGTCCCTGCTGCGGCACAAGGTGTGGTTCGTGCGCATGCAGGCCGCAAAGGTCCTGGGCCGCGTCGGGCAGCAGGAGCACCTGTCGCTGCTGCTCGAGCTCGTCTCCGACCCCGAATGGTGGGTGCGCTACCGCGCCGCCCAGGCCATCGCGTCGCTGCCGTTCCTGGGCCCGAACCGCCTGCGCCAGATCCAGGCCGAGCAGACCGACCCGTACGCCTCCGATATCCTGCGGCACGCCTATGCCGAGGTGGGCATCGCATGACGCTGCAGGATTTCGTCCTCGCCGGCCAGTGGGTGTTCCTGGCCTACTTCGTCGGCATCAACACCGGCTACCTGCTGCAGAACGTCATCGCCGCGCACGGCATCCGGCGCTACCTGCAGACCGCGGACCAGCACGAGGCGGAAAGCGTCTTCTCCGCGCTCGACATCCCGATCAGCATCGTCGTCCCGGCCTACAACGAGTCGGTGTCGATCATCTCGTCGGTCAAGGCCATGCTGCAGCTCGAGTATCCGCAGTTCGAACTCGTCGTAGTCAACGACGGCTCGACCGACGACACGCTCGAGCGCCTGATCGACGGCTTCGGCCTGCAGCCGTTCCCCGAGGCCTACCGCGCGCGCGTGCCGTGTAAGCCGGTGGTGGGCATGTACCGTTCGACACGAATCCCGAACCTGCGCGTGGTGGACAAGGTCAACGGCGGCAGCAAGGCGGACGCCTCGAACGCCGGCATCAACGCCTGCCGCTACCCGCTGGTCTGCGTCGTCGACGCGGATTCGATCATGCAGCCGGACAGCCTCCGGCGCATCGTGCGCCCGTTCCTCGAGGACGCCACCACCGTTGCCGTCGGTGGCACCGTGCGCATCTCGAACGGCTGCGTGGTGCGCCGCGGCTTTTTGGAGAAAGTCGCACTGCCGACGAACTTTCTCGCGCTGGTGCAGGTCGTCGAGTACCTGCGCGCATTCCTGTTCGGCCGCATGAGCTGGTCGTCGATGAACGGCCTCCTGATCATCTCCGGCGCCTTCGGCCTGTTTCACAAGGAAACGCTGATCGAAGTCGGCGGCTACAACCCGGAGGCGGTCGGCGAGGACATGGAACTCGTCCTGCGCCTGCACCGCAAGATGAAGGAGAAGCGAAGACCGTACCGCATCGCCTTCGTCCCCGACCCGGTGTGCTGGACAGACGCGCCCGAAAACCTGCGTGACCTTCGCGGCCAGCGCATCCGCTGGCAACACGGGCTCGGCCAGGCTCTCGCGCTGAACCGCTCGCTGATCACGAACCCGCGCGGCGGCGCGGTGACCTGGATCGCGATCCCGTTCTACATCGTCTTCGAGCTGTTCGGACCGATCCTCGAAGTCGCGGGATACGTGTTCATTCTCGTCTGCGCGCTCATGGGCTGGCTCGCGTGGCCCGAGGCCATGATCTTCTTCGCGCTGGCCGTCGGCCTCGGCATGCTGCTGTCGACGAGCGCGATCATGCTCGAGGAAATGTCCTTCCACATGTACCCGCGCTTCGGCCAGTTGCTGGCACTGTACGGCGTCGCGATCATCGAGAACTTCGGCTATCGCCAGCTCACGTCGATCTGGCGCCTGCGCGGCCTGTTCCGCTGGCTCCTGGGCCGGAAGCACAAGTGGCAGACGATCACCCGCAGCCAGAACCTCGCCGGCGGAACGACCAGCGTGATGATGCCCACCCCGGCATCGACGAAGCCCTCCCCGGCGGACGATTCATCCGGGGAGCGCGCGGCAACTTCCCGGAAGAGCGAAGGCTGACGAGCCCCCCCGAGGAAGCACTTCGGGTACGCCACGCGAGGTGACGCAAGGAGACGCGCCTAGTCCTGCGCTTGCGCCGCGTGCTCCGGGTCCGGCAGGCGCGCGACCTCGGCGCTGAATCGCGAGCGCAGGTACCCGGCGTTCTCCGTCGGCGAGCGCAGGTCCTCGTCCGGCAGGCCGGCGACGTGCGCCAGGGCCGCGACGCGCCCCTGGCCGAGGTACAGCGTGTCCGGCTCGGTCGCGGCGATCGGGTCGTCGAACGCGTCGGTCGCGCGGATCACGCGGAAGCCCGCGCGCCGCAGTCCGTCGACCGCGTCATCGATGAACAACGCGGCCAGGTCGTTCTCGTGCAGCAGCAGCACGTGCTTCGGCGACCGGCCCAGCGCCTCCTGCGCCAGCGCATCGTAGTACTCGGCACTGGTCACGAAGACGTCGACGTACAGGTCCCGCAATGCATCCATGTCGACGTCGACGCCGCTCGACTGCGCCTCGCTGACGAGATTCACGAGAAACCAGTCCCAGGTGCCGACGGTGACGTAGCCGTTTCGCAGGCCGCGTTCGGCGAGTGCGGCGCGCAAGCGGTCACGCTTCACGACGTCGCGGCCCTCGTCGAGATAGGGAAAGCGGTAGTAGGGTTGCACGTTGTCGAACGCCGCAAGCCGGGCGATGGCCCGGTCGAGGTCGGCGATGTAGTCATCGGCCTCCTGCTCGTGCAGCCACAGGTGCGAGTGCGAATGGTTCGCGAGCGTGTGGCCCGCGTCAGCGTAGGCCCGGATGCGCGCATCGCCCGCCGCGCCGGCCCGGTCGACGTTGCCGGTGGTGACGAAAAACATCGCCTCGTCCACGCCGGCCGCGGCCAGCGCATCGATCAGCCGGCGGGTGCGCTCCTCGCCGTCGAACAACGGCCCGTCGGACAGCGTCGCGTCGTCGATCGTGATCGCGATCTCGCGGACCGGCGGCCGGTCCCCGGGCGCGCTGCACGCCCCGAGGAGCACTGCCACGCCGAGCGCGGCGAGCCGGATCACGGCACGACGTTCAGTCGGCAAGCGGTTGCTCATACGCGCCGACCGTCGCCCAGGCGACCCGCTGCAGGTAGCCGGCAACGCCCTCCGGCAGATCGGCGAGATAGGGGTTCCCTTCCGGCGAGACGCCATGCAGCAACGCGTAGAACGTGCACGCGGCGAGGTACGTGCCGGCCGGCGTCGGGTGCTTGTCGTCGCCGGTGATCAACGGCAGGTCCGGGCGCTCGGCGCGCACCGTGGCGAACGCGAGGCCGACCGGCGCCACCCGTGCGCCGAGTTCCCGGCCGATCGACGTGTAGGCCGCGGCCAGCGGTTCCGTCATCTCCGGCCGGCTCGTGTACGCCCAGGTCATGAAGAACACCGGCTCCGCGCCGCGAAGGCGGATGCGCTCGGCATAGCGCCGCGCCGCGTCGCGGAACGCCGGCGCGGACGCATCCTCGATCGGACCGCGGCTGTAGCCCTGCAGCACCACGACGTCCCAGGACTGTTCCCGCAGCAGCGTCCCCAGCGCCCCATCATGCTCCGGCAGGTAACCGCCCGAGATCGTCTGGCTACGGACGCGCCGGGAACCGTCGTCTGCCGTCGCCCGGACCAGTTCGCGGTAATGATGGTGCAGGCCGTTGTTGTAGTACGTGAAACTGTTGCCGACGAACAGCGCGTCGCGCGGCCCCGGCAGGTCTGCCGCGCCGGCGAGCCCGCCGAGCAGCAACCCGAGGGCCAGCAGGCTCGATCGCAGGTAGTGACATCGCATCGGCGGATTGTACGATGGGGTCCCCGCCACCGCACTTCGGATTCCGGGAAGCCTGATGAAACGACTTGTCTCCGCCGCGCTGCTTGCCGCCGCGCTGACCTTCAGCGACGCCCCCGGCGCCGAGCCGCCGTTCACGGGCAGCTATTTCGCCGTGATCGTCGAGGACATCGACGCCGCCACGCGGTGGTACGAGCAGCACCTGGGCGTCACGGAACGCACCCGGCTCACCGAGCCGGGCCGCTACGAGATCGTGAACCTGGCCCGGCCGGGACTGTTCGTGGAACTGCTGGCGCTGGCCGACGCCACCGCGCCTCCCGACGGCCGGGTGCGTGGCCCGTTCAAGCTCGGCGCGCTGGTCACGGACCTCGACGCCCTGGTTGCCGCGCTGCCCGACGGCACGGAAGTGCCGCGCATCGTGGACGACGCGAACAACGGGCTGCGGCTGGTGCAGTTGCGCGATCCGGACGGCAACGTCGTCCAGCTCATGCAATTGCGTGACGAAAATTAGTCGGAGTTTCCCCGGACCGTTCCATTCGAACCCCGCTCGGGCTACCCTTTCCGCATGACTTATTGCCTCGCCGCCTGCGTCGACGCCGGCCTCGTGTTCCTGTCGGACTCCCGGACCAACGCCGGCATCGACCAGCTCGGGGTGCACAGCAAGATGCATCCCTTCAGCGACCTCGACGGCCGCTTCTTCACGCTGCTGAGCGCCGGCAATCTCGCCACGACGCAGGCCGTGGTGGCGAAACTCCGCCGCGATATTCGTGAGAACGCGGACGTGAACCTCGCGAACGTGCAGCGCATGCGCGACGCGGCCGACTACGTCGGCGCCGTGAACCGCGCGATGGTGGAGAAGTACGGCAAGGACGACGCCGACGAGACCTTCACGCCCACCGCCGATTTCATCTTCGGCGGCCAGATCGGCGACGATCCGCACGCACTGTTCCAGGTCTATCCACAGGGCAACTACTTCTCGCCGACGTCGCTCGTGCCCTTTCTGCAGATCGGTGAGAAAAAATACGGCAAGCCGATTCTCGATCGCATCGTCCAGATGCGCTCGAAACTGGAGACGGTGGCGTTGTGCGGCCTCGTGTCGATGGACTCGACGATGCGCAGCAACGCGAGCGTCGGGCCGCCGATCGAGGTGATGCTGTACCGCGCGTCGAGCAACGCGCCCCCTGTGCACATCGTGTACGACGAGGATCACCCGTACCTGCGGACGATCCGCGAATCCTGGGCGGTCAATCTGCGCCGCGCATTCGACGAACTCCCGCCGCTGTCGTTCCCGGAAGCGAACGTGCGGGTCGTGGACCGCGGCTAGCCTTCGGTCGTGGCCCGCGCGACCGCGCGGTGCACGAACTCGATTTTCTCCGCCACCGGCGCGGTCAGCACGAACGGGTAGGCGTCGGGCAGCCCGAGCGCGCGCATGATCTCGTTCAGCGCCAGGACGAGCTCGACGAAGCGGTCGTACCAGTTGCCTTTCCGCGACACCTTGAGCACACCGGAGTCGATCGCAACCTCGAGCACCGAGCGGATGTGCAGGTAGTGCGCCCAGCACTCCGCCCAGTCCTCCGACGGGTGTGCCGTCGCGTACGCCGAGATGTAGCGGGCGTTCCAGCCGGGCAGCGGACCGTTCGCGTAGTAATGCCGCAGCGCCGTGTCGTAGTCGGCCGATTCGTCGCCGAACAGCGATCGTGCCTCGTCGCGGTTCGCGTCGTCGACCACGAAGTGAAAGTAGTGGTGGCCGGACTCGTGACGCAGGTGCCCGAGCAGCGTGCGCCAGGGCTCGTTCATCGCCTGGCGCATTTCCTCGCGGAACACTTCGTCGGCTTCCGCGGCGTTGATCGTGATCACGCCGTAGGCGTGGCCCGTGTACACGTGTTGCTCGCTGACGTGCGGGTTCGTGCGCCGGTCCTCCTTGAACTCGAAGCGCAGCTGCTGCGGGTCGACCGGCAGCTCCAGCTTCAGCAGGTCGTACACGAGCCGGTGCTTCGCCTGTTCCAGCTTGCGCCAGCGCTCGTGGTTCTCGGGATTCCCGAGCGACGGAATGACGCGGCTCATCGAGCAGGACAGGCACAGGTCCCCGGTGGAACCCGGCGACGTCAGCCAGTTGCAGCGGATCGCCGACTCACGGTTCGCGCAGAACGCGAGACCCGCACCCGGCTCTCGCTCGGCCCGCACGGTGAGCTTGCTGCTGTCGAAGCCGAGCCGGCGGCCGCAGTTCACGCAGGTATGGCTGTTGAAATACACCGCCTGTCCGCAGCGGCACTGCATGCCCTTCATCGCGAAGCCGTCCTCAGGCCGGTGGGAACCAGGTGTCGACCACGACCTGGTGCACGCCGGCCAGCTCGACCTGCAACGCGTCCATCAGTTGCGACACCTCGGCCCCGGCCAGCTCGGCCGGCATCGGGGACGGCAGGGAGGCGAGCACCGCGTCGAGGGACGCCCGCACCGCGTCGCCGTGCGGCAATGCCGTCGCGTTGATCCGGGCTCGCTCGATGCAGGCGTCGATGGCGCGCGGGAAGGCGGCGTCGTTGACAAGGTAGTCGATGACGGCCATGCCCTCGACTTCCGGCTGGTAGTACTGACGGTACATCTGGAAGCCGCTGACCGACTTCAGCACGTTCGTCCACAGCGTGGACCCGTAGCGCATGACCAGCGCCTCGTTCTGCTGCAGGTAGGCGGCGGCGACGTCGATGATGCGGCTCGTCATGTCGGCGCGCTCGATGTTCTGGCCCAGCGACAGGAAATGAAACGGGCTCGCATGACTCATCGTGCCGATCAGGATGCCGTTGATCTGCTGGCAGCGGCCGATGCAGTCCGACAGGATCTCGAAGCGGTTCCGGCCCTGCGACGCGGACGACAGGTGCGTCTTGGCGTACTGGTGCAGCTCGTTCGCGTTCTCCCAGGCCTCCTGCGGCAGCAGGTCGCGCGAGTTGCGGATGTTGTCGCGTGCCATGCGGATGCTGTGCGCGAGCGAACTCGAGCTCAGCGGATCCGCGAGCAGGAAATTGAGGATCGTGCGCTCGCGTGCGCCCGCCGACGCGGCCTCGACGTAGTCGTCGGCGCCGAAGATGGCCACGAGGTCCTGCCATTCGACGCCGACCTCCTCGGGCAGGTCGAGCAGGAGCTGGGAGTACTGCTGGACGATGCGCGCCGTGTTCTCGGCGCGCTCGATGTAGCGCCCGAGCCAGTACACGCGTTCCGCCGCGCGCGACAGCATCAGTGGTCACCCTCCACGATCCACGTGTCCTTGCTGCCGCCGCCCTGCGACGAGTTCACGACGAGGGAGCCCTTGCGCATCGCGACCCGCGTCAGGCCGCCGGCCGTCACGGTGATGCGGTCGCCCTGCAGGATGAACGGCCTGAGGTCGAGGTGGCGCGGCTCCAGCCGGTTGCCGCACAGCGTCGGCGCGGTCGACAGCGACAGCGTGGGCTGCGCGATGTAGTTGCGCGGGTCGGCCTTCAGCAGGTCGCGGAACTTGCGGTGCTCGCGGCGCGATGCGTGCGGCCCGACCAGCATGCCGTAGCCGCCGGACTCGTTCGCCGGCTTGACCACGAGGTCCGCGATGTTCTCGATGACGTGGTCCAGGTGCTTGGGATCCGAGCAACGCCAGGTCGGCACGTTCGGGATGATCGGGTCCTCGCCCATGTAGTACTCGATGATGTCCGGTACGTAGGAGTAGACGACCTTGTCGTCCGCGACGCCGGAGCCGGGTGCATTGGCAAGTGCGACATTGCCGGCGCGCCAGGCGCGCATGATGCCCGGCACGCCCAGCATCGAGTCCGGACGGAAGGCTTCGGGGTCGATGAACGTGTCGTCGATGCGCCGGTAGATCGTGTCGACGCGCGTCAGCCCGTCGATCGTGCGCATGTACACGCAGTCGTCATCCCCGACCGTGAGGTCGCTGCCCTCGACCAGCTCCGCGCCCATGGTGCGCGCGAGGTAGCTGTGCTCGAAGTACGCCGAGTTGAACACGCCCGGCGTCAACACGACGATCTCGGGCTTCGCGTTCGGGCTGTCCGGCGCGATCGAGCGCAGCATGGCCGACAGCGCCGACGGGTACTCGCCGACCGGGCGAATCCGGTAGTTCCGGAACATCGACGGGAACGCCCGCTTGATGACGTTGCGGTTCTCCAGCATGTAGGACACGCCGGACGGCACGCGCAGGTTGTCCTCCAGCACGTAGATCGTGCCGTCGCCGTCGCGCACGAGGTCGGAGCCGCAGATGTGCGCCCAGACGCCGTGTTTCGGCCGGATGCCGCGGCAGGCCTCGAGGTAGTTCCGCGAACTGTCGATCAGCTCGGCCGGGACGACCTTGTCGCGCAGGATGCGCCGGTCGTTGTACAGGTCGTCGATGAACAGGTTCAGCGCCATGACGCGCTGGATGAGGCCGCGCTCGACGCGGTCCCATTCGCTGCCGGTCATGATGCGCGGGATCAGGTCCAGCGGCCACGCACGATCGATATTGTCGCCTTCCGAGTAGATCGTGAAGCTGATGCCCATGTCCATGATCGTGCTGTCGACCGCGTGCTGGCGGTCGACGACGTCGTCGGGCGTGAGGCCGGCCAGGAAGTCGGCGATCAGCCGCGCGTGCGGGCGCGGCTCACCGTCTCGTGCAACGAGCTCGTCGTAGAAATCCGCGCAGTCGTATTGCCCGAAGCCTGATGCCATGTAGCCGAGAGTACCCTCCTTCAGAGCCGGATGGGCAGATCCCGCACCCGCGTGCCGGTTGCCGCATACACCGCATTGCCGATCGCCGGCGGCACCGCGATCAGCGGCGGCTCGCCGAGGCCGGTCGGGAACTCGGTGCTCTCCATGAACCGGAGGTCGAGTTCCGGCACGTCCTGCATGCGGAGCGGCGTGTAGGTGTCGAGGTTCGTGTCGCGCACGTGACCGTTCTCGAACGCCGTGCCCTCGTGCAGCGCCAGGCTCAGGCCCCAGAGCGTCGCGCCCTCGGCCTGCGCCATCGCGCCGTCCGGGTCGACGACGGTGCCGCAGTCGATCGACTGCCAGATCTTCTTCACAGTGATCGCCTTCGACGCGGGGTCGACGGCGACATGCGCGACGCAGGCCGTCCAGGTCGGCATGCCGCGCTCCTGGCCGTGGCTCACCGCGACGCCCATACCCTCGTTCGCCGGCAGCTCGCGGCCCCAGTCGGACCGCTTCGCCACGTCCTCGAGCACGGCCGCCAGCCGCTTTGCACCGCCCACGGCCTTCGGCGGTCCGCCGGCGTTCTTGCCGGCACCGTCGAGGCGCGCGAGCCGGAATGCGACCGGGTCCTCACCGAGGATCTCGGCGACCTCGTCGTTGAAGCTCTCGACGCTCCATCCGATCCAGCCGGGTCCAACCGCCCGCAGCCAGCCGGGCAGGAACGTGCTCTGTGCCAGCGTATTGTTGACCGCACGAACACGATGCGTTGGCAACGTGTACCAGTGGTCCGCGCCGCTGATCGAGAACGTGTCGAACTTGCCGTTGCCGTCGACGCCGTCCGCGAGGAAGCCCGGCGCCATCGCGAGCGTGGGCCAGCCCGCCGCGGCCGCGTGCTCGATGCCGGTCAGTTTTCCGTCGGCGTCGAACGACGCGTCGAGCCGGGCCACGGTGGCCGAGCGCACGCAGTCGAAACGGCTGTCCGCCGGCCGCGAGAACACGAGTTTCACCGGCTTGCCGAGTTCGCGCGCGGCCAGTGCCGCCGGGATCATCTGGTCGCCGAACAGCCGCCGGCCGAAGCCGCCGCCGAGGTAGTACTGGTGCAGCACGATGTCGGTCTCGGGCATCTCCAGCGCCTGCGCGAGCGCGGGCAGGATCAGTGACTGCCACTGGTTGCCGGCATGCACGTGACACTTGCCGTCGCGGAACTCGACGAGCGCGTTCTGCGGCTCGAGCGTGAAGTGCAGGGCCGTCGCGGTGCGGTAGGTCGCCGTGTGCACACTGGCGGCGTTCGCGCGGGCACTGGCGACGTCACCGTCGTCGACCACCAGCACGCCGGTGTCGCGTGCGTCGACGAGCTTCTGGCCCTCGGCGAGCAGGTCCGCCTCGGACACGGACGCGGTCGGTCCCGCCTCCCAGTCCACGGCGACCGCGCCTGCCGCCCGCATCGCTGCCGGGAAACTGTCGGCGATGACCACCGCCCAGCCCTGGAACAGCCCGCTCGGGTCGGTCAGTGTCAGCGTCTGCTGATAACCGGCAATGCCCTTCGCGGCCGAGTCGTCCACCGAGCGGATGCGGCTGCCGTAGCGCGTCGGCGGCACGAGCGGGTGCGCGTACACCATGCCCGGCAGCTCGACGTCGAGCCCGTACACGGCGGTGCCGCGGCTCTTCGGCGCCACGTCGAGCGAGGTCACCGGTTTGCCGATGAGCGTGCGCTCCGACGGGGCCTTGATCGGCAGCGCGGCCAGCTCCTCGTCGGAGAACGCGCGGTCGAGCCCGCCCGCCGCGACGATCTCGGCGAAACTCACGGACTGCCCCCCGGCACTCACGGCACCGTTCGCCGCGGTGCAGTCAGCGGCGTCGACGCCCAGCAGGGCAGCGCCGGCATCGACCAGCACCGTGCGGCCGGCGGCGCCGGCCCGGGAGAACTGCTCGAACGTGGTCGAGACGGACCAGGAACCGCCGGTCACCATGTAGCCCCACTTCGGGTCGCTGTCGACGTAGGTGATCGACACGCTGCTCCAGTCGGCGCCCAGTTCGTCGGCAAGGATGCGCGCGAGCGCGGTACCGACGTGCTGGCCCATCTCGGCCTTCGCGATGTTGACGTGTACGCGTCCGTCCGGCGCCAGTTCGAACCAGACCGTCGGGGCGAACGCGCTCGCCTCGGCGCGAGTCGCCATTTCCGTGGCGGCTTCCTCGCGGCTGCAGCCCGGCAACAGCACGCCGAGCCCCATGACCGCGCCGGCGCCGGCCGTGCCGGCGATGAACGTGCGGCGCGTGATCGGCAGGTTTTTCTTTGCGGCAACCATGATCACACCTCCCCGTCGGCGACCGCCCGGATCGCTTTGTGAATGCGTACGTAGGCCATGCAACGGCAGAGATTGCCGTTCATGTGTTCGACGATCTCCGCATCGGACGGATTCGGGTTCCGGGCGAGCAGGTTCGCCGCCGACATCAGCTGCCCTGACTGGCAGTAGCCGCACTGCGGCACCTGGAGCTTCTCCCAGGCGGCCTGCAGCGCCTTGCCGGCATCGGAGTCCAGGCCTTCGATGGTCGTGACCGACCGGCCCTCGACGCCGCTCACCGGCAGCACGCACGCGCGGGCCACTTCACCGTCGATGTGCACGGAACAGGCACCGCACTGCGCAATGCCGCAGCCGAACTTGGTGCCCTTCAGCTTCAGCTCGTCACGTATGACCCAGAGCAAGGGGGTGTCGGGCGGACTCTCCGACGTTACCGTGCGGCCGTTCAGTTGGAATTCGATCATGCTGCCCCTCCCGTCAATGCCGGCGATGGCCGGCCGGTACGTACATGGCGCGGGCGGCGCTGTCGCCACCGCCCCCGGGGAGGCCCTGCGTGAGCCTCCTATAGCTGGCTGCGGATCGGCAGGATCCGCATGAAGCCGGCGAGAAAGCGGTCCCACCAGCTCGTCTGCGGCTCCTTGTCGTAGATGACCTCCGCACCGTCATCATACCCCCGCCAGCGCAGGTCGCCGTCGTCCAGAAACAATTCGAAGGCATCCCGCGGTATTTTCTCGAAAACATCGTCGGCGATTTGCGTCGCCAGGACCGGATCCTCGATGATGACGCCCATCTCGGTGTTCAGGAATGCCGATCGCGGATCGAAGTTGAACGACCCGATAAACGCTTCCCGGCGATCGACGACGAACGCCTTGGTGTGCAGTGTCGCCGTTGCGCCGCTGGCCGCGACGAGTTCGGCGCCCGCGATGTCGGAATCGGCCCGCGCCTCGTAGATCTTGACGCCGGCTTCCAACAGCGGCTTTCGTGCCGGCGCATACCCGCCGTGCACGGAGAACTGGTTGTTGGCCGCCAGCGAGTTCGTGATGATGATCACCTCGACACCCTTGGCACGCATCGCCTTGAAATGCTCGATGCCGGTCTTTCTTGGCACGAAGTACGGCGATATCACGATCATCTGGTGCTCGGCGTCGACCAGTTCCTCGAGCAGCCGGTACGCCATCAACTCGACGTCGTCCTCGTGGTCCTTGAGCCCCTTGTCGGGCGAGTCGTGGACCAGGCGGTAGCCCGACCACGTGAAGATGTCGTTGTCCGCCCGCGCGAACGTCGTGTACCGGTCGAGCACGGCCTCGCGGTACTCGGAGCTCGGCACGTTGTCGTAGGCGTCGGCCAGTGTCGCGCGCAGGCGCTCGAGGTCCCCTTCCGGGTCTTCCGAAACGTCGTCATAGAAGGCGCCGACCGGCAACGCGGTCGGATGATTCCAGTACTCGTCGAACATCGACGACACGTCACGCACGACCGGCCCGATGCCGATGACGTCGAGATCGCCGAAATTGACGTCCTCGCGCGCGGCGAAGTACTCCGACGCGATGTTCCGGCCGCCGACGATCGTCACCTGGTTGTCCACGGTGAACGACTTGTTGTGCATGCGGCGGTTGACGCGGCCGAAGTCCTTGAGCGCGCCGAGTGCCCGGCCCGCCGACCCGCGGTTGAACGGGTTGTACACGCGGATCTCGAAATTCGGGTGGTGTTGCAATGCCGCCATGCCGACGTCGTAGCCCTTCGTGAACACGTCGTCGATCAGGAGCCGCACGCGGACGCCGCGGTCGGCGGCACGCAGCAGCGAATGCAGGAACGCCCGGCCGACCAGGTCGTTCTTGATGAGGTAGTACTGCAGGTCGATCGACTTCTCGGCGCGCTCGGCGAGCAGGAGTCGTGCCGCGAGCGCATCGATGCCGTCGGGCAGCGTGTGAAAGCCCGACGTGTCCGCCGGGTGGGCGGCGACGGCCGGCGCGTACTTGCGCCCCAGCAGCGTTTCGCTCGTGTCGGTCAGCGCCGTCGACTCGGTGCGCGGGTAGTCGAAATCGATCGACGCGCAGGCGCTGACGAGTACGGCTGAGAGCAGGAACGACGTCGTTCTTGTTGTTGCGTTCACCGCGCCATCATACGGCGAGGCCCCGGGTCGTTCCAACCGGCGTCAGCGCACCAGCGCCGCGGCCGGCGCGGTCATCAGGGCGTTGACGTGCCCGGCGCCGGGCACGGTCTGCAGCTGCCAGCCGAACGCGACGCCGCGCGCGGCGGCCTGCGCGGCCGCGACCCGGTACATCGTGTGCCCGCGCATGAACCGGTGCGCTCCCTGCAACTCGGCTTCCGGTGTCTTGCGCAGCTTGTCGGCCTGCGGGTCGTTGTCCTCTTCGCCGAGCAACAGCACCAGCGGGCGGGCGAGCGTGCGATCGAGGTCGGCCTCAGCGATGCCGGTACCGCGCAGGCCGTAGGGCCAGTCCTGTTCGGGTATCGGCATCGTGTACCAGCCGGCGTTCGCGGCGATCGCCTGCGTCACGCGCGCGTCCGGCACGAAGTACAGGAAGCGGTGCACGAACTGCGCGCCGGCGGAATGCCCGTACATCGCGTAACCGGTCTGCCGCCCGCCGATACGCGCGACGACCTCGTCGAACAGCGGCTCTATCGCACTGTACGTCCAGGAGGCCCGCGGCGTCGGCTGGCCAGTGTCCGGATCGATGACGTTGCCGAGGTTGTAGGCGGCCGCCCGCGGGAAGTCGTCCGCGGTGAACTCCGGCACCACGACCGCGAAGCCGCGTTCGGCGCCCGCGGCGGACCAGTCCGTGAAGTAGCGGTCCGCGTCCCGGCTGGCACCGTGCATGACGATGACGACAGGCGTGTCAGGCGTGTAGCCGTCCGGCAGGAACAGCCGGGTTCGCACGGCCGGGCCGCCCCAGTCCGAAAACTCGAACGTGGAGCGGCCGGCCGGCGGGGGAGCCGCACAGGCGGCGGACGACAGCGCCAGGCACGCAATCGCCGCCGCGAGGAGCCGGCGCGTCAGAAACTGAGCCTCAGGTCGAGGTAGTAGCTGCGGCCCAGGTCCGAGTGCATGTCCGCGAAGTAGCCGAAGTAACGATCGGCGAGCGGCGCGCGCTCGTCGGTCAGGTTACGTACGCCCAGGCGAATACGCGCATCGGTGTCGAAGAAGCTGTCGAAGCGGTAGTCGGCGGTCATGGAATAGGTCGTCATCTGCGGGACGACATAGTAGATCGGCAGGCCGGTCAGGTCATCCTCCAGCGTCAGCGACGTCTGGATGAAATCGCCGAGCCGCACGGCCGACAGTCCGGCACCCCAGTTGCCGTTACGCCAGCTCGCCCGGAACGTGTGCTTGGCCTCCGGGTTGCCGTCCTGGCGAATGAGGTCGGAGAACCCGACCACCGGCACCGACGCCGGCAGGTCGCCGTTTTCCTGCGCCTCGATCAGGACCGCCGCCGCGCCGCCCGCGACCTGCTCGTACTTGTCGAGGAAGGACGCCACGTAGCGGAAATCGAAGTAGCCGATCGACGTGTCGAAGCCGTAGTAGATGCCGATGTCGTGGCCGCGAATGAGCCGGGTGTCGAGGTTGGCGTAGGTGTCGTCCACCTGCGTGACCTGCCCGGTCGGGCAGATGCCGGCATCGAGGTACAGCTGGGCCTCTTCCGGCGCGAGCGTCGATCCGTCTTCGCGGAGGACCAGCGGGTCGCCGATGTTCACGCTGCAGTTCGACAGCCCGGCCTCCAGGCGAATCAGCAGGTCGAGCGCGGTGTGGTTCTCCTCGCCGAACAGGCCGATCGTGTTCTCTTTCTCGATCTCCCAGAAGTCATAGGTCAGCGTCAGGCCCTCGAGCGGCTCCCAGACCAGCCCGACGTTGATGTTCGTCGACTCTTCCGGGACCAGGTTGGCGCTGCCGCCGGCCTTGCGCTGCATGCCGTAGGTGCAGTCGAGCAGGTCCTGCTCGGGATCGACGTAGTAGCACACGTAGTCGTCGCGCGTGTTGGAGCGCGCCACGTCGCCCTCGTTGACGGTCACGAGGTTCGGTGCGCGGAAGCCGGTCGACCACGAGGCACGGAACAGCAGCGGATCGACGATGCGCCAGCCCATGGCGATGCGGCCGACGGTCGTGTCGCCCACGTCGGAGAAGTCCTCGTAGCGGGCGGCAAGCTGCAGGTCCAGGTTGTCGAACACCGGGATCTGCACCTCGGTGAACAGCGACGTGACGTCACGATCCCCTTCGCTGTCGAACGACGGGCTGGAGTTCAGCACGTCGGAGATGATGGGGAACGTGGCGCCGGCGGAATCCGTGAAGTTGATCGTGCCGTCCAGGCGCGGGTCGCGATCATCGAGGAAGTACTCGTTGCGAAACTCGATGCCCGCCAGCAATGCGACGGGACCCGACGGCATGTCGAAGAGCTCCGGGTTCGAGAGCTTGAAGTCGATCATCTTCAGCTCGGTCTCGTTGACCCGATAAACGTCGATGAGCGCGCGCTCGATGTTCGTGTTCGTGCGCCCGCCGAACGGGTTGAACGCCGCCTCGGTCGGGTCGTTCAGCGCCTCCTGCATCAGCGTGTTCGAGATCCGGTTGTGCGTGATGTCCTCGCGCTCGGCGCGCGACCAGACGACGGCCGTGTCCCAGTCCCAGTCGCCCATCGTCCCGCGGAAGCCCTGGAGGAAGCGGAACGTCTCGGCATTGTTGTCGACGATGCGCGGCACCTGTGCCCAGCGGTAGTTGTCCATGATCAGCTCGACGCCTTCGTCCGGAATCGTGCCGGCACCGATCACGGAATCCGGCAGGCGGTTCGGCGAGCCGACCGGGCCGAACGGGTTGTAGTAGTTCTCCGCGCCGACGCGCAGGTCGGCCACGGCCGACAGGCCGGTCGATGCGTGCCGGTACATGTTCGTGTCCGCGCTGTAGTAGGAGATCTCGGTGAACGCCTCCACGCCGTTGCTGAACTCGTGGTTCAGCAGCGCGTAGATGTTGATGCGATCGAGTTCGCTGTAGAGGTCCCGGTTCTCGTTCAGGTTGTGGCGGTAGGTCCCCTGGCCGTCGACCGCGCCGCAGGTGCCGTAGCCCAGGTCCCACTGGCAACGCTCGTCACCCATCGGGTAGGTCTCGAACTCGCCGGAGCCGTCGGTGAAGCCGGGCAGGCTGCCGCTCACGAAGTCGTACTGACCGTACTCGGAGTTCGCGCTGTCGTTCCGGAAGGCCGTGCTGCCTTCCCACGGCGAGCCCTCGGGCACGCGGTCGCGGAAGTCCGCGTTGGCCCAGCGTTCGTCGTCCTGCGAGTTGACGCGATCGCGGTGATAGAACGTGCCGAACGCCGCGATGTTCGTCGCGCCGCCGTTGAAGTTTTCGCCCCACTCGACCGTCAGCCGGTAGTCGTCACGCGGCGTGTGCTCGAATGACGCCAGTCTCGCGGCGACGGTGAAGCCCTCGAAGTCGTCCTTCAGCACGTAGTTCACCACGCCGGCCACCGCGTCCGCGCCGTAGACGGCCGAAGCACCGTCGCGCAGCACCTCGACGCGATCCAGGCCGAAGACGGGCAGCGCCTGGGCGTTCACCGTGTTGACCGGCACGAAGCTGCCGCCGACCTCTTCGGTCTGGTAGCTCGCGTTGTTGACCATGCGGCGGCCGTTCAGCAGTACGAGCGTGTTGCCGGTGCCCATGTTGCGCAGGTTGAAAGCGCCGACGTCGCCGCGCGACGAGTTGACGCCGCCGGAGATGTTCTCGGACTCGCTGAAGAAGTTCTGGCCCTGTTCCGCCATGAACTCGAGCAGTTCGTCACCGGAGTCGATGCCGAGCGCGTCGATGTCCTCGGAGTCGATGACGGACACCGGCAGGGCTTCGTTGATTGCGGCGCCGCGAATCTGCGACCCGGTAACGGTGATTTCTTCGATGTCCTGTTCGTCGCCGGCCTCGCTCTGCGCCGCGGCGATGCCGCTGCACGCGAGAGACGCACCGAATCCGATACATAGCAGCAGGCGCCGGGCCGGCCAGGCGCCCGAGTGCGGTAGTCCGATCATGTTGCTCCCCTTTTATTGATCGTTGACGCCCGGCTGCGCGGGCGTCGGAAACACCACACCGAGCGTCCTGCCAAACTAGCAAGCACCCGGAGGGCTGACCAATGCCAGTCGTTCTCGCACCCATAACCGCGGGCTATGGCTGCGTCAGGGTCGCGGTCGGGTCTGCAGGTGCGTTCCGAAAGCCGGCGGCGCGGTGCCCCGGGCCGCATCGATCCACGGCGTGCGCCACTCCACCCAGGCCAGGTCGTCGAGGCTCACGCGGCCGCCGGCCTCCTCCGTCCCGGTGACCTCGATGAGCAGGCGCACGGAGCGGGTGCTGACGCGGGGCAGCGCGTGGTCGAAGGAGAACGCCGCCCAGTTACCGTCCGGGACGATGCGCCCGATCTCCTCGACGGGCCCGTCCAGCAACGCATCCGCAAGCCGGTCGTCGGGCCGTCGTCGCTGTAGCAGGAAGCGAACCTCGACCGCGCCGTCCGCGCGGACGCGCCCGCTCAAGGTGGCCGGCGTCGACGGCCGGTAGGCCCGCTCGAACACCTTCATCCCGGTCCGGACCGTTTCCCCGCCCGGGGCGGTGACGTGCAGGGCCGCCGAATCCTTTCCGTCGGCCGCCACGCGAATTCGCGTGCCGTCGGCGCCGAGCCACGTCCGGTCCGACGTGCCGTAGAGTCCCGCCGTCTCGAAGTCGCCGCGCGGCATGAGGTCGATGCCGACGCGGTATTGCCGGTCACCGCCGTCGACGCGCACGGGGGACAACGGCGACGCACCCGCCTGCCACAAGGCCAGCGGCACGCCGGTCCCGTCGGGCGCCGCAACCGCGTTGCGGCCGCAGGCCGACGTCGAACGGTATGCGGCATGCGCGCCGCTGGGCTCGAGGCAGAGACCGTTGAGGTACGACAGACGCGCCACCCGGTTCAGCACCGCGTAGCGGTAACTGCCGGTGGCCGGTGTCGGCACGTAGCCATTGATGTCCAGCGGGACGACCTCCGCGCGGTGCAGCGTGTCGCCGTCCATCCAGACGTACAGCAACATGCCGAGTTGCGTCGACGGGAAATACTGGTCGAACAGGAAGTTGCCCATCGAATACGCGACGAGTCGGTCGCGGTAGACGTCCAGGCCCTGAAGGACATGCGCATGATGGCCGATGACGACGTCGGCGCCGGCGTCGATCGCGGTCATCAGTGCCGTGCGCTCGGTCAGCGCCGGTTCCTCCGCGTATTCGAGGCCGCTGTGGTGCTGCAGTACCGTCACGGTGCCGGCGTCGAGCGCGCCCAGGTCTTCCCGGAACACGGGGCCGTTGCCCAATGCCGCGCCGCCCTTCTCTCCCGCCGCCACCTGCGACGGCTCGAACGTGCCGGCCCAGCCGACATAGCTCAGGAATGCATACGGGCTCCCGTCCACGGCCGTGCGGTACGGCGCGCGCGCCGTCGCCTCGTCGTGACCCATGCCGGAGTGCCCGAGGGTCGTCCCGGCCAGTGCCTCGAGCGTCGCCGCGACGCCTTCGTCGCCGTAGTCGAACGTGTGATTGTTGCCGAGCGCGACATAGTCGACGCCGCTCTCCTGCAGCAGGCCCGCCAGTTCCGCGGGCGACCAGAACGTCACGGACTTCGGCAGCCGGTCGGTCAGTGGCGCGGACGAAAGCTGCGTTTCCAGGTTGACGGACGCCACGTCGGCGAGTTCGAGGTACGGCCGGACGTGCGCGAGCAGGCGTCGGCCGTCCTCGGCGATACGATCGCGGCGAACGAGTACCGGTTCGCCGGCCCGCGGCTCGAAGTAACGCCGGGCCAGCATCGCATCGCCGGCAAAGACGAGCAGCCGTCGCTCCGGCGCTCGGGCGACCAGCACCACGTCGGCGAGCGCTTCACCGGCACGGGCCGTGTGCACCGCCGGGTAGTAGCCGTCCGCCGCCACGAAATGGCGCAAAAGCCCGGGCCCGGGCGCCCCGGTGCGGACCGCCGCACCGGCGATCGGCCGGCCGGTCTCGTCCACCACGCGGAACCCGGTGTCGGCAGAGGCAGGACGGTGGGGGACGGCCATGGCCGCCACGCCGAGCGCGACGAGGCCTGAGAGCGCGAGCACATTCATCCGCCGCATATTGCCAGCGCCGGCGAGGTTTCTTCATTCCCTAGTGCGAATGACCCATAAACAGGGGCTATACTCCGCGCCGGGGGAAAAATGATGCGACTGCGCCAGATAGAGGTCTTTCACGCGATTTACTCGAGCGGCACCATGACGAGTGCCGCCGCGATGCTGAACGTGTCCCAGCCATCGGTATCGAAGGTGCTCGCGCACGCCGAGCAACAGCTCGGCTATCCGCTGTTCGAGCGCAACAAGGGCCGCCTGATCCCGACACCCGAGGCACACCGGTTGTTCGAGCACGTCGCCGCGGTGTACCAGAGCGTCGACCGGCTGCGGCACGTCGCGGGCAACCTGCGCGAGAGCGGCGCCGGACAGGTGCGTATCGCGAGTACGCCGGCGTTCGGCCTCGAGGTGCTGCCGCGCGCCATCACGACCTTTCGCGAGAAGCACAGCGACGTGGTGTTCGAGATCGATACGCTGCACCTGGACGAGATCAACACGGCGCTGATCGAATCGCGGGTCGACATCGGGCTCGCATTCGACCCGATCGGCCGCCCCGGTATCGAGGAACGCGCGCTGGCCAAGGGCCGGTTCGTCGTGCTCGCGCCGCCCGACAGCCGCTTCCGCCCCGGCCAGGCCGTCTCCATCAAGGACCTGCGCGACTACCCGTTCATCGGCCTGAACAACCGCGGGCCGCTCGGCCGGCTGCTGTCGAACTACCTCGAATCCAGCGACACGGAACTCGACGTCGTGGCCCGCTCCGAGACCTATCATGTCGCGAAGGCGTTGGTGGCGCTCGGGGCCGGCGTGACCATCGCGGACGAAATCTCGGCCCGCTCCGAGACCGGCGGCGAGGTGAAGATCCTGCCGCTGAAACCGAAGCTGTCCTTCGACATCAAGGCGATGCGGCTGGCCAGCACGCCGCTGTCCGTGGCCGGCAACGCCTTCGTCGAGCACCTCCAGGCCTGCATCGTCGACTTTCTCGACTGACACCCGCCCGGCCCTGCGCGTATAGCCGCGAGTTATACATGGTCGAAGAATGCCTATTTGAGAGGCCCTCGCGACGCTCAGTAGACTGAAACGCGATTTTTTCGGGGGTTTTCCGTGCATGTCATCGTCATCGGTGCCGGCGTCGTCGGCATGTCGACCGCGTATTACCTCACCGAGCGTGGCTGCTCGGTGACGGTGGTCGATCGTGCGGACAACGTGGCCGATGGCGCGAGTCACGCCAACGGCGGACAACTCTCCTACAGCTTCACGGACGCCCTCGCACGGCCGTCGTTCATTGCGCAGTTGCCGAGGCTGCTGCGGGGCGCCGACCCCGGCAGCCGGATCCGCTGGTCGCCGCGGCTCGCGGCGTGGGGGATGCGATTCCTCTCGCACTGCACGTCGCGCCGCGCCGCCGACAACACGCTCGCGCTGTTGTCCATGGCCCTGCGTTCGGCGGAACTGATGCGCGAGCTGCGGGCTACGCTCGATTTCGATTTCGCCTACCGGCCGGCCGGCAAGCTCGTGCTGCTCGCCGACGACAGCGAGCTTGCCGCGGCGTCGCGCAACACCGCGCTCAAGCGGTCGAAGGGCTGCGACGTCGAGCTGCTCGACCCGGGTGCGGCGATGGCGCTGGAACCGGCGCTGGCCGGCCTGAGCCGGCCGATCGCCGGCGCTGTGTATTCGCGCAACGACGAAGTCGCCGACGCCCGGCTGTTCTGCGAAGGCGTGCGCCGGCATCTCGAATCCACCGGCCTCGCTCGCTTTCGACTCGGCGCCCGGGCGGACGGGATTCGCGTCGAGCGCGGCCGGGCCACGGGCGTGACCGGCACGGTCGACGAACGCGGCGACGCGGTGGTCGTCTGCCTCGGCGCCTGGAGTCCCGGCCTGTTGCGGACGGCCGGCGTCGCCTCCCACATCTATCCCGTGCGCGGGTACAGCATCACGCTGCCGCCCGGCACCGGCGCGCCGTCCGTCAGCATCACGTCGCTGCGCGACCGCATCGTCTTCAGCCGGCTGAACGGGGCGATGCGCATTGCCGGGTTCGCCGACTTCACCGGGTTCGACACGGGCGGCGACGCCGAGCGCGTGCGCACGCTCGCCGAGGTCGCCCGCGGCGTCCTGCCGACGGCCGCCGACTTCGCGGCCTGTGACGCCCGTGCCTGGGGCGGGTTCCGGCCGATGACGCCGGACGGCCGGCCGCGCGTGGGGGCGAGCCGGGTGCCCGGCCTTTTTCTCAACACCGGCCACGGCATGCTCGGCTGGACACTGGCCTGTGCATCGGCAAGCGACGCCGCCGATGCCGTAATGAAGGTGCACTGACACATGCAATTCGCACACGTTCGCCCGCTCGGGCTCATCCTGGTCGCCGCGTTCCTGGCGGCGAGCTGCACGACACGTGCGCCGGTCGCCGCGGGCACACCGTGCGATGCGGGAAACTTCACGGTCGCGGACGACTTCGCGGGCGCGCGCCGCGGCACCTGCACGGTGCTGGGCAAGGACCGTGTGCGGCTCGCGATCGAGCGCGAGGACGACGCCGTCTCGAACCCGAGCCCGTGGTTCGCGTTCCGGATCGACCCCGAGCATTCGGCCGGCGCGACGATCACGCTCGACTACGGCACCTGGCGGCACCGTTACGCGCCGAAACTCTCCACGGACGGGCACCGCTGGACGCCGTTGCCGGACGAGCACGTCAGCGTGTCGGCAGACGGTCACACGGCGACGCTCGACATTGCCGTCGGTGACGAACCGCTGTTCGTCAGCGCACAGGAGATCCTGACGCTCGAGGACTACGAGCGCTGGATCGAGTCGACGGTGGTGACCACCGGTACCGCGGCCGTGTCCGAACTGGGCACGTCGGCCGAGGGCAGACCGATCTACCTGCTGGACGGCGTGAGCCCGTCGGAGGACGTCGTGCTGCTGGTCGGTCGCCAGCACCCGCCCGAAGTCTCCGGCGCCTTCGCGTTTTTCGCGTTCTGGGAAACGGTCTTCGGCAACTCCGCTCTGGCGGAGGAGTTTCGTGACCGCTATCGCGTACTCGCGCTGCCGCTCCTGAACCCGGACGGCGTCGCCGCGGGGCACTGGCGTCACAACCTCGGCCGCACGGACCTGAACCGGGACTGGGGCCCGTTCACACAGCCGGAGACCCGCCTCGTCGAGTCCCTGCTCGATACGTTCGACGGCAACGGCTTCCGCTTTCGCGCGTTCGTCGACTTTCACTCGACGGACCGCAACCTGTTCTATACGCAGGTCGACGAAGACGTGACCGACCCGGCCGGCTTTTCCCGCGGCTGGCTGAACGCGGCGGCGTCCCGCGTGCAGGGCTACGACTTCACGAACGAAGACCGGCCCACGTCGGACACCGCGAACGGCAAGAACTACATGTACAAGCGTTACGGCATTCCGTCCGTCACCTACGAGGTCGGCGACGAGACCGATCGCGACCGCACGGCTGCCGCCGCGGTCGTCTTCGCCGAAGAGTTCATGCGGCGTCTGCTGGCGACCCCGGCCGACTGATGCGCGCCATCATCGCCGTCACGTTGCTCCTGCTGGCGACGTCGTGGGCCTTTGCGCCGGATACCCGCTACGACGTACTCGTCATCGCCGACACGGTGTACGACGGAACGGCAGCAGCGCCGCGGGCCGCGCGGATCGGCATTCGCGACGGCGAAGTGATCACGCTTGCCGCCGTCGACGGGGCGCAGGCCGACAGGACGATCGATGCGGGCGACAGTATCGTGGTCCCCGGCTTCATCGACCCGCACACCCACGCGGGGCGGGCGCTCGCAAAGCCCGCGACGAGCGCGAACCTGAACTACCTGGCGCAGGGCGTCACGACCGTGTTCATCGGCAACGACGGCGGCGGGGTGCCCGGCGGGCCGGACGCGCTGACGCGCATGCGCGCCCAGGGTACGGGCACGAACGTCGCGTGGTTTTCCGGGCACGGCGCCATCCGGACCGCCGTGATCGGGCGCGAGGACCGCGCACCCTCGGCGGCCGAGTTGCGCGCGATGCAGGCCGCCGTGCGCGAGGACATGCAGGCCGGCGCGGTCGGCCTGTCGACCGGCCTGTATTACGTGCCGGGCAATTACGCGAACACGGACGAAGTGGTGGCACTGGCGGGCGTGATCGAAGCGTTCGGGGGCGTCTACGACACGCACCTGCGGGACGAGAGCAACTACGGCATCGGCCTCGCCGCCGCCGTCGACGAGACCATCGAGATCGCCCGCCGGGCCGGCGTCGCCGTGCACATCTCGCACATCAAGGCGCTCGGCCGCGACGTCTGGGGCCAGGCGCCCGACATCGTCGAGCGGGTGAGCCGCGCGCGCGACGACGGCCTTGCGGTCACCGCAAACCAGTACCCGTGGCAGGCGTCGGGAACGCGACTGTCGAACGCGCTGATACCCCGGTACGCGCTGGCGGGGTCCCTGGCGCGCTTCTTCGAGCGCCTCGACAGCGACGACGAGGGCCCCGCGATCCGCACCGCGATGGAAGACAACCTCGAACGCCGCGGCGGTGCGGCAGCGCTGCTCGTCACGGCCGCGGACCATCGCTGGGCCGGCCGCACGCTGGCGGACATCGCGGATGCGCTCGGCGTGCCGCCGGTCGACGCGGCGCTCGACGTGATCGGCGACAGCGACCCTTCCGTCGCGTCCTTCGTCATGTCGCCGGACGACATCGCGACGTTCGCCGTCCAGCCGTGGGTGATGACGGGCTCCGACGGGTCCGGCGGCCACCCCCGCCTGTATGCCACCTACCCGAAGGCCTGGCAGGACCTCGTCGCCAGCGGCCGAATGACGGCCGCCGCGTTCGTCCGGCGCAGCAGCGCCCTGGTGGCCGACACGTTCGGCCTTTGCGATCGCGGCCACCTGCGGCCGGGTTACCGCGCCGATCTCGTCGTCATCGACCCCGATGACTTCGTCCCGCGCGCGACCTACGAAGCGCCGACGACGCTCGCGACCGGCATTCGATTCGCGCTCGTCAACGGTGTTATCGTGATCGACGAGTCCCGTTACACCGGCAGGAAGGCGGGACAGGTGATCAACCGGCGCGATTGCGATGACTGACACGGACAACGGGGACGGACCGGCTGCGGCGTTGCGGCGCCACGCGTGGATCGTCGTCCTGCTGTTCTGCATCGCGGTCGGCATCTACGCCGCCCGGAACGAACCCGCGGACGGTGCACACTACGGCGGGCTGTCCATCCTGCCGGCCGTCGCCGCTCTCGTCATCTGCTTCGTGACGCGCAACGTCATCCTCGCGTTGTTCATGGGCGTCGTCATCGGCGGCCTCATCACGACCGACTACAACATCATCCAGGCCTTCCTGATCCCGAACATCGGCACGCCGCGTTTCGCCGAGATCCTGCTCGTGTACCTGTGGGCGCTCGGCGGGCTGCTCGGGCTGTGGAGCCGCAACGGTGGCGCCTGGCATTTCGCGACCTGGGTGTCGGAGCGCTTCGTGCGTTCGCGGCGCTCCGCGCTGTTCTTCAGCTGGTTGATGGGCATCCTGTTCCACCAGGGTGGCACGATCAGCACCGTACTGACCGGCACGACGGTGCGGCCGGTCGCCGATCGCGAGGGTGTGGCGCACGAGGAACTCGCGTACGTCGTCGACTCGACCGCATCCCCGATCGCCACCGTGATCCCGTTCAATGTCTGGCCCGTGTACGTCGGCGGCCTGATCACGATTCCCGCGCTGGCCGCCCAGGTGCCCGACCGCGACGCCGCGGTCAGCCTGTTCCTTTCCGCGATTCCGTTCAATTTCTACGGCCTGTTCGCCGTGCTGTTCACGTTGCTGTTCGCGCTGGACAAGCTGCCGTTCATCGGCGGGCCGATGCGGCGCGCGCGCGAACGCGTGCTCACGACCGGCGAGCTGGACCGGCCCGGCGCGGAGCCGATGGTCGCCAAAGAACTGACGGCCGTGGACGTCGTGCCCGGCTACTCGCCGTCGCTGATCGACTTCTTCACGCCGATCCTCGTGCTGATGGGCGTCGCGGTCGTGCCGTACTTCGTGGCGGGCCGCCTGATGATCTTCGAAGCCTTCGGTCTGGCGCTGGTCGCGTCCATCGCCGTGTCCGTCATGCGCGGCATGCGCGTCCGCGACGCATTCGACGGGCTGGTCGACGGCATCAAGGGCGTCACGGTCGGCGCGATCATCCTGGGACTCGCCGTGACGCTGGCCGGCGTGTCCGACACGCTCGGCGCCTCGGCGTGGGTGATCGAGATCAGCCAGGCGAGCCTGACGTCGGTGCCGTGGGTACTGCCCGGCCTGCTGATGATCCTGTGCATGCTGGTGTCGTTCTCGGTCGGGTCGTCCTGGGGCACCTACGCGGTCGTGTTCCCGATCGCGTTGCCGCTCGCGTTTGCCGTGTCGGGCGACCCGACGTACCCGGTGCTGTGCTTCGCCGCGATACTGGGCGGCGCGGTTTTCGGCGACCAGTGCTCGCCGATCTCCGACACGACGATCCTGTCGTCGCTGGCCTGCGGCGCCGACCTCATGGACCACGTGGTGACGCAGCTGCCGCTCGCGCTCAGTGCCGCCGGCATCGCCATCACGCTGTACACCGGGATCGCGCTCGCCATCACCTGACCGGCCGTCGGTGTGGAACCCCCTGCGGGCACTTGTTATATAATGCGCCCTCGCCGCGGCCCCCCGGGCCCCGGCACCCGCACGTGCCCGGAGCAGACTCTTGAATCGCGACCAGAAATTTTTCGACATGTATTCGCTCGTCATCGGCGGCCTCATCGCCATCGCGGTCGCCATATTCGTGGTTGCGATGAAGATTTCCGACCTGACCCAGGGCGTCTACACCCAGGAAGCCGACGAGTACCAGGCGGCCGTCAACGAGCGGATTCGTCCGCTGAGCGACGTGTACCTGCCCGGCGAGGAGCAGGCCGCACCCGGGCCCACGCTGGCCCCGGCCCAGCAACCGGCGCCGGTCCCCACGACGATGACGGGGCCGCAGGTGTACAACAGTGCGTGCAACGTGTGCCATGGCGCGGGCATCGGCGGAGCGCCGGTCGTCGGCAACGCGTCCGCCTGGACCGGGCGTATCGCGCAGGGCAACGACACGTTGTACGAGCACGCGATCAACGGCTACACCGGCACGGCCGGCGTCATGCCGCCGAAGGGCGGCAACATGAGCCTGTCCGACCAGGAGGTCCGCGACGCCGTCGACTTCATGGTCGCCGAGTCGCAGTAAGCCGCGCTACGGCGCGGCGCCGTCGAACCCGCGCAGACTCAACGCCTCCGCCAGTTGTTCCGTCGTCACGCGTTCCGCGCCGGCGAGATCCGCAATCGTGCGTGCGACGCGCAGGCAGCGCTGGTAGCCGCGCACTGACAGCGCGAGCTTCGCCGCCGCGCGTTCCAGCAATGCCCAGCCTTCGTCCGGCAACTCGCAGCAGCGCTCGAGCGCGGCGCCGTCGAGCCGTGCGTTCGGCACGCCGCTTCGCCGCGATTGCCGTTCGCGGGCCGCGATGACCCGGTCGCGCACGGCGCGGCTCGGCTCTACGGCCGCGTCCGTCTGCCGCAGGAGGTCCGGCGGCGGGCGCCCGACCTCGACCTGCAGGTCGATCCGGTCGAGCAACGGACCCGACACCCGGCCGCGGTAGGTGGCAACCCTGTCGGCGCTGCAGCCACAGCGCCCGGTGCGATCGCCCAGGTAACCGCACGGGCAGGGGTTCATCGCGGCGATGAGCTGGAATGCCGCCGGGTAGTCGTCCTGCCGCCGCGCCCGCGAGATCGTGATGCGCCCCGCTTCCAGGGGCTCGCGCAGGACTTCGAGGACGTGGCGGCTGAACTCCGGCAGTTCGTCGAGGAACAAGACCCCGTTGTGGGCACGGGACACTTCGCCGGGCCGCGGATCCGTCCCGCCGCCCACGAGCGCCGCCGCGGACGCACTGTGGTGCGGCGCGCGAAACGGCCGACGGCGCCAGTGGCGCAGGTCGAGCGGCCGGCCGAGCACCGAATCCACGGCGGCCGTCTCCAGCGCTTCGCTCTCGCTCATCGGCGGAAGGATGCCGGGCAACCGCGCCGCGAGCATGCTCTTGCCGGTACCCGGCGGCCCGACCAGCAGCAGGTTGTGCCCGCCGGCCGCCGTGATCTCGAGCGCCCGTTTCGCCCGCGGCTGGCCGCGAACGTCGGCGAGGTCCGGTGCATCGTCGGTATCGGGTGGCGGTGCTTGCCGCTCGCGGCACTCGAGCGGCTGCGAGCCGGTCAGGTGTGCGGTCACTTCCAGCAGCGACGCCGCCGGGTAGACCGCGTCGCTCACGAGCGCCGCTTCCCGTGCGTTCGCGAGCGGCACGCACAGCCGGCGCTCCGCGGCGGATGCCTTCAGCGCCGACGGTAGCATGCCCGGCACGGTGCGCAGCTCGCCGTTCAGTGACAGTTCGCCGTAGAACTCCCAGCCCTCGAACGAGGCTCGCGGCAACTGGCGGCTGGCCGCCAGGATGCCGAGCGCGATGGCCAGGTCGTAACGCCCGCCCGACTTGCGCATGTCCGCCGGGCCGAGACTCACGGTGATGCGTTGCTGCGGCAGCTGGAACCCGGACGAGATCAGCGCGCCCCGCACGCGGTCCTTGCTTTCGCGGACGGCCGTCTCGGGCAGGCCGACGACATTGAAGACGGGCAGGCCGCCGGACAGGAAAACCTCGATCGTGACCGGCGGCGCCGTCGTGCCGATCTGCGCCCGGCTCGCCAGTATCGCTACGCTCATCGCGGCCCTCCCTGGCCCGGCTCGCGGGCGCGCGATGCCCGCGATCGTCTATTCCTGCGGCGAGTCGCTGCCGCGCGCCTCCAGTTCCCGGACCCGGGCCTCGAGCGCCTCGAGCTTTGCGCGGGTACGCGCAAGCACCGCGGCCTGCACGTCGAAATCCTCGCGCGTCACGAGTTCGAGACGCCCCAGTCCCGCCCGCAGAATCGCCGCGAAATTCTGCTCGACCTCGCCGCGCACCGAGCGGACGCCGTCCGGCACCGCGTCGGCCAGGCGGCTGGCGAGCGCCTCGATGTTCTCCTTCACCGGGCACCCCCGGTGACGGCTTCCCCCAGCATGACCGCGGCGGCGCACGCACTTCCAGCCCCAAATGGGGACGGTTGCACTGGTTTCGATCGCAACTCATCGAAACGGGGCAGCTGCCGGGACGAAGCGCACCAAAAGCGTGCAGACGGCACGCGCGAAATTCCGTAGACCATTGTTTTCTCTGGGTTAATCGAGGTTGGCACGAATGCTGCTCTATAGGAAACGGGAACGGGGCGTTTGAGCCCACAAACTTAACGGGAGCATGGAAAAAATGAAAGTAACGACGAAAGCAAGCCTTGTGGCGACCCTTCTACTCGCCAGCGGGCTGGCACAGGCCGACTGGTCCGCCAACATTGGCTACGCCAGCGAGTACTACTACCGCGGCATCTTCCAGAAGAACTCATCGGCCAGCGGCGGCCTGGATTTCGAGTCGGGCGGCTTCTATGCCGGCACGTGGGCCGCGGACGTCGGTGACGGCCTCGAGGTCGACGGCTACTTCGGCTACGGCTTCGACCTGGGTGAACTGGGACTGTCCGTCGGCTACACCGGTTACTTCTACACCGGCGACTTCGATGACACCTACCAGGAGATCAATCTGGGCGCCGGTTTCGGCATCTTCTCGCTCGACGTTGCCGTCGGTGAGTACGAGAACTTCGACGGCCCGACGCAGGACTACACGTACTACTCGCTGACCGCGGAGCACAACGGCTTCTACGGCAAGTATGCCGGCTTCGACCAGGACTTCGAAGGCAGCTACTTCGAGTTCGGCTACGGCACGACGATCGCCGAGATCGATCTCGGCGTCGTGCTGATCTTCAACGACGAAGACCTGAACGGTACCGACGGTACCGACGAGGCCCTGCTGTTCACGATCGGCAAGTCCTTCGACCTGTAATCAGGCACTACAAGGGGGGCGGGCAACCCGCCCCCCAACAATGCAATACACGACCTTAGGGGAAGCAACATGAAAATGATCACTGCGATCATCAAGCCCTTCAAGCTGGACGACGTGCGCCAGGCGGTTGCCGACATCGGCATCCAGGGCATCACGGTGACCGAAGTCAAGGGCTTCGGCCGCCAGCGGGGCCACACGGAGCTCTACCGTGGCGCCGAATACGTCGTCGATTTCCTGCCGAAGGCAAAGATCGAGCTGGCCGTCGACGACGCCATTGCCGAACAGGTGATCGAGGCCATCTCGAACACCGCACGGACCGGAAAGATCGGTGACGGGAAGATCTTCGTCTCCGAACTGACGGAAGCCATTCGTATTCGTACCGGCGAGACCGGTTCCGAAGCTGTCTAACGTATTCCATAGGGAGGTTTAACGATGGAAGACCAGATTGCACAGGTTTCGGCGTCGGTCACAGAGCTGGCTTACGCGCTGGATACCTTTTATTTCCTTGTCATGGGCGCGCTCGTCATGTGGATGGCGGCGGGCTTCACAATGCTCGAGGCCGGACTCGTCCGCGCCAAGAACACGGCCGAGATTCTCACGAAGAACGTCGGCCTCTACTCGATCGCCTGCATCATGTTCATGCTGTGCGGCTACACGATCATGTACCCCGGCGACTACGCCGGCGGCATGTTCCAGAGCCTGTCGACGATCGGCTCCGGCCTGCTCGGCACAGCCGATAATGCGGCCGAGGACGTGATCGCAAGCGGCGGCGACGTGTACTACTCGGGATTGTCCGACTTCTTCTTCCAGGTCGTGTTCGTCGCGACCGCGATGTCGATCGTCTCGGGCGCCGTGGCCGAGCGCATGAAGCTGTGGTCGTTTTTCCTGTTCGCCGTGATCCTGACCAGCGTCATCTACCCGGTGCAGGGTTTCTGGAACTGGGGCGGCGGCTTCCTTTCCGAGAACTTCGGCTACTTCGACTTTGCCGGTTCGGGCACGGTGCATCTCTGCGGCGCGGCCGCGGCGCTCGCCGGCGTCCTCGTACTCGGCGCCCGCAAGGGCAAGTACGGACCGAACGGCCAGGTGAACGCCATCCCCGGCTGCAACCTGCCGCTGGCCACGCTCGGTACGCTGATCCTGTGGCTCGGCTGGTTCGGCTTCAACGGCGGTTCGGAACTGAAGGTCTCCGACGTCGGTGAGGCGAATGCCGTCGCGCTCGTGTTCGTCAACACGAACATGGCCGCCGCCGGCGGACTCGTGTTCGCGCTGCTGCTGTCGCGCCTCTGGTTCGGCAAGGCCGATCTCACGATGGCGCTGAACGGCGCACTCGCGGGCCTCGTGGCCATCACGGCCGATCCGCTGTCGCCGTCGCCGATCGTCGCGACGACCATCGGCGCCATCGGCGGCCTGCTGGTTGTCGGCTCGATCGTACTGCTCGACAAGCTGAAGATCGACGACCCGGTCGGCGCCATCTCGGTTCACGGCACCGTCGGCATCTGGGGTGTTCTCGCGGTGCTGATCTCGAACGGCGACGCGACGTTCGTCGGCCAGATCGTCGGCGTCGTGAGCATTTTCGCCTGGACGTTCCTCGCCAGCCTCGCCGTGTGGTTCGTGATCAAGCTGGTCATCGGCATCCGGGTTTCCGAGGAAGACGAGTACGAAGGCGTCGACATCTCCGAGTGCGGCCTCGAGGCCTACCCGGAGTTCGCGTCGGCGTCGGACTGACCCCCCCTCCGGGGGCCTGCCGGACATTTGCCATAAGAGTGAATGCCGGTAGTCCCCCGGAACCTTTTGCAAGAGCGCTTTTTCCCCCGAGAAAGCAAGATGTTAGCGGGCCTTCGGGCCCGCTTTTTTTGCCCGCGTCCGCGGCCGAATTCGCGGATTTCGCTGTGATAGGGGTCACAACCCGCGTCGCCCCCGCATGTTCTAATAGCGATTCGAGCGACCTCTTGCACTAACACCGTTTTCGGAGGCGGGAGTCCGATGAAACGAGAACTGATACTGGCCGCAGCAGCTGCCGCCGTCCTGGGCTCCGCCCCGGTACTGGCCGGCGACATCTATCGCTACACGGATGCTGACGGCAACGTGCATTACGTCGACCGGCCGACCGGCGCGAGCGACGAGGAACGGCTCGCCATTTCGTCGCGCCCCACCAACCCGCAACAGGTACAGGCGCGGGCCGCCACCCGCTACGGCGACCGCGGTGCCGAAACCGGTGATGCCGGCGGCGCCGACGCGGACGACGAGCCGGCCACCCGCGCGGAGCGCGCCGCCGCCGCGAAGGAACGCGCTCAGCAATGCCAGAAGTACCGTGACCAGCTCGAGACCTATGTCACGTCGCGCCGGCTCTACCGCGAAACCGCGGACGGCGAACGCGAGTACCTGGACGACACGGAAGTCCAGGAAGCACGGTCGAAGACCGAAGAGCTCATCGTCGAGCACTGCGACTAGCCGGCGCCGGCACTCGCGCCGGAAGCCGCCCCACCGCGCAACGCAGGCCGGTCCGCCGCATTCCGGGCGGGTTTCGCACATGGTGTAAAGTGCGGGCTGGCGAGCACCGGACACCCGGCTTGAGCGATACCCCCGACGTCAGGACCAAGAACGCCCAGGCATACCTGCCCGACTTCTGCGCGGCGGGCACCGTCTTCGTCGTCGTGCTGGTCGCGGAACTCGTCGCCATTGTCCTGACCCTGGCGTCGCACGCGCCGGGGCGCTTTTTCGTCGATTTGTACCAGACCTCGTTCTTTGCACTCTGGTTCGCGCTGCTCGGCTCGGCCCTGATGTGCCAGCTCCGCCCGCGCCTCGCCGGGGCGGGCAAGGCTCGCGCGTTCGTGCTGAGCTTCGTGATCCTGTTGCTGCTGTGCCTGGTGCTCGCCGAGATCGGCTGGCAGCTGACACGCCGTTTCAGTGACCTCTGGGTCATCGAGAGCAGTCACTTCGCGTTCGTCGGACGGACGTTTGCCATCGGCGCGATCGTCATCGCGCTCGCCATGCGTTACCTGTACGTCGCGAGCGAATGGCGCCGCAGCGTGCAGCTCGAAGCCCAGTCGCGCGTCAGCGCGCTCCAGGCGCTGATCCGGCCGCACTTCCTGTTCAACAGCATGAACACGATCGCGTCGCTCACGCGCACGGACCCCCGCCAGGCGGAAGAGGCGGTCGAGGACCTGTCGGACCTGATGCGCGCCAACCTGGGCGGCGCGAAGGACCGGACCACGCTCAAGCAGGAGTTCGAACTCGCGGCCATCTACCAGCGCATCGAGAAGCTGCGCCTCGGCGATCGCCTCGAGGTTCGCTGGGACGTGAAGGCGCTGCCGATGCGGGCCCTCATCCCCAGCCTGACCATCCAGCCGTTGCTCGAGAACGCGATCTACCACGGCATCGAGCAATTGCCGGACGGGGGCCGCATCACCGTCACCGGACGACGGGACGGCGACCGGCTGAGCATCGAGATCAGCAACCCGGTCGCCGCGCGAACCGTACGCCGCAGCGGCGGCAACCAGATGGCGCTGTCGAACATCCGGCAGCGTTACGACATCGCCTACGGCCATCGCGCCAGCGTCGACGTCGAGGCGGCCGAAGACCGTTACTCGGTGACGCTGCGCTTTCCCGTGGACGAGGCCGACGCGTGAAAGTGCTCGTCGTCGACGACGAGGAACCGGCGCGCGAGCGTTTGCGGCAGCTGCTGGAAGATCTCGACGGTTACGAGCTGGCCGGGCTCGCCGCGAACGGCAACGACGCGCTGAAACAGGCCGGCGACCTGCGCCCCGATATCGTGCTGCTCGACATACGCATGCCCGGCATGGACGGCATCGAAGCGGCGCATCACCTGAACAAGCTCGACCGGCCGCCGGCGATCGTGTTCGCGACCGCCTACGACGAATACGCGATCGACGCCTTCGATGCGCGCGCCGTGGGCTATGTGCTGAAACCGGTACGCCGCGCGCGACTGGAGACCGCGCTGCAGCAGGCCTCGAGGCTTGCCGCGTCGACGCTCGCGGAGCTCGGCGGCGACGACCAGCTCGCGGAACCGCGGCACCACGTGTGCTCGGGTTCGCGGGACCGGTTGACGCTCATCGATATCGATACCATCAACTTCTTCCGGGCCGACCAGAAGTACGTCGCCGTGCACCATGACGACGGCGTGAGCCTCATCGACGAACCGCTGAAAGCGCTGGAGGACGAGTTCGCGAGTCACTTCGTCCGCATCCATCGCGGTGCACTGGTCGCGGTCGGCCGCATCGACGCCATCGTGCGGTCGGACGACGGCCGCTACCGCGTCGCGTTGCGCGACGGTTCGCATCGCGACGACGAAGAGCTGATAATCAGCCGCCGTCACGTCGCCGAGGTGCGGCGCCGGTTGAAAGGGAGTCCCTAGTGCAGATACGGATCGCCACGCGCCGCAGCGCGCTGGCGCTGTGGCAGGCCGAGCACGTCGCGTCGCGCCTGCGCGAGCTGGACGGCGTTGACGCCGTCGAGCTGGTGCCCCTGTCCACGCGCGGCGACGAGATCCTCGACCGCAGCCTGCAGAAGATCGGCGGCAAGGGCCTGTTCATCAAGGAGCTCGAAGTCGCCATGCAGGACGGCCGCGCCGATCTCGCGGTGCACTCGATGAAGGACGTGCCGGCGGTCCTGCCGGACGGCTTCGCGATCGGCGCCGTCCTGCCGCGCGCGAGCTGTGCCGACGCGCTCATCGGCCGCGACGGCATGCGCCTCGAGGCCCTCGACCAGGGCGCGCGGGTCGGCAGCTCCAGCCTGCGCCGGCAGGCACAACTGCTGCGCCTTCGGCCCGACCTCGAGATCGCGCCGCTGCGCGGCAATGTGAACACGCGCCTCGCGAAGCTCGACGACGGGAAGTTCGACGCGATCGTCCTGGCCGCGGCCGGCCTCGAGCGCCTCGGCTTCGATGCGCGGATCACGCAGCGGTTTTCGCCGGAACAGATGCTGCCCGCCGCGGCGCAGGGCGTTCTCGGTATCGAATGCCTCGACGGCAACGACGCGGTGCGGCGCCTCCTCGCCCGGCTCGACGATGAAACCACGGCGACGACGACGCAGGCCGAGCGCGCCATCGCGCGCACATTCGATGCCGGTTGCCATTCGCCCGTCGCCGCGCACGCGCGAATCGTGAGCGGTGAGCTGACGATCACGGCGATGGTCGCGTCGCCGGATGGCCGGGAATACCTGCGGGACAGCCTTTGCGGGCCAGCATCCCGGGCGGAGGCACTGGGCCAGTCACTCGCCGAGCGGATGCTGGGCCACGGCGCGCGCGACATCCTGGACCGCGCGGCCGCGACGGCCGATGGCTGACGATTTTCCGACCGGCTTCGGGGTGCTCATCACGCGCCCCCGGGAACAGGCGCAGGCGCTCGCCGACGCCGTCGAAGCCCGCGGCGGCACCGCCGTCGTGTTCCCGGTACTCGACATTCGCCCGCGCCCGCCGGCCGAGGTGGCCGCCGACGCGGAGCAGCTCCCGGACCCCGATTTCACCGTGTTCATCAGCCGGAACGCGGTCGCGCACGGTGCGGCGTACGCGGGCGGCCGGATTGCCGCCATCGGCCCGACGACCGCGGAGGCCCTGCGCGACGCCGGCCGGCGCGTCGATATCGTGCCCGACAACGGCTTCGACAGCGAAGCGCTGCTCGCCAGGCCCGAGTTCGCGGACCTGCGCGGCCGGAACGTGCGCATCGTGCGCGGCGATCCCGGCCGCGAGCTGCTGGCCGGCGAGTTTGAACGCCGCGGCGCGCGCGTCGACTACCTGCAGGCCTACACGCGCGCACTGCCCGACGTCACGCCCGGGGATCTCGACGCGCTGGCGACGCGCTGGCAGGCCGGCGGCATCGGTGCCGTCGTCGTCATGAGCGTACAATCGCTGTCGAACCTGCGTGAACTGGTACCCGCCGGGTGCCTGGCGCGGCTCGCCGTGACGCCGCTGGTGACGCCCGCAGCTCGTGTGTTAAAAGAACTCGAGCGGCTCTCGCCGGGCGCGCCGGCAGCGCTGGCGCCGGGCACCGGCACGGCAGACATCGTCGAGACGCTCATCGCACTCGCCGGAACCCCGACACCGACGGACTGACAGCATGACGGAAACCGAGAAACCGGACCCCGGGTCCGACATCGTCGATGCGGATTTCGACGAACCGGCCGTCGAGGCCGCCGACACCCCGCCGGCGCCGAAGCGTGGCGGCTTGTCGGCCAGCATGGCGTGGCTGGCCCTGTTCCTGTCCCTCGCGGCGGTCGCCGGCACCGGCTACGTTCTCGTCAGTGATTGGCGAGACGGCAGCAATGACGCCGACGCGGCGAGCGCCGTCGCGTCACTCCGGCGCTCGCTCGACGATCTCGACGAGCAAACCGGTGACGACCTGTCCGAGCTGGACGAACGCGTGGCCGGCATGGCGGCCGCGCGTGAACGCGACAGCGACGCACTCGAAGCACTCGGACAGGCTGTCGACGATTTCGACCGGGCCGCCGAAACGCTCGCGTCACTCACGCCGCGGGTTGCCAATCTCGAACGCTCGCTGGCCGCGCTGCAGGGTGTGTCCGTCGAGGCCCGCAACACCTACCTCGTCGCCGAGGCCGAGTACTACATGCAGATCGCGAACGCGCAGCTGCAGCTCGCCGGCAACCCGGCGCTCGCGTCGCTCGCGCTCGAGCAGGCCGACGACCGCCTGTCCCAGCTCGCCGACCCGGCTCTCACCGAGGTGCGCCGGGCGCTCGCGAACGAACGGGCCGCCCTCGACGTCATGGAGAAGCCGGACATCGCCGGCGTCACGCTGACGCTCGCGAGCCTGGCGCAGGTAGCCGAATCCCTGCCGGTGCGCGACACCGACAATGGCGCACAGGAAGACCTGGACGCGCAGGATGCCGAAGCCAGCGGGCCACGGCGTGCGTGGAATGCGGTCAAAGGGGCGTTCAGCGGCGTGTTCACGTATTCGCCGCCGTCCGACGTCGATCGCCCGCTGCTGACGCCGGGCGCAGAGCCGCTGTTGCGCGGCAACCTCGCGTTGCAACTCCAGGCGGCGCGGCTCGCGTTGCTGCGCGGCGAGCAGACGCTGTTCCGGCAGAGCCTCGACGACGCCGACACGTGGCTCGCGCGCTACTTCGACACGTCCGAGGCCTCGGTCACGGGCATGCGTGACACGCTTCGCGAGATCCGGGACGGCTACCAGCGCGTCGCGCCGCCGGACATCTCCGGGTCGCTGCGCGCGCTGCGGCAGTACCGCGCACTGACGGATACGGACGGCGCGCAGTGAAGTTCGGCCTGATCGTCGTGATCGTCGCGCTGGTCAGCGCGATCGCGTTCTCGGCCCTGCTGCCCGACCCGGGATACGTCGTCATCGCGATCCGCGGCCACGTCCTCGAGATGTCGCTGCCGGTACTGCTGCTGCTCATCGTGGTGGCCGTATTCGCCGTGCTCGCGGTTCGCTGGCTGATTCTCGCGCCGCGCCGGCTCGGCCAGGCCGCCGGCCGCTACCGCTCGGGCCGCGCCGGCCAGAAGCTCACGCAGGGCATGATCGAGGTGGCCGAGGGCAAGCTCGCCCGCGGCGAGAAACTGCTTGCCCGAGCCGCCAGCGGCAGCGATTCGCCGCTGTTCAACTACCTGCTCGCCGCCCGCGCGGCCCATCTCCAGGGCGAGGACGAGCGCCGCGACGAGTGGCTGCGGCTCGCCTACGCCGAAACCCCGGCCGCCACGAACGCGGTGCTGCTGACGCAGGCGGAATTCCAGCTCGACCGCGGCCATTACGAGCAGGCGCTCGCGACGCTGCGCAAGATCGAGGAAGGCGCCCGGGACCACAGCTACGCCGCGAACCTGCTCGGCCGCATCTACTTCCGGCTCGGCGACTGGGACAGCCTTGCCGAGTTGCTGCCGCGGCTGTCGAAGAAGGGCACGGTCAAGCCCGAAACGCTTGAGCGATGGACCGTGAGCGTGCACCGCGAGCTGCTGAACCGGGCCGGCGACGGCGACACCGTGATCGCCGCGTGGGGCCGCGTGCCGAAGCCGCTCCGCAATAACCTCGAACTGCTCGACGCCTACTACCACGGCCTGATCCGCACCGGGATGAACGAGAAGGCCGAGAAGGACCTCGTGCAGGCGCTGAAGTCGGAATGGCGCGGCCCGCTGGTCCGGCTGTTCGGCCTCATCGAGGGCGGGAATGCGAGCAAGCAGCTGAAGCGCGCGGAGCAATGGCTCGCCGACCACGGCAACGACCCGGACCTGCTGCTCGCCGCGGCCCGGCTGTGCCTGCGGAACGAATTGTGGGGCAAGGCGCGCAGCTACCTCGAGGCCGTGATCAGCGTGCGGCCGACGCCGGACGCCTACCGTGAATACGGCAAGCTGCTCGCGAAACTCGGGGAAACGGACGCGGCCGCCGAGGCCTACCGCGACGGCCTCAACCTCGTCGCCGGCTCCGGCGCGACCGCGTTACCGCATTTGGCCGATTGATGGCCCGGCGTGTTACGGCTGCGAGCGCTTCGAGCGCAGCCACGCGGTGAGCGGCTCCCACTCGTCCCAGTCCGGCCAGGCGAGGTATTCCGGCAATTCGAAGATGCCGAGGCCGCGCGAGTAGGCACGGATGTAGTTCTGTGCCTCGCGCAGTGCCGCCACGTACGGGACGCGCGTCTTCTCCAGGTACTCGTCGAGCTCGTCCCAGATCAGCGTGTTGTCGCGAACGCGATTCGCCACCGTTGCGATCTTCGCCTGCTTGCGCTCGACCTTGCCGACGCTCTTCAGCTCCTCGAGGAAGTTGGACGTGGCCTGCATGTCGATCGTGGACGGCAGAACCGGCACGATGATCGTTTCGGCATGGTTGACGAGGTCGGTCAGCTCCGGGCCGTGCGACCGGGCCGGCGCGTCGATGACGAGAAAGTCGGCGGTGCGCGGCGCACGCTTCAGGCCATCTTCGAAGCCTGCGACGGCATGAATTTCCGGGCGGTCAGCGGGCCGCCGCTCGAGCCAATCGAGGCTGGAACGCTGCGGATCGTAGTCGGCGAGTGCGACCGACGCACCCTCGTTGGCGAAGTAGGACGCGATGTTCGTCGCCAGCGTGCTCTTGCCGCAGCCGCCTTTCGCGTTCATGACCATGATGTGGCGCATAGTTACCTCGGGCTCTTATCGTTGTTAGACGGGTAATTTATGTAAACTACCGTCGCGGCATCCAAAAGTCCATCCGCCTCAACTTGCCGCACTTGAGCGCACTTCGCAGGCCAACCCGAACGCACGATGCGAATCCGTTACGCGAAAATGGACGGCGCCGGCAATCGCATACTCGTCGTGGACCGGCGTGACGATGCGCTGGCACCGCCGGATGCCGACCGCATCCGCGAACTCGGCGACGAGCGCACCGGACCCGGCTTCGATCAGATGATGTGGCTGGGCCCCGCGCGTTCGGACGGCGCGGCCGCGAGTTATCGCGTGTTCAACCGGGATGGCGGCGAAGTCGGCCAGTGCGGCAACGGCGTCCGCTGCGTCGCCTGGCTGCTCGCCGGCGACCGGGCGCCCGGCACGACCGTCCGGCTCGACAGCCCGGTCGGGCTCATCGAGGCGCGGGTGACGGACGGCCGGGAGGTCTCGGTCGCGATGGGTCGCCCGGAGTTCCGTCCCGCGAAGATCCCCTTCGTCGCCGAAAAAGCCGCGAATGTCTACGATCTCGACGTAAACGGCACCGTCTACGCGGTCGGCGCGGTGTCCATGGGCAACCCCCACTGCGTGCTCGCGGTCCCCGCCGTGGCCGATGCGCCGGTCGCCACGCTCGGCCCGGTGATCGAGCGGCACCCGCGCTTTCCCGAGCGCACGAACGCAGGCTTCGTGGCACGCCGCGGCGAGGATGAAATCGACCTCCGGGTGTTCGAGCGCGGCGTCGGCGAAACGCTCGCCTGCGGTACCGGCGCGTGTGCCGCCGTCGCCGTCGGCATCCGTCGCGGCGAGCTCGCCACCGACGTGCGCGTGAACCTGCCCGGCGGGCAACTCGTGGTAAGCTGGCCGCAGGTTTCCGGCCCTGCCTGGCTGACCGGCAACGCCGAACTGATGAGCGAAGGATCCATCGATCTATGAGTACACAACGAAACCCGGACTACGTCGATCACGGCGTCTCCGAAGACGTCGTGCACGACTACCTCAAACTTCACCCCGATTTCTTCGAGCGGCACCCGAAGCTGCTCGGCACGCTGCACCTGCCACACGCCTCCGGCGGCGCCGTGTCGCTGGTCGAACGCCAGGTGTCGGTGTTGCGCCAGAAGGACCTGAAGCTCGAGCGACGGCTCAAGGACCTGATCGAGGTCGCCAGGGCGAACGACGTCCTGGCGGCGAAGATCCACGCACTGTCCCTGCAGCTCATGGCCGCGGCGGACCTGCCGGCGACAGTGGCGGCGGTCGAGGAAGCGGTCCGCTCCGGCTTCGGCGCGGACCATTCGGTGCTCGTCGTGTTCGGGGACCCGGCCGGGTTCGCGGCGGCAACCACCGGACGCTTCTTCCGCGCAATTGACCGCGACGACCCGGTGCTCGCGCCGTTCGCGACCTTCCTCGCGAGCGGCAATCCGCGCTGCGGGCAGGCACGTGACGCCCAGCTCGAGTTCCTGTTCCGGGACGATGCCGGCGACGTCGGCTCGGTCGCACTGGTGCCGCTCGGCGAGCAATCGGAAACGGGCTTCCTGGCCATCGGCAGTGCCGACGCGAACCGCTTCCATCCCGGCATGAGCATGGACTTCCTCGCCCGCGTCGGCGACCTGGTCGCGGCGTCGCTGGCCCGCTTTTAGCCCCGCTGGACGCGCCCGGAGTCCCGGAATGGACGCCACAGAGCGCGACTGGATCGAGCGCTTTTCACGGCATCTCGCGCTGGAGCGGCGGCTGTCGCCGCTGACCTGCACGAACTACCGCCGCGACATCGACGCGCTGGCCGACTGGTGTGAATCCGCCAACGTGCCGTGCTGGCGGGACGTCGACAGCGAGCACATGCGTTCGTGGGCCGCATCCTGCTACCGGCGCGGGCTGTCGAGCCGCAGCATCCAGCGCCGGCTGTCCGCGGCCCGGACGTTCTTCCGTTTCCTGCAGCGCGAGGGCGGCGTCAGGAAGAGTCCCGTCGACGCGGTCTCCGCGCCGAAAGCGAAGAAGCGCCTGCCCGGCAACCTCGATGCCGACACGATGGCGCGCCTCCTCGACATCCAGGGCGACGGCCCCGTCGTCGACCGCGACCGGGCCATCCTGGAGCTGCTGTACTCCTCGGGACTCCGGCTCGCCGAGCTCACCGACCTCGACCTCGGCGACCTCGATCTCGCGGATGCGACGGTGCGCGTGACCGGCAAGGGCAACAAGGACCGCATCGTGCCGGTCGGGCGGCACGCGCTCACCGCCGTCCGCCGCTGGCTCGCGGTCCGGGGCGACCAGGCGGCGCCGGACGAGCGTGCTCTGTTCGTCAGCAACCGCGGCACGCGGCTCGGCAAGCGGGCCGTCCAGGCCCGCGTCAAGCACTGGGCGCGCAAGCAGGGCATCGACACGCGGGTGTACCCGCACCTGTTCCGCCATTCGTTCGCCACGCACCTGCTGGAGTCGAGCCACGACCTGCGCGGCGTGCAGGAATTGCTCGGGCACGCGAACATCTCGACGACGCAGGTCTACACCCACCTTGATTTCCAGCATCTCGCCCGGATATACGACGAGGCGCATCCGCGCGCCCGCTCGAAAGCCAAGGATTAGCGTTCGCTCCCGAACGCCAGGACAACGCCATGGAACAGTTCAGAGGGACGACGATCGTCTCGGTCCGCAAGGACGGCAAGGTCGCGATCGCCGGTGACGGCCAGGTCTCGATGGGCAACACCGTCATGAAGGGCAATGCCCGCAAGGTGCGGCCGCTGGCCGGCGGGCGGGTGATCGCCGGCTTCGCCGGCGGCACGGCCGATGCGTTCACGCTGTTCGAGCTGTTCGAGGCCAAGCTCGAGCAGTACGGCAACCTCACGCGCGCCGCGATCGAGCTCGCGAAGGACTGGCGCACGGACCGGCGCCTGCGGCGGCTCGAGGCCCTGCTCTGCGTCGCGGACAAACAATCGTCGTTCATCGTTACGGGCAACGGCGACGTGATCGAGCCGGAGAACGACCTGATGGCCATCGGTTCCGGCGGCCCGTTCGCCCAGGCGGCCGCCCTGGCGCTGCTGCAGAACACGGACCTCGGCGCGCGCGACGTCGTCACGAAGGCGCTCGAGATCGCCGGCGACATCTGCGTGTACACGAACCGGAACATCGTCGTCGAAGAACTGTAGACACCGGCGCAGGATGCGCCAACCCAAAGCAGGAAGTTTCATGTCGCAAATGACGCCCCGCGAGATCGTCCAGGAGCTGGACAAGCACATCATCGGCCAGAACGAAGCGAAGCGCGCCGTCGCCATCGCGCTGCGCAATCGCTGGCGGCGCGTGCAGGTAGACGAACCGCTGCGCAGCGAGATCACGCCGAAGAACATCCTGATGATCGGCCCGACCGGCGTCGGCAAGACGGAGATCTCGCGCCGCCTCGCGAAGCTCGCGAGAGCGCCGTTCATCAAGGTCGAGGCGACGAAGTTCACCGAGGTCGGCTACGTCGGACGCGAGGTCGATTCGATCATCCGCGACCTGATGGACGTGGCCGTCAAGCTGTTGCGCGAGGACGCCATGGCGAAGGTGCGGACGCGCGCCGAGGACGCCGCCGAGGAGCGCGTGCTCGACGCGCTGCTGCCGACGGCGGACACGTTCGGCGACCAGCCGCGCGACGACAGCGACACGCGGCAGAAATTCCGCAAGATGCTGCGCGAGGGCCGGCTCGACGACCGCGAGATCGAGGTCCAGGTCCAGGCGGTCCCGATCGGCGTGGAGATCATGGCGCCGCCCGGCATGGAGGAGATGACGAGCCAGCTGCAGGGCATGTTCCAGAACCTGGGCGGCAACCGGAAGAAATCGCGCAAGCTGAAGGTGCGCGACGCGCTGCGGCAGCTGACCGACGAGGAAGCCGCGCGGATGGTCGACGAGGAGGAGCTCAAGGCGCAGGCGCTCGAGGCCGTCGAACAGCACGGCATCGTGTTCCTCGACGAGATCGACAAGGTGGCCAGGCGCTCCGAAACCGCCGGCGCGGACGTGTCCCGCGAAGGCGTGCAGCGCGACCTGCTGCCGCTCGTCGAGGGCTCCACCGTGAACACGAAGTACGGCATGGTGCGCACGGACCACATCCTGTTCATCGCCTCCGGCGCGTTCCACGTGTCGAAGCCGTCCGACCTGATTCCCGAGCTCCAGGGAAGGTTCCCGATCCGCGTCGAACTGAAGTCACTGAGCGTCGACGACTTCGTCCGCATCCTGACCGAGCCCGATGCGTCGCTCGTCGACCAGTACTCCGCGCTGCTCACCACCGAGGAGGTTACGCTCGAGTTCGCCGACAGCGGCGTCCGGCGTATCGCCGAGGTGGCGTTCCAGGTGAACGAGCGCACCGAGAACATCGGGGCGCGCCGCCTGCACACGGTCATGGAACGCCTGCTCGAGACCGTATCGTTCGAGGCGTCGGACAAGAGCGGCTCGAAAGTCGTCGTCGACGCGGCCTACGTCGACGCGCACCTGGCGGAGCTCGCGAAGGACGAAGACCTCAGCCGCTACATCCTTTGAGGCGCGCCGGCGGGCGATCCGCGGGTAAAATACCGGCATGATTCCGACCGAGATCCGCCTGCGCAGGCAGTCCCGCGTGCTCCTCGTCGCGTTCGAGGACGGGAAGACGTTCGAGCTGCCGTTCGAGTACCTGCGGGTACACTCGCCGAGCGCGGAAGTGCGCGGCCACGGGCCGGGCCAGGAGCGCCTGCCGCTCGGCAAGGAAGCGGTGCTCATCACCGGCGTGGAGCCCGTGGGCCACTACGCGGTGCGGCTGACGTTCGACGACGGCCACAATTCCGGCCTGTACACGTGGGCCTACCTCCGCGAGCTGGGCGACGAGATGCCGTCGCGCTGGCAGGCCTACCTCGACCGGCTGGAGGCCGCGGGGTATCCTCGGCGCCATGCCTGACCGGGACACGTCCACCGACCGCACGCACTTCGGCTACCGCGACGTCGCGGCCGGCGAGAAGGCCGGCCTCGTGCGCGGCGTCTTCGATTCGGTGGCGACGAAATACGACCTGATGAACGATCTGATGTCGGCGGGTCTGCACCGGCTCTGGAAGCGCTTCACAATCGACGACGCCGCGGTGCGGCCAGGCCACGTCGTGCTCGACCTCGCGGGCGGCACCGGCGACCTCGCGCGCGCATTCGCCGGCAAGGTCGGCCGCGAAGGGCATGTCGTGCTCGCCGACATCAATCACGCCATGCTGCAGCAGGGCCGGCGGCGCCTCGTCGACGCCGGCGTCGCGGGCAACCTGTCGATCGCGCAGGTGGACGCGGAGAACCTGCCGTTCGCGGACGCGGCCTTCGACCGCGTCACGATGGCATTCGGCCTGCGCAACGTGACGAACAAGGACCGCGCGCTCGCATCGATATACCGCGTGCTGAAGCCGGGCGGCAAGGCCCTGATCCTCGAGTTCTCGAAACCCTACGAGATGCTCCAGCCGGCCTACGACGTGTACTCGTTCAAGGTACTGCCGACGCTCGGACGGCTCGTGGCCGGCGACGCCGACAGCTACCAGTACCTCGCGGAGTCCATCCGCATGCACCCGGACCAGGACACGCTGCTGGAGATGTTCCGCGACGCGGGCTTCGAACGCTGCCGTTATCACAACATGACCGGCGGTGTCGTCGCGCTGCATACCGCGTACCGCCTCTGAGTTTCCCCGTGAACCCGCTCGAAGCCCTGCTGCGCCCGACCGCGCGTGTGCTCAACGACACGATCGCGGAGACGACGCCGGCGCGTGACCTGTGCCACGAGCTTGCCGGCACGCGCGCAACGGTGCGCCTGCGCGGGACCACGATCGCAATGACGTTCGAGATCGACGCGGACGGACTGACGCTCGCCCCGGGCGCCGCGGACGATCCCGACATCGCGATCACCGGCGCGTTGCCCGATTTCGTCCGCGTCCTGGGCGGCGGTGAGGAGGACGCGATCCGCGACGGCTCTCTCGAGCTCCTCGGTGACGCCGAACGTGCCGCGGCATTCCGTCAGTTGCTGCGTTACGCACGGCCCGATGCCGAGGAACAGCTGGCCCGCGTCGTGGGCGACGGCGCGGCCAACGCTGCCGGCCGGTTTGCGCGACGCCTCAACCGCTGGGCGCGCGGCGCGCACCGAACGATGACCGACAACGTTCGCGAGTACCTGCAGGAGGAGCGGCACGCCGTACCCACGCACCACGACGTGGACGCGTTCGGCAGCGACGTCGATCGGCTGCGCGACGACGTCGACCGGCTGGCCGCTCGCATCGAACAGCTGGAGGGCCGCGCGTGAAGACCGGCCGCTGGCGTACTTACCGCCGTGCGCTGCAGATCCAGCGCGTGCTGGTGAAATACGGCCTGGACGACATCATCTCGGAAACGCACCTGTTCCGGCCGCTGCGCTTTCTCTTCTACGTGCTCCCCCGGCGCCGTGACCGCTCGGCCCCGCTCGGCGAGCGCATCCGCCTCGCGCTGGAGGAACTTGGGCCGGTCTTCGTGAAGTTCGGCCAGGCGATCTCCACGCGCCGCGACCTGATCCCGCGCGACATCGCCGACGAGCTCGCGAAACTGCAGGACGCGGTGCCGCCATTCCCCGCCGACGAGGCGGAGGCCATCATCGCCGCCGCCTACGGCAAGCCGGCCGAATCGGTGTTCGCGCGCTTCGACCGCGAGCCGCTTGCCGCCGCGTCGATCGCGCAGGTGCACACGGCTACGCTGCAGGACGGCACCGAGGTCGTCGTCAAGGTGCTGCGGCCGGGCGTCCAGGCGCAAATCGAGCGCGACGTGGACGTGCTGCGCTGGATCGCCGACCTCGCCGCGCGTTACTGGCAGCATGGCAAGCGGCTGAAGCCGCGCGAGATCGTGGACGAGTACGAAGCCACGATTCTCGACGAGCTCGACCTGATGCGCGAGGCCGCCAACGCGGCGCAGCTCAAGAGAAACTTCCACGGCACCGACATGCTGTACGTGCCGGACGTGTACTGGGACTACTGCCGGCCCGAGGTGCTGGTGCAGGAACGCATCTACGGCACGCCGATCGGCGACATGGACACGCTGCGCGCGGCAGGCACGAACATCCAGCGACTGGCCGAGAACGGCGTCGAGATCTTTTTCACGCAGGTCTTCCGGCACAACTTCTTTCACGCCGACATGCACCCCGGCAACATCTTCGTCATCACGACGGACCCGGAGCACCCGAAGTACGCCGCGGTCGACTTCGGCATCGTCGGCACGCTGAACCCCAGCGACCAGCGCTACCTGGCGGAAAACTTTCTCGCGTTCTTCGACCGCGACTACCACCGCATCGCGAAGCTGCATCTCGATTCCGGCTGGGTGCCGGCCGGCACGCGCATCGACCAGCTAGAATCCGCCGTGCGCACGGTCTGCGAGCCGGTGTTCAACAAGCCGCTGGCGGAGATTTCGTTCGCGCAGGTGCTGATGCGCCTGTTCCGCGTGGCGCAGCGCTTCAACGTCGAGATCCAGCCGCAGCTCATCCTGCTGCACAAGACGCTGTTCAACATCGAAGGCCTCGGGCGCGAACTGTACCCGCAGCTCGACCTGTGGAAGACCGCGCACCCGGTGATGAAGCGCTGGATGGAGGACCGGGTCGGGCCGAAGGCGATACTGAGCGACCTGCGCAGCAACCTGCCGCACGTGCGCGAGGCGCTGCGGGAACTGCCCGGCGCGATCCACCGCTTCGCGGAGCAGGCGGCCAACGGCGAGGTGCGCATCCGCATCGACAGCAGCGAGCTCGATCACCTTTACGCCGAGCTCGTGCGCGCCCGCAAGCAGCGCCTCTGGCTCGCCGTCGGCGCCACCGCCGTGTTCATCGCGTCCATCGTGTTCGTGCTGCTGGCCAGCTGATCGTGCTCAGGCTGATCGCGCACGGCCTGCTGAAGCTCGGTGGCTGGACGCCGGTCGGCGGCGACATCCCCGTGCCGAAGGCCGTGATGATTGCGGCGCCGCACACGTCCAACTGGGACGGCATCTGGGGCCTCATCTGCCGCGTGGCGCTGCAGGTCGACGTGCACTTCTTCGCCAAGGACACGCTGTTCTGGTTTCCGCTGGGCACCGTCCTCCGCGCGCTGGGCGGCGTCCCGCTCGACCGTCGAAAGCCCGGCGCCGCGGTCCCGACCGCCGTCGCGGCGTTACGCGACAACGACACCTGTTACTTCGCGCTGGCACCGGAAGGCACGCGCAGCCGGAAGGATTACTGGAAGTCCGGCTTCTACCGGATCGCGATGGAGGCGCAGGTCCCGGTCGTACTCGGGTTCTTCGACTACCGAAGCCGGCGCATCGGGACCGGCCCGGTCATCGAACTGACGGGCGACGTCGATGCCGACATGGCCCGGATCCGGGCGTTCTACGAAACCTGCGAAGGCCGCCATCCCGAGCTCGCGACGCCGGCCGTGCTCCCTCCCGAGAAGCCCGCGCGCCGCTGAGCCGGCCCTGCGGGCCGGCCCGGCGGTGCGGACTCAGCGGTACTGCCAGCCCACCTCGATGCCGACCGTGCGGCCCTTCTGCATCGGCCCGGCGGTCCACAGACCGGCGATCGAGGTCAGGTTGCCCCAGTTCGCCTCGTCGGTGAGATTGCGGCCGTAGGCGGAGATGCGCCACACGTCGTTCGGCGAGTACCAGTTCACGCTGGCGTTCACGCGGTCCTGGTCCTCGAAGTTCTCGGTGTTCGCGTCATTGTACGGATGGCCCTCGCGGAACGCGTAGTTCGCGGCGAAGTTCATCAGGCCGGCGCCGTTGAGCGGCAGGTCCCAGGAGAACCCGGCGCTGTAGTTCGACGGCGCGAGTCGCGGCAGGTCGGACCCGATGATCGTCTGGCCGTAAGCCTGCTCGAGCTGCGGCACGAACGGGTCGATGCTGTCGTACTCGCCGTCCTGCCAGCCGCCGGACGCGAACAGCGACAGGTTGTCGATCGGAGCCCAGACGATGTCCACCTCCACGCCCTGGATCGTCACGTCGCCCGCGTTGATCGTCGCCTGCAGCACGATGACGTCCGGGTCGCCGACGTTCAGCTCGCGCTGCATGTCGGTGATGTCGTTCTGGAACGCCGCGATGTTCAGGCGCAGGCGGCCATCCGCCAGCTCGGACTTGAACCCAAGCTCCCAGGTGTTGCTTTCCTCTTCGCGCGTCGGGCCGGGAGGGATCAGGTTCGGCTTCGCGTTGCGGAAGTTGAAGCCGCCGGAACGGTAGCTCTGGGCCCAGTAGCCGTAGAACTGTGCTTCCTCGGCGACGTACCACTGGAAGCCGACCTTCGGCGTCAGGTTGTCCCAGTCGCCTTCCAGGTTGTCGAACTGGCAGTTGAACGTCGTGTTGTCGGAACAGGTCCCGGTGATGATCCGCGCGGTCTTCGACTCCTCGGAATAGCGGAGGCCGGCCGTCAGGGTCCACGCGTCGTTGAGCCGGAAGTCGTTGTTCCAGAATATGCCGAGATTGTCGGCCGACATGTCACCGCCGAGTGCGCGCTGCAGGTTGACGCCGACAGGCGGCGGGCCGAGCGGCGGCGGCAGCCAGATGTAGCGGGCTTCGCGGTACTCGATGTCCTGGTCGAAGTAGTACAGGCCGATCGTCGCGTCCCAGTTGTCCGTGAAGTTGCCGGCCCAGCGCAGCTCGTTGCTGATCTGGTCCTGGTCGGTGTAGCCGGGCGCCGCGAAGATCGGATTCGACGTGCCGTCGATGTCGGCCGCGGAGTCGGCGTCGACCTCGCGCCAGCCCAGGATGTTCGTCACGGTGCCATTGCCGACTTCGGCGATGTTCGTCTCGAGCACGACCTGGTTCCAGGTCATGTCCGTGAAGCCGATCTCGTCGGAGGTCGTCGAGAACTCGTCGAGCGTGCCGGCACGCTGCTCGGTGACGTTGGCCCAGGTCGCGCCATCGCCTTCGCTCTTGCCGCTCTCGATGATCAGGTTCCAGTCCTGGTTCGCGGTCGGCCGCCAGACGAGCGTCGGGCGGATCAGCGTCGTGTCCATCTCGCCGACTTCGCTGCGCGTCGCCGGGTTCACGTAGAACGGCTGCAACGGGTGCGGTGCCGGCGGCACCGTCGACTGGTTGATGTTCTCGTAGTAGCCCGGGTCGTTGTTCTGGTACACGACGAGCTTCGCCGCCAGCTTGTCGTCCACCAGCGAACCCTCGATCGCACCGGCGATCGACATCATCCCGTCTTCGTCGTAGCCGGCACGCGCCTTGGCGCCGAACTCACCGGTCGGCCGCTGGTTGCGCAGGATGACCGCGCCACCGGTCACGTTGCGGCCGAACAGCAGGCCCTGCGGCCCGCGGAGGACCTCGACCGACTCCAGGTCGAACGTGTCGATCACGACGCCGAACGTCGTGCCCAGGTAGATGCCGTCGACGAAGACGCCCACCGTCGGGTCGACCGACGGGATCGAGCTGTTGATGCCCTGCCCGCGGATCGAGAAGTTTTGCACGCCGGGAAACGTTCCGACGGCTTCGAGCTGGACGTTCGGCATCAGGTAGCTCATGTCGTCCAGCTTCGTGACGAACATGGCTTCGAGCTGGCTGGCGCCGTAGGCACTGATGGCGAGCGGCACGTCCTGCGCGATTTCGGCCTCGCCGCGCTTCCGCGCGACCGTAACGATTTCCTCGAGCAACGCGCTGGCCGAGCCCTGCTGTGCCTGTGCCGGCACGGCGACAAAAAAGAGCCCGCCGCAGGCGAACGCGGTCAGAACGGCCCGTTTGAAAAAGGCAATACTAGAGATCATGAAGCACCCCCCGGTAGCTGAAGGCGTTAGCATAGCGTTACGCAACGTCTTGGCAAACAGGAATCGTCCATTGAGTGATTCGTCCGCGGGCGCGGCCGACCCGCGAAAACACCGCAGTATCCGCAGCTTCGTGCGGCGCACGGGGCGCCTGACCGCGTCGCAACAACGCGCACTCGACGCCCTGTGGCCGCAGTTCGGCGTCGATTTCGACGCGGCGCCGATCGACTTCGACGTGCTGTTCGGTCGCGACGCACCGCGCGTGCTGGAGATCGGGTTCGGCAACGGCGACTCGCTGGCAACGCAGGCCTCGCTTCACCCGGAGCGCGATTTCCTCGGCATCGAGGTCCACGAGCCCGGCGTCGGTCACTGCCTCATCCGGATTCGCGATCTCGGCATCGGCAACCTTCGGGTGATCTGTCACGACGCGATCGAGGTGCTGGACCGGCAGGTGCCCGAAACGTCGATCGATCGCATCAACCTGTACTTCCCGGACCCCTGGCCCAAGAAGCGCCACCACAAGCGGCGCATCGTGCAGCCCGACTTCCTTGCGCGGTGTGCCCGCGCCCTGACGCCGGGGGGCGCGCTGCACATTGCGACCGACTGGGAAAATTACGCGGAGCACATCGACGAGGTGCTGGCGGCCAGCGACCTGTTTACCTGCCAGGAACGCCGCGAGCACGACGGGTCCGCGCCGCTGGGCCGCCCACCCACGAAGTTCGAGCAACGCGGCCTGCGGCACGGGCATCGCATCGTCGACTGGATTTTTGCAAGCAGACAGTAATTTGCTGCCGCCTTGCGCCTCGCGTTTTCTCTTCTATAACTAGTAGTAGAGAACCCGACAACAGCGAGGAGAATCGACGTGGCCGTTCCCTACCCGGTGATTGGACAATGGTTTCGCCGCGCCGGTGGCGCGCTGTTCGAGGTCGTCGCGATCGACGAAGAAGCCGGAACGGTCGAGATCCAGCAATTCGACGGCACGATCGATGAACTCGACATGGATGCCTGGCCGGACCTGCTACTCGTCGAAGCGAGCGCCCCGGAAGACTGGTCCGGGTCCGTCGACATGGACCCCGACGACGTCATCGCCCGCAACAACAAGGACCTGCCGAGCGGCTTCCACGACCCGCTCGCGTTCCTGGACAAGCTGTAGGCGCGAAACGCTACTGGGCGACCGTCACCCACACGTCGCCGTCGCGCAGCTCGCAGGCGACGCGCCGCAGGCTGTCGCCCTTGCAGGGCCCGGAAAAACACGTCCCCGTATCGATCGCGTACAACGCCCCGTGCGACGCGCAGACGATCGCCGTGTTGTCCTTGGTCAGGAACTTGCCAGGCACCCAGTTCAGCGGGTGACCGACGTGCATGCAATAGTTTTGATACGCGTAGATGGCGTCGCCGCGCCGAACGACGAAGCCGCGAAACGGCCAGTCGCCGTCCCCGACCGTGAACTCGCGGCAGCCCGGATCGTCGATCTCGGCCAGCGCGCCGACGCGGTGTGTCCCGCCACTCACTGCCCTGACTCGAGCTCGCCGTGCCGCGTCACGACCACGGCGAGAACAATCGACGGAACCCCGATCAGGGCCGCATAGACGAAGAACCCCGTGTAACCGATGACTTCCTGCACGTTGCCGGAAAAACCGGCGACGAGCTTGCCGAAGAACACGGACAACGAACTGAACAGCGCGTACTGGGTAGCGGTGAAGGACACGTTGGTCAGGCTGGACAGGTAGGTGATGAAGACCGTGCCCGCGAACCCCTGGGCGAAGTTGTCGAAGCTGATCGTCACGGTCAGCGCCCACAGCGCTGGCCCGGTCCACGCGAGGAACACAAAGAACAGGTTGGTCACGGCGATCAGCGTCGAGGCAGCGATGAGCGTCCTCGACGGGCCAAACCTGACGACGGACCAGCCGCCGGCACCGATGCCGAGCAGCGCCACCCAGAGCCCGTAGAGCTTGGCGACACTGGCGATTTCGGCCTTGCTGAAGCCGATGTCCCGGTAGAACGGATTGGCCAATATCCCGAGCACGTAGTCGCTGATACGGAACACGGCGATGAAGACCAGGATCGTCAGCGCGACCTTTCCGTATCGACGGAAGAAATCGAGAAACGGACCGATGACCGACCGCTCAAACCAGCGTGGAAATCCTTCCTCAAATATCTTTCCGCCGGTCGCCGCGCCCGCCGGCAACGGCGGCTCCTTGCAGGCGAGGGTCGTTGCCAGTCCCACCAGCATGCAGACGGCCATGCAGTGGTAGGCAAGCGTCCAGGACCCGAACTCCGCGATGTACAGCGCGACCGCGCCACCCACGATCATCGAGACACGGTAGCCGTACTGGTAGGCCGCGGCGAGCGGCGCCTGCATGTCCTCGCTCGCGCATTCGATGCGGTAGGCATCGACAGCCAGGTCCTGCGTCGCAGACGAAAACGCCACCGCGACCGCGAACAAGGCAAAGGCGCCCGTGGCCGCCGCCGGGTCGATACCGGCGAGAACGACGAGGCTCGCCACCACGCCGAGCTGCGAAACGAGCATCCACGAACGTCGCCGGCCCAGCCACCGGGTCAATCCTGGCAACGACAGGCTGTCGACCAGGGGTGACCAGAGAAACTTCAGTGCGTAGGCAAACCCGATCCAGGCAAAGGTGCTGATCGTGCTCTTTTCGAGCCCGGCATCGGACAACCACGTCGTCAAGGTCGCATAGACGAGTGGAAACGGCAGCCCCGAGGAAAACCCGAGAAAGAAGATGACGAGCACCTTCTCCTGCAGGTAGTAGCGCCAGGTACGACGCTCGGGTTCTATGGCCGGGTCAGCCTTCATCCGGCCAATCGTAATCCATGATCAGCGGCGCGTGGTCCGAAAAACGCTGCGCCTTGTAGACTTCGGTCCGACGTACTCGCCCGGCGAGGCCCGGCGTCACGACGTGGTAGTCGATGCGCCACCCGACGTTGTTGTCCCACGCGCGGCCGCGGTTCGACCACCAGGTGTACGTGTGCGGCTCCTGGTCGATGGTCCGGAACGCGTCGACCCAGCCCCACGGCCCGAACACGTCGTCCATCCACGCGCGCTCCTCGGGCAGGAACCCGGAATTCTTCCGGTTTTGCTTCCAGTTCCGGAGATCGACCTCCTTGTGCGCAATGTTCCAGTCGCCGCAGATGATGTACTCGGCGCGGCGCCGCCGGAGCTTCGCGAGATGCGCGGCGAACGTGTCCATGCAACGGTATTTCGCCTCCTGCCGCAGTTCGCTCGACGAACCGGACGGCAGGTACAGCGAGACGACGTTGAGGCCGCCGAGCTGCACTTCGAGGTAACGCCCCTCGTCGTCGAACTCGGCATCGCCGTAACCACGGACGACTTTCCTGGGCTCGTGCTTCGTGTAGATCGCCGTGCCGCTGTAGCCCGGCTTGCGCGCGTCCTCGTAGAAGCTGTGGTAGCCGGCGGGATGAAAGCACTCGTCCGTGAGCTGCTGGATCTGCGCCTTCGTTTCCTGGATGCAGACGACGTCCGCCGACTGCGATGGCAGCCACTCGAAAAAGCCCTTGCGTGCGGCGGCACGGATGCCATTTGCGTTCAGGCTGATTACTCGAAACATGTTCTCTCCGTGGTCACTACACACCATTTGCAGACGCCCGCGCGGTATTCCAAACGCGCGGGACTGCACGCCGCACTTCCGTGGCATACTGCGCCTGCCGCAAGAACGGCATCATACTGGAACCGGTCCACACACCAAGTCATGCAACCCTATCAACGCGAGTTCATCGACCTCGCTCTCGAACTGGGTGTCCTCACCTTCGGCGAGTTCACCCTGAAGTCGGGGCGGAAGAGTCCCTATTTTTTCAACGCCGGCCTGTTCAGCACCGGCTATGCCGCGGCCAAGGTCGGTCGTGCCTACGCGTCCGCTGTCGCGGCCTCGAAGGTGGAATTCGACATGCTGTTCGGCCCGGCCTACAAGGGCATTCCGCTGGCGGCGCTGACCGCGGCGGCGCTCGCCGAACACCACGGTGTCGACGTGCCGTACGCCTACAACCGCAAGGAAGCCAAGGATCACGGCGAAGGCGGCACCGTCGTCGGCGCGCCGCTCGAGGGGCGCGTCCTGATCGTCGATGACGTCATCACCGCGGGCACCGCCGTGCGCGAGGCCTACCAGGTCATCAACGGTGCCGGCGCCGACATCGCCGGCCTCGTCATCTCGCTGGACCGGCAGGAGCGCGGCAAGGGCGAACAATCTGCGGTACAGGAACTTCGCGGCTCGCTGGGGATCCCGGTCACCAGTATCGTACGACTGGACGATCTCGTCGAAACGCTGGAGGAATCCCAGGAATACGGCGAGTTCCTCGACGCCGTGCTGGATTATCGCCGCGAGTACGGCGTGGCGTCCTAAGTCGTTGAAATCCGGAGTGGAAGTTGCGTTTACAGCCCGGGCCCCAGGCTTTAAGCTGTGTTTTCGCGAACTGTGTCGCGCTTCGCGCTCGACAAAACGTGGCATATTTGAGCAATGCGCTTATCCCACCTCGCAATTGGGCTGATTCTGCTGCCGCTCGCTGCCGGCGCGTCGGAGCGTGAGAACCGTCACTACAAGGTGGTCGACGAGGACGGCAACACCTACTACGGCGACAGCATTCCGCCGGAACTGACGGACCTGGACAAGCAGGTCGTCAACGATCACGGCGTCACCGTCGGCCGGATCGAGGGACGCAAGACCGAAGAGGAGCTCGAAGCTGAGCGGCGCGCCGAAGAGCTACGGCTGCAGAAAGAGCTTCAGCGCCGCGCCGACCAGGCGCTGCTGGCCACCTACCAGACGGTGCAGGAGATCGAGCTGCACCGCGACCGTCGCGTCGAGCTTTTCCAGGCACAGGCACGCGTCACCGAACTCTACCTGCGCAACCTGCAGCGGCAACTCGACAAGCTCGAGCGCGAATCGCTGCGTTACGCGCCCTATTCATCGGACCCCGACGCGGAAATGATCGACCCGGCGCTGATGGATGACATTCGTGACACGAAGGACACGATTCACCGTCACGAACAGAACCTGCAGAAGTTCAAGGACGACGAGGCGATGATCATCGCCCGTTTCGACGGCGACATCAGCCGCTTCAAGAACCTCAAGGGCATCGAAGAGTAACGTTCCGGCGCGTCGCCGTAACTCTACACCGTGCGCGCTTCAGGCTCGTCCCGAGTGTCCGAAGCCGCCGTCACCTCGGTCGCTCTGTTGGAAGTCTTCCACCACGTTGAACCGGACCTGTTCGACGGGCACGAACACCATCTGCGCGATGCGTTCGCCAGGCTGGATCTCGTACGCCGTCGAGCTCCGGTTCCAGCACGAGATGAACACCTGTCCCTGGTAGTCCGAGTCGATCAGGCCGGTGAGGTTGCCCAGCACGAGGCCGTGCTTGTGGCCGAGGCCGGAGCGCGGCAGCAGCACCGCGGCGAGTGACGGGTCGCCGATGTGAATGGCGATGCCGGTGGGGATCAGCGTGGTCTCGCCCGGCGCCACGGTCTCGGGCTCGTCGATCACCGCGCGCATGTCGAGGCCCGCCGAGCCGTCCGTTGCGTAATGGGGGAGATCAATGCTGTCGCCGAGCCGGGGATCCAGCACTTTCAGTTCTATCGTTCGCACTGCTTTTTCCTGTCAGTTGCCGCCACGGTCGCGGAATGGCAGGACCGACAGCGCCGGCTCCGTATCGGCGCCGTGAGATTCATCGTACCGCGATGCTATCAGGCCCATGAGCTCCGTCGCGAGCGCCGTCTTGGCGGCCAGCGGAAACGACTGCTCGCCGCCCGCCCAGTAGACGTCCACCGAGTTGTCGTCGCAATCGAAGCCGCAGTCGCTGCCGACGCGGTTTGCCACGATCATGTCGAGCCGCTTCGCCTCGAGCTTGCCGAGTGCGTACTCGCGCACTTTCTCAGTCTCGGCGGCGAAGCCCACGGTGAACGGCGCGGCATCGAGAGCCGCCACCGAGGCCAGGATGTCCCGCGTGCGTGTCAGCTCAAGGCTCATCTCGGAGGCCTTCTTCTTGATCTTCGTCCCGTGCGCGTGGACCGGCCGGTAATCGGAGACCGCGGCGGCGGCGATGAAGATATCCACGCCCTCGAGGTGCTCGTGGGTAGCTTCGTACATCTGGTCGGCCGTCTGTACGCCGATGACGTCGACGCCGCGCGGCGGCGGCAGCGAGACCGGACCGCTGACGAGCACGACGCGTGCGCCCTCGGCCGCGGCGGCCGCAGCCATCGCGTAGCCCATCTTCCCGGAGCTGCGGTTCGTGATGTAGCGCACCGGGTCGATCGGCTCGCGCGTCGGCCCGGCCGTCACGAGCACGGTCTTGCCGGCCAGGCGTCCCGCGCCCGCGCCGGGCACGAGTCCCGCGACGACGGCTGCGATCTCGTCCGGCTCGCTCATGCGACCGGCGCCGGTCTCGCCGCAGGCCTGCGACCCGCTGTCCGGGCCGATGATCACGACGCCGCGCGCCGCGAGCGTTTCCCGGTTGGCCTGCACCGCCGGGTTGTTCCACATCACGTGGTTCATGGCGGGCGCGATCGCGATCGGCGCCTCGGTGGCGAGGCACAGCGTCGTCAGGAGGTCGGGCGCCCCGCCGCCGGCGAGTCGCGCGATGATCTCGGCAGTCGCCGGCGCGATCAGCACCACGTCGGCCCAGCGCGCGAGCTCGATGTGGCTCATCGCCTGCTCGGCTTCCTTGTCCCACAGGTTGTCGCGGACCGGGCGGCCTGACACGGCCTGCAGCGCCGTTTCCGTCACGAACTCGGCCGCCGACGCGGTCATGACGATCTGCACGTCCGCGCCGCGGTCCCGAAGCCGGCGGACCAGGTCCGGTGTCTTGTAGGCGGCGATGCCGCCGCTGATGCCGAGCACGACGTTCATGGAAATAGTTTCCAACGAATCGGGTCGCGTCGTCCAGACTAATTCCTTTTAAGCATATTCGGCATTCTGCGGGTAGCGGGCTATCGCGACGCCCGCGCCGCAAGATCGAGGTACGCGCGATCGCCGTCTATGCGGATGCGGGTGCCAAAGGGTGCCGACAACGCCTCCAGCCTCTTGAGGATTCGAGCCGCGTCCTCGCCGGAGGCCAGCGCTGGATAGCCGCGCTCCTGCAGGAAGTCAGGGCCCGGCGTACCTTCATCAATCGTGATGGGCACAAACGTCACGGTGCCGATCTGCCCCGCCTCGAATGACAGTAGGACCAGGACGCTCTCCCATACCTCCGGCGGGTAATGCCCCACTTCCGAGCGCGAATGAAAAATGAAATTTCCGAGGCCGTACAGAATCAGGCCGCCGCCATAGTGCTCCACCCCGGACAACTCCGGCGCCCCATGACTGACGTAAAGGTCGGCACCGCTGTCGATCGCGGCCCGAGCCCAGGACTGCTGCCACTCCGGCGTTCCGAGCGACTGGAAATGCTGATACACGACGGTCAGCTCAGCCTCCGCGGATGCACGCTGAATCGCGTCGATGTTTCGCTGCCAGGCTTCCGTGTCGTCGGGCAACAGAATATTGACACCCGGCCGCCGTGCTGTCGCCGCCGCCTCCGGTTGGAGTTTCGCCGAGGCGATCGCGACGAGGGCAACGCGCTGACCGGCGACGTCCATGTAAGCCGGAGCTGTCGCGTCAGCCAGCGTTGGGCCGGTACCGGCGTGAACGATGCCGCGGCGACGGGCTTCCTCAATCGTTGAAAGTACACCCGTGGCGCCGTAGTCCCACGCGTGGTTGTTGGCAAGCGACAGCAGGTTCACGCCGATCGCGTCGAGGTAGTCCAGCACTGACGGGTCGGTGCCGTGAAAATACTGGTCGGTGCGCGTCGGCTCGCATTGCGCGTTCGCCGCACACACCGCCACCTCGAGATTCGACATGACAATGTCCTGCCCGTCCAGGAAGGGCAGGACCGAGGCGAGCGGCGCCTCGACGTGCAGACGGGGATCGTGCTCGATGAGTGCCTGTCCCAGCAGCGCGATGTCAATTGCTGCATCGGCCGTCATCGGCGCGTCGCGGGTACAGGATGTGGAGAGCAGCGCGAGAAGCACCGCGAACAGTGCTTGTGGCGGGTTGGGAGACTGAAGTTGCATCATGCGAGTTCCTCGCTCTTGGTCAAGGCGTGTCCGGGCTCGGGGACCGAGCGGCCGCGGCACTGCCACGGCCTCGCGGATCAGCCATTCCGGTCCACAGTTTGCGGTCCGCGTCGTAGTACAAGGCGTGGACTCGCGCGATCGGTCGATCCCACTCGGGCCGACCGCCCTTTGCGCGCACCGTCTCGAATTCGCTGTCCGTCCAGCGAAACCGCGCCGGAAATGTCATCGTCAAACGGTTCGCCTCCGTAAGTACGTCGTCCGCCGCCCACGGCGGCAAGGCGGGCTGCCCGGCGGGGTTTTCCGGGCCGTTGAGGAGATGGGCGGAGTACGTATTGCCAGCCGGCTCGAGTCGCAGCCGCAGCTGCACGCCGATATCCGAGTACGGGTGAGTCGTCGCGCCCGTCATCGCCAGGGTCCAATCGCCGGCCCATCCGGTGCTAGGAGTGCTTCGCACTCCCGTCATCGTGAAGATCTCGCCCGCACCGGACTCGAACCAGCCGGTCAGCACGTCGTCGTCCAGAGTTGCGATCAATGAAAACGCGCCGCTGTCTTCGAGCCGCGTGCAGTGACCACCCGTGTGCACGCGCGGTTTCTTCATTGCGTCGGCAAACGAGTTCTGGCGATCGATCCAGCGGCTGATGACGCTCACGATGGCTGAGGGAATCCGCCCGCCGCCGGCCGCACCAAGCACGAGCATAGGGTCATCGCCATCGAGCACCATGATCGGCGACTGGCTCAGGTTCGGCCGCGTCTTTGGAGCGCCGTCTTTGTAACTTCCCATCGTGACGGCGTAAAGAAAGCCGAGGCCGGGCGTTGCGACGCGCGACCCATACTCCGGGCCGAGTGACTGCGTCATGGCGACGATCATGCCGTCCGCGTCAATGACCGACAGGTGGCTCGTGTGGTCGGGTTCGGCGTCCGCACTCTCGCCGACGGCGTTCGACGTATCGTTCGAGACGGCCAGGTGCGATGCTCGCTGTTTCGCCCACTCAGTCGACAGCATTCGATCTTCGCGCTCGACGGCCGGTCCGGGCAGCGTGTCCCTGTCTTCCCGCGCGAGTCCGAGAGCGCGGCAGAGCATCGTAGCCCAGGCCGGTTCGTCGAGTGCCGCAGCGTCGACGTGCTCGAGCACCTGCAGAGCCTCGATCAGCATGTAGCCCGAGGGCGGACTGCCCGTGGCGACAAGCTGGTGGCCTCGGTATTCACCGCGCACGATCCTGAGCGGCCGTACCGCGTAGCCCGCGAGATCCTCGCGCGACACAAACCCGCCGTTTGCCGTCATATCGGCAGCAATGGCGGCCGCGATTTCACCGCGATAAAAAGTCTCGGGACCGGTCGCTGCAATCCGCCGAAGCGTTCGGGCAAGCGCCGGCTGGCGGAAGCGCTCACCCAGGCGATACGGCGTACCGTCGGGTTTTAGGAAGCTCTCGCTCGCTCCGGGATACTCCGCCAGCCCTTCGTCGACGGTACTGAACGGCAGCTCGAAACCATCATCCGCGAGCTCGATCGCGGGCTGCATCACGACATCGAGCGGCAGTGTCCCGAACCGGTCCAGCAGGTGTGCCCACGCGGCCACTGCCCCGGGTATTCCGATGGTCTGGTAGCCGTAGTCCGGCCGCGACTCCGATGCCGGCGAGTAGCCGGCCGGCACTTCGCTCATGCCGTCCACGCCGTGGAACTCGCCGTTCGGAAGGCGGACTAATGCGACGGCACGGCCGCCGATGCCCGACATGCTTGGCTCGACCACGGACAACGCGAAGCCGGTTGCGACGGCTGCATCGACGGCGTTTCCTCCCTGTTCGAGCATTCTTACGCCGGCAGCAGTCGCCAGGGGGTCGGCCGAAGCCACGATCCCGGCGTTCGATTCAACCACCTGCCCGGGCCGCTCTGGCACGGCACGGCCGCCGTGACACGCGGTCGCGGAGGCCGCGGCAATTGCGACGAGCAGCAGAATCCCGCAGCGCCGGCCTGTCCTGAAGTGGTCCCGTAGGTGTGCTTTCCGAGCTAGACTGTTCATTTCCACGTACTCATGATTCATTGCCAAGAAGAACGGCACGGACGGCTGCCGTGTCCGGGATTACGCCAGCAAGCCGATTGACAGCATCGTCGAGCGCGCTCGCGAACGCATCGTCACCGCCGAGACGTCGAAGTTCGCCATCCGAGGATCTCAGCCGTACAGTTGGCCGCGCTCCGGGCATTCCCGTCGCATTGACGGTAATTACGCCGTGTTGTTCGATGAGCAGCATGCCCAGCGCAGCGCTTGCCTCTACCGGCACTACCGGCGCATCGGCCCGAGCGATTCCGGCGCGGTCCAGCGCGGCGTTCAGTATCGAATCCGCAGTGATTCGGGGCCCCAGCAGCGTGTTCTCGACGCAGGCCTCGCCGAATATCGCCATCGATCGGCTCGCAAGACGTTCGCCAACGCTCGACTCGGCGCGCAGCATGTCCGGACCGAACCGCTCCAGTGCGCGCAAGACCGAGACGGCCAACGGTGCCCTTGCCTCCATCCCCATTTCGCTCGCGCGTGAAGCGACGACCTCCAGCAGGCCGCCGTGCCCGGCCATCAGGCCCGCGCGCGGGCCGCCCAGCCCGGCCTTCTGCGTGCTCGTGACCACGAGGTCGGCGCCGGCGTCCAGGGCGTGTTCCTGGCCCAGCAGTATCGGCCGGACCCGGGCTCCGTAAGCATCGTCGACCAGGACTGTCCGCCCGGCCGACCTGGCGAGGTGAACAGCTTGCGAGAATGCGACAGCATCGAGGCAATCGAGGTCGCTGGATACGCCAGTCACAATGACCAGGCTGCCTGCGCCGCTATTCAAAGCAGCTTCCAGAGCGCTGACACCGGACACGTCATGACAGACGGCGCCAGCGAGCGCTGCCCCTCGGTGAACGGACGGGTGCGACGGAGCCGACCGGCTGACCGCAATTAGGTTGTCGCCGGGCTTGGCGAGTGCAAGTATCGCGGCAATGATCGCGGCAGACGTCCGATTGAACACCGCGACGCCCGCCTGCTCGCTCGCGTGGAAGTGCTCGCGGGCATGACGCACGAGCCGTGATCCGATCCGGGCGTGGCCGGGCAGCTCGCGAAGCGACAGGCCGGCATCGTTATGGTCCAGCGGAAAGTCGCACGGGCTACCAGTGAAGTCGAAAAGTGCCTTGTCACCGAGGCGCCGCAGGCGTGAATGCGCAATTCCGATCGCGCGATTCCGGCGCCGTGTTTCGTCGAGCGAATCCCTGAGTATGGCGCCTCTCGCATAGCCCACGGCTGGATCAATGCGATTTCCAAATGCATCAAGCGGCACTGTAGTGTGCTCCCATCGTCAGCTACCCTTGCTTCGCGCCCCAGCCGGTGGCGATAGCGAATAAGGCGACGAGGCTCAGGGCGAACGGATGGAAGGAGAGAAGCCCGACCTGGGTTATGGAGACCAGCGGCGCACCGGTCGATTCGTGCGCAACGATGACGACGCCGGCCAGCGCGAGCATCGTGTTGATGTGCGGCAGATTTTCGGTCGCCCCGTTGCCCGCCATATCCATCAGATTGGCTCGCCGGACGCGGTGTATCCCGTGCCGGGAACCGATCTGCTTCACGACTGGCCCGCTGAAAAGCATCGCCGGCGTGTTTCCGGCGCACAGGGGGCACATCAATGAAACGAGCAGGAATACCGCCAGTTCGGCGCGCCGTGGCGTGGCGGCAAAGGCCTGCAATGCTCTCGCGATCCGTTCGAGCAGCCCGGTTTCGCGCAGAAGGCCGACCAGTGCCATGATGAAAATGGCGAGGAAAATGACGTCCCTCATGGAGGTCAGGCCTTCAGTCAATGCGCCGCCAACCGTCTTTGGCGCGTCGGTGTAGTACAGGCCATTGATCGACAGGCTTCCTGTGATGAGGCCGATAGTGATGGCCAGGAACATGCCCGCCCAGACACCCTCAAGCAGTGGCCGGCCCCGGATACAAAGCACGACCGTCAGCGCGGGAGCGAGCAGCATCCAAAGCGCGGTGACCGACGATCGCGGCGGCGGAGTCGCCTGCAATGCCAGCCCGGCTCGCGGGGCTTCCAGCAGGCCGGCGGCGACGATATAGGCGGCAATGGACAGTCCGGCTGCTGCAAACGCGTACTTGATCCGGCTGCCCACGACGTTGGCGACGTCGGCATCCTGGGTATAGGCAGACGCGACGGTGGTGTCGGAAATTGGCGCCAGATTGTCGCCGAATCGGGCGCCACTGTAGATGGCGCCGAGTAACAAGGCGGGATGCGCACCCAGCAGAACGCCGGCGGGATATAACACCGGCACGACCGTGACGCAGGTGCCGGTTGACGTGCCAATCGCGGTTGCAATCAACGCGGAAATCGAGAAGGCGGCGATTACCATCGACTCGCCGCCAATCCCGGCGGCATAGCCCAGCCAGACGAGACCATCGACCAGGCCAGATGCCACCAGCAGTTGTCCGAACGCACCGGCACCCAGGAATGCCAGCAACATCGTTGCCAGCGTCCGGTCAGCAATGCCGCCGATGACGGCACTGCACGCTCGCTGCGAGTCGGACGAAAGGAAAATCGCGAGTCCCAGTATCAGGCACAGCGGCGCAAGGTAGGCCTCGATGGTGGTCAGGCCCTGCGTCGTGATATACGCGACGGCAGCCAGGAACAGTCCGACCGGCACCATGGCGCCGGCCGGGCCGCCCCGGAACCTCAGGCGCTCGCGCTCGCTAAGATTCTCCACGCGCCTGGTCGGTCAGACCGCCGCTCAGAAATTCACGCGGAACTTGAGGTCGGCGGTCGTTCCGGTCCGCTCGATGTCCCGCAGCCGCGACTCGTCGCCGAGAAAAATCTTCAGCTTCTGGTCGTTGATGTTGGCCCAGTTGAACTGCAGCGAGTATCGCTCGGAGAACGTATAGATGGCCTTGAACGACAGCCAGTTGCTGCCCGCATTGATCCGATCTTCGTAGGTATCGCCGTAGCTGTCGATGAAATCGCCGACCTTGGAATAGGCGACTTGCGCAAACAGCTTCTCACCGCCGTACCACAATGCCACGTTACCACTCTCGCTCGCCTGGCCCTGCAACCCGACCTCGATCGAGGGAATACGTCGTGCGCTGGGGCCATCCGAGGGAAAGTCGACTTCCGACTCGACGAACGTGAAGTTCGCCGAGAATCCGAGGTTCGACCAGGCGCCGGGCAGCTCCGTGAACTGCTTCATGTAGTTGAGTTCAACGCCTTCGATCAGGCCCGCCTCTGCGTTTTCCAGGCTGAAGCGCGTGAAGCCGTCAAACGGGCCACCAACAACGACTTCTTCCGTATCGACGACGAAGCCGTCCATATCCTTATAGAAAAAGGCTATGCCGAAGATCCCGTACACCTCGGAGTACCAGTCGATACTGAGGTCGTAGTTCGTCGAGTAGAACGGCTCGAGGCTCGGGTTCCCGGACTCGATCTCCATGTCGTCAAAGTCGATCGACGCCGCCGGCGCGAGGTCACCGAACAACGGGCGACTCAGCGTTTGGGTGACCGAAGCCCTGACGATGACATCATCTGTTACGTCCCAACGGAAGTGAGCCGAAGGAAACCAGTCCGTATACGAATGGCCGCTGGCGAGCTCGACGATCTCGTCTCCGTCGGTGACCCCGTAGCCGGATAGATCAAGCTCCGTCCTCTCGACGCGCACTCCGGCAACGACGGTGAACGGCCCGAAGAGGTACTGGCCCTGTACGTATGCCGCATACACGTCTTCGTCCGCCGTGTAATCGGAGACGAGGTTGTTGATCATGGTATCGGTGGGATCAAAGGTCAGCACCGCATCCGGATCCTCGAACAGGAAGTCGACACCGCTTCGCAACACGCTGGGTCCGTAGTCGTAGGTCTCAAGCAGATTGCGATTCGTGTCAGCTGCGTAATAACGAGGGTCTGACAGCAGCAGGCTGCTGCCGCCGTCCCAGACAGCGTCGTCTTCATCAAGCGCGCGTTCGCGCAGGGTGGCCCTGACGCCAAACGAAAGCTCGAAAAGATTGCCGCTCGCCAGGTTAAACGCCCGCTTCGCGTCCGCGTCGAGCGTCGTTACATCGTCGTCCCGGTAGCTGCGAATTTTGTCCAGGGCATTCAGGTAGAACTCGTCGGGATTCGACGGGTCCGGTCCGGCAACCGTGGTCAGCAAGGGCAAGTAGGGGTCCCTTGTCGAATCGAACGTCAGCGTGGTTCCGGGATTCTGCTCGAACTCGAGAAACCGGATGTCGCGATGCTCGGACGTACCGGAGTAGCCTGCCATGTAGGAAAAGGACCAATTCTCCAGCTCGGTTTCTCCGCCGACGCTTAGAAGAACGATCTTCTGTGGCGTCTCGTCTAGCTGCCAGTCTCGAGTGGTTCCCTCGATGTCGGTGATCGTGATACGGCTGGCCGTTCCCTCGCCCGTGCCGGCAGGCGTAATGATTGCGGAGCCGTCATCAACAACATCGCCGCCATCTTCGATCTCCTGCAGGTACCGGTGCCTAACTTCTTCCTCGTCGAACTGGTTCAACGATGCTTGGAAGTACAGGCGAGTCTCGTCTGCCGGCTTCCACTCGAAGATCGTCGACAGGCTGGAGTTCTCGCGAAGGTTCTCGTAGTTTCGAAGCTCCATTGAGTCGATCGCGTAGACATCACCAAAACCCGTCAGGTCATCAATCAGGTCCCAGTCCGGCACGCGAATCGCCTCGCCCGTCAGTTCGCGGCGGTCATAGTGCGCCGACACCGTGAAGCCGAACTGTTCCTCACTGCCGAAGACCGAAGACGTCACAAACTCAGCACCGTATCGGTCGGTGTTCCGGCCGACTTCGGCCTGACCGTAGCTGAGTTGCAGCTGCTGGATCGCCGGCTTGCCGAATGCCGTCGGCAGCGACAGGTTGATTTCACCTCCGATGGAGTTCGCATCCTCGGATGGCAACACCGACTTCGTCACCTGGATCTCCGCGATCTGCCCCGCTGGAAAAACGTCGAGCGGAATCGACATGCCGTTGAGTTCCGTGCTGCCGATCATCATGCCGTTGACCTTCACGCGGTTAAACGTCGGAGGGGCGCCGCGTATGGACACGAAGCGTCCCTCACCGCGATCGGTGGTATCGATATTGACACCGGGCAGCCGACTTGCCGCTTCGGCCGCGTTCAGATCCGGAAACTGGCCGATTTTTGTCGACGTGACGACGTTCTTCTTGCCGACGTAAGAGCGTTCGGCCAGCAATGACAGTGATCGTCCGTCGCCGTAGACGATGACCTCCTCCAGGGTCTTTCCGGCATCGGATGCCGAGTCGAGGATGGCATCGAGCGTTGCCGTTGCATTTTCCTTTACGTCGATGGACAGAGTGATATCCGTGGCGAGTGGATACTGGAACACCACGTCCCGAACCCCGGCGGGCACGTTGCGCAGTTCGTATCGGCCGCGGCTATCGGTGTAAACACGCGACCCTTGCCCCGCAACGCCGACGGCAACGCCGGGCAATAACATCCCTCCGGGCAGTGTGACGATGCCGGAAATGGTACCCACTCCAGCGGCTTCGCCGGTCGACGACACCGTGTCGCCCCCTGCGCCGGGGTCATTCGAGACCACCTGTGCGCTGGCAACCGACACAGGAATAGCCGTGGTGCTCACGAGCGTCGCTACGGGCCGCACCGTCGCCGTATTGTTGGCACCGAACTTTGCCTCCAGTCCGGTCTCCGCGAGCAGCCTGTCCATCGCTTCGCGCCGGCCCAGGTGCCCGCCTACGGGGTTCGTTTCGATCCCGTGAACCGCGCCGTAGGCGAACAGAACCTGAATCTCAGCCTGTTCGGCGTACAGATTCAGACCGTTGGCGGCGGGCTGCGACGGAATCTCAAAGTAGACGAGCTGTCCGGCCGACTCTTCAGTGATGCCGGGCGCCGACAGCAGCGTAAGCAGCAGTACACTGGCTCGACCAAAGCGACTCATCCAGTAGCAATCAGGCATACGAAATCTCCCAGGTAAGTACACATTGCGTCGCGGCGGCCGCCGCACCCGTTGATGCCGGATGCGCCGATCACGACGAGACGCTCGATGCGCCTTACTGAGGAGACACCGTGGCATGAAAAACCCGCCAGTGCCGGTGAACTATTTTTTTCTGGAGCTGCACCCGGACGGTGCAATCTGGCCTATTGACCTGTGGTGTACAGGAATATGCGCTCGCCGGCGCGTCGGCTTTCGATTCCCAGCGCAGACCGAAGGAGCTCGAGAAATGCGTCTGTATCTGTCGCGCGAAAATAGCCACCAACCTTGACGTCAGCAAGTGTCGAGTCTTCGAACTCGAACTGCACGTCCGTATATCGCCTGACTTCGCGCACGACGACTTCCAGCGACTGGCCATCAAAAGCCAGCATCCCCTGCCGCCAGGCAAGTTGCCGGTCCACGTTTGCCACCGGTACGGCGGCAACCTGGCCGGTTTCGATCCGGGCAGCATCGTAGCTAAGCCGGTGACTGTGTGTAATTCTCGTCGCTGCCGGCGAGTGCGGGTCGCGCGATTGGGCGCCTTCGTGGGCGCCCTCCTTCAAGACTTCGACGACCCCCTCTGTGACCGTCACCTCGACGGCTTCCTCATCGGAGACATAGACGTTAAACGCAGTACCTACTGCCCGAATCAACCCGGAACCTGCGTGAACAACGAACGGCCTCGATGGATCCCTGGCAACGTCGAAGTGAGCCTCGCCACGTAGCAGGTCGATGGTGCGGGTTCCGGCAGTGTAGCGAATAGCCAGTCGGGTGTTGGTATTGAGTTGCACCTGTGAGCCATCGGCCAGCGTGTAGGTCGCTTGCTCGCCCACATTGGTTTCGTAGTGTGTTACTCCCAACTCCGCGGTTTGCCAGAACACGACAAGCCCGATTGCCACCAAGACAAGCGCGGCGCTCGCCCAGGAAACCAGCTTGCGTCGGGCCCCAACCGGCGCGCCCGGCTTCTGCGCCCCGGCAGATTGAGGTTCTTCGTGCGAGAGCGCATCGAGGCGATGCCACGTGAACCGCATGGCTTCGAACGTTTCGCGATTCAGCGGGTCGGATTCGATCCATGCCTTGAACTGTTCGCGATCCGCCTCGGTGACGTCATCCGATTCCAGTCTCGCTATCCAGCGGCTGGCGGCGTCCTCTGCCTGCGCTCGGGAATGGATATGTCTGATCTCAGCCATCGGACCGTCTGCCCCATTTGAGGACATTATCGCGCACAACCTGTGTCGAGTCCGTGACAGGGCTTTGCTGGGCAATGTAGCGATGACACGCTTTCACGCCGTGAGCGACATGCTTTTCAACGGTGCTCAGCGCAATCCCGAGTTCGGCGACGATCTCCTTGTAGGAATACTGGTAGATTTTCCTCAGGATGAAGACGCGCCGGCATTGCTCCGGCAGCGAGCCGATGGCACCCACCAGAATCTCGTATTCCTGGCGAGATATGCATGCCGACTCGAGGCTCGGGAAATCGTCGTAGGGTCCGAGATCGTCGACATCCGCGACGCTATCCGTGTTGGACTTCGCCTGGTTGCGAATATGGTTAAGCACGAGGTTGCGGGCGACCTGGTACAGATAGGCCCGAGGATGATTCACCGTATCCGACTGGGCCGCGACGTAGACGCGAAGAAATGCCTCCTGGGCGACGTCGGCAGCCGTCTCCTCGGAAACCGAATACCGACGCAGATAACGGCGCAAGGATCGCGAGTAGCGCGAAAAAATACCGACGAACCAATCGTCTTTGGTCTTGGCCATTCTGGCTTTCCGGGCGGCCTTCGAGGCAATCGCAGCCACGGGATACTACGCCCAGCCAGAATCGACGGTCAAACAGGCCAGCGCGACAGGCGACAATGAATCCGGTCGCGCGGGACAGATTCAACCGTTGTATCAGTGCACCGCGCCATCGGATGCTGGTCCTCACTACAGGCCCGGCGACAAGGACCGTCTATGGAGCAGAATGTGGAAGCAGCCAGTGACGCGGAGCTGCTTGCAGCTTGCCTGCGCTGCGGCAGACGGACGGCAGGTTCCGGTTCGCTGGCGACGCGCCTCCTAACGCGCTTCGGGGGACTGCGCCCGCTGTTGCACGCCGACGCAGAGGCTGTCCGCCAAGAGCGAGGCGTTGGCGCGGCCCGTGCGTCGGTCATCGCTGCACTGCCTGAACTGGCCCGCCGGTACTTCGAGGCGTCGTTGGTCGTGGGAGAGCCGATACGCAGCCCGGCTGATACCAGTGCGTTCCTGCTTGCCAGGCTCGGGCACCTGGAACACGAGCTGTTCGGCTGCCTGTACCTCGACAACCGGCACCGCGTTCTCGCGTTCCGGGAGCTGTTTCGCGGCACGATCGACGGCACCAGCGTGTACCCGCGCGAGGTCGTCAAGGAAGCGCTGGCCGTGAACGCCGCCGCCGTGATTCTCGCTCACAACCACCCGAGCGGCGTCGCCGAGCCCAGCCAGGCCGACGAACGCATCACGCGCCGCCTGAAGGCGGCGCTGGAACTGGTCGACATCCGGCTGCTCGACCACCTGATCGTCGGGGACGGGGGGACCACGTCGCTCGCGGCCCGCGGCATCCTGTGACGGCGGCGGCAAGAATGTGCGCGCAAAAGACTGGGTCCCCCCCCAGGGGGAACGAGGGGGGGACCAGCCCTTCCCGACTGCGCTGAACGGGAAGTCTTGCCATTGATGAAACCGAACAGGGATTGTCGGTAGCAAGCGCAGTAACCAGGGTTTCCTAGCGGACCGTGTTGTTCTCCAGCACCGCGGTGTGTTCCTTGTCGTAGTAGCGCTCGTGAACTGCCGGCGGCGGTGTGTTCTCGAACGTGTTGTCCACGATGCGCGTCAGCGGCATGCCGATCAGGTGGTTGACGACGACGCCCGCGCTGTCACGGAATTCGTTGTCTTCAATGTCGGTCTTCAGCAAACCGTGCAGGTGAACAGACGCCCCGGATGCATTCGCCTTGCCCCGGCCGACATCCGTCACCCGGGAACCGGTCATGCTGAAATGCGGGCCGAACACGCTCTCGCCGGCTTCGCTGAACACTTCCGCAATCGCGCCCTGCACGCCGTCGAAGCGTGAGTTGCGGATATCGACGTACTCGGCGCTGTAAGTCCCGTACGGCGTCTTGTCCGGGTCCAGTTTCAGGATGACGCCGGTGACGTTGCTGAAGCTCGAGTCGACGATCTCGACGCGGTCGGCAAGGGTTCCCGGCGAGGCCGCGAGGAAGTTGAAGAACAGGTTGACGTCCAGGTCCGTGACGTTGCAGTTCTCGACCTTGAGCCGGTAATTGGTCAGCATCGACTGGCGGCTGGTACGCACGACCGAGTTCCCCTTGTAGTCGGGCGAACTGAGGCCGGAGATGTTCAGCCCCTGCAGGTGCAGGCTGCCGCCTTCGACGATTTCGAACAACGTCGTTCGCTCGAACTCGATCTGCGCGCGGCCGTCGCCGCGTATCGTCAGTGGTTTGTCGACGATCAGGATTCGTTCGACGCGGTAGTCGCCGGGCGCGAGGTGAATGACGTCGCCCGGCCGTGCCTCCGCAATCGCGGCTTCCAGCGCGCCGATACCGGGCTCGACCGAGTGCGTGCGTCCGGACGCGAAGTCCGTCTGCGCGTCATTCTTCGGATACCAGGACACGCCGGTCTGCTCCTTCGAGACCGGCCGGAGATCCCGCGACGCCCCGACGCCGGCCAGGGCCGGTGACACCGGGTACAGCAGGCCGTTCTCTCCCTTCTCCAGCGCGATCAACTCGCTGCGAAAGCCGCGCTTGATCTGCGGGTCGGCAACGTCGTTCAGAACGTTTCCGCTGAAGCGGATGCCGCTGATGTCGTCGTAGATGTCGAAGATGTCCCGGCCATCCGCGTTGTAAATCAGGTTGTTCCGGAAGCGCGTGTTGCTCGGCACCTCGCTGATTTCCTCGGTACTCCCGGCGCCCAGTGCGATATGGTCGCTGTTGATCACCGTGTTGTTCTCGACCAGCGCGTCCTCGACCGGGTCGTAGCGATTGAGCGGCGCGTTCGGGATGCCGTTCATGATCACGAGCGCGCCGCGGAACCGGAAGTCCGTCAGGTTCTCGAGATAGTTGTTCCGCACGGTCTGGCGCCGGTTGATGACCCGAATCCCGCCGGTGTGCGGCAGGCCGTTGCCGATGAACACGTTGTCCTCCACGAGCGTGCCGTGCCCGTGCCGCATCGTCAGTGTGCCGAGGCTCTCGTAGAACACGTTGCCGCGGTAGATGTTCCCACCGGATTTGTTGGAAATGATCTCGTGTTCGCCGTCGGTCCTGTAGAAGTAGTTGTTCTCCACCAGGGTCAGCGAATCCGACAGCGAGTAATGGCTCGTGCCGATCCTCAGCGTCTCTCCGCCGTTCGAACCGAGCACCGGCCTGGGGCCGAAGTAGTTGTGGTCGATGCGATGATGGTTCTCGCGGCTCTCTTCGGTGTCGAGCCGGACAGCCAGCGTCACACCCTTGTTGCCTTTCCCTTCGAGGTGATTGTGATCGAAGCGATTGTGCTGCCCGTAGATCGCGACCCAGTAGTCCACTTCACCCCGCTCAGGCTTGTTGAAGCGGTCGATGACGGTTTCCGTCACCCGTGAGTAGCTGGCCATGTCGTCGGGATTCCGTCGGAATGAGATCACCGCCTCACCGGGCGCATACCCGTCCCTGAACACCAGGCCGGACACCACCAGGTGCTCGCCCGCGAGTTTCAGGCTGGACACCCCGGACAGGATGACCTTTCCCTTGTCCTGAGCCGTCAGCGAGATCGGCGCTGCTTCCGTACCCTTGCCCGCGAACTCGATCTCGAAGTCCATCCAGGTGCCGTTGGCGAGAACCACCGTGTCACCCGGTGCCAGGTCCTGGGTCGCCCGGCGGTACTCATCCTGGTTGCTGACGAGGTACTCCGCGGCGCTCGCCGCGCCGCTGTGCACGCCCGCCAGCACTGCGAATATCGCGAGCAGCTTGCCGATTCCGTTCACCGTCGATGTCCTTGCCACATTGTTCCCTCGTGTTTGCCTGAATCCCTTTCGGGCGGGATGCCCGTTACTGTGATCCGGCCCGTTTGCGGGCCTGGCGGGGTACGCGAGAGCGTGCGCACCGCCACCGGCGGGATGCCGTGGATGCCGTGTTCGACCATCACTGGAGTGCTGTGTGGAGTGCCGGGCAACAGCGCAATGAAAAGCGCCCTGCGCTGCTGCCCGGCGTGTAGCTACCGCTTACTGGAACGCGTAGCGCGCGCCCACAGTGAAGCGACGATCGGACTCCCGGATCTGCCAGGTCGATCCGGTCGCGCCCTGATTGAACGTTGCCTCGCCGGTAAGGTTCGTGATGTTCGCCGCCAGGGTAAAGGAATCCGTGACGTCCCAGCTTGCCGAGAAATCGAGTTGCTGGAGGTCGTCGCGGTAGTCGTTACCAACCGTCGGATCATCGACCCCGGTGCCATAGGCCACCTGCTCGCCAAGCCGGGACACGCGCTTGTGCAGGTTGTTGTCGAGGAAGCGGTCGCGGTAGTTGTAGGCAGCGCGGACGGCAAACCCGTTGTACTCCCAGTAAAGCTGCAGGTTGACGGTGTTCTCGGAGATGTCCTCCAGGGGCACGCCGTCCGGGTCCTCACTTTGCGAGTACGTGTAGTTTGCGTTGATGCCGAGGCCGGACCAGATGCCCGGAAGCGTATCGAATGCCTGCTGGTAGGCGAGTTCGATGCCCTGGACCGTGCCGCTCGAACCGTTCGCCGACACCGTCGTCAGGACACCGTTACGGCCCTGCGCGACGTAGTCGGCCAGCACGGCCGGATCATCCGTAAATGTGTACGAGTAGGAATCCCCGGCGCCCGCGGGCCGGATGCAGACGTTCAGCGGCACGGTCAGGTTCTGCTGCGCCGCCGCCTCCGGCTGATCCGCGCAGAACTGCTCGCTCTTCAGGAACGACTCGACGCTTTTGAAGAATACCGTCGCTGACACCATGTCGCCATCGCCGAAGTAATGCTCGGCCGCCACGTCGAACTGGGTCGCGCGAAACGGCTCCAGCGACGGGTTGCCCTTCGTGGCCAGCAACCGGTCCGAGTTGAACTGGTAGGTGGGGCTCAGGAGATCGAAGTCCGGCCGCCGCATGACCTTGGCCGCCGCGAAACGCATGATCGTATCGTCGGTCAGGAAGACCGTGGCATTGAAGCTCGGCAGGAAATCCGAGTACTTGTTCGTCTCCGACACCAGCGCGTCACCGTCCTGGTTGTACGCGGTGGACGTGAGCTCCGTTTCCACCTGGCGACCGCCGACAATGATCTTTACGTGCTCGAAGTCGAGGTTGGCCTGGATGTAGAAGGCCGCCGTATCCTCGTCGATGAGGGCGTAGGAGCCCTTGATCTCCTTCAGGTTGTCCGCGCGTGTACCGTTCGCATCGATGAGGCCGTTGGTATTGAAGTTGCTGCCCTGCATCAGCTGCTGTACCAGGTCGAACGTCTGCTCGGTATCCTTGAGGATCGCCGCATCCAGTACCGTGAAGGTCCTGAGGTCGCTGGCGCCGGCCCAGCCGGTGTAATCGAACGCATCCTCGCCCACCGTGGGCGTGATGATGCTGCCGGGCAGTGCCGCGTTGATATCGGAGACCCAGATCAGGGTCGGGTCGCCGTTCGCGTCCAGCATGTCGCGGTAGATATTCGCGATACGCACTTCGGACTCGTTGCGCTCGAAGCTCCGCTGCGTCGTCCGGACACCCGCCTTCAGCGCCGTGAACCAGTCGAGCCCGCCGACGTCGGCGTATTCGAGGTCGAGACGAATCGCGTCTTCCTCGTTGTCGAGGAAAAGATCCCGCGTACGGTATTCACGCAGGGCAAGGAGCTCATCCCGGATCAGCGGGTTCCCGCCATCGAAGACGGCGCTCGGCGCCGAGCCCTCGGAATGGTGGATGTACATGCTCGTGATGTAGTCGTTGGCCGCCGCCGGATCGGCCGCTTCGGCAACCGGGTCCACACCGCGAAGGTTGAACTCCGAGCGCGGCTGGTACGTGTTGGACTCGGCCATCGAGTACTCACCGGAGAGTTTCAGCTTGTCGGTGAGGTCCCATTCGCCGCCGAGCGCGTAGGTGTTTGCGTCGGTGTGGCGGAATTCGCTCCAGGTCTTCGGAATGAGTGCCACTCCCTCGATCCGGTAGTTGTTCAGCCGGCCGTTCGCATCTTCGAAGGAATCGGCGGTCGCAACAGGGTCGCCTTCTGACGGCAGGATGGAGTAGGCCTCCTGGTTACCGTCGCGCTCCGTCCGGTTCAGGTCGAGGTAGATGTTGCCGCGCTCCGACACCGGCGCCCACTGCAGGTACAGGTTCAGCGCCGTACGTTCTCTTTCCTCGGTGTACGGCTCGAACTTGTGCCCCATGGGAACGACGTACTGTCCGCTGGGCGTGTTCTGTGCGCGATCGGCGTCGTCGACGGTGCCGTCGAGATTCACATCAATATCGTCGAATACGAACAGGTTGACCTCGGATCGATCGTCACGCAGCGTCCGATCCTGGTAGGCGATCATCGCCATGGCACCAAACGTACCGGCACCACCGATATCCCAGTTGTCACCCGCGGACAGGTTCAGGATGGGTGCCCAGTGTTCCGCCTTGTCGGCGTACTCGCCGTCCAGGGAGCCGGCCAGCACCGGCCCGTTCAGCTCGAGTGGACGCATCGTCTTCAGGCTGATCGTGCCGCCAAGCGCACCCTCGATCATCTCCGGGGTCGGCGACTTGATGACCTCGACTCTCGACAGGAAGCTCGAGGGGAAGTCCTGGAACGCGATGCCGTTCCGGCCGTCGCCGAGCGTCGAGCGCCCATTGAGTTCGACGCGGTTCTGCGGCAGGCCACGAATCGAGATCTCGTTGCCGACGCCAAAGTCGCGATTGATGGACACGCCGCTGACGCGTTGCAGCGCCTCGGCGATATTGTTGTCCGGCAGCTTGCCGATGTCTTCCGCAACGATCGCGTCCATGATCTGGTCGGAGTTGCGTTTCACGTCCACGGCCGCTGCCAGGCTCTGGCGGATGCCCTGCACCACAATTTCTTCGATCGGCGGCGGCGATGCTTGCTGCTCCGTGGACTCTTGTCCGACGGCCGCGCCCCCACCCATTAGCAAACCGAGTGCTGCTAGCAATCCGGTCTCTCGTTTCGCGTTCATTCGACCCCCCTCAGGCTCGAGTTCTTCTTCAACAATGGCTGTCAGCACACCCTGATTGTTGAACTGGGGCTCGAGGCGCGTTCCGGCCAGCAGCTTCTTCACTGCGTCCTGCACCGTGTAGCGACCTACCAACCTGTTTGTCGATACCTCACGCGTTAGCTCGTAAGGAAAGATCAATGTCAGGTCAGCCTGTTCCGCAAACCGGGTGAGCGCAACATCCGCTCGTTGCCTAGGGATATCGAAATAAGTCTTGCTGCCAGGGATATTGCTGTTTGCAAATCCCGTCTGTGCAAACAGCAGCAAGACGGTGGTGACCACAATGGTCGCGTATCGATGTCCTTCAACAACACGCGAGTGCTTCGCGTGTCTAAACGACGAATCGGCGTTCCTTTTCCCCCATAGAACTGAAGTCATCGCATCTCGTGAAGGTAATCTTCCTCGTTACGCTTCCCTGTAGATTGTTTTTATTTTGCCCGCGAACTGCCGAGTACGACCTTGTCGTCGGCGATCCGCTCGTAGGAAATATTGAAGTTGTCCCGCAGGGCCTTCAGCAGTCCATCGACGTCGCCTGCTTTGAACATGCCCGCGACACGCTCTTTCTTCGCGTCCTCATCGAGGATGATGAACTCGATGGCCGTGTACCGGCCGACCTCGGAAATCGCTTCCTCGAGAGACTCGCCGCGAAAGATCAGGTTGCCCTGCCGCCATGAGAGCTTCACGGCGATCTCCTCGGCCTTGATCGGCGTGGGCATCACGTCATCGTCGGCGAGTTTCTTGCGATCGACGACAGCCTCCTGGCCCGCGGCAATCAGCGTGGACGTCGACGGCAGCGCCAGCGGCTCGTCGAACAGCTTGTCCGCGACCGCCCTGTCGACGACGCCGACCGAGACGATGCCTTCGGCGACGACGATCTCTATGTTCTGGTCGTCGGAGATCTCGACGTTGAACTCGGTTCCGACAGCCTGCACGACGTGTCCGTCGTAATAGACGCTCAGCGGTCGCAGAGTATCCCGCGCAACTTCGACATGAATCTCGCCTTTTTCGAGGTACAGGAAGCGGTTCTTCGGCGTGTACTCGACGACGACGCGGGTGTTCGTGTTCAGCGAAATCGTCGTGCCGTCTTCCAGCACGTAATCGGAGCGCTCGCCGGTCGCCGTCTGGTAGGTCTGGGCGACGTCGGCCAGTGTCACCACCGGGTCGTCGGCCGCCGTGTACAGACCGAACACCCACAACGATGCCGCCACGACGGCGAGCAGCGAGGCCGCCATCGCGACGACGCTCGGCCAACGCGGATGATGGGGTTTCGCCGGTTCCGGGCGGATCTCGGCGAAGGTCGACAGGATATCGATCCGGTCCCAGAGCTTCGCGAGCTCCATGAACACCGGCATGTTTTCGTCGGCCTCGAACAACCACGCCTGGAACCGCCGCTCCTCAGCGGCGGTCAGCCCACGGTCCAGCCGGGCGATCCAGTCCGTCGCATGCTCGACGATCTCCGGATTCTTCCTGATATGCGCAAAGCCGTTCATGTGCGGCTTCTCCGGCCCGAACCCGCGACGACGCGGAGCGGCTCCGGCTCCGCCTTGCGCTGCGGCTCCGCTGGCGCCTGAAGCTGCGCCAGGTACTCGGCGCAGCGCCTGAAACCTAGCGAGATGTGCTTCTCGACCGTTTTTTCACTGATATTCATGATGCTCGCTATTTCTTTTTGTGAGTATCCGTACACCTTCTTCAGTACAAAGGCCCGTCGGCTCTGCGCGGGCAATGCCTCGATCGATTCACAGAAGTGCGAAAACTCCTCTTCCGAACACACCCGGTCGATCGTCGCGTCGGTGACCTGCGCAACCGGAATGTAGGTCGACTCGTCGCTTTCGTCGTAGCTGTCGACAAGCCGGCTCTCCGCCCGCTTGACATAATCCAGCGCGAGGTTCCGGGCCGTCTTGTACATGAACGAACGCGGCGAGCGGATCTTTCGTTCTCCCTGTGCTTTGCATATCCGGACATACGTCTCCTGGACGATGTCCTCAACTTCCTTAGGCGGAACAATGTGTTGGATCGTCCTCGCAAGGCGACCGCGCAGCGATTCGAAAATCGCCACCACATTCCTTTCATCGCGCATTCAACAGCCCCCCCGAGCATCAAAAATTCCCGCGCAACGCAGTAGACGATTCAGCGCGGGATTTCCCCCGGTTCCGGTGCAGTTTACCTGCTCCGCCCGCGCGGCGGCCGGACCTCCCCGTTCCCGGGGCCCGCGGCCCGGCCCTGCCCTGCCCTGCCGGCGTCGCGCCACCTGCCCAGCCCCCCCCGGAAAGTGCCCCCGTGCGCTGGCTTGAATTGGCCGGGCGAGGCTGGTATAAAGTCTCGCTCTTTGCCCGCCACTCGCGGGCAACTTTTAATAAAATCAGAGACTTACACGTCATGTCCAGAGTTTGCCAGGTCACTGGGAAGCGCCCGCAGACCGGGAACAACGTTTCTCACGCCCACAACAAGACCCGCCGCCGGTTCCTGCCGAACCTGCAGTCGAAGCGTTTCTGGCTCGATTCCGAGAACCGCTGGGTACGCCTGCGCATCTCCCACAAGGGCATGCGCATCATCGACAAGCACGGCATCGAGAAGGTCGTCGCCGACCTGCGCGCCGCCGGACAGCGCGTCTAGGCGCCGAGGAGCTCACCATGGCCAAGACCAACCGCGAAAAGATCCGCCTCGTTTCGAGCGCCGGCACCGGTCACTTCTACACGACCACGAAGAACAAGCGCCTGCATCCGGAAAAGATGGAGACGAAGAAGTACGACCCGACGATTCGCAAGCACGTCGATTACAAGGAAGCGAAGATCAAGTAAGTCGCACGCCTTGCACGAAATACCGAAAGCCCGCCCTTAAAGCGGGCTTTTTTGGTGGAGCAGGCCGTATCCATGCCCGAGTTACCTGAAGTCGAGACGAGCCGACGCGGCATCGCGCCTTTTCTGGAGGGCCAGGCGATCACCGGAGTCATCGTCCGCGACCGGCGCCTGCGCTGGCCGGTCGAAGCGGGCCTCGAACGCAAACTCACCGGGACCACGATCGAGTCGGTCGGCCGTCGCGCGAAGTACCTGCTCATCAGGACGGAGCGCGGCAGCGCGATCCTGCACCTCGGCATGTCCGGCCACGTGTTCATCATCGACCGCGGCACGCCCGCCGGCGTGCACGACCACGTCGACATCGAGCTCGCGTCGGGAAAAGCGCTGCGCCTGCGTGACCCGCGCCGCTTCGGCTCACTGCACTTCAGCAGCGCGCCGCTGGAGCACCCGCTGCTCGCGACGCTCGGTCCGGAACCCCTGGGCCCCGATTTTTCCGGCCGGCACCTGTGGGAACGCTCGCGCGGCCGGCGCGTCGCCGTGAAGCAGTTCATCATGACGCCGCAGGTCGTCGTCGGTGTCGGCAATATCTACGCGAGCGAATCCCTGTTCCTTGCCGGCATACACCCGAAGCGCGCGGCCGGACGTATCGCGGAGGCGCGTTACGCCCGCCTCGCGGATGCCATTCGCACGGTGCTCGAGAAGGCGATCCGGGCGGGCGGCACGACCCTGCGGGATTTTTACGGCGGCGACGGCGAAGCCGGCTACTTCAAGCAGGAACTTGCCGTCTACGACCGCGAGGACCTGCCCTGCGTCACCTGCAACGAACCGGTTCGCGCGGCGGTCATCGGCCAGCGCATGAGCTATTACTGCGTGCGCTGCCAGGCGTGACGGCTGTCCTGCGGCGCTAGCGCCGTCCGATGCGGTCGAGCAGTGCCTGCTTCACGGGCGGTGACACGAACTCGCTGATGTCGCCGCCGAGTTCCGCGACTTCGCGGACGAGGCTCGACGAGATGAAGTTGTACTTCTCGGTGGGCGTGAGGAACGCGGTCTCGACCTCGTCGGTCAGGTGGCGGTTCATGTTCGCGAGCTGGAATTCGTACTCGAAGTCGGAGACGGCGCGCAGGCCACGGACGATCACGCGCAGGCCGCGCTTGCGTGCGAAGTCCACGGTCAGGCCGTTGTAGCGCGTGACCTCGACGTTTTCGATGTCGTCCAGCGCGACGCGCGCCATGTCGACGCGCTCGTCGACGGAAAACATCGGCACCTTGCTGCCGGTATTCGCGGCGATGGCCACGACCACGTGGTCGAACAGCAACGCCGCGCGCCTGACGAGGTCTTCGTGACCCAGCGTGATAGGGTCGAACGTTCCCGGGTACATCGCATTGACTGGCATGCGCTACTCCTCGCTGTCGCCGTTGCCGCCTTCCGGTGCCACCAAAGCATAGCGTACGTTGCCGGCCGTTTTCTCCCTCAGCACCTGCCAGCCCGGCGGCAGCGCCGGCAGCGCATTGCCGCGATCCATCTCGAGGTAGACCCGCCCGCCGGATACCAGCAAACCGCGCTCGTCGATCAGCGCACACAGCGATTCCAGCCCGCCATCGGCGAACGGCGGGTCCAGGAAGACCGCATCGTATGCACCCGCGGGAGCGGTCCGCAGAAACTCGATGGCATCCGCTCGCGTCAGCCGTGCGCCGGCCGCATCGAGCGCGCGCGCGTTTCGCCGGAGCGCTTCGAACGCAACCGGCGATTTCTCGACGAACGTGACTTCGCGCGCGCCGCGCGACAGCGCCTCGAAACCGAGCGCGCCGGTACCGGCGAAGAGATCCAGGCAACGCGCGGTTGCGATGCGCGGCGTCAACCAGTTGAACAGCGTCTCCCGAATGCGTTCGGACGTCGGCCGCAGGCCGGGCACGTCGGCGATTTCCAGGACGCGGCTGCGCCACATTCCCGCTACAATACGCAGCCGTCCCGGTGGCGTCGCCGGGGATACGCGCTTGCGGTTACTGCCGCCGCCACGGCGTGCCGCCATTTGCCCGATCCTTACGCGGTGACGTCGAGCGGACAGTGTAGGTGAAGCGCTCTCTCGGTTCGAGCCGGCTATGTTTGGAAGAAAAACCAGGGACAACACGGACGATGCGGCGAAGGACGGCTGGTTCTCCCGGCTGCGCCGGCGAATCAACCGCGGCGACAGCTGGCTGACCACCGACCTCGCCGACCTGGCGCCCGGCGGGAAGATCGACGACGACACGGTGGACGAACTCGAGTCGCTGCTCGTGATGGCCGACGTCGGCATCGAAACCAGCGAGCGCATCGTGGGCGAGCTCCGGTCGCGGCTCAAGCGGCGCCAGCTGGCAGACACGGCGGCGCTGCGGCAAGCGTTGCGCGATGCCGTGGCCGACATCCTTGTGCCGGTCGAACAGCCGTTGCAGATCCCCGAGCAGGACGAGCCGTTCCTGATCCTGATGGTCGGCGTGAACGGCGCCGGGAAAACGACCACGATCGGCAAACTTGCCCGCCGGTTCCAGGACGAGGGCCGCAGCGTGATGCTGGCCGCCGGCGATACGTTTCGCGCCGCCGCGATCGAGCAGCTCGAGGCCTGGGGCGAACGCAACGGCGTGCCGGTCGTCGCGCAACAGCACGGCGCCGACCCGGCGGCGGTCATCTTTGATGCCTGGCAGGCCGCCAAGGCGCGGGGCATCGATGTCCTGCTGGCCGACACGGCAGGGCGCCTGCAGAACCAGCAGGGACTGATGGACGAACTCGGCAAGATCAAGCGCGTGGTGTCGCGGCAAGCCGAGGGCGCGCCGCACGAGGTCATGCTCGTGCTCGACGCGAGCCAGGGTCAGAACGCGCTGACGCAGGCCGAGAAGTTTCACGAGGCGCTCGGCCTGACCGGCATTGCGGTGACCAAGCTCGACGGCAGCGCCAAGGGCGGCATCCTGCTCGCGATTGCGCACCGCCTCGGGGTGCCGGTGCGCTACATCGGCATCGGCGAATCCGCCGGGGACATGCAGCCGTTCGTTGCCGCCGATTTCGCCGATGCGCTGACCGGGATGCGTGCCGATGGCTGACGCCGATACGGCCATGATCCGGCTGGAGAACGTCACGAAGCGTTTTCCCGGCGGGCAGGAGGCGCTGTCCGACCTGAGCCTTACGATCGAGCGCGGCGAGATGGTGTTCGTCACCGGGCACTCCGGGGCGGGCAAGAGCACGCTCCTGCGCCTCATCGCGCTGATCGACCGGCCGAGCGGCGGGCAGGTGATCGTCGACGGCAAGAACACGCGACGGGTCGGCCGCCGACGAATCCCGGCGTATCGCCGGCAGATCGGCATGGTGTTCCAGGACCACAAGCTGCTCTACGACCGCACCGTCGCGGACAACGTCGCGCTGCCCCTGATCATTGCCGGCGTGAGCCGGCGCGATGCCGGGCGCCGCGTGCGGGCGTCGCTCGAGCAGGTTGGCCTGCTGCACAAGGAGAACCGCAACCCCGAACACCTTTCGGCGGGCGAGCAACAGCGCGTCGGTATCGCGCGGGCGATCGCGACGCGGCCGAAGCTCCTGATCGCGGATGAGCCGACCGGCAACCTCGATCCCGACCTGTCGCTCGAGGTCATGCGCGTATTCCGGCGCTTCAACGAGTTCGGCGTCACGTTGCTGATCGCGAGCCACGACATCGCGCTGATCGACAAGCTGGGCTGCCGCCGCGTCTCGCTGGCGGATGGCCGTCTCGAACACGACACGAGCGACGTCGAGTCAGAACAGGCGTTCGTCATCGGGCGGCCGGAGGACGAGCGATGGCTGTGAACCGGCACGCGGACGCAACGGCACCACTCCGGTCGACCGGCCCGGTTGCCACCTGGTTCGGACGGCACACGAGCACGGCCGGCGGCGCGCTGTCGCGGCTGTTGAGGCAGCCCTTCGCCAGCCTGATGATCGTGCTGGTCATCGGTGTCACGCTCGCGCTGCCGGCGGCGCTGAACCTGATCGTGAAGAACGCCGCGGCCATCAGCGGCGGCTGGGACAACGCGATGGACTTCTCCGTGTTCCTCCGGCAGGACCAGACGCTGGCGCAGGCGCAGCAGCTGGCCGGCCTGATCGAGCAACGGGCGGACGTCGATACGGTGACCGTCATCCCTGCCGATGAGGCACTCGCCGAATTCAAGACGCAGTCAGGCTTCGGCGCGGCGCTCGACCAGCTTCAGGAGAACCCGCTGCCGCACACGCTGGTGGTGCGGCCCAGCGCGCAGAACACCGGTGATTCGATGCTGCTGCTCCGAGAGGAGCTGTCGAACCTTCCCGAAACGGACCTGGTGCAGGTCGACACGGACTGGGTGCAGCGCTTTCACGCGATCCTCGACATCGTCCGGCAGGGTATCGTCATCGGCGCCGTGCTGCTCGGCGCCGCCATCGTCGTGATCATCGGGAACACGATCCGGCTCGACATTCAGAACCGTCGCGAGGAGATCGAGGTGACGAAGCTGATCGGCGCGAGCAACGGCTTCGTTCGGCGCCCGTTCCTCTGGACCGGCTTCTGGTACGGCCTGTTCGGGGGCCTGCTCGCGGTCGGCCTGGTCGTCTACGGCGCGTTCCTGCTGCAGGCGCCGATCGGCCGGCTGGCGGGCCTGTACCACAGCGGCGTCAATGTGCTCGGGTTCGACCTGCGCGAGGTCGGCATCATACTCGGCACCGGTACCGGGCTCGGCCTCGTCGGCTCGTGGCTCGCAGTGGCGCGGCACCTGCGGCGCATCGAGCCACGCTAGCCGACCGTCTCAGGCGCGGTGCGTCAGCGCATCGAGAATGCCGTCGACCACGGCATCGAGCGTCGCCCGGTCCGTGCAACCGCGACAGGTCACGCGCATGCCCCAGAGGTTGTTCACGAGGAACGCCGACAGCGCCTCGGGACTGCGGCCCGGCGCGATCTCGCCCAGGTCCTGCGCCCGCGCGATGACCGCCGCGAAACTGCCGCGCACGCGTTCGTTGTGTTCCGAGAGCCGGCGCGCGACATCCGGCTCGTGCGCGGCGAGCTCGAGCAGCGCGTTGACCGCGAGGCAGCCCTGCTGCCCCTGCCCGGAAACCGTGGCCTCGACGATGCCGGCGAGCAGGTCGCGGATGCCGTCGAGTGCCGGCCGGCCGTCCCGGCCGAGGGCGCGGATGCGGTCGACGAAGGCCCGGTTGTAGGTGTCCAGCACCTCGAGGAAAACACCCTTCTTGTTGCCGAACGCGGCATAGAGGCTGCCCGGCTGGAGGCCGGTCGCATCCACGAGGTCGCAGACGGACGTCTGCCCGTAGCCTTGGCGCCAGAACACGTCCAGCGCCTTGTCGACGACCTCGTTGCGGTCAAATGCAGGGGTTCGGGCCACGGGCTGCCTCCGGTAAGAACAATCGGATCAACCACTTGGCGACCCGACTCGGGGCATTCTAGCGATACTTGAATAGCCATTCAAGATTTGCTACCGTGCATCAGACGCTGGCGGGAAGCCGGCGTTTTTTGGCCCTCAATGTTGAACGGATATTCAATAAAAGGGTCGAACAGGGCACGAAGCCTGTCGTGACAGGTCTTAGCACTCACAGAAGCCGAGTGCTAAAATCGGGCCCGGCTTAGGGAGGAACCACTTGATGACCACCGCAGTTGCCACGAAGAATCGCGACCTGATCCTGGCCGGACCGGTCGGCAGCCTCGACGCCTACATCCAGGCCGTCGGATCCGTGCCCGTGCTGTCCAAGGAAGACGAGCGCGCGCTCGCGATCCGTTTCCACGAGGAAGAGGATCTCGACGCGGCACGCCAGCTGGTGCTCGCGCACCTGCGTTTCGTGGTGCACATCGCGAAGGGCTACCTCGGCTACGGCCTCCCCCTGAACGACCTGATCCAGGAAGGCAACGTCGGCCTGATGAAGGCCGTGAAGCGCTTCGACGTCAGTTACGACGTGCGGCTCGTCTCCTTCGCCGTGCACTGGATTCGTGCCGAGATTCACGAGTTCGTGCTCAAGAACTGGCGCATCGTAAAGGTCGCGACGACCAAGGCGCAGCGGAAGCTGTTCTTCAACCTCCGCAAGTCGAAGCAGAGCCTCGCGTGGCTCTCGGCCGACGAGACGCAGGCCGTGGCCGACGACCTCGGCGTGACGGCGGCGGAAGTGACCGAGATGGAAAAGCGCCTCAGTTCACGTGACGCGCTGTTCGACCCGGCCCCGGACGCCGACGACGATCACCAGTTCACGCCTGCGGCCTACCTGCCGGCGGCGAATGCCGACCCGGCCACGCTGGTCGAGGACGAGGACTGGCACGACGACGCGACGGCCCGCATGGCCGATGCCATCGACACGCTCGACGAACGCAGCCGCGCCATCGTCGAGAGCCGCTGGCTGACCGAGGACAAGAAGACCCTGCACGAGCTGGCCGCGGAATACGGCGTCTCCGCCGAGCGCATTCGCCAGATCGAAGCCGCGGCTATCAAGAAGCTCAGCAAGGCGGTCGCCGCGTAAAGCCCCGGGCGCGCAAGCCCCCTCAGGAATAGGTGCGGGTACGGTACTGTACGTACCCGCCTTTCTCGTGGCCCATCGGGTCACCGTGCGTCCAGTGCACGAGGCCGCCCAGGTCATTGTGTTCGTACAGGCCGCGGAAGCGGACCCGGTCGCCCATGCCCAGCGGCACCCGCGTGGCGAGGTCGAGATTGTGGGCGACGAGCAAGGTCTGGCCGCTCCGCAGCCGGATCACGAAGCGCTGGTGCGCCGCGCCGTCACGGTCGTCCGACAACAGCCGCACGACGGTACCCGTGTCCTCGATCCAGTTGCCTGAGTCGGCCTTGCCGTAGTGTCTCGCCAGCGATTCGTCCCGCAAAAAAAACGCAATGGCCCGTCCCTGGGCCATTGCGTCGACGTTCCCTACACCGGGCTTCAGCCGGCGGTCAGCGGTACCAGCGTCAGTTCGACGCGCCGGTTCAACTGCTGCCCCGACTCGGTCGTGTTGTCGGCGACCGGGCGCGATTCGCCCATGCCCACGATGATCATGCGTTCCGACATGACGTTCCGGGAGCGGAGGTACGCGGCGACCGAATTGGCACGGCGCTCGGACAGCGCCTGGTTGTACGCGTCGGTACCGCGACTGTCGGTGTGACCGGCAACCTCGATGACCGTCTTGTCGAACTCGTTCAGCACCAGGCTGACCGAGTCCAGCACCTCGTAGAAGCTGGCATTCAGGTCGGCACTGTTCGTGGCGAAGGTCACGTTGCCCGGCATGTTCAGCGTGATCTGGTCACCGTTGCGCGTCACGCTGACGCCGGTACCCTCGAGCTGGGCCCGGAGCTTCATCTCTTCACGGTCCATGTAATAGCCGACCGATCCGCCGGCCAGAGCGCCGATGCCGGCACCGATCATGGCGTGCTGGCGGCGTTCCACGGCGTCGTCGCCGGAAATGAGCCCGATGACGGCGCCCGCGGCGGCGCCGATCGCGGCGCCCTTCGTCGCGGAGCTGGTCTTTTCCTCGCGGGTGTACGGGTCGAGCGTCTCGCAGCCGGTAGCCAGCACTGCGAAGCCGGCGAGACCCAGGATGAGTTTGCGCGGCATGTGGTTCATGGTGTGTTTCCTTTGTGTGCTCAAGCGAGCCCTATTCTGACAGATGTAACGCATCATAGTGACGCGGCACCGGACCATCCGGGACTGCGTCACGCTTGCTGCCTATTGGGACATTTCGCGTCTGAACGTACGCTTAACGGTCCCTTATGTAGAATGTCCGCCGGACACCCGATCGCCGGATTGACCGAGATGCAAAGCTGGCTCGACCGTTACCAGGCCCACCACCGGGACCTGACATGGCCCTGGATCTACTGGGCGGCCGTGCCGATGGCCGTGCTCGGCACCGTCGGCCTGTTGTGGTCGCTGCCGGTGCCGGCGGAATTCACGGCGATTTCCCCGCTGCTCAACTGGGGCAGCGCCTTCCTGATGGTGACGGTCGTCTATTACTTCATTCTGTCGCTGCCGCTCGCCGTCGGCCTGGTGCCCGTGGTCGTAGGTGTCGCCGCCGTCATGACCTGGCTCGCGGCCTCGGAATGGTCCCTGCCGCGCATCGCCGGCGGCATGCTGGCCGCCGGCCTGATCGGACTCTGGCTCGGCCACCGCAACAAGCCGCCGCTGCGCGCGCTCGTGGAAACGCTGCAGACGATTATGATTGGCCCGGTGTGGGGATTGTCTGTAATCTACCGCCGCCTCGGAATTCCTTACTGATTGACGGTCGGGTCGCGACCGCCAAGGTTATCCTCATGAATACCCGCAATACCCGCCTGGATCCGCTGGACCTCTTCGATGTGCGCTCGGAACTCACGGACGACGAGTTGCTCGTCCGGGACACCGTCGCACGCTTCGCCGACGAGGAAGCCATTCCGCTGATGCGCGAGGCATTCGAGCAGCACACGTTTCCGGGGGAACTCATCCCGAAGGTGGCCGAGCTCGGCCTTCTCGGCAGCTCGATCGAGGGCTACGAATGTGCCGGCATGAACAGCGTCTGCTACGGCCTGATCTGCCAGGAACTCGAGCGCGCCGATTCGGGGCTCCGCAGCTTCGTCTCCGTGCAATCGAGCCTCGTCATGTTCCCCATCTACGCCTACGGCAGCGACGAGCAGAAGGACCGCTGGCTGCCCGCGATGGCGCGCGGCGAAGCGATCGGCTGCTTCGGCCTGACCGAGCCGCACGGCGGGTCGGACCCGGGCAACATGAAGACGCACGCGAAACGCGACGGCGACGACTGGATCCTGAACGGCGCCAAGATGTGGATCACGAACGGCACGATCGCCGACGCGGCCGTCGTCTGGGCGCGCACCGACGACGGCATCCGCGGCTTCATCGTCGAGAAGGACATGCCGGGTTTCACGGCGCAGGAGATCGAGCACAAATTCTCGCTGCGCGCGTCGATCACGGCGGGGCTGTTCTTCGACAACGTCCGCATCCCGGCCGCGAACGTGCTGCCGGGCGTCACGGGCCTGAAAGGACCGCTGTCGTGCCTGACGCAGGCGCGCTACGGCATCACCTGGGGCGTCATCGGTGCCGCCCAGGCCTGCCTCGACGAGGTGCTCGGCTACACGCAGGACCGCGTGCTGTTCGGCAAACCCTTGTCGCACACGCAGGCTGTCCAGATCCGCATGGCCGACATGGCTCGGCGCATCACCACGGCGCAGCTCCTGTCGCTGCGGCTCGGCCGCATCAAGGACGCGGGCAAGCTCAGCCCGACACAGGTATCGCTCGCGAAGTGGAACAACTGCCGCGCGGCGATCGATATCGCGCGGGACGCGCGCGACATCCTCGGCGGTGCCGGCATCAGTGCCGAGTACACCCCGATCCGGCACATGCTGAACCTGGAAAGCGTGATCACGTACGAGGGCACCGAGACGGTCCACCAGCTGGCCGTCGGTCGCGAGCTGACGGGCGTCAACGCCTTCGGCTGATCCGGTGACCTCCCGGGAGGTTCCCGCCGACCGCGATGTGTGGCGCATCGCGGCGCCGATGATCCTGTCCAACGTGTCCGTCCCGTTGCTCGGGATGGTGGACACCGGCGTGACCGGCCACCTCGACAGCCCGGTCTACCTGGGCGCCGTCGCCATCGGCAGCATGATCTTCAGCTTTCTCTACACCGGGGTGAACTTTCTCCGGATGGGGACGACCGGCATCGCCGCGCAGCGCTACGGGGCCGGGGACGATGACGGGCTCCGGCTGGCCCTGGGACAGGCGCTGGTCGTGGCGCTGTGCATCGCCGCGGCCCTGCTCGCGCTGCAGCTGCCGATCGGCGAGGCCGCCGTTCGACTCGCGGGCGGCAGCCTCGACGTGCAGAAGGAGGCGTTCGGCTACTTCTATACGCGCATCTGGAGCGCGCCCGCGACGCTGGCGAACATGGTGCTGATCGGCTGGTTCATCGGCCTCTCCAACGCACGCGTACCGCTGCTGATCTTCCTGACCGTCAACCTGACCAACATCGTGCTCGATATCGTGTTCGTCGTGCTGCTCGGCATGGCGGTGCGCGGCGTCGCACTGGCGTCCGTGATCGCGGAGTTTGCCGGGGTCGCCGTCGGCGGCGCGTTTGCCGTCCACGAACTGTCGCAACGCGGCGGTAATCTCGCGCTGTCGCAACTGGCGAAACTTCGCGGCTACGGCGCGTTCATCGCGGTCAACACGAACCTGTTCATCCGCACGATGGCGCTGATGTTCGCGATCGCCTTCGTCACCGCCCGCGGCGCGCGGATGGGCGAGCTCATCCTGGCGGCGAACGCGATCATGATGAACTTCCAGAACCTGACGGCGTTCGCCCTGGACGGCATCGCGCACGCCGCGGAGGCCCTCGTCGGCAAGGCCGTCGGCGCCGGTAACCGGCGCGCGCTGGAGGCGGCGGTCCGACTGTGCCTGAAGTGGTCGCTGCTGTTCGCCGCCGCGTTCTGCGGGCTGTACGCGATCGCCGGCCCGCTGCTCATCGCGATACTGACCGATCTCGACGCCGTCCGCGCGGCCGCCCTGACCTACCTTCCGTGGATGGTGCTCTCCCCGCTCGTGTCGGTTTGGTCCTTCGTCTACGACGGCGTCTACATCGGGGCAACCCGCTCGCGCGAGATGCGGAACGTCATGCTCATAGCCACGTTCGGCGTGTTCATCCCGTCCTGGTGGCTGCTGCAGGGCCTTGGCAACCACGGGCTGTGGCTCGCGTTCACGCTGTTCCTGGCCGCCCGCGGCATCGGCATGCACGCCCTCTATCGCAAGGCGGTTCTGCAGACGGTCGACACGCGCGCCTGATCGCTAGCCGGCTCCAGCCTCCGCCGCGCACAGGCGCCTTACCGAACCGCGCGCCCAGGCGTAGGCGCCGAAGCCGGCCACGACGTTCGCGATCGCGTACGCGCCGAACACGCCCGGGATGCCGAACATCGCCGCGCCGGCGTAGGCGAGCGGCACGTACAGCACCAGTATGCGCGCTACGCTGATCCAGACGGCCGGCATCGGGTTGCCGAGCCCGTTGAACGCGGCGTTCATGATCATGACCATGCCGTAGGTGCCGTAGCTGAACGGCACGATCAGCAGAAACAGCCGGGTGACGTCGGCGACCTCGGCACTGTCGGTGAACAGCTGCGGAATCACTCCGGACAGTGCGCCCAGGACGATCGCGTAGACTGCGCTGCTGGCCAGGCTGAACGCGGTACATAACCAGAGCGCCCGGTGAATCCGGTCTTCCTTGACGGCGGAAAAATTCTGGCCGACGAACGGGCCGATGATCGCCGACAGCGCGTAGAAGATGACCAGCAGCAGCGACTCGATCCGGCTCGCGACGCCAAAGCCGGCAACCGCGTCAGTGCCGAAGCGCGCCAGCAGCGCCGTCACCAGGGTTGCGCCCAGCGGCACGATCACGTTCGTGCCCGCCGCCGGTATGCCGACGTGCAGGATGTCGCGCCACGACGAGCGCAGCTCCGATGCGACCGGCCGGTTGAACGTGACGAGGTCCAGCCGGTAGCGCAGCAGGTACAGCGTGCCCACGAAGATCGCGCCGCGCGCGAGCAGCGCCGCCATTGCGGCTCCGTTCAGTCCCATCGCCGGGATCGGGCCGAGGCCGAAGATCAGGATCGGGTCGAGTGCGACGTTCAGGACCGCGGCGATGATCATCAGCAGGCCGGGGAGCCGCGTGTCGCCGGTGGCGCGCATGCTGGCCATTCCGACCATGCCCACGACGATGAACGGCACGCCGATGTACAGGATCGTCATGAACCCGCTGATCAGGGGCAGCATGTCCTCGGGTGCGCCGAGCAGCCGGAACAGCGGGTCGATCGTGAGGATGCCGATCATCGAGATGACGAACGTGACGAGGAACGACAACAGCAGGCTGTCCGTCGCCAGTCGGCGGGCGCGACGGTGATCGTCTCGCCCGATTGCGCGCGCGACGACGGAGGACGTGCCGGCGCCGAGCCCGATGGCGACACTCGTGACGATCATCAGTATCGGGAAACCGAAACCGAACGCCGCGAGCTCCCGGTCACCGACCTGGCCGATGAAGAACGTGTCCACGAGGCCCTGCGCCATCATGGTGGCGATGCCTGCGAGGACCGGTACGGTCATGGCGACAAGGTGCCGCCCGACCGGACCTTCGGTGAGCCGGGTTCTGGGTTTGTTCATGGCAAGTGGCGCAAGTTAGCACGATCCGCGCAGCCCGGGTGGCGCGGCAACGCGTGCGGAACGGATACATCGTTTCCGTTGCGGACTACAGTTCCTCGTACGGCATCTCGAACGTGTCGCCGTCCTCGAGCCGGCCACTTTGCAGGCCCCGCTGGAACCAGCGCATGCGCTGCTCGGATGTGCCGTGTGTGAACGCGTGCGGCACCACGCGTCCCTGGGTACGCTGCTGGATCGCGTCGTCGCCGATCTGGTTCGCGGCGCGCATCGCTTCCTCGATGTCGCCGCGATCGAGATAACGCTGGTTGTGATTCGTCCACACGCCCGCCAGGAAATCGGCCTGCAGCTCCAGCCGCACGGAATACTGGTTGTACTCGGGGCGCCCGCGCATCTTCGCCACCTGCTGGGAGATGCCGAGCAGCGTCTGGATGTGGTGCCCGACCTCGTGGGCGATCACGTAGGCCTGCGCGAAGTCCCCCGGTGCCTGGAACTCCTGCTCCAGCGCCTGGTAAAAGCCGAGATCGATGTAGATCTTGCGGTCGGCGGGACAGTAGAACGGCCCCATGCGCGCATCGCCGGTGCCGCAGGCCGTCGGGTACTGGCCGCGGTACACGACGAGCTCCGGTTCCGCGTACTCACGGCCGAGCCGTCGGAATTCCTGTGTCCACACGTCTTCCGTGTCGGCCAGCACGACCCTGACGAAATCCATCTGTTCCTGCTCGGCCGGCGTGGCCTCGACAGGCACGTCGCGGACCTGGCCGCCGCCCATCAGCGCGGCGGGGTCGATGATGCCGAGATACCAGCCCGCGATGCCGAGCCCCGCCAGCACCAGGATGCCCTTCATGCCGAACATCTGCCCGACGAACCGCAGCAGCAGGCCGAGCGACGCCCCGCCCGCCACCATTCTCCGGCCGCGCGCGTCTTCGACGTTGGTGCTTTGCCTGCGTCCTTTCCATTCCATGCCGAATCGCCTGCGGTTTTGCCCCGGGCCCGCGATGCCGGGAACTGTAGGGGTACTTTTTGGGTCTTGATTCTGTGTGGCGCAGCGTCGACTATGTTCGCCCAATCGCCGCAGGCAGGCAAGGCGCTGCCGTGGTCGTTGGGCAACGCTTTTGTTCGGGCGCTCACGAGTTGACTGCGCCTCCCTAATAACAACGAAGGAATAATTACATGCAAACGTTTATCAGGCGCGCAGCGGCGGGAGCCCTGGCGGTCGCCCTGCTCCTCACGGGGCTCGCGGCGAGCGCTCAGGACCGCTCACAAACCTGGGAATTCACGGCCGGACTCGTCTGGTCGGACTCGCTGAGCCTCGACGGGCAGCAGGGCACGGGACTCGACATCGACGACGACCTCGGCTTTTCGTTCGGCGGCAACTACAACTTCACGAACCGCCTGTCCGCCGGCTTCAGCTTCGGTTGGTTATCGCCAAGTTACGAAGCGACGTTCCTCCCCGACGACGGCCCGCCGTTCGAAACGATTCGCGCATCGATGGACATGTTCACCGTTGCGGGCCGGGGCACGTTCAATTTCCTCGAAGGGCCGCTCACGCCGTACGTCGAGCTGGGCTTCGGCTGGACCGCGGTCGACTCCAATATCTCGGACGGTCCGCCGATCACCGGGTGCTGGTGGGACCCGTGGTGGGGCTACATGTGCGCGCCGTTCTATGACACGTACTCCGAGGACGTCACGTCCTGGTCGGGCGCACTCGGCGTTCGCTGGGACATCGACCGCACCTGGGGCCTGAAAGCGTCCTACGGCATTCTCGAGATCAACACGAGCAGCCGGACGGAAGACGCCTCGATGGACATGATCAAGGTCGAAGCGTACTGGCGCTACTGAGTGCCACCTGCGTCGTCACCGCCGCCTCGAGGCGCGCGGTGACGACGTAGCGCAGCGGCCCGCCCGGTTCGTCGGCGTCGAACGGGTAGCAGGTAATCAGGCTCAGCAGAGCGTCGTCCGTGTCGAGGAGGACGCTCGAACGCCGCGCATCGACGACATCGAGGTCGATGATCCGGTAGCGGTAGCGGGTTCCGTCCGCCCCCTCCACCCACAACGCCTCCCCGATCGCGACATCCTTGAGGAACCGGAAGTGCGTGTCGCGGTGCCCGGCGATGACGCTGTTTCCGCGTGCGCCTGGCTCGGCACTGGCGCTCAGGTGGCCCGGCCCGAAGGCCAGCGTGCGGCCGGAGCCGCCGGCGAGCACGATCAGGTCGACCTTCCCGCCCTTTGCCAGGAGCCGCGCAACGGGCCACGCATCCGCCCAGGGCCAGGGTACCGGCTGCGCGGCATCGGCTGCGGCCCGGTCCCAGGCTTTCAGCATCAGCCCCTGGGCGAGCCATGCTTTCGCCGGGATTCCCGCGGCCTGTCCCAGTTGCCAGAAGCCGAGGCCGAGCACGCAAGCCATCGCGACGCCCCTAGACAACCGTGGCACGGCGGCAGGACCCGTCTCGCGTGGCTGGCGACGGCCGCCACCGCGGGCGCGCGCGGCGGCGCAGCAGTCCGGCGAGCAAGCCCGGCGGCGCCGCGTCCGGGACCGGCGGATGCCAGCGGTGATCGTTTCGGCGCTGAGCGCCGGTTTCCAGCGTGTCTGACATGGTCATCGTCCTCGTGCATCCTGGTGCCATTCCATCGCCCCAATGCGTCCACGGACCGCGCGCGCCGTGGCATTGCACCGACCGAATGTGGCAAATTGTGTCCCCGTTGCAGAGGCCCCCAGGGAGGGTGCGGTGGCAAAGCGCATAGCAATCGTCGAGGACGAGGCGGCCATCAGGGACAACTACACGGCCGCGTTCCGGCGCGAGGGCTACGCGGTCGACCCGTACGATGCCCGCAAGCCGGCGCTGGAGGCCTTCGCCAGCCGGCTGCCGGACCTCGTGGTCATCGACATCAACCTGCGTGACGACGTGGAAGGCGGCTTCGAACTCTGCCGTGAACTGCGGGCCCGCGCCCCGGAGTTGCCGATCATCTTCCTGACCGCACGGGACAGCGAGTTCGATGCCGTGTCGGGCCTGCGCCTCGGCGCCGACGATTACCTGACGAAGGACATCAGCCTCCCGCACCTGATGGCACGCGTCGCCGCGCTGTTCCGGCGGCTCGATGCACTCAAGGAACCGCAGTCGGGCGACAGCCGCATCACACGCGGCGATCTCGAGATCGACACGGACCGGATGAACATCTTCTGGCAGGGTCATCCGGTCGGGCTGACGCTGACGGAGTTCTGGCTGGTGCACGCGCTCGCGCGTTACCCCGGGCACGTGAAGAACCGCCAGCAACTGATGGATGCGGCGCAGGCCGTGCTCGACGACAACACGATCACGTCGCACATCAAGCGCATTCGTCGCAAGTTCATCGCGGTCGATCCCGGCTTCGACGCGATCGAGACAGTGTACGGCATGGGGTATCGCTGGCTCACGACGTCGGGATGAGCCTCCGGCGGCAACTGCTGCTCGTCAGCCTGCTCGCGCTGTTACTGCCCTGGGCCGGCTGCCAGTTCATCCGCGAAACCGAGTCGGCGCTGCGTGCGAGCCAGCAGCAGTTGCTGGCGAGTACCGCACAGGCCGTTGCCGATTCGCTGACGCGGTATGTCGACGCGTTTCCGCCACCCGCGCTCACGTCGTATGCCGCCGACGACCAACTGTACGGGCTCGCCCTCGAACGCGCGCCGGTCGTGGACGGATTCTTCGATGACTGGCCGCTGACCGCGGCGGCGCTGCGGACGATCGACGGACCCGACGGTGAAATCCGGTATGCCACCGGACTGCATGCGGGCTTTCTGTACGTGTACGTCGCGGTCCGCGACGACGACGTCACCTACGCCGACACCGCGTCGCTGGTGCCGTCCGACCGCGCCCCGTTCGCGGACCGGGTGCGGCTCATTAACGCAACGCCGCCCTACCTGGAAGAACAGATATCCTTCGCGGCCGAGGCACCCGGGGTCATCATTCCGTACGCGCAGAACGCGTTTGGATTCGCCGCCGAGCCTGCCATCCGGGCCGTCTGGCAGGGCATGGCCGGCGGCTACCGCCTCGAAGCCCGCATCCCGCGAAACCGCCTCGGCACGCACCTGGGCCTGGTCATCGACGACGTTGCGGAGCGCGACCGGCCCGGCACGTCGCAATCCTCGTTTCGCGGCGACGCGCCCGCACCGTTCGTCGGGCGCATGCCGGCACTGCAACGCGCGGCAGAGGCGCTCGCGCAGCCGGGCCTGCGCGTCATCATCACCGACCCGGGCGGCTGGCGGCTGGCCGACGTCGATGCGCTGGCCGAGGGCGAACCGGTCGACCAATCCGGCGTTTCGCGCTGGTTGCGTTTCGCGTACGACGCCGTCGTGGAAGACGGTACCCCGTCGGGGCTTTCCGAGCCGGACCCGGCCGGCCGCGAACAGCAGCCGTACGTGGCGTCCGCACTGTCCGGGAACGCGAGTGCCGCCTGGTTCCGCGGCGGAGATGGCGGCAACGCGCTGGTCGCCGTCGCCGCACCCGTGCAGCTTTCCGGGCAGCTCTTCGGCGCGGTCGTCCTGCAGAAAGGCACCGACGCGATCCTGAGTCTCCGGAACCAGGGGCTCGTACGCCTGATGAACGTGACCATGATCGCGATGTTCCTGGTCGCCGGCGGATTGCTCGGCTACGCGACGTGGCTGTCGCGCCGGATACGCCGCCTCAGCGTCGCAGCTGCCAGTGCCGCCGATGACACGGCGCGGGCGGCCCGGCTGCCGAGCGCCGGCGCGCGCGACGAGATCGGTGACCTGTCGCGCAGCTTCTCCGGTGTCCTCGCGCAGCTCGGCGCCTACAACGAGTACCTGCGCACGCTAGCCTCCAAGCTGTCCCACGAGCTGCGCACGCCGCTCGCGATCGTGACGTCGTCGCTCGAGAACCTCGAGCACGAAGCGCTCGACGACGCGCAGCGCCGCTACACGAGACGCGCGCGCGACGGCGCCGACCGGCTTCGGCGCATCCTCGCGGCGATGAGCGAAGCGAGCCGCGTCGAGGAACTGATGAACAACGTCGACACGGAGGTGTTCTCGCTGGACGCGGCCGTGCGGTCCGCGGTGGGCGGCTACCGGGATGTCTATCCCGACCGGCGTTTTGACCTTGCCATCGCACCGGGCGCCGATTGCACCGTGCGCGGCGCGCCCGAACTCCTGATCCAGCTGCTCGACAAGCTGGTTGACAATGCCGTGAGCTTCAGCCGTTCCGGCGATGCCGTGTCCATCGACATCGCGTCCGACACCGGTGCCGTGCGGCTGGACGTCAGCAACCCCGGTCCGGCGCTGCCAGCCGCCATGCGCGGCCAGTTGTTCGACTCCATGGTGTCGGTACGGCCCGGCGACGACGCCACGCACCTGGGGCTCGGCCTGTACGTTGCCCGCCTGATCGCCGCTGGTCACAATGGCCGCATCGAGGCCCGCGACATCGACGGCGGCGTGCGGTTTACGGTCTGGCTGCCTCGCGCGGCGGCCGGCGACGACACCTGACACCGGGGAGACCACGACATGCACCGCAGCAAGCTGGCCGGCTTCATCATCGACTGCGACACCGACGATCTCGACGCGGCCGCGGATTTCTGGAGCACGGCCCTCGGTATGCCGAAGAATAAGGCCGACGACCCGGCGGAAAGCGCTTACGTGAAACTCGACACCGACTGCGGGCTGCACATCGAGGTGCAGCAGGTGTCACACCCCAGCCGCGTGCACCTCGACATCGAGTCGGACGACATCGAGGCCGAGGCCAGCCGGCTCGAGGCGCTCGGCGCGAAGCGCATCGGCAAGGTCCGCACATGGGTCGTCATGGAAGCCCCGACCGGCCAGCGCTTCTGCATCGTGCGTCCGCAAAGCGAGCACTTTGCGGACGACGCGAACGAGTGGCGCTAGGCAGGAATCGCGCTAGGGCCCGTTACCAAGCCACTGCTCGATACCGAGCGCCTCCATCATGAACTCGACCGACAGCGCGGCGAGGATCATGCCCATCACCTTCGTCAGGATTGCGGCGCCGTTCATGCCGATGACGCCGATGATGCGGTTCGAGTTCAGCAGCAGGAACAACGTCACCAGCAGGATACCGACAGTGACCGCCGCGGTGCCGGCCTGCACCGCTACCGGGAACTGGTGGTTATCGGTCAGCAGGATTACGGCCAGGATCGCACCGGGCGTCGCCGTCGCCGGAATCGCGAGCGGGAAGACGGCCACGTCGTGATCCGGTTCCGGCCGCATGCGCGAATTGCTGCTACCGAAAATCATCTGCAGGCCGAACAGGAACAGGATCGCGCCGCCGGCCACCTGGAACGACAGCAGCCGGATGCCCATGCCGGTGAGGATGAGCTGGCCCAGCAGGATCGCGCCCACCAGTACGGAACTCGCATACAGCACGACACGAATTGCGACCCGGCGACGCTCCGCGTCGGGCAGGTGGCCGGTGTGCGCGACGAAAATGGCGAGCGTGCCGATCGGGTCGATCGTGGCCCAGAGAATCAGGGCGTCCTGTATGTATTTTTCAAGCAATGGCGTTCAGTCACGGTGTCGGGGAAGAAGAATCCAGACTAGGGAGTGTCGTCACGCCGCGCAAGGGATTTCCCTTCACGTCCGTCGCCATATTTCGCCACGTTTCGCGCACGTGCCGGCCAGCATTTCGCGGTGTGATGGGTGCGCTGAACGGGGAGTACCGGCATGGAATCCATCACCGAGCGCCTGCGCGCGTCTGTCTCACTCAAGATCACCGTCATCGGCATCCTGATCCTGGTGCTGCTGATCCCGGTCGCCATGATCCGCGATGTCGTCGAGGACCGGGTAATGGTCAACCGGGTTGCCGCAGCTGACATCATGCGAGGCTGGGGCGATACGCAGGTCGTCGCCGGCCCCGTCCTGGTTGTGCCCGGCACCGTCGTTCGCGAGGGCATCAACGAACGCCGCACCGTGGCAACGCGGCTCAACGTCCTGCCGGACACGCTCGTCATCGACGCGACGATGGATACCGAGCTCCGGGCCCGTGGCATTCACGAGGTCCCGGTGTACCGCTCGACGATACGCATCAGCGGCACGTTTCGCGTGCCCGCCGACATCGCGGCGCAACACCGGGTCGACAATCTCGACTGGGACGCCGGGCACATCGTTCTTTCGGTCAGCGATGCGCCGGCGATCCCGGTCGCTCCACGAATACGGATTGGCGATCGGGAGCTGGACTTCGAGCCGGGGGGCCGGCGTATCGACGGTTTGCCGCCGCAGATCGTAGCGCCGCTCGCCGACACCGACGGTCAGCCGCTCGCCGGCCGGGAGGTGCCGTTCGAGATGGTGCTCTCGCTGAACGGCGGGGACTCGCTGCAGTTCCTGCCGCTCGGCGGATCGACGCGCGTGGACGTCAGCTCGCCATGGGCGTCGCCGAGCTTCAGCGGAAACCAGCTGCCACAGTCGCACGACATCAGCGACGACGGCTTCTCCGCACGCTGGGAAGTGTCGCAGTTCGCACGACCGCTGCCCTCGAGCTGGCTCGACGGCGAAGTAGCGCTGTCGACCGCGACACCGTCCGCGTTCGGCGTCGACCTGTACACCGGTGTCGGCCTTTACCAGCAGACCCTGCGCGCGACGAAGTACGCGGTGCTGTTCATCGGCCTGACCTTCGTCGCGTGGTTCCTGTTCGAAACGATGGGCCGCCTGTCGCTGCATCCGTTGCAGTACCTGCTCATCGGGTTCGCGAACGCGCTGTTCTACCTGCTGCTACTGTCGTTCGCCGAGCACCTGGGCTTTGGTCCGGCGTACCTGCTGAGCACGCTCGCGTCCGCCGGCCTCGTCGTCGGCTACAGCCGCGCGGTGCTCGGCGGCGTTCGGCCGGCCGGCATGATGGCGGCCCTGCTCGGCGCTCTGTACGGATTCCTGTACCTCGTCCTGAAGTCGGAAGACTTCGCCATGCTCGCGGGCGCGGCGGGTCTCTGGGTCATCCTGGGCACGATCATGTACCTCACGCGCCACGTGGACTGGTATCGCCCGCGGGGGGCTTGAAATCCGCAGCGCCGGCGACGGAAAATACGCGGCCGGGCGGGCGATTAGCTCAGTTGGGAGAGCGCCGCATTCACATTGCGGAGGTCACTGGTTCGAGACCGGTATCGCCCACCACTTTCTTGCCCATGCGTGTGTCCGGTATCGGGGCCGTAGCTCAGTTGGGAGAGCGCCGCGTTCGCAATGCGGAGGTCGGGAGTTCGACCCTCCTCGGCTCCACCATTTGAATGCTCATCGAAGCGCTGTAGGAGCCCGCTTGCAGGCGATGCGCGGCTGGAACGTGTGACGCTTTCGTGGGGGTCCTTCGGAGCCCCGCATCGCTGAATGACCGCTCCTGGTTGGAAGTCGCCGTCCAAGTATTTTGCGATACAATTCTGCTGTTGACCCTATGCAGGCATTGACTTTCGCAAGGGCTATCACCGGACGCATGCAAACGTACGCGCTAATTCTGCTCTTGACTCTGCTGCCTGTGCCTACGCATGGCGAACCGATCTTATTGGCGGATTGCGAAGTCGCGGGTATTGCTTTGAACGACAATAGTACGCAAGTTCGGCAAATCGTTGGTGCACCGATCCAAACTGGTCCGGAATGTAAAGATTGTTGGGATTCGGTTGACACGTGGTTCCAGTACGAAGGACTTCGAGTACGTTTCGTCGGCGATCAAGTATTTGAGATTTCGGTATCGAACCGTGAGTACCGGCTTATTAGTGGATTAGGTGTCGGAAGCACCGAAAACGAAGTCACAGAGAGATACGGGGAGCCGCAGTTGTTCCCCGGCGAGAACCAGACATTGCTGGTCTACCCTGTAGCCCTTGAAGGCGGCCGCGAGACACTAATCAAGCTAGTTTTCACGATTTCCGACGGAGCCGTCACAGCTTTCAAGGTCACAGTTCGAGACACCTACTGAGGGTCTCCTCCTGGCCGGCAGCCGCCTCCAACCTCTGGCGATTCGAATGTCCGATCTTCCCGAAAGCAGACGCTGACCACCCGCGTGCGCCGACCCTGACTGGCCCTTCGTCAAACGGCTGAAATGGCCACTTTCTCGTTCCCTGCCAATGACTTATCCGGTATACTGTACGCACATACAGTATCCGTTCAGGGAGCAATGCCATGGTTGCCGTCGTCTCCAATCCCGCGCGTGATCGCGCCGAGGCCCTCGCCGCCGAACTCACCGAACTCTGCGCCTACCGCTACGCGCTGGAAGCGCGCTTTCTCGAGCTGCTGCGTGAGTTCGATGCCAATCGCTGCTGGGAGCGCCTCGGCCTGCACTCCTGCGCCCACTGGCTGAACTTCAAGTGCGGCATCGGCCTGAACGCCGCTCGCGAGAAGGTCCGGGTGGCGAATGCCCTGGCCGGCTTGCCGTTGATCTCGAAAGCCTTCGCCGAGGGCCGCGTCAGCTACTCGAAGGCACGCGCTATGACGCGCGTGGCCACGCCGGAAAACGAGGAGTATTTGATGATGATCGCGACCCACGGCACGGCCTACCACGTCGAGACGCTGGTGCGGAAGTTCCGGCGCGTGAAGAAATTGCGTGCCGCGCAGGAGAAAGGCCCGCACGCATACCGGGCGCTGCACTACCACACCGACGAGAACGGCATGCTGGTGATCGAGGCACGGCTGTCGCCGGAACAAGGTGCGCTGGTGCTGAAGGCCCTGGAAGCGGCGGTCGAGCAGCAGCCGGGCGTTTCCGCGGAAACGCCGGATGACGATGGCGATGACGTTACCGCGGTAACGCGGGAGCCGATATCAGCACGGCGGGCGGACGCCTTGGCCGAGATCGCCGAAGGCTACCTCGGATCTGACAACGTAGCCTGCAACACCGCCGACCGGCACCAGGTGGTGGTGCACGTTACCGCGGAAACGCTGGCGGCAACTGATGAGTGCGATTGCCACGTTACTGCGGAAACGTCGTACCTCGAGGACGGGCCGGGCGTTACCGCGGAAACGTCACGTCGCATCGCCTGCGATGCCTCGCTGGTCCGGCTGGTGAAAGACCAGAAGGGCGAACCGCTGTCCATCGGCCGCAAGTCCCGCACGATCCCGCCGTGGATGCGGCGCGCATTGATCGCGAGGGACAAAGGATGCCGGTTCCCCGGCTGCACGCACACTCGGTTCGTGGACGGGCACCACATCGAGCACTGGGCGAAGGGCGGCGAGACGAGCCTCAAAAACCTCATCCTGCTATGCCGGCACCATCACCGGCTGGTGCACGAAGGCGGCTTTTCCTGCACGCGACGTTTCCGCGGTAACGTCGAGTTCCGCGACCCGAACGGCAGACTGCTCACCGATGCACCGGCGCTCGAACCGGTACCTCGTGGCGAGGACCCCACTGCCTGGGTGCAACACCGCTTCGAGCGCCTCGGCATCGATGACGACACCTGTGTTTCTCAATGGTATGCGGGTGACCGGATGGACTGGGATCTCGCGGTGTTTCATCTCGATGAAGCGGAGCGGCGTGCTTGCGAAAGACGGCTCGCCGGTTAGAACGCCAGCCCATGGAGCAACGCGTAGCGTTGCTGCCTCGCGGCTACGCCGCGATGCTCGCGCGCAAGCGCGCTACTACCAGACGCCCAGGTACTTCGAGATCCCCTTCGCGGCCTCGCGGCCCTCGAACACGGCCGTGACGACGAGGTCCGAGCCGCGGACCATGTCGCCGCCCGCGAAGACCTTCGGGTTCGTCGTCTGGAACGGGAACTCGCCGTGCGTCGACACCCGCGTGCGGCCGCTCGGCAACGACTGGATGCCGTGCTCTTCGAACCAGGCCGGCGGGTCCGGCCGGAAGCCGAACGCAATCGCGACCGCGTCCGCCGGCAGCACTTCCTCGCTGCCCTCGATCGGTTCCGGCTGGCGACGGCCGTCCGGGCCCGGCGCACCGAGTTTCGTCTCGACGACGCGCACGCCGGTGACGTGCTTGTCGCCGACGATCTCGATCGGCTGCCGATTGAACAGGAAGCGCACGCCCTCTTCCTTGGAGTTCTCGACCTCGCGCTTCGAGCCCGGCATGTTTTCCTCGTCGCGCCGGTACGCGCAGGTGACGCTCTTCGCGCCCTGCCGGATAGCCGTGCGGTTGCAGTCCATGCCGGTGTCGCCGCCGCCCAGCACGACAACGTGCTTGCCGGCGAAGTTGATGAAGTTCGCCGGGTCGGTGTCGACCTTGAGTTGGCGATTGATGTTCGACACGAGGTACGGAAGCGCGTCGACGACGCCGGGCAGGTCCTGCCCCGGCAGGTTGCCGTCCACGAACTTGTAGGTGCCGATGCCTAAGAACACCGCGTCGTGTTCGTCGATGATCTGCTGGAACGGGATATCGACGCCGACGCGCGTGTTCAGCACGAACTTCACGCCCATGCCTTCCAGCAGCTTGCGCCGCCGCCGGACGATTTCCTTTTCCAGCTTGAACGGCGGAATGCCGAACGTCAGCAGTCCGCCGATCTCGGGGTACGCGTCGTACACGACGGCACGGATGCCTTCGCGCGCGAGGATGTCCGCGGCGCCCAGGCCCGCCGGGCCCGCGCCAATGATGGCCACGCGCTTGCCGGTATCCGCCACCTCCGACATGTCCGGCCGCCAGCCCTGCGCGTAGGCCTCGTCGGTGATGTAGCGCTCGATGCTGCCGATCGACACCGCGCCCATGTCATTGATCGTGCACGCGCCCTCGCAGAGCCGGTCCTGCGGGCAGACGCGGCCGCAGATCTCGGGCAGCGAGTTCGTCTGGTGCGACAGGTCCGCTGCCTCGAACAGCTTGCCGGCCTCGATCAGCTTCAGCCAGTTCGGAATGTAGTTGTGCACCGGGCACTTCCACTCGCAGTACGGGTTGCCGCAGTCGAGGCAGCGCCCCGCCTGCTGCGCCGCGTTCGCCGGGTCGTAGTGGCCGTAAATCTCGCCGAAATGCCGGACGCGTTCCTCGGCGGGCTGCTTTTCGGGATCCTTGCGCCGGACTTCGATGAACTGGAGGGGATGCTTCGCCATTACGCGGCTCTTCGCAGCGATTCGATCAGCGAACCGAGTTCCGCCGCCTTCGGCTTCACGATCCAGAACTTCGGCAGGTAGGTGCGGAAGTCCTCGAGCAGTTGTTCACCCCAGTCGCTGTCGGTGAGTTCGACGTGGGTCTCGATCAGGTTCAGCAGGTGATGCAGGTGAGACTCCATGCTTTCCGGCGTCATGCGGTGTATGTCGATGAGTTCGTGGTTGTAACGGTCGACGAAATCGCGCTCCAGGTCGAGCACGTAGGCGAAACCGCCGGTCATGCCCGCACCGAAGTTCACGCCCGTGCGGCCGAGCACGACGACGACGCCATCGGTCATGTACTCACAGCAGTGGTCGCCGGCACCCTCGATGACCGCCGTCGCGCCCGAATTACGGACCGCGAAGCGCTCGCCCGCGGTGCCGGACGCGAACAGCGCGCCCCCGGTCGCCCCGTACAGGCAGGTGTTTCCGATGATCGTCGTCTCGTGCGGCCGGTAGCCCACGTTCTGCGGTGGCCGGATCACGATGCGCCCGCCGGCCATGCCCTTGCCGACGTAGTCGTTCGCATCGCCGAACAGCGTCATGTTCAGCCCGCTGACGTTCCACACGCCGAAGCTCTGGCCGGCCGTGCCGGTGAGGTGCAGTTCGAGCGGTGCGTCGACCATGCCGTGGTTGCCCCAGCGCCGCGCGATTGCGCCGGACAGCCGTCCGCCGATGGACCGGTTGAAGTTCCGCACGTCGAAGTGGAAGCGGCCGCCGGTGCGGTTCTCGATCGCCTTCTCCGTGGCGGTGAGCATTGCTTCCGCCAACTCGCCCTTGTCGAACGGCTCGTTGCGGAAGTCGGTGCAGAACTGCGGCACGGACTCCGCGAGCCCGCCGTCGGACAGGATCGGCGACAGGTCGAGCCGCTTCTGCTTCGACGTCGTGCCTTCCGCGAGTTCGAGCAGGTCGACACGGCCGATCAGCTCGGACAACGAGCGCACGCCGAGCTGGCTCATCAGGATGCGCGTTTCCTCGGCCACGAAGCGGAAGAAGTTGATGACCATCTCCGGCAGGCCGATGAAGTAGTCGCTGCGCAGCACCTCGTTCTGCGTGGCCACGCCGGTCGCGCAGTTGTTCAGGTGGCAGATGCGCAGGTACTTGCAGCCGAGCGCAACCATCGGCGCCGTGCCGAAGCCGAAACTCTCGGCGCCGAGCATCGCCGCCTTGATGACGTCGAGCCCGGTCTTGAGCCCGCCGTCCGTCTGCAGCCGTACCTTGTGGCGGAGGTCGTTCGCGCGCAGCACCTGGTGCGCTTCGGACAGGCCCAGCTCCCAGGGGCTGCCGGCGTACTTGACGGAACTCAGCGGGCTCGCGCCGGTGCCGCCGTCGTAGCCGGAGATCGTGATCAAGTCCGCATAGGCCTTCACGACGCCGGCGGCAATCGTGCCGACGCCCGGCTCGGCCACGAGCTTGACGGACACGAGCGCCTGCGGGTTGACCTGCTTCAGGTCGAAGATGAGCTGCGCGAGGTCCTCGATGGAATAGATGTCGTGGTGCGGCGGCGGCGAGATCAGGCCCACGCCCGGCTTCGCGAAGCGCAGCCTCGCGATCAGCTCGTTGACCTTGTGCCCCGGCAGCTGCCCGCCTTCGCCGGGCTTCGCGCCCTGCGCGATCTTGATCTGGATGACCTCGGCGTTCACGAGGTACTCGGCCGTCACGCCGAAGCGCCCGCTCGCCACCTGCTTGATCTTCGAGACGCGCTCGGTGCGGTAACGCGCCGGGTCCTCGCCGCCTTCGCCGGAGTTCGAGCGCGCGCCGATGCGGTTCATCGCGATCGCGAGCGCCTCGTGCGCTTCCGGTGACAGCGCTCCAAGCGACATCCCGGCGCTGTCGAAGCGCGGCAATATGTCCTCGGCAGGCTCGACCTCGTCGAGGGGAATCGGATCGCCCGCGGCTTTCAGCGTCATGAGGTCGCGCAGCGTCGCCACCGGCCGCTCGTTGACGAGCTTCGCGTACTCCTGGTAGCGCGAGAACTCGCCGGTGCGCACCGCCGACTGCAGGGTCGCGACGACGTCCGGGTTGTAGCAGTGGTACTCGCCACCGTGCACGTACTTCAGGAGCCCGCCCTGGTTCAGCGGCTCGCGCGGCTCCCAGGCCACGCGCGCGAGTTGCTTCTGGTCGCCGTGCAGGTCCTCGAAGTTCGCGCCCTGGATCCGCGATACCGTGCCCGCGAAACAACGGTCCACGATCTCGCGCGACAAGCCCACGATCTCGAAGAGCTGCGCACCGCGGTAGCTCGAGATGGACGAGATGCCCATCTTCGACATGATCTTGAACAGCCCCTTGCGCACGCCGCGCCGGTAGCTTCGGCCGAGCTGCTGTTGCTGGTTCAGGTTGCCGCGCCGGCCGATGTCGTGCAGCGACTGGTAGACGAGGTACGGGTACACGGCCGTCGCGCCATAGCCGATCAGGCAGGCGATATGGTGCGGGTCGCGCGCGACGCCGGTCTCGACGATGATGTTCGCGTCGCAGCGGAGCCCCTTCTCGACGAGGTGCTTGTGCACGGCGCCGGTGGCGAGCAGTGCATGTACCGGCAGGTGCTTCTGCTGGATATAGCGGTCACTCAGCATCAGCAGGAAGCGGCCGGCGCGCACGGCTTGCTCCGCCTGCGCACAGATCGCGTCCAGTGCCTCCGGAATCGGCAGGTTTTCGTCGACGTTCAGGTCGATGAACTCGTGCCGGTCCTTGTAGAGTTCCGGGCTCAACAACTGGCGCAGCTTCTTCTGCGACAGCACCGGCGAGTTCATCACCACCTGCTGCGCATGCTCGGGGCCGATGTCGAACAGGCTGCGCTCGCCACCGATGTTCGTCTGCAGCGACATGACGATGCGCTCACGCAGCGAATCGATCGGCGGATTCGTCACCTGCGCGAACTGCTGCCGGAAATAGTCGAACGGCGAGCGGATCTTCGACGACAGCACCGCCATCGGTGTGTCGTCGCCCATCGAGCCGACGGCCTCCATCTCGGCCTTCGCCAGCACAGCGACGACGTCGTTCAGTTCCTCGCGCGACAGGTTGAACATCTTCTGGTAGCGCGCGAGCGTCGGCGGATCCATCGGCTCCGCCGCCGTGTGCGTATCGATCAGCTCGGACTCGAGGTAACGCACGCCTTTCTTCAGCCACTTCTTGTACGGCGCACGGCTCTTGATGATGTCGTGGATGTCGTCGTTCTCGAGCAGCACCCCGTTCACGAGATCGACCGCGATCATCTCGCCGGGGCCGAGCCGGCCCTTGCGCACGACGTTAGACTCGTCGTAGTCCCAGACGCCGACCTCCGACGCGATCGTGATGTGCCGGTCCTTCGTGATGACGTAGCGCGCCGGTCGCAGCCCGTTGCGGTCGAGCAGGCACGCCGCGTAGCGGCCGTCGGTCAGCACGATGCCGGCCGGGCCGTCCCACGGCTCCATCTGCGCGTTGTAGAACTCGTAGAACGCCCGCACGTCCGGGTCGATGTCGTCGACGGTCTGCCAGGCCGGCGGGATCATGATGCGCATGGCCTGGAGCACGTCCATGCCGCCCGCGCGCAGCACCTCGAGCATGTTGTCGAGGCTGGACGAATCCGAGCCGGTCAGCCCGATGATCGGGTCGAGGTCGGAAATGTCGTCGAGCTTGTCGGAGCGGAAATTGCGTCGCCGCGCGATCGCCCAGTTCCGGTTGCCCTGGATCGTGTTGATTTCGCCGTTGTGGGCGAGGAAGCGGAACGGCTGCGCGAGGCGCCATTGCGGCAACGTGTTCGTCGAGAAGCGCTGGTGGAACACGCAGACCGACGATTCCATGCGCGGGTCGCGGAGGTCCGGGTAAAAGTCCGGCAGCGCCGCCGGCATGATCATGCCCTTGTAGCTGATCGTGACCGACGACAGGCTCGCGATGTAGGTGTCCTTGCCGTGCAGGCGGTTCTCGGCGCGCCGGCGCGCGAGGAACAGCCGCCGGTTGAAGCGGCCGCGCGGCATGCCCGCCGGCGCATTCACGAACAGCTGCTCGATGCGCGGCAGCGTCTTCAGCGCCGTCTCGCCGCACGCCGAGGGGTCCGTCGGTACGACGCGCCAGCCGGCGACGTGCAGCCCGATGTCGGTGACGGCGTTCTCGATGATCGCGCGCGCGTCAGCGGCGACCGCCTCGTCCCGGCTCAGGAACACGGTGCCGGCCGCGAAGCGGGGCGCGATCTCGAAGCCCTCCTCGCGCCCGATCGCGCGGAAGAACTCAGTGGGGAACTTGATCAGCAACCCGCAACCGTCGCCCGTCTTGCCGTCGGCGCCCACGGCGCCCCGGTGCGTCAGCCGGGCGAGCGCCGAGATCGCCGTCTGGATCACCCAGTGGCTCGGCAGGTCGTCAAGGCTGGCAATCAGGCCGAAACCGCAGCTGTCGCGGTCGAAAGCCGGATCGTACAGGCCGGTTGCTTTTCGCTCCGTCATGCGTCCCCTGAAGCACGCGAAGGGCGTGCCCCGAATTCAGTGTTGATGTGGATTCGCGCTTGCGCGGTCGCCCTGGACCGGGCCGACAGGCCGGCAGTCCGAGCAATTCAGTATATGGAGCGTCCGACAGTGTCGCTAATGCGCTGCAACATTTCGACTGAAACTCCTGCAATTACCGCGGCTTAGCGCCGATTGCCGAAAATTGAAATCTGGCCCGCGCGGTTTGTTACGCGCGTAACTGCCTGATTCTCATTGGCGTCCCAGGAGCCTTACGTCGCCCGCGTTCGCGAACTTCACCGGCCGGGCGTGGGGCAGCCCGGTGTGCAGCCGGCCCTCCAGGCGGTAGGGCAGGTCGCGGTCGAGCCCGTCGCGAAGGACGAACAGCAGGTCCGGAACGGTGTTGAGCAGGTCCATTTCCACCCGGATGTCGAAGGACCCGTCGCTCTGCGCCGGGATCTGCAGCCGGCTGTCCGCGTCGCCGGCCGCGAAGCGCCGGCCGTCCAGCCACACGCCGTATTCGAGGCGCGAGACCGGCAGCGGGAACGGGTTCGGGTTGGTCACGTCGAACGACAGCAGGATCGTCTGCCGGTCGAACTCGAGTGTCTCCGCGTGCACGTTGCGCAAGGTCACGCCGGGCGGCGCCACGACGTCCTCGAGGCTTGCGCAGCCGACCGCCAGCAGCATCGTTGCCAGGATCGCCGTGCTCTTCAGGTGCCGATTGATGTCCATGACCCCTCCCCAAGGGTGGCGCTCAGCGCAACGTGTCGCCCATCTCGCCCCAACGCGCGGACAGGAGCTTCCAGTCCCGGTAGTCACCGCCGTCGCCCTGGCGCTCCAGCTCCAGTTCGAAGCGGTACGCGTCCGCACTGAAGCCGAGCACGCTGTCCGTCGACCCGGCCATGCCGACCGTGAGCGCAACGTCCGCCGCCGTGCCGCCCGCCACGGCGATCGTGTCGACGGTGGTCAGCAGGGCGATCCGGTCGGCGCGCAGGAAGTAGAGCCGCAGCATGCCGTCGAGGTCGGAGCGCGTGTTGCCGCGGGCGTCGGCGTAGGCATCTGCGATCTGGCCGATGAACGCACCGCGGTCTTCCTGTTCCGCAGCCGACTCCATCGCCGCTATCCAGGCGCGCAGTTCCGTTTCCGGATCGTCGGGCGCCGCGCCGCATCCGGCAACGGCGAACAACGCGACGGCGGCAAGCGCGAGCGCCTTCGGGCTTCGCGCCGAATCTGTCGAGCCGTTCCCGTCGCCACTGTTTTTCATCTGCTACAGTCTACGTGTCCGGACGGGGCTGGCGGCGCAACAGCCGCAATTTGTGAACTGCGTCGCACTTTGGGCCGCGTTCGGCCGGCAATTCCCCTTCCCGGGACACGCCGATCCGGCGGCACGGCGTGCAGAGGACGATGACATGGCGGTAAAACTCTTGAGCGAATCGGCTGAGGCCACGATCACGGACGACGACCAGGTCCGAATCGACGGCATCCTCGCGTTCTGGTTCAAGGAGCAGCAGCTCAGCGCGCCGCAGGTCGACCGGCGGATGGACACGTGGTTCGGCGAAGACGCGGAGTTCGATCGCGAGATTCGCGAGGAATTCGCGGACGAGGTGGAGCGCGCGTCAGACGGCAAGCTGGACCACTGGGCCGACGAGCCACGCGGCCGCCTGGCCCTGATCCTGCTGCTCGACCAGTTCCGGCGGAACATTCACCGCAACTCGGCCGAGGCGTTCGCACAGGACAAGGCGGCACTGAAGCTCTGCGTCGAGGGCGCGATGGCAAAGAAGGACCAGGGCCTGTCGCCGATCGAACGCGTGTTCTTCTACATGCCGCTGCAGCACGCGGAGTCAGCGAAAGTGCAGGCGAAGTCGGTGGAACTCTATAACAAGCTGGCCGAGGCCGTGTCGCCGACATACCGCGAAACATTCAGCACGATTGCGCAATTCGCGGAGCTGCATCGCGACATCGTCGAGCAGTTCGGTCGCTTCCCGCACCGGAACAAGCTGCTCGGCCGCAAGAACACGCCGGCCGAGGACGAGTACCTGTCGGGCGACAGCCCGGACTTCGGGCAGGGCGGCTGAGCCGCTCAGTCGCCGGCGTCGGACCGCCGGCGCGCGAACCACACCTCTTCCGACGGCCAGCGTGACGCCCAGGCCGGGTCGGCCCAGCCGAAGCGCGTCGCCGCATCGGCGGGTGCCTGCAGCTCGAGCAGACGCTCGACGATGAAGCCCGACTCGTTCAACAGGCCGATCCAGCGGCCGTGCGGCAGGTGAAATTCCGTCTCGCCCGGCGCGTCCGGCCAGCGCGTCACGTGCAGGCCGAAGTACGGCCGTCGCAATGCGGCCGTCCACGGCCCTTCCGCTTCGGTGTCCGGCAGGCACATCACCGACAACGGCGTGTTCGTCAGGAACACGAGGCGGCCGCCCGGCCGCAATACCCGCGCGGCCTCCGGCAACCAAAGGTACGGATCCGCCCACAGGCAGGCGCCGTACTCGGAGATCGCGAAGTCGAAGCTCGCGTCGGGGAACGGCAGCCGCTCCGCGCCGCACTGCTCGATGCGGTAATCGATGCCGTGCTGCCGCTGCAGGCGGCGCGCGGTCGCGAGCTGGTTCGCGGTCGGGTCGATGCCGGTTACCCGCGCGCCGCGCCGGTGCATCCACGCGGACACGTAGCCGGCGCCGCAACCGAGCTCGATCGCGTCCAGCGCCGACATGTCGTCCGGCAGCAGCCCCAGGTCGCGCTCGGGCAGCTCCCAGATGCCCCAGTACGGCTCCTCGGATGCCCACGCGGCCTCGGCCGGGCCGGCGAACTCCGCCGCGCGATCCTGCCATCCGGCCACGTTGCCGGCGAGGTAGCCGGGTACGTCGTCACTCATGCTGCCGACCCCGTACCGTCGGCGCCGGGCAGGGTCCGGCGGGAAATGCCCGCGTAGCGCCAGCACAGCAGCACCGCCGCGATCGACAGTCCGACGACGAAGCCGCCCCAGATGTAGTTCGGCGGCAGCCGGTACGTCACCGCGGCGAGGTACGCGAGCGGAAACGCGACCACCCAGTAGGCGAACGTGTTGATCAGCATCGGTATGCGCGTATCCTTGTAACCGCGCAGTGCGCCGGCACCGCCGATCTGCGTGCCGTCGGCGATCTGGAAGATCGTCGCCATCAGCAGGAGGCTGATCGCGATCTGCTGCACGACCGGGTCATCCGTGTACAGACGGACGATCGCATCGCGGAAGAACAGCATGAAGACCGCGGAGCAGCTCATGAACACGGCGCAGACCGCGATGCCGAATCCGCCGGCATAGCGCGCCCGGACGTACTCGCCGGCGCCGAGTTCGTGACCGACCCGCACCGTGATCGCGGAACTCAGGGCCAGCGGCACCATGAACATCGTGGCGGCGAAGTTGATCGCGATCTGGTGCGCCGCGGTGATCTCGGTGCCGCGCGTCCCCATCAGGATCGCGACGGCATTGAACAACCCGGCCTCGGCCGTGACCATCACGGCGATCGGCAGACCCAGAGAGACGATCTCGCGCAGCAGGTCGGGGCGCGGCGCCGAAAACCGGGTGAAGAGCCGCAGCGCCTCGTAGGCCCGGTGACGCGCCATGTACGCGGCCAGCAGAATCGCGATGAGCCACATCGTGATCGCGCTCGCCATGCCGCAGCCGACGGCGCCGTAGGCGGGGAAGCCGAGCTTGCCGTACATCAGGCAATAGTTCAGGAATACGTTGCAGGCGAGCGCGAACACCGACGTGTACATGATCGGCTTCATCTCGCCGATGCCTTCGCTCGTGAAGCGCAGCGCCAGGAACACGAACATGCCGGGCGCGCCCCAGGCGATTGCCCGCACGTAGCCCGCCGTCAGCGCGCGAAACTCCTCGTCGATGCCGATCGAGATCAGCAGCGGCTCGACGACGTACTGTGCGGCGAGGATGACGGGCACTGCGTAGGCAATGCCGAGCCAGATGCCCTGCCGCGTATAGCGGCCGATGCGGCCGGACTCGCCCGCACCGTGCAGCCGTGCAGAGATCGGCGCGATGGCCATCAGCACGCCGAGCCCGATCGTGAACGCGAAGAACCAGACACTGCCACCGATGGCGACGCCGGCCAGCGACCGGGCGCCGAGCCGCCCGGACATGACCGCGTCGGCGAACTGCATGCCGGCGACCGACAGATTATTGACTATCAACGGCCAGGCAAGGCGCAGGAGCCTGCCCAGCTCGTTGCGCCAGGAAAGGGGGGCAACCACGGAACGCACTTGAACGATCTTGTTGAAAACCGGTGGAGCGGAATGATTGCACGAGTCGCGCCCGGTTACAGCACCCGAATCGCCCTCCACCGCGTGCGGTTTATTGACCCGATGGTGTAAAGTCCCGGACGGTTACTCTTGAATCGAACGGGAGACGAGCATGCTGCATGACGGTCGCGCGATACGGGTTGCCGTGGTCGGGGGCGCCCGAATCCCCTTTTGCCGCGCCTACACGGACTACCGGCACTGCTCGAACCAGGACATGATGTCGGCCGCACTCGAGGGCGTCGTCAACCGCTACGACCTGCGCGGCCAGACCCTGGGCGACGTCGCCCTCGGCGCCGTCATCAAGCATTCGAAGGACTGGAACCTTGCCCGCGAATCGCTGATCGATTCCGGCCTGTCCCTCAGGACGCCCGGCGTCGACCTGCAGCGCGCCTGCGGCACGAGCCTCGAGGCCGCCGGCATGATCGCGAACAAGATCGCGCTGGGCCAGATCGACTCGGGCATCGCGGGCGGCGTCGACTCGATCAGCGACGCCCCAATCGTCTTCCGCGACGAGTTCCGCCGCATCATGATGGACGCCTACGTCGCGAAAGGCTTCATGGGCAAGCTGACGCCGTGGTTCAAGCTGCGTCCGAGCTACCTGAAGCCGCTCGCACCGGGGGTGGTCGAGCCGCGGACGAAGCTGTCCATGGGCGAAAGCATGGAGATCACGGCGCAACGCTGGGACGTCCAGCGCGAACACCAGGACCAGCTCGCGCTCGCGAGCCACGTCAAGGCCGCCGCAGCCTACGACGAGGGCTTCTACGACGACCTCGTGATTCCATACATGGACGTCGAGCAGGACAACAACATCCGCCGCGACACGACGTTCGAGAAACTGCAGAAGCTGAAGCCCGTGTTCGACCGCAGCGAGGACGGCACGATGACGGCGGGGAACTCGACGCCACTGACGGACGGCGCCGCCGCGGTCCTTTTGTCCTCGGAAGACTGGGCGCGCAAGAAGAACCTGCCCATCCAGGCGTACCTCACGTTCGTGAAAGCCGCCGCCGTCAATTTCGTCAGTGACGAGGGCCTGCTGATGGCGCCGGCCTACGCCGTCTCTGAAATGCTGAACCAGGCGAACCTGTCGCTGCAGGACTTCGACTTCTACGAGATTCACGAGGCCTTCGCGGCCCAGACGATCGCAACGCTCAAGGCCTGGCAGTCCGAGGAGTTCTGCCGCAACCGCCTCGGGCGGAACAAGCCGATGGGGCCGATCGACCTGAACCGCCTGAACGTGAAGGGCGGCAGCATCGCGATGGGTCACCCGTTCGCCGCGACCGGCGCGCGCATCGTGGCCACGATGGCGAAGCTGCTCGCGCAGAAGGGTTCCGGCCGCGGGCTGATCTCGGTCTGCACCGCCGGCGGCATGGGCGTCACGGCTATCATGGAAGCGGCGTAAGCCCGGCACCGGACCGGGCGACGACGCGATGGACGGGGTCAACGCGGCGCTGGCCTGGATCAATACGATCCTGTGGCACGACTACGTGCTGTACGCGATCGTCGGCACGGGAATCGTCCTTACCGTCTGGAGCGGCTTCTCGCAGTACTGGGCTCTGCGGCACGGCCCCGCGGTCATTCGTGGCGGCTTCGACGACCCGAACGACCCCGGCGCACTGAATCACTTCCAGGCGCTGTCGACCGCGCTGTCCGGCACCGTCGGCCTCGGCAACATCGGCGGCGTCGCGCTCGCGATCGCGCTCGGCGGCCCGGGCGCCGTGTTCTGGATGTGGGTCGTCGGCCTGCTCGGCATGTCGATCAAGCTGACCGAGGTCACGCTGTCGATGCTCTACCGGAACACCGACGACCCGGACAACCCGCATGGCGGACCGATGTGGGTGGCATCGCGCGCGCTCGCGCGCCAGGGCTGGCCGCGCACCGGCCGCGTGCTCGGCGTCGTGTTCTGCGTCTGCCTGATCACGTCCACGGCGACCGGCGGCAACATGTTCCAGGCGTGGAACGTCGGCGAGATCACGCAAGCTTATTTCGGCATTCCGTCCTGGGCCTGCGGCCTCGTGCTCGCGGTACTCGTCGGCACCGTGATCATCGGTGGCGTCCGCCGTATCGGCCGTGTCGCCGGCACGATCGTGCCGCTCATGGTGGCGGCCTACCTCGTCGCCGGTTTGTGGGTCCTGGTCGCGAACATCGGCGACATTCCCGCGATGTTCGGCCTGATCTTCGCCTCCGCGTTCTCGCCGTCGGAGGCCGTTGGCGCCTTCATCGGCGGCTCCGCCGGCTCGGCGTTCCTGTTCGGCATGAAGCGCGCGATCTTCTCGAACGAGGCCGGCCAGGGCTCGTCGCCGATCGTACATGCGGCGGCGAAGACGGACGAACCGGTGCGCGAGGGCATCGTCGCCGGGCTCGAGCCGTTCATCGACACGATCGTCGTCTGCACGTTCACGGCACTGATCATCCTGTCGACCGGCGTGTGGAACCGGGCGCCGGACCTGCCGCTGCCCGCCGGCATGAGCTTTCAGTCCGACGGCGTCACGTGGCGGCTGCCGGACAGCGAACTGCCCGGCGGCGACTGGCACGCGGGCGACAGCGTGTCCGTCATCGTGACGGCGCACCCGAACCCGGTCACGGCGAACGACCTGCACCGCGTCTCCGGCATCGTGGCCGAGGCCGGCGGCGGGCGCTACGTGGCACAGTGGGCGCCGTTCGCCGGCGACGAGCCTGCGATCGCGAGCGACGGCATTTACCGCGACTACGTCGGCGCGACGCTGACCGCGAAGGCATTCGACGCGGTGACGCCCGGACTCGGCAAGTGGGTCATTACCGTCGCGGTGTGGCTGTTCGCCATCTCGACCATGATTTCGTGGGCCTACTACGGCGAGCAGGCGTTCGTCTTCATCACCGGGGACCGCGCGGTGCTCGCGTACAAGCTCGGCTACTGCGCGCTGATCATCATCGCGACGCTGGGCCTCGTGCGCACGACAACGGCGCTCGACAACGTGATCGGGACAGGCACCGGCATCGTTGTCTGCGCGAACATCCCGATCATCTGGCTGTTCGCGCACCAGGCGATGCGGGCCTACCGGGACTACATCGCGAGACTCAAGGCGGGTCGCATCGGCCCGGACCACCCGGCGCCGTCGATCGAGGACCTGCTGTCCGGTAGAGACGTCCAACAAAAGCCTTAGAAGACAAGGCATTATATCGTTGCTCGCTGGCGTGCGACGGCGCTTTCGAGTAACGTAAGCGCACCTTCGGTGTCCGGATCACCATGCCGTCGTACCAGTCAACGCCGAACTTTGCCCACGGCTCCGGGGAGTGCCTCGGGGTACTGCTCGTGAATCTCGGCACGCCGGACGAACCGACGCCGCGTGCCGTGCGCCGCTATCTCGCGCAGTTCCTCTGGGACCCACGCATCGTGGAGAAACCGCGCTGGCTGTGGTGGCTGATCCTTAACGGCGTGATCCTGCGGATCCGGCCCGCGCGTTCCGCCGAGGCCTACCGGAAGATCTGGACGGACGAAGGCTCGCCGCTGCTGCTGCATTCCCGCGGGCTGGCCGGCAAGCTTCGCACGACGCTCGCCACGCGCTTCACCGGTAACGTGCACGTCGCGCTGGGGATGTCCTACGGGAACCCGTCCATCGACGCCGCGCTCGACGAACTTCACGCGGCGGGTGCGCGTCGCATCGTCGTGTTGCCGCTGTACCCGCAGTACTCGGGCACGACCACCGGCTCGGTGTTCGACGCCGTCACCGCGTCGCTGTCGCGGCGCCGCTGGGTGCCCGAGCTGCGCTTCATCAACCACTACCACGACCTGCCCGCCTACATCGAAGCGGTCGCCGCGACGGTTCGTGACCACCGATCGGCGCATGGCGCCGGTGAGAAGCTGCTGTTTTCCTTCCACGGCGTTCCGAAACAGACGCTGCTCGACGGCGACCCGTACCATTGCCATTGTCACAAGACCGCGCGGCTCGTCGCGGAAGCAGCGGGCCTCGCCGACAACGACTGGCTCGTGACGTTCCAGTCGCGCGTCGGGCGCGACGAGTGGCTGCGGCCGTACACCGACGAGACCGTGCGTGAACTCGGCCGGCAGGGTGTGAAGCGCCTGGACGTCGTGTGCCCCGGCTTCGCCGCGGACTGCCTCGAAACACTCGAGGAAATCGCCATGCAGAACCGGGAGTTCTTCGAGGAGGCGGGCGGCGAGCGGCTCGCCTACGTACCGGCGCTCAACGCCGGCGACGCGCACGTCGACGCGCTGGCGGGCCTCATCGAACGCCACGCCGGCGGGTGGCCGGAGACAACGGCGGACCCGGCGCTGCAGACTTCCGGTGCGGAGCGTGACCGTTCGCGGCAGCGGGCTCTGGCGATGGGGGCCGCGCAGTGAGCGGCATTGGCCGCTTCCTGGAGTTCAGCGTCCGCACGCCGGACATCATCGAGTCGCTCGGCTTCTACAAGCTGCTCGGCTTCGAGGAGCTGCAGAGCGGCGAGGCCTGGTCGCACAAGTACGCGGTCGTGAGCGACGGCGTCCTGAACATCGGCCTCCACGACCGGGAGTTCGACGCGCCGGCCGTCACGTTCGTGCAGCCGGAACTCGCCCGCCATGCGCGCTCGATGACGGACCACGGATTCGAGTTCTCGCGCATGCAGCTCGGCGAGGACGTCTTCAACGAGCTGCACCTGAACGACTACGACGGCCATACGATCATGATGGTGGAGGCGCGTACGCACTACGGCGCCGACGAGGGCGCGAACGACTCGGCCTGCGGCACCTGGTTCGAGCTCACGCTGCCGGTGAAGAACGCCATGCACTCCGCACGCTTCTGGGCGCCGATCGCGCCCGTCGTCACGAACATGCGCGAGGAACCCACGCTGCACATGCGCTTCGACGCCGGCGGCATCGCATTGGGACTGTCGGAGAGCATCGCGCTGAACGGGCCGTCACTGTGCTTCAAGTGTCACGACCGGGCCGCGCTGAAGGCGCTGTGCGAACGGCACGGTTTTCGCCAGCAGAAATTCCCGGGCTTCGAGGGCGCGTTCGGCGCGTTGCGGGCGCCGGAAGGAACGACGCTGTACCTGTTCGACGAGGACTTCCTCGGCGAAGGCATCGAAGTCGGCGAGTCCGACGACTTCAGTCCTTTCGCGTCCTGAGCAGCGAGATGCTGGTCGGCCCCGGGCCGGCCTCGACCGTATCGTCGAAGTTCGTCCACTCCCAGTAGTCCAGTCCGCAGGCGGGGCAGGCCTGGTGAACCGCGTAGCCGGCCGGCTGGTCCCGCCACTCGTGTCCGCAGTGGCTGCAGCGGTTCTCGGCGATCATCGCCCGGTCAGCCTTCGCAGCAGCTCCATGGCACTCCCGAGATAGCCGGCGCCGAACAGGTTCAGGTGATTCAGCACGTGGTAGAGCTGGTACAGCGCGACGCGCCGGTCGCGGCCGGGCGCCGGCGGCCACGCGGCATCGTACGCCTCGTAAAACGGCAGACCGAAACCGCCGAACAGGCGTGTCATCGCGAGGTCCGACTCCCGGTCACCGTAGTGCACGGCCGGATCGTAAGTGACCGGCTCGCCGTCCGCCATGCCCCAGTTGCCGCCCCACAGGTCACCGTGCAGCAGCGACGGCGCCGGGCGCTCGTCGAACAGGTTGCCGAGCTCGTCGACGAGTTGCCGGCCGCGCGCCTGCAGCTCGCCGCCGTAGCCGTTGCGGGACGCCAATTCGAGTTGATGCAGAAGGCGGCGTTCGCCGAAGAACGTCACCCAGTCCGGCGATGGCGTGTTCGGCTGCGGCGTGCGGCCGATCCAGTTGTCGTGCGGCCAGCCGTGCGCGTCCGACGTCGTCCGGTGCAACGCAGCCAGTGCCGCGCCGAAACGCCGCTGGCAGTCCGCATCGGGGGGCACGAGCGCGAGGCGTTCCATCTCGATGAAGGCTTCGTCGCCGCGCACGCCGACCGCGTGAACCCGCGGCACGCGCACCGTCCCGGTCGCCGCCAGCGCCTCGAGCCCCGCCGCTTCGGCCTCGAATATCGGCAGTTCCTGGGCCGGGCCGGTCTTCCGGAAGACCCCGGGCACGCTCAGCCGGCGTGCAGGTCGGCGATCCTCTCGGCCTGCCGCCTGAGCGCCGGGCCGATGTTCGCCTCGTCGAACAGTGCGTTGATGGCGCCGAGATCCGGCCGGCCCGGCGCAAGGACGCTTTCCGGGTCCTCGATCGGCGCGTCGCACGCGATGCCGGTCAGCTTGCGCGCGAGCATCGCGGCGTCCCGGTGCAGCTCCAGCTTCGCGCCGAGCGTCTTCGCGCCGCGGCAATTGACCTCGTGCACGCGGTCGAGGTTCGCGTAGAGGTTGTCGAGCGAGTCGAAATGCTTCAGCAGGGCCTCGGCCGTCTTCTTGCCGACGCCGGGCACGCCCGGGATGTTGTCGACGCTGTCGCCCGCGAGCGCGAGGAAGTCCGCGATCTGCTCCGGCCAGACGCCGAAGGAATCCGGGATGGCGTCGTACTGCAGCTTGCCCTTGCCGGCGAAATCCCAGAACACATCCGACTTCGACAGCAGCTGGGTCAGGTCCTTGTCGCGGCTGACGATCGTCGACGGGCGCGCGAGGCGCCGGCCGTGCATGACCAGCGTACCGATCAGGTCGTCCGCCTCGTACAGCGGGTCGGCGCAGGACATTATGCCGAGCGCGGCGGTGAAGCGCCGGCACTGCGCGAACTGCCGCTTGAGCTCCTCGGGCGCCGGCTCCCGGTTTGCCTTGTACGCCGGGTAGATCGACGTGCGGAATGACGTCGTCAGCGATTCGTCGAACGCGACGGCAACGTGATCCGGACGCACCTGCTCCAGGAAATCGCCGAGGAACCGGCAATAACCGTACAGCGCGTTCACCGGATTGCCGTCGCCGTCGACCATGTCGTCGGGCATGGAGTAGTACGCCCGGAAGACGTAGACGCTCGCGTCGATGAGGTACTGCATCGCGGCAGTATACCTGCCCTGGCTGTCAGGACGTATCAGGCCGGTGCGAGAACGGAGTCCAGCGCGGCTGGCTCGTCGATGATCGTGTCCGCGCCGGCCTGCTCCAGCTCGTCACGGGACCCGAAGCCCCAGGTCACGCCGACGGCGTGGAGGCCGTTCGCCCGGGCCGCCTCGATGTCATAGCGCCGGTCGCCGATCATCACGCCCGGCCCGTCCATGTTCATCGTCGCCCGCGCCCAGCTCAGCAGCTCGTCTTTCCGGGTGCGCGTGCCGTCGAGCTCCGAGCCGAACACGTCGATGAAGTAGCGGCTCAGGTCGAAGTGCTCGAGGATGCGCTTCGCGAACACGGTCGGCTTCGCGGTGGCGACGTAGGCCGGGAACCCGCGCGCCGTGATCCGCTCGAGCAGTTCGCGAATGCCGTCATAAGGCGCGTTCTCGCGCCATCCTTGCTCGTCGTAGCGCTCACGGTAGTACGCGAAGACCTGCTCCTCGCGGTCCTCGCCCACGAGGGCCGCGAGGGAGTTCCGGATCGGCGGCCCGATCAGCCAGTTGAGGTCGTCGTCGGGGACCGGGATGCCGGCGCGCGCAATCGCGTGGCGCAGCGAGCCCACGATGCCGGCGCTCGAGTCGGTGAGCGTGCCATCGAGGTCGAAGAAAAGCGCAGAGTGGCTTCCGGTCACGCCGGCTTACCCGTGATACTCAAGGTCCCGGCACTCAGTCGTGAAAATGCGTGTCGATGACGTCTTTGCCGGAGAACAGGTGGTCCGTCAGCCGGGCGTGCAGCGGGCTCGAGCGCGGTATGTGCGCAAGCAGGTATTGCATCTGGTCGGCCAGCACGCGTCGCCCCTTGAGATAGATGTACTCGGCGTAGGTCGGCGTGAACGGCACGGCGATCAGCTCCATCGACGCCTGCTCCGGCGTGCGCCCGCCCTTGTAGTTGTTGCAACGCCGGCACGCGGTCGCCACGTTGTTCCACTTGTCCCGGCCACCCTGCGAAATGGGCGTGATGTGGTCGCGCGTCAGGTCGCGCGTCGGGAAACGCATCGCGCAATACAGGCAGACGTTCGCGTCGCGCTTGAACAGCGTGCGGTTGTTCAGGGGCGGCACATACTTGTCGCGGTTCTTCGACAGACTCTGGCTGGTGCCGTGTGTCGCGATGATCGAGTTAACGTCGATCTTGCTGCGGCGGCCGTCGAAAGAGCGAAAACCGCCGAAGACCGTGTACAGGCGCGTGCCGCAATCGTACGCGACCTGCTCGGCATGGTACAGGCGTACCGCCTCCCGGTAGTCGATCCATTCCAGCGGCATACCGGCGACGTCGGTACGCAGGACCTGTTGTGCGATATCGGAAGCCATTCCGGCGAGCATGTGCACACTCCGCGTTCTTGCCAGGACACATCGTCCTTGCACAGCGTGCAACAGCAGTGTTGCAGCGCTGTTAAACGGAAGTGTGCCGCAGCCGCCGGAAAAAGCAACAGGGCGAAGGGCTTAGGACCGCGAAACCCGCCCGTCAGAGGGCCTTGAGCACGGCGTCCAGGGTCTCCTTCGCGTCGCCGAACAGCATGCGGGTGTTCTCCTTGAAGAACAGCGGATTCTGTACGCCGGCATAGCCGGTCGCCATGCTGCGCTTCAGCACGATCGTCGTTTCGCCCTTCCAGCACTCGAGCACCGGCATGCCGGCAATCGGGCTGTCCGGCACTTCCTGCGCCGACGGGTTCACGATGTCGTTTGCGCCGATGACGACCGACACGTCGACGTCGGGAAAGTCGTCATTGATCTCGTCCATCTCGAACACGATGTCGTACGGCACCTTGGCCTCGGCGAGCAGCACGTTCATGTGACCCGGCATGCGGCCGGCGACCGGGTGAATGCCGAAGCGCACGTTGACGCGCTTCGCCCGGAGCGCCTTCGTGATCTCGTAGACGGTGTGCTGCGCCTGGGCGACGGCCATGCCGTAGCCCGGGATGATCATCACTTCCTTCGCGCCGGCGAGCAGCGCCGCGGTTTCCTGGGCGTCGATCGGTACGACTTCGCCCTGCTCGGCGTCGCCACTGGCAGCGGACGTTCCGCCCCCGGTGCCGAAGCCGCCCGCGATGACGTTCAGGAACTTGCGGTTCATCGCGCGGCACATGATGTAGGACAGGATCGCGCCGCTCGAGCCGACGAGCGCGCCGGTAACGATCAGCAGGTCGTTGGACAGCATGAAGCCCGTGGCCGATGCCGCCCAGCCGGAGTAGCTGTTCAGCATCGACACGACGACCGGCATGTCGGCGCCGCCGATCGCCATCACCATGTGCACGCCGAACGCGAGCGCGACAGCGGTCATGATGATGAGCGGCAACATGCCGTCGCCCGCGGCCGATTCGACGACGAACGCGCGGCCGAACCAGATCGCCGCGATGAGCAGGCCGAGGTTCAGCCAGTGCCGTGCCGGCAGCAGCAGCGGCTTGCCGCCGATGCGCCCGGACAGCTTGCCGAACGCGATGACCGATCCGGAGAACGTCACTGCACCGATCAGGATGCCGAGGTAGGTCTCGACGTCGTGGATCGTCTTCTCGACGCCCGTCAGCGCCGTCGAGTGGTCCATGAAGTTCGCGAAGCCGACCGCGACCGCCGCGAGGCCGACGAGGCTGTGCAGGATCGCCACGAGCTCGGGCATCTGCGTCATCTGTACGCGCCGCGCCAGCAGCAGTCCGACGCTACCGCCGATCAGCAGGGCCACGAGCAGGATCGTGTAGTGCTGCGTGACCACGCCGAAGACCGTCGCGAGCAGCGCGATCGTCATGCCGGTGATGCCGTACCAGTTGCCGCGACGCGCGGTCTCCTGGTTCGACAGACCGCCGAGCGCGAGGATGAACAGGACGGTCGCCGCGATGTAGGAAACCGTTACGATGCCGGAGCTCAACATGACGGCCTCACTTGCGGAACATTTCGAGCATGCGGCGCGTGACGGCGAAACCGCCCGCGATGTTGATGCTCGTGATAAGGATGGTGAACGCGGCAATCCACATGATCAGCCCGCTCGGCGACGAGATCTGCAACAGCGCACCGATGACGATGATCGACGAGATCGCGTTCGTCACGCTCATGAGCGGCGTGTGCAGGGCCGGCGTCACGTTCCAGATGACCATGTAGCCCACGAAACAGGCGAGCACGAACACCGTGAAGTGCGCCATGAACGACGGCGGCGCGACGGCACCGAGGCCGAGCAACGCCAGGCCGCCGACGGCGAGCGCCGCGATCGGCCCGAACACTGAGGGTTTTGCAGGCTCGGGTGCGGGCGGGGGCGGCGCGGCCGCGGCCTGCTTCGGCGCGGCCGAGAGTTTCGGCGCGGGCGGCGGCCACGTCGTTTCGCCGTCCTTGCAGACGGTCGCGCCGCGGATCACCTCGTCCTCCATGTCGACGACGATGTTGCCGTCTTTCGCAGGCGTCAGGTCGGTCAGCAGGTGCCGGAGGTTCGTCGCGTACAGCTGGCTCGCCTGGGCGGCGAGCCGGCTCGGCAGGTCCGTGTAACCGATGATCGTCACGCCGTGCTCGACGACCACCTTGTCTTTCTGGGTCAGTTCGCAGTTGCCGCCGGTCTCGGCCGCCAGGTCCACGATGACGCTGCCGTCCTTCATCGATGCGACCATCTCGGCGGTCCAGAGGCGCGGCGCCGGCTTGCCGGGGATCAGGGCGGTCGTGATGACGATGTCGACGTCTTTGGCCTGCTCGGCGAACAGCGCCATCTCGGCCGCGATGAACTCCTCGCTCATCACCTTCGCGTAGCCGCCTTCGCCGGAACCGTCCTCGTCGGCGAAGTCGAGCATCAGGAACTCGGCGTCCATGCTCTCGACCTGTTCCTTCACTTCCGGCCGCGTGTCGAACGAGCGGACGATCGCGCCCATGCTCTTCGCCGCGCCGATGGCCGCGAGACCGGCGACGCCGGCGCCGATGACGAGGACCTTCGCCGGCGGCACTTTGCCCGCGGCCGTGATCTGCCCGGTAAAGAAGCGGCCGAAATGCTGCGCAGCCTCGACGACGGCGCGGTAGCCGCCGATGTTCGCCATCGAGCTCAGCGCGTCCATCTTCTGCGCACGGGAGATGCGCGGCACGCTGTCCATCGCCATGACGGTGGCGCCGGTGTTCGTCAGTTGCTCGAGAAGCGCCGGGTTCTGCGCCGGCCACAGGAACGAAATCAGTGTCTGACCGGCACGCAGACCGTCGGCTTCACCGCCTTCCGGCGCGCGCACCTTGAGAATGATGTCGGAGTCACGCCAGATGTCGGCGGCCGTTACGACCTCGCACCCGGCAGCACGGTAAGCCTCGTCGGTGTAGCTCGACGTGTCGCCGGCGCCGGTTTCCACTGCAACCGAAAAGCCGAGCTTCGAGAGCTCCGTTGCGACGTCCGGCGTCGTTGCAACACGTCTTTCACCCGGGTGTGTTTCCCTCGGTACACCGATCTTCATCTTCGCCCCTCTTTCACGAGGGGCGTACTCTATCCAAATTGGCGTCGCGGTTGAAGAATCCGGGCGAATTACTTGGGCATTCAAAGGCGGCGCACAAGGCCGTTATGCGGCGCAGGGCCGCGAATTGGTCTGATCCCTCCCTCAGGGATTCACGTATAATCCGCCGGTCCTTTCGGGGTAGGCCGGATTGGGGAACTGGTTCGAGGAACTGAAGCGCCGAAACGTTTTCCGGGTAGCCCTGGCCTACCTGGTGGCGGCATGGCTGATACTGCAGGTTGCCGACGTCGTGCTCGGCAACATCGGCGCCCCGGGCTGGGTCATGCAGGCGTTGATGCTGTTGCTCGGGATCGGCTTTCCGATCGCATTGACGTTTTCCTGGATTTACGAGCTGACTCCGGACGGCCTGCGCCGGGAACGTGACGTCGAACCGTCGCACTCGATCGCACCGCAAACGGGCCAGCGGCTCGACCGGCTTATCATCGCGCTGTTGCTCCTGGTGCTCGTCGCCGTCGGTACGGTATGGATATTGCCCGATGACGAACCCCCGACAACATCGTCTGCCGCCGATGGCGTCGCCGTGCCGGCCCGCGGCAATGCGATCGACGAGAAGTCGATCGCCGTGCTCGCATTCAAGGACCTGTCGCCGGAAGGCAACCAGGCGTACTTCGCCGAGGGAATTTCCGAGGAATTGCTGAACGTGCTGGCGCAGGTGCCGGGGCTCAAGGTGGCGGGACGCACGTCTTCGTTCGCGTTCAAGGACGAGAACCGGGACCTCCGCGAGATCGGCGAGATCCTCGAGGTCGCGAACATACTCGAGGGCTCTGTCCGTACGGACGGTAACCGGGTCCGGGTAACGGCCCAGCTCATCAAGGCCGACGACGGCTTTCATCTCTTCTCCCGGAACTACGACCGGGAGCTGACGGACATCTTCAAGGTCCAGGACGAGATCGCGGAGGAGATCACCGTCGCCCTGCGAGCCACCATTCTCGGCAATGCGCCTATCGAGAAACTGGCCGAAACCAATCCGACGACCTACGAGTACTACCTGAAGGCGCGTCAGTGGCTGCACACGCGCGACCACGAACTCATGGAAGACGCGTTGCGCATCCTCGACGAAGCGCTGGCCCTCGACCCCGACTACGCGCCGGCGCTCGCGCAAAAAGCCATGGCGCTCCTCCTGTTGTCGGACTCGTCGGCGACCTACGGCGACATTCCGCTTGGCGAGGCCCTGTCGGCCAGCCGGCCGCTCATCGACCGGGCCCTCGAAATCGACCCGGACTCGGCGGAGGCCCTCGCCATCTCGGGGCTCTGGCACGGTACGAATGACGTCAGCGGCAGCGAGGAGGCCGTCCGGGACCTGCGGCGGGCGCTTGACATCAACCCGACCCTGACGAATGCGATCAACTGGCTGGCCGTGGAACTGCCACCCGCCACCGGCCGCGCGGAGATGCTGGCGCTGTTCGAGTCGGCAATGGCACACGACCCGCTGTACCGGCCCGCCTTCAACAACCTGGTCGCCGCCTACCTTGAAACGCAGCAGTTCGACGCGGCGCAGGCCCTGATCCAACGCGTGGAGAGAGTCTCGGGCGAATCGCCGATCGTGCAGCTGGCCTACGGGATGCTGGCGTTCCTTCAGGGAGACCTCGCCGCCGCGGAACCGAACCTGAGGCGAGCCTGGGAGTACAACCCACGGGCGTCGGTCGCGCAGACCCAGTACGGGCTGCTGCTGCTCTTCCTCGGCGAGTACGAACGCGCAGCCGACGTCATGTCGGACGAGGATCGCCTGGTTCCCCTGTGGCTGCTCGAACGAACGGAGGAGGCGGAGGCCATGGTTGCCGCGGCGACGGGCCGGCCCCTGGATGAATTCTCGATTCGCTTCATCGGCGAATGGCTGCTGCGCCAGGGCCGTCACGACGAACTCATCGCGCTCATGGAGGCCCAGTTCGGCGCCGGCGACGCGTGGCTCGGCAACCTGGCACGGCCGAGCGACCTCTGGGGCGCGCCGGTCGCGACGAATGCGGCCGGCGCGTTGCTCAAGGCGGGGCGCGACGACGATGCGCGGAACGTACTGCGCCAGGCGCGCCAGAACCTGGATACCCAGCGCTCGCTGGGCGCGGACAACCACTATTACTGGATCAATGAAGCCGAGTACGCGGCGCTGTCGGGCGACCGTGCGTCGGTCATCGAACATCTCGGGCGGGCCGTCGATGCCGGGTACGTCAGTATCCCCGGCTTCTGGTGGCCCAACCTGGACGCCTACCGCGAGGACCCGCAGTTCATCGCGCTGGAAAGGCGTTCGATGGACCGTGCCCGGGCCGAACGCCGCAAGCTGGGGCTGCCGGAGCTCCTTCGCTAGGCAGGCACTGCCGGCGCTGCCACTATTGCCGCGGCCGGTTCTCGCCTTCCGGCGGCGGCTGGCGTTCCCGCAATCGTTCGAGCGCCGCCTCGCGTTCTTCCGGCGTCATCGTCTGCCAGCGCTCCCGCAGCGCTTCGCGGCGCTCGCGATTCAGCGACTGGAACTCGCGAAACTGCCGCCGTATGCGCTGTTGCTCCTCGGGCGGCAGCTCGCGGAACGTCTGAAGATTGTCGCGAATCTGTCCGCGCCGTTCGTCGGGCAGCGCTCGCCAGTTGTCGAGACGCTTGCGGGCCCGCGCCTGTTCTTCCGGCGTCATGTCGGCCCAGCGGGCGGCAAACTGGACTAACCGCTGGCGCCGTTCCGGCGCGATGCGTTCCCAGTCGTCCTCGAAACGCGCAAGCACCGCCTGCTGTTCAGCGTCGAGATCCGCCCAGCGCGGACCGTCGTCGGCCTGCGCCAGGCCCGCGATCATCAACGCGATGACCGCGAACAGCGCGCGCCAGGCGGTATTGCGCTTAGCCGGCGTCATGGCCTTCGTCCAGCGCCTGTTGCTCCATCCAGGCGTAGAACTCGAGGTCCTCCAGCATCTCGATGCTGTCGCCGCCGAGCAGGATCTCGATGTCGGCATCGCCGGCACCGGGCAGGGACGGCTCGATGCCCGGCGCCCGCAGCAGGACCGCTACGACCGCGACGGCTGTCGCGAGGCCGGCCGCCGGCATCCACTGGAACCAGGCCGGGCGGCGTGGCGCACCCGCGGCATCGAGCGCCGCCTGGCGCCCCTGCGCCAGTGTCGAACGCGTCCCGGCGTCGAGCTGCCGGACGCTGTCGTCGAACCGGGCCTTCGCGCGCGCGGCGAAGGCATCGTCATCGGTACGGTGCGAAGTCATGACCAGTGTTCTCCCAACCTGTCCCGGAGCGTGTGCACGGCCCGGGAATAATGTGTCTTGACGCTGCCGTCGGAGCAACCCATCGCTGCCGCGGTGGCGGCGACGTCCAGGCCCTCGAACGTGCGCAGCATGAACGCCTCCTGCTGCCGTTCCGGCAAACGACGGATCGCCTCGGACAGCGCCGCCATCGCCTCGTCGGCGGCGAGCAACTCGTCCGGCGTGCGCCCGCCCGGGTCCGGCGCTTCGGCCACCGGGTCCCGCGCGTCGTCATCGTCGGCGCGGCGGCCGAACCAGGCCATGACGCGCCGGCGCACCCGCTGGCGACGGTGCCAGTCCCGTATCCCGTTCTGCAGGATACGGTAGTAGATCGGCGTCCACTCGGCGACGGGGCGCGCGAGGTAAGACCGCGCGAGCCGGATCGCGGCATCCTGCACCAGGTCCAGCGCTTCGTCGCGGTCACGCACGGCGATCTCCGCGATGCGCAGCGCGCGTCCTTCGACGCCGGCCAGGAACCGGTTGAGTTCGCGTTCGTCAGGCAGTGCCTCGTCCCCGCTGCAGAGCGCGTCTGTCAGGCCGAGCGTACCGGGTCCGGCACCGCCGTTCATCGGGTCGTTTCCATCGCGGCAATCACTTGACTCCGTCACGCCGTCATCTAACGTGTCCTGCCTTTTACAACGATTCCGGGCGGCGCGCGTTGACACGCCGCACGGCGTCCCTCGGCGGCGCGACAAGCCGTTGACTGGAAACGAGTTTTGAGCACCGAGCCCATCCTGCGCGTCGCACTCCCGGTGCCGTTGTCGCGACTCTTCGACTACCGGCCGCCCGCGGACGGCCCGTTGCCGGCGGTCGGCGCCCGCGTACGCGTACCGTTCGGCCGGCGCCGGCTGACCGGGCTCGTCATGGCGCATGCCGCCCGCTCCGACCTGCCGCCGGACCGCCTGAAGCGGGCCGAGTCGGGGCTCGACGCGCACGCCCTGCTGGACGAGGACGCGCTGTGGCTCGTGCAGTTCACGGCGGACTACTACCACCACCCGATCGGCGAAACCGTTGCCACCGCCCTGCCGGCAGCGCTGCGGCAGGGCGAACCGCTCTTCGCGACGGCGGTGTACTTCCGTGTCACCGCGGACGGCGCCCGCACGGACACCGATGCACTCGCGAGGCGCGCGCCGAAACAGGCCGAGCTGCTGTGTCTCCTGCTCGATGCCGGCGACGACGCCGTCCTACAGGCGCAACTCGATGAGACGCTTCCCCACTGGCGGCGCGCGTTCAACGCGCTGCGCGACAAGGGTCTCGTGACGTCCGAGGAACGCCGCGCGAGCGACCACGCGGCGCCGGTCGAACTCACCGCCACGCCGGGCCCCGACCTGAATGACGCACAGCGCGGCGCCGTGGACGCAGTGCGCGCGACCGACGGTTTCGGCGCGTTCGTGCTCGACGGCGTGACCGGCAGCGGCAAGACGGAGGTCTACCTGCACCTGATCGCGGATTGCATCGCGCGCGGCCGGCAGGCGCTGGTACTGGTACCGGAGATCGGCCTGACGCCGCAACTCGTCGGCCGCTTCCGTGAACGCTTGGGCGTCGACCCGGAGCTGCTGCACTCCGGCCTGACCGACCCGGCCCGGCTCGCGGCATGGCGCCGGGCGCGCAGCGGCGACGCCGCCGTGGTGGTCGGCACGCGTTCCGCGGTGTTCGTGCCCCTCGCCCGGCCGGGACTGATTATCGTCGACGAGGAGCACGACGCCTCGTTCAAACAGCAGGACGGCCTCCGCTACTCCGCGCGGGACCTGGCCATCGCGCGGGCGAAGCGGGCCGGCGTTCCGGCCGTGCTCGGTTCCGCGACCCCGACACTCGAACTGCAACAGCACTGCCGGGACGACAGTTACCGCCACCTCGTGCTGCCGGCACGCGCCGGCGGCGCGGAGGCACCGTCGATCCGTCTCGTCGACACCGTCCGCCACCCGGCGGACAACGGTCTCAGCGAACCGGTGCGCGTGGCGATGCACACGCACCTCGAGGCCGGCGGCCAGGTCCTCGTATTCCTGAACCGCCGCGGCTTCGCGCCGACCCTGATCTGCGCCGCGTGCGGGCACGTCGCCGGCTGCCGTCGCTGCGACGCCCGGCTCACCGTCCACGCGGGCGCCGCCCAGCTCCGCTGCCACCATTGCGGCGCCCAGCGGCCGCTCGACACCCGTTGCGAGGAGTGCGGCGAGGCGGTACGGCCGCTCGGCGCCGGCACCGAGCGGCTGGAAGAGGCGCTTCGCGCGGCATTCCCGTCGCGCACGGTGACGCGCATCGACAGCGACAGCGTGCAGCGGCGTGGCGCGATGGACGACGCGCTCGCGGCCGCAACCCTCGGCAGCGCGGAGATTCTCGTCGGCACGCAGATGCTGTCGAAGGGGCACCACTTCCCTCAGCTCACGCTCGTCTGCGTCGTCAACGCGGACCAGGGGCTGTTCGGCACGGACTTTCGTGCCGACGAACGCATGGCGCAATCGATCATCCAGGTGGCCGGACGCGCCGGCCGCGAGCAACGCCGCGGCGAGGTGCTGATCCAGACGGCGTTCGCCTCGCACCCGTTCTGGCAGCGGCTGCTGTCCGGCGGTTATGCCGGCGTCGCGGCCGACGCGCTGGCGGAGCGGAAGGCGACGCACTGGCCGCCATTCTCTCGACTCGCGTTGCTTCGTGCCTCCGCGCACCGGCGCCAGGACGCGCACGACTTTCTCGACGTCGCGCGCCGCCGGGCGCTCGACCTCGCCCGCGAGCGTATCGACGTGCTCGGCCCGGTCGACGCGGTGATGGCGCGCAAGGCCGGACGCTACCGCGCGCAGTTGCTGCTGCGCAGCACCGACCGTGCGGCGCTGCACGCGGTGCTGCGGGCGCTGCGTCCGGCGCTCGAGGACGACCCGGCGGCGCGACGCGTCCGCTGGTCCGTCGACGTCGACCCCATCGAGTTGTACTAGACCGCGGCCGGAAGCCCTTTTTCCGGCCAATTCCCGTAGAATCGCGGCTCGCTACCGGCGCCCCTTCGATACACCGATCCACCGCTCATGAAGTCACTCGTTGCACAACTCGTTGCCGACGCCCTGGCGTCGCTTCCCGACCTTGCCGCCGCGGCCGCCGACATCGACGTCGACGGTTCGATCGAGCGCACGCGAGACCCCGCACACGGCGACTTCGCGACGAACGTCGCGATGCGCCTCGCGAAGCCGGCGCGAGCCAGGCCCCGCGACATCGCCGAGACCCTGATCGGCGCGCTGCGCGACGACCCGTCGATCGCGCGTGTCGAAATCGCCGGGCCGGGCTTCATCAACTTCCACCTCGGCGCCGCCGCGTTCCACGGCGAAGTAGCGGCCATCCTCGACCAGGGCGCGGACTACGGGCGCCAGCCCGCGCGCGAAAAGCCGACCGTCCTGCTGGAGTTCGTGTCCGCGAACCCGACGGGTCCGCTGCACGTCGGCCACGGCCGGCACGCCGCCTACGGCGCATCGGTCGGCAACCTGCTCGAGGCCGCCGGCTACCCGGTGACGCGCGAGTACTACGTCAACGACGCCGGCCGGCAGATGGACATCCTCGGCGCGAGCGTGTGGCTGCGGCACCTGGAACTCCGTGGCATCGACGTGCCGTTCCCGCGCGGCGGTTACCGCGGCGGCTACATCCGCGATATCGCCGCGTCGATCGACGCCTCGAACCTGCCCGAACCGACCGTCGAGGCGGTACTCGCCGGCCTGCCGGAAGACGGCCCGAAAGACGCGAAGGACGCCACCGCGGAAGAACGCGCGGCCAACCGGGCCCTGCGCGAAGCCTATGTCGAGGCGATCATCGCCAGGGCGAAGGCGATCCTCGGCGACGACGGCTTCGACCGCGTGCGCCAGCAGGCGCTCGAGTCCATCCTCGATGACATCAAGGACGACCTCGCCGAATTCGGCGTCGTCTACGACAACTGGTATTCGGAACAAAGCCTGACGAAAACCGGGCGCATCGACGCGGCGCTAGCCGTGCTGCGCGAGCGCGGCGTCCTGTACGAGAAGGACGGCGCGACCTGGTTCCCGGCCACGCGCTACGGCGACGAGAAGGACCGCGTCGTCGTGCGCGACAACGGCGTCAAGACCTACTTCGCGTCGGACATCGCCTACCACTTCGACAAGCGGGAGCGCGGCTTCGACTGGCTCGTCGACATCCTGGGCGCGGATCATCACGGCTACGTCGCGCGCGTGCGCGCCGGCCTCGAAGCGATGGGCTATGCCGGCTCCGACCTCGACGTCGAACTCGTGCAGTTCGTCGCGCTGTATCGCGGCGGCGAGAAGATGCAGATGTCCACGCGCAGCGGCGAGTTCGACACGCTGCGGCAACTGCGCGCCGAAGTCGGCAACGACGCCGCGCGCTTCTTCTACGTGTCACGCTCGAACGACCAGCATCTCGACTTCGACCTCGACGTCGCGAAGTCCCAGTCGAACGACAACCCGGTCTACTACATCCAGTATGCGCACGCGCGCATCGCGAGCGTGTTTCGCCAGCTCGGCGAGAAGGCGCTGTCGCACGACGAAGCGAACGGCACCGCAAGACTCGACCTGCTCGACGAGCCGCAGGTGCGGCCGCTGATGACGGCACTGTCGCGGTATCCCGAGATCATTGAACTCGCCGCCGCGAACCGCGCGCCGCAGCACCTCGTGCACTACCTCCGCGATCTCGCGAACGACTTCCACAGCTGGTACAACGCCTGCGTGTTCCTCGTCGACGACGCCGACCTGCGCGACGCACGCCTGGCACTCTGCCGCGCGACGCAGGTCGTGATTGCGAACGGCCTCGGCATCATCGGCGTGACCGCGCCGGAGTCGATGTAGTGGCGGCGAAGCGCAAGCGGCGCTCGAGCCGGCAAAAACGCCGGTCGGACGAGGTTTACCCGGGCTGGCTGTACGGCGTGTTCGGCCTGGCGGTCGGGCTGTCCGTCGCGGCAGCCATCTGGTTCAGCGACCGCCGCGCGGCCCCGGCGGAGCCGGCCGTCGCGAGCCGCGCACCCGCCAGCCTCGAGTCCTCGCTCGACAAGAACGGCGAAGCCGCGACGGTCGCCAAAGCGGCGCCGGCGGACGACGCCGAGCCGAAGAAGGGCCGCTTCGACTTCTACGAGATGCTGCCGGTCTTCGAGGTCGTCGTGACCGAGGAGGAGGCGGATGTGTCGCGCGACACCGAACCCCAGGCCGTCGTCGAGCCCGGTGTCTACATGCTGCAGGCCGGTTCGTTTTCGGCCTGGGCCGATGCCGACCGCCGCCGGGCCGAACTCGCGCTGCAGGGCATCGAGTCCAGCATCCAGAAGGTCGCCATCGACGACAAGACCTACCACCGGGTGCGCATCGGCCCCATCACCGACCTCGACGAACTGAACCTGCTGCGAAGCCGCCTGCGCGCCGCGAAGATCGATGCGCTGCGGATCCGGCTCGGTGACTGAGCTGCGCCGCCTGCCCCTGGGATTGTTGCTCCTCGCCGCGGCCGTGAGTGGCGCCGACGAGGCGCCCGCGACGCGGCTGACGATCGCCGCGGTCGGCGACATGATGATCGGGACCGAGTACCCGGACAGCCGCCTGCCGTCCGACGATGCGGCGAGTTATTTCGCGGACGTACGGCCGTGGCTCACCGGCGCCGACATCGGGTTCGGCAATCTCGAAGGCGTGCTGGCGGACGAGGGCGAGCCCGGCAAGAAGTGCTCGAACCCGGCGGCCTGCTACCGGTTCCGCATGCCGACCCGCTACGCGCAGCGCTTCGTCGACGCGGGCTTCGACGTACTCAGCCTCGCGAACAACCACGCGCGCGATTTCGGCGAAGAAGGTCGCACGACGACGATGCGCGTGCTGAACGAGGCCGGCATCCGGCACACGGGCCGCGTCGGCACCGTCGCCTCGTTCGAGAAGAACGGTCTCGCGATCGCCGTCATCGGCTACGCGGTCACACGCAATTCGAACATGATGCTCGACTACCGGTTCGCCGAGCGCACGATTCGCGGGCTGGCGGCGGACCACGACATCGTCATCGTCACGTTTCACGGCGGCGCCGAAGGCACGGATTACATGCGTGTAACTTTCGGCGAGGAAGAGTATTACGGCGAGCCGCGCGGCGACGTCGTGCGCTTCGCGCGCACGGCGGTGGACGCCGGCGCGGACCTCGTGCTCGGCCACGGACCGCACGTCGTCCGCGCGATGGAACGTTACAACGACCGGCTCATTGCCTACAGCCTCGGCAACTTCGCGACGGCGTTCGGCATCAGCATCAGCGGCCTGAAAGGCGTCGCGCCGATCCTGGTAGCGACGCTCGACGGCGAAGGCCGCTTCGTCGAGGGCGAGATCGTCTCGACGGTGCAGCGGCGACCGCACGGCGTGTTTCCGGACCCGGGCCGCCGGGCACAGCGCGAGATCGAGCGGCTGAGTATTGCCGACTTCGGCGAGGCGGGGCTCGAGTTCCGCGACGACGGTCGCCTGCTGCCAGCGGAGCGCCCGCCTGTCGTGCGCCGCACGGACTTCGGCCCGGACGACAACCCGGGCGACGACGGACCCATCGACTGCAAGGAAGACTGGTTCTGGTTCGTCGAATCGACGATCAAGGCACCGGATGCGGCCGCGCTCGGTCCCGAACCCGGGTCCGCGGCCTGGCAGCGGCTCGTCAGCGAGCGGCTCGGCATTGCGGCGACCGACGTTCGCGAGCCGGCGAGCCCGGCCTGGTGCGAGCGCGTCGACCGGCACCTGCTGCCGTACCGGCACCCGGAACCCTAGGCACCGCCCATGCCGATGTCGCTGCTGGCCTGGGCCCTGTTGCTCGCGTTGTCCTGCCTGTGGGGATCGTCGTATTTCGTGATCGAGATCGCGCTCCGCGACCTGCCGGTCATGACGATCGTCGCGGGCCGACTCGTGCTGGCGGCGGTCGTCCTGTGGCTCGTCGTCGTCGCGACCGGCAATGCCGGCAAGGTGCCGCGCTCGCTGCGCGCCTGGGGCGTGTTCGCCATCATGGGTCTGCTCAACAACGTGGCGCCGTTCGTGCTGATCGTCTGGGGACAAACCGAGATCACGTCGAGCCTCGCGTCGATCCTGAACGCGACCACGCCGATCTTCGCGGTGATCGTCGCGGCGCTCTTCCTGCGCGACGAACCGATCACGCGCGCCCGCGTGATCGCGGTGCTGATCGGCTTCGCGGGCGTCATCGTCATGGTCGGCCCCGACGCGTTGCACGACCTCGGGCGAAACGTCCTGGCGCAGTTCGCCGTCGTGCTGGCCGGCCTGTCGTACGCGTGCGCGAGCGTGTACGGACGCCGTTACCTGGCCGCCGGCGTGCCACCGTCCGTCAACTCGGCCTGCCAGATCTCGATGTCGGCCTGCATGCTGCTGCCGTTCGCAATTGCCGAGGGTGGCGCCGCGAAACTCGTGGCCGCGGCGCCGTCGAGCTGGGCCGCGTTGCTGTCGCTGGCCGTGCTGTCGACCGCGCTGGCCTACCTGCTGTACTTCCGGCTGCTGGCCACGGCCGGCGCGACGAACCTGATGCTCGTCACGTTCCTGATTCCGGTCACGGCCATCCTGCTCGGCACGACGTTGCTCGGCGAGGTCCTGCACGCGTCCGAAGTCGGCGGCATGCTCCTGATCGCGCTGGCGCTCGTCGTCATCGACGGCCGCGTCTTCCGCCGACGCCGTTCTCCCCCGGTCAGTCGTCCCCGATCGACTTGAAGTCGACGCCGAGCGAACGCAGCTTGCGGTACAGGTGCGTGCGCTCCATCCCGACGCGCTTCGCGAGCTGGCCGACCTTGCCGTCGCACAGTACGAGCTGCTGCTGCAGGTAGGCGCGTTCGAACTGCTCGCGGGCTTCGCGCAGCGGCAGTGCCAGCAGGTCCTGCTTGACGAGCGGCTCGTCGGACGAGGGTGACTCGTTGATCTCCGCTTCCACCTCGGCGAGGGCGATATCGTCGTCGCGACCGGTAAGCAGCAGGCGACGCACGAGGTTCTTCAGCTCACGCACGTTGTCCGGCCACGGGTAGTTGCGCAACCGGTTCTGCGCCGCGACGCTGAAGCGGCGGAACACGAGCCCCTCCGCGTCCACGAACTTGTCGACGTAGTAACTGAGCAGCTCGGGGACGTCCTCCGCGTACTCGCGGAGCGGCGGCACGTTCAGCATCAGGACCTGCAGGTGCGACAACAGGTCGCGCCGCAGGCTGCCTGCACTCACGCGCGCCTCGAAGTCCGCCGCGACCGTGGCGATGACCCGCGCATCCAGCCGTACCGGCTCCTTGCCGCCCACGCGCAGGAACTTGCCGTCCTCGAGCACGCCGAGCAGGATCTTCTGGCCCGTTTCATTCAGGTCGCCGAGCTCGTCGATGATCAACGTGCCCTGGCCGGCGCGCTCGAACGCGCCGGCGTTGATGCCATCCGCGTCCTCGCTGCCCAGCAACTGCTCCTCGACGTTGCCCTCGGTGAGCGACGCCGCGGTGACGCTGATAAGCGGCTCGTCGGCGCGGCGGCTCAACGCGTGCATGTAGCGCGCGAACGCGCCGCGGCCGGTGCCGGGCTCGCCGGACAACAGCACGCTCGCGTCGTGGCGCGCGTACTGCTGCGACTTCTCACGCAGCCGCTGCATGCGTTCACTGCGGCCGACCGGCGTCAGGAGTGCCGGGAGCGTGCCGCGCGCTTTCGATCCCGTGCTGCCCGACGACCGCAACGCCCCTTCGACCGTGCGCAGCAGCTTCGCGAGCGACAGCGGTTTCTCGACGAAATCGTAGGCACCGAGCCGCGTCGCCTCGACGGCGGTGTCGACGGTGCCGTGTCCCGACATCACGACGACGGGACAGTTCAGTTCGTCGGCGTCCGACCATTCCCGCAACAACGTGATGCCGTCGGTATCCGGCATCCAGATGTCGAGCAGGACCAGGTCGTAGCGGGCCGACGCCCGCGCATCCCGCGCTTCCTGTGCGTTCGCGGCGACGGTGACCCCGTAGCCCTCGTCCCCGAGAATCTCGGAAATCAGGGCGCGGATGTCTTCCTCGTCGTCGACAACGAGTACCTGTGAGTCTGTCACGCTCTCTCCCTCCGCTGTTCGCTCCTTGTCCCGGAGCCTTTGGCGATTTGTGCCTCGCGTGCCGCCTCCGTGCGCGGCAGTCGAATGCTGATCATCGCGCCGCCGCCCTTGCGGTTATCGGCGCGAATGGTTCCCATGTGTTCCTCGACGAGCTTCTTGACGATCGCGAGCCCGAGGCCGGTTCCCTTGGGCTTCGTCGTCACGTACGGATCGAACACCTGGCTCATGCTGCCGGTGTTGAAACCCGGCCCGTTGTCCTCGACGCGAATCTGCACCATGTCGATCCCGTCGACCTCGGCCGCGCAGACCTGCACGTCGACCTGCCCGTCGTTCGTGTTCTCCAGCGCCTCGATCGAGTTGCGGATCAGGTTGTGCAGGATCTGGCGGACACGACCGATGTCCGCGTCGATCAGCGGCATCGTCGGATCCGACGTAACGACGATCTTCACGCCGCTTTCCTGGGCGCGATAGAGATCGACGACCTCGTGCACGAGGCTGTCGAGATCGAAGCGCCCGATCTCCATGTCCGGTGCGCGCGCGTAGTCGCTGAACGCGTTCACCATCTCCTTCATCGCCTCGACCTGCTGCACGATCGTGTGTGTCGCGCGATCCAGGATCTGCGCTTCTTCCTCGTCCATCGTCGCGAGGTATTTGCGCCGCAGGCGCTCCGCCGACAGCTGGATCGGCGTCAGCGGGTTCTTGATCTCGTGTGCCAGGCGCCGCGCGACCTCGCCCCAGGCCGCGTCGCGCTGTGCCTGCAAGAGCGCGGTGATGTCGTCGAAGACGATGACGTAACCGGTGGCCACGTCTTCCTCGAACGGCAGCGTCGTGCACGCGCAGGTCAGCACGCGGCGGCCGACCTCGCCGCGCAGGACGATCTGCTCGCGCCAGTCCGTCTCACCGGCGTCGAGGTGCACGCGCGCGACGTCGACGAACTGTTCGAGCAGCGGCTCGTTCTTCGCGATGTCGACCAGGCTTTCGCCGATCCGGTTCTCGAGGTGCACGTTCAGGATCGCGCCCGACGCCGCGTTCGCGGTGCGGATCGTCAGGTCGCTATTCACGGCGACCACGCCGGTGGACAGGCGCGCGAGGATGACTTCGAGGTTGCTGCGTTCCGCCTCGACGAGCGCCTGCGACTGGCTGGCCTCGCGCCTTGCCGTGGCGAGGCGCTGCGTCATGTCGTTGAACGAGCTGATCAGGAAACCGATCTCGTCGCGCGACGGCGTCGGCAGCCGCGTATCGAAGTCGCCTTTCGCCACGGCCCGGGTGCCGGCGACGAGGTCCTGGATCGGCTGGACGAGCCGCCGCGACAGGATCAGTGCACCGTAGATCGCAGCGAGCAGGCTCAGCATCAGCACGACGGTCAGCGTCAGGGTCAGCGTGCTCTTCAGGGGCTCGCGCAGGTAGAGGAGCTGCTGGTACTCCTTCAGCGACGTCTCCACGCTGCTGGTCATGCGCCCGAGCCGCTCGGTGACCGGGAAATGCGCCTGGATGATGCCCACCGGCTCGGCCCGCCCGCGGATGCCGAACACCGTCGCGGTACGAATCTCGTAGCGGCCGTCCTCGATCGGGTCGAGGCTGACGAACGGGCGGTTCTGCTGCGTCTGCAGCAGCACCTCCTCGGTCAGGGGCTCCGGCAGGCGCGCGGACGAACTGTCCGAACTCGTCGCCAGGATGCGCGCGTTGTCCCCGTACAACGTCATCTCGCGCGCGCCGCTTTCGCGCCGCAACATCGACAACTCGAAGATGAGCTGCCGTTCGCTGACTTCGCCGAGCCGCTTCGCGGCGCGTTGCGTGTCGAGCAGGTGCTCGCGCTTCTGAATCTCCAGCACCGCCTGGCTCAAGCGCAGCGCGTTGTCGAGCCCCTCCTCGACTTCGACGTCGAACCAGGTATCGATGCCGCGGTTCAGGAACTGGTAGGAGAAATAGAACACGACCAGCAACGGCAGGACCGCGAGCCCGACGAACATGGCGACGATACGCGCCTTGAGCCGCGAGCCGGGCACGTCGGCGCGAAACTCGCGAACGAGCCGGGCGATGTTGCCGGCCATCAGCACGAACAGGACCAGCACGCCGACCATGTTGATCGACAGGATGACGATGTACAGACGATTGAAGTCGTCCGAGTTCTGCGCGGTGCGGCTCAGCAGGAACAGGGCGACGAGCGCCAGGCCGACACCGGTCAGCGCGAACAGGGATATGACGGCTCGTTTTACCGTTCTAAGATCCATTCATACCATTCGCTTTGCAGGTGCCACTCGCTGCGCCAGAAAAACAGCAGTCGAAGCGGCGCCGGGTATTGCTGCGTCTGCAGCATGGCGCGCACACGCACACGGTAGGTGGCGTCGTCCTCGAGCAGGGCCGCGTCGATCACCGGCAAACCGGCGATGCGCCCGAGATTGTTCAGTGCGGAGAACAGCGTCGCGAACGACGCCTGGTCGCCACTGTTCAGGTTGCGCACGATGTAGCGTTGGCTGAGCGGCCGGTACTCCAGCTCGAACCGGACGGCGAGTTCCGCATCGACGGCATCGAGGTACAGGCGCCGCACGCGCACGAACTGCAGCTGCAGCTCGATCGTCAGCGGAACGCCGCTGTTCAGCGCGTCGAGGGCCTCGCTCGACAGGACGAGTTGCAGTCGCGAGTCGAGCCGGTACACGCCGTCGACAAGCCGGGACGACGCCGAGCGCACCTCGAAATAGCCCTGCCGCTCGATCGGGTTCTGAGCGGACACCGTCGCCGTCAGCGCGCACGCCAGCACCGCGAGCAACGCGATGGCCGCTCGGGCGAATCCCCGGTGTGAAACGTTTGGCGTCATGGCTCAGGCGACCTTGTCGAGGCAGGCGAAAAAGAACCCGTCCATGCCCGCGGTGCCGGGCAACAACTGGAATCCACACGCCTTCGGCCGCATTACATCGCGGATGTTGTTATTTTGCAACATACGGTTTTCCCTCGCGTCGTGGTGCCGTCCGAGGAAATCCGCGACCACCGCGTCGTTCTCCCGGGCCAGGACGGAGCAGGTCACGTACAGCAGTCGGCCGCCCGGCCGCAGGCGCGGCCAGAGCGCATCGAGGATGCGCGCCTGCACCGCGGCCAGCGCGTCGATGTCGCCGGGGCGCCGCAGGTGCTTGATGTCCGGGTGCCGCCGGATCACGCCCGTGGCCGAACAGGGCGCATCCACGAGGATGCCGTCGAAGGCCTGTTGCGCGGCCCACTCTCCCGGTTTGGATGCGTCCCCGGTCACGATCGTTGCATCGAGGCCCAGCCGCCCGAGGGTTTCGCCCACGGCCGCGAGCCGCCCGGCATCGGCGTCGACCGCGGTCAGGCGAATGCCGGCGCCGCCGAGCTCGGTCAGGTGCGCGCTCTTGCCGCCGGGCGCGGCGCAGGCGTCGAGGATGTCGCCGCGCACGCCGTCCAGCAGCCACGGCGCCGCGATTTGCGCGGCGCCGTCCTGCACCGAGACATCGCCGTCGGCGAAACCGGGCAGGTCCTGTACCGCGACGGGCTCTTCAAGACAGAGCGCCCACGGCAGGCCCGGCGCGGCCGTCGCGCGGTAGCCGGCCGTCGCGAGTCGTGCGCGGTACGCGTCCGTGGTCGTTCGACGCGAGTTGACGCGCAGCCACATCGGCGCGCGTTCGTCGTTCGCGGCCAGGATGTCGCGCCAGTCGTCCGGCCAGTCGCGTTGCAGCGCGTCGATCAGCCACTGCGGGTGATTGAACGCGGCCTCGTCGCCGGCGGGCGCACGATCCGCGACCGACTCGCGGAGAAACCGCCGCAGCACCGCGTTCACGAGCCCCGCCGCGCGCGGCCGCTTCAGCAACCGCGCCGCGTCGACCGTCGGCGAGACGACGGCGTGATCGGGAATGCGCGTGTCGACGAACTGGTACAGGCCGACGGCCAGCAAGGCCCGTACCAGCCCGTCCAGTTTCCCGGGCGGACGGTCGGTCAGCACCGCGATCCATTCATCCAGCTGCCAGAAACGCCGCAACGTGCCGAACGCGAGCATGCGCATCAGCGACCGGTCCGCGGGCGAGAGGCCCGGCTCGGCCTGCGCAAGCGCATCGTCGAGGGAGCGGCCGCCTTGCACGACATCGTGCACCGCGCGGGCGCTCGCCGCGCGCACGGTCGCCCCCGGCGGCGGTGCGTTCAAGGTGCGGACAGCGCGGCGCCGGCGACGCCGTCCAGGCGCGCGAACTCGGCGCCCGTCACGGGCCGGCGCCCGGGTCTCTGCAAGCGCTCGAGGCGCAGCGCGCCGTCGCCGCACGCCACCAACGGGATGCCGGCGTCGATCGTCACGCTGCCGGGCGCCGCGGCCGTTGCCGGCACCGCGCTCGCCTGCCAGCACTTCACGCGCTCGCCGGACCAGTCGAACCACGCGCCGGGCACCGGGTTGTAGGCACGGACCTGCCGCGCGAGTTCGGCCGCCGGGCGCGACCAGTCGAGCCCGGCATCGGCCGTGCGAATCTTGCCCGCGTGCGTCGCCTGCGTGTCGTCCTGCGGTACCGCCGGTAGTTCGCCGGCCAGGATCGCGGGCAGCCTGTCCACGAGCAGCTCGCCGCCCAGCGCCGCCAGGCGATCGTGCAGTTCACCGGCCGTTTCCCGCTCGCCGATCGCGAGCGCCTGCGTCGCGTGAACCGGCCCGCAGTCGAGCCCGGCGGTCATCGCCATCAGGCTGATGCCCGTTTCGCGATCGCCCGCGAGGATGGCCGCCTGTATCGGCGCCGCGCCGCGCCAGCGCGGCAGCAGCGAGGCGTGCACGTTCAGGCAACCGAGCGTCGGGATGTCGAGCACCGCCTGGGGCAGCAGCAGCCCGTAGGCCGCGACGACCAGCAGGTCCGGTTCGAGCGCCGCGATGTCCGCGACGGCGCCAGCGTCCCGCAGCGTCGCGGGCTGCCGTACCGGAATGCCCTCGTCCATGGCGCGCTGCTTGACCGGGCTGGCGGTGAGTCGCTTGCCGCGCCCGGCCGGGCGATCCGGCTGCGTGAACACGGCCAGCGGCCGGTAGCCGCCGTCGATGAGCGCCGCCAGCGAGGCGAGCGCGAAGTCCGGCGTACCGGCAAACAGGATGCGCGGGGAGGTCATGGCGAAGCCGGCCGGGCGGGCACCCGGCCCGTCAGGTCATGCGACGGACACCGCCTGCTGGCGGCGATCCCGTTCGAGACGCTTGCGGATGCGGCTGCGTTTCGCTTCCGAGAGGTAATCGACGAACAGCTTGCCCTCGAGGTGATCCATCTCGTGCTGGATGCACACGGCGAGCAGGCCCTCGGCCTCCATCTCGGTCTCGTTCCCGTCCCGGTCGAGGAACGCCACGCGGATGTGGTTGGCACGCTCGACTTCCTCGTAGTAGCCCGGCACGGACAGGCAGCCCTCTTCGGTGACGGCGACGCCGTCCATCTCCAGGATGCGCGGATTGATCAGGACGTGCGGGTCGGTTTTCTCGGCCGACACGTCGGTCACGAGCAGGCGCTTGTGCACGTCCACCTGCGTGGCCGCGAGCCCGATGCCCGGCGCCGCGTACATCGTTTCGAACATGTCGTCGATCAACGCGCGCAACGCATCGTCGACGGCCTCGACGGGCGCGGCCTTCGTCCGCAAGCGCGGGTCCGGAAACTCCAGAATCCTGAGTTTTGTCATAATATCGGGCGGGATTCTTTCGGGTCAGTCGGGACAGAATAATGCCGCTTGGCCAGATTTAAAGCGCTGCTTTCTCGTGTGCTTTACCACCAGGTACGCCTAAATGTTTGACTTCATTGAATAAGGTGACTCACAATGCCGCCTGAAACCCGCCCCGAAATGGCGTCTCCGGGGCCGGAAATGTGACGTACTTGGCAGCCCCGGCCTTGAGGGCTCGACATATTATAGCAACGCCGCGAAGCATCCATTACCCGACGACCTGGAGCACCCCAGACTCATGTTCCCGAACTCTGTTTTCCCGAATTCGACGCGGCGGCTGATGGCTGTTGCCCTGGCCGCCTCGCTGGCCGGCTGCTCCCTGAATCCTTTCGCGGACGACGAGGCCGCGGCCACGGCGCCCGCCCAGTCCAGCTACCCGGCGCGCAGTTCCGCCGCCAGTTCGGCAACGACGAGTGGCGTCGCGGAACCCGCCCCCTACGAGCCCGTCCTCACGCGCGTCGAGACGACACGTCTCGCGGACGGCCACCCCGACGAGTACGTCGTGCAGGTCGGCGATACGCTGTGGGACATCGCGGCGATGTTCCTGAAGGACCCGTGGTTCTGGCCGGAAATCTGGTACGTGAACCCGGAGATCGAGAACCCGCACCTTATATACCCGGGTGACGTGCTCGGGCTCGTCTACATCGACGGCCAGCCCCGCATCACGAACGTGCGCGCGTCGACCTACCGGCTGTCGCCGCAGGCTCGCGTGACACCGCTCAGCGAAGCCGTCAGCAGCATCTCCTACGAGTCGATCTCGGCGTTCCTGAGTTCCGGCGCCGTCCTCGAGAAGGACGAGGCCGATGCGCTGCCGTACATGCTGCGCTCCAAGGGCGATCACCTGATCGCGGCCGCCGGCAACGAGATCTACGTGCGCGGCGTCTCGGACAGCGTCCCCGGCAGCCGCTTCAGCATCGTGCACGTCGGCGACCCGCTCGTCGACCCGGACGACGATCGCGTCGTGGGCTACCAGGGCATCTGGGTCGGCGACGGCACCCTGCGCCGTGGCGGCGATCCGGGCACCGTGTGGCTCACCGATACGGCTCGCGAAGCAATCCCCGGTGACCGGCTCCTGCCGGAAACCAGCGACATCCCGCTGAACTTCTTCCCGAAAGCGCCGTCCGCCAACATCGAAGGCAGCATCATGGCGGTCGTCGGCGGCGTCACGCAGATCGGCCAGTACCAGGTCGTCGTGATGAACCGCGGTGCCAGCAATGGCCTGTCCATCGGCGACGTCCTGACCGTGTACCGCGCCGGCGAGGAAGTCGAGGACCGCTTCGGCGGCGGCAAGGTCGTCCTGCCGGACGAACCCGCGGGCACGGTCATGGTCTTCAAGGTCTACGACGGCATCGCGTACGGCCTGGTCATGGAGGCCACGCAGGCCATTCACGTGCGCGACGCGGTCCGCAACCCGATCTGATCGCGAAGCGACTTCACGGTTTCATCGAACGGCGCCTGCGGGCGCCGTTTTTCATGGGCCGCCCCGTTTGTCCCGCGCCCGGCCAGTTTCCGGCGCCGAACCGGGCGGACGATCCGCTACACTGGCTGCCGTGAGCGACGACACCGATCCGGAACTGGCCCGCTGGCTCGAGGGCAGAGGACATGCCTGTGTCGCGCACGGTGACGACGACTATCCCGGCCTGCTCGCCGCCATCCCGGACCCGCCGCCACGGCTCTACGTGCGCGGCGACGCATCGGCGCTGCACCTCCCCTGCCTCGCCATCGTCGGCAGCCGCAACCCAACGCGCGGCGGCGAGCGCAACGCCTACGAGTTCGCACGCTTCCTCGCGCAGCACGGTTTCTGCATCGTGAGCGGTCTCGCGGCCGGCATCGACGCCGCCGCGCACCGTGGCGCGCTCGACGGTGGCGGCCGGACCGTCGCGTTCCTGGGCCACGGCGTCGACCGCGTGTACCCGGCCGCGAACCGGCAGCTCGCCGACGCCATTGCCGCCAGCGGCGCGCTCGTCAGCGAGTTTCCGCTCGGCACGCCGCCGATGCGCTCGTTGTTTCCGCAACGCAATCGTCTCATCAGCGGGCTGTCGCTCGGCACGCTCGTCGTCGAGGCGGCGCGGCAGTCGGGCTCGCTGATCACCGCCCGTTTCGCCGGCGAGCAGGGCCGCGAAGTGTTCGCGATCCCGGGCTCGATCCACAACCCGATGGCACGCGGCTGTCACCGGCTGATCCGGGAGGGAGCCAAGCTCGTCGAATCGGCCGCCGACATCGCCGTCGAACTCGGCGCCCTCGCCGCGCACGTCCTGGATGCGGCCGAGGCGGATCCGACCGGCCCGGCCACGGTGGAACCCGAGGACGAGGAGTATGTAAAACTGCGCGAACACCTGGGCCACGACCCCGCCAGCGTCGACGAACTCGCGCGGCGCTCCGGATTGACGATCGAACAGGTTTCCTCCATGCTTCTGATCCTGGAGCTAGGCGGAATCGTCGAAAAGTTATCCGGCGGACGCTACGCATTGCTGTCCTGACGCACCGCAGTCCAGCACAAGGGTCCTCGTACCCATGGAAAGGGAGCCGCTCCAGGCATGAAAGAAAACGTACTCGACGTACTCATGTACCTCTTCGAGACCTACGTCGACACCGAGGAAGAACCCGAAGCCGACCAGAACGAGCTGCGCATCGAACTCTCGAAGGCGGGCTTCGCCGACGTGGAGATCGACCGGGCCCTCGACTGGCTCGACGGCCTCACCGAGCACCAGGACAGCCTCGCACTGAGCGCGCAGACCGCGCACGGTACCCGGATCTACAACGCGTTCGAGTTCGAACGGTTGGACGCGAGCTGTCGCGGGTTCATCCTTTATCTCGAGCAGATCGGCATCCTGTCGCCGCCGCAACGCGAGATCCTCGTGGACCGGCTGCTGGCCCTCGAAACGCCGGACATCGACGTCGAACAGATCAAGTGGGTCGTGCTGATGGTGCTCTTCAGCCAACCCGGGCAGGAGGTTGCCTATGCCCGGATGGAAGACCTTGTTTTCGAAGAGAATACGGGCCTGGTTCACTGAGCCCCCGGGGGCGACCCCGCGCACTTCGCACAAACCCGATTTCTTGACACACCGGTGTCGAGCATGTATTTCAGGCGCGGCACCGTCCGTGCATTCTTTCTTTTTGCACTCGCCCAAGGTCTGTAAGACAACAACCCTCCATGTCCCGTAACCTCGTCATCGTCGAATCGCCGGCCAAGGCCAAAACCATCAGCAAGTACCTCGGGAAGGACTTCGACGTACTGGCGTCCTACGGGCACGTGCGCGACCTGGTGCCGAAGGAAGGGGCCGTCGACCCCGACAACCGCTTCTCGATGAAGTACACGGTCATCGACCGGAACCAGAAGCACGTCAACGCGATCATCCGCGCGCTGAAGAAGTCCGAAGCCCTGTACCTCGCGACTGACCCGGACCGCGAGGGCGAGGCGATTTCCTGGCATCTCGTCGAGTTGCTGAAAGAAAAGGGCGCGCTCGCCGGCAAGGACGTTCACCGCGTCGTGTTCCACGAGATCACGAAGAACGCCGTGCGCGAGGCCGTGGAGCACCCGAGGACGATTTCCGACGACCTCGTCGGCGCGCAGCAGGCGCGTCGCGCGCTGGATTACCTGGTCGGCTTCAACCTGTCGCCCTTGCTGTGGAAGAAAGTGCAGCCCGGCCTGTCGGCGGGCCGCGTGCAGAGCCCGGCGCTGCGGCTCATCGTCGAGCGCGAGCTGGAGATCGAGGCGTTCAAGGCGCGCGAGTACTGGTCGATCGAGGCCGACCTCAGCAAGTCGGACCAGGGATTCCCGTCGCGCCTCGTGTCCTACAAGGGCGACAAGGTCGAGCAGTTCAGCTTCGAGAACGAGACCGCGGCGCGCGACGTCGAGAAGACGCTGCTCGCGGCTGCGAATGGCGAACTGACCACGATCAGCGTCAGCAAGAAGCAGCGCAAGCGCAACCCGGCCGCCCCGTTCACGACCTCGACGCTGCAGCAGGAAGCGTCGCGCAAACTCGGATTCAACACGCAGCGCACGATGCGCGTCGCGCAGAAACTCTACGAAGGCATCGAACTGCCGGGCGAAGGCAACGTCGGCCTCATCACCTACATGCGTACCGACTCGGTCACGCTCGCGCAGGTGGCGCTCGACGAGATCCGCTCGCTCATCGCGGAGCGCTACGGCAAGGAAAACGTGCCGGACGAGCCGCGCCAGTTCAAGAACAAGTCGAAGAACGCGCAGGAAGCGCACGAGGCGGTGCGGCCGACGTCGGTCGCGTACACGCCCGAGTCGATCGAGGGCGCGCTCGACAGCGACCAGATGAAGCTCTACTCGCTGATCTGGAAGCGCACGATGGCCTGCCAGATGGTGCCGGCCGTGTTCGACACGGTCGCGATCGACATGGCCGCGGGCCCGGCTGCGGACGGCAATACGTTCCGCGCGAACGGTTCCGTGCTGGTCGAGCCCGGCTTCATCGCGGTGTACCAGGAAGACCAGGACGATAACGCCGTCGACGACACCGACAAGCTGCTGCCCGAGATCGCCGAGGGCGACGTCATCACGCTTGAGAAGCTGCGCCCCGAGCAGCACTTCACCGAGCCGCCGCCGCGCTTCACGGAAGCAAGCCTCGTCAAGACGCTGGAAGAGTACGGCATCGGCCGCCCGTCGACGTACGCGAGCATCATCGCGACGCTGAAGAACCGCGAGTACGTCGAGATGGACGGCAAGCGCTTCCTGCCGACGGACATCGGACGCATCGTCAACGGCTTCCTGACCGACCACTTCACGCAGTACGTCGACTACGACTTCACCGCGCGCCTCGAGGACGACCTCGACGCGATCTCGCTCGGCGAGAAGGACTGGGTGCCGCTGCTCGAGAACTTCTGGCAGCCGTTCCACGAGCTGGTGGCCGAGAAGGAGACGTCGGTCACGCGCGAACAGGTCGCGCAGGCGCGCGAACTCGGCACCGATCCGAAGTCCGGCAAGCCGGTCACGGTGCGCATGGGCCGGTTCGGCCCGTTCGTGCAGATCGGCACGAAGGACGACGAGGAAAAGCCGAAGTTCGCCGGCCTGCGTCCGGGCCAGAAAATGAACGACATCACGCTCGAGGATGCGATGGAGCTGTTCAAGCTGCCGCGCAAGCTCGGGGAGACGCCCGATGGCGAGCCGGTATCGGCCAGCATCGGCCGCTTCGGCCCGTACGTGCGCTACGGCGACAAGTACGTGTCGATCCGCGGGGAGGACGACCCGTACACGATCGAACTGCCGCGCGCGCTCGAGCTGATCGAGGAAAAGAAGATCGCCGACGCGAACCGCATCATCCTCGACTTCGAGGATGCGGGCATCCAGGTGCTGAACGGCCGCTACGGCCCGTACATCACCGACAAGATGAAGAACGCGCGCGTGCCGAAAGACCGGGAACCGAAGTCGCTCACGCTCGAGGAATGCCGCGAACTGCTGGCCGCCGCCCCGGTGCGCGGACGCCGCGGAAAGAAGGCCGCCAAGAAGAAGACGGCGACCGCGAGCGAGTCAGCGGCAAAGACGAAAGCCCCGGCAAAGAAAAAAGCCAGGAAGAAAGCGAAGAAGAAGGCAAAGAAGAAAAAGGTCGCGAAGAAGAAAACGGCAGCCAGGAAGAAGGCCGCCCCCGGCGACGACTGACGGGGCGACGTGAACCGACCGCCGATACGCCTCGCCGCCGATGCACTGCTGGCCGGGGGCGTCATCGCGTACCCGACCGAGGGCGTCTACGGCCTCGGCTGCCTCCCCGACGAACCCGCCGCCGTGCTCCGGCTGCTGGCCATCAAGAAGCGTGACGTGGCGAAAGGCCTCATCCTGCTAGCGGCGGAACCGGCGCAGCTCAAAGGCTGGATCGCCGACGCGGACCTGGAGCGGTTGCCGCCGCGGAATGCCGCCGCGCCGGTCACGTGGATCACGACGCCCGGCCCGCGTGCCAATGTGCTGATCACCGGCGCGCACGACGGCATCGCCGTGCGTCTCGCCGGCAACCCGGTCGCCCGTGCACTGTGCGTCGCGGCGCGCTCGCCGTTGACGTCGACCAGCGCGAACCTCTCGGGCCGGCCCGTCGCCGCGAACGCCTGGTTGTTGCGGCGGCAGTTTTCGAATCTTGTAGACTTCATCGTGCCGGGCGCCTGCGGCCCGGCGCACGGACCCTCGGAGATACGCGTGCTCGCCACCGGACAGACACTGCGGGCCGGCTCGGCATGAGCCGGACGGACGACGTCAAGGACTACCTGCTGTCCCTGCAGAACCGCATCGTCGCGGAGCTCGAGTTCCTCGACGGCAAGGCGAGTTTCATCGAGGACCAGTGGGACCGGCCCGGTGGTGGCGGCGGGCGCAGCCGCGTTCTGCGCGACGGCGGCGTCTTCGAGCAGGCCGGCGTGAACTTCTCCGACGTGCACGGCACCGAAATGCCGCCGTCGGCGACGAAGAACCGTCCGGAACTCGCCGGCAAGGCGTTCCGCGCGGTCGGCGTGTCGCTCGTGCTGCATCCGCATAACCCCTACGTACCGACGACCCACGCGAACTTCCGCTTCTTCAGCGCCGGCGCCGATTCCGCGAATCCCGTGTGGTGGTTCGGCGGCGGCTACGACCTGACACCGTACTACCCGTTCATGGACGATGTCGTGCACTGGCACGAAACCGCCCGTGGCGCCTGCGCCACGCTGGGCGCCGGCACGTATGAACGCTACAAGGCCTGGTGCGACGAGTACTTCTTCCTGAAGCACCGCGACGAGACGCGCGGCGTCGGCGGCCTCTTCTTCGACGACCTGAACGAACCGGATTTCGACACGTGCTTTGCCTTCGTCCGCGATGCCGGCGACAGCTTCATGAAGGCCTACCGCCCGATCGTCGAGCGCCGCCGCAAGCACCGCTTCGGCTCGCGCCAGCGCGACTTCCAGCTGTACCGCCGCGGCCGCTACGTCGAGTTCAACCTGCTGTACGACCGCGGCACACTGTTCGGCCTGCAGTCCGGGGGGCGCACGGAGTCGATACTGATGTCGCTGCCGCCGCTCGTCCGCTGGACCTACGACTGGTCGCCGGATCCCGACTCCGACGAGAACCGGCTGTACCGCGACTACCTGCGGCCGCGCGACTGGCTCGCCGGCCCGAAACCCGGAAACTGACGACATGACTACTTCGAAGACCCTGGCGCCCTTCCATCTCGCGATCCCGGTTGGCGATCTCGAGCGTGCCCGCGCGTTCTACTGCGACCTCATCGGCTGTGACACCGGCCGGACGGCGAGCCGCTGGATCGACCTCGACTTCTACGGCCACCAGGTGACCCTGCACCTCGTCGACGACGCGGACGACGCCGCGGCAACGAACCCGGTTGACGGCGACGCCGTACCGAGCCGGCATTTCGGCGTCATCCTCGACCGCGCCGACTGGCAGTCCCTTGCGGACCGGCTGCAGGCCGCCGGCTGCGAGTTCCTGATCTCGCCGCGCGTGCGCTTCGCCGGCGAAGTCGGCGAACAGGCCACGATGTTCCTGTACGATCCCTCGGGCAACGCACTGGAATTCAAGAGTTTTACGGACCCGGCGCAACTTTTCGCGCACTGAGCGCATCCTACGAATAAGCCGCCGCACGACGAGCGGCGCCAGCAAACGACGGGGAATCGATATGCGACGCTGCCTCATTGCCGCCGCCTGCCTGCTTGCCCAGGCCGCCGCGGCGCAGAACTTCGTGACGGAAACGGACACGTCGGCCGTGCGCGCCGTGCCGGTCGCCGAACCGGCGCCGGCCTATCCGAGCGGCGTGAGCCGTTCCGGCGCGGAAGGCTGGGTGCGGCTGCATTTCGTCGTCGCCGCCGACGGGCAGGCCGTGGACCCGATCGTCGTCGACTCGGTCGGCGGCGAGGCTTTCGAGCGGTCCGCGCTCGACACGCTCGCCCAGTGGCGCTTCGAGCCAGCGGCGGACGGCAGCGAGATCGGCAACAACGTCGTCGACATGCGCTTCGAGATCCGTGTCGGCCGCGACCTTGCGACCTCGAACTTCATGCGCCGGTACCGCCGCATCGTCACACACCTGCACCACGAGGAGACCGAGACCGCGCGCGAGCAGGTCGACCAGGCCGTCGCGCTCGGCGGCTGGAACCTGTACGAGGCGACGATGCTGAACCTCATGCTCGGCCGGGTCGAAGCGCAGGAAGGTGACCTGAACGGGAAGCTCGAGTTCTATCGCCGCGCCCTCGGCGTCGGCGACCGCGCTGCACTGAACGGCGAAGACCGGCGCGACGTCATCAAGCGCATCTTCGAAGCGGAGTTCGCCACCGGCCAGTACGGCTCTGCGCAGGCCACCGCGGCGATGCTGTCCGGCCAGCCGAACAGCGAGGCCGATTACGCCGCCCTCGCCGACGACCTGGCGACGATTGATGCGGCGCTGTCGGGCGACGACGACCTCGTCGTGACCGGCGCACTGAGCAATGCCTGCGACTGCGACACGAGTGAGCCGGTCTGGCACTACCGCCCTGCGCGCGCGGCATTCCGGCTGCGGAGCACGACCGGGGAACTCACGCGCTACGAGACCCGTTGCGACGCCCTGCGCGACAGCGGCGCAGTCGAGACCGGCCGGACGATCAGCCTGCCCGACGGCGACGCGAATTGCCGCGTGTTCCTGTTCGGCGCCGAAGGCACGACGTTCGAGCTCGTCGAGCCGGGCAGCGGGAGCCCGGACGACGAACCGCGCGCACGGCAGGCCGTCGCACTGCGGTAACGCCGCGCTGCGCCACCCGCGCCGATGCCGCGCGCTGGTCGCTGTCGCCGGCGCTGTGCTAGATTGCCGCAAAAACCACGACTTGTGGCGCACTGTGAAACCACTCCGATACCTGGGGCGCCTCTGCTGGGGGCCCATCGCCTGCGCGGGACTGCTCGCGCTGCCGCCGCTCGCCGCGGGCGATGCGTCGAGCGTGCTGCAGGACGGCGGTTCGCCGGCAAACCTCCAGCTCGCCGGCGCCGAGACGCCGGGTGCGCAACAGGTCTACATCGTCCGCCTGCGCGAGCCCGCCGCCGCCGAGGCGCCCGCGCTGGCGGCCGGCAGCCTGAAGGCCGCCACCCCCGGCACGCCGCGGCGCTTCGACAAGTCCGCCGCGGGCGTGCGCGACTACGTCGCGAAACTCGAGGAAGCCCAGGATCGGGTGCTGGCGGAAGCCGGCCCCGATGCGAAAAAGATCTACAGCTACCGCTACGGCCTGAACGGCTTCGCCGCGCGCATGACGCCGGCGGCCGCGCACAAACTCGCCGCCTTGCCGGAAGTGATGGAGGTCTGGGAAGACGAGATCCGGCCGCTGGCCACGAACTACAGCGCGGAGTTCCTCGACCTGTATGACGGCGAGGACGGCCTGCGCGGCGCGCGCGGCCTCAACGGCGAGGACATCGTCATCGCCTTCATCGACAGCGGCATCTACCCCGAGCACCCGGCGCTGTCGGACACGCAGGAAGCGGACCGCCCGCGCGCCTGCCGCGGCAGCTGGGCCGAGAATTCGCTGCTCGGGCGCTGGCTGTGCCGCCGTTACCGCCGCGCTGAGGACCGCATCGTGTACGAGCCGCCGACGGACTGGAACGGCGCCTGCCAGGCCGGCGAGAACTTCACCGCGGACGACTGCAACAACAAGCTGATCGGTGCCCGCTGGTTTTCCGACGGTGCCGAGAACAGCGGCCCGATCGACGAGGACGAGATCTTCTCGCCGCGCGACGTCGACGGCCACGGCACGCACACCGCGACCACCGCCGCCGGCAATCGCGTCACGGCATCGATACGCGGCGCGCGAATCGGCACTGTGCAGGGCATGGCGCCGCGCGCCCGCGTTGCCGTGTACAAGGCCTGCTGGCTGCGCCCCGGCGACCAGCGCGCGAGCTGCAACACGTCGGACCTCGCGAGCGCCATCGACGCCGCCGTCGCGGACGGCGTCGACATCATCAACTACTCGGTCGGCAGTTCGATGCTGCGGATCTCCGCGCCCGACGACGTGGCGCTGCACGCCGCGACCAAGGCGGGCGTGTTCACCGTCGTCGCCGCCGGCAACGAAGGACCGAACCTCGGCACGATCGGCTCGCCCGCCGGCGGTCCGTGGGTGCTGACCACCGCAGCGTCCACGCGCGACGGCGAAACCTCGCTGCAGGCCATGGAGATCGATGCGCCCTCCACGATCGCCGGACGGTACCGCGTCCGTGAAGCGGCGTTCACGCCGACGCTGTCGGACACGGGCCCGGTCGAGGCCGATCTCGTGCTGGTCGACGACGATGACGACGTGCTCGCCAGTGGCAACGCCGGCACGACGACCGACGCCTGCGAGGCCCTCGTCAATGACGACGAGCTGAACGGCAACATCGCACTGATCCAGCGCGGCGGCTGCGACTTCGACATCAAGGTCAGCAATGCCGAGGACGCCGGCGCCATCGCCGCCGTCATCTACAGCACGGCCGGCGACCCGATCGTCATGCAGGGCCGAACGAATCTGTCGGAGATCCCGGCCGTCATGATCGGCCAGGCCGATGCCAGCCTGTTCCTCGCCGAGATCGATGCCGGCAACACGATCGAAGCGACGCTCGACAGCAGCCTGTTCCTCACGCAGGAAGAGACCGGAAACGTGATGCCGGCGTTCTCCGCGCGCGGCCCCGGCCCGGTGCAAGGCATCCTCAAGCCGGACGTGACCGCGCCGGGCGTCAACATCCTCGCCGGCGTGACACCCGAAGCCGCGACGGCCGCACCCGACGAAACCTTCGGCTACCTCAGCGGCACCTCGATGGCGACACCGCACGTCTCCGGCGTGGCGGCGCTGTTGCGCCAGCAGCACCCTGACTGGTCGCCGGCCGCCATCAAGTCCGCGCTGATGACGACGGCGCGCCGCGACCTGACCCGCGACGACGGCGAAACCGCCGCGATCCCGTTCGACTTCGGCGCCGGGCACATCGTGCCGAACGCCGCGGCCGACCCGGGGCTCGTGTACGACGCCGGCGCCGACGACTACGACGCGTTTGCCTGCGGCTTCGACTTCGAGACGGTGTCCGACGAGCGTTGTGCCGCGCTCGCCACCGCCGGCTATTCGTTCGCGCCGCAGGACATGAACCTGCCGTCCATCTCGGTACCGCGGCTCGCGAGCGAGGCCACGGTCCGGCGGACGGTCACGAACGCGAGCGATACGGCCGGGAACTACACCGTTACGGTCGAACCGCCACCCGGCGTGCAGATGTCCGTCGACCCGCCGGCGCTGTCGCTCGCCCCGGGCGAGTCCGCGTCCTACGACGTCACGCTGCGCTACGGGTCCGGCACGCTGGACCTGTGGCGCTTCGGCGCACTCACCTGGCGCGACGGCGACCACGCCGTGCGCAGCACCGTCGCCGTGAAGCCGGTGACGATCGATGCGCCGCGGGAGATCACCGGCCTCGGCGCGGAGGGCTCCGGCTCCTTCAACGTGACGTTCGGCTACACCGGCGTGTACGACCCGCGCGTACACGGCCTGCGCCTGCCGCTGATCATCGACGGCTTCGTCGACAACGACCCGACCAAGACCTTCACGTTCCGCTCGACCGACGGCGTCACCGCGCACCTGATCGATGTCCCGGCCGGCGAACTCTACCTGCGCTTTGCGCTGTACGACGCGTTCACCGACGGCAACGACGACCTCGACATGTACGTCTACTACTGCGCCGACAACGTGACCTGCTCGAGGATCGGCGAGAGCGGGGAACCGACGTCACAGGAACGCTTCGACTATTTCCGGCCCGCCGCCGGACGCTACGCCGTGCTCGTGCACGGCTACGAGACGGACCAGGTCGCGGGCGGCCCGGGCGCGAACTACAAGCTGCTCGCGTGGTCCGTCGGGGAAGTCGACGACCGCGGCAACATGACCGTCGACGCCGCCGACTTCGTCAATGCCGGCAGCGTCGAGCCGGTGACGATCGACTGGTCAGGGCTGGTGTCGGACACGATCTACCTCGGCGCCATCTCGCACAACACGCCGACCGGCCTCGCCGCACTGACGCTGGTGACGATTGTCGTGGCAGCCGACGCGAGCCCGTAGTCGGGCCTACGCGATGACGCCGGCGTTCTTCTTTTGCTGCGCGTACCAGAGCAGCGCGGCGCCGAACAGCAGCACCAGCCCCTGGATGACGACCGGCTGCATGCCGAAGGCAGCCACCGAATCGGACATGCCGAACACGTAGACGTCCTGGACGACGGCGGCCGCCAGCGAGATCGCGAATGACGGCACGGCAAGCTTCTGCCGCAGCAGCAACAGCACGCAGGCGAGGACGCCGAACGTGACGGCCGCGGCATTTGCCGCCGTTACCCAGGTCGGGGTTGCGGTGATCACCGCGAGTTGCGCATCGTTCAGCTGCTCGGCCAGTTGCTCCGGCGTTGCCGTGACGAAGCCGTAGTACATCGCGAAGCCGATCAGGTACCACACCAGCGCCAGCACGCCGATGACCCAGAAGCCCGTTCCGGGCGCATTGCTCTCCTCGGACATGATCCCCCTCCGTTCTTCTTGTTGTGAGGCGGTCATCTTCCGGCCCGACTGCCGGAAATTCAAGCCGGTACGGGCGTTACGCGCGCTTCGCCGGGCGCCGCTGCCGGCCGAGCCGCGCACAGGGCGCATGGCGGAAGCAGCCGACCACGTGATCGTTGACCATCCCGGTTGCCTGCATGTGCGCGTAGATGATCGTGCTGCCGACAAAGCGAAAGCCGCGCTTCTTCAGGTCCTTGCTGAGCGCATCCGACTCGGGCGAGGTCGCCGGGATGTCGCCGTCCTTCTGCCGCCGGTTCTGGATAGGCTTGCCGCCGACGAAGCCCCAGATGTAGTCGCTGAACGTGCCGAACTCCTTCTGCACCGCGAGGAAGGCTTTCGCATTGCCGACGGCCGACTCGACCTTCAGCCGGTTGCGCACGATGGCCGGATTCTCGAGCAGCTTCTCGACGCGGCGCTCCGTAAAGCGCGCGACCTTCACCGGGTCGAAGCCGGCGAACGCCTTGCGATAACCGTCCCGCTTGTTCAGGACAGTCGACCAGCTCAGCCCCGCCTGCGCGCCCTCGAGCACCAGGAACTCGTACTGCACGTGGTCGTCGTACACCGGCACGCCCCATTCCTCGTCGTGATAGGTGATGTAGTTCGGGCCACCGCCCGCGGCCCAGGCACAACGGTTAGGACTTTTCGGCATACGTGATCTCCGGTGATGGCCGACTACGCTAGCACCGCGTCGCACACCGCGAAACGGCTGAATCGCTGCGGTCGGCCGAGAATGGGAACGGGGGTGGGCATGCTCTGCGTCGTCCCGGGCGCGCACGGCGCGGCAGGATCAGCGCGCAGCGGGAATGGCCATAGATGACTGATTTTCAATTGGTTTTGGCTCAAATACTGTATATAATCACAGGATCATATCAGAGCACAGGGAGAGTGTCATGCCCCGGGAAAACACGGTGTCACGCCGGCGTTCCATCGACGCCCTGGACGCGGCGATCGGCCGGCTCGCGGCGCGGATGGACACCGCCTGTTACGAACAGCTCGTCCTGATTCGGGAGTTCGAAGAGCGCGCCGGATGGCTGCAATGGTCGTTCGACAACTGCAGCGACTGGCTTGCATGGCGCTGCGATATTTCGCTGAGCGCCGCACGCGAGAAAGTGCGTGTCGCGCATGCGTTGTTGCCGTTGCCGAATCTCTCGCAGGCCTTCGCCGAAGGGCGACTGTCCTACACGAAAGTGCGGGCGCTGACACGCGTCACGCACCTGCAGGACGAGTCCTGTTTGCTCGGCTTCGCGCTGAAGCACACGGCGGCGCAGGTCGAGGAACGCTGCCGGGAGCTGAGGCGCGGCACGGAGGCATCGACGAGTGATGCCGTTCGCGCGCACGAACGGCGTTACCTGTCGTTGCGGCGGGATGTAGCGAGAGGCAGTGTCTCGATCACGCTGGAAGTTCCGCTCGAGGACGGCGAGATGGTTGAGAAGGCGCTGGACGCCGCGCACGAAGGGCTGTCGGCGGACGACCCCGAACTCGCCGGCGAGGCGTGGAGCGCGCAACGGGCAGACGCGTTCGTGTCGATGGTGAAAGCGTACCTCGACGGCGGGCCAGCGTCGTCGCAACCATCGCCGCGGCACCTGGTCACGGTGCACGTCGATCGCTCGGCGCTCGATGACGGTCGCGGTCGTTCCGGGTTGCCGCTTGAGACGGTCCGCCGTCTCGCTTGTGACACGCGCACGGTCACGGTTGTCGAGGACGAGCAGGAAGTGCCGCTTTCGGTCGGGCGGCAATCCCGAACGGTGCCCGCGCGGATCACGCAGGCGCTGTGGGCACGGGACAAGTGCTGCCGCTTCCCAGGCTGCAACCGCACGCGGTTCGTGAATGCACATCACGTCGAACACTGGGCCAACGGCGGCGAGACGAGCCTCGACAATCTCATGCTGCTGTGCACCCGGCATCATCGCGCAGTGCACGAAGGCGGCTTCACGATCCGCAGAGACTTCCAGGACCACTGGCGCTTCTTCCGCCCGGACGGCATCGCCGTGCCGGAATGCGGATACATCTCAGACGACGAGCGCGACGGTAAGGCGGGACTGTCACTCGCAACGTTGATTCGGGTGTCGGCGCACCCCTCCGCGAGGGGTTTTGGACCGATGGGGAAAAAGAGGGTGGATTCAGCGCCTGGCGGAGCCAGACCCAGCGGTTAGTCGGCGGCAGACGCCCTGACGGGCGGTTTCCGCCCCCTGACAACCGGTGATTGTTGACGAATTTTGTTTCGTCGGTTGTCGGCTTGCGGCCGTGAAGCAGCCGGTCAAATACGCGCTATACGACATTCTTCATTGACGCCAGTGCGAATACGACCAGCATAAACGCGCCCAGTATGACGCCAATCCAGTTGAGCACTCGCCAGGCAGGCCTTGCGATTGGCCCGATAACCGGTATAGCACCAATCTTGTTCTCAACTTCCTTTTCGCGCTGAGCCAAGGCGGCCAGGTCTTTCTTTGGCAACCTCGAAATATGGGCGTAGACACCACCAATTAGGAGAACGATCAGAAGCCACAAATAATCAGGGACGATTTCTCCAACCAGTACGAATGCAGCAATAACGGCAATGGTTGGAGCTACTAATCGCAGAACGTCGCCAGCGGAAAGATCATTCGGGTCAATCTTGCGAGCCATTCGTTTCCTCTGCTTGCCGAGCACGAACCGTCGGAAACGGGTCAGTAGCCGAAAGTGTAGCTCAAATGCCTGGAACCGGGCTTCGGCCCGGCTAGACCAGCTCCCACCGGATCTCGGACTTTCGGGGTCGCAGGTCAGCGGTCCTGAGGTAAGCGGAGGTCGCCAGTATTCGCTCACGAAATTCCGCGGACTCGTCGACCGAATGGCACCAAAAATGCGACGACGACAGATCGAAGAACTCGCAAGGTTCGAATGTCGCGGTTACGTGAAGCTGGCTCAGGACTGGATCGTCGAAGAGCTGTCTACTGGTGAACTGGCGCACGATGCCGACGCTGAAAATGCTTCCGTCGCCCCGGTCGTACGTCCCCCACTGGAATAGCAGCATGTCCGTTTCCGGCCCGCGCTCCAGCCCGGATGCGCGTTGCGACCGGTAGAAGTCAATGACCACCTCGACCATCTCGCGAACGGTGAATGCACCTGGGATGACGTTCGACCGGGCAAAGAAGCGGGCAAGTGTCGATTCGGAGTCCGATGGCTTCACGTCACGCCTACCTCAGTGGCGTGGCAGCATGCGGATTCGGATATGCCGGCTCTACAGGAATCGGTTCACGCTGGAGCGTGACGACGGATCGCTGCCACTCGTGCTCGAGCCAGTCTGCCGGCGACGACAGCGTCAGGGTGTCGCCCTGCAGGTCGAATTCCCATGGCGCATTGAACAGCTCGCCGTTATGCCAGCGATGGTATTCGTCGAAGTACCACCACCGGTATGACGGGCTCCACTTGATCGCATACGGTTGCGACCAGCTCGCGTCCTGCGCGTAGGCATAGCCCCAGGGCTTCAGTTCGATCCATTGTGCGGGAACATCAAAGCCGTAATACCCGACCTTGCGGTCGACAACGCGCCAGCGACCGGCAAAGCGCTGCATGGCGGCACACTCGTCCTTGTTGCGGCGGTACAGGAAGTAGGAAGGCCGAAAATTGATACTGTCATAGAGCCCGGCGCGTGAGTTGTGGGCAAAGCTCGCCGAGTCGTGGACGGCGGTCAAGAAGTAGAGCAATGCCGCTATCCCGATCGCATTCACGACCACCGTGATCCTGGTGCCCCTCGAATGCCACCAGTCGTCGAACCCAATGAGGACGTTCCACGCAAACAGCAGGAACAGCACCAGTACCGACGAACCGATCAGGGGCCAGTTTCCGCCCGTTGACGTGTACCAGAATTGATCGGTGTCGACGCAGCGCCCGGTTACAGCGGCGAAACTGCTTACCAGTCGAAGCAGGACGAGAAGAACGAACGTGATCGTGAAACAGGCGAGCGGCGCCAGCGCCGAAACTGTCGGGTGGCTATCGTCAAACTGACGTACGAGATCCAGGTACGCACGCCGGTTTACCACGCGCCCTTCTTGTATAACGGTCGACGAACTGCAGGTTCGCGAACGTCCGGTTGACGAATTCGCCGGGCGATACGACAGGCGAAGTTCTGCTCCGCGAGCAGCGTCTCTGCGATCCGGCAGTGCTGTCGTTTCTCTTCCGGTGTCATGTCACTTGGCGCGGGACGAGACAGGCCGGCTCAGTATCCACGAAGATTTCCTGTAAAAAAAGCCCGCGCCGGAACGGCACGGGCTTTCCTTGCAGTGCTGCAGTGGTGCGTCGGTAAGACCGACGCCGGCGACTTACTCGCCGTCCTTGTCGCCGCCGCAGGAACCTTCGCCGCAGGCGCCTTCGGATTTCTCCTTGTCGCCGCCGCAGGATCCCTCGCCGCAGGCGCCTTCGGCTTTGTCCTTGTCCTCGCCGCAGGAGCCTTCGGCATCGTCCTTGTCGCCGCCGCAGGAACCTTCACCGCAGGCGCCTTCGGCCTTGTCCTTGTCGCCCTTGCCTTCCTTGTCGCCGCCGCAGGAGCCTTCCCCGACGATGCCGAGCATGTAGCCGGAGCTCATCTTCGACATGCCGAACGGGCTGGATTCCGTGTCGGCGATAGCCGTCGAGCCGAGTGCGAACGTGCCCGCGAGGGCGGCGCCGACTGCCAGCGCAACGGGTTTCATCGATTTCTTGTCTGCCATGGTGTGTCTCTCCTCTTGAATGGATCCCCCCGTCACCGGGTTCGTTGTTCGACACCGGGAGCGTCAGGTGCTCCAGGTCACCGAATTCCTGATGGTCTGTTCGTAACGGGCCAGGTCGTCCGGGTCCTGGCCGACGATGGCGATGCTGCCGGCGCCGACCGGCAGGATGACGCCTTCCAGCTCGCCGTCGCCGAACGACTGCGGCCCATCGACTTTTTCGTGCGGCATCAACAGCACCGTTACAGGCCCGTTCCGGCCCTGTACCACGAGGTGCGGTACGGCGTGGCCGTTGATGATGCAGCTCTGGGCGTACGTCACGAGCCCGTCCGCCGGATCGAGCTGCGCTATGTTCGCGGGCACGATGCGCGCGAGGCGTGCGTCGCTGACGCCTTCGTCGGACACGCGCATCGAGAACGACTCGTGCGCGATGTGCGCCAGCACCTGGTCGCCGAGGGTCATGGCGTCGGCCGGCGCGTTGCCGAACAGGCGGAATCCGATCAGTGCAGCGATGGCCACGCTCGCCGCCATCGCGAACCACAGCCGCGACGGCTTCCGACGGCCCAGCGTCGTGACGTTCGCGGTATCGATATCCGGAAGGTCGGGCAGGTCGAGAGGCGGCACCGGCACGGCGAGCGCCTTCGCGATGCGCGCGTCGAGCGCGAGCATCTCGTCACGATAGACCCGGCACTCCGCGCAACCGACCAGGTGCTGCGCGCCGCCGTCGAAGGCCGGATCTGCGCCCACGGCCTCCCGGTATTGTTCACACGTCTCGATCATCGTCCGGTCCTTCATTGCACGACCTCCTGGTCGTGCACCGACGCTTTGAGTTTCAGCCTCGCGCGGTGCAGTCGCGTCAGCACCGCGCCCTGTTTCAGCCCCATGTGCTCCGCGATCTCGTTCGTGCTGTAGCCCATGAGGACCTGCAGCACCAGCGGTTCGCGGTAGTCATCCTCGAGCGAGAAGATGGCCGCACGCAATTCGGCGATCGTGTCGTCACCGTCCTCGGCGATTTCGGCCTGCTGGGCGGGCGTCAGGTCGTCCACGTCGACGGTCTCGAGCCGGCGTCGTTCGAACCAGCGCGCGTTCTCGCGGCGCACGATCGTCAGCAACCAGGATTTCGCCGCGTCGGCGTCGCGGAGCGCATCGAGCGACTTCCAGGCGCGAAGCAGGGATTCCTGCACCACGTCCTCGGCGACCGCCCGGTCCCGGCACAGCCACAGGGCGTAGCGGTACATGTCCTGGTGGTAGACGCCCACGAGCTGGTCGAATCTCCTGCGCCGGTCCGTCCCGGCCTGGCTGCTGTTCATGCGAGATGACCACTCCATCGATGTTTTTATTACCCGTCCCCGGAAAAACGGGATACAGGACGTGGAAACCCTAACCAAATACAGGGAAAATCCAAGCCCGTCCTGCTGATTCTCCAAGGATTATGAGTCCACAGTACCCCGGCCAGTTCCCCGCCGCTCGCCTTCGGCGCACACGCCGCACAGCCAACCTCCGGCGCCTCGTCGCCGAAACGGAGCTGACAGCGGCCGATTTCATCTACCCGGTGTTCGTCCTCGACGGCCAGAACCGCGAGGAAGACGTGCCGTCGATGCCGGGCGTGGTGCGCCAGAGCATCGACCGCCTGCTGCACACGCTCGGCACGGCCGTCGAGCTCGGCGTGCCCGGCGTGGCGCTGTTCCCGGTGATCGACGCGGACGCGAAGACGCCGGACGGGCGGAACTGCGCGGACCCGGAAGGGCTCGTGCAGCGCACGGTGCGCGCGATTCGCGAGAAGTGGCCGGAACTCGTCGTCATCTCCGACGTGGCGCTAGACCCGTACACGACGCACGGCCAGGACGGCATCATCGACGAGCAGGGCTACGTGCTGAACGACGAGACCGTCGAGATGCTGGTGCGCCAGGCGTTGTCGCACGCGGAAGCCGGCGCGGATGCCGTCGCGCCGTCCGACATGATGGACGGCCGCATCGGGGTCATCCGCTCGGCGCTTGAAGACGCCGGTCACGTGCACACGCTGATCGTCTCCTACGCGGCAAAGTACGCGTCGAACTTCTACGGGCCGTTCCGCGATGCGGTGGGGTCCACGGCGAACCTCGCGGGCGCCGACAAGACGACCTACCAGATGTCGCACGGCATGAGCGACGAGGCGCTGCGCGAAGTCGCGCTCGACGTCGCGGAGGGCGCCGACGTCGTCATGGTGAAGCCGGCGCTGCCTTACATCGACATCGTGCGCCGGATTCGCGACACGGTGAACGTGCCGGTGTTTGCCTACCAGGTCAGCGGGGAGTACGCGATGCTGAAAGCCGCCGCCGCCGAAGGCTGGCTCGACGAGCGTCGCTGCGCGCTCGAGGCGCTGATGTCGATCAAGCGGGCGGGTGCCCACGCGATCCTCACCTACTTTGCGCTGGATGCGGCGCGCTGGCTGAGCGAGTAGGTATACTCGGCCGCAGGCGCGCCCACGGCGTTCAACGGAACAGGAGACGGCGAGATTGAGCGATGACCCGGCCAGCATCGATCGCTACGGCGTCATGGGCTACCCGATCTCGCACAGCCGTTCCCCCGTCATCCACCGACTGTTCGCGCTCCAGACCGGGCAACGCCTGCAGTACGAGTTGCTGCACGTCGCGCCGGAAAAACTCGAGCAGGCCGTGCGGCAGTTCCAGCGCACCGGCGGCAAGGGGCTGAACGTCACGGTGCCGCACAAGGCGGCCGTCGCCCGGCTGTGCGACCAGCTCAGCGAACGCGCGAGCGAGGCAAGCGCGGTCAACACGCTCGCGTTCCAGGACGGCGAGGTCTTCGGCGACAACACGGACGGCATCGGGCTGATGCGCGACCTGGAAGCGAATCTCGGTGTGCACCTGAAGGGTGCACGCATCCTGGTGCTCGGCGCCGGCGGCGCCACGCTCGGCATCGTCGGGCCGCTGCTGCGCAGCCTGCCGTCGGAACTGGTCATCGCAAACCGGACGGTGTCGCGCGCCGAACACATCGTCGAGCGCTTCGACGAGCCGCTCGCGCTGTCGGCGTGCGCATTCGACGGCGTGCCGGACGGCGTATTCGACCTGGTCATCAACGCGACGTCGGCGGGCGTGCACGGCGAAGCACCGCCGTACCCGGCGGCGGCCGTCGGCAGCGGGACATTGTGCTACGACCTTTCCTACGGCCTGAAGCCGACGCCGTTCTCGCTGTGGGCCCGCAAGGCAGGCGCCGGACGTTCGGTGATGGGCTGGGGCATGCTCGTCGAGCAGGCGGCGGAGTCCTTCCACCTCTGGCGCGGCGTGCGCCCCGATACCGCGCCGGTCCTGAAGCAGATCGCGATCAGCGCATAGTCACGAGCTCTTCCGCGCTCGTCGGGTGGATCGCGATCGTGTCGTCGAAGTCCTGCTTGGTGGCGCCCATGCGGATCGCCACCGCGAATCCCTGCAACATCTCGTCGGCGCCTTCGCCGATGATGTGGCAGCCGACGACGCGCTCGTCGTCGCCGACGGTGACGAGCTTCATCGAGCTGCGCTGCTTCACCTCGCCGAGCGCGTAATACATCGGCATGAATTTCGACGTGTACACGCGCACCGCGTCATCGCCGAATTCCAGGCGTGCTTCGGCCTCCGTCAGCCCGACGGTGCCGATCGTCGGGTGGCTGAACACGACGGTGGGAACGAGCCCGTAGTCGAGGTGCCGGCCCTCCATGCTGCCGTACAGTCGGTCCGCGAGGCGCCGGCCGGCGGCGATGGCGACAGGCGTGAGCGCGGCGCGACCGGTCACGTCGCCGAGCGCGAAGATGTGATCGACGTTCGTCTTCTGGTACGCGTCCGTCGTCACGAAGCCGCGCGGGTCCGTGTGCACGCCGGCCTTGTCGAGCGCCAGGCCGCGCGTGTTCGGGTCGCGGCCGACGGCCCACAGGACGCAGTCGACCGGGCCGAAGTTGCGTTCGTCATCGGTGGTGACAACGAGACCTTCGTCGGTCTGCGTCACGGCCGACGGCACGGCGCGCGTGTGCAGGTCGACGCCGGACGCGCGCATTGCCTCGGCCAGTTCGGTGCCGAGCATGACGTCGAAATCGCGCAGGATGCCGCCCTTGCGGACGAGATGGGTGACCCGGCTGCCGAGCAGCGCGAACACGCCGGCGAGTTCCACAGCGATGTAGCCGCTGCCGGCCACGAGCACGCGCTCGGGCCGCTCCTCCAGGTCGAAGAAGCCGTCGGACGTGATGCCGAGCTCGGCGCCCGGGATGTCCGGCAGCGCCGGGTAGCCGCCGGTCGCGATGACGATCCGGTCGGCGCGGATCGTGCGGCCGCCCACCTCGACGGTGTGCGGATCGATGAACGCGGCCTGCCCGGCGACATAATTCACGTTCCGCTTGTCGAGATTCGCGGCGTAGATGCCGTTCAGGCGCCGGATGTAGGCGTCGCGCCGGGTCTTCAGCGCGCCCCAGTCGTGCCCGTTCGCGACGACGTCGAACCCGTAGTCCGCGGCGTGCGCGAGGTGATGGGCGTGGTCGGCCGCGTACCACATCACCTTCTTCGGCACGCAGCCCACGTTGACGCAGGTGCCGCCGAGCGGCCCGGATTCGATGACCGCCGCCCGGGCACCGTACTCGGCGGCACGTTGCGCGTGCGCGAGACCGCCACTCCCGCCGCCGATCACCAGCAGGTCGAAATCGCTGTTCATGGAATCTCCTGTTTTGGGTCCCTGCGCCGAACTTCCCGCACGGGATGCGACCGGCTCCTGTGCTAGAATCCGGCGCCTCGAAAGGATATCAGTATCGTCGATGACAAACCCGTTACTCGATACGACGGCGTTGCCGCGCTTCGCGGACATCGCGCCGGACCACGTCGTGCCAGCACTGACCACCATCATCGCGTCGCACCGGCAGCGTCTCGACGATATTTTGTCGAATGTGTCCACGCCCGACTTCGACTCCGTCGTCGCGCCGCTCGAGGACATGGAACACGAACTGGCGCGCGTCTGGTCGCCGGTCAGTCACCTGCAGAGCGTGCTCGGCTCGCGCGAATGGCGTGACGCGTACAACGAGGCCCTGCCGATTCTGACCGAGTACGGCACGGAGCTGTCACAAAACGCCGACCTGCAACGCGCCTACGCGCTCGTCGACGACGCGCTGCCGGCGGACGCCGATCGCGCGCGGCGCAGCGCGGTGGAGCACGCGCTGCGGGAATTCCGCCTGGCAGGCGTCGACCTCGACGCGGCGCGCAAGAGCCGCTTCCGCGAGATCATGCGCGAACTTGCGGCAACCCAGGCGACGTTCGAGCAGAACGTGCAGGACTCCGCGGACGCGTGGCATCACACCGTGACGGACGAGGCCGAGCTCGCGGGCCTGCCGGCCAGCAATCGCAAGCGGGCGCGGGCCGAAGCCGCGAAGCGCGGCGCCGACGGCTGGGTGTTGACGCTCGACTACCCGACCTACGACGCGGTCATGACGCACTGCGAGAACCGGGCGCTGCGCGAGCGCTTCTACCGCGCCTGGGTGACGCGCGGTTCGGACCAGGCGGCCGATACGTCGTTCGACAACAGCGCGAACATCGAGACGATACTCAGACTGCGCCACGAGGCGGCGAACCTCGTCGGCTACCCCGATTACGCGGCGTACTCGCTGGCGACGAAGATGGCGAATTCGACGGAAGAGGTCATCACGTTCCTCCGCGAACTGGCGGCGCGCTCGCGCAGCGCGGCCGAGCGCGAGATCGCCGAGATCGCCGAACTGGCGGGTACCGCGATCGAGCCCTGGGACCTTGCCTACTGGCTCGAGCAGCTCAAGCAGTCGAAGTACTCGATTTCGAACGAAGTCCTGCGCCAGTACTTCCCGGCCGACCGGGCGGTCGAAGGACTTTTCGCGCTCGCGGGCCGCCTGTACGACGTGACGATCACGACGAACCACGACGTCGCCACGTGGCACCCGGACGCGCGCTACTACGAGATCCGGAACCCGTCCGGCGACACGATCGGTGGCTTCTACACGGACCTGTATGCGCGCGGCGGCAAGCGCACGGGCGCGTGGATCGACGATTGCATCAATCGCAAGAATTTGAACGGCCGGCCGACGCTGCCGGTGGGCTTCCTCGTCTGTAATTTCGCGCCGGCAGAGGACGGGAATCCGTCGTTGTTGACGCACGACGACGTGGTCACGCTGTTCCACGAGTTCGGCCACATGCTGCACCACCTGCTGACGCGCATCGACGTGCCGAGCATCGCCGGCATCAACGGCGTGCCGTGGGACGCGGTGGAACTGCCGAGCCAGTTCATGGAGAACTTCGCCTGGCACTACGACGTGCTCGTGCGCTGCAGCGGCCACGTGGACAGCGGTGAGCAGTTGCCGCGCGACCTGTTCGATCGGCTGCAGGAATCGCGGCACGTCGGTGCGGGCCTCGCGATGCTGCGGCAGCTGGAGTTCGGCCTGTTCGACTTCCGGCTGCACAGCGAGTACGACCCGGACGGCGGTACCGACGTCCTGGCCCTGCTCGACGAGGTTCGCAAAGAGATCGCGATGCTACAGCACCCGTCCTTCAATCGCCTGCCGCATGCCTTCGCGCACATTTTTGCCGGCGGCTACGCGGCGGGCTACTACAGCTACAAGTGGGCCGAGGTGCTCGCCGCCGACGCGTTTGGCGCGTTCGAGGAAGCGGGCATTTTCGACCGTGCGACCGCCGACCGATTCCGCCGCGAGATCCTCGAGATCGGCGGGAGCCGCGACTTCATGGAGGCCTACGTCGCGTTCCGGGGCCGGAAGCCCGAGATCGACGCCCTGCTCAGGCATCACGGCATCACCGACGCGTGAAGATCGCCACCTGGAACGTCAACTCGCTGAAAGTGCGGCAGGCGCACGTTCTCGAGTGGCTGGCGGCGAACGGCCCGGACGTGCTGGTGCTCCAGGAGATCAAGCAGGTCACCGACGCGTTCCCGACCGACGCCTTCCGCGACGCCGGCTACGCGTCGCTGGCGAGCGGCCAGAAGACCTACAACGGGGTCGCCGTGCTCGCCCGCAGCGAGCCTGCCGACCCCGTCACCGATTTCCCCGGCTTCGACGACCCGCAGCGGCGTATCCTCGCGACGACGATCGACGGCGTGCGCGTCGTGAACCTGTACGTGCCGAACGGATCGGAGGTCGGCTCCGAGAAGTACGACTACAAGCTCGCCTGGCTCGCCGCGATGCGCGAGTTCCTGAAAGGCGAGATGCAGGCACACCCGCAGCTCGTCGTGCTCGGCGACTTCAATATCGCGCCGCACGACGAGGACGTGTACGACCCCGAGAAATGGGGCGAAGGCATACTCTGCAGCCCGGCGGAACGCGCGGCGCTCAACGCCGTGCTCGAACTCGGCCTCACGGACGTGTTCCGGCGCTTCGAGCAGCCGGAGAAGTCCTACAGCTGGTGGGACTATCGCGCCGCGATGTTCCGCCGCAACGCGGGCCTGCGCATCGACCTGATCCTCGCGAGCGACGCACTCACCCGCGTCTGCACGGCGAGCCACATCGACCGGGAGCCCCGGGGCTGGGATCGCCCGTCGGACCACGCGCCGGTGGTCGCGGAGTTCCAGATCTGACACCGCGCCCGCCCGCGTTTTCGTTGACATAAAGCCATAAATTGCCGCGAACGGGCGCGGGCAACAGGGTAGACTTGCATTCCATGCCCTCGCATGCGCGCGCCATCAGCCAGGACCGTCGCAACGATTTCGACGTGACCAACACGGTGCAGGTCAGCAGCCCTGCCGCCGTCCGCAACGCTGTCCATGAGCTTTTCACGGCCACCTTCCCCGGTGCGCCCTTCGACAAGCTGTGGCTTGCGTTCTACGACTTCGAGCGCCTGTTCACCGGCCGGTTTCCCGGCTACCTGGGCTGCGATACCACGTACCACGACATGCAGCACACGCTGGACATGACGCTGGCACTGGCCCGGCTCGTCGCCGGCTACGAGAAGAGCGTCGACCCTTCCGAGCGGCTCGGCGCGCGGCGCGCGCTGATGGCCGTGATCGTGTCCCTGTTCCACGACGCCGGCTACATCCGGCATCGCGACCGCGACGACGCGTTCAGGAACGGCGCCGAGTTCACGCTGCAGCACGTGTCACGCAGTGCCGATTTCCTGCGACGTTACCTGCCGGAACTGGGCATGGCCCGCGAAGTGGGCGTCGCGAGCATGATCGTGCATTTCACCGGTTACGAGCTCGACCTCGATTCGATCGAACTCGAAGACCCGCGCGACATCATCTGCGGCCACCTGATCGGCACGGCGGACATGATCGCGCAGATGGCGGATCGCTGTTACCTCGAGAAGTGTCGCGACCGGCTGTACAAGGAGTTCGTCATCGGCGGCATCGCGATCGAGAACGCGAAGCCGGGCGAGTACATGGTGCGTTACAAATCCGGGCAGGACCTGCTCGAGAAGACGCCCACGTTCTACCAGCAGGTGATGCGCGAGCGTCTCAACAAGAAATTCAACAAGGTTTACCGCTACGTCGAGGTGCTGTTCGACGGACACAACCCGTACATCGAGGCGATCACGAACAACATTCGGCACCTCGTCAAGGTGATCTCGACGGGCAACTGGTCGCTGTTGCGGCGACAGCCGCCCTATTTCCTCGGCGTCATCGACGCCGCCAGCGACGTGGAACGCCTCGCGACGCACCACATCGAGTCCTTTACGGGCCGCTCGCGCGCGCCGGCCGCCGCGCCGGCCTGAGCCCGGCGGCGCTCAGTCGCCGCGCCGGGACTCCTCCCAGAGCCTGACCGCCTGGAACTCGCGCCGGTCGAGCCGGCGCAATGACAGCGCGCCGGCAATCAGCGCCGCGAACCCGGCGTACACGCCATCGGCCGCCGTCAGCACTTCGTCGAAGAACACGGGCCAGGTCATCGTCGTCACGTTTCGCAGGATGACGAACGTGTTCGTGTCGAACTCCGCTGCGGTCGTGCCCGCGGAGATGACGATGATGCCGAGAAACGCGCCGGCGAACGCGAGGACCGCGGCGATGGCCGGGAAGCGCCAGTCGAAACCCTGCCCGCCACGCCGGACCGCGAGTCCGACCAGCCCCCCGAGCAACAGCGACAGCCACGGGAAGAACTGGTCGAGCAACCGGGTCGTCATCGACCAGGCAACGGCGAACAGCACGACGGCGATCAGCCCCGCGAGGAGGCCGTGCCACACCGATTGACCCCGCACCAGGCGCTCGCCCTCGGCGGCGGTCGGGCGCTCGGGCAGGCGCGGGTCGTGTTTCTTCCGCAGCCGGAAGACCTTCGGGGTGGGTGTGCTCGTCATGTCGTGCGGGTCATTCCTGTCCGGCGGCCCACGATACCGAAGCCGCCGGTCGCCGGCCAACCGGGACCCGCGGCCAGCCTGCCGGGATTGGCGGCCAAACGCGCCCGGACCGCTGGCCGCGCGCCGATCGCCGCTGCTATACCTCGTCTCACGACAGGGGACACGCCGATGACCACAACCGCACACTCACGCCTCAAGACACCGATTTCGCTGCTGATTTGCACGATCCTGGCGGCCGCCGGCCTGCTGACCGCCGCCGATGGCGAGGACCGCGCGGTCGATGTCGCCCGCTTCGATGCCGACGGCGACCTGCACGTGCCGGAGAATCTCGACGAGTGGGTTTTCATCGGCAGCTCGCTGGGCATGGGATACTCACAGGCGGAATTCGACCCGGACAGCCCGGGCATGTTCCAGGTCGCGCGCATGGAGCCCGAGGCCTATGCCGCATTCAAGGCGACGGGGCGGTTCGTCGATGGCACGATGATCGCGCTGCATTTCTACGGCTCGCAGAGCGAAGTGTCGATCAACCGCACGGGCTACGTCATGGGAGACCTGCACTTCGCCGAGATTCACTACAAGGACAGCAAACGCTTTCCCGACGGGTTCAACTTCTACACGATCGAGAACAATGCCAGGACCGCACCGGAAATCCCGCTGCCGAACGACTGCGTGGAATGCCACAAGCGCGACGGCGCGTACGACGGCGTGTTCGTGCAGTTCTACCCGGACATCCACCGCTACCTGCCGGCCGAGGTCCGCGAGCGCCTTGCGGGCGCGAAGTCGGCCGGGCATCACTGACGCGAGCGACCGGGCGTGAGCGGGACGCGAACGATCGCGGCGCTGGCGTACCCCGGCTTCCAGATGCTGGACGTCTCGGGCCCGCTCGAGACGTTCAACATGGCCGCGCGCCAGATGATCGACGACGCGGAGCGCAGCGACCGCGCGTACCGGGTCATCATCGTAGGCCCAGGCCGTGACCCGGTCGAATCGATGTCCGGCATCGCCGTCACGCCGCACCGCAGCATCGACGACCCGCTGGACGACATCGACACGCTGCTCGTCCCCGGCGCGCTCACGGGCGACACGCGCTTTTTCGAAGACCCGGCGAACATCGCGTACGTGCAACGCGCGCGCGGCACCGTGCGCCGACTGTGCTCCGTCTGCTCCGGGGCACTCCTGCTCGCCGCAAGCGGCGCGCTGGACGGACGTCGCGCGACGACGCACTGGATGGACGCGGCCGAACTGCAGGCGCGTTTTCCGGACGTTCGGGTCGAGCCGGACCGCATCTTCGTCGAGGACAACGGCGTGTACACGTCCGGCGGCATCACCGCCGGCATCGATCTCGCGCTCGGGCTGATCGAACAGGACCATTCGCGAAGGCTCGCGCTCAAAGTGGCGAAGCGGCTGCTCGTATTCCTCAAACGGCCGGGCGACCAGCTGCAGTTCAACACGTTCATCGCCGCGCAGTCGCGGCCAACCCGCTTCGAGGCAACGCTCGACTGGATCACCGAGCACCTGCACGAGGACCTGGACACGGCGCGCCTCGCGCAACAGGCGTGCATGAGCGAACGCAACTTCCGGCGGCGCTTCGAGGCCGAGCTCGGCGTGCCGCTCCGGCGCTACCTCGTGCAGGCGCGGGTCACGAAAGCGCAGACCCTGCTGGAGACGACGTCGCTGCCGGTGGCGGACGTCTCGCGTCGCTGCGGCTTCCCGTCGCCGGACGCGATGCGCTACGCGTTCGCCGGGGAGCTGCAGGTGAGCCCGAGCGAATACCGCGAGCGCTTCGGCGGGAATCAATAAGAGTCGCCCTGGCTCAGTCGATGTGCCAGAAGCCAGGCCCGAAATTCCGCAGGACTTCTTCGCGCGCGTAGTCCGGGATCTCCGGCCCGTCGAGCAGGCGACGTGCCGCCTCCCGGTCGGTTTGCGCGAGGCGGCGGGCGAGGCCGATCGTCGCGTTGACGCGCATCGCGTCGTCCTGGATGCGGCCGATCATCGCCTCGGCGCGCGCCGTGTCCTGCTCCCAGTACTCGGCCGCCCGCGCGAGTGCCGGGTCCCGGTCTGCCGGGTCCGCGGCCGCGTCCACCCATGACGCGAACGCCGACGGGTCGCTCCGGTACCAACTGTCGACGACCGACCAGACAGCCTGCTGCCGCTGCGGCCCGCTGTCGATCATCGGCAGCATGTCGGCGGCCGCACGCGGATCGCGCTGCGCGACCTGCGTCGCGATGCCCATGTAGGCGCCGCTGCGCGCCTGCGGATCCGAGATGCGGTCCGCGAGCTGCCGCGCCCCGCCGGGATCGGTCATCGCGACCATACCGACGACGGAAGCGACCATCTGGCCGTGGCCCGGCTGCCCCACGAACTGCTCCGCGAACGCGAGCGCCTCGTCCACGGACCGGTGCTGAGCGAGCTGGAACACGAGATTCTGGCCGACCGCTTCCTTCGCGCCCGCGTCCAGCCGGCCGTAAAGCCGGAGCGCGGCGTCGAGGTCCGAGTGCATCAGCGGCCACATCGCCTGGCCCAGCAGCCGCCCGGTCGCCTCGCCGGCGGATGCGTCGATCCAGGCCAGAGCCGCGTCGGGGTCCGCCTGCAGCCAGGTCATGACCGCCATCGACGTCGCCTGCTCGCGTGCCGCCGTGTTCGTGATCAGGTCGCGGAGTGCCAGCGCACGCTGCGGGTCCTGCTGGGCAACCTGCGACATGATCTGCCCGACGAGCTCCACCACGCGCACGCTGCCCGTCTGCGACTGCGCTTCACGCAGCGCGAGCTCCGGATCCACGGTGGCGATCTGCGTCAGCATTGTCGTACGCAGCAGGTCGGGGTACATGTCGCCCTGGCCGTAGCGTTCGAACCAGGCGAGCGCCGCGGCCGGGTCATCGGCGGCCGTCGCCTGCAGGTAAGTCATCGCGAGATAGCGTTTCATTTCGGCCGACGTCGCGCGATGGAAATACCCCTCCAGTGCGTCGGGGTCGGTCGAACCGAGCACCTGGATCGCCTGGAAGAAGCCGGTCCGGCCGTCCATGGAGTGGCCGGACAGCGCCGCTTCGATTGCGGCATGCGGGTCCACCTGCGCGAGTCCCGTGTTGAGCACGGTCTCGAAATACTGCCGGTCGTCCGCGCGCTGGAACTCCGCGACGACGGATGACGCGATACCCGGACGTGCCCACGCGAGGTATTCCGCGAGCTGCTGCATCAGCGCCTGGCGTTCGACCGTGTTCGTCACCCGCTCGATCCAGTCCACGGCCTCGCCGGGCGACGTGTCGGCGAGGCGTTTGAGGTAGGCCTCGCGCGCGAGCGCGTCCGGTGCGACGCCGAGTTCCGCGTGTATGCGGTCCGTAACCGCGTTACCCATGCCGCCGAACTCGAGGTACAGCGCCTGCGCGGCGCGGTGCTGGTCCTCCGCGCGCGTCAGCGTCTTCGCGGCGAACAACGCATCGTCCAGGTCCGCGCGCGCCCATGCACCCCAGACCGTGCCCTCGAGACCCGGGTAGCCGCGAAACGGCTCGCTTTGTGCCAGCGCCAGCGCGGACGGGGGGTCGATCTCGGCCAGGCGCGAGAACAGGATGCCGACCGCGAGGTCACGCTCGCGATCGTCCGCGATGCGCTCCGCCGCCGCGATATGGCGCTGCAGCCCGGCGCTGTCGGCGCGCCCGGCCAGCGCGTACAGCGCTTCGCGGCGAATGAACGGCGTCGGCAATCCGAACACGGCCTCGACGGACGAGAGGGTGGCGTAGCCGGTATCGCGCAGGCTGTCGGTCGCGGCATCGGCAACGCCGTCGCGCGCCATGATGTCGCGCACGATCGCGGAACTGCCGGTATCGGGCCCGGACGCGCCCAGCCAGCGCGTCAGTGTCGCGCCCACGGCCAGGCCGGCGGCGGCCGCCACGGCGAGCCACAGCCCGGCGCGGCGCACGGTTCAGCTCCCTTTCGAGGCAACGGCCGCGGTGAAAACCACGTCCGTGGAGCTGTTCAGCGCCGTTTCGGCGGAGTCCTGCAGGATGCTGATGACAAAGCCGACCGCGACCACCTGCATCGCGATGTCCTCCGAGATGCCGAACAGGCCGCAACTCAGCGGGATCAGCAGCAACGAGCCGCCGGCGACGCCGGACGCGCCGCACGCGGACAGCGCGGCGACGACCGACAGCAGCAACGCGGTCGGCAGGTCGACGTCGATGCCGAGCGTGTGCGTCGCGGCGAGCGTCAGCACCGTGATCGTGATCGCGGCACCGCCCATGTTGATCGTCGCGCCGAGCGGAATCGACACCGCGTACGTATCCTTCTCGAGGTTCAGGCGTTCGCACAACGCGAGGTTCACCGGGATGTTCGCCGCCGAACTGCGGGTGAAGAACGCCGTCACGCCGCTTTCGCGCAGCGCCGTGAGCACGATCGGGTACGGGTTGCGCCGCGTCTTCACCCAGACGATGAACGGGTTCACGGCGAGCGCCATGAGCAGCATGGCGGACAGCAGGACCGTGAGCAGCCGCGCGTAGCTGCCAAGCACGTCCAGGCCGCCCGCCGCGAGGCTGCCGGCCACCAGGCCGAAGATGCCGATCGGCGCCAGCCGGATGACGATGCGAACGATGCCGGTGACCGCGTTCGCGACGTCGGCCAGCATCGCGCGGGTCGCGTCCGAGGCATGGTGCAGGAACAGGCCGAGCAGCAGGCCCCACACGACAATGCCGATGTAGTTGCCGTTGAGCACGGCGTTCACCGGGTTGTCGACCAGCTTGAACAGCAGGCCGCCGAGGACCTCGGCAATGCCCTGCGGTGCGCTGGCCTCGATGTCGGATACCGTGAGCGCCAGCACGGTCGGATACAGCGTGCTCAGCACGACGGCGAGCAGCGCCGCCGCGATCGTGCCGACGAGGTACATGAGCAGTATCGGGCGCAGCTGGGCGGTGTGACTCGTCCGCCGGTTGGCGACGGCCGATGCGACCAGTACCAGCACGAGCACCGGCGCCACGGCCTTCAGTGCCTGGACGAACAGGTTGCCGAGCAACATCGCGCTCGACGCGGCCGACGATGACGCGAGCGCCAGGGTGGCGCCCGCCACGATTCCGATGACTATCTGCAGCACGAGGCTGCCTCGAAGCCAGTGCATCACGTCTTCCCCCGATCGCTACCGTCAGGGAGCCTCCGCGAAGCCGCGCGCCTTGTCAATCGCCCGCCCGTGCCGGGACTCCTGATATAGTCCCCCGAATTTTGCTGCCGTCCCGCACCCGAACGCCGTGAGTACCCTGCCGCCACCGTCCCGCATACGCCTGTTCTTCGGCTGGCTTGCCGTCTTCTACCTGGCCTGGGCGTCGATCGTGTTTTTCGGCGGCTATACGGCCGAGGCCGTCGCTCACTGGCCGATCGCACTGGCGATGGCGCTGGGCTCCTATTTCGCCGGCTCGACCCCGATGGGCGGCGGTACGGTCGGCTTCCCGGTGCTCGTGCTGCTGTTCGACCAGCCGGCGTCACTGGGCCGCGACTTCGCGCTCGCCGTCCAGTCCATCGGCATGGTCTCGGCCAGCATCTACATCCTCGCGACGCGCAAGCCGCTCGACTGGCACCTGCTGCGTCCGGCACTGGCCGGCGCGCTCGTCGGCACGCCGCTCGGCTGCGCGTTCATCGCGCCGCACGTTCCGGACCTTGCCGTGAAGCTGATGTTCGCCGTGATCTGGGCGAGCTTCGGTGTCATGCATTTCATTCGGGTCCGCCCGATCGTCGCCGCGAACGGCAACGCCGCCGAATGGCACGGCGTCGATGTCCCGCTCGGCCTGGCCGTGGGCTTTTTCGGCGGCATGGTGTCGTCGATGACCGGCGTCGGGGTCGACATGCTGTTGTACGCGATGCTCGTGCTGCTGTACCGGGCCGACCTGCGCATCGCGATCCCGACGTCCGTGCTGATCATGGCGTTCACGTCAATGGTCGGCATCGCCACGAACGTGGCGCTGTCGACGGTTTGGCCCGGGACCTACGACGTGCCGGCCGAGGTCTTCTACAACTGGCTCGCGGCGGCCCCGGTGGTGGCGGTCGGCGCACCGTTCGGCGCCTGGGTCGTCAGCCGGATGCCACGCACGCCGACGCTGCTGATCGTATCCGCGCTGTGCATCGGCCAGTTCGTCTGGACGATGATCAACGACCGGGTCGACGGCTGGGACCTCGTGCTCGCGATTGGCGGCGTGCTGGCCATGAACGTGGTCTTCCACTACCTGTTCGAGGTCGGCAGCCGCCGCGCCGCCCGCCGGAACGCCTGATCAGCTGAACAGGCGCTTGCGCCGCTCGAGGCTTTCGGCGGACCAGACGTCGCTGCCCCGGTAGTACTGCGGGTACGCGGGCACGTTGTCCGGAATCTCGACCCAGGGCTGCTTCGACTCGGTGTAGATGTGCACGTCCGGCGGGTACGCGTCCGGCGCATCGAGCGTGCCGACGCGAACGAATGCCAACCGGTCGCCACCGCCGTAGTGACTCCAGAGGGCGACCTTGCAGTCGGGGCAACGCAGCACGGCCTGCCCCTTGCCGCTGTCGGACGGCAGCACCACTTTTTCCGGTGTGCCCTCCTGGACCGTCAGGTGATCGGTCTCGATCAGCGCATTCAGCGCGTACGACGTCCCGGTTTCCCGCTGGCACCAGCGGCAATGGCAGCAATGCACGACGAGCGGGCGGGCGGCGATGCGGTAGCGCACGCCGCCGCAGGTACAGCGGCCTTCGCAGGCGTCCGTGGATTCCGTCATGGGTGTTCTCGCTCCAGGCCCGGCCAGGCGCAGTATCGCACGCGCAGGGCCGGAAACGGGACCCGGTCCACACCGGCGCCGCGACCCCTGTGGCATCATTCGGACTCCAGGTCGATGCGGCGTTCGCGGGAGAGCAGCACATGCACATCGTCATCGGATTCCTGTCGGCGCTGCTGATGGTCCTGTACGTGCTCGAGCGACTCGGCATCGACGTCGGCTGGTTCAATCCTTTCGCGTGGCGCCGCCGGCGCGCCTGGGCCCGCCGCTACCAGGGAGACCCCATCTACTCGATCGAGGAACCCGTGGACCTGGCGACGATTTTCGTGGTCGGTGCCGTGCGCGTCGACGGCGACCTGAGCGCCGGGCAGAAGCAGGCCGTGCGTGCCATGTTCGCGGAAACGTTCTCGCTGTCGGAGAAGGAGTCCGCCGACCTGGTCGGCTCCGCGGCCCACCTGATCGGCGCGCCGCAGGTGGCGGCCACGCAGCTGGAAGCGCTCGCGAAAATGCACCGCGGCACGTTCAGCGCCGAACAGGCCGCGTCGGTCGTGTCGATGGCGGAGCAACTGGCCGCGGCGGACGGCAGCGTCAGCCCGGCACAACGCGAATACCTCGACGGCATCCGCCGGTCGTTGACGCCGGAAGAATCCCGGGGCAACTGGGCCTGACGCGCCGCGCGGCACACGCGCCGCGATTGTTACAGATTCCCGGCTCGGCGCGCGGTATCGTGTCCGGCCGATGTTCCCGCCACGTGCAACGTGAGTTCCGACACCGACCTGGACCAGACGCACTGGGCGCCGGTCCGCCGGCGCGCGCCGCTGCCGACGCACTATTACCAGCAGCACTTCGAGGAAGTACTCGCGTTCGTCGAAGACCGGTACGCGCACGTGCTCTCGCCGGACGAGTCGGCGCTGCTTGAATCCTTTCGCGCGCTGCCAGTCGACGCCCGCCGCCTGTACGTCCGCCTCGTGAACCGCAAGGGGCGGCTTTTCGACACGGCGCGGCTGCGTTACGCGGAACTCGGCGATCTCCGGCCGCTGGTCGCATGCCTGGCGGCCGGGGGCTGGGTCGCGCCGCCCGGCGCGGAGCATGCCGACGAACTGCTCGCGCTGCTGACGCGTGCCGAACTGAACCGCCTGCTCCGGCCGCGCGTGCCGGGCATGAGCCGGAGCCTGAAAAAGGGAGAGCTCGTCGCCCTGGCCGCTACCCACTGTGACCCCGATACGCTGCTCGCCGAGGCGGGCAGCGGTCGGCTGTTCGTGCAGCAGCACCTCGACGCCATTCGCTTTCTCCTGTTCCTGTACTTCGGCCGGGTGGAGGACAGTCTTGCGCCGTTCACGATGCGCGACCTCGGCATCGTGCGCCCGCACGATCACAAGGCCGCCTACGAGGCGCGCTTTGCCGACCGGGCCGAAGCCCGTGAGCACTGGTACTTCGCCGTGCGCCTGCATGCGCTGAAGAACGACCCTGCCCGCGCAGCGGCGCTGGCCGACGAGGTACCGGCATGGCCCGAACCCGAACATGCCGCCGCGGCCCGCGATCGTGACCGGCTCGCTGCCCGGCTCGGACGCGCGCTCGAGCGCGACGGCAACGCGACGCAGGCGCTCGCGGTGTACCGGTCGGGGGAATCGACGCCGTGTGTCGAACGCACCGTGCGGCTGCTGCTGGCGTCCGAGCAACGCGACGAAGCGCGCCGTTTCCTGGAGCGCTGCCTGGAGGACCCGCGCAACGACGAGGAAGCGCTGATGGCGGAGGACCTCTACGCCCGGCGCTTCGGCGGCAAGCGCACGTCGCGACTCACCGACGAACTGCGCGGCGCGGCCGTCATCGAACTCGACGAGTCCCTGTCCGGGGCGCCCGAACGGGCGGCGGCCGCCCATTTCGAGTCGCACGGGATCCGCGCGTTTCGATCCGAGAACGGCCTGTGGCGCACGCTGTTCGGCCTGCTGTTCTGGGACGAATTGTTCACGGCACCGGGCGCCGCGCTGCACTCCCCGTTCGACGCCGTGCCCGCCACGCTGATGGGCGGGGATTTCCGGCAGGCGAACCGTGCCGCGGTCGACGCCGCGCTCGCGTTGCTGGACGACCCGCCGGCGCTGCGACGCCGCCTGTTGAAGACCAGCACCGGGCACTACGGGCGGCCGAACGGCGTGTTCCGCTGGCGCCGAAGTATGCTCGACACGCTGTTCGCGTTCCTGGATCACGCGCCGGCCGCCGCGGTGCGCGCCGTGCTCGAGAACCTGTGCGCCGATTACCGGCGCAGCCGCTACGGCTACCCCGACCTGCTGCTCATCGACGGTGACGGTGTGCGCTTCGTCGAGATCAAGACGGAAGGCGACCGCCTGCGGCGCACGCAGCTCGTGCGTCTCGAGCAATTGCGCGCGGCCGGCTTCCGCGCGGACGTGGTGCGGGTTCAGTGGATCCTCGACCCGGCACAGGAATACGTCGTGGTCGACGTCGAAACAACCGGCGGCCGCGGCGAACGCCATCGCGTGACGGAGATCGGCGCGGTGAAGGTGCGGGGCGGACGCATCGTCGATCGCTTCCAGACGCTCCTGAACCCGGAGCGAGCCATTCCGGGCAACATCGTGCGGCTGACCGGCATCACGCCGGCGATGGTGGCCGACGCGCCGGTCTTCGCCGACGTCGCCGACGCGTTCGCCGCGTTCATGGGCGACGCGATCTTCGTGGCGCACAACGTCGAGTTCGACTACGGCTTCGTCGCCGGCGAATTCGAGCGGCTCGGCCGCCGATTCCGGCACGCGAAGCTCTGCACCTGCGCGTCGATGCGCAAGCTCTACCCGGGGCACGCGTCCTACAGCCTGGGCGCCCTCTGCGAGGCATTCGGCATCCCGCTTCGGCAGCACCACCGCGCGCTCTGTGATGCCGAGGCGGCCGCGGAACTTCTGCTTCTCGTCAACGAACGCCGCGCGGGAGCCGCCCCCGCCTGACCGGCCGACCCGATTCGCAACCTCCCCGTAATGATGAGACGGAGTCGATTGCGACAGACACCTGGCCTCCGTATTGTAGGGGGTCCGATTGACCGTACAGGACCCCCGATGTCCAGTGTTCCGCCGCTCGACGACACCGCCAGTTTCCAGCCCGAATGGGACCTCGGAGACCCGGCGCTGTACCTGAATCGCGAGCTGACCTGGCTCGCGTTCAATCGTCGTGTGCTCGCGGAAGCCGAGGACCCGTCGAACCCGCTGCTCGAGCGCGTCAAGTTTCTCGCGATCTTCGACTCGAACCTCGACGAGTTCTTCATGAAGCGCATCGGCGGGCTGAAGCAGCAGTTCGGCGCCGGCATGACCACGCCGACCGTGGACGGCCGGACGCCGCAGCAACAGCTCGAGGAATGCCGCGCCCGGATCGTCGAGATGCTCGCGGAGCGCACGGTCATCCTGGGTCACCTGATCGACGAGCTCGCCGCAAACGGAATCCGCGTCGAGCCCTACTCGGCACTCGACGAGGAGTCCCGGCAGGCCGTTCGCAAGCAGTACCGCGAGTCGGTGTTGCCGCTGGTCACGCCGCTCGCGATCGACGAGGCGCACCCGTTCCCGTTCATTTCCAACCTGTCGGTCAACCTGCTGATCGAGGTGCACGACCCGGCGGAGAAGGATGCGCACCTCGTGCGCATCAAGACGCCGAGCTCCAGCCGCATGCCGCGACTGATGCGCATCGGCGAGGACGACCGCTTCGTACGACTCGAGGAAGTCATCGCCGGCAACCTGGACCTGCTGCTGCCGGGCGCGGACATCCTGTCGGTCGGCTTCTTCCGCGTGACGCGCAACGCCATCGTCGAGCGCGCCGAGGAACTCGCGAACGACCTGCTCGAGATGATCGAAGCGGAACTGCGCGACCGCCGCTTCGCCCCGGTCGTCCGCCTCGAGGTCGCGGCGAACCTGCGGCCGGAGTTGAGGCGGCATCTCGTCCGCGAGCTCGCATTCAGCGGACCCGAGGACATTTACGAGGTCACCGACGTGCTCGCGACGCGGGACCTGATGCAGCTGCTCGCGCTCGACCGACCGGACCTGAAGTACCCGCCGCACGAGCCCATCGATCACCCGCGCCTCGGTCGCGGCAAGTCGATCTTCGCGGAGCTCGATGCGCACGGGCCGATGCTGCTGAAGTACCCGTACCAGTCCTTCGACCGGTCGGTGACGCGATTCCTGAAAGAGGCCGTCGTCGACCCGAACGTGCTTGCCATCAAGACGACCGTGTACCGCACGTCCGAGGAAACCGAGATCGTGCCGCTGCTGATCGAGGCGGTGCAGCAGGGCAAGCAGGTGGCCGTCGTCGTCGAGCTGCAGGCGCGCTTCGACGAGGCCGCGAACATCCGCTGGGCGAACCGACTGGAAGAGGCCGGCATCCATGTGTCCTACGGCGTGGTGGGCTACAAGACGCACACGAAGGCGATGCTCGTGCTGCGCAAGATGCCCGGCGGCAAGCTGCGGCGCTACGTGCACGTGGGCACCGGCAACTACAATTCCGTCACGGCCCGCCAGTACTCCGACCTCGGCCTGCTGTCGTCCGAGAAGGTCATCGCACACGACGCGACCGAGCTGTTCAACCTGATGACGTCCGGCTCGTTGAGCGGGCGCCGCTACGACGAGCTGCTCGTCGCGCCGCTGCAGATGAAGTCGGCGCTGATCGACAAGATCCGACGTGAGATCCGCCACCACGAAGCGAACGGCAACGGGCTGATCCAGCTCAAGACGAATGCGCTCGAGGACCCGGACATCGTCCGCAACCTGTACGAGGCGACCCGCGCGGGCGTCGTGGTGGACCTGATCATCCGCGACACCTGCCGCCTGCGGCCGGGGCTGCCGGGGCTGTCCGAGACCGCCCGCGTGATCAGCATCGTCGGCCGCTTCCTCGAGCATTCCCGCATCTACTATTTCCACAACGCGGGCGAGGAAGAGTATTACATCGGCTCGGCGGACCTGATGAGCCGCAACCTGGTCGCCCGCGTCGAGGCGCTCGCGCCGGTGCGCGACCTCGACCTGCAGGCCGAGCTGCGCGAGTTCCTCGACCTGCAGCTCACCGACCGCTGTGGCGCGTGGGAAATGGATGCCGAGGGCCGGTACACGAAGCTGCATCCCGGCGACGGCGACCGCCCGTCGCAGCTCGTCATGATCGACCGCACGCGCAACAGTGCGCCGACGACCACGGACAACACGGAAACCCTCCGGCGCCCGGAGTGATCAGCGCCGTCGATCCGGCAGCTCTTCGTAATCGTCGGTCCGCACCAGCCGGTTCATCGCGTCCAGGATCGGGGGCGGCGGCACCATCAGCCGGCGCTCCGCCAGGTTCAACCAGCCGCCGTTGCTGACCACGGTGGCCGACAGCTCCCCGTCGGGCCGGTAGAAATCGTTCTGCAGGCGCCAGCGGCTGCCGTCCGCGGACTGCCCGGCCGCCCGTAGCGTGACGCGCACCCGGTCCAGCAGGTGCACTTCGCGAAAGTAAGCCAGGTTGTCCGTTCGCACGACCGGACCGAAACGCAGCTCCGCGAAACCGGCCGCGGAAAAGCCGTTCGCCTCGAAGTACAGTATGCGCACGTCGGAACACATGTCCAGGTACGCGCTGTTACGCAGGTGGGCATTGAAATCCGTCTGCGCCCACCCGACGGTCATCGTCTGCTCGAACACCGGCCGCTCCTCACCACTGCCTCTGCACCGGCAGCATTATAGCGAGCCGCCGGCGCGCGCCGGTATGGCGCCCGCTCGCGGGCTTGCCGTATGCTAGCGCCGCACGGCATCGCGCCAGCGTCGATGCCGTCGACCCTCGGTACGGCAGGCCCCATGAGCGACAGCCACCTCTTCTACCAGACCGGCGCGCGTCGACCGCGCGTTGCGCGGGCCGAGGGCATTTACCTCTGGGACGTCGACGGCAAACGCTATATCGACGCGTCGAGCGGCCCGATGGTGTCGAACATCGGCCACTCGAACCCGCGCGTACTCGCCGCCATGCGGGCGCAGATGGAACGCACGACGTTCGCGTACCGCCTGCATTTCGAGAACGACGCCGCGGAGGACCTGGCCTCGCTCACCGCGTCGCTGATGCCGGAGGGCATGGACCGGATCTTCTTCGTCTCGGGCGGCTCCGAGGCGGTCGAGTCCGGCCTGAAGCTCGCGCGTCAGTACGCGTGGGCGACCGGGCAGAAGGCGCGCTGGAAAGTCATCTCGCTGTTCCCGTCCTACCACGGCTCGACGCTCGGGGCGACGGCCGTCACCGGCATGCGGCAGTTCACCGAGCCGTTCGCCGACATGATCCGCGTCATGCCGAAGATCCCGGCCGCGACCTGCTACCTCGACCGGGACGACCACTCACCCGAGGAGCGGGGCCGGCGCTACGCGCGCAAGCTGCGCGAGGAAATCGAGCGCCAGGGCCCCGAGACCGTGCTCGCGTTCATCATGGAACCGGTCGGCGGCGCGTCGACCGGCGCGCTCGTGCCGCCGGACAGCTGGTACCGCGAGATACGCGACATCTGCACCGAGTACGGCGTCCTGTTGATCGCCGACGAGGTCATGACCGGGGCCGGCCGCACCGGTGCTTTTCTCGCCTGCGAGCACTGGGACCTCCGGCCGGACATCATCGCGATGGCCAAGGGCTTCGCCGCGGGCTACGCGCCGCTCGGCGCGATGGCGGCGGATCGTGGCATCGTGGAGGCCGTGCTCGGGAGCGGCGGCTTCGCCCACGGCTACACCTATGCGGGCAACCCGCTCGCCTGCGCGGCCGGGCTGGCCGTGCTCCGGGAGGTGCTCGAGCAGGACCTCGTGCGGAACGCGGCCGACAAGGGCGCGCGGCTGCGACAGGCGCTCGAGGGCCTCATGCCGCGCTACCCGTTCATCGGCGACGTGCGTGGCAAGGGCCTGCTGCTGGCTTTCGAACTGGTCGCGGACCGTGAGACGATGGAGCCGCTGCCGCCGGCGCTCGACGCGCACGTGCGGCTGGTCGAGGAAGCGTACCGGCGGGGCCTGATCATTTATTCGCGCAGGACCCGCGGCGGCACGACCGGCGATCACTTCATGGTCTGCCCGCCGCTGATCGTCACGGACGCCGACGTCGACGAGATCACGGGCATCCTGGCGGACAGCCTCGATGCGTTCGCCGCCGAAGCCGGTCTGCCGGTCCGCCCGTAGAGGAATACGCGTGAGTCACAAGGTCATCATCACCTGCGCGGTCACCGGCTCGATTCACACGCCGACGATGAGCCCGCACCTGCCGTACCGGCCCGAGGACATCGCGCGGCAGGCCGTCGACGCGGCCGACGCTGGCGCCGCGATCCTGCACCTGCACGCGCGCGACCCGGACACCGGCCAGCCTACGGCGAACCCGGACGTGTTCATGCAGTTCCTGCCGGCGATCAAGTCCGGCTGCGACGCCGTCATCAACATCACCACCGGCGGCAGCTCGCTGATGACACTCGAAGAGCGGCTCGCGGCACCGAACCTCGTGCAGCCAGAGATGGCGTCGCTGAACATGGGGTCGATGAACTTCGGCCTGTTCCCGATGAAAAAGCGCCACGACGACTGGCTGTTCGACTGGGAACCCGCGCTGCTCGACAAGACGAAGGAAGTCGTGTTCCGCAACACGTTCGCGGACATCGAGCAGATTTTTCACCAGCTCGGCGACGGCTACGGCACGCGCTTCGAGTTCGAGTGCTACGACGTCGGGCACATCCAGACGCTGGCGTTCTACCTGCGCGAAGGCCTGATCCGCGAGCCGCTGTTCGTGCAGTTCGTGCTCGGCGTGCTGGGCGGCATCGACGCGGCGCCGGAGAACCTGATGCACATGAAGGCCACCGCCGATCGGCTGCTCGGCTCGAACTACCGCTTTTCGGTGCTGTGTGCCGGCCGGCTGCAGATGCCGCTCGCCACGCTCGGCGCAATCCTCGGCGGCAACGTCCGCGTCGGGCTCGAGGACAGCCTGCTCATCGGCCGCGGCCAACTCGCGACGAGCAACGCGGAGCAGGTCGGCAAGATCCGGCGCGTGCTCGAGGAGCTGGGCTACGAGATTGCGACGCCCGACGAGGCGCGTGCGATGCTGGGCCTCAAGGGCGCGGACAAGGTGAACTTCTGATGCGTGCCGCCGGCATCCGAGACACGTCGACGGACACCGTCATCCGCCCGGCGACCGAGCACGACATCGGCGACGTGCACCGGCTGCTCGCACAGCTCGCGGACGCGACCGGACTCTCGAGCAAGTTCCACGCGAGCGAAGAAGACCTGCGTCGCGACGGCTTCTCCGCCGATCCGCTGTTCCAGACCCTGGTGGCGGAACGCGACGGCGCGGTCATCGGCCTTTGCCTGTACTTCTTCTCGTATTCGAGCTGGCGGGGCTCCGCCGGCGTCTACGTGCAGGACCTCGTCGTCGACCGCGATGCCCGGGGCGGCCGGATCGGTGAACGCCTGCTGGCGGAAACGGCACGCCTCGCACGGACACGCGGCGCCACGTACCTGCGGCTTTCCGTGCAGCGCAACAACGCGAACGCCATTCGCTTCTACGAGCGCTGCGGGCTCGCCCTGTCGTCGAGCGAACGCATCTTCGAGGCCGATGCCGCGGCCTTCGACGCACTGGCAGAGCACTCGTGAAGGTCGTCTTTTCGCCAACGCAGCTGCGGCACGCGCCGCCGGAGATCATGTCCTCGGGCGTGATGGAGCCGGCCCACGAGATTCCGGCGCGCGCCGAGCGCCTGCTGGCGGCCGCCACCGCCGCCGGCCTCGTGCACGAAGTGCCCGCCGACGCCGGCATGGACCCGATCGCCGCCGTGCACTCCGGGCGCTACCTCCAGTTTCTCGAGAACATCCACGCGCGCTGGCGGCGCGTGCCGGGCGCGTCGGAGATCATCTTTCCGAACGTGCACCCGAACGCGGCCGACACCGTGTACCCGGCGTCGGCGGTCGGCCAGGTCGGCTACCACGTATTCGACGGCGCCGCGCCGATCACGAAAGACACCTGGGACAGCTCGCTTGCGAGCGCGTGGACCGCGATTCACGCGGCCCGGGAGGTCCTCGCCGGGGCGCCTGCCTGCTACGCCCTGTGCCGGCCGCCCGGCCATCACGCCGGGAAGGAGATCGCGGGTGGCTTCTGTTATCTCAGCAATTCCGCGATCGCGGCGCAGGTGCTGCGCGGCGACTACGAGCGCGTCGCGGTGCTGGACGTGGACGTGCACCACGGCAACGGCACGCAGGACGTCTTCTACGACCGCGCCGACGTGCTGACGATTTCGCTGCACGCCGACCCGGTGCGCTTCTACCCGTTCTTCTGGGGGGCGGCCGACGAGCGCGGTGCGGGCGCCGGCGAAGGCTGCAACCTGAACCTGCCACTGCCGCGCGGGACCGCCGGCGACGACTACCTGGAAGCGTTGGAGGACGCGCTGGACGCCGTCGCCCGTTTCGGCGCGGGCGCGCTGGTCGTGGCACTCGGGCTCGATGCCTACGAGGGTGACCCGCTGACCGGGCTCGCGCTCACGACCGATGACTTCGGCGCGATCGGCGAACGCATCCACGCGCTCGGCCTGCCGACCGTGCTGGTGCAGGAGGGCGGCTACCCGTCGGCGGCACTCGGCGACAACCTCGTTGCGGCGCTCAATGCGTTCTTGCGTTAGGTCACTGGAGTTTCCGCACCTGCCGTGCGATGTCGGGATCGAGGCTGTCGAGTCCCGCCTCAAGCTTGCTGACGAACGATAGGCTCTTCGACCCCGCAGCCTCAAGAGCCCGGGAGATGTCGGCCGGGCGCAGATCCAGCAGAGCTGAGAATACCTGTTCCGCCTGTTGCAGGTCTTTTCGCACCTTGGTCGCCAGCGCACTGCCCCGCGACTGACTCACAACACATTTGTGTACCGCAAATCTACCCGGCGCAGGCACGTTCACGAGAATGCCGTGACCGTGCAGGAGCACGACGGGTTGGACATCGACCAGGAGATAATCCAGATCCCTTAATGGCGTTGCATACGTATTGAACGGATCCAGCTTTACGGGTCGGGTCGTCTCCCGCCCGCGCATCGGCGTCAGGACATCAATCCGGAAGTCGCGATTTCGAATCTTGAAGGACGTTGTCGGTTGTCGCGGATTCAATGCCGGCACGGCGACAAAGCCCATTCCGCTATCGAGAATCATCTGACCCAGATTGATTTCCCTCTTCGGTCTCGGCAATGCGAGGAGATATCGGTTGTCGGCTGCGACGTCGATATCCTTCGTACCAAACTCGGAATCCCACGTTACACCCAGCATGTTGGCGTACGAACGGAACGCAAGTGTGCCGACGATAGCGGCACCCGCAAGGAAGACCCCGTTGCGCTCAAGCAGCGCGAGAACCTTTCCTTCGTCCTGATGCAGGGTCGCCATGCCGCCGGCGACAAGCATGTTGACGAGACGTGTCCGCAGTTGGCGATCGTCAGCGCTCGATTCCCAGACTGCTTTCTCATCGTCGATGCGGTCGAGCAGTTCTGTTGTTTCCTCGCCCAGATAGTGTTCGCGGCGTGTTCTGCCGATGCTGATGTACAGGTACCAGTAACGTTTACCGTGAATCTCCTTGCTCTTGAATGACAGATTCGATCCGTCAGACAGGGGATGAATGCAGTTCTGCAACAGTTCACTGTATTGAGTGGTCAGGCTGTCAGGCAGTTCTTCGGGCATTTTTGTGCAACTTTATACCGCAACTATTGGTAATTACGGTATACGTTATCTGTTTGTAATGTCAAACATTATTGTGACTACATCCCCGATGTAGCTCTTCTAGAAGCGGCCTTTTATACCGCAGGTTTGTGAGGCTCGAAGCGTTTCCGGGTTGGCGCAGACAGCGCTTGTGCAGGAGCCCCGGGGCGTTGGCAGCGTTCCCGCCTGGCTGTACGCTGATCGGCGCCGTGCACTCAGCGAAGGCTTTCCGGAGAAGGACAGAATGAACGTATCCCACCTCATGCTGTTGGCAGTCATCGGCAGCTCCGTGTCGGCATTTGCCGGCGAACCACGGGCCCGCGACCTCGGCATACCCTTCGACGGTAATCCCGGTCCGCTGAACGCGATCACCGACGTCGCGGGGGTCACCGTCGGGCACGCGACGGTCATCGCGGATCTGCCGGACGGGCGCGCGGCGCGCACCGGGGTGACGGCGGTACTGCCGCGGGGCTGGGATTCGCTGCACACACTGGTGTACGCCGGCTGGACCGCGCTGAACGGCAACGGCGAGATGACCGGCACGACGTGGGTTTCCGAAAGCGGGTTCCTCGAGGGTCCCGTCATGATCACGAACACACACAGCGTCGGCGCGGTGCACGAGGGCACGATACGCTGGCGCGTTGCACAGGACGGCGCCGACGCCACCGGCTTCTACTGGTCGCTGCCCGTCGTCGCCGAAACCTGGGACGGCTGGCTGAACGACATCAACGGCTTCCACGTGCGGCCCTCACATGCGGGACAGGCACTCGATGCGGCGACGGGCGGGCCGGTGGCCGAGGGCGGCGTTGGCGGCGGGACCGGCATGATCTGTTTCGAGCTGAAATGCGGCATCGGCACCGCGTCGCGCGCGGTCACTGTCGACGGCAGCGCCTACCGGCTGGGCGTACTCGTGCAGGCCAACTTCGGCGTACGCGGGGAGCTGCGCGTAGCGGGCGTCCCGGTCGGGCCGTCGATGCCCGGCGTCCCGGTGTACACGGACGACGAGCCGCCGGACGGCAACAGCTCCATCATCGCCGTCGTCGCGACGGACGCCCCGCTGCTGCCGCACCAGCTCGACCGGATTGCCAGGCGTGTGTCGCTCGGTATCGCGCGCACCGGGGGTATCGCCCACAACGGCTCCGGGGACATCTTCATCGCGTTTTCCACCGCTAACGAGGGCGCGGGGCGCTCCGAGGCCGGTGCCGGGATACGCTCGCTGCCGAACCACACGCTCGATCCGCTGTTCGAAGCCACCGTGCAGGCCACCGAAGAGGCCGTCATCAACGCGCTCGTCGCCGGGCGCGACGTGACGGGGGATCTCGGCCACGCCGTGTCCGGCATCGACCGCGAGCGCCTCCGCGCGCTGCTCGAGAAGTACGTCCGGTTGGCCCGATGAGCCGCGCAAAGGAGCATCACGAGGGACCGGGCATCCGCGAACCGGGCGTGCTCCAGTCCGCGACGCCGATCCTCGTGCTGGTGGCGCTGCTCGCGGGGTCCGTGTACCTGTTCGGCGCCGACTCGTCCGGCGGCGCGAACCAGATCGCGCTCATCATCGCGACGGCCGTCGCGGCCGTCATCGCAACGATCAACGGGCACCCGTGGGACGACCTGCAGCGCGCGATCGTCGACGGGATCGGCACCGCGATGGGCGCGATGCTGATCCTGCTGGCCGTCGGCGCGCTCATCGGCGCGTGGCTCGCGGCGGGAACCGTGCCGGCCATGATCTACTACGGGCTGCAGGTCCTGCACCCCAAGTTCTTCTACGCCGCTGCATGCATCATCTGCGCGGTGGCGTCGATCAGCACCGGCAGCTCGTGGACGGTGGCCGGCACGCTCGGCGTGGGGCTCATCGGTGTCGCAATGGGCTTCGGCATCTCGCCGGCGGTGACCGCGGGCGCGGTCGTGAGCGGCGCGTACTTCGGCGACAAGATGTCACCGCTGTCGGACACGACGAACCTCGCCCCGGCCGTCGCCGGTACCGACCTGTTCACCCACATCCGGCACATGGCACTGACGACCGGGCCGTCGTTCGCCATTGCGGTCGTGCTGTTCGCCATCGTCGGCTGGCAGGTCGACATCGACGCGAACTCGCCCACGCTGGCGGCGATGACCGAAACCCTGCGCGCGTCGTTCGCGATCTCGCCGCTGGCGCTGCTGCCGCTCGTCGTCGTGTTGCTGATGGCGATGAAGAAGCTGCCGCCGCTGCCGACCATCCTCACCGGCGCGCTGCTGGGCGCCGTACTCGCGGTGTTCCTCCAGCCGGAGGTCGTCGTTGCGCTGGCCGGCGACCCGGCTCTGTCGGCTCCACTCGCGCTCGCGAAGGGCGCGTGGATCGCGCTGTCGACGGGCTACGTATCGGTGACCGGCGTGCCCGCCGTCGACGACCTTCTGAGCCGCGGCGGCATGTCCAGCATGCTGACGACGATCTGGCTGATCATGTGCGCGTTGTCGTTCGGCGCGGTGCTGGAGCACGCCGGCATGCTGGCGCGCCTGATACGCTCGGCGCTCAAGGCGGCCCGGTCGACCGGCAGCCTGATCCTCACGACCGGGCTCACCTGCATCGGCGCGAACGTCGTCGCGGCGGACCAGTACATGGCCATCGTGCTGCCGGGGCGCATGTTCCGTGCGGAGTTCACGCGCCGCGGCCTGGATCCCCGCAACCTGTCCCGCGTCATCGAGGACTGCGGCACGCTCACGTCGCCGCTCGTGCCGTGGAATACCTGCGGCGCCTACATGGCGGCAGCCCTCGGGGTCGCGACGTTTGCGTACCTGCCGTTCGCGTTCTTCAACCTCGTCAACCCGGTCGTGTCGATCCTGTACGGCATGTTCGACGTGACGATCACGCGCCTGGAGCCGGACGCGGCCGCGGACTGAGCGGCGCCCGCGGCCGGATCGATTGCGCGCGGGCCGGCTACCCTCTATCGTCGGGCTTTCGTCCGAGGAGCCAGGGGGAATCCGGATGACCACGACACCAGGCGGACCCGCCGACCCGTACCGCGCGCCCGAGAGCGCCACCGACGTTTCATCGAGCGACGATCTTTACGACAGCTACGTCGGGCCGAGGAACACCGCCTGGTACGCGAGCCGCTTCGAACAGTTCCGGAGCGGAGGCTCCGCGGTCGGCTGGCACTGGCCGGCCTTTTTCGTCACCGGTCTGTGGCTCCTGTACCGGAAGATGTGGCTGCTGGCACTCGGGTACTGGATCGGCCTGCCGATCCTGGTCGGCATCATCTCGGGCCTGCTCGCGACGATCATCAACCCTGACCTCGCCGGCGCGGTCATCAACCTCGGGTATCTCGCGTTCATCTTCGTCGCCGTGCCGATGTTCGCGACGCACACGTATTACCGGCACGCGCAGGGCAAGGTGGAAAAGGTCAGCCGGGCTTTCGCGTCCGACGCCGAGCGCGCCGCGGAACTCAGCCGCATCGGCGGCACCAGCAACATCATCGTGATCCTGATTCCGGTGATCATCGCGCTGGTCGGCATCCTCGCCGCCATCACGATTCCGGCGTACCAGGACTACACGATTCGCGCGCAGGTCAGCGAAGGACTGTCGCTCTCCGCCGTGCCGAAAGCCGCCGTCAGTGAATACTACGATCAGCGCGGCACGATGCCCGCGGACAACGCCGACGCCATGCTGCCGCCGCCGGGGGACATCGCCGGCCGCTACGTCGCCAGCGTCGCCGTGGACGACGGCGTCATCGTCGTCACGTACGGCGGCGAGGCGCACGACCTGATCGCCGGACAGGTGCTGGAGTTGTCACCGAAGGAGGCGCCGGGCGACATGCTGACCTGGTCCTGCAACGGGCGCGGCCTGGCGGCGAAGTACCTGCCAGCCGCCTGCCGCTAGGCGCCCAGCGCTAGTCGGCCGGCGTGTACCAGATCGGCGACGTGTAGGCGCGCTCGGTCACCGTCATGCGGGTGCCGGGCACCGGTGTCGTGCCGTAGTACTTCGCGTCGTAGGCCGTCCAGCGCGGCGTCGGGATCTCGATGACGCGGGCGTAGTAGAACGCGTGTTCGTCGGCATCGAAATCCGGGTCTTCCCACACCGCGATCAGTTCCGGTGAGCCGATCGTGTTCGTCCACGTGGCGTTCGCGACGTCGACGGTGTTGCCGACCGACGGCACCTTGCCGTTCGCGTCCCTCTCGCGGTCGCCACTCCAGGCTACGTCGTAGACCTTCTCGTGCAGGTCGCCGTCGTCGTCCAGCCAGCCCTTGATGACCTGGATGCGGTCGAGATTGCCGCTCAGCGGATCCTTCATGGCCGCGACCAGGAAGCTGGGCGCCTTGCCGTTCGGCGCGGCTGACAGGTCGCCACCCATCGGCACGCCTTTCGTGTATCCGGCCACCGCCGGTTCGCGGGTCTGCGCATCGGCGGCGTCGAAGTCGAACCCGCCGAAGAAGCGGACGACCATGCGCGACCCGGTCGTGGCGTAGGTCTCCTTGCGCTCCATCGCGTCCCAGATCGAGGCGCGCGTGTTTTCTTCCGCCCACACCGCTGCGTAGCCCGCCGCGCCGACCTCCCAGTCCATGACGCGCACGCCGGTTTGCGGGTTGTCGATGAACACGGCGGTCAGTCGCTCCGGACTCGGCTCCTGCGGCGTCGTCTTGCCGAAGAAGTTGTTCTCCTCGATCGACATCAGCCCGGTGTGCGCGTCGGTGCTGCCGACGAGGCCGAACTTGTAGGGATTCGTCCCGAGCTTGACGCCGAGCAGCAGGCCGCGCTGCAGGCCGGAGCGCACGTACTCGCCCGGCAGCATGGCGTCGGTTTTCGCGACGCTGCCGTCCAGGTTGCCCTTGTCCCAGGTCTCGAAGTCGGCGAACTCGTCGTTCGGTGACAACCGGGGATGGGCCTCGCCATCGCCCTTCGTCTGGGTCGCTTCGTACAGCCGCTCCCAGCGCGCCCGCGTCTGCACGTAGTCGCGATCCAGGCGCTTGCCGAAGGCTTCGCGGTCCGGGAACATCTGGCCGTTGCTCAGGTTGCCGTTGTGCGCGATCGCAAGCACGCGGCCGCCGGTCTTGCTTTCGTAGTCACCCATCCACTTCCACAGGTCCACCGGGTTGTCGCTGCCGTAGGGCGGGTACACGGTGAACGGCTCGACCTGGCTCGCCTTGTCGCCGTTGTCGCGGAAAATCACGTTGCGGTGCAGGTTGTTGCCGCCGGTGTTCGACGTCCACTCGTAGCCGATGAACGCCGTGAACGTGCCCGGCTCGTTGAACGCCTCGGCGGCGTCGATCGTTTCCTGCCAGGCGCCGCGGTAGGCCGTGGTGCCCGGGAAATACATGATGTCGGTCGGAAACGTGTTGTGCGAGAACGCGACGATGATCTCGATCGCCGCGTCATTGCCCTTGCCCGACTGGATCATGTCGTACCACTTGCGACCCTGCTCGTTCGCGAGGACATTGGGCTTTCCGGCAAACAGGTCCGGGAAGAAGCCCATGTTGTCGGAGTGGTCGGCCACCACGAGGAAATCCAGCGGTCGGGACAGCTTCACCGGCTGCCCGCTCGACGCCATGATCTGCTCGCCACGCGCGAAGCGGTACGCGTCGCGCGGGGTCAGCCGCGCGCCGAAGGCACCCGCATCCATCGAGAAGGACGTGTGCAGGTGCGTGTCGCCGAAAAACGGCCGGGTCGGAAAGCTGCGGCCGGCGTACGGCGAGTACGGGCGCTCGCTGTGTGCGCCTTTCGCCTTGTCCGCCGACAGCGTGCCGGCGTCGGTGCTTGCGGTCTGCGCGATGCTCAGCGGGGAAACCAGGAGCGCGGTCGAACACACGGCGACGCCCAGCAGCGTCGCGATCGGGGCAGCCTTCATGGGTCCTCCTCGGATCAGGGACCGGGTTGTTGTTCTTGCGGCAGCCCCGGATTGTAGTGTGCGTGGCCGGCGCAGGACAATTCCGGGCACGCACGGGGAGCGCCCGGGCAATGGTCGCTGCGTGACGTTACCGCGCCATGAATGAGATCCTTCCCAGGTGGTCCAAACCTTGACCGCCGACGTTTGCGACCGTTGGGCGCCCTTCGCGTCTTTAGGACAATGAGAGACAACTTCCGCGATGATTGGCAGGGAAGGAGGCCATCATGAAACGATTTCACGTCCACATCGCCGTCGAGGACCTGGCGGCCAGCATCGACTTCTACAACAAGCTGTTCGGCGACGCGCCAGCGAAGCAGCGCGCCGACTACGCGAAATGGATGCTCGAGGATCCACCGGTGAACTTCGCGATATCCACCCGCGGCCATCAGCCCGGTCTGAATCACCTGGGCGTACAGGTAAGCGACGCCGGGGAACTCGCGGCGCTCCGGCAACATGTCGATGCGGCCTCCGGTGAAGCGACGCTGGACCAGGGCGAGGCGGCGTGCTGCTACGCGCGCAGCGAGAAGCACTGGACCGTCGACCCGCAGGGCATCGCCTGGGAGCACTTCCTGACAATGGACGATGCGGAAACCTACGGCACGGACCTGGGCACCCCGATGGCGGCATGTTGCGCCCCGCTCCGAAGCGACGCGGACGGCGCTGGCGACTGCTGCGTGCCTGCGGAGGCACAGGACGGCAAGGCCGGGGCCTGCTGCAACTAGGCCGTGGAGGAATCGCAGGCAGCTATGGCCGGCGTCGGCGAGGCGTTCGCGCAGTTGCGCGAACGCCTGCACGGCTACCTGCGCAGCCGGCTTTCCGACCCGTCGCAGGCAGACGACCTGCTGCACGACGTGTTCGTGAAGGCGCTGTCCACGTTGCAGGCCGGTCGCCGCATCGACAACCTCGGCGCATGGCTGTTCACGGCGACGCGCACCACGCTCGCGGATTTCTACCGGGCGCGTGGCGCGCCGACCGTCGAGCTCGACGACACCTTACCGGCCGACGATGCCGCCGAGGAGCGGCTGCACCAGGAACTGGCCGCCTGCCTGCGGCCGATGATCGAGCGACTGCCGCCGCTCTACCGGGACACGCTGATCGCGACCGACCTCGACGGGCGGAGCATGCGCGCGGTCGCGGAGGCGGAAGGCCGCTCGGTATCGGCCATCAAGAGCCGGGCCGCCCGTGGTCGCGCGATGGTCAAGGCCGAGCTGCTGGACTGCTGCACGGTCGAGACGCAGGACGGCTGGGTCACCGACTACCGGCGGCGGGCGACGACGAACGGCGGCGGCGAGTGCGGCTGAGTCGTACCATCCGGCACGAGACCGGCCTCAGGCGCCGTCACTTTGCGCGTGCTGGCTGCGGGATTCCGCGTCGTCGGCCGGCCGCGAGAATATCGACGGGTCGAACGCCGGGTTGACGATGATTTCCGTGGCGATCGTCGTTTGCAGAGTCTGGCCGTCCTCCGCCCTGCGGGTCTCGCTCGCGAAGCTGAAGACCACGCCGTCGACTTCGCGGAAGTCCGAGAAGAACGTGTTCAGCTCGGCCGGATAGTTCGTCTGATCCGGGTTGAGCGCGGTATTCTCCTGCACCCGCGTGACGTAGAAGTCATAGGGGTCGAGGAACAGGCGGCGCTGGTAGCCGTCCGGATCCGTTTCATCGATCACCCAGTAGTACAGGCTGCCCGAGATTTTCTCGCGCTCGCCGAGTACGAGCACCGTGCCGTTCGCCGAAAGCTCGTGCAGCGCGTAGAGGTTCTGGCGCAGCGCACGCTTCACCGCCGCAAGGGCCCAGTCCGGCATCTCGTCCACCGGCGCCAGCCGCCCGCGCCGTTGCCACGCCGACTCGCCGTCGTAGCCCTCGGAGAATACCGTGGCATTCCCATTCCGGACGTCGAGGCGCATGCGGCCATCGCGCGTCGCCACGTAGTGTGTCGTGAGCTCCCGGTTGCCCTCCTGGACCTTGCGCGTGACCTCGATTGCCTGCACCGCCTCGAGCGCAGCGGCGCCGCCCCGCGCTTCCGTGTGGCGCGCGAGGATCGTCGACAGATCGCCCTCCGGCACTTTCTCGCAGCCGGACACCGCCAGCAGCATGGCTACGAAGAGGAGACGAATGCGAGGGCTCGGTGCGTTCATAGGTCGGTTCCCGGGTCGCCGGTTTGGCGCCGAGCGATTCTACGCCGAACGATACCGCACACAATAGGGATATTTGTTTATAAATCAGAGAGATACGCAGGCCTGTCGGCTCGACGCTTGTTGGCATCCCGGCGCTCAATGGCCGTTTGCACGACGAGCACCCGCAGGACGGAACGGACGTTACCGCGGAAACGCGGCGACGATGCCGGCTGGTCAGCTGCCGTCGTCGCTGGCGCCCGGTTCAGCGTTCCAGGGAAAGTACGCGCGTGCGAACGCGACCAGTCCGAGCGGGTGAAGGAAGCGACCCTCGTCTGCCGCCGCCCGGACCTCGTCGAGGGACATCAGGTGCACCCTGATCGACTCGCCGGGATCCGGGGTCGGGTCCTGAATCCGCCGCACGCCGTCCGCCCGCCACAGGTGACACAGGTTGTTCTGGATCGCCGGGTTCGCCTGCACGGCGCCGAGGGATTCCCAGCGGCCGCCACCGTAGCCCGCCTCCTCCAGCAGCTCGCGCTTCGCGGCGTCGAGCGGTGCCTCGCCGGGGTCGACAATGCCGCCGACCGGCTCCAGGGTGAGGTCCCCGATGCCGAACCGGTACTGCTCGACCATGACGATGTGCCCGTCTTCCGTCGTCGCGACGACATTCGTCCAGTCCGGTGCTTCGAGAACCAGCCGGCGGAAGCTTTCCCCGGTATTCGGGTGGCGCAGCTGGTCGAACCTCACGCCGAAGAGCGGAAGCTCGGGGCCGGGCTCGCTCGCAATCTTTCGCCAGCGCAGGTTTTCGTCGGTCATGATCGTCCTGGTCGGTTCGAAGCAGTGGCAATGGTGCCAGGTCTGTTTTCCGCGAAGCGTCTAAATGACAGGCCAGGCGCGTTCAGGCCGCGCTGCAAATTGTCTCCGCCCTCGGCCATTAGGGACCGGTCGCAGCGTCTGTTTCCCAGCAGACTTCCTCTTCAGCCCTGCCTCGATCGCGGAGGATAAGTCTTGTCGCTTTGGTTGGGATCAAGATTGGTCGCCGCTCCGCATCCATCCAGCGAAGCTTGCTGACCAGCTCGACAAACCCCTCGCTGCAATTTCGTCGAAGTTTTCCCTCTCCCTCGTCACTGACGATCACCCCGGCAGGATAGTCATCAAGCAATGCCTGATCTCTGGTCGAGTAGAGTTACAAGTTTGTGCTGTCGCGCAGATAACCGCGGACTTGAACAAGAACGTCTCCGGCACTGGGGTCCCAGTCGGCTCCTGGCACCAGCTCACGAACATCATGAACCGTAAGCATGTACGGCCCATTTGCGTCAGCCAATGACACTGACATATCGAGCACCAGGATTCCGAGCAATATGAGCGAGTGTTGCTTCACACTGAAGGTCCAAAAATGAATCTGATCCGAAATGCAGCTCGAACCCAGCCAGTTACTGCTTCCGGCCAGAAGCGGCCGCTGCCAATGTGGTCTGAAGAATCTAGGTGTGGGTGCTATAGATCGCAGCTTCATTCGCGCGTATGAAGTCATTGATCCTGTCATCCATCGCAAAAGTATCAATCTTCCCGCTTAGGTCGTCCCACGCACCGAATGCGCTATCAGGCAACGATTCAATCTCTTGGCGCCTCTCATCAAGATCGGTACTTGGAGCACCATCTTTGAACTCCGACAGTGCCACACGAAAGATGGCAGCAAACTCCGGGGCTTCGAAAGCCTCGAACGACTCTGGCGTGCTTAAGGCCCGGTCTCCCGACGTATTGAAAAAGAACTGCCAAAAGCCGCCGTTACCTACTTCTCCGCAGGCACCCCAGACGCATACGAGTTGCTGCTGTACCAAATTTAACTTCTCAAAACCTACGTCCGCAAGACGATCGAATACAAAATCGACGGCACGATTCGTTGACTCAGGGACTATTGGCATCTTGCTTGTTCGAACGGCCGTTCTGGGTCAGTAGCGGAGATTGTCGCTTGAAATGCTGGGGCCAAACCAAGTAGCGGAAATTATAGCTCGAACCACGTCAATTTCTGCTTCCGTCCAATACCGGTCGGTCAGTCTCAGTTTTTGCGCTCAAGCGACCTCAAGTATTCGTTCGTCTCTTCATGCCAATCCGAATTAGAGCCATGCATGAGATTGGCACTCATCTCGAGTGCATTCATTCCGTCAAGCGCTGAGCCCGGCCTTTCGACTCGTGAGTCGAGATTTGCACCTGCCTCGACTAGCAGCTGAACCATTTCCGTATCTCCCAATAGTATCGAGCCCTGCACGGCGGTGAACCCGAGGTGCCGATCTTCAAGTGATGCGCCGCGCTCGATCAGGATCTTCACAATCTCCAAATACCTCTGATCCGCTGCCGAATCACTCATTGAACGGTTGGTCGCAGCAACATTCACCAACGGCACCGTTTCGCCCAAAAGGGTCCGGTCGCGGTACGGAAAATTAAACGTCTTGAGTAACCAGACGGCCCCGTCTTGGCGAAGTAGCAGCGCCGATCCAGACCATGGATTCAGGTCAAACTGATCGTCGTTGAATCCGGCAATCACGATCAGGGACGCACTCGACGTGGCAGCATCAATCGTTTGATAAATCGCCGGACCGGGAATCACCGCGACAATGTCCACAATTGCAGCAGTTACGCGAAACGCTCTACCCACAACTTTCCTGGAATTTGCTCATGCCAAGGCGGATCAGTGAACGGCTCGATAGGGTCAGTAGCCATCAGTTTACCTCAGGCAGACTGGCCGGCAGCTATCGGCCAGAAGCAGCCACGCATGCGCGGTAGGTATCTATTTCTCGAGTTCTATTCGACTATTTTTGGCCGTTGAGGTCCGATCTCGGCCAGAACGTCTCGGCATCGATCATACACTGGGTGCAGTGACTATTTGGAGTAGCTAATGAACCAACTTCAGAAAGCCAAGCACTTTGCAGATCTCCATGAAAAGTACAACCCTCTCGTCCTTTTCAATATTTGGGATGCCGGAGGAGCACAAGCGGTTGAGAAAGCTGGAGCGAAGGCCGTGGCTAGCGGAAGTTACTCTGTCGCAGCTGCGCATGGGTACTCAGACGGCGAGCAAATCCCGCTTGAGTTGGTCGAAATAATTGTCAGCCGAATATGTTCGGCAACAGAGTTGCCGGTGACAATTGACTTCGAGGGAGGTTACTCCGAAGACCCTGATGAAATCGCCCTGAATGTTCAGCGCATCATTCGGGCCGGCGCCGTTGCCATCAATTTTGAAGACCAGATAGTAGGTGCAAAAGGGATTCATCCAGTATCCACGCAAGTGCAGCGTATCAATGCAGTTAGAGAATCTGCCACTCAACTAGGCTTACCCGTCTTTATCAACGCCCGCACCGACTTGTTTCTCCAGGCCGACTCGCAAACCGAACACGCTGCCTTACTAGATGAAGTGAAAGAACGGGCGGACGCGTACGAAAAGTCTGGTGCCAGCGGTATTTTCTTGCCTGGCCTTATTGACGAGAACCTAATTTCCCACGTTTGCGAATACACGAACTTGCCCGTCAACGTTATGATGATGGAGGGTGCGCCGCCTGTTTGCAGACTTGCAAGAGCCGGCGTGTCACGAGTGAGCTTCGGCCCTGCGCCTTACTTTGAGTCTATAAACACACTATCAGAGCAGGCCAGAAAGGTATTTGGCTCTTCTGCATAGTTCTTCACTCAAGAACGAAAATGGGGTCAGACCGCAACACTTTCAAATTCTTTCGTGACGGAAACTTCGGTTCGACCCCGATTCTCGAATCACTAGAGTCCGTGATCAACTCTGTCGGAATCCGTCGCCGGAATGAAAGTCGATTTACGGCCCGCACGTGGCACAAGCCGACCTGGGCTTTCACGTTTCCGCGGTAACGTCCGGGCCGCCACTGCAAAACTTAGGCAGTAAACCTAAAGTCGTTTCGAGAAACGTTTCCGCGGTAACGTGAGTCTTCTGCTCGTTGCCGGAAGCGGTCGCCCCAGCGGCTACTTTCAGGCCGCCGCGGGAGGCGAGTTTCGGCCATCAGCGGAAATCACGAGATGACGCGTTGCGCGTTCTCGTAGGAGCGGCTTCCAGCCGCGATTGGCGACATCGCCAACAGGTCGGTGAGGCTGCAATAATCACTTGGGCCCCAGGTCGCGGCTGGAAGCCGCTCCTACGGTGCTGATGAATTATCGACCGCAACGGGTCAGTAGCAGTCGCCCCTAGTATAGCGCGCGAGCGACAGCTGTTGCTGAAAGCAGCCACCGGCTGCAGCGACCCTTCCGGCGGCAAACGGCCATGAGCGGACTTTGGTGGACCCTCTTTCTACGATGGATCAATAGCAAGGATTGGGTACGATCCAAAAATTGAGCCGCAGGTACCCCGGAATGAACCCGGAAAGCGGGCCAGAGCGCTGTCCCACTGCTTACGGGTTCGCAGAATCTCGCGGATTTCTAGCCACGGGAGCCCATCTTTGTTCGGCACGATATCTCCCAAGACTCTTAGCAAGAGCGGCGTGATTGCTTGACTCTCCCAGTCTAGAGATTCCACAGCTGATCGAGCTTCACCTTCAAATCGAACTGGAAAGGCCCTGAGGTAGTAGGTGTCGGATGGTCCCGCGATCGCCCAAAATTCTGATTCAAATGTCGGATGGACGGCCCCGCCACCTCGCGACGAAAAGAGAGCAATTGTTCCGATACGATTTTCGCCAATGCCCTCGAATTCTGCACGACAGTCGGCGCTCGCCATTCTCGACGAAAGCAGCAGAATCGCGCTAGAGCACAGCAGATTCTTTAAGTTATTCATTGCATGCGCTTCCCCGAATTGGCAGATTGATGCCTCTGTACTTGAGGCACCAAGGAGGTCGCCTTTGGGTCAGTAGCAGTCCCCGAATAATATCAGGCGAGCGGCCGCTAAGGTCTACATTGCGGACATAACCGGCGCCCGGCGTCTGCTTTTTCCAGGAGCAGCCACTGGATGCCTACGGCGCGGACGTCGCCTTTCTGGTTTGGCCCCGATATTTCGGACCGGTTGATTAAGTCCTCACGGGCTGGTTTTCGTACTGTACTGGACTGAGATAGCCCAGGTAAGCATGTGAGCGTTTCCGGTTATAGAAGCGCTCGATGTAATC